>OLSX01000007.1_pt1 | contig 220470 bp, 262 predicted proteins | sample 1673141 | NCBI WGS metagenome assembly OLSX01 (sample SAMEA3136759, study PRJEB25190) | human gut metagenome | biome: human gut; feature: human-associated habitat; material: faeces | place: Austria | collected 2013 | reverse complement strand
GGGCAAGACCCCGCCGCCCCGCCGCCACAGGGTACACCCCTTGCGGTTAAGGGTGCAGGGCAAGACCCCGCACGGCAAGCCACGAAATACAAGCGGAGATGTCCGCCACTTTCGGGTATGGCAAGCCAACACACCATTGAGTGAGTGTCAATGTGAGTACCTTTGCTATCAAAGGCGTCGCCGGTGCATGAGAGTTAGGCTCATGGTACGAGATAGTGAAAATCCCCGGAGGTTTGTGCCTATGAACCTAAGTGCGGCTTGCATAACTGATGGCTATACGAAAAAGACCTCTGATGGTTAGTAGTATCGTCCGAGTTTTCCACCCAAGGGTGTTGCGCTCCGAGGAGCCGAAAATGAGGGCATATAGATATGAAAGTCGGATTTGGTTGAGTATTGTGAATAAGCAGAACTTCACTCAATCGACGCGAGTATTAGAAATGATATGAGCGGCGTTCGATACTGCAATAGTTACATGGGCGGGTTATGCCCCATGAGCCGAGTGCAGAGCCGCCGCCGCGTCCTTGAGTTTATCATTGATAGAGCCGCTGACTGAGAAATCTTTCAGCGGCTTTCTTGAGTGATAAACTTTGTTATCACCAAAAAATCTGTGAAAGGGGCATTTCAAAATGACCAGAGAAGAAAACACCGCTAAATTGGCACAGTTGCGCTCTGAAACCGAAGCCCTTGTCAAGGATTACAATGATGCAATCCAGAATGGCAAGTTTGAGGACGCTTCCAAAGCCGACAAAGCCATGACCGAGAAAATCAATGAGTACACCGCTACCGTTCGGGATATGTGCTTCGAGGATTGCAAGAACACTGATAATCCCATGCTTACCGCCGTCACGACCCTGTCCTTTGTGACTATCGGGGTTAAGGACGAGCAGAAGGGTGATGACAAGGTGCCGGTTCGCGCTATCGTGGACAAGGAACGGCAGATTGACCTGCTCAAGCTCCACAAGTATTGTGGTTCTATCGGCGCCAATGAGAATTGGTCGAGTATCGCGCAGAAGATGAACTTCCTGTTGACCGCGCAGAAAGCGGTTGACCTTGGTATCGACCCCAAGGCTGTCAATGACAGCTATGCTATGAGCGAAATCGCCCGCGAGTTTGATATGGGTAAGAATCCGACCAGTAAGACGAACCTGCTCAAGACTTTGCAGACGGTTATCACCGCTATGCTCGGCGAGCAGTACAAGGCAACGAGCCATGATGTCAACTTCCTGATGTCGGTTTATTCCAAGAAGAACCGCAAGGCGCTGACCGTGACCTGCGCAAATCACCGGTATTTCCGCAATTATCTGGCTGAGGTTTGCCACCGCATTGTCACCGGCAAGACCTATGAGCTGGATTTCAAGACCAAGAAAGACAACTAAATATCTCAGCGAGGGTATTTGAACCACCGCGAGTCCATGCCATATGGCAGTTGTTTTCTAATGGGCTTCCGCCGGTGGTTTTCTTATACCCTGAGCCGCACTGATGAGCCGTAATGACGGCGAAACGGTGGCATTTAAGCCGCCGTCTGCGGATATCCGACAATTCGCTAAAGGAGTTTTTCATATGTCCTATGATGTTTTCAAAGAACGAGTGAGAGGGCTTGTAAATCGCTCCGGTTCCAAAGTGAGTTTTCACCATGAGGACGGAAAGCACATTGCCCGCTGCTCTGATGGCGTTACCATCATTGGTAATGTGCTTTGCCCGAGGGTTCTTGTTAAATGGGGCAGCGGTCATACCGCTTATGCCACTATCTGAGTTTTATTCGACCGATGCTGGTACGCCGTAGGCAAAAGGGAAATTGGCGGCGTTAAATGAGGTGGGGAGCCAACGCGGTCGCCGTAATGCGGCTTATCGAGTTTTTGATAAACGGTCACAAGCCCGTGTAAACGCAGAGTGAGGAAAATCAAAAGCAGGAGGTTTCTGTATGGCTACATATACTGGGGTCGCGTATCCCCGTCAAAGGTCGAGAACAAGAAACCAGCGCCGCCGGAAACTTTTTGCCAGACAGAAGCTGATGGGCGCGGTGCTTCTTCTCATCACCATCGGAGTTTTCTGGATGGCATCCACAGGCACAACGTTTGAGGACAAAGACTGTACAGCAGCTTTGATTACTCTCCCGTTCGGTCTGTATCTGCTTTTCACGAGGCATATTGTAATCCAGTAATGCCTCGAAGTTTTAGCCCCTTTCACTACAACACCGTCGAAAACTTGCAATCATACAAAAGAGTTTTACTCAATGAAAAGTCTGAGGTTTCTTGAACGGGTTGAGTGTCAGCGTGGCTGAACGATTTTTGTTAGGAGGTCTGATAAATGTCAAACGCAGGAATCAAGTTATCTCCAAAGCACGGTCTTAATCCAACAATTCCGGTTTGCTTCTGGTGCGGCGAAGAACGCAATGAGGTTGCACTTCTCGGTCACATTGGTGACGGTCGGAAGCACGAGGATTTTGAAGCGCCGATGCATATGGTTATCGACTACGAGCCGTGCGAAAAATGCCGTGCAAACATGGCGTTGGGTGTAACACTGATGGAAGCTACCAACAAGCCGAACAGTGTAACCAAGGTCGAAATGCAGAAGGGTGTTTATCCCACTGGTCGTTACGTTGTAATTAAGCGTGATGCGGCAAGAAAAATGTTCGACAATATCGGCAGCAACGACAAGGCATTTGTCGATACCGAGCTCTTCAATCAGTTGGTCGGGCATGGTTAAACAGCTCGGTTTTCCGGGGTTCCTTGAACTCCGGTGGTACGGGTATGGCGGAATCTACCTGATTGTTGGTCGGGTTTGGTTCACGCTAAAGCGAGGTTCGATGTCGTAAGGCTGGCACGGTACGATTCCGTGGGGTGGGTTTAATGGGATGTGAACCCTGTGCGCACAACTCACCTAACGCTTAGACCCTGTATTGGTGAAGGTAAGTGAGGAGGCATCCAAAATCTGAAAGCCATTACGGGGCGTGCGGGACTACGAAAGTGTTCAAGTGGAGGAAATGCTGCCACCGCGTGGGAGTTGAAAACAAACATGAAAGTGCATCCTTGGAAGGTTGGAGTTGAAAATAGTTTTCGGAGTCGCGCCCGAATCTATTGAGGTAAAACCTTCTCCCATAAAAAATTGCGGGAGGTGTAAGACATGAGTTATGGGAATTACGAGTTCAGATATGTCCGTGGGCATATTGAAGTTTTTCTCTATGGTGTCTTTCAGTTTTCCGCTGACACCATAAGCGAAGCGCAAGAGGAATTACAGGACTTCGCAAGTTGACGAGGAATGGAGGGTTCCTTAGATGAGTAGCAAAATGAATCAGATACCGTTCCTCAGTTCTTACGAGGATGTACGGGCAGAAATGAACAGAGATTTGCAGTACAGATTGAACAGCCGTACTGCGCAGACTTCTCTCGGACGCCCGCTTTATTATCGCATCAATGTTCAGATGATTACGACGCAGGAATGTCCGTTTCATTGCCCGTTTTGCTTGGAGCGGCAGAACCCGATGTCTGGGGACAATGACTTTGAAGCACAAATCGAAGCGCTAAAGCGGGTTTTATCCGAACACCCTGATGCCAGATTATCAATCACTGGCGGCGAGCCGGGTTTGTATCCTGAGCATATCGCACACATTGTGCAGACCTATAAAGATAATTGCAACAACGTATTTTGTTCTATCAACACCACAGGCTTTAACACAGAGTTGAATGGACTGGCGCACATCAATCTTTCTCGCAACGATTATGTTGGAGCAGACCCAGTCGATTATCCGGGATGCACTGTGCAGACGGTGATTGAGAACCCCACGCTTGCTTTCATCAAAGAGTATATGAAGATGGAAGCGAATAGCTTTTCGTTCCGCTTCTTGAGCGGTCTCGAAAAGAAAGACTATCCGGTGGGTGTTTGGAACGATTTGCAGAACGACACAGAAATTGATGTTCACACATTCCGCATTGGAGATTTCTTTATCTATGCAACCTTTGATTATGCAGGAAAGCACGCCCGTGTAACGCTGGGCGATATGTGGCAGCAACGCCATAATGACTATGGGGATGGTTACTCCAACATCATCATCCATCCTGATGGTCGTATCACAACAAACTGGAAGTGAGGGTGGTTTCGATAAACAAGGAAGACATGGTTAGCGAACTTGCACAGAGAGCGGGAATGACCAAGGTGAGTGCAGAAGTCGCACTCGAAGCGGTTATCAGTATCATTTCTGATGCGCTCGTATCTGGCGACAAAGTCCAGCTCGTCGGTTTCGGAACCTTTGAGAGTAAGGAACGAGCAGCAAGAGTTGGACGCAATCCGAGGGCAAATATTCCAGTGAATATCCCTGCCAAGCGTGTTCCGGTGTTTAAGCCGGGTTCTACCCTGAAATCTGCTGTTGCAAACAGCAAGTGATTTTCAAATTTCAAAGATTAGGAGAGTAAATCAATGACTACTGAAAAGATGACCGTCCATAAGGCGCTCTGTGAGCTGAAGACGCTCGACGCTCGTATTCAGAAGAGCATCCAGCAGGGCACGTTCGTTTTTGCAAATAAGCACAGCAACAACAAGGTTGCTGGTGTTAGCATCGGCACTTATAGCGAAGAAATTCGTGCTGCATATCAGTCGGTAAAAGACCTCATCGCTCGCCGCGACGCTATCAAGCGTGCGGTTACGCTGTCCAACGCTACTGTCAAGGTAACGATTGGTGGCAAAGAGTACACGGTTGCCGAAGCAATCGAGATGAAGAACCACGGCATCCCGCTGAAGCAGTTGCTTCTCAAGAAGCTGGACAATGACAATCGCCGTGCCCGTCTTGAGGCGGACAAGAACAACGGCGATACGCTTGAGATGCGCGCCGATGAGTATGTCAAGTCCCTCTACGGCAATGTCGATATGAAGGGTGCCAGCGACGAAATCAAAAAGGTTCGTGCTGACTTCATCGCTGCTCAGACGATGGAGATTGTTGACCCCATCAACATTACGACAGAGTTGACTACGCTGGAAAAGGAAATCAATGACTTCGTTGTCGAGATTGATTCCGCTCTGTCTGTGTCCAACGCTCTGACTGAGCTGGAAATCACCTATTAAGCAATCAACTTCGCTGCCGTCCGAAAACCCTGAATCATATGCCTTCTCTGTTTTCGCCAAATACAGATAAGTAAAGGAAAAAAGAATTTGGCTCCAGCCTGCTAAGCTGTCTATTTTTTGTAATGGGTTTTACAAAATCAAATTATGATGAAAAGAGTCACTGCAACCAAGCGACATAAGATGAACGTCGGCTTGGTTCCGGTGAAATATCACTGTAAAACTCAAAAGTCAAAGCTGAAGGTTAAAGGCTCAACGCTTAAAGTTTTTTTCTTTGAACAAAGCTCAAGCCTTAAAGCATAAACACCAACCTTTTATAAAATCCAAGATTGATGGTTCGTCGGGTGTATATGTGACCGCAGGGAGTACCACTTGGCTGGACGGTAGCGAGTTGTTTATATAAAGCAGTTCAATCTGCAATACCTAATGCTTCAACAGCGCCGACATTCGGCGCACCACATGGGATGTAGTTAGGAGGCTCTACTATGGGGAAAGCACGAGACCAGCCCTAATTCAAATGTAGCGAGATTAAGTGAGATAGATTGAATGAGTTTTTTTAGCGCCGCCGGTTCTTCGGCGGCGCTTTTTTGCCGAGGTAGTTTAACTGGTAAAACATAGCACTGCAGGCTATAATGGCGGTTCAAGACCGGCTCTCGGCGCCAGTGGGAACGATGTTCATTCCTTGAGTATCGGAGCGCAAGGCTTATCGATGCAATCCGAAGCATTGAGGTATTAGTGTGGGGAACATCAAACGGCGGAGTTGACTTGGGTTTTATGCCGTAAAGTATGGGGATATAGCTCAGTTGGGAGAGCATCTGCTTTGCAAGCAGAAGGTCGCCGGTTCGAGTCCGGCTATCTCCACCACCTCATAAAAGGAGGAACGACCAATGAAACCAATTAAGGTAAATGGAGTGGTTGTCCACTGCAGCGACTGCATCAATCATATGGTGAGTATAGATGATGCGCCATGCAAAAATTGCTGGAAAGCAATTTGCCACACGGGAGATATAAGTGGTGTCTGCCTTGATGATATTGCCTTCTATCCTAAAGACAAAGAACATTTTCTTGCCGTTGAAAAGATAGTCAAAAAATACAGAGACCAGTTTACGGCAATGAAAACGGATGCAAAAGCACATGGTGTGTCCATCGAAGAGCTCTGTAAACAGTACGCAAATCGTCGCACGTTAGAGTTGTGGGTAGACGGCATTCAATAAAACATGGCTTTGGTAAGGAGGTATGAACGTGGAGCGTGGTGACTTCATATCAGGCGAAGCGTGGTGCAAATACAAATTTGAGCGCGAAAGCAAAAAAGAAGAAATTGAGCGACTCCAAAGAAAGGTTGAGCGAGCAAACAAAAACCTCCACAACCGAATAGTGTATGACAACATTGTGCTAACCGTCTTGAGTGTGACGACAATTGCAGTATTAGCTGGCTGGATATAAGAAATATGCAGGATTGGTGGAATTGGCAGACACGGCGGATTCAAGTCCCGCTGCCATCGGCGTAAGAGTTCAAGTCTCTTATCCTGCACCATGCAGTTTTGCCATGCGCGTGTCCTTCGTTCATTTGTAAGTTCCTTTCTTCGTACCTGCATCAAGATAAACACCTCCATCAAATATTCACCTCCATCTTTTGCGGGCAAAACTGTTTGTGGAACTCAAGCGTGTCCACCTTTCTGGGCATACCGTAATAGCCGGTCAATATACTTCCGTAGCTCAGTTGGTAGAGCACGGCACTTTTAATGCTGGGGTCACGAGTTCGAGCCTCGTCGGGAGTACCAAAGTCAAATATATAAGGAGGTTCCTTATGGGAGTTCATATTCATATCCCCGCTGATGCAGTATGGGGGTTTTTCCAAGCAAGCAGAAAACGTTTGAACAAAGAAATGGTTCTCATTGCTGAGAACACCGACACGGAGTACGCTGTGTATCTTACCGAGGAAAACGACCTCCCAGTTTTGGCTGTTGCAAAGGGCAACGAAAAAATTGAGTACAAAGAACCTTGCGTGAGTGAGGAGGACTGTACAGCGGTGTCGAAGAAATTCTACACACGCTATCTCTTTCCTGTTGTGATTACAGACAACAAGTATGTTCCGGGAGATAATCCAGATGGCGGCAAAGAAGAAAGCGATGAAACATGGATGGACATAGAGGATGCTATGTATGAGCGAGATGATGAACTCTGTTTGGCTATGGCAGATTTCCTCGCAATCGCGCTGCAGGAGGGTGACAACGACGGAACAAATATCTTAGAAGCGTATGGCTATGAAGCTGTCGATGAAATCCTTGATGGATTTTTGAAAGAGCTTTCAGAAGATTACGGTTTCCATATCTATCGACCGATGATTATAACGGAAAAAGAAAGCGGCTGTGAAGTCTTTACAGAGTTTCCGTATGATGAATATGACATCGACGGCGTGGACGAACCGGAAGATGAAGAAGATGAAACTGAGACGGGCGAATGACCCGTCTCTTTTTATTTGGGGAGTTGACCGAGTGGCTTATGGTGGCGGTCTTGAAAACCGTTGACGGTGAAAGCCGTCCGTGGGTTCGAATCCTACACTCCCCGCCAACTAAATGATAATGGATGGAGGTAACATATGCCTGAATGTTTGGATAATATGCCGTGGCGTTCGCTGAAGGGGCTTGGGGATATGGCACCCGACTTCCTTAGATTGGGAGATTTCAAAAACGTCAGATTAAAAGACGATACACTGGTTCAGTTCCGTATCATTGGATTCAAACACGATGTTACAAAAAGTGGTCGTATCCTCCCACTGACTTGGGAGATGGTTGACTGCCTTCCAAACCGGCATCGTTGGAATAGCAACGACACGAACAGAGGCTCTTGGGGCGCAACAGAGTTGTTCCATAAGATGAACGACGAAGATGGCGTAATTTACCAGCTCATGCCAGACGAGATTCTTGAGGTGGTCGAACCAGTAATCAAGCTTACTGCAAACACCTATGACGGAGCGAACGAATTGCTCGAAACGGAGTGCAAGTTTTGGATTAAGTCCGAAAAAGAAACCTTTGGACGGAACATCTATTCGGCACCGGGCGAAGGTCATTGGTACGAATATTACCGGCAAGAAGATGTCCCTTGGGGCAAGAAGCGTAATGGTTCCGCTGAGTACACTATGCTGCGTTCTCCTTATTACGCCAACAGCCACCCCTTCTGCGCTGTGACCACGAACGGCGGCGCGAACCTTTACGCCGCAAGGTATTCCTACGGCGTCGCCCCGGCTTTCAGTTTCTAATCTGTGTATCAAAAGCATCAGCACCACGGAAGTGGTGCAAGATAAAACCATAACCACTGGGGCAGTTGCTTCAGTGGTTTTATGTCCACAATGGCTCCAACCTCCTCGTGGTGTGGGCGGATAGTCGTAAGACAAACTAATAGGGGTACATTTGAAATCAAGGAGTACATACACATGGCAAAAATCGTTATCGCAGGCGACGCAGTCGTCGTCACTTCCGCAATGAAGCTTGAGGACATCAAGACCATCGAGAAGTATCGTCCCAAGGAGCTCGTCCTGAAGGGCGGCGAGGATGGCAAGGAGCCCATCTTCGGTGTCGGCACCACTCATGGTGCAGGCAATATCAACGCAGTTGGCGCATCCTTCGGCTCCGAGACCCGTGACGATGACAAGCTGGCGTGCATCACCCTGTTCCTCGACGGTGTTACCGGCGATGTGAAGGATTGGGTCGCTGACCGCCTTGGCGCTGCCATCATCAACCTCAACAAGCTCGAAGAGAAGCTCCCCACTGTTCTCGAAGAGATTGCGGCTGAGAAGGCAACCGTGATGAGCAACATCACTGTCGCTCAGTAAGAGACACTGCAACGGGGCGGCTATGCCGCCCCACCACCCAAAAAACAAAAAACGAATAAAAGGAGAATACATAATGATTAAGGTTACTGTTGGCAACAATGTTAAGCGTGAGGCTGTCATCATCGATGAGAATACCACCCTGCGCTCCTGCCTTGAGGCAAACGGCGTTGATTACACTCGTGGTGTCATGCACCTCGATGGTTCTTCTCTGAACCCCGGCGACCTCGATAAGACCTTCCAGCAGTTCGGCATTACCGAGAAGTGCTTCCTGCTGAATGTCGTTAAGGCGGACAACGCCTAAGTTTTAGATTAGAGCCGCCCTTCATGGGGCGGCTCTTTTCATGGGGAATTGGTGGAATTGGAAGACACAACAGATTTAAGTTCTGTTGGCGTATGCCGTATCGGTTCAAATCCGATATTCCCCACCAAGATAAAAATGAATTGAGGTGTTTCTGTGTTCAAGACAAGCATTACATCGACACCGTTTACGTCAGAGGCGGCTAATAGCTTTTTTCAGAACATTACCGGAAGCTATTTTGGCAATGACTGTTCGTTCCTTTCAACGCTTCGTGCACTGGTTGCACCTCGAATCAAAGAGGACGAAAGTGTTTACCTGACTTTCGGTTCGACCAATTATGATGGGAACACTATCCGTAACGTTCCAGCAGAACGTGCGGTTAGTGCTATCTGTAGCAGTTATCAAATGAATGCCAGCGGTGTGCTCATAGTCCATAGCTTCAATGCTGACCAAAATAGCAATCTGGCTTGTATGCAGATTGTGGAGGACAAGTTTACTTCTATCTACCCAGAGTATCACCGTCTTGATAAGGTCAAAGCGTTTTATCGGAAGTCATTCAATGTTGATTGTTATATCAACCCTGACAAGAAGTCGGTGATTGTCTTCGTTGACAATCTTGATGTTAAGAAAATGCATTACCTTCAGGTATCTATTCTTGCATTCATGCCGTGGTACCTGAATCAGGATGATGGTTTGACAGAAGATGAGCTTGCATTGATGCAATCCTTGCGAGAAACAAATTCGGCAAACTATGAGAAGTACATTGCAAAGCTTGCCGAGGGATATGATTTCAGAACAGCGCGGATTCGTCAGTTGCTGGGTGATTTTGAAACCAGATATGAGCGCATCGAATGCGATACTGTTCGCAATGAAATCCAATCTATTGACATGGAGATTCAGCGACTCAATGATTCTATCGGCGCGTATCTGTCGCGCCGCAATGACAAGTGCATCAGATTGTTGGGACTTGAGCAAAGAATTGCAGAGGGCGGTGGAGATTCTGAAATCATGGATTATTTCCTCTGCAACAACAGACTTGTCCTGTCTCATGTTAGCAATACGGATATGTATTTCTCGGTTAAAGACTACCTTGAATACTTTGACAGAGATATGGCTGAGCGAGCAATCAACAATAGAAGCAGTTATGTGTATCGACCGGATGGTGGCAACGGTCACAATGCGGCAGCTTCAGAGAAAATGCAGAAGCTGATGCAGGAGATTTTCGTAAGTGAAAATCCTCGGCTTAGAATCCGCTTTTGCGCAGCATATAGATTCGACCTGAATGGTAGTGTTTCTGCGCAGACTGGTGATTTTTCTGATTACACATTTGATGGTTATATGCCTAATACGCATATTGACCGTTATCATTGCATGGGCAATTACAGCAGGACTATCAATGAACTGCTGAGAAAACGAAATTATATCGGTGCACTTGAGCAGTGTATTGCGTCCTGTAAGAGTCTGAACTTCGGCGACAGTGCAGTTATGGGCGAGTTTATGAGAACCATGTGGTCAAATAACACGGTCAGTCGTTGTATTGAGTTGCCAGATGGTCGCGTTGTAAAGCCGAACGAAGCAATTAGATGGCTTGATGAGCAGGAGGCAAAGGATGAGCAGACGGAGGAGGCGCAAAATGAGCAGACCAATTAAGTTGACGCAGGAACTCATTGATGAGTGCCGTCAAGATTTTGAGAAGGCTTTGTCACTTACAAAGCTCTCGGATGGAAAGCTTTCTTTTACCAAAGCGTTCTCATGTGGTGACAGAAAGGCAGTAGTTTACTTCAGCGCAGAGGCGTGGGCAAAGATGACTATGCTTATCAAAGAGTTCGATAAAGAGGTCGCATGGCATGGTGTCGCACGTCGAACTGAAGATGAATCGCTTGACGAGTATGTCATCGATGACATCGTTGTCTATCCGCAGGAGGTAACCGGCGCAACGGTTGAGATGGACACCGAGAAATATGCTCTGTGGATTCAGGAAAACATCGAAGATGAGCGTTTCAACCACATCTATATGCAGGGACATTCCCATGTAAATATGGGTACGTCTCCATCCTCTGTTGACCTCAATCATCAAGAGGAAATCCTCGGGATGCTTGGCGATAATGACTTCTACATCTTTATGATTTGGAACAAGTCATTTGCAAGCACAAATAAAATCTATGACCTCAAGAAGAACGTGATGTTTGAGGATAAAGATATCACGGTCAAGATTATCGGTCAGAATGAAGGACTTGATGAGTTTATCAAAAACGCGAAGGATATGGTGAAGTCAAAGTCCTATGCGTATGGCGGTCAGAGCGGATACGGCGGTTACTACAATCAGGGATACAGGGGAGCTCCGGCTGGTGCTCCGTATAATCCACTTGCAGGTAAGTCCGACGACAAAAAGGACAGTAAGAAAGAAGAAAACAAGGATAAGTCATCTGGTAAAAAGAACGAGGGAGAGAAACCCAGAACCAGAATTGGAGCTGGTTGGCATGGACAGAATGCCTGCCAAGAATCAATGCATGGCTGGGAAGACGAAGATGACTACGACCCTTATGCATACTTAGGAGGTAAGTAATATGGCTATTGACCTGTCAAAGAGCTATGAATATTTTCAGCCCGAGAAGGTTGATTGTAGAATCCATATTGTCGGGTGTGGTTCTGTCGGCGCGACGGTTGCGGAGCTGCTGGTTCGCTTAGGACTCACGAACATCGCACTGTGGGATATGGACACAGTAAGTCCGCACAATCTGGCAAATCAGATTTTCCGTCAGCAGGACATTGGGCGCTCTAAGGTCGAGGCATTGGCGGATATTCTTTTCGACATCAATCCTGATGTTAAGGATGACCTGAAGCTTTACAAGGATGGGTGGAACGGGCAGCAGTTATCCGGCTATGTGTTCTTGTGCGTCGATAACATCGAGTTGAGGAAAAAGATTGTTGAGAAACATTTCGACAATCCGTATGTAAAGGCGATGTTTGATTTCAGAACTCTGCTGGAGGCTGGTCAGCACTATGCTGCTGATTGGTCTGACTACAAGATGAAGAAAGACTTCCTCAACTCCATGAATTTTACACACGATGAGGCGGCGGAAGAAACTCCAGTCTCAGCTTGTGGCATCACGCTTGGCGTTGTGACTACGGTCAGAGTGATTTGTGCTCTGGGTGTGAGCAACTTCGTCAAGTACATCAGGGGTAAGGGGCTGAATAAGCTGATTATTTGTGACGCATTCCAGCCGCTGTTGGATGCGTTTTAATTTTCAAAAAGAACGAAGGGAGGGGTAAGGTATGGACACGACCGTTGGTGCTCTCAAAGTAGGTGCACAACTCGTAATGGGCAAGTACGGTGTGGACAAAGACAACCCGTACCCGATTGTTTGGCTGAAAGGAAATCCAAACTGTGATTTTATCACAGAAAAAGCTATCGACTACCTGTGCTTCGATGCGGCGGAAGAGACTGGGCATTATAGACGTGTTAATAATGCGAAGTATCCAGTGTCAAATCTGTTTTCGTTCTTGAACAGTGACCAGATGATGTGGTATCACGCAATGCACGATAATGATTCTTCGCCCGGTGCCTTTGCGAGGTATAGTTATGCTCGCTATGAAGACCATTACGGGTTTCTGTATTTCTTTGAAGACCACGAGATTGCTTCTTTGGTCAGGGAAGAGTATGTGGTCGGAGAGAACCGAGTGTCTTCGTTGATTCGCCTACCATCAATTGCAGACATTTTTAGCCTCCAAGATGGGCGGCGCTTTGACTTATTCAAAAGAAAAGGCATTCGTCCGAATCCGACAGCCGACTTGTTCGACCTGAAAGCTCGTTATGCAGGGCTTGATTCAGACCGTGGATTTATGAGCTTCTGGCTGTTAGACGATGTTGAGACCGAAAGAGCGGCGATTTCGAATCGCTCTGGTGTGTTAAACAGGCTGACAGCATCAAGCTGTTCCGGGGTAAGACCGGTGTGCACGTTGAGCCCTGACACGATTGTCGAACAACGAGAGGACGGCGTGTTTTTCATCAAGCCATTCACAACTCAAAATGTCTTTACGGACGAAGAACTGTTTGAATTATTAGGTATGGCGCAGCCTTAATGCGCCACAGACTGTAACGGATTTTCTCGTAAGAGAGCTTTACGCCAAAGGCTAAAGTAACAAATTGTCGGGAGGATGACCCCCGGAGGATGACGCGGCGGAACCCAGAAAGCAAACCGGCCGCCACCGGTCGGCAGCATCGCGCCACAAAACCAACCAAATGTCAAGCACTTTTCGCCAATTCTTCGATACATGGGCGAAATGTACTAACATCAGACTCATGCTTTCAGTCGCAACGAAATCAAAAAAAATCCCGCATCTTGCAAGAGCTCGCACCACCTCCCACAGGGACGACGTAGTCTTCAGACTCAGGAATTCTGGGAAGCAGCAGACATATGTAGGTTACAGTTAGTTATTGGACAAGGAGGGGAAGAAATGGTCTATATCACTGTTAGGCAGTCACCGATTTATCATCAGATGACACTGGAAGAGTACCTGTTTCAAAACTATCAGACACCTCCGGTTGTCAATGCCAATATTGCAAACACAAGAACATACGAGGTCGAAAATGTCAGTGAACATTTTTCCAGCAAGATTGGTGTTGAAGCTTTAATCGGAAAACTCGTGCGATTTAATAACGATACAGCAGAGCTTCGTGCAAAGGAACGGAGCGAGTTGTATGAGACCTTTTACATCCCAAAGAAATCTGGTGGTCTTCGTAGAATCGATGCGCCAAAGGCAGAGCTGATGGACGCCCTGAGAAGACTCAAAACGATTTTCGAGGATGATTTCCATGCACTCTATCATACTGCCGCGTTTGCTTATGTAAAGAAGCGGAGTACAGTCGATGCGGTTAAGCGTCACCAGAAGAACAGCAGCAAATGGTTCGCAAAGCTTGACCTGCACGACTTTTTTGGCAGCACAACATTGGATTATGCCATCTCAATGTTCTCGATGGTTTTTCCTTTTAGTGAGATTGTTAAAGAGCCACAGGGCGAGGCAGCATTGCGGACAGCTATGTCGTTAGCGTTCTTAAATGGTGGGCTACCGCAAGGTACCCCAATTTCACCGCTTATCACAAACGTAATGATGATTCCGGTTGATTTCAAACTGTCGAATACGCTCCGTAATTTTGAAAAACAGAGCTTCATTTATACCAGATATGCGGATGACTTCATCATTTCATCCAAGTATGATTTTGATGTTCGTTCTGTTGAAGAGCTGGTAGTAAGTACATTGAACAGCTTTGGTGCCCCGTTCACAATCAATGCAAGCAAGACTCGGTATGGTTCATCAGCGGGGCGCAACTGGAATCTTGGCGTTATGCTGAATAAGGACAACGAGATTACGGTCGGTCATAAAAAGAAAAAGCAGTTCCAGTCAATGCTGTACAATTACATCACAGATAAGAACAATGGTGTCGCTTGGGAACGGAATGATGTACAGGTAATGTATGGTCTGCATAGCTATTATCGTATGGTCGAAAAAGAGACAATCGACGCAATTGTAGCTTATATCAACAAGAAAATGAATGTGGATGTAATCCGCATGATGAAGGACGACCTGCGGTAACGTCTATAAATAACCCGCAATCCTGTAATGCATAATTGCGAAAGCAATGCTTATCGCCAAAGGCATAAGTAACAACTTGATAGGGAGGAAAACCTCTCCGGAGGCGCATTCACCTGCAGACTCAAGTCATCCTTCGAGGCTGGGAACCACACGGTGAGCAGCCCGAATCACTTGAATCCATTGTGCCACAATGGATTCAACGAGACGACCAAAAGATGTCGCACACCAGTCACTGGGTACCGGAGCTCCTCCTCGTAGGGAGCTACCTCCATGTAGATTACAGGATAATCAAATTATCATTTGCAGTGAATAACATTTCGTAAGGAATGTGCTTCACGCCAAAGGCTGAAGTATCACTTTGCTGGACAGCACAATTCCCCGCCCGCAGCCTGCTGCGAAGGCGCCTAAGCTCGCTGTACAGCTCATTAAAACTAATCTGGATGTCTCGTCACCTCCATCTGATGAGCGACCGATGAACCCATTGTCTCCCAATGATTTCATCATCGCCACTTGGGATTTGAACTCGCTTTCAGCTCATCTAAATCCCGTCGTTACAGGAGATAAACGAAGAGACCAGAGCAGAATATACATATGGACTGCAGATGAGAAAGGAACTGAGCATGATTTATGTCACTGGAGATACACACGCAAACATTGATATTGCCAAGCTTAATACAACAAAGTTCCCACAACAAAAGGAATTGACAAAGAGTGATTTCGTAATCATATGTGGCGATTTCGGACTATGCTGGGACGGTTCGCATCGAGAGATGTGGTGGCAAGACTGGCTGACAGCGAAAAACTTTACGACACTTTGGATTGACGGCAACCATGAGAACTTTGATATGCTCTACCAGTTCCCGCTGATTGACAAATTTGGCGGAAAGGTGCGTGAAATCGCTCCTGACATCTATCATCTGGACAGAGGGCAGGTGCTCACGATTGATGGAAAGAAAATCTTCTGCATGGGCGGTGCTCGCTCTGTTGATAAAGAGTATCGCGTGGAACATATCTCATGGTGGAAAGAGGAAATGCCGTCCAGAGAAGAAATGGAACGAGCGATTGCAGCGCTCGAAGAAAATAATTGGCGAGTTGACTATGTAATTACACATTGTGCGCCAAGGAGTGTTCAGACTCTGCTCGCAAGCTGGTACGAGAACGACCCGATGGTCAGCTTTTTGGATAGGGTTTGTTTCGACCTCACATTCAAGCGGTGGTTCTTTGGACATTATCATGTGGACAAGCAGGTCAATGAGCAGTTTATTGCTCTGTATAATAAAGTAATCCCGATGGAGTGGTAAGCCTAACGGTAAGGCAGCGGTTTGCTAAACCGTGAGTAATCCGAAAGGATGTGCAGGTTCAAGTCCTGTCCACTCCGCCAAGGGGTGTGGTGCAATGGCTAACATAGCTGTCTCCAAAACCGTCAGATGGTGGTTCGAATCCATTCACCCCTGCCAGTTGTTGGGTAGCTCCCAACTGATGTGAGAGATTATCGGCTTACCTCACAAAGAATGAAAATGCTTGCTGAAAACTGCGCTTGTCTTGATGCGTCAAGACCGGTTTGACCTGACGGAATAGGGGCTACGACTTTTCGGAGCGTAGTTGCCGGTAGCGTGTGACAATCTAAGCGGGAAGCCGACCATGCGGTGTTGGTGTTCAACGGTTAGCACTCCGGTCTTCCAAACCGGTGGTGCCAGTTCGAGTCTGGTACGCCGCTCCAAGTAAGAAACCATTAAATTATGCGTTAAAGGAAATGCCTTTACGACACGTCAGAGCCTGCTCTGGAAGTCGGTTACAGGTTGGTTTGGCGGGACGCCGCTGCATGAGCCTGCAGATATAGGGGTATGGTGAAGCGGTAACACAGCGGACTTTGACTCCGTTATTCGTAGGTTCGAATCCTACTGCCCCTGCCAAAATCATCTTTGGTATTAGAGCTTGTTTTCTATCCCTGCAATCCCTTATGCCACGATGATTTATCCATGATTCTCCTTTCACGCTATCAAAACTGCCATCATAGTGAGTTTGTATTGGTGGTGTTAATGACATCGCCATAGTTTCAGGATGGCATCTATGCTGGAATAGCTCAACTGGTAGAGTAACGCTTTCGTACAGCGTGGGTTCTCGGTTCGACTCCGAGTTCCAGCTCCATCTGCTCTGTTGGTCATGCTTACGTTTGTACGGTTAGTTCATCACTCAACTGTTATCTCTGTAAGAGACACAGCCGGGTGCACACGGAGTCCTACGGGCGCAGGGCGCATTTATGCTGATGTAGCTCAGTTGGTAGAGCAGCACCGGAAGTGTGAGTCGCTGGTTCAAGTCCAGCCATCAGCAGCCTTTTAGCTAAAAGCTGACACCTCGGAAAGACGAGGGTGCACGCTGGTGTAGCGTAATTGGTAGCGCAAGTGATTTGTACTCACTGGGTTGCGGGTTCGAGCCCTGTCACCAGCTCCAACGGACTGACATATCCGTTTTCCTTTCTGCCCCGGCACGCACTACTAAGCATTGATGGCGATGCTTATGGTGAGGATGGTTCGAACCCATCAGTAGTGCGTGTATGTTCGGAAACAAAACCATTATATCTGGGTGTAGCACAGATGGTAGTGCGCTTGCTTTGGGAGCAAGATGTCGGGGGTTCGAGTCCTCTCACCCAGACCAATTTTATAGAGGAGGGTTGCCATGTATCTGTATCACGGTACTCCGGCAGATTTCGATGTACCAACCCTGAACAAGTGTAAGCCGCACCGAGATTTCGGATGCGGCTTTTATCTTGCCACAAATTATTTCGATGCCTTGCCGATGGCAGTCAAAAACTCTTGGGTGGGATATGTCCAAACATATCTGCTCACAGACTTGGATGGACTCTCTGTTCTGGAGTTTGATGAAAGGTCTGAGGATTGGCTTCGGTTCGTGGTTTCTTCAAGGCTCGGCACCGCTCCAAATGTCGATTTGGTAATCGGATATATGGCTGGCGGAGGAAGTAATTTGAAAAGTAAATTTACAAAGCTGAGAAATAGCAATGTGTCGATTGACGTGGCGGCTACAGCAATGCGAAAAGAGTTAACCAGTACGCAGCTTGGCGTACAATATGCGTTCCTGACAGAAAAAGCATTGTCCAAGCTCGTTAGGGTCTCAACTGAAATAGTGGAAATGGAGGATTAAAACATGACAAGGAATGAATTTATTGACAATATCACTGAGTGGTGTGAACTGAAAGACTTTTGCAACGACTTTGACTGCGATATCTGTGAGGACATCTATGACGATGATGATTACGATGACAGCGTCGAAGAAGATATCCGCGATGCTATCGCCGACTACGGCTGGAGGGACATCCGAGACTTCCTTGGCAACCTCCCCAGCGGGTACTATTACTACCGTCGTAACAGCGCCTTTGATTATGATGGTCTCGATGACGATGACTTCGAAGACTACAAAGAGGATGTCCTCGAATGGGGCGATGACTACGGCGCATGGGACGACGAGGAAGATGAAGATGAAGAGTACGCCGATGCAGATGACGACTTCCTCGATTCTCTGGAAGAGGAACCCGACGAAGATGAAACCATTGAGGAAGAGGATTTCTCCATCGATGACCTCATCGGTATGTGCAGTGTAGTGTTTGTGGCTATCCAGAATGATGAAGTGGAAAAGCAGCAAGAAGAAGACGAGGCGTTCGCACAGCTCCTGAGCATGGATGGGAGACGTATTGCAACCTAAAACATAAGCGGATAACCGCTATGATACAGACCGCTTTGAAGATTGACTACATACATATGTCTCAGCAAAACGTGTAGTATCTTCTCGCTTAAAGCAGAAGAAAAGATTTGAGTTCTTCATTTTTAGCCTCGCATTTCCGAGGTTATAATTTTTATTCAGCGAATAAAAATAATAACCCGGAAATTGCTTGCTAAAAATGTCACTTTGTGCACATGGGGCTTCTGTAACAATCACGCCCCATGCGGAAAGCGGTCGGCAAATTGAGAACGGAGGCGAGTTCAATGACAGACAAGAATAGGCGAAAACTTCAAGCGAAGAGAGCACGCAATTTCTGGACTTGTGCTCGCCCCGTTACTCAAATTGTTCCAAACAAACGAGCCTATAATCGTAAGCGTGAGAAAGATATTCGCTGTAAGTATAAGGAGGGCGAGCAAGAATGAGATATCAGAGTACCCCGGAAAAAGAGTTTGATGGTGACATTATCATTACAGACCCCTGCTACATTATTCGCAATGAAAACGGGATAACTAAGAACGACTGGCATTATTGTGAGTACGGTGAATATATGGAGCGACTTGGGATTAAAAATTATTTGACCCATGACACCATCTATGGAGACTGGGGATGCACAGTTTTTGATTCTGACACAAAGAAGCCGTTGGGGCGGTTCTGTGCAGATGCCGGTCTTGTATCTGTATTTCTGCTGCATGAAGTTCTTGCCTATAACCCAAACTTCAATTATCACTTAGAGAGACCGTGGACGACTACGATAATTCCAGACTTCAAAGGGACTATTCAAATCGAAGTTGTAAGAGAAACCGGTACATACGAAAAGGACTCCGAGTATTGGAAAGCGGGAGAAACTTGGGAAGATTACCTCGTCCATGTTGTTGGACATGGTGTAAACAAGAAAACAGGCAAAGCGATAAACTTTATTAGCAAACAAACGTCGCTGTGAGATGGAGGGTGAAGAATGAAGGTTCTTGTTGTCGTTGATATGCAGAACGACTTTATTGATGGTGCGCTCGGGACACCGGAGGCACAGGCTATTGTGCCGAAGGTCGTCAAGAAAATTGAAGAGTTTGATGGGGAAGTTTTGTGGACACAAGACACCCATTCTGATGATTACCTCGAAACGCAAGAAGGAAGACTGTTGCCGGTAAAACACTGTATATCTGCAAGTAATGGCTGGCAGATTCATAGCTCAGTCAAAGCAGCAATTCAGAGCAAGCATCCAGCGGATGACCAGTTGAATGGTTTCGAGAAGAAAACGTTTGGTTCATTAGCACTTGCTGGTCGCCTATATCCAAAAGTTGCGTTTGGTGATGGCATAGAAGAAATTGTCCTTGTTGGTCTTTGTACCGATATCTGTGTTATCTCAAATGCCTTGCTGCTCAAGGCGTTTATGCCGGAAGTTAAGATTACGGTCGATGCTTCCTGCTGCGCTGGCGTGACACCAGAGAGTCACAAGACTGCACTGTCGGCAATGAAAATGTGCCAGATTAACATCGAGAACGAGGGGGTCACGGCATGATTCTTGTCAACGACAAGCAGGTCGAGTTTACAAAGTTCCCCGATGGTACAACCTCTTTCAGGTATAATCCGTTTGGCTCAATGACACGCATCTTCAATATCACATGGAAGTATGACGGCGATGAGGAGTGCATCCTTCTATGGTATCTGGTAAATCATATCCGCGACCATGACCGGGACGTTCGCCTCCGCTTGCTGCTCCCATACATTCCAAATGCCAGAATGGATAGAGTAAAAAATGCGGATGAAGTGTTTACGCTAAAATGGTTTGCGGAGTTTATCAACACGCTGGATTTTGACGACGTGTTAGTCGATGACCCTCACTCGAATGTATCAGCAGCATTGCTTGACAGAGTCAAGGTATATGACGCGCAGCCGCACATCCAGAAAGCTCTGGACAAGTTGGATGACAAAAATGTGTTGCTGTGCTATCCTGATGAGGGAGCAGCAAAACGATATTCATCGCAAGCTGGTAGAGAGTATGTGTTCTGCATCAAGCACAGAGACTGGCGCACCGGGAAAATTGAACGGCTGGAACTGACGAGCCCAGAAAAGGTTACCGATAGAAATGTGCTGATTGTCGATGATATTTGTTCTCGCGGTGGCACATTCACTTTTACCGCTAAGGCACTAAAAGAGGCTGGAGCAAATGAAGTGTATTTGTATGTGACTCATTGTGAAAACACGATTCACAGCGGAACGGTTCTCACGGATGGCTTAATCCGCCATGTGTTTACAACAGACAGTATCTATCGCGGAAACAGCGAAAAGATTTCGCTAATCTAATCTTAAAGGAGGCGGGCAAATGCTTGAGTTACAGGGTAAGTTTGGCACTGCAAAGGTGTTTACCGACGTGGTCGATAATGAGTCTATCTCTCAGGTTATCAATCTTTTGAATCAACCGTACATCGAGGGAAGCAAAGTCCGTATGATGCCAGACATTCATGCTGGGGCTGGTTGTACAATCGGAACCACGATGACCATCAAGGATAAGATTTGCCCGAACCTTGTCGGCGTTGACATTGGATGCGGCATGGAAACTATCCGTATCAAAGAAACGCATATCGAACCGCAGAAGCTGGACAAAGTTATTCGTGCAGGAGTTCCGTCCGGTTTCGAGATTCGCACAGAAGCTCATAGATATGCAAGTAGCATCGACCTATCGGAACTGTACTGTGCAAAGATGGTCAATGTAGACCGCGCATATAAAAGCATCGGTACGCTTGGTGGCGGGAACCATTTTATCGAAGCCAACAAAGATGACGATGGGCATATCTACATCGTGGTTCATTCCGGTAGCAGACACCTTGGTCTGGAGATTGCTAACTTCTATCAGGAAGCTGCGTTCAAGGCGTTAACCTCGTATTCCAAGGAAGAAATCGAGGAGGTCGTCAACGAGTTAAAAGCGGCTGGAAGACAGAAAGAAATCCAGACTGTTCTCAAAGGCATGAAGGCAAAGAAGCCGGGAGTCCCAAAGCAGCTTGCATACGTTGAGGGAGAATTGTTTGAGCAGTATATCCATGACATGAAAATTGCTCAACGTTTTGCTGAACTTAACCGCCAAGCAATGATGGACACCATTGTTAAGGGTATGGGCTTCCATGTCGAAGAGCAGTTTACGACTATTCACAACTACATCGATGTAGAGAATATGATTCTTCGCAAGGGCTCGGTCTCTGCACAAGCTGGTGAGCGGCTGCTGATTCCTATCAACATGAGAGACGGTAGTTTGCTGTGTACCGGCAAAGGAAATGAAGACTGGAACTTCTCTGCCCCGCATGGAGCTGGGCGTTTGATGAGCCGCAGTGCAGCGAAAGAGACATTCACAGTTTCTGAGTTCAAGAAGCAGATGGAAGGCATTTACACCACATCTGTTGGAAGAAGCACACTTGATGAATGCCCGATGGCATACAAAGGTATGGATGATATCGTAAACAATGTCGAACCAACAGTGACCATTGATGCCATCATCAAGCCGATTTATAACTTTAAGGCGGGTGAAGAGGAATGATGACAGTCCTTTTGGTGCTCCTGTACCTCTGCATTGGTGCGATTGTAACATTCGCACTTTGCCGCTTGTACGTTATCGTAGAACCATATAACAAATATAATGGGTTCGAAGACGGATATATTATGGTAGGTGTTTTCTGGATTGTTGCAGCACCGTTTGCGTTTGCTGTGTTTTTTGCAAAATATGGTGAAAAGCTAAAGAAAAGAGGAAAAACTGAATGATTACATATAATCCGCTCCTGTGTCTGGACTTCTATAAGACTTGTCACGCTGAACAGTATCCGAAGGGATTGACCAAGATGGTCTCCTACTACACGCCGCGCATGAGTCGCCTTAGTGATACCGATAAGGTTACACTGTTTGGGCTTCAGGCATTCATTCAGGAATATCTCATTGAGGCATTCAACGACCACTTCTTTAATGTCCCGTTTGATAGTGTGCTCAAGGAGTACACCAGAGTTCTTGGGGCAACAATTAGAACGAAAGGCGTTGGAGAGAAACGGCTTCGTGAATTGCATGACCTCGGCTATCTTCCGTTACAGATTCGTGCTGTTCCCGAAGGAACGAGAACCAATATCAAAGTTCCGCAAATTGAAATCTCAAATACACACCCTAACTTCGTATGGCTGGTCAACACCATCGAGACGATGCTCTCTTGCACAATGTGGCATACGCAAGTCTCCGCTGAGGTTGGGTACAGATATCGTAAAATCGTCAATGAGTATGCAGAACGCACTTGCGATGACAATGTGGTTTGTGCGAGACTCCTTGGCGATTTTTCTATGCGCGGGCAAGAGAGCGTTGAAAGTGCAACAAAGAGCGCAGCGGCTTTCTGCCTGAGCTTCTTGAATACGGCGACAGTGCCTGCGATTTTGTGGCTTGAGCATAATTACAACTGTGATTGTAGCAAGGAACCTGTCGCATATGGTGCGCTCTCAACAGAACACAGCGTAATGTGTTCCAACTTTGCTGTTGACGGTGATGAGGTGACACAGATTCGACGACTTCTTTGTGAGGTGTATCCGCATCAAAGTTTCTCAATGGTTAGCGACAGCTATGACTATTGGAATCTTGTTGAAAAAGTCCTCCCTCAGCTCAAAGATGACATCCTAAATCACGATGGCTTCATCTCAATTCGCGGCGACAGCGGTGACCCTGTTAGTGTAATCACTGAGACCGTATATCGTCTGTGGGACATCTTTGGCGGCACAGTAAATAGCAAGGGGTACAAGGTGCTGAATCCGCACGTCAAGGCAATATACGGAGACAGCATTACTCCACAGCGCTGTGAGCAAATCTATTCTCTTTTGGAGAAAAACGGCTTTGCAATCAATAATGTTTCGCTCGGTGTCGGTTCATTCTCAATGGAGTGCTTAGAGACAATCGAGAGCGATGGAAGCAAACAGTACAATCCGTACACAAGGGATACATTCGGCATTGCAGTTAAAGCGACATATGCAGAAGATGCCGACGGCAAACCGATTATGATTTTCAAGAACCCCAAGACAGACACAGGACATTTTAAGAAGTCTCAGCGTGGTTGCTGCCGCGTAGTCAAAACTGGTGACGGCTACGATTACGTTGATGGTCTTACTTGGGCTGAAGCACAGGACAGCAATGAGCTGCGCACCGTGTTTAGAGATGGAAAGTTTGAAAAGCAGTTCACGCTGGATGAGGTTCGTAAGAATCTTCACGGAGGAACGTTCTGATGCCGGTACAAATTATTGATGGAGATTTGTTTCAGACCCACGCCAAATATATTTGCCATCAGGTTAACTGTCAGGCGAGAATGGGTAGTGGTGTGGCGAAGCAGGTTCGAGCCAAGTATCCAGAAGTCTATAACGCATATGTTGGCTTCTGCAACGAAGAGCGCAATGCGTTCGGTCAGACGCAGTTCGTTCAAGCTAACGATGGTAAAGTCGTTGTCAATATGTTTGCGCAGAGCAACTACGGATATGATGGGAAACTGTACACAGATTACACCGCATTTCAGAGCTGCTTAAAACGGATTAAGTTGACCGTACCTGCAGGAGAAACAATTGCCATGCCGTTTAAGATTGGATGCGGTCTTGGCGGCGGGGACTGGAATGTGATTTTGGGTCTTATCCAAAAGGAACTGTCCGATAAGTACACAGTAGAGTTGTGGAGAAAAGAGGTATAGAATGCTGGCAAATCCGAAAAGAACAAAAGATGAAATCGTGCAGTGGATTCGAGAATATTTCGCTGCAAACGGCAACGACTGCTGTGCTGTTATCGGCATTTCCGGTGGCAAAGATAGCAGCGTGGTCGCAGCACTTTGTGTTGAAGCCCTTGGCGCAGAGCGGGTTATCGGTGTGCTGATGCCGAATGGTCGGCAGAAAGATATCGCAGACTCCAAGCTGCTGGTCGATACGCTTGGCATTGCAAGTATTACAGTTGACATTGGCGGCGCATACAGCAAGATGGTTGATGTAGTCGGCAGAGCAATGCCGTCTGGAGTAAGCAATCAGGCAGCGGTCAATCTCCCTCCAAGGCTGCGTATGGCGACACTCTATATGGTCGCGCAGTCATTGGCTCGCGGAGGTCGGGTGGCAAACACCTGCAATCGCTCCGAGGATTATGTTGGATACTCCACAAAGTTCGGTGACAGCGCTGGTGACTTCAGCCCACTCGCAAACATCATGGTGCATGAGGTTCGTCAGATTGGCTACGAACTCCCCATTCCTCGTGAGCTGGTAGACAAGACTCCATCGGACGGTCTTTGCGGTAAGACAGACGAAGACAATCTGGGCTTTACCTATATGCAGCTCGACAACTACATCATGCACGGTAGTAGTGGGGATGAAGACATCGACAAAGTAATTGCAAAGAAGCATACGCAGAACCTGCACAAGCTCAATCCGATGCCAGCCTACGGCTCACAGCCGTAAGGTGATTGTATGGAAGAAATAGCAATCGTCCGCTGTTTGCAGAACGCAAGCGGCGCGATTAGTAAAATGCGGGTCTTGCAAGCCTTCAAAGATGTTGAGAATTTTCGTAAGATTTTGTACTACGCTTTGAATCCAATGCTAACGTACAAGATTTCGGAACAAACACTGCGAACGCCTGTCGAGTATGACCCAGCAATTACAATCACAATGACCGATATCTTCGAAATTTGTGAGCTGCTGGCAAAGCGAAAAGCATTGGACGCAGCAACTGTATATCAAGTGCGGGTCTTCGTGCAGTGTTTAACTGACCCGGAGTCATCCGAGTTTTACATTGAACTTCTGTCAAAGACACTTCGGTTGGGTGTCACAGCGAAAACTGTGAACAAGGTTATCCCCGGACTGATTCCCGAATGGGAGGTTCAGCAGGCATATCCAATCGACAAATACCCAGTCAAGGACGGCACAGAGTTTTGGCTCACTCAAAAACTGAATGGTGTCAGAGCAACATACTACAAAGGGCAACTGTTCGCAAGAAGCGGAGTTCCCTACGAAGGGCTTGGGCACATTCTGGACGCGCTCAAAATCGACGATAACGATAGCTATGTTTTTGACGGTGAACTTACCTTGCGCGATAAAGGAGCGCTGTCTGACAATGAGGCATTCCGCAAGGCAACGGGCATTATCAACTCAGAAGACACTGATAAAACGGCAGTTTGCTACACCATTTTTGATGTGCTTACGACAGAAGAATTCGATGCTGGTGTAAGCGAGGGCGGCTATGGGTATCGCCGGTCTTTCTTAGACCAGCTTCATCGCTTCATTCCGCAAGATGGTCGAGTTAACATTCTCCCTGTTTTATATCACGGTAAAGACCAGACAAAAATCGATGAGCTATTAGAGCAAATGGTTCGGGAGGATAAAGAGGGCTTAATGGTCAACTTTGATGTTCCATATAAGCGAAAGCGTCACAACGGAATTCTCAAAGTCAAACGCTTCTACACTATGGATTTGCATATCTTGCGCTGTGAAGAAGGAAGCGGCAGGCTTGCAGGAACGCTTGGCGCATTTGTGCTGGACTATAAAGGCAACGAAGTAAATGTTGGGTCTGGCTTTTCCGATGAGCAGCGTACAGCTTTTTGGGCGGCTAAAGATGAAATGCTCGGACGGTTGTGCGAGGTAAAATACAAGGAAATATCATATGACAAAAACACCGGTGCTGAGAGCTTACAGTTCCCGGTGTTTATTTCTATCCGAACAGACAAAGACGAGGTCAGCTACGGCTGAGGAAGGAGGCTTGCGTGGGTAAAGCAAAGGCGGTACCACACTTTTCAGAATCTATCAGTAGCTTCTGTAAGCTGATGGAAAATGCGCAAAGGGACTATGCGTGGAACTATGATGAGGTGAACCGCATGGATAGGCTCACGCAGGACTACCTTCACAAACTGGAGCTTGACGGTCTTGATTACAAAGAGCGAGCCAAGGTTGCTACACAGCTTGCAAAGTGTCGCCAAGCACGGCGCGAGTGCAAGGATACGGTAGAAATTCTTGAGCCGCTCGTTCAGTTTCTTGAAAGCGACAAAGGCAAAAACCTTTTGAACCTTGTGCGTGAAGCGCTGGGTAAGACCAGAAAGGTCGAAGAGCGTATGGAAACCCGCACATACATACCAAGAGTCTTAGAGCAGGAGGCAACAACATGAACATCGTGTTCTGGCTCATCGTAGTCATTGTGCTTGTGCTTATCTGGTTCTGTTTGAGTTTCGCCTTTAAGGGCGTCGGCGGAGTTGGAATGCGATTGTACAATGATGCGAAGAAAGAAATCTCCGAGGAAACGGAGAAAAAAACTGACGAAGAAAAGGAAGTAAAGGAATGAAGAAGGGTAAACTTGGTGCAATCTTGCTGGCACTTGTGCTGATTATCGGCTTGGTTTGCTGCGTTGTGTGTCTGGAGAAGATTCCCGCAGGTTACGTCGGCGTTGTGTATAACATGAACGGAGGCGTTGATGGCGAGGTCTTGGAACAGGGCTGGCATCTGGTTGCTCCGACCAAAAAGGTGACCAAGTATTCTATCGGTATTGAGCAGTCATATCTGACGGCTGAGGATAAGGGTGACTCACCCAAGGATGAGAGTTTCAACATCCCTACCTCTGATGGTAAGACTGTCCGAGTGAATATTGAGTTCTCATATCGTTTTGATGAGGCACGAGTCTCCGAAACCTTTGCAATGTTCAAAGGAAAATCTGGCGAGGCAATCAAGGATTCGTTTATTAAGCCCAAGGTTGTGGCGTGGACGCAGGAAGTTTCCGCAAACTACCCTGTCACCGACATCTTTGGCGACAAGCGTACTGAAATCAATGCCGAGTTGGATACCTATTTGCGTGAGAAGTTCGACCAGTATGGCATCATTATTGACACTGTAAACTTTACGGATATCTCAGTTGACGATGAAACGGCTGCGGCTATCCAGAAGAAAGTCACTGCTCAGCAGGAGCTTGAGTTGGCGAATATTGAAAAGCAAACCGCCAAGGTTCAGGCTGAGAAAGACAGAGAGGTCGCACAGATTAACGCAGAGAAAGCAGTTATTGAAGCAGAAGCAAAAGCAGAGACATTGCGTATTGCTGCGGAGGCAGAAGCTGACGCAAACCGCAAGATTGCGGCTTCACTTACCAATGAGTTGATTGAAAAAATCAAGTACGAGCAGTGGAACGGCGAGCTGCCTACGGTGACTGGCTCAACGCCCATCATTAGTCTCGAACCGTGATGGAAAAATGGTGGGACAATGCAAAAGATTGGGTTAAAGTTCTAATTTGCATTGTTGTCTCCATCGTCTCGATTGCGCTAATCATTCTTACGATGATTATGCCAATTGTTTGGAGCATCAAACTGCATAACCCAGCCTTTCTGCTTTTGTGGTGCATCCCCGCTGGTATCTTTGTCGGCGTATGGGCTTACCAAGAGTTTTTTGATTTCTAAATAAGGAGGAGATTATTTGACAGCCGTATATCTGGTCATTTTATTTTTCGCTAAGGTGCTGGACAACACGCTTGGTACAGCCAAGACAATCTTGGTACAGAGAAATCGTTGTGTCCTTGCCGGAGTCGCTCTCGGCTTGTCAAATTTTATCTACCTTAGCATCACAAAAGATATCGTAACAAGTGACAGCAGCCTCGCCCTTGCAACTGTTTCCATTGCAAGCGGTGTTGGCTGCTGTTTAGCTGTCGCATTAAGCAACAGGTTTTCAAAAGACAAGACCTATGTGAACGTCATTATGTCGGATAATTTGGAGGCGATGCAAAAGTTTCGAGATTTTCTGGCAACACATCACATCACGAATGTCGCTGCAGACAGCTATACCTTGGACTGGAGTAAAAAGTCCATCACCATCACTGCCTATGCAGAGACAAAAGCACAGAGCAAACTGATTGATGATTACATCGCAAATAGCTCATTGAAGTTCAAAAGAGTTATCAGCAGAAGCTAAAAACGATGGTTTTAATAATTCAAAGGAGGGTGTCCTATGCGACATTTGGCAACAATCCGTGAGATTGCATCTCTTCGCCCGATTGCAGGAGCTGACCGCATTGAAGTTGCGCAGGTCGATGGTTGGGAATGTGTGGTTCAGAAAGGCGAGTTCCATACAGGAGAGCATATCGTTTACATTGAGGTCGATTCTATCGTCCCAGAGCGCCCAGAGTTCGAGTTCTTGAGAGACAGAAAGTTCAGAGTCCGCACCATTAAGCTGCGTGGTCAGGTCAGTCAGGGTTTGGTTCTCCCACTGTCAATCCTTCCGAATGGCGCTCCCGCCGATTTGGGTGCCGATGTGACCGATGTTTTGGGCATTAAGAAGTATGACCCAGAAGCGCAGCAAGAAGCACAGCTCTTAACAAAGCAACCTCAGAAACCACAAAGTGCAATCGCTCGTTTCTTGATGCGGTTTAAGTGGTATCGTAAGTTGTTTATGAAACCCAAACGCAAGGGTGGATTTCCTGATTGGATTGTCAAGACGGATGAAACCCGCATTCAAAACCTTACGACGCTCTTTGAGATGGAGCGTAACAAGGGGACGAAGTTCTCTGTCACAGAGAAAGTTGATGGGCAGTCAGCGACGTATTACCTGCGCAAAGTCTCCAAACGTAAGTATGAGTTTGGTGTTTGCAGCCGTAATATCTATCTCGGAACACCGGATAACAGTTCTTACTGGACGATTGCTAAGAAGTACAATATCGAAAACGTACTGCGGCAGCTTATCGGTGATTATGAAACCATCGTTTTACAAGGTGAGATTTGCGGCAACCAGATTCAGGGCAACAAGTACCACATTAGTGGGTACGACTTGTTTGCCTTCAACCTGATTTATCCAGACCACAAGTGTGGCACGGCAGAAATCAAGAAACTGCTTGAGCCGTATGGAATTAAGACTGTTCCGATTGTTGAGGAGGACAAAACCCTGCCCGAAACTATCGCTGAGCTGGTCGAGTATTCCAAGGGAAAATCAGTGGTTCGTAAGGAACAAAAACGAGAAGGTGTAGTTATGCGCAATGTCCAGAGCAACATCAGCTTCAAGGTTATCAACCCTGACTTCCTTCTCGCAGAAAAGGACTGATTTTTAATGCCAAGAGCAGTAGAAGATTTGACAGGAATGGAGTTTGGTAATGGCATGGTAAAGGTTATTTCTCGTGCTGATAACGGAAATACCAGACACGCCAAGTGGCTATGCCAATGCGAGTGCGGAAAAATATTTGTTGAATATGCGCTCAACTTAAAGGCTGGACGAAGAAATTCTTGTGGTTGTTTGAGCAAGCGAAAACCAACAGACTCTATTAGTTTACACAGACTAAATCGCAGTGGAGACGACCCGTGGCATAATTTGGCAAATGCCATTGTTGCAGTCGCAGCAGATGATTATCGTTCGGCACTTCGTAATGAAGACGAGGGGTTGTTAAAAAGTCTGGAGCTGTTCTTCCATTCTGAATGGTACAGGATTTTGACAGACGTAGACGCAGACAGGCTTCTCGGAATGTTACGAAGAGAACGGAGCGGCTCATTACAAGCCGCTTACATATAAACAGAGCCGAGTTATTCGGCTCTTTTCTTTGAGCAATCCAGCCAACGATTGCTTGAAGAAAAGAATCGAAAGGAGTGGCACAAATGTTTAGAGTTCACAGAGATTTCAAGGGGTTATTGAAAGCCGCGCAGGACGAATATGATTCCCTCGTCGAATTGAACGAAAGCCTGCGAAAGAAAGTTGCCGAATGGAATAAGGACGAAGAGATTCGAAAGGCAGTTGAGCTGGCTGAGTATAATCGCACCCACTCCTTATGCCAGATATCAGATAACGAGAAGAAAGCAGAAAGAGCGTTCAGAGACAGTCACTACAAGTCATGTAAGAATGGCAGCAAGTATTTGTACGAGCTGACCGGAACAGGCATTGGAACGGCGATTACAATTAAGTGTCCTGTCTGCGGCGAAGAAAAAAACATTACTGACTACGATTGCTGGTGAGGTGATGGACATGGTTTTTCGTGCAATTCTGTTTGCACTGGCAACAGCAGCAGTCATTGGCGGTCTTGCATATTGGTTGAAGTGTCTTTGCCTGTGCGACTATGAAAATGCTTGTGACTATTCGCAGTGCGATAGTTGTCCGTTCCCTTGTGAGAGGCATAATTGTGGGTAAGGCGAAAAGAAAACCAAGACCATCAATGCCAGACTGGTTTTGGTGGGGGCAAGACGGGTGCTGGTTCTGCAAACAAAGAAATAACTGCAATCAGTGTAAGGCGAACCGTGAATATGTAAAAGAGTTCGGAGAGAAGAAGCAAAAAGGAAGACACGCCAGCGCAAAGCGAGGAGCGCGGACGAAACTGCAATTGATGGAGGATGATTATGGATTTGTGGAAGGGATATGAGCTAAGCAGAACATATGTCCCAGCGGCTTATTACACGATTACATCGATTAAGAGCAAAAACGGCATAGCAAATCCATTGCATGACGAGGTGCTCGGTCGAAAGGCATACGTTGTTTACTTGGAGGTCGGAGAGCGTGGCTTTATCAAGTATTTGCCCGATTATGACGACCGGTATCATTGCCTACATACATCTACTGTTTTGGATTTTACTCCGTGGGGAAACGGCGAAGACACAATTACCATCCAAACAGCAAATACGGAGTACATCTTGACGAAGCAGTAAGACTTTTCAGCAGGAGGTCAATCATGCTTGAGTTCTATGGAAGAAAGTTCACTTGCGATGAATGCCCGATTTGTGAAGGCATTGAGCATAGGGTCAGGGTTGCAAGAGAGGGTGGCTACGAACCGCAGCTTGAATACTGCGGTTGCGATAAAGTCCAGACTGAATTTTTTATCAGTGGTTATTGTAGCGATGCTTTTGAGGCGGACAAGCCGCATGGCAAACTGTGTGAACCGAGAAAAACCGGGAGAGCATATCGGCGCAAGATGCGCAAACAGAAGAAAGAAAAGCTGATGCGTATTATGACCTACGGATATAAGTCAGGTATCGGCTATACAGACTGGGGTTGGAAAGACGGCGTTTATCAGCCGGTCGGAAGTTACATCCAGTACCCCAAGAACTCAAACAGGCAGACGTTTTGGAAGGCATATTCCAATAGAAAAATCAGACGCTATAAGGGCGACGTTCGTAAAGGAAATTCGTACCGGAGACATTTCGATTATGCGTGGGAGGTTGACTGACAGTATGGGAGCAAGTATCAGCGAGTTTAGAGGCGAGTATTATTTTCTGAGTAACTTCTACTCGGCACCAGTTACCTACAACGGAATGTGTTTTGAGAATAACGAGGCGGCGTTTCAAGCGGCTAAATGCCCAGAACGTATGACTGAGTTTTGCCGTCTGAATCCGTCAGAGGCAAAGAGGCTTGGGCGTAGGGTTAAGCTCCGTGGTGACTGGGAGGCGGTCAAAGATACCGTTATGTATGAGATTTGCAAGGCAAAGTTCTCACAGAATCCTGATTTGGCAGACAAGCTTGCTGCGACCAAGGATGCCGAGCTCATTGAAGGTAATACTTGGGGCGACCGCATCTGGGGCATCTGTGATGGCGTTGGAGAAAATCGCCTTGGTAAAATTCTTATGCGAGTCAGAGCAGAAATGTGATGTGAGCTATGAAGAGAGCTAACACTTATAAAGGGAAACTTGGCTGGCAGTCCGAGTTCAGCCACAGATATGCTTGCTGGGCGAACAACCACAATGGGTGGGCAAAAGCTAAAAAGTCCAATAAGCGGTTGGCTAAACGCAGATTAAAGGATGAGCTACGAAAAGAACTTGTTTATAGTATATCGGATAAATAAGTTGGAGAATAAGAGGAGGGGTTCTGATGAAGAGCGGCGATAATCGTATTGCTATTGAGCTACCTAAAGGGTTGAAGTTGGTTGCAGAACAGAATGTTAACCCGGAATATCAGAATGAAATCTATGTTGGCATTGAGACTTCGGACGGAATTTGGCATCAGGATTTGGCAGTCATCAGGAACGCATACTTCATTGATGATAATCTCGTTGTCAATTGGAACCCGTATAAGTTTGAGATTCTCGTCTATGCAAACAAGGACGGTGAGGATTATACCAACAAATTCTCGGTTGAACTTCGTGACGATGGGGAGCAGCTTTCTTTGCCTCTGCCAAATCGATATCAAGACAAAAAACGGTGGTAGGATGGTGATTGTATGAGGTGTAGAAACATTCGGATTCATGTGGAAATCCCGGTTGATGGTGCATTTACCTCCGGCTCAACATTCTGCGACGGTAATGGTGTTGTCTACTCCATTGAAGCCGTTCGGAAATCCTGTGAAAATATCGGAAACCTACCCATCATTCAATACGATGAACACGGAGTGGAAAAGGTCGTTGGTATTGCTCAGTCAATCAGATGGAATCCGCATGGCTTTATTGAGGTGGACGGATTACTGTTATTTGGCGGGACAAATGAAACTGTCGAGTTTGGGAAAGATGATTGCGCTGTTTCAATGGAGCTTAGCGCGGTTGGAATCGGGTAACAGTATGGAGGGAAAATTTTTATGAAAAGAGAAGATTTCGTCTTTGACCATATGGATGATGAGTATGAAGACTATTGGTTCAAAGTCGTTGGCGATACAAAAGACGAGCTTACAAAGAAGTACATGGAAATGTGTATGGTTTCGGTGACCGAGGTCGTCTATTCCAATAAGGAGCAGGTTCTTGGCATCAAGCGCCTCTTCCCGTTCAACTACGATGTCATTATGCCAGACGACACAGAGCTAAAAGATATGCTGGAATCGCTGGTAAACGAGGTAAACGGCTGACATGAAGAAACTGAAGCTCAACTATACCTGCACAGACCCAGATTGCGCCCAGTATATGGCAAAGGTGACGGATACAAGATACAGCTACATCGAGTACAGAGAATGGTTTGGGAATTATATTGTGTGTCACGCTGTTGTTGACCTGCAGGACTATACTCTGGACGAAATTTGCACATACTGCTCCTCATACTATGCTTCTCTGGAACAGATGGTTGCTGACTACGGTTTTCGTGGAGCGTTGCAGATTATGGCAGAATGTATTTTTGAGCAGCTTGGTTTCGACGACATGGAGTTTAATGCAGAACAAAAAAGTGAAGGCGCGGCAATTAAATTCATACACGAATGGATGAAAGGCTGATTTGATAATGAACAAATGCGATTGGTGCAAAAACGACTCGAAGTGTTCTGGTGTCAAGCGCAGCGAGTGTATCGTAAGAGATTATTTCAGATTTGAAATAGAACAGTCTCCAGCCGACGAGGAGACCGCAATAACCAGTCTTCTGGTTGAGGCTGGTGGAGTGTTCAATCCGAGAGCCGTTGCGAAACACCTTGTTGCGCACGGTGTCGTAATGAAAGGTTAATTCGATGACTAATTTCGAGGAAATCAAAAGAAAAATAGCCACTATGAATACCGATGAGCTGATAGAGTTTTGCGGCGGTGATACTTGCGAGAATGTGCTTTGCTCTTTTGTGAGCGATGGCGATTGTTGCGGGAACAATTGCAAGGTCAGCTATGATTGTGGAGGCTGCATTAAAAAGTTCTTGCAGAGAGACAAGCAAGGAGGTTAGCCAGATGAGGTGCCCGTATTGTGAGACTGAAACAAACGACTTTGTTCCAATGAACCAGACCGCTGAATACAGCGGTATTGAGATGTCTGTAAACAGGCAAGGGATGTTGAGAGTAAGAGTGCTTGACAATGACGGTGGTTTTACGACCCAAGACATTGTTGAGATACGCAATTGCCCACTGTGTGGAAAGAGATTTGTAAAGGGTGGTTTGATGTGAAAGTATCATTTAATTTTGGGACACAAAAGAATGTAGACCCAGCCCTTATTTCCAGCGTAATAAAATATTTGATTAAAGAGTACACAACTGATAAGTTTTCAGACCTTCACGCAGGTACGGGGACTATGTATATCAATTTTTATGATAGTGATGGTATCTCTAAGGAAATTGTTGCAAAGGATGGAAGATATGCAGAATATGTTATCCGGGGAGAACCCTATCAAAGAAAACCCAAAAATGTGGTAGACGAAATTACCTTCGGTCACAATGATGAAGAAAGCGGAGAGCGTGTAATTGATGCTTATGTGTATGAGAGATATGTATGAATGAAATAATTCGCTGTCCAAGATGCGGGCATCATGTGAATATACAGTTTGGCGAAACTACAGGGTATTGTCCCTTATGTGACAAGGAGGTTCCAGCTATGGCGAAAAGAACGATTTGGGTGAAACCGTCCACGTTTGCTCCAGAGTTTGAGATGATTATTCCCGTCCCGACAGACCGAGACGATGAGGAGTACATCGACGAACTGCTGGACGGAATTTTGAACGATGAATTCCGTTACAATATCGAGTGGGATTTTGTAGATGGATTAAGCTGAGTATAGAATGTATGTGGTGGCGGAATAGGTAGACGCCAAGCGGGTGGGGAAGACAGTGCTGCAGACCTGATAAACCCGTCTAACTATTTTTCTCTCCATGCGAGGTGCAAATCCTCACCCACATTTAAGACGACCAATTGGAGGTGTAGTTGTGACTGAGCGCAACGAGCACAAGAACGAAAAATACCAAGATGGTGACATCTATCTGAATCCATGCTTCGGCGACCTGTGGGTTGTGGATGGCACATCGTTCATTAAAATCAATAACGGATATGCGATTGACTTGGACGAGCCTGAAGGCTTCGTTAAAGTTGGACATATCGATGGGGTAATTAACAGGAGGAGAACCAATGACAGTCAAGGATATCCTTCCAAATCATCCAGTTGAAATCATGGTTAGAACCAACTATCCAGAAAGTCTTTTGCCGTATCTAAGCAGTGAGAGAATTAAACAGGGGTTGCTTGTTGGTTATTGCTCTTGGGATGGCGAGAGGCTCATACCTGCCGATGGTGATTACTATTCCGTGGACGAAGTTATTTCAAAGTACGAGTACGAAGAGGATGGCATCTTGACGTACTGGACTGTCTCTGAATGGATATAGACAACGACCGCTTTGTAGATTTGCTGTTATACATATTTCTTTCAGCAGCTTTTCGCCAAAGGCAAAAGTAAAAATTCGGCACTATGCTCGTAAACCAGAAGCCCGCTACGCGGGCGGTTTTTCTTTTACTCACTCGCATTGCAAGCAACGCTCGTGAGTTCTGGTTTACGACCAATGCTCATGCACATCGGTTGAGGGGTTTAGAAAAACGACCGATGCGGAAAGCGGTTACAAACAATGTTGTGGGAGGTGGTGAAGAATGAGCGATGCAGAACACTTGATTGAGAATGCCATTTGTGATTACGAAGAGAACGGGTCTTTCGACAGGTTCTTGACGTGTGGTGTGAATAAGACAATGGCAGACGCTATAGGAATTAGGTTGGAGATAGTTACCGAGATGGCATACCATGTTTTACACGCCTTCAAGCCGGATTGGACAGAACATAATGTGGATTGAGCTTCTCGATACATATGGTATCCTGCGAATCAAGACGACCGAGTTCCTTTTTGATTTGGAAGACCTCCCCCTTATCAAGGGGCGCGACAGTTGGTACTGTGACAAGGACGGTTATCTTGTCAGTAGCTACTTCTATAATGGTGTTCGGCGCTTTGTCCGGTTCCATCGACTTGTAATGCACGCAAAGCCCGGTCAATGCGTTGACCACATTAACAAAAACAAAGCGGATAACAGGAAGAAAAACTTGCGGTGTTGTGAGCGTTCTGAGAATGACAGAAACCGCAGCCTGTATTCGTGCAATACATCCGGTGTCGCTGGCGTCTACTTCGACAAACAACGTAAGAAGTGGGTTGCCAGCATTACTTATAACCATAAGAAAGTTTACTTGGGCAGATATGCGGTCAAGGAAGAAGCGGTCTTGGCTCGACTGACCAAGGAGGTCGAATTGTATAAAGAGTTCTCACCGCAGCGAGAGCTTTTGGAGTCTCTAAATCTATAGGAGGTAAACGTGAGAGTAATCTACAAGTATCCATTGGAGATTACAGCAGAACAGGTAATCAATATCCCGATGCTGTACTTCGATGACCGCGTTGCAAGATGCAACGAGCAAGTTCTTCATGTGGATGTTCAAGACGTGATTCGACCTTGCCTTTGGTGCATGGTTGACACCGAAAACCAGACATACCCGATGAAGGTCGTAACAAAAATGACTGGCGAGGAAATCCGAGAAGATGAGAAAGACAAGCTGAAATATGTTGGCTCGTATCTCATCGGCGGTGGCGATTTCGTGGGTCATGTGTTCGTATGTTACGAATAAAACCTGAGTTTTATAAGGAGAAAATGCTATGAAGTATATGCTGATTGAAGTAATGGAGCGAGAAATTTCCGAGCCTGAGTATTTCGATACGCACGATGCGGCGCATGATGAGATGTGCCGACGTGTCGCTGAGGTTTACGATATCTCTCCTGACGAAGTCAAAGAGTCTTATCTTGAAGGCGAAGACCTGAATGAGAACGCCGTGGTTCTTGAGGACATTGCGTGGGCTGAACGGTATGGTAAGAACTTTGACTGGAAAATCTTCGCCATTGAGCGAGATACTCCTGCGCAGGTAACAGCTCCTCCTCTGTTCAATACCCTGAGATAACGATGATGCGGTGACGGAACAGGTAGACGCGCTGCTGGTGTTAATAAATACCCATAGAAACGGCAGTCAGGGCGGCGCAAGACATACTGCGCGGCGGTTGCAAACGTCAATCGTGTTGAAAGTGCACGACTAATGGTTGTGGGGTGCAAATCCCCACCCGCATCTCGATAGGTCACCCTAAGTTACAGATACATATTCGAAAGGGGTGACACAAGTTGGAAACAAATAAACAAAATGAGATACGCAATGCTTATGAGCATAGCGCACAAGTCCAGTGTATTCCCGCTTCGATTAAAAAGACTACTGAGCACAGCGAAGAAGACCCATTGGTGGTCGCGCCGTATTGCAGAGTCAGTACGGACAACAAAGACCAGCTCGCAAGCTACGAGCTGCAGTGCCAGTATTACAAAGAATATGTGTCGAAGCATCCGGGGTGGCGGCTTTATGACATCTACGCCGATGAAGGGATTTCTGGGACTTCCGTAAAGAAACGCACGGACTTCTTACGGATGATTGATGATTGTAAAGCAGGCAAAATCGACATGATTATCGTGAAGAACATTGCAAGGTTCGCACGAAATGTTGTTGACTGCGTTGCCACTGTGCGTATGCTCAAGGCACTGGACAAGCCGGTTGCTGTTTATTTTGAGGATATTGCAATCAATACCTTGACACAGACCGGCGAGCTTCTGATGGTCGTTATGGCTGCTATTGCGCAAGGCGAGTCAGAAGCAAAGTCTGAGAGCGTGAAATGGGGGTTCCAGAAAAGATTTGAGAAGGGGCTCCCAAAGCTCGCAGACCTCTATGGGTACACCAGAGATAAGAGGCTGCTGGAGATTTACGAACCTGAAGCGAATGTTGTGCGGCTGATTTATCAAATGTTCTACGATGACAAAACGATTCCTGAAATCTGCTACATCTTAAACCAGCAAGGTATTCCATCCCCACGAGGTGGTCAGTGGACATACTCTACGGTAAAGACAATCTTGACAAATGAGAAATATTCCGGTGACGTTTTGATGCAGAAGACCGTTACCGTGGATATCTTTTCGCATCGCTCTATTCGGAACGACGGACGTGCTAACCAGTTTTTTATCCAAGGCTATCACGAAGCGATTATTCCGAGAGAACTTTGGCTTGAGGTGCAACAGATTCTAAAGGGCGAAAATGTCGTTCCGGTTCCATCAGTTGATGAGGTGGCAGATTTGTCTGCATCTGATGTCCCTCGGATATTGGATGGCTTTTTTGTAATTAAACCTCGAAAGGATGGAAACAATGAGTATCTTAGACAACTTTGATGTGGTTGGTGTTCCTCGTACATTCAGTATTGCAGAGGTTCGAATCCTGAAGAACCGCATCTCCTTTAACCTTGCAACAGCTTCCGAGATTGGCTATCCGCCGTTTGTGCGGCTGTTTATCAGCAGAGACAAAACGCAGATTGCGTTGCAGCCTTGTGCCAAAGAAACGCCGAACGCGATGAAGTTCTTTACATCGGATTCTACGAAAGACGGAAAGCCCAAGAAGAGAATGATTCCGGTTGGAAATCGTGCGCTGACGGCGCTTGTAAAAGCCGGTATTGGTGTCGAGATGAATGTTCCGTTAAAGGCGCCGGGTGTTCGCTTCGCAGATGAAGGCGTCATCATCTTCGACCTCAAACAAGCAACTGACATGAACCAACCAAATGCTTGCACAGAAACTGGTCTGTGCCTGATTCCCACTCCGGCATATCCATTTGTTGAGATGCCGTCTGGATACTTCGCATCATAATTGCAGGTGCAAGCCTGCATACATACTTTGGAGGTGAACCCACTTGAGTAAGAAATATGATTCACTCGGCGACAGAATGAAAGGCTACGAGAATATTGCTCGCAACTATTTGACTCGTCGGATTCCAACCATTATCAGAGTGGACGGCAAGGCGTTTCATACATTCACAAGAGGTATGGAAAAGCCATTTGACCGCATCTTGATGACAACGATGCAAAATACAATGAAGTACCTGTGTGAAAACATTCAGGGCTGTGTCTTCGGATATACGCAGTCAGATGAAATCACGTTGGTGCTTACAGACTATGCGACAATCACAACGGATGCATGGTTCGGATACAACATCCAAAAGATGTGCAGCGTTTCCGCTTCAATGGCTACGCTCGCTTTTTCAAATGCCTATACTGCTGAGCTGTGGAAAAACTTCCCAGAAGCGATGCGCAACAGTAACAATGGCACAAATAAGTACATTGAAACTCTGGTCGCAAAGATGGGTACAGCCATGTTTGATGCCAGAGTTTTTTCTATTCCCAAAGACGAAGTTTGCAACTGCCTGATTTGGCGTCAGCAAGATGCAACCCGCAACAGTATCGAGGCAGTTGGGCAGGCAAACTTTAGCCAGAAAGAGCTTCATGGTAAAAGCTGTAACGTTATTCAAGATATGCTCTGGAAGGACTGCGGTATCAACTGGAATGACTTCCCTGTTGACTGTAAGCGTGGTTCGGCTTGTTACAAAACAAGAGTTAGAGAGACCGTCTCTATCCTCAATAAGACTGAAACGGTTGAAGTTTTCAGAAACCGTTGGGTTATTGACCGAGAGCCTCCCATTTTCTCGCAAGAAAGAGAGTATGTTGAAAAATGGATATGACACCGACTGAAGTTGCCACTTGTATTTGCGATATCTATGAGAAACTCGGTCGCTTAGAATGTCGCCTTGAAAATACGCGAGGAGATTTAGGCACGGCAATAGAACGAAGTAGACGACACGCGGAAGAACTATTGAGCCAGCAGACAGATGTCGAAAACAAAATCGATATAGCCCTGACAACGGCTGTCCATGAATTGATTGAGTACCTACGATACCAAGACATCCAAGCTCTGGATGAGGAAGAGTTTTTGTTAAGGGTTCGGGAGCTTATTCGTGTTGAGCAAGACGAACACCTTCCGTTCTAAGGAGGAAAAATATGAGTTGCTATAAAGACGGTGGCTGTGGTATTTATGAGATGTATTCTTGCTATGAATGCCCAGCAAGTAAGCCGGAGCACCTCAAAAGAAAGTCGCGCGAGCCGCAAAGATTACAGGCAATCGGAAACCTGCACGACGTAGCCAAGCAGATTCTGGATGACGAAGTGGTCATTCTCCTCCGTCAATACGGAACAACGCTTGCACCGGGACGAATGGGAGATGAGAGTCGTGTTCCAAAGTGGCTGCTCGTTCTTGCGGCAGACAGAATCGAGGAGTTAAAAAATGCAAGAACAAAGCAATAAACAGTTCTACATTTCAGATTGGCATTATGGTCATGCAAACGTGATTGCCTTCGATAACCGTCCGTTCAAATCGCTTCTGGAGATGGACGAAGCGCTGGTTGACCGGTGGAATGCAGTGGTTTCTCCGGGCGATATTGTGTATGTTCTTGGGGATATGTTCTGGTGTAAGGCACAAGATGCTATCCCTATTTTGCGTTCCTTAAAAGGACAGAAGTTTCTGATTAAGGGGAACCATGACCGGTGCAATGACAACAAATTCTTACGGGAGTTTGTTAAAGTCACAGAGTATCTCGAAGTGAAGGACAATGGGCGAACAGTGATTCTTTGCCACTACCCAATTCCATGTTTTAAGAATCACTTTTATGGCTCCTTCCACCTGTATGGTCATGTTCATAATTCCTTCGAGTGGAACATGATGGAACACGACAAATATCTGATGGAGGAACTGTACACGAAACCCTGCCAAATGTTCAATGTCGGGGTGATGATGCCGTGGATGGATTACACTCCTCGGACACTTGATGAAATCATCGCGGCAAATTCGCATAACGAGGCTGTTAGAAATAAATGACGGCTTGAATCACTTGTGCCACAAGGCTTTGAAAGGCGCTTGATGAGTGGTATTAGTGCATCATATAAAACAAAAGGAGTGGTCACTTGTGATTTACTTGGACAATGCTGCCACTACACAAATGGATGAGCGGGTTCTTGATGCAATGATGCCGTATCTGACAACAGAGTACGGTAACGCAGGAACTCTCTATAAGTTTGGACGAGCTGCGAATGAGGCTGTACAGAAAGCCAGAGCGCAAGTGGCAGCTTTAATCAATGCGGAACCAGAGCAAGTCATTTTTACATCTGGTGGAAGTGAGGCAAATAATTTAGTCTTTCATGGATTGAAGGACTACCTGAAAAGTGTCGGGAAAACACACATTTTGGTATCGGCAGTTGAGCATGATTCCGTCCTACGAGCCGCAGAATCGCTTATAAAAGACGGGTTTCATGTAGAGTATATTCCGGTATCCAGTGAGTGCAGGGTCTCTCCTGCTGTCATTGAGGACGCATTACGGGCGGATACGGGGCTCGTATCTGTGATGTTTGCGAACAATGAAACAGGCGCAATCAACCCAATCGAAGATATTGGAACGATTTGCATGAAGCGCGGGATTCTGTTCCACACAGATTGCGTGCAAGCCGCAGGATGCTATCCTATTGATGTAGTGAAAATCGGTTGCGATTTCCTTTCGGTGTCATCACATAAGATTCATGGGTGTAAAGGCATTGGAGCTTTGTACGCAAAGGATAAGTCCAAACTTACACCCATTGTATATGGTGGTTCAGAGCAAGAGTTCGGGCTGAGGGGCGGAACAGAAAATGTTGCTGGTATCGTAGGATTCGGAAAGGCTTGTGAGATTTCATCGAATAGTTTGCACGAAGATACGGTGTGGGTTTCAACATTGAAACAGCGATTTTTCATGGCGCTGAATGAAGCGCTTAAAGATACGGGTGATGGAAGCTGCGTCCATGTAAATGGTATGTCGATTCTTACACCCGGAAAGACAATTAACTTGAGAATGGACGGCGTTGATGGCGAAACGCTCTTGCTTATGTTGGACGGCAAGGGAGTTTGTGTTTCTGCCGGGTCTGCGTGTAGGAGCCACGAGGCAAAACCAAGTCACGTTTTATCTGCAATGGGATTATCCAAAGATGAAGCGCGGTCTTCCATCAGAATTTCGTTCTCAAAGAAAAACACGGCTGATGAAGCCGTAAGAGCTGCACAGATTTTAGCTGGGTGCATTTCAGCACTCAGGGCGAGATAAGAAAAGGAGTAAGGTTATGACGATTGAGCAAATCAAAGAGATGGTCAACGGTTCTGCTTATGATTTCCTTAGAACAAACGAGCACCTCGGGCGCAAGATTATCTTTCTTACGCTTGGTGGCAGCTATTCCTATGGAACGAACGTCGAAACATCCGATGTTGATGTAAGAGGGTGTGCGTTGAACAGTGAATCAGATTTGCTTGGTCTGACGAGCTTTGAGCAGGTCGTTAATACACAAACGGATACGACAATCTATGCTTTTAATAAGCTGGTGAGCCTGCTCTTAAATTGTAATCCAAATACGATTGAAATGCTTGGGTGTAAGCCAGAGCACTATTTCTATATCTCAGACATTGGCAGAGAAATGATTGCCAACAGAAAAATGTTTCTGTCCAAACGAGCAGTCCATTCTTTTGGAGGTTATGCGAATCAGCAGCTCCGGCGCTTGGAGAATGCTCTTGCGCGAGATAGGCTGTCACAGGCAAGAAGAGAGGAACATATCCTCAACTCTATGAAAGGCGCCGTTAAATCATTTGAGAGTCGATACACGATTTTTGAAAACGGCAGCATTGTTCTCTATACAGATGAGAGTCCGCGAGAGGATTTAGACCGTGAAATTTTTGCAGATATCCAGCTTAAAAAGTATCCGGTCAGAGAGTTCAATAGTGTAATCAACGACCTGACGAATGTTATCGGGACGTATGAGAAGCTCAACCACAGAAACCACAAGAAGGACGATGAGCATTTGAACAAACACGCGATGCATCTTATTCGTTTGTACCTTCTCTGCTTGGATATTCTGGAGAAAGAGGATATTGTCACATATCGTAGTGATGACCTGCCTCTGCTGATGAGTATCCGTAAGGGTGACTATCAACTGGAAGATGGAACATATAGACCAGAGTTTTTTGAAATGGTTTCTGACTTTGAAAAACGACTCAATTATGCAAAGCAAAACACGAGCCTCCCAGATAACCCGGATATGAAGAAAGTTGAGGAGTTCGTTATGAGTGTAAACAGGAGGGCGATTGATGCATAAGATTTCTATCCCTAAAGGTGCGCGAGCCGTTCTGCTGAATCTCCGATATGAAAACCATGAGGCATATGTGGTTGGCGGATGTGTCCGAGACAGTCTGCTTGGGAAAGAACCAAAAGATTGGGATATCTGTACCTCTGCTACACCGGACGAGGTTAAGGAACTAATGCATCATCGTGGCATAAAGACAATTGATACTGGGCTGCAGCATGGAACAGTAACAGTTGACATGGACACTGTTGGGAAGTATGAAGTCACGACGTTTCGAATTGATGGAAACTATACAGACGGGAGGCACCCTGATTATGTGGAGTTTACCGAGAGCATTTATAAGGACTTGTCTCGCAGGGATTTCACCATCAACGCTATGGCGTACAACAGTGCTGGATTGATTGACCCCTTCCACGGGAGAGATGATTTACAAGCGGGGATTATTCGCTGTGTTGGCAATCCTGATGAGCGTTTTGAAGAAGATGCGCTTCGCATTTTGCGAGCGCTGAGATTCGCAGCGACCTATGGCTTTTCTATCGAAGAACAGACAGCCGCTGCCATCCACAAGGATGCTTGGATGCTAAAACGTATTGCTGCAGAGCGAATCAATGGCGAGCTTTGCAAAATGCTGCTCGGCGACGGCATCTTAAATGTGCTGCTGAATTTCTCAGATGTTATTGCGACGATTATTCCAGAAATGGAGCCTTGCATTGGGTTTGAACAGAACAACAAGTATCATCAATACACTGTGTACGAGCATATTGCCCACGCTGTTGCGAACTACAAGGGTACCGATGTGTCTGTTAAGGTAGCCTTACTACTCCACGACATCGGAAAGCCACAATGCTACACTGAAGATGAAAACGGTGGGCACTTCCACGGTCATGGGGTACCAAGCCGTGATATTGCAGAACAAGTTTTGGATAGACTGCGGTTCGATAATAAGACAAAGCAGGAAGTCCTTGAACTCGTGCTTTATCACGACACTATGATTGAGCCAACACCCCGCACAGTCCGCAAATGGCTGCATAAACTCGGTGAACGTCGGTTCTCGCAGTTTTTGGATGTGCGGATGGCTGATATTCTTGCCCATGCAGAGGGTACACAGGAGTCCAGAATCGAAAGATGCATTGCACTCGGTTCCATTATGTCTGAGGTTTTAGAAGCGGAGCAGTGTTTCGCATTAAAAGACTTGCAAATCAACGGAAGAGATATTATGAACCTCGGCATTGAACAAGGGAAACGTGTTGGCAAAATCCTTAACAGCCTTTTAGATGAAGTGATTTCGGGTGCTTTAGAAAACGAACACAATGCTTTGATGCAGAGGGCGGTGGAGCTTCTTGGCTGAACCCAAATACCCCAAAGGTGAAAGAGTCTGGGTTGGATATTATAATGCCGAGCATGAGCTCTGCTTTATTCTTACCAGTAAAGAGAGCCGTGAGTTTTATTTCCTGTATGAGCTTATTGACGGAGAGTTTAAGAAGCTTGGAAAAGCACGGGCACCGAAAGAACTTGAGGATAAGTTCGAAGTTTCGAAGAGAATGAGGTGTGCGCAATGATGTCTGATTTTGAGTATGATTGCTGGCAGCGTAAACGTATTGCGCAGCAAGCAAAGTACCGCAAGTGCGGAAGCAAGAGCAAGAAATGCTCAATGTCAACAGACCACATGACGCAAAAACAATGGAAGGAAAGGAATGGGAAAGTTGTGACCGTTAATTTGAACCAGCCAATTACATGGGATGACTTCAAGGCACTGACGGCTTCAATGCAAGAAGAGTATCTCAAACACATGATGGAAAACTATGGCGCTAACGCAACGAGTTTTGCCGCCATGTTCGGAGTGCAACCACTTACGATTCGTCGGCATATACAAATGAACAAGCTGAATATCAAGTTCCCAGTTGGTCACTCTATGAGTACAGCGCAAAAGGATGCGTGGGATGAATTGCTGCATGGGAAAACATCTGATGAGGATGCCGAAGTAGAAGTAGAAGATGTACCAGCTACCAAGTTGGACGAAGTAGCTTCCAAACAGAGTATGGATATGAAGCGCTTTTCATTGTGCTTTAACGGGAGAATTGATGTCAACATGATTGCGAATTCTTTGCTACATATCTTGGGCGACAATGCAGTTGGAGAGGTTGAAATTGTGTGTAACCTTGGTTGATTTGCCTTGATAATCTGTATCTTTGTGATAGAATTGAATTGAAGGAGTGGTCAAATGGATAACGGCTTTGACTTGAAGTTTATGTCAGACGAGGAGCTGCGAAACGCAATGGATGAGTTCATCGATAGCGTTAAGGACGATGTCGCAGCAGATGAAGAAAGGACAACGGTTTTGAATCCGATGAAGCTGCAGCAGATGCAGTTTGCTCATGCGGCACTAAAATACATTACAAGGGATTCTGACGTTGAAGTTTCCTACAAATTAAATACACCGTTCAAGACGATGGGGAGCATCAGTGTCGAGGGAGAGACGCTGGCTTTTGACAAACCGGAGTGGTTTGCGAGAGTAGCAGAGTTTGCAAACAACATGGAGGTCTATCCATTGGTTAAGAACCGAGTCCGTTTGACATTTACATTCCACGGTCTCACTAAACCGATTGAATAAGAGGAGGCTGGAATGGAGTACACAACTTGCAAAGACTCCGTCATGGAGTTGATTAGCGATGGTTCTAAGGTCTTTGGACGCGACTATAAGATTTCAGAAGAAATGCTTTCTAAAATCGATGAGATTTGTGATGGCGTGGATGAGTTGGTATCTGAAATTGAATGCGAAAGTGTCCATGCAGATATTGAAGAAAAAACAAAGACACTCCGTATTGTCATTGTGTGTGATGAGCTTGAGCTTCACGGGGGAAGAACCAACGGGTTCTTCAAGCTAATTACGAAACTGAACTCTTTTAGCTTTTCAAAGCAGGGTCGAGAGTTCATCAAAATTGAGTTGAACATTTCGAATGTATGGGAGCGTATGAGTGAATGAGAAAAGAAGAGGGCGGCTAAGAGACGCCTTGAAAATGCTGAGCAATGCTGCATCCATTGTGGAAACAGTCTGCGACAGTGAGCAAGACTGTATGGATAACTATCCTGAAAACTTGCAAGGAACAGAGAAGTTTGAGCGTATGGAAGATGCGGTTGATAGTCTCAGTGATGCGCTCGAAAAGATTGATGATGCGAAAGGACATATCCAGTCTGCGTTAGGCTGATGTAGTGGTGGCTTTATGGAACTTGTGATTGCTGTGATTCTCGGAGTTATCTTGCTCATTAAATTTGGGTCAGATAAAAACGCAGTGAGGAACACTCGAAAGGCGTATGACAAGAAACAGCAGGTAATTTCGGAGTGGAAAAGTGTAGTGACAGACCGCAGCCTTGAGCAGCGACTGAAAAGCTTTATCCATAATCCAGACAATAAAGAACAAGTTTCTGAGGAAGTTGCTCCTGTATATGAGGGAATCTTCGCCGGTAAGCAACTTTGCGAGTTGTTTCCAAAAGAACGTTGGTGCAAACCAAAAGCAGGATGGACGCCAGAGTATCACGAGCAAGTCCAGCGAGAAGTATGTATGAAGAATTCAGAAAACGCGCTTAGAATTATGATGGCAAAGCGCGGGAAGATTTTGGACTATGACGCAGACAGAAGCGCGTCTTACAGCCCCAGTGTAATATCAAGTGGTATCTCAGCAGACTCTCCATTGACGGCGTATGTTCTTATCTGGTGTGCGAAAGCCATAAAGGAGCATGGGGTGCCAAATGAGTTTATTGTTCCATCAATCGGTAAATATGGAGCAGGTAATATCCATTGGGAATTATAAAAAAAGTAGGGCGTGAGCCCTACTTTTTCAGTCCTCAAACAAATAATCTGGAAGGTCAATTTTTTCTTTCAGCAGCACCTTACCGCAGGCTTTTACAGAACGTCCGCTGTCGGCTGAGACGAAGATGTTTGTATAGCGAAGCTCTGGGTTTGCAGAAACCAAAACCAGATTGTTATTATCATCAAGATAGTATTGCTTACAATACATTGCTCCATCGACACAGAAGATGCCAACATCTCCAACTGAAAGCTCTGCGTCTTTTTTTACATATACCATATCACCATCATGTATATATGGGTACATACTGTTACCTTGGATATAAACAGCGTAGTCTGCTTCCTCTGGTACGGAGCTATCAACAAGAATCATCTCGAAGTCAACCCCGTCGAGAGGTACAGAGCTACCGGCAGCAGATGGAGTAGTATAGCGTGGAATGAATCGCTCGCTGTTGACCTGCTGAAAATCTATGACCTTTGGAATGACACGAATTGTTTTAGCGGCATCGACCCTTTCCTTCTCAAGTACACAGATTGCGTCAACTGCTTTTTTGCCATAGTTGTCAAGAGCTTGATAGCTGGACAAAAGTTTTTTTTCGGCAGAAGTGAGAACCAAAGCGTAGTTTGGTGTGTTCTCCAAATGGAAGTCCAGTAGCGTGTCTATCGATATATTGAGAGCCCGCCCGAGAGAAAGCAGCGCATCCATTGCGGGTTTCTTAGCGTTGCGTTCCCAAGCGCGAATTGTAACCGTGGAAACACCTACTGCATCTCCAAGATTTTGCTGTGTGAGGTTCCGTTCTGCACGAAGGCTCTTTAGCCTCTGCCCGAAGTCCATGTTAAAGTCCTCCAAAAAAATAGCCCAAGTTTTGATGTTGACAGACCACTGTGTTTGTGGTAGCATAAAACCGCAACAACTGTTTCTATTGACAGATTAACACAAACAACTGTTTCTGTCAATAATTAAAAAGGTAGCTCGCCAATATAGACGAGCTACCACAAAACGCACACTGCCATGAACACCAACGTAATAACAGCGTGCAACGACCCGTTAACGACAGGTCGAAGTCATCGTTGACACCACTCAGCAATGACTCACTTGTAGTATAACACGGGATTTCTCGTAAATCAATGGAGGTTTTTACTACAGGATGAAGAAAATAGTCTCAGTCAAGGAACTTAAAGAGTATTGTGAAAACCATAAGCCTCAGCAGATTTCCTTTTACACAGAGAACCAGAGTTGGTATTGCGTCTCAGACCCATGCAAATTCAAGTTATCATTCCCGGTTATGTTGATATGCGAGAACCCCAATATGATTTGCTTGAAATCTGGAGCAAATACCTTATGTTTTGACCGAGTACGTTGTGTCGAGATAGACACTGAAATGACCGTGATTGGAACTGTTTTCACAGTTTTTTGTGGAGGTAGAAATGACAAAGAACAAGAAATCACCTACACCCTGTTAGCCGGTTAAATATTTTTTGATGTTGTTTATATAATTGACTTGACTCTGCCATATTGGACGTGCTATACTCCAAACATCAACATAATTGTATTTAAGGGGTTTAGCATATTGGGTTTTCAGAATAACAAAGAGCGGGTTCCGCAGATTGGTGAAGTGTATTTGATGAAGTTCGGTGGCAGTGGCAGCGAACAGAGTGGTTGGCGTCCGGGCGTCGTCTTCCAGAACAACATGGGGAATGCATACAGCCCCAACATCATCGCACTCCCACTTACCAGTTCGCTCAAAAAGACGAACCAACCTACACACGTTATCATCAAAGCAGCAGATAGTGGGCTTCGCAGAGACAGCATGGTTCTTTGCGAAAACCCAGAGCGTATGTCTAAAGAACGCCTCGGGCAGTACATCACTACGTTGTCAGAGGAGCACATGAAGCAAGTTGCCGAAGCAAACTTGCTGGCGACGGGTGCAATCGCCTATCTGGACATCGAAGCGCTGCTTGCTGTGTGGAAGAAAGCCGCAGCCCTAAACGCTGTTGTACCAGCATAATGCTACATACTAAGTAGGAGGCTCGCTATGTACAATGCGGAGTTAAAGTCAAGATTCGTTAAGGACTATACCAAGAGTATCAACACGGCTAACGTTGCCACAACAGTTTTCGAAGCGTTTGAACCGTATGAAACTTCGTGGAATGCAGACCTCTGTACAAGAGACAGAGAAGAACTGCAGCCAGCTATCGATGAGATACTTGCACTGCGCTCCAGAAGCCAGTGGATGTCTCTCACGATATTAAAAGAGTATGTAAAATGGTGTATTGCCATGAAGGTTCCAGACGCTTGCGATGGGATGCTTAATATTGAGGCGGCGGGGTTAGCAAAAGTTAGGCGGCAGATGGTCTCAAGTCCACTCCATCTTCAACGTGTTCTTGATGAGGTCTTTGACAAAGAGAGCGAAGAGACAATCGATGTCACCTACCGTTGTTATTATTGGATGGCTTTTGGTGGCATCAAAGAAGATGATACACTTCTCGTAAGAGCGTCTGATATTGACTTCGCCAACATGGAAATTGTCTATCAAGATACGCACGTCCCGCTTTATCGTGAAGCACTGCCAGCGTTCCATAAAGCAGCAGAACTCAATAGCTTCTGCTACAAGAACCCCAATTACTCTCGAACGATTACACGAGATAGAGTTTCTGGCGATACTTTGATGCGTGGTATTCGCGCAGTAAAAAAGACCGCAACACTTCGTTCAATTCTATCTAAGAAATCAGCAAAAGCCATTGAAGATGGACTCACCCAGCAACAACTTAGTTTCTACAGAGTATGGATGTCAGGGTTATTCTATAGAATGTACGATAGAGAACGAGCCGGTATTCCGGTCGATTTCTCAGAAGCAGCTACAGACTTTGTCGCTGACAGAACTTATGTGCTCAACGGAAGAATCAAGTTGGAGCACAAGCAGAACCGTATAGAAAAAAATTATATGGAAGATTATCAGCGTTGGAAGCTGGCGTTTTCAATCTAACGAAGCAAATGAAGAGATTCCCACAGAAGTGGGTTTCTCTTTTACATATATCAACATAATTAAATAACATACATCGCCGAACGGCTTAGGTATAAATCTGGAAAGAAAGGAGAAAGTGTATGGCTTTCAAGAAGACAAAGCAAGAGGCATTGGACTTGCTGCAGGAAAAGGAAAAGCGTCTGGCTGAATTGACAGAAGAGTCCGCATATGCGGTTCAGATGGTTCAGAACACCATTGATAATCTGCAAGCGGTCAACAGTGACATCCAGACCACGATGGATGAAATCGATACATATATGCAGCGGTTGAATGATACTCGCAGCAGCCTCAGCACCACTCACGACAAGAATGAAAAAATCATGCAGAACTTCGCCAAGCTGTTGTGCGTTGATTAAGGAGGAGATTCATTGAGCGAATTAAAGGAAAGATTCCTCGCGGTCTACAAGGAAACAGTTACGCGAGAAGGTTCGGACTCTTTGCTGGACTGGCTCGAACATTCTGATTTCTTCGTGGCACCGGCTTCGACAAGGTATCATGGATGCTATGAGGGTGGGCTTTTGCAACACTCTCTTAATGTTTATGATTGTTTGAAAATCGGAATCGAGGCAGCCGGACTACAAGGCACCTATAGCGAGGAAACAATCGCAATTGTTTCTTTGATGCACGACCTTTGTAAAGTCAACTACTACAAAAAGGGCTTTCGGAATGTCAAGGATGAAGAAACTGGGCAGTGGTATAAAAAAGAGGTTTATGAGGTTGATGAAAAATTTCCCTGTGGAGAACACGCAGATAAGTCTATTATCATCCTTCAGAATTTCATTCGCCTTGAGCCAGAAGAAATCTTGGCAATTCGTGCCCACATGGGCGGTTGGGACACCGCAGTAAAAGGTGGTAACGCTTTCATTGGTAAGATTTTTGAGCGTAGCAAACTGGCGCTCCTGTTGCATCTTGCCGACATGGGAGCGACATATTTAATGGAGGGGTGAAATGGCAGAACAGATGAACATTTATCAGAAACTTGCCAGAATCAGAAAGCAAGTGGAGGTCATCCAAAAGAACAAGAGTGGCTACGGTTACAAGTATGTTTCCGAGGATGAGATTCTTGCAAAAATCTCGGTATTTATGGACAAGTATGGTCTGTCTCTGATTCCGAACATCAAGCAGGGCAGCACAATTGTGTCCCCATATACATACAAAAAGACCAAGACTACCGGCAAGGGTGATATCTATGAAGAAAACAACAACGAGGTCTTGGTTAGCGCGGATATGATGTGGTCTTGGGTTGATAACGACAACCCGGAAGAGCGTATCGATGTTGAGTGGGCGCTTGTTGGGCAACAGGGAGATGCTTCTCAGGCATTTGGCTCTGGTTTGACATATTCGAATCGTTATTTCCTGCTCAAGTTCTTCAATATTGCTACACCCGATGCAGACCCTGATGCATTCCGTAGCAAGCAGAGAGCGGCGGAAACAGCAGAGGACAAAATGATTGCCGAGCAAATCATTCAGAGTTTTGATGAGACACTGAAAGAGTATCTCAGTGTGCATAAGGATAAAACAGACGATGTTAAAAAGTTTGTATCCAAGTACGCAAAGGGCGGCAACTACTTTGCAATTACAGAGTCCGTGTTGGCAGGAAAACTCCTGTCGGATTTCAAGGAAACGTTTAAGATTGAGGAGTGATACACTATGGGTTTTCGTACAGGTGCCTATGCAAAAATTTGGGAAGTAACTCCCATGAGCGACACGAGCACAAAGGTTCGGTTGTCGGTCAGCAGAAAGAACAAGCAGACCAATGAGTACGAGCAAGACTTTTCCGGTTTTGTTCTTGCCATTGGAACTGCGGCGGCAAAGAAAGCTGCTTGTCTGAAAGAGGGCGAGCGCATTAAGCTTGGAGACGTTGATGTCACGACAAAGTACGACAAGGAGAAAAAGGTGACGTACACCAACTTCAAGATGTTCTCCTTTGAAGTTGAGGGCGACGAGAGTAGCTCTCAAACCACAGACCCTCAGCCTACGGTTGATGATGGCGAAATTGATGACAGCCGGTTGCCATTCTAAGGTAATCGCCTATGGGAGAAGTAAACTACGCACCACTCATTGATGACATGGTGTGGAGCTACTCACGAATAAAGGCTTTTGAGGATTGCCCGTATAGGTGGTACTTGAAGTACATAAAGAAGTTTCATGGTAAGGATATGTTTTTTTCAAGCTATGGTACTTTTATGCACAAGCTTATTGAGTTGTATCACAAAGGTGAAAAAACGCCAAGGCAGATTGTCGATATGTACTTGCAAGACTTCAAAACTGAAGTTGTGGGACGTGCTCCAAACAGGAAGGTGTTCAGTAGTTACTTTACTGGCGGCTTGCAATATCTTAAAGCACTTCAGCCATTCCCGTATGGCATGGTTGGTGTCGAAAAGAAAGTTGACTTCGTAGTAAACGGTATCCCGTTTGTTGGTTATATAGACTTCCTTGGGGAAAAAGATGGTGACCTATATGTCGTAGACAACAAGTCGAGGATTTTGAAACCACGAAGCAGCAGAGCAAAACCAACTAAGGCTGACGAAGAGTTGGATGCTTATTTAAGACAGCTTTATATCTACTCTGCGGCAGTTGAAGAAGAATATGGTAAGACGCCAAAGAGTCTTTGCTTCAACTGTTTTAGAGATAAGCTGTTTATCATAGAGCCATTTAAGGAACAGGCATACGCCGAATCTAAAGAATGGCTTGCAAAGAGCATCGGAAAGATTCGTGAGGAATCAGATTTCAAACCATCAGTAGAGTTTTTCAAATGCACACACCTGTGTGAGATGCAGGATATGTGTGAGTATTACGAGTTGATGAGAAAGAGGTGATGAATTATTAGGGCAAGTGAAGACATGGCAAGGGTTGAGAGCGAAGCTGGCATTATCGCTACGCTGATTCATCACCCGGAGTTCTCATATTACTCAGAGCAACTGTTGCCAAACCATTTCACTAACGAGGAGAACCGCTACATCTATCAGGCAATTTGTTCTCTTGCACGAGACGGGATTACGACGATTGACCCGTACAACATTATCCAAGCGTTGTCCGCTAAAGAAGCAACAAGGCGTTTTGCAGATGAGCTCAGCATCGACCAGCTCTATACATTGATGGACAACAGTGACAGCATTGCTCGAAATACTGTTGAAGAGTACAAGCTGCTTGTCAACAATGTTATGGATGCGGCTTTTAGGCGGGATACTTTCCAGCAACTCAAAGAGTGCCAGAAGCTTTGCACTCAGCCGTCCGAAGAAAACATCGAACAGAAAATCTACAAGATGCTGGATGATGTGATGATGGAGTTCTCAGCAACAAATGAAGTCCCGCCATACAAAGATGTCGTAGATAAATGCTGGGAAGAAATCAAAGGTAGGCAAGGCGCTGGATACGCAGGTATTCCCTTTAAGTTTCCTGCATTGAACGATTATGCAACCATTGAGCGTGGAGAACTGTTCATCTTTGGCGCAGAGCAAAAGCAGGGCAAGAGTATGATGCTTTTGAATTGTGCAGTTGACTTGCTGAAGCAGGATTACGCAGTCCTCTATCTGGACAGTGAGCTAAACACGCGACTGTTTACATCAAGAATCTTGGCACACCTATCTGGTATTGAGTACAAGCGATTGACATCTGGCAATTACAGCGACGAAGAGGAAAAGCGTATTCTGGATGCAAAGGAATGGTTAAAAACGCGCAAGTTCACACATATCTATATCCCAATGTTTGACCAACAGAGCATTTTTACGGCTGTGAATAAGGTGAAACATACGCAAGGGCTTGATGTTCTTATTGTTGATTACTTCAAGGGTAAGGGCGAGGGCGATGCGTTTGACAGCTACCAAGAGCTTGGCAGATTTGTAGATATGGTGAAGAATCAGATTTGCGGTGAGATGAATATTGCTGGTATTGGCGCCGCTCAAGCAACGATTACCGGTAAGCTTGCCGATAGTGCAAAAATTGCTCGTAACGCATCAACCATTGCAATGATTTCCGATAAAACCCCAGAGGAAATCGAAGCTGATGGTGCTGAGTGCGGCAACAAAAAACTCCGTGTAACTGTAAACCGTAATGGTATGCAGATGACGCAGGACGAATACATAGATTTGCTGTTCGATGGAAATCACATCCTCTATGAACAGGCGAAACAGCATATTCCACAGACACCTTTTTAAGCTGTCAACATAATTAAATAAAATACGGAAGGAGGGGTGGGGTGGAGCTATCTGAGCTGATTGAATCAGTCGATATCCTTGAATACATCTCGCAATATACAGAGTTCACAGAAAAGAACGGAGAATATTGGGCATTGTCGCCATTCAAAGATGAGAAAACCCCCTCCTTCTCCGTTCGTAAGGAAACAAACTCATTCTACGACTTTTCATCGGGTATCGGCGGTAACGTACTGACATTCATTCGGTATTACGACAAGTGTGGTTATGCCGAAGCTATCGAAAAATTGAAGAATTACAGCGGAGTCGATGGTAATGTGGTCACCAGAAAGAAATTGGCGACAGTTGAGGTCGCCAAGAGGTTTATGCCGCCGAAAAAAGTGCAGAAGCAGTCAAAATCAACTGTGCTCCCAGACGATTATATGGAGCGGTACGAAAAAAGACCAGACAAATTAGCTGTTTGGGAGCGCGAGGGCATATCCAAAGGCTCACTCAACAAGTTTGACGTGTACTACGACAGCTTTTCGGATAGATTGGTCTATCCAATACGGAATCCAGATGGAAAAATCGTAAATGTAGGTGGTAGAACGCTTGACCCGGCATGGAAAGAAAAAGGTTTGCGTAAATACACCTACTTTATGGCGTGGGGCGAGCTGAAAACTATTTATGGTCTTGCAGAAAACATGGAGGGCATCAGGGAAAAGGGAGAAATCATTCTTTTCGAAGGGTGTAAGTCAGTTTTACTCGCAGATACATATGGGGTACACAACACTGGTGCGATTTTGACATCGCATCTTAATCCGAATCAGATGAAACTGCTGGTCTCCCTTGGGTGCAGGGTGGTTTTCGCCCTTGACAAGGATGTTTGCATCAGGGACGACCACAATATCAAGCGGTTAAAGCAGTTTGTCAACGTTGAATACATTTGGGACAAGGAAGATTTGCTTGGCGATAAGGACAGTCCTGTCGATAGAGGTCAAGACACTTGGAAAAAACTCTACGACGGGAGGCTGTCATGGCGATGAGCAATCAATACACCCTATACCACTTGCATAGTGACCTTTCAAACGGTGTTACCAACATTGACTCCGTTACAAAGTACGGCGAATACATAGAGCGTGCCAAAGAGTGCGGCATGAAAGCAATGGCGTTTACGGAGCATGGCTCTGTTTTTGAGTGGTGGCACAAGAAAAGTGCTATCGAAGCTGCTGGAATGAAGTATATCCACGGCATCGAGGCATATCTTACGCTTAACATCGACGAAAAAATCAGAGACAACTACCACTGTGTCTTGCTTGCGAAGAACTACGACGGGTTCTTAGAACTCAACAGCCTTGTGTCTAAGAGTTTCTGCAGAACCGACAACCACTTTTACTATGTCCCACGAATCACGTTCAACGAATTGTTTGCGACATCTGACAACATTATCATCACTACGGCTTGTGTCGGTGGCGTTCTCGGGAAAGGTGACGAACAGGTTCAGCAGTATTATCTGGATTTTCTTGAACGAAATAAGCACCGCTGTTTCTTAGAAGTCGGTCACCACATGGATGAGAAACAGGTCACCTACAACGAAAAACTGTTATTGCTTAGCAAGAGTACCGGTGTCCCTTTGATTGCAGGAACTGATACGCACGTCCTCAATGCAGAGCATGAAAAAGGAAGAAGTATCTTACAGGCATCTAAAAACATTACGTTTGATGGTGAAGAACGTTGGGACTTAAAGTTTAAGACTTACGACGAGTTAGTTGCTGCATATAGAGAGCAAAGGTCGCTTCCAGAAGCAGAATATATGCAAGCCATTGAAAACACCAATGTGATGGCAGATATGGTAGAACCGTTTGAATTAGATAGAGGTACAAAGTACCCACATATCTACTCTGAACCCGAGAAGACGTTCCGTGACAAGATTCAGGCAGCAGTTGAGAACCACCCATATGCACTCAAGCATCACACAAAGGAAGAGTTGCAGAAAACTATCGATGAAGAGTTCGATGTTTATAAGGCAACGAAGTCAATTGACTTTATGCTGCTCCAAACTTACTTGCGTGAGTGGGAAAAGCAAAACGGCATCCAGTGCGGCTATGGTCGTGGCTCAGTTTCAGGTAGCATGATTGCGTATCTCTTGGGGATTACGCAGATGGACAGTATGAGGTATGGTTTGAACTTCTTCCGCTTTATGAATCCGTCCCGTGTTACAAATGCTGATATTGACACGGACTATTCTGGCAAGGACAGAGAAACAATTAAGCGGTTCCTGCTTAAAGATAAGATGAATCTGCCGAGTATTCGTTCAGCAGAAATTATTACCTTTAATACCATTGCACTCAAAGGCGCAATCCGCGATGTTTGCCGCGCTCTCTATAAAGACCGCGCAGACATGAACTATCTTCAAGTGGCAAACCACATCTGCAAAGAAGCGGAGCTCCATGAAGATGCTATCCGAAAGAAGTATCCAGATGTCTTCAAGTATGTAGATATCGTTAATGGAACAATCGTCTCCATCGGTACACACCCGAGTGGAGTCCTTATCAGTGACCTGCCTATTGACCAAACGGTTGGTCTGTGCAGTATCTCCACATCCGAGTATCCGGTATCCATGATTAACATGAAAGAGCTGGACGACTTGATGTATGTCAAGCTTGACATCCTTGGCTTGGATAATATCGGTGTCATCAACGATACCTGTAAAATGCTTGGGATTGAGCGCTTGACGCCAGACAACACTGATATGGAGGACATGAATGTGTGGAGAAGTATCCGAGACGATACGACGCTTATCTTCCAATGGGAGTCTGACAGCGCACAGCATTATCTAAAGCAGTTCATGTCTGATGCCACGCTCGATATTGCCCGGTCAAAGATTCCGAATTTCTCAATGCTAAAGTGGATGTCATTTGGTAACGGCTTGCTCCGACCTGCGTGTGCCAGCTTCCGTGATAGTGTAGCCAAAGGCGAGTTTTACGATAACGGTTTTGACGCACTGAATGAGTTCCTTGCTCCAGAGGCAGGACGAATCGCAATGCAGGAAACCATTATGCAGTTCTTGGTTAAGTTCTGCGGCTACTCAAGCGCGGAATCAGACAACGTCCGCCGAGCGATTGCCAAGAAAAAAGGAACAGAAAAGCTCTTGCCGGAGATTGAAGAACGCTTTGTGGCTTATTGCTCAAAGGCGTACAAGATGAGTGCAGAGCGTTGCGAAGAGGTTATCAAGCCGTTCCTGCAAATCATTCTGGATGCGTCAGCGTATGGCTTCTCGTGGAACCACTCAGACGCTTATTCGTCCATCGGTTATATCTGCGGATATTTGCGCTACTATTACCCATTGGAGTTCTTAACAGCAGCATTGAATATCTTCGGAGACAATATGGACAAGACTGCTGACATTACAAGCTATGCCCATAAGGTCGGTATTCGAGTTACGTTGCCTAAATGGGGGTTGTCCAGAGGTGAATACTTCTTCGATAGAGAGCGGAAAATCATCGCCAAGGGTCTCACGTCAATCAAGTATATGAGCGCTGGTCTTGCCGATGAACTGTACAACCTTGCAGCAAAAAACAAGTATTCCTGTTTTATGGATTTGTTGAAAGACCTCGATGAAAAAACGAGTATTAACTCAAGGCAGCTTGATATTCTGATTAAGCTTGATTTCTTCTCTGACTTCGGCAATCAGCGTGAGCTGCTTCGGATGGTTGACCTGTTCTTTAATATCTTCAAGAGAGGTCAAGCGAAGCAAATCAAAAAGACTGAGGTTGATGGAACACCACTCGAAGAAATTGTGAAGCGATACGCGGTCGGTGTTACAAAGTCTGGTGGCGAAGCTAAGAGCTACACACTTCTTGATGTGATGTCAATTTTGCGTGGCGCAGAAGATGCGGTAAAAGCAGTTGGCATGGACGACCTAAGCGATATTATCAAAGTCCGTAACTTCTATGATGTGATGGGCTATATCGGATATGTGTCTGGCAATGAAGCGGACAGACGCAAGCTATACATAACAGATATGAAGCCACTGGTTCGGAGAAGAGATGGTGAGCAATTTGCTTACAGCGTCTTCACAAAATCAATCGGTAGCGGCAAGGAAAGTAGGTTCACGTTATTCAATCGTGAGTTTAAGAAAGAACCGGTTAAAGTCGGTGACATTATTTACTGTAAAGGCTACCAGCGCGATGGTGAGTATTTCAAGCTGACAGCGTATGACAAGGTTCTGTAATTGGAGGTGAAAACATGGAAGTGTTAACCGGAGACACATTGGCAGAAGCACTATTGTTCTGCTCTCAACAAGAGAATGTTTCAGTGTGTGTCGTACTTGATAATGTGCGTAATACCAAAGAGCTGGTCGAGATTCTTTGGAGGGAAATAGAGTTGGGGAATCTTCCGGGATGGGTAATGCAAAGAGGATTTGATGTAGCGTCCTTCTCTAATACATACTCCATTCTAAACACGAAGAAATCATCCGCTATGTATTTCATTACCGCATATGACACGCAAAATTTCAAGGGGCGCACATTTAACCGCATCCTATACCTAAGTGACTTGAACACGGTCATCCTGTCTGAGATTGAACGCTGTGAACAGCCATTGCGGTTTACCGATGGAACATATGGCGGTGAGGAACTGGACGACTTCCTCAGTGGTTTCAAAATCAAACCTGCTGCTTCAACAGTAAGGGTGATATAAAACACAGATTTTATAAGTGCATAGGAGGTGCGAAACTTGTCAGACAAACGTGTCTGCAATTATTGCGGCAAGGAGCTTGACCTCTTTGACCTGCAGGAAGATTTCTTTATACATAGACAACATATCGGATACGGCAGTATCCATGACGGAGACAATGTTGATTTGCAGCTTTGCTGTGACTGCTTCGACAAGCTCGTAAGCGAGTGTAATGTGTCTCCAATTGAGGAGGTCGATGACGAGTGACGAGGGCAGAGTTCAACAATACTTTGGAGGAGGCTCTTCAGAAAGCAGCGCGAGTACGAGCCTATACGGGTGGAGGATGCGAAATTGCGTTGATTGTAACGAGAGACGTTTATAGATTCCTCTCTGAACACGCAGGTGTCACGTTTGATGTTCGCAATACTGACCACGGTATTTATCGTGGGTACAGAATTGGCATTGTCAATGAGCAGGGGTACAGCGATATTCTCAAACCGGCTATGCTCGGAATGGAGTATTACAACGGTATGGAGGTAAATGACATTATCGTTGTCGGCGATGAGAACAGACTGTTCCAGCTTGAGAGCAGAGAACCGATTTGCTTCCGGGACATGGGGTTAACCGTCAGTTTTGGGAATGGTACAAGGGCAACAGCCAATGTAACCGTAACAAATACCGCTGTTGATGCCATCAATGAGACAAATGCGGCGGAGACGGTAACTGCTGCAGCAGTTAATGCTGCGCGTCCAGTAGAAATGAACTATAGAGATGGGCAGTTGTTTGTCGATGGGATTCCGATTGACCTCCCGCTTGTAGACCTTGCAATGGAAGACCTCGTAGGAGTAACGACACCGGTAACGACACCGCAGCTTGATTGGAATGCCACTGGTCGTGCGACAGTTGATTGGTTCGGTGCTGTTCCGGTCGCTGCTACTGAACCCACACGACCGGTGCGAGCACAGAGAGCGGCACGTCCGAGAGCACCACGGGCAGAAGAACCGCTGAATCCCGGCGATACAAAAATGTTGGATGAGTTCCTTGGCAGTTTTGCCATTAAAGAAACTCTCCAGCACGCATAAGAAAAGTAAGAGGCTAAACATACTATGTGGAAGAGCCCAGAGTAAAACACTCTGGAGCTCTTTTTTCGTAGGCAGTAGAGAGGTAGAACAATGCGAAAAATTTTCACTATCTTCTTGCTGGTATCTATGATGTGCGTTTCAATCTGCGGATGCAGTAGCGCATCTGCCAGACAAGAAACGCTGTTGACCATTGAGGAGAAAACGGAAGTCGATGCGTTGGAAACCGCTATCACAGCGACAGACGCAAACCAGACAATTGAGGAGCCAGAAGAGGAGGCAGTGCGCCACACGGAGGGAGTAGACGGCTTCTCTGATGACATTGATTATCTCAGCATAATGAAGCAGAGTTGCTTAAACGGTGATTATGAAGCGGGCGTGGTTGCAGAGAAAGCCAGAAACAAGAAAATCGATGTGCTCGGCTTAAACGTGACAAAGGTTTTCTTTGAAGACTTGCTTGAGCTATCAAAGATTATCACGGCAGAATGTGGCGACAAGCGTTTGCCCTTTGAGTGGAAGCTGGCTGTTGGCGAGGTGGTTATCAACAGAGCTGACTCGCCAGAGTTCCCAGACACAATCAAAGAGGTCATTCACGCAGAGGGACAATATGCTAACGCGAATACAGACTATTTCAAAAATCTGACTCCGTTTGAACCCTGCGTTGAAGCAGCAGCCCGCCTTTTAAGTGGCGAACGTGTTTTGAATGAACCGTCAGTCGTATTCCAGTCTGGTGGGGTACAAGGTAGCGGCGTTTATCTTGAACTGTACAGCAGCTATTACGGCTATACCTATTTGTGTTATAGCAGTTACCCAGAACTTTACGGAGGTTAAGTAACGAATGGGAAAAGTAATTGTTCAAGATTATACATACAAAAAGCCAATCACGATGATTGGTGTAGAGGCTGGTATCTGCTGGGGAGCAAATACCAGTAATGATGAGAAGAATTATCTCAGAGGCATTGACTGTCTTGAGAGCGGACATGGGAGAACATTTGAGTTCCCTGATGTGTATTTGACTCTTGAAGGGTATTCGGCACGGGTCGTCCGTGAGTGGTACACCCATATCGGCGGTCTGCCCACACGCCTTCAGGCGAGTACGCGATATATCAACTATGAACATGGTTTTGGATATGTTACGCCGCCAAGCATCGAAGGCAATCCAGAAGCGAAAGAAGTCTATGAAGATTTGATGGAACATATCAAATCATACTTAGAGAGCCTCGACACTATTGGTGTTCCTCGTGAGGACTCAGCATTAGGGCTTCCGCTTGGCATGGAGACGAAAATTGTGTGTAAGCACAATATGCGTAACCTGATAGATATGTCGCATCAGAGAATGTGCAATCGAGCCTACCATGAATATAGGGGGCTATTCAACGATGTATGCGATGCTTTGGGGAACTATTCGGAGGAATGGAAATACATCGTAGACCACTACTTCATGCCCAAATGCAAGCTCATGGGTTTTTGCTCAGAGAAAAAGACCTGCGGTATGATGCCGCGCAAACAATGAATGGGGCGCTTTCAGTTGCCGTTGTGATTCTTGCGGCTGTATTGCTACTCGGCAATGACGACAACCGACCAAGACCTGCTTGAATTTGGAGGTCTTATGAAAAGCAAGATACTGAACCCCAAACGTATGAAACAACTCATCGACTTCAAAGGGCTTGAACTTGATAACGGGATATACCCTACGGATATCGATGGGCTAATTGAGTATCACGACTCAGAATACATACTCCTCGAAGTAAAACACAAGGATGCAAGAGTACCATACGGGCAACGACTTGCTATCCAAAGAATGGTCGATGATTTTACAAAGGCTGGTAAGAAGGCAGTTGCAATTGTTTGTGAACACAAAGTGGATGATACAGACAAGCCTGTGGTTGCGGCATTTTGCAAGGTCAGAGAGCTGTACTACGGCGGCGAACACAAGTGGCGACCGCCAGATTCGCCAATGAATGTTCGACAAGCCATAGATAAATTCCGAAAGTATGCGAAGCAACACAAAGGAGGTTGACAGGTGAAAGTCATTACGATTTCTGGTAAAGCGCAAAACGGTAAAGACACCACTGCCGGATTGCTTAAAGCGGCTTTAGAAGCAGACGGATATAAAGTCTTGATTACCCATTACGCAGACCTGCTCAAATATATTTGCAAGCAGTTCTTTGGATGGGACGGACAGAAAGATGATGCTGGTCGGCATATTCTTCAATATGTCGGAACAGACATCATTCGGCAGAAACGCCCTGACTATTGGGTAGGGTTTGTTACATCAATTTTGGAGCTATTCCCAAATGAGTGGGACTATGTGCTGATTCCTGATTGCCGATTCCCAAATGAGATTGATTATCTCAAAGAAGCTGGAATGGACACAGTTAATTTGCGTGTTGTCAGAAAAAACTTTAAGAGTCCTCTCACCCCAGAGCAGCAAGCACACCCCTCTGAGACAGCGCTCGACGATGTTGAGCCAGATTATTACATAACGAATAACGGGTCAATGACTGACCTGAAAAGAAATGTCATCGATTGGTTGGTCGAATACCTTGGTTCTCACCAAATGACGATTGATGAACTGTAAGGAGGCTAAATGAAGCATCTGACAATCTTGGTTGACATGGATGACACGATTGAGTCACTGGCGAGTGCTTGGGTTGATTACTTAAATGCACGACACGGGACGACTACAAAGCTGACAGACATCACCGGTTGGGATATTTCTAAAGCATTCCCGACGCTCACGAATGAACAGGTGTACGCACCACTGTTCGAGGATGATTTCTGGGATTGTGTTAAACCAATTGATGGTGCATCAGAAACTTTGCAAAAGCTTATTGCAGATGGGCATAAGGTCTTGATTGTAACCACATCGAACTACCATACGCTCGCATCAAAAATGGAACGGGTGTTATTCAAATACTTCCCGTTCCTAACGTGGAACGATGTCATTATCACTTCCCACAAGCAGCTTGTGAATGGTGATGTTCTCATCGATGATGGTACGCACAATCTTGAGGGTGGGAACTATTTCAAAATCCTTATGACTGCGCAACACAATAAAAAATATGATGCAGAAGCCAATGGGATGCTCCGTGTAGAAACATGGGCTGAGGTTTATTCAGCAATTACGCTTCTTGCAGAGGAAGACGACCTTAAAGGTTGGAAGGAGGTGCCAATGGCAATTACTTTGTACTCAACAGGATGTCCAAAGTGCAAGGTTCTGAAAAAGAAGCTGGAAGAAAAGGGTATCAAGTACACAGAGAACAATTCTGTGGATGAGATGCTGTCACTTGGAATCAGTCAGGTGCCTGTTCTTAGTGTGAACAATAAATTACTTGACTTCTCGACAGCAAATGACTGGGTGAACCAACAATAAGCGAAGGGAGATTAAGCAATGAACATTCCACTCAAAATGAACAGGGACTTTGAAAAGGCTATGACCACACTCAATGAGCGCTATGGCGAAGATTTCGAGTACCTGAACGGTTTCCACGAAACGCAACTGAACTTTTCGGATTTCATCGATGGTTTTATTGACAAGAATGTCGCCGACGTGACCATCGATGCCAATGCGAACGCATCCAACAAGGATATTCGCAGTCTTTTGAATGAAAAGGGTAAATCTCACGATAAGCTGTTCGCTTTCAACAAGATTTTCTATGAGATGAAGAAGCGCTACAACCTGAAAACAGCCCGTGAATGGCTTGAAACAGAGTATAACGGCGGGTTTTATCTGCATGATGCGTCTACTTCTACATATCTGCCGTACTGCTATGCCTATGACCTGACCAGACTGGCAACCGAGGGTCTTTTCTTCCTCAAAAACTACAATAATCAGGCTCCAAAGCACCTCACAACGTTCATGGATGACGTAATTGAGTATATCAGCTACATGAGCAATCGTAGTTCCGGTGCTGTAGGCATCCCCAACGTCCTTATCTGGACGTATTACTTCTGGAAAAAGGACTGTGAGAGTGGTCACTTCATTAAGAACCCCGAATACTACATCAAGCAGTGCTTCCAGAAGTTTATCTACCGCCTGAACCAGCCGTTTATGCGCATCGACCAGACTGCTTTTGTTAATGTGTCAATTTTTGACCGGAATTACATTGAGGCGTTGTTCGGCGGCGTGCAATATCCTGACGGAACATATGTAATTGACTGTGTTGAAGAGCTGATTGAGCATCAAAAGCTCTTTATGGAGGTCGTTTCGCAAATCAGAAGCGAGAATATGTTTACGTTCCCAGTGCTGACATACAGTTTGCTTTACCGTGACGGCAAATTCGTCGATGAAGAGTTCGCCAGATGGTGTTCCGACCACAATGTAACGTGGAATGACAGTAACTTCTTCATCAGCGGCGATGTAAACACGCTGAGTAACTGTTGCCGCCTGCTGTCTGATACCTCAAAACTCAATGCGTTCATCAACTCGATTGGCGGTACAGCGCTCTCCATCGGTTCTGTAAAGGTCAACACAATCAACCTCATGCGGATTGCGTTGGAAACTGAGTGCGACGAGAAAAAGTATCTTGCTCTGCTCAAAAAGCGTGCGTTGCTGTGTTGTAAGACACTCGATACTGTACGCCATATCATCCAGAGAAACGTTGAGAAGGGGTTGCTCCCAAACTATCAGGATGGCGCGGTCGAGATGGACAAGCAATACTGCACAATGGGTATCCTTGGTCTGTATGAAGTCATCGAGGCATTTGGTTACACCAAGACGGATGAGTTTGGTTACATCAGTTACACCGACGAAGGCATCGCTTTTGCAAGCAAAATCTTTGAGGTACTGAATGAGGTCAAGGACAACTTCACCGATGCTTACTCTTTTAACATTGAGAGTGTTCCTGCGGAGCGTGCGGCAGTTATCCTGTGCCAGAAAGACAACGTTCTGTACGACCACAATGACAAGTTCATCTACTCGAACCAGTGGATTCCGCTGTCTGCGAAATGCACCATTCAGGAGAAGCTCCGCCTCAGCTCAATCCTTGATGAAAAGTGTTCTGGCGGCAGCATCGCGCACATCAATTTGGAATCCAACTTCCCGAATACGGAAACAGCGTGGAAGATGCTGAACAAGATTGCTCAGGCTGGCGTGATTTACTTTGCGTTCAACACCCGTATCAACGAGTGCAAGAACCATCACGGCTTTGTTGGCACTGACCATTGCCCAGTATGCGGTGAGCCTGTCTTTGATACATACCAGCGCATTGTTGGGTATCTCGTCCCATCAAGGGCTTACTCCAAAGACCGTTTCCGTGAGTTTAACACAAGACAGTGGTACAGCTATGCGGAGGCTATGAGCGAATGAGAGTAAAGACAATTGTGGATGAAGACTTCACTAATTATAAAAAGCCAGCGATGTTCATTGGAACGATTTCTTGTGGCGGTAAATGCTGTATTGAAGCAGGTATCCCGTTGTCGGTCTGTCAAAATGATGGGTGGCGTGCAAGCGCCCCCATCAGTATTGACGACGAACAACTGTGCCTCCGCTATCTGAATAATCCGCTTACGGAATCAATCGTGTTTGGTGGGCTTGAACCGCTTGAACAATTTGATGAGCTGTGTTCGTTTCTTGAGGTTCTTCGCGGTCAATTCCAGTGCAAAGACGACGTTGTCATTTATACTGGTTACTACTTTGAAGAAGTCCCTGAATGGATTCAACAGCTTGCCACTTATGGAAATGTGATTGTGAAGTTCGGACGATACATCCCAAACCAAAAGCACATATTTGATGAAGTGCTTGGCGTCGAACTCGCTTCTGATAATCAATACGCAGAGAGGTTCGACAGTTAAACATATTGGAGAAGACATCAATGAAAATCAACATCAATCCAGACAAAGAGTTCGTTAACGATATGCGCAAAGCATTGAAAGACAATAATGGCTTCTGCCCATGCTCCCTCGAAAAGAACGAGGATACAAAGTGTATGTGTAAGGAATTCAGAGAGATGGCAAGTGGAACCTGCCACTGCGGTCTCTATACAAAAACAGAGGAAAACGTCCAAACGAAAATAAGGAGGACATATGATTAAACGCACAATCAAAGAAACTGTCCGCGAGTACGATGCGGACGGAAAAGTCGTGAGAGAAACGGTCACTGAAACGACCGAGGATGACGATACCATGTATTTTCCACCATTCCAAACCTACCAAGAAACGGTTAAGCCTTGGTGGGGTGAGCCATCTTGTACTTGCAAAAACAAATAGCTAAGGAGGACACAATGCAGAGAGTTGGAGAATTTGAAAAGGTCAGCTTTGAGCAGTTCCGTGACGCGATGAAAGATGAATTCTATAGGGGGCAGGAATTGCCGCCTGCCATCGAAGATGACCTTAAAAAGATGTGGGAGGAAATTGCGCTCCCCAGCAGAGCAACGACTGGCTCCGCCGGTTATGACTTTAAGGCACCATTTACATTTGAGATGCGCCCCGGCGAAACAATGAAGATTCCCACCGGTATCAGAGTGAAGATTGACGAGGGCTGGTGGCTCGGTTGCCTGCCGCGTAGTGGTCTGGGCTTCAAGTTCCGTATGCAGTTTGACAATACGATGGGCGTTATCGACAGCGATTATTACTTCTCCGACAACGAGGGGCACATTTTCGCCAAGATTACAAACGACAGCAAGAGTCAAAAGATTGTGCACGTTGAAGCCGGTAACGGCTTTATGCAGGCAATCTTCATTCCGTATGGGATTACATACTCCGATGATGCAACCGGCGTCAGAAACGGCGGTATGGGCTCCACGGACAGCAAGGCGTAAGAGGAACCACACATGAAAGACTCATCTTCGAAAGGTCTTGGATTGTGCGATGTACTCGCCGTAGTTTTTATCGTTCTAAAGCTGATTGGCGTGATTGACTGGAGCTGGTGGTGGGTACTTGCGCCTGTCTGGATTCCGGTTATTATCGTAGTCATTGCTTACATAGTAATCAGCATCGTTGATTAGGTTCCTTATTACTCAAGAGGTAGACATGGGGCTGGCTTCACTGCCAGCCCTTTCTTTTTTACATACGCGCAGCGCACGAGGAGGCGAGATTATTAACACCATGCAAATCCCATTTTGGGAAAGGTACACACTGACAATTCAGGAGGCATCACAATACTTCCGCATCGGAGAAACTAAGCTGCGTAAGATTGTCAGCGAAAATAAAGACGCTGATTTTGTTCTTTGGAATGGCACACGCCCACAGATTAAACGTACAAAATTCGAGCGATTTGTTGACCAACTCAACCTTATATGACATCTAACTTGAAAGTGAATCCAGACTATGGTATATTGAGAATGCCATGTTGATATTCATTTTCAGACAAAAGGAGTAGCCATGCCTGAAAAAAGAAAAGACAACAAAGGCAGAGTTCTGAGAGAAGGTGAGGTGCAGAGAAGCGACGGGAAGTATATGTACCGCTATACTGATTCTGGTGGAGTACGCCGAGCGATTTATAGCTGGAAGCTTGTAGAGTCAGATAAAGCGCCTGATGGTAAGCGTAGCACAGAACCATTAAGGACTCAGATAAAACGAATCCAAAGGGATATTGATGACGGTATCAGCTCCCATACGGCGTACAGGATGACGCTGAACAGCTTTTATGACGCCTACATTGAAACTAAGTACGAGCTTAAAGCATCTACAAGAACCAACTATAAGTATATGTACAGGAAGTATGTACAGGACGAAATAGGCGCGAAGAACATTGCCGACATCAAGTATAGCGATATCAAGCGGTTCTACATCCACCTCATTAAAGATATTGGATTTAAGCCGAACAGTATGGAGATAATTCATACAATTCTTCATCCGGTCTTTAATGTAGCAGTGAGGGATGGGTTCATAAGAACAAATCCTACCGACGGTGTGATTGCAGAAATCAAGAAGAGCCATAACTGGGAGAAACCAAAGCGTCATGCGTTGACAGAGACACAGCAAAATAGGTTCCTCGATTTTGTTTCCAGTTCGAAAACGTACAAACACTGGATGCCGCTGTTTACGGTCATGCTTGGGACAGGCGCACGCATAGGAGAAATCCTCGGATTGAGATGGGAAGATTGCGACTTCACGCAAAATATTATTGACATTAACCATAATTTGATATATCGTCAACAAGAAAGCGGGAAGATGGAGCTCCACATCACTACTCCGAAGACACGGGCTGGCACGCGAATCATTCCAATGTTTTCTGACGTGCGAGCAGCTTTACTCCAGATTCGATTGAAACATATGGAGGAAGGCTTCAACGAGTGCGAGGTTGATGGATACACGAACTTCATTTTTAAGAACCGGTTCGGAGAGATGCTAAATCCACACGTCATCAATAGAGCGCTTGAGAGAATTATTCGTGACTGCAATGCCGAGGAAACAGAGCGTGCAGAGCAAGAACACCGAGAACCAGTTTTACTTCCACACTTCAGCGCACACAATCTCAGACACACATTCTGTACTCGCCTTTGCGAGAACGAAACAAACCTAAAGGTAATCCAAGAGATTATGGGACATCGAAACATCGAGACAACGATGGATGTCTACAACGAAGCGACCAAGGAAAAGAAGATGTCCAGCTTCGCAAATCTTGAAGGAAAAATCAGAGTGTCCTAAGCTGGGTTTGACACCAGTTTTGACACCAATTGACCGAAAAGTTATAAGAATTTATGAGAACTTACGTTATTGTAAAAGTCCTCAAAACGTTGTGACACAAGGGTTATAAGAACTTATGAGAAGTTACGATGATACCGAGATAATATTCCCGACAATGAAGCCGTTGGATCTGCCGAAGAAAGATAATACAAAGGTTGATGCAGCTCCGGCAGAAGCCAAGAAGGAAGAAGTCATCGACTTCTCCAAGGTCGAAATTGAGCCGCTGTTCAAGGACTTCGTGGACTTCGAGACGTTCTCCAAGTCCGACTTCCGCGCCGTCAAGGTCAAGTCCTGCGAAGCGGTCAAAAAGTCCAAAAAACTCCTGAAATTCACGCTGAACGACGGTTCTGGCACCGACAGAGTGATTCTTTCCGGCATCCACGAATACTACGAGCCGGAAGAATTGGTCGGCAAAACGTGCGTCGCCATCACGAACCTGCCGCCAAGACCCATGATGGGAATCGACTCCTGCGGGATGCTCATTTCCGCCGTCCACCACGAGGAAGGCGCTGAAAAGCTCCATCTTCTGATGCTCGACCCGCACATCCCCGCGGGCGCAAAGCTGTATTAATTTGAATTAAAATTACAAAAAGCTGGAATGCACAGACCCTTGTGCATTCCAGCTTTTTTATGGATTTCTGCCCGCAGACCTCATTCCAGTGCGGAGGCCAGTGCGTCGAGCGGGTCGACGGCTTCGCCGTCGCGGAAAACGCTCAGGTGCAGGTGTGGGCCAGTGGCCCAGCCGGTCTCGCCGACGGCGGCGATGACCTGCCCCTGCGCAACTGTGTCCCCGGATTCGACATAGAATGCGCGCAGGTGTGCGTACATCGTCTGCACGCCGTTTTCATGCTCCAGCGTCACATGATAGCCGTAGGCTTCGCTGTAGCTGCAATCCAGCACCGTTCCGGCCGCGACGGCCAGCACATTTTGTCCCGCCTCGGCTTCGAGATCAACGCCGCTGTGAAACGATTCCTTCTGCGTCAGCGGGTGGACTGTCCAGCCATACGCATCCGTCACGGCTGCGTCCGCGTCCTCCAGCGGCCAGACGTAGGCGGGGGCTTCTGCTTCCGGCTCCTGCGCGGCAGGGGCCGGAGTTATAACCGGGTCAATGTGAATGACCGGCTGATTAACCGGCGCTTCGGGTGTTTCGGCCTGCTCCTGCATGGCGGCGGGCGCTTCCGGGACGCGTGCGGCGGTCTGCGCCTGCGTTGCAAGCACGCCTGCGGCAAGCAGGAACAGCACGGCGGTCAGTGCGCCTGTCCAGACAGGCAGTCTGCGGAAGCGCAGAATCGCGCGGACGCGCTCCTCCGCACAGTTTTTTGCAAAGCTGCTGCAAAGGGGAGAGGGCTTCGTCTGCCGCTGCGCCATGTCAAGAAGCGCCAGCGCGTAGGGCTTCTTGCAGGCCGGGCCGAGCGCACGCAGAACGGCCTCGTCGCAGGCCAGCTCCATATCGCGGTTCGCAAGGCGCACCATAATCCAAACCAGCGGGTTCCACCAGTACAGGCACAAACAGACAATCAGCAGCAGCTTGCGCAGGCAGTCCCGGCGGCGGATATGCGCCAGCTCATGTGCCAGAACAAGCTGAAACTGCGGCTGACCGGCCGGCAGATCGTCCGGCAGCAGTACCGTCGGGCGGAAAACGCCGAACGTCAGCGGGGCGCGGCGGCTTTCGGTCACACAGATCCTTGGGTCGCGCAGAAAGCGGAACCGATCAAGCAGCGCGTCGACGGACGGCTGCGGCAGAATGCGCCGGGGATGGAACCGGCGCGTCATGCAGACATAGCCGGTTGCAAAATACGCGGCAAGCAGCGCTGCGATCCCGAACCAGAGCAGCAGCCGCCAGTCCGTCCCCGTTCCGGCGGCGGACGCGGTCTGCGCCGCAGAGAGCTGCGGGAAGGGGAGCAGCGCAGACGCAATGGGCGCGGTCTGCGGCTCCGCCGTGCCGCGCAGCAGGTTCCAGACGCTCAGCCGCGTCGGGATCTCGACCGGCAGCAGGAACCGAATCGCGGCGGTGCACCAGAGCGCCGGGAAAAGCCTTCGGGGCAGATGATCTTTCAGCGTCAGCCGCAGCGCGAGGATCAGGAGAACCAGCGCGCTTCCGCCAAGGACTGCCGCCTGCACACCCTTCATGCCTCCTGCGCCTCCACCAGCGCGCGCAGCCGCGCCAGCTCGTCTTTGGACAGCGAGCGGTCGGACAAAATCGATGCGAACAGCAGCTCTGCCGAGCCGCCAAAGACCTTGTCGACCAGCGAATCGGCCTCCTCCTTCTGCGCCTGCCGCTTGGTGATCGCCGCATGGCAGACAAAATTTGGCTCCCGCCGCTCGATCGCGCCCTTGTCGATGCATTTTTTGATCACGGTATAGGTTGTGTTCTTGTTCCAGCCGATGGAATCCGCCAAGCGGAGGGAAATTTCCTTTGCCGTGCGGTCATTCTCCTGCCAGAGCACCTCCATGACCTTCCATTCCGAATCAAACAGCTTCATGAACAGCCTCCCATTCCAACTCTTACGTCCAGACTATCACATTCGTCCAAATCTGTCAAGAGGACTTGACAAATGCAGACTATTGTGATAGTTTACAAATAGACTATCGCGATAGTACAACGAGGAAAGGAGGTTCCGCATCCCTTTTACACAAACAACCAACCATACATACAGCAAGACAAAACGCATATTAGAAATTTGCGGCTGCCGTCCAACTTTTTCTTTTGCTTCTCCAAAAGAAAAAGTTGCAAAAAGAAAACGAACCCGGGGGGATTTCGATTTCCCCCCGGAGCCCCCTTGAACCGACCAGAAAAACCGCTTCGGTTTTTCTGGGAATCTGCGACAAATCTGCAGCTGCCCAATGGGCCGATGTGTACCGGCAAGCGGCAGACCCACATCCGTAACGCTCCTTCGTCGCGAACGGCTGTGACCGGCATCGGCCCCTACAGGACTCCGGCGAATCCGCACTGCCCTGCAAATTTTGAACGCAGAGCGGATTTGCCGCAGCCATTCAAAGGCAGCTGCTTTCAAATTCGTTGTACCGTGACAGGCGGCGCGTAGAATCGTGCCCGTAAGGTGACTCGGTGTGTTCGCAACGATAAAAAACCGGTTCCTGCCTGAACCGTATCCGCAGAACGCACCAATCGTAACCAGCGCCCCTTTTCTCCTCCTTCTTTTCCGGCAAGACGGAAAAGAAGGGGCCGCCGGAGGCATCCCACCCTCACACACCCGAATCCAAAGGAGGTCATGATGAAGAAAACCCAACGGCTGACCGCCGTTTTTCTGCTTTTACTTATACTCTGCGGCTGCTCGACACCGACAGCCCCGGATACCATAGTCATGCCGCAGACATCTGCGGAAACCCGCACAGAACCCGCGCCTGTTTCAGCAGAACCGGAACCCGGCGTGTTTCATCCGGAATACGAGCAGACCGCGCTGCCGGAGCCGCTTTCGGCCGTCACGGCGCTGACCGTGCTGGACGGTACGTTCCTTCTCGGCGGCGTTTCGGAGACGGGGCTTGCGCTCGTGCGCCTGACGGCGGAGGGAAAAAGCGAAGAACTCCCGCTTCCGGGCAGCACGGAGTATCTCTACGCGCTCTGCCCGGACGGGGCAGGCGGGGCGTGGCTGCTCTGCGGAAGCCTGCCGAAGGGCTATTTCGATGCGTTCGGAAACTTCCGGTTCCTTTCAAAGGAGCCGGAGGGCAAGCTTGCGCTGGTCCACTATGACGCCGTGTTCGCCCTGCAGGAGATCGTGCCCCTGCAGACGCAGTACACCGACCGCTTTTTCCAGCTGTGCAGGCTTGAAGGCGGCTTTTGCATGATGAGCGCATCGCTGCTTATCCGTCTGGATGAGGCGGGCGCGGAAACGTCGCGGCAAAGTCTGGACGCAAAGGACGGCTGGAGCTTCGCGGCCATACAGGAGGCGGACGGCGTTCTGTATGTCCTGACGCGGAATTTTTACAGCGAGGAGCTGCCGGAGCTGCGCAAATTCGCGCCGGATACGCTTTCTGCGCTGGAGGCCGATACCTGCACCTCGGAGGTCATCGGGCTTGGCCTGCGCACGGACGGACGGCTGCTGATGGGGAACAGGGAAGAGCTCTTCGCGTATGATGCCGGTTCCGGAGAAACCGAACCGCTTGTCCGCTGGCAGGAGCTTGGGGCGAACATGCTCGCCGAGCAGCCGTGGGAACTGGAAGACGGATATCTGCTCTTTTCGCCGGGCGATACATCTCTCCAGCGCCTGCGCCGCGTTCCCGGACAGGCGCCGGAGCGGACGGTTCTGACGCTGGCGGTCGTGTGCGGCGATACACCGTTCGGAGCGTTTACGCAGATGCTGCAGGACTTCAATCTCAGTCAGGACGCGTACCGGATCGACTGGACACTCTACACGGATTCGCAGTACGCGGACGGCGAACCGGCCGATCTGCTGCGCACGGAGCTTATCGCCGGACGCGGGCCGGATCTGTTCGCATTTTATACCAACGGTTATACCCCCGTCCCGCTTGTGGCGGAGGACGTCTGCGCGGATCTTTTGCCGCTGCTGGGCGATGAACTGACGCGCGATGCGCTTCTGCCGGGGTTATTCGACCTGATGCAGCCGGACGGCGCGCTCTATCAGCTGCCGCTGACCGTCTCAGTCGACACGCTCGTCGCGCCGTCGCGCCTCATCCCGGAGCCGGGCGCGACGTTTGCCGAATTTGAACAGGCGCGCAGCCAGATGCCGGACGGCTGGGTCCCCATCGATTCGTGGAACACGCCGGGCAACCTGTTCGCCTTCTGCGTTCCGTTCTGCATCGGCGCGTATGCAGACAGGGAAGCCGGAACCTGCGACTTTGAAACGCAGGGCTTTTATGACTGCCTCGCGTGGTGCAAGGCATGGGGCGGCGACGGCTCGACCCCGGAGGAGCCGGAGATGACGCTGGTCAAGCTTACAAGCATCCGGGGCGTTGACCAGCTTGCCGGGCGGAGCGAATATGTAGAGAAAAACTGGTTCGGTGAGCCGGGATATACCTATGCGGGCTTCCCGGCGCAGTCCGGCAGCGGCAGCGCGTATCAGGTTTTGTCGAGCCTCGGCCTCGGCCAGCAGTGCAGCGATCCGGACGGCGCGAAGGCGTTTTTCGAGTTCTGCTTTTCCTATTCGCAGGACGGTGCGCTTCCTGCAAGCTTCCAGCGCTTGCAGTCGGAGCTGGCGGCATACAGGGCCGCTGACTCGGACGGCGGAGAGAGGACGGTCAGCGAGGCGGATGCGGCGCAGTTTTACGAGCTGCTGAACGGCATCACCGTGCTGGCGGGGCTGGACGGCCAGCTGACCGAGATCCTGCAGGAGGAGGCGGCCGGTTATTTTGCCGGCAGCATGACGGCGGAGCAGGCCGCGCGGAATATCCAGTCCCGCGCAAGCCTCTATTTGCAGGAGCACCGCAGGGCATGACAAAGCCCCGGCAGAGCCGGGGCCTGGGTCAGCGCCTGCTGACCTCGTAATCTTCGTCGCGGAAGATCCAATCGTCCAGATCGCCGCAGTCGGCGGGTCCGTTGTTTCTGTATGTCATATTCGCTGCCTCCTTTTTTCACGATCCAGACTAGTATATGGAGGCGCGCATGAAAATGCGCGTGAAATATGACGCCGCTCCGCAAGCAGCTGCGCTTCCGCAGAGCCGCGCGATGCACGGGGTCAGGCAGACTGAAACAGGATCAGAGAAAAGTAACGGATCTTCCCGTCGTCCGCCCAGCATTTCATGTGAACAGCGTCGGCCATCCTCTGCGCGTCCACGCAGTAGGCCGACATACAGGACGCGTGCTTCCACGGGCCTGCGCCCATCATCAGAAGATCGGTCAGACGGTCCGCCCGCATCTGCTCCATAAGCTGCTCGGTCAGCAGATTCTGGTGCTTCTTCGCGGCCTTCTGCTCCGCCGTATCCCAATAATCGACGGGGGTTGTTTCGATCATCAGGATCAGCGCCGTCTGGTACCGCCGCATATCCGCCGTCATTTCCTCGACCGTTCCGCTCATCGGCGGACAGGCCGGGAGAACGCCGTAATTGCCGCAGAGGTTCTGCGCACAGAACCTGCGGTATTCCGGCACAACGACCAGCTCCCGCACCGGCAGAACTGCTGCGTCTGTAAATCCGGACGCCTTTGCCATTGCAGCATAATCCCGCATGGAACCCTCTCCTGTCTTGAACTGTCTTTGCGGTCATTATAGCGGTTCGCCGCCGCATTGTAAAGTGCTGTGCGGCACCTATGCCGTCTGCGTGTAGTCCTGCAGTGCCTGCTGAAGCGCGGCAAGGGCCTTTTTCTCGATGCGGGACACATACGACCGGCTGATGCCGCACTTTGCGGCGATCTCCCGCTGCGTCAGCGGCGTCCGGTCACCGAGTCCATAGCGCAGCGTGATGACCATCCGCTCACGCTCTGACAACACCTCGTTCATGACCTCGTAGAGCTTTTTGTATGTCTGCCGCGCGCTCAAGTCCTCGAACAGATCCTCGTCCGAGCATAAAACATCCATCAGCGACAGCGCGTTCCCGTCCTTCCCGGTCTCAATGCAGTCCGAAAGCGAAACATCCCCCGCCGTCTTCTTCATCGACCGGAAGTACATCAGGATCTCATTCTCTACACATCTTGCTGCATATGTTGCGAGCCGGGCGCCCTTGCTGGCGTCAAAGGTCGAGATCCCCTTGATAAGCCCGATCGTGCCGATCGAGATCAGATCCTCCTGATCGGCGGACTGCGAATAGTATTTTTTCATAATGTGTGCCACCAGGCGGAGATTGCGTTCGATCAGAATGTTGCGGGCCTCCAGATCGCCCTCGGCGCTGCGTTTCAGGTATATGCGCTCCTCTTCGGCGGTGAGCGGCTTCGGGAATGAGCCGCCGCCGGAGATGCGCAGCGATGTGAGCATACTGCTGAGCATCAGCCAGACTGCTGCGGAAAGCATAGGCTTTCACCTCCACAGAAAGCCTATGTCCGACCGGCAAGTCCAGATTCCGGTTTGCAAATATTTCGGGATATGGTATGATGGAGAAAAAGGAGGGCGCGCGATGAGGCGGTTTCTGCTTCGGCTGGCGTGGCTGGCCATTTTCCTATGCGTGCCGGTTCAGACGGCTGCTCTGGCAGCGGAACCGGCAAAGCCTTTGACGGTGCGGGCTGTGTTTGAAGGGCAGCTGCCGCTTGCCGGGATGCGGTTTGACGTGTACCGGGTCGCAGACCGTTCCGGCGGCGGGACGTGGAGCCTTGAGCCGCGCTTCAAAGCGTACCAGACGCGGCTGGAAACGCAGAACGGCGATGGGGAAGCATGGGCCGCGCTCGCGCGCGTGCTGGAAAAGGTGGCCTTGATGGAGGAAGCCTGCCTGCCGGACGCTTCTGCGGAGACAGACGAGGATGGTACGGCAGTCCTTGACGCGCTGCGGCCCGGCCTGTATCTGCTGAGCGGGCAGAGCGTCTGCGTGAACCGGCAGATCTATACGCCGTCGCCTATGCTGATCGTCTGCCCCGCGGAGTGCGCGGCAGAGCCGGAGCTGACCCGCAGTCCGGAAAAGGCGGATTATTCCGTTCAGATCGTCTGGGACGATGAAAAGACGCCGGAGCAGCGGCCGGGATCGCTGCCCGTCCAGCTGATGTGCGACGGGAAAGCCTATGGCCGCCCGGTTCTTTTATCCGAAGAACAGGACTGGCATTATACATGGAGCAGTCTGCCGACGGCGCATTACTGGGCGCTTGCGGAGCAGGTCGTTCCCGGCTATCTCGACGTAGAGGTGCAGAAAGAGGGGACAGTCTTCCGCGTGACCTATGCCGCAGCGCAGCCGGAACCGAAGCCTCAGCCAGAGGCCGGGGAAGCGCCGGAAACCGGAAAGCGCGGCTGGCTTGCAGCACCTGCGCTCATACTGATCGCCGCAGCGGGGATATTCCTGCGGAATCTACGAAAAAAATCAAAAAAAGCTTGACTGTAAACCTGCTTGATACTGTACGCTGAGGGCAGGAGGGATGCATATGACGATCAAGGAGATCGAAACACTGTCTGGACTGCTGCGGGCCAACATCCGGTATTATGAATCGGAGGGGTTGATCGCGCCCAAGCGGGCGGAGAACGGCTACCGGGAATATTCGCAGGCCGATGCAGAGGTGCTGCTGCGCGTGAAGCTGCTGCAGGCGCTGCCGTGGTATCTGGTGCTGCAGGCCGCAGGCTATCAGATCGACTATTCCCTCACCATGACCGGCTTCACCGGCCTTGCCGAAGACGGCTCACTGGAGCTTCCGCGAAATACGATCGGAAGCTATACGCTGTCCTTTGAGATGCGGAAGCTGGATGGGTAACGCATCGACCCTGCAGCCAAATGAGCAAGCGGATACAGATCTGCTGCGGCTTTTCACAAAAAATTCTGCTTCCGCCGGGCGGAACAGGAACCCTGCCAATTGCAGCCGGGTTTCCTTGGTTCTTTGCATAAAACAGGCGCAGCCTGCACCGGGGCACGCGCAAAAACCGGGCCGTCCGCAGAGGGACGGCCCGGTTCTGATTGCATTCGTTCAGTCGACGATCTCGACGCTGACCTTCTGGCCGGTGCGCTGGGCAACGGACTTGATGATCGTGCGGATCTCCTTGGCGATGCGGCCCTGACGGCCGATGAGCTTGCCCATGTCCTCAGGGGCAACGCGAAGCTCAAGCACGGTCGTCTCGCCTTCTACCTCAGTGACCGTAACGCTGTCGGGATTATCGACCAGACTTTTTGCCATATACAGCAAAAGATCCTTCATGCCGGTACCCCAGACTTACAGGACGTTTGCCTTCTTGAGAAGACCGCGGACGGTGTCGCTGGGCTGTGCGCCGTTCTTGATCCACTGCTTGGCCTTGTCGGCGTCGATGGTGATGGCGTTGGCCTCGTTCTTCGGGTCGTAGGTGCCGATCTCTTCGATGCAGCGGCCGTCGCGCGGGAAACGGGAATCGGCGACAACGATGCGGTAATACGGCTCCTTCTTGGCGCCCATTCTTCTCAGTCTGATCTTAACCATGATTGTTCCTCCAAAAATAAATCGAGTTTTTCTTATTTCGTAAAGCCAAATCTGTTACGGCTGAAACGATGTGTTGACAGGATGTTTACAGGCCGGGGAAGCCGCCGAGGCCGCCCATGCCGCCGAGCTTGCCCATGCGCTTCATCTTGCGCGAGGCGCCGGGGCCGGAGAACTGCTTCATCATCTGATTCATCATGTCAAACTGCTTGAGCAGCTTGTTGATGTCCTCGACCTTCACGCCGGAGCCGAGCGCGATGCGCCGCTTGCGGCTGGAGTTGAGCACGGAGGGGGTCTCACGCTCATACGGGGTCATGGACTGGATGATGGCGGCGGTGCGGGCCATGGCCTTTTCGTCGACCTGCGCGCCCTTGAGCGCTCCGGCGTTCATGCCGGGCATCATGGCCGCGATCTCGTCGAGCGAGCCCATATTTTTCAGCTGCGAGAGCTGATCGTAGAAATCGGAAAGGGTGAATTTATTGCTCTTGAGCTTCTGCTCCAGCTCGGCGGCCTTCTTTGCGTCGAACGCGGCCTCTGCCTTTTCGATCAGCGTGAGCATATCGCCCATGCCGAGGATGCGCGAGGCCATGCGGCCGGGGTGGAACGGCTCGATCTGATCAAGCTTTTCGCCGGTGCCGATAAATTTGATGGGCTTGCCGGTCACGGCCTTGATGGAAAGCGCCGCGCCGCCTCTTGCGTCGCCGTCGAGCTTGGAGAGCATGACGCCGGTGATATCGAGGTATTCATCGAAGGTCTTTGCCGCGCTGACGGCGTCCTGACCGGTCATTGCGTCGACCACGAGCAGAATTTCGTCGGGGTTGACCGCGGCCTTGACGGCCTTCAGCTCGTCCATGAGCGCCTCGTCAACGTGCAGACGGCCTGCGGTGTCGAGGAAGACCATGTCGTTGCCGTGCCGCACGGCGTGAGCGACGGCTGCCTTTGCGATATCGACCGGGTTCGTCTGGCCCATTTCGAAAACGGGAATGCCGAGCTGTCCGCCGACGACCTGCAGCTGCTTGATGGCGGCGGGACGGTAAATGTCGCAGGCCGCGAGCAGCGGATTTTTGTTCTGCTTTTTGAACAGGCCCGCGAGCTTTGCGCCGTTGGTCGTTTTGCCCGCGCCCTGCAGGCCGACCAGCATCACGACGGTCGGCGGCTGGGAAGCGATCTTGATCTTCTGGTTCTCGCTGCCCATGAGCGCGGTCAGCTCTTCGTTGACGATCTTGACGATCATCTGCGCGGGCGTGAGGCTTTCGAGCACGTCCGTGCCGACGCAGCGCTCGGTCGTCTTTTTGATGAAGTCCTTGACGACCTTGTAGTTGACGTCGGCCTCCAGCAGCGCCAGACGGATCTCGCGCATGGATTCCTTGACGTCGGCCTCAGACAGGCGGCCCTTGCCGCGCAGCTTTTTGAACGCGTTCGAGAGCTTTTCGGTTAAGCCTTCAAATGCCATGTGTTACTCCTTTATTTCCCGCACGGCGCGCAGGATCGCGCCGACCTGCGGCGCAGCCCCCGGAACAGAAGCAAGCGCCTGCGCGTTCTGTGTGATCGTATCCAGTGCGGATTCCAGCCGCCGGTCGCGCGCGATGCAGCCGAGCGCAGCTTCATAGCCCTCCAGCAGCTCCTCGGCGCGGGCAAGCGTATCGTGGACACCCTGTCGGCTGATCCCGGCAGCGGATGCGATCTCGCTGAGAGAATAGTCCTGATTATAGTAGAGATCGAACAGGCCCCGCTGCTTTTCGGTCAGCAGCTCGCCATAATAGTCGTACAGCAGCGTCATGGTGAGCGCATCAGACCGCATGGCAAGACCCCCAGATCAATCGTTCCGGTATACTATACAAGATTTTATCCCGGCTGTCAAGTGTTTTTCCTTGACAGCATGCACATAAAATTGGCGGGACACGGGCTTGCGCTGATGACATTGCCTCTTTCCGGCAGAGCGCAGATGTGGTAGAATAGGGTATATCGCGAATTCCAGACAGGAGAGCTTCCTATGAACCATGAATCACAACAGCAGTTTGACCCTGAAAACGCACCCGCGTTCGAACGCCTGCGCGACCGCAGGCGCGCAAAGCGCCGCCGGGTGCTCCGCGTCGCGCTGACGCTTCTTGTGTGCGCGGCACTGCTGGGCGGCGCAGTCTATTACGCGCACCGGCAGATCGTAAAGCCCTATCTCGATACGCCGGTCACGAGCGGCGAGACGGATACGCCCTCTGAGCCGGAGGCCGCCGTCCCGGAGGAGCCGGTGCAGGAGCCTGAACCGGAACCGCTGCCCGAACCCGAACCGGAGCCTGAGCCTGAGCCAGAACCCGAACCGGAGCAGCCTGCCCTGACGCTGGCGCAGGCGTCGGAGAATACCAGAACGCTCGATCTGGAGCTGTATTCGTCTTCCGCCGTGCTGGTCGACGTGCAGAGCGGGACGGTGCTGGCCGAAAAGGGCATGGACGAAAAAATTTACCCCGCATCCATGACGAAGGTCATGACGCTGCTGGTGGCGGCGGAGAATCTGCCGGATCTCGACGCGACATTCACCATGACGCAGGCCATTATCGATCCGCTGTATCTTGCGGGCGCGTCGATGGCGGGCTATGTGAACGGCGAGACGGTCACGATGCGCGATCTGCTGTACGGCGCAGTCGTGCCCTCCGGCGCGGAGGCGACGGAGGCGCTGGCGCAGGCCGTGGCCGGAAGCGAGGAAGCGTTCGTCGCCATGATGAACGAAAAGGCCGCGGCGCTGGGGCTTGCAAACACGCATTTTATGAACACCAGCGGCCTGCACGACGAGAACCACTATTCCACGGTGCGCGAGATCGCCCTGATCTTGCAGGCAGCGCTGGAAAACGAGACGTGCACCGAAATACTGAGCGCGGAAAATTACCGGGCCAGCGAAACGGAGCAGCACCCGGACGGGCTTGCCATGACGAACAAATTCCTCTACCGCGTCCACCACGAATATGCCCTGAACGGCGCGGAAATTACAGCCGCCAAGACGGGCTATACCGCCGAAGCCATGAACTGCTGTGCCAGCGCAGGAACCACCCCGGACGGCAGAAGCGTGATCTGCGTGACGGCGAACGCGTGGACAGGAGAGTTCTGTATTGAGGACCATATTGCGCTCTATACGAAATACTGCGGCAGCGCAGAAGCTGAATAACGGGAGGATGCCGGATATGAAAAAGCTGTCCCCGCGGGTCTGGCTGACGCTCATTCTTGTCGGCATGGTCGGCCAGTTTGCCTGGACGATCGAAAATATGTATTTTAATGTCTACCTTTATAATACCATCTCCACCGACCCCGGCTATATCTCCGCCATGGTCGGCTGGAGCGCGGCTGCCGCCACGCTGACGACGCTGCTGATGGGCGCGCTGTCCGACCGCGTGGGAAAGCGCAAGCTGTTTATCTGCGGCGGCTATCTGCTCTGGGGCCTTTCTACGGCGGCGTTCGGCCTCGTGACAGTCGAAAACGCGGCGAAGCTGTTTCCGGCGGCCTCTGCGGCGGCTGCCGCGGCGGTGATGATCGTCGTGCTCGACTGCGTCATGACGTTTTTCGGCTCGACGGCCAACGACGCGGCGTTCAACGCGTGGATCACCGACACCGTGCCGAACGCGGCGCGGGGCAAGGCAGAATCCGTGCTGGCCATTCTGCCGCTGATCTCCATGCTCGTCATTTTTGGCCTGTTCGACGGCATGACACAGCGCGGGCAGTGGCAGAAATTCTTCGCGATCTTCGGCGGACTCGTTGTTCTGACGGGAGTTGTGTCCGTCTTCCTGATCCCGGAGCCGAAGCTGGAGCCGAGACGGGACAATGGCCTAAAAAACCTTGTCTACGGGCTTCGCCCGTCGGTCGTGCGGGGAAACCCGGCGCTCTATCTGGCCTTCGCGGCGTTCTGCCTGTTTTCCGTGGCCGTGCAGGTCTTTTTCCCGTATCTCATCATCTATATGCAGAACTATCTGCATTTTGACGGCTATGCCCTTGTGCTGGGCATTGTGCTGATCTTCGCGTCGGTCGTGAGTGTGCTCTCCGGCCGCGTGATCGACCGGCTCGGCGAGCTGCGGTGCGTGCTCCCGGCGGCGGGGGTCATGTTCGCGGGACTGCTTGGGATGTTCTTCGCGCGGTCGATGCTGGCCGTGATTCTGACGGGCTGCATTATGATGTCCGGCTATATGCTGGTCACGGCGATTTTGTCCGGCGTCATCCGCGACCATACGCCTGCCGGAAAGGTCGGGCATTTTCAGGGCATCCGCATGATCTTCGGCGTGCTGCTGCCGATGATCCTCGGCCCGGCTATCGGCGCGGCGGTCATTCGCGGCAGCGATTCGACCTATGTTGACCTCGGCGTGGTAAAAACCGTGCCGACGCCGTCCATTTTTCTGGCCGCTGCCATTGTGCTGCTGCTGATTCTGCCGCCGGTGCTGGCGCTTAAAAAGAAGGAGGGGACAAAATGCTGACACCTTGGGGCGAAGCGCTGGACAAGAACGCTGTTTTGCAGGAATATCCCCGCCCGCAGCTCGTGCGGGAAAGCTATTACAATCTTAACGGCCTCTGGGACTACGCCATCACGGCCTCCGACGCCTGCCCCGGCGCGTGGGACGGGGAGATCCTCGTGCCGTTTTCGCCGGAAGCGCCGCTGTCCGGGGTGGGCCGAATTCTGAAGCCCGGTCAGGTGCTCTGGTACCGGCGGACGCTGCCGTTTGCAAAGCCGGACGGCGGGCGGATGCTGCTGCACATCGGTGCCGCTGACCAGCGGGCATGGGTGTACGTCAACGGCCTGCTTGCCGGGACGCACACGGGCGGCTATACGGCCTTTACATTGGATATGACAAAGCTTCTGCGGGATGGCGAAAACATCCTGACTGTCGCCGTGCGCGACGATACGGACGCTGTACCCCTCTCGCGCGGCAAGCAGAAGACGAAGCGCGGCGGCATCTGGTACACGCCGCAGAGCGGCATCTGGCAGACCGTCTGGGCCGAGCACGTGCCGGAGAACTATGTGCAGGCGCTCCTGTTCACGCCGGAGCTGCCGGAGGGACGCGTCCGTTGGAGGCTCGCCGCGCCCGCGCCGAAGGGCGCTCGAATCGAAATTTCCTATCAGGGAACGCCCGTCGGCAGCGGCGAAACGGACGAGGACGGCTGCGGCAGCGCCGTTCTGCCGCCGGAGCAGCTGCACCTGTGGTCGCCGGAGGCGCCGAACCTCTACGACGTGACCATCACGCTGGGGGACGATACCGTCAGAAGCTATTTCGCCATGCGCACCGTCGGCACCGGGAAGGATGCGGCGGGGCATCCCTGTCTGCTCTTAAACGGGCAGCCGTATTTCCACCATGGCGTGCTCGATCAGGGCTACTGGCCGGACGGACTGTATACCGCGCCGTCGGACGAGGCGCTGATCTATGATATTACGCTCATGAAGCGGCTGGGCTTCAATATGCTGCGCAAGCACATCAAAATTGAGCCTATGCGCTGGTATTACCACTGCGACCGGCTGGGGATGCTGGTCTGGCAGGATATGCCCTCCGGCGGCGGACAGTACAATCTGCTGACCATCTCCGCGCCGCTCATCACCGGCGTTCATCTCAAGGACAGCCATTACCGGCTTTTTGCCCGCACGGACGCGGAGGGGCGCGACAGCTATACCCGCGAGCTGGAGGAACTGGTCGCGCAGCTGCAGAACTGCCCGTGCATTGTCCTGTGGGTGCCGTTCAACGAGGGCTGGGGGCAGTTTGACGCGAAGAATGCGGTTCGCCTGCTCCGCAGGCTCGACCCCACGCGGCTGATCGACCATGCCAGCGGCTGGCACGATCAGGGCGTGAGCGACGTGAAGAGCCTGCACGTGTACTTCAAGCCGTACCGCTTTAAGCCTGACAAAAAGGGCCGCGCGGTCGTCCTGTCGGAGTTCGGCGGGTACAATCTGCCGGTTGCGGGGCACACATGGAACGCGAAGAACTTCGGCTATAAGGGCTACCAGACGCCTGAGGCGCTGGGTGAGGCGGTCAAAACGCTCTATGAAACGCAGATCGTCCCCGCGTGCAAGTCCGGCCTTGCCGCCGATGTGTACACGCAGCTGAGCGACGTGGAGGACGAGGTCAACGGCTTTGTGACCTACGACCGGCGCGTGGAAAAGCTGCCGGAGGCGCTGATGCGGGCCATTGCGCGGGAGCTGAAAGGAGACTGACCATGAAAAAACGGATTTTGGCGCTGCTTCTGGCGCTGACGCTGCTGGTGCCCGGCGGCTGCACGGTGCGCGACACGGTGCAGATCGTGGAATCCAGCGTTACGACGCTGCAGGAGCTGGCGGACGCTGCGCTGTCCGAGGAGACGGAAGCGCCCGAATCGGGCGAGCAGTTTGTGACCGCCGAAGACCCGGAGGTCACACAGACCGCCGACACGGTCGGCGAGCACGGGTATTATTACGACGCGGAGCACGTCGTTCTGTATCTCGACGCCTATGGCCATCTGCCGGACAACTACATGACCAAGGAGGAAGCCCGTGCGCTCGGCTGGGAGGGCGGCAGCGTGGAAGCGTATCAGGCCGGAGCCGCCATCGGCGGCGACCGCTTCGGCAACCGCGAGGAGCTTCTGCCGGAGGAAACAGGAAGAACCTATACCGAATGCGATATCAACACGCTCGGCGCGGATTCCCGCGGGGCGGAGCGCCTGATCTTCTCGAACGACGGACTGTACTTTTACACGTCCGACCACTACGCGTCGTTTACGGAGCTGACCGTGGACGGAGGCACCGTCATATGGAACTGACATACCGCATCGACTGCCGGGAGCTGACCTCCCGCGCAGCCGCGCACGACTGCTTTGCGCGCGTGTTCGCGCTGCCCGCGTTTTACGGGCGCAATCTCGACGCGCTGTACGACGTGCTGACGGAACTGCCGCCGTGCACGCTCCTGTTGGAGCATACCGGCTGCCTGTATGACGCGCTCGGGCCATATGCGGAAAAGCTGCTCGGCGTCTTCTGCGACGCAGCGCGGGAGAATCAAAATATCCAGATTCAGGAAGATATCAAAACTTTTTGAGCATTTTTCGTACCTTGTCTATATTGCCAGAAAACAGGCGTTTTTCCTTGTGTGAATTGTCAATTTACAAAGTGCGGCATCGTCGGATAAAATACGCAATATGAACGAATTGTGAATAAGTCGTTCAAGAAAGAGAAATCAAGGAGGAACTCTATGGAAATCCAAACTGGCGCATTGGTTATTGTCCTTGCGTACATGGTCGGCATGATGATCATCGGCTACGTCGTCGGCAAGATCAACATCAAGGGCAGCGCGGACTATCTCGTTGCCGGCCGCAGAATGGGCCTGTTCATGGTCGCGTTCTCGCTGTCTGCCAACAACATCGGCGGCGGCAGCACCACCGGCCTCGCGCAGAAAGCGTTCGGCGCATGGGGCGTCAGCGCGATCTGGTACGTCCTGGCCGCGTCTCTGGCCATGATCCCGCTGGCCTACTTTGCACCCAAGATCCGCAAGACCATGGCTGTTACGATCCCCGAGGTCGTCGGCCGCCGCTTCGGCAAACTCTCCAGCAACTTCACGGCAGTCCTCAGCGTCCTGTCGCTGTTCTGCCTGACCTCCTCTCAAATCGGTGCTTCCGGCGCTGTTATCAACGCGCTGATCCCGACGATCCCCCTGAACGTCTGCCTGCTGCTGGCCGGCTTCGTCACCATCTTCTACACGACCTTCGGCGGCATGATCGCGGATCAGGTTTCCGACCTTATCCAGTTCGGCATCATTCTCGTCGGTCTTGCCATTGCAACGCCGATCGTCCTGAAGCATGCCGGCGGCTGGGCTGCGATCTCCGCTGCTCTGCCCGGAGAAAAGCTGAACATGACCCAGATCGGCTGGGCCTCCATCATCGGCTACTTCTTCAACTACTTCTGCACCTTCCTCTGCGGCCCCGAGATGGTCTCCCGCTTCGAGACCTGCAAGGACGAGAAGACTGCGGTTCGCGCCTCCTTCCTCTGCGCCATTCTCATGGCTGCTATGGCAGTCTTCCCGACCCTCCTCGGCCTTGCCGCTTTCGCGCTGAAGGATCAGCTGCCCGGCCTTGCCGAGAACGGCTCCAACGCCATGATGATTGTCACCGGTACTTATGCGCCCGGCATCGTCACTGGTCTTATTTCCGCCGCTATCATCTGCGCGACCATGTCCTCGGCAGACTCCAACCTGCTGTGCATGTCCACGATGATCATCAACGACATCTATCCCGGCTTCGGCGGAAAGAAGAAGCTGAACGACAAGCAGACCATCTTCTATACCCGTGCCTGCAACGTCGTCGCGGCGCTCGTCGCCATGGGTATCTCCATGTTCGGCGTTTCCCTCGTCGCCATGAACACCTTCGCATTCGGTATCCGCTGCGCAGGCCCGTTCGCGGCATACGGCCTCGGCCTTGCCGTTCCGAAGGCAACAAAGAACTCCGGCCTGATCTCCATCTTCACCGGCACCATCGCTTTCGTCGTCTGGCAGCTTCTGTCCAACGGCGGCACGCTGTGGTTCATGATGCCGGTCGTCTTCGGCAGCCTTGTCTCCGTCATCACGTTCTATGTTGTGAACCTGATCGAGTGGAAGCGCGGCGTTCCCGCTGCCCCCTCCGCTTATGTTGTCGAGGAAGCCAAGTAATTTACCTTCCCCAAACGAAACTGCCCGCCCTGCCATTGGCAGGGCGGGCTTGACTTTTTCCGCAGCATCCATTAAAGTAGCTCCTGTTCATCGGACAATGTCACGTATCTCAAAGCCTACGCCATCGACTGTCTGCTGACCTCGTTCCTGTTCTGCTTTGTGGGCTATTTCTCCGGCCTCGGCAAGACCGTCTTTGTCATGGCGCAGGGCATTCTGGGCGCGTTCGGCGTCCGCATCCCCGTGTCGTTCGCCATGTCCCGCCTGCTGAATGTGCGCCTGTTCTACATCGGCCTCGCGACCCCCAGCTCGACCGTTGTGCAGATCCTGCTGTGCCTGCTCTACTACGCCCATCTGGCCCGCAGAGAAAAGGCTGTCCGGTGAGACAGCCTTCGGTGCGTGAGCGTTCCGTCCGTTTTCAGCAAAATTTTACGCCGTCCCCCGTTGTGACAGGGGACGGCGTTTCGGTTTTAATCTTCGAATTCGTGCGCGTCCTTGAGCACCATGTCCTTGACCTTCATCAGGCGGACCTTGGTAGCGCGGTCGTTTTCCTCGAGCTTCATGGAGATATACTTGATGTTTTTCTCCATTTCCGGGATCATGACATATTCCAGCGCATTGACGCGGCGGCGGGTCTTCTCGATCTCGGAGGCGAGCAGCTGCGTCTTCTTTTCGGCCTGCGCCAGCGCAAGCATATCCTGAAATACGGAGGCCAGCGCGCCCAGCGCATCGTCCAGCTCGCCGGACGTCTGCGCGAAGCCGTAGGGGTAAATGGACGCGGCGTCCTCGTTTTTGGTGTGGAACTCGTAGACCGGGACGGAGACGGACATGATGTTCTGGAACGTCATGTCCAACGTCGCCGACTGCTTCGGGTACAAAAGCGCCTGCTGGAGCATTTCGGGGGACATCACGCTCGACGCGACGGTCATGGCGCGGTTGGCCTCCGCAATGCCCTGCTCGACCTTGGCGCGCAGCTCCTTGTTTTCCCGCACGATCAGGAAGAACTGGCGCATCAGCTCGTCGCGCTTGTCCTTGAGCAGCCGGTGGCCGCGCACGGCCGTGCGCAGGCGGCCCTTGAGCCGCGTAAGCTCCATCCGGGTCGGATTGATCGTTTTACTGGCCATGCGAACACCGCCTTACGCCTGCTTTTTGGGCAGGTATTTTTCGATGAACTCCGGCTTGATGCGCTTGAGTTCCGTTTCGGGCAGGATGGACAGCAGCTCCCAGCCGATGTTCAGCGTTTCCTCAATGGAACGGTTTTCTTCGTAGCCCTGACTGACGTAGCGCTGCTCAAATTCCTCGGCAAACTTCGCGTACAGCCGGTCAGTGGGGGAGAGGGCGCTTTCGCCAAGGATCGTTGCAAGCTCCTTCGCGTCCTTGCCGGCGGAATACGCCGCAAAGAGCTGGTTCATGGTGCCCGCGTGATCCTCACGCGTCTTGCCGGGGCCGATGCCCTTGTCCTTGAGTCGCGACAGGCTAGGCAGCACGTCCACGGGGGGAATGACGCCCTTGCGGTACAGATCGCGGCTCAGGATGATCTGGCCCTCTGTGATATAGCCGGTCAGGTCGGGGATGGGGTGCGTCTTGTCGTCCTCCGGCATGGTCAGGATCGGGATGAGGGTGATGGAGCCCTTCTTGCCGATCCGGCGGCCTGCGCGTTCATAGAGCGTCGCAAGGTCGGTATAGAGGTAGCCGGGATAGCCGCGGCGGCCGGGGACTTCCTTGCGTGCGGCGGAGACCTCACGCAGCGCCTCGGCGTAGTTCGTGATGTCGGTCATGATGACCAGCACGTGCATCCCGCATTCGAACGCCAGATATTCGGCGGCAGTCAGCGCCATACGCGGTGTTGCGATACGCTCGACCGCCGGGTCGTTTGCGAGGTTCGAGAAGACGACGGTGCGGTCGATGGCGCCCGTGCGGCGGAATTCCTGAATGAAGAACTCCGATTCCTCAAACGTAATACCGATGGCGGCGAAGACGACAGCGAAGTTCGACGCGTCGTCGCCCAGAACCTTCGCCTGACGCGCGATCTGCGCGGCAAGCTGCGCGTGGGGAAGACCGGAGCCGGAGAAGATCGGCAGCTTCTGGCCGCGGACAAGGGTGTTCAGGCCGTCGATCGTGGAAATGCCGGTCTGGATAAATTCGTTCGGGTAATCGCGTGCGGCGGGGTTCATCGGAAGACCGTTGATGTCCTTCATCTCGGCGGCCAGAACCTCCGGGCCGCCGTCCTTCGGGTGGCCCATGCCGTCGAAGACGCGGCCGAGCATATCCTCGGACACGGCCAGCTCCAGCGGGTGGCCCAGGAAGCGGATCTTGCTGTCCTTCAGGTTGATGCCGGCGGAATTTTCAAACAGCTGGACGACGGCGGTATCGCCGCTGCACTCCAGAACCTTGCAGTGCCGGACCTCGCCGTTCGGCAGCTCCAGCTCGGCCAGCTCGTCGTAGGTGACGCCCTCGACGTTTTTGACGATCATCAGAGGCCCGGAGACCTCACGGATGGTACGGTATTCGCGGATCATTCAGCCTCAGCCTCCTTTGCAACTTCTTCGATCTGCTGCTCCATATCGGATACGATCTTCGCGTAAACGTCCTGATACGTGTCCGCCGGAACGGTCTTCGCACGGCCGATGGCGGCACGGGCCGCGATGGCATAGAGCTTCCAGATATCCGCGCCGCGCTCGATGGCCGCGTCGCAGAGATCCTTGTAGCGGAGGATCAGGTCCAGCAGACGGGCCTGCCGGTCAAACGACGAATACTGGTCGTTCTCCAGGAACGCGTTCTGCTGCAAGAAGTCCTCGCGGATCATCTTTGCAGATTCCAGCGTCAGGTTGTCCGCCGGGGACAGCGCGTCCTGGCCGACCAGCTTGACGATCTCCTGCAGCTCTGCTTCCTTTTGCAGCAGCGCCATGGCGCGGCCCCTGTTCTGCATGAACCCGCGGCCCAGATTCTCGTCGCACCAGCCCTTGAGCGTGTCAAGGTACAAAGAGTAGCTCGTCAGCCAGTTGATGGCCGGGAAATGGCGCGCGTAGGCCAGCGAAGCGTCCAGACCCCAGAAGACCTTGACGATGCGCATCGTCGCCTGCGAGACAGGCTCGGAAATATCGCCGCCCGGAGGGGAGACAGCGCCGATGGCGGTCAGAGAGCCGCGCCGCTCGTCCGCGCCGAGGCACTCGACGCAGCCTGCGCGCTCGTAGAACTGCGCGAGGCGGGAGGCCAGATATGCGGGGTAGCCCTCTTCGCCGGGCATCTCTTCCAGACGGCCCGACATTTCACGCAGGGCCTCGGCCCAGCGGGAGGTGGAGTCGGCGATAACGGCGACGTCATAGCCCATGTCGCGGAAATACTCCGCGATGGTGATGCCGGTGTAGATGGACGCTTCACGCGCCGCGACCGGCATATCGGAGGTGTTTGCAATCAGGACTGTGCGCTTCATCAGCGGTTCGCCGGTGTTGGGGTCGTGCAGTTCCGGGAACTCCATCAGAACGTCGGTCATTTCGTTGCCGCGTTCGCCGCAGCCGATGTAGACGACGATATCGACGTCCGACCACTTTGCCAACTGGTGCTGCACGACGGTCTTGCCCGAACCGAACGGGCCGGGGACGGCGGCTGTACCGCCCTTGGCCAGCGGGAACATGGTGTCGATGATGCGCTGGCCGGTCATAAGGGGCTGCGAGGGGGTAAATTTCCGGTCATACGGACGGGCCACGCGCACGGGCCACTTCTGCATGAGGCTTAAATGCTCCTCGCCCTTTTCCGTCTCCAGCACGCAGACCGTCTGCTCGACGGTAAATTCGCCGGATTGGATCTCCTTGACGGTGCCCGCCATTTTGGGCGGCACCATAATCTTGTGCAGAACGGCGCTTGTCTCCTGCACGGTGCCGATCACGTCGCCGCCGGAGAGCTTGTCGCCCTTCTTGACCGTGGGCGTAAAGGCCCACTTCTTTTCGCGGTTCAGCGCCGGGACCTGCACGCCGCGGGCGATGGTTTCCCCGCAGCGGTCGCGGATTTCGGTCAGCGGGCGCTGAATGCCGTCGTAAATATTTTCGAGCATACCGGGCCCAAGCTCGACGGAGAGGGGCATACCGGTCGTCGTGACCTCGGCACCGGGGCCGAGGCCGCTCGTTTCCTCATAGACCTGAATGGAGGCCGAGCCGCCCGTCATATTCAGGATCTCACCGATCAGCTGCTGCTTGCCGACGCGGACGACATCCGCCATGCTGGCGTCTTCCATCCCCTCGGCGACAACAAGCGGGCCGGATACCTTTACAATTCTACCTGACATTTCATCGAATCCTTTCTATATTCAAGGATGCTGTTTAAAGAATATTCGAGCCGACCGCGCGTTCGACAGCGGCGTTCAGCGCGTTCATGCCGAGGCCTTTGCAGCCGCCTGCGCCGGGGATCAGAATGACCGCCGGGGTAACGCTGGACGCGTATTTTTCGATCTGCGCATGCAGCGCCTCGGCATACGTCTCGGTCACATAGATGATCGCGTATGCGTCGGACTGCCTTGTGAGGCGGTGGAAGACCTCCGCCGCTTCCTCGGCGGAGTCCACGGGGAACACGGCGAGGCCCAGAGCCGCAAAGCCCATGACGCTCTCGCGTTCGCCCAGAACTGCGATTTTATACATACCGCTCACCTCGCTCATTGATACAGATCCCGCAGCCGTGCGCGGATCGTGTCGGCGGGCAGCCCCGCCTGCAGGCCGCTTATGATCATGCGGGCCGCTGAAATTTCATTTTCCAGCGCACAGAGATAGGCGATGACGACCTGCTCCCCGAATACGACCGACTTTGCCTTGGCGAAATACGCTGTGAGCGTGTTGTCGCACAGCCGTTCAAACGCAGTCAGAGAGCCAGACTGCGACTCGTCGCCCGCCTGCGCGGCGGCGAAGAGCGCAGTGTTCGCAAACAGCGGCGCAAACGGCTCGTCCTGCGCAAACACCTGGCAGATCTCCTCCGCCGGAACGCTCCCGCCGGGAACGAGGACGCTCTTTAAAAACGCAGCGTCCTTGTGCATACGCCGTGCACGCACGGCGGCGCGCAGATTCGCGCTGTCCGCCTGCAGCTGCGCATAGCCCATCAGGAACGCGCTTCCGACCTGCGCGGCGGTTTCGTGATACTCGGCAAAATACGCGCGGTCGAGGATCAGATCGGCCAGCTGCGGGTCGGCGCTTCTCGAAAGCGCGTCGCGCGCGGCCTGCATTGCGGCCAGAACGGCCTGCGGGACGCTTCCGGACTCGCCGGTTTCATAGGCAGTTTTGAGCGCCTGCGCGTCTGCGCGGCCAGCGCCGGAGAGCAGGGGAGCCGGGTCTATCCCGACGGCCTCGGCCTTGACGATCGTCTTGGCGTTGTGATAGTCATAGCGCATACGAAACAGCGATACAACGCCGTCCTTCGGCGCAAGCGCCTCCACCTCGGAAAACACGGCGGCGCGCCGGTCGCTCAGCGCCTTGTCAAGCCCGACAGCCAGCACATCGGCATAGCCGCAGCTCTCCAGAATCCGCGCCGCCTCCTGCACGGAGGAGCCGAGCATCCGCCCGGCCTTTTCCGCGGTGAGCAGCTGGGGCTCCTTTGCGCGCAGATACGCCGAAATAAACAGATAATCGGTGTCCTTACACGCCTTTACTTTCTTTTTTTGTTCCGTCACGTCGGCCTCCCGGCTTCAGCCAAACAGGCAGGCCGCAACCTTGCCGGAAAGCGCGGGCCGCAGGCCGCTTATCATTGTGCCGATCGAGCAGTTCGTCTCGACCAGCCCGTCCTTCAGCACCACGCCGCCGCGCATCGGCCGCGTTTCGGCGGAAAGCGTCAGCTTTGCTGCCTTCCCGGCCTTCTGGAGCAGCGCGTTCGCCTGCTCCACGACGGCCTGTCCGACCCGTTCGCGGTCCTCTGCGCAGAAGATCAGCTCCTCGCTGCCGGACGCGCTTGCCCGTGCGACAAGCTGCGCGCAGAGCTTCGTATACTCCGCCGTGGGGAGCGAGAGAAGCTGCTGCTCCGCCTGCCGGAAGGCGGCGTCGACGAGCGCCTGCTTCGTCTCGAGCAGCTGCCGCCGCGCGGCCATCCGGGCCGCGCCCTGATCGCGTTCGAGCTGCTTATCGGCCTCGGCCTGTGCTTCCGCTGTCAGCCGCTGCTGCTCACTCTCGATTTTGCGGTCATAGTCCGCGCGGATCTGCGCCGCCTTTTCCTCGGCCTGCGCGCGGATCGCGGCGGCCTCGGTCTCAGCGTCGGCAAGGATGCGCGCGGAAATTTTTTCAATTCCGTTCATTGCTTCACCCTCTTCTGCGGGGTTACTTGCTGATATTGATGATCATCAGCATGGAGGCCAGCAGGGAAAGGATCGCGTAGAACTCGACCGTGACGCACAGCACCATGCCCTTGGACCAGTGGTCGGGCTTCTTGGCCAGCAGATTGATGGACGCGCAGGCCACGCGGCCTTGTGCGATCGCGGAGATCATGCCGCCGAGCGCCATAGGAAGGCAGGCGACAAAGTACTGCAGGCCCTGCGTGATGCTCAGTTCGGGCAGAGCGCCGGACAGCAGGCCCATGCGGAAAATGGCGAAGAACCAGACGACGAGGCCGTACAGACCCTGCGTGCCGGGGATGACCTGCAGGATCAGGACCTTGCCGAACTTTGCCGGATCCTCGCACAGAAGACCCGCGCCGGCCTCACCGGTCATGCCGGTGCCCTTTGCCGAACCGATGGCGCACAGCGCCGCCGCAAGACCCGCGCCCAGAAGCGCCAGAGCCAGACCGCCGAAAGCGTCAAAAAATGCTTGCATGATAGAGTTCCTCCTTAAGATTGAATATCCACGTATTTTGTATTGATTGCCAGAGGCTTGAACGGCCTGCCGCCGTCCTTATAGAATTTGCCGAAGTATTCCAGACACTGCAGACGCAGATCGTGGACGTAGCAGCTCAGCAGGTTCAGCGCGAAGTTGAGTCCGTTGCCGAGCATCGACACGATCAGGAAGATCACCACGTTCCCCGGGATCGCGCCGAGCGTATTGAAGACCGAGGCGATGACAGAGCCTGCCAGCATCAGGGTCATCAGTCTGGAATACGAAAGAATATCGCCGAAGTAGCCCGTCACATGGTTGTAGACCGAGCCGAAGATCGCCGTGACCTTGCCGAAGCCCTTCGCGCTCCAGCCGGAGCCGACCACGACCATGCCGAGACCGACGTACAAAACGATGTTCGTCACGCCAAGCGCCATGCACGCGATGCCCGCGAACACGACCCACCAGGTCAGCTCTTCCCAGATGGCGTCCATGATCTCGCCCTTCTTGAGCTTTTCAACGAAGCTGATGGCCATGCCGGTCACGATCTGGACAAAGCCGAGCGCCATGGCGCCGATGAGGATCGTGATCGTGTCGTCAAGCGGGGTGAAGAGCGAGGGGAGCGCCTTGAACGTCGTATTGGGGTTGATGATCCCTGCCAGCTGCGGCAGGAAATCGCCGAAGAAGCCGCCGGTCAGCGCGCCCATGATAAATGTGCTGATGCCGCAGGAGAACATGAGGCCGAACATCTGTCCGCTCGTGCCCTTGGGCCGGGACTTTTTCGTGATGATGATGGAAGCCAGAATCATCAGAATCCCATAGCCCATGTCCGCCATCATGATGCCGTAGAACAGAATGAAAAACGGCGCCATGAGCGGGTTCGGGTCCACGCCGTCATAGGCGGGGAGGGAATACATCTCCGTGACCATGTTGAGTGGCCATGTCAGCCTGTTGTTCTTGAGCTTGACCGGCACGTCCGGATATTCCTCCGGCGACGGGTCCTCCAGCTCCCATGCGCAGCAGAATTTCTCCAGCAGCGCCTCAAGCTTCGGTACGTCCTCACACGGCACCCAGCCGTCCAGACAGAAGGTCCGTTCTGAGTGTGCCAGCCGGTCTGCGGCCTGCGCCTTCGAGATCTCCTGCGTGCAGCGATCGGCTGCCAGCCGGATGGCGGGCACGGCGCCCGCAAGCGCTGTGAGCTTGTCCGTCAGACGCTTGTCCTCCTGCTCGCAGGCGGCGAGCTTTTCGTCCGTCAGGCGGATGTTTTCCTCCGCCGTGCCCGCTGCACCGTCGAAGCCGGCCGGCGTGAAGCCGTATTCGCGCAGCGCGGACGCTGCGGCGTCATACGCGCCCTTGTGGACGATCACCAGCAGATACTGGCTCTGCAGGTCGGCGCTGATGCGTTCGACCTGCGCTTCGCCTGCGGCTCCGTAAACGGTCTCGCGCAGCGCGTCAAGCTCTGTCTGCGCCGGAACGGTACCGAGCAGCACGCGCGCGTGCTGCGTCCCGCCTGTTTCCAGCGGCAGATCGAGCGTCCGCCACGGCACGAAGCTCTCGCGCAGCGCCGTGAGGCGGCTCTTTTCCGCCTGATTGCGGCTGCGTGCGTCCTGCGTGTCCAGCGCCTCCTGCGCCGTCTGCACAGCCGCGCGGTACGCGTTGTCGTCAAACAGCTCGCCGAGCGTCTTTTCCGGCCGGGCGGAGAACATTCCGCCCTTTTTCGTTTCATAGTGCTTGAGCGTTTCCAGCGCGGAGGCGAGTGCGGCGGATGTCTGGCTCAGCGCGTCCGCGCCTCCGCCGTCTGCTGTGCGGAACAGCTGCGTCTGCTGCGCTTCGGTCAGCGCCTCTGGCGAGCCGATCTCGACGCTTCCGAGCAGCTGCAGCTCACGAATGAGCTGATCCTGTTCCTCCGCGATGCCGCACAGCCGAATTTTTTTCATTTTTAAGATTGCCATTCGCTGTCCCAGATCCTCTCTACGATCATTGCCGCCGCTGCGCCGGACCGGCTGGCTGCCGCCTGCTCCAGTGCCCGGCACTGCGCGGCTGTTTTGCTGTTCAAATCCGTTTCAAATGCCGCTGCCTGCTTTCCGGCTTGCCGCTTTGCCTCGCGCATGCGCTCCTGCGCGCCGGATATCACGGCGTTCAGACGGGCTGTGCCGTCCTTTTCGGCCTGTACGGCCAGCTCGGCGGCCGCCGCACGTGCCTGCTCGCAGATCGCGCGGGCCTGTTCCTCCGCTGCGGCGATCTGTGCGAGCTCCTGCATCGCCATTTCCATCACCTCCTTCATGTACACCCTGCGGCGCTGCTTTTTCCAAGCCAGCGCCGCATCATATTTTCCAGAACAATACAGAAAATGCTCTATATATTATGTACAGAATGTACTCGATTTTGTAATTCTAGCATAGCCGTTAAGAAACTGCAATAGATATCGATAAAAAAATGCCTAAATAGGCGTTTTCGACAAAATCCATAATTGGCTCTGGTTTTTTCAAATGTGTGCGTATATAATAAAAAATTGCATATGGAGGGACTGCCATGGAACAGATTCTGAGCGGCTACTGCCGCACGATCGACGCTTCGCGGATGGTCCTGGTAGAGGACGGCGAGGCGGACTGCGATTTTGAAGTCTGCGCCTATCGGGACGTCTGCCAGATCGGGCAGCAGATCGCGCAGCTGCAAAAAACGGAGGAACGGACATGAACATTTGTCTTTACGGCGCGTCAAGCCCTGCGCTTGACCGCGCATATTTTGACGCGGCGGAGGAATTCGGCCGCCTGCTGGCAAAAAACGGCCACACGCTCGTCTACGGAGGCGGCGCGCAGGGCGTTATGGGCGCTGCAGCACGCGGTGCTGCGGACGCGGGCGGAAAAATCACCGGCATCGCGCCGAACTTTTTAAATGTAGACGGCATTCTGTTTGACCGCTGCACCGAGTTTATCCTGACGGACACCATGGCCGAGCGCAAGGCCGCCATGATCGCCCATGCAGACGCGTTCGTCATGGCCCCCGGCGGCTTCGGAACGCTCGAGGAGTTTTTCGAGGTGCTGACGCTCAAGCAGCTTGGCCGCCATAACCCGGCCATCGCCATTCTCAACACGAACGGCTTCTATGATAAACTGCAGGAATTTGTCCTGTCCGCCGTGGAGCAGCGCTTCATTCGCTCCGCCTGCCTGAACATTTACGCTCTCTGCCCCACACCGGCGGATACGCTGACGTATCTGGAGCAGTACGACCCAGCTGTCCTCGACGTGCGGCATCTGAAGAACATCTGAGCGCCCTGCGCCTGTACGCAAGGCGGATATGAATCAAAATAACGGGAGGAATCGCAGCATTCTGCGGTTCCTCCCGTTCCATTTTCAAAAATCCGGGTTATGCCTTTGCCATCAGCTCGGCGGCGGGCAGGACGGCGCTGACGTCGGCCTTCGCCATTTTGCCTTCGTCAAACAGGGAGGCGATGTCCGGATTGATCGGCAGGCGCGCGAGGACCGGGAGCGAGAATTGCAGCGCCAGCTCGTCCAGCCTGCTTTTGCCGAAGATCTCGACGCGTTTGCCGCAGTCCGGACACTGGAAATAGCTGTAGTTCTCGACAAAGCCGTAGACCGGAACGTTCATCATCCGCGCCATGTTGACGGCCTTGGAGACGATCATGGACACGAGGCTCTGCGGGCTTGTGACGATCACCACGCCGTCGACCGGCAGCGACTGGAACACCGTCAGCATCACGTCGCCCGTTCCGGGCGGCAGATCGACGAACATATAATCCACATCGCCCCAGCAGACGTCCGTCCAGAACTGCTTGACCGCGCCGCCGATGACCGGGCCGCGCCAGATGACGGGGTCTGTCTCGTTCGGCAGCAGCAGATTGATGGACATGACCTTGACGCCCTCGGGCGTCTCGGCGGGGAGCATACCGTCGTCGCTGCCCACGATCTGCTCATGCAGACCGAAGGCTCTGGGGATGGACGGGCCGGTGACGTCCGCGTCGAGAATGGCCGTTTTATAGCCCAGCTTCTGCATGGCGACAGCCAGCATCGACGTGACGGTCGACTTGCCGACGCCGCCTTTGCCGGAGACGACCGCAATGACCTTTTTGACATTTGATTTCTTGTTCGGCTCTGCCAGCAGGCTCTCCGGCTTGCGGTCAGAGCAGCTTTCTCCGCAGCTGGAACAGTTGCCGCTGCATCCGCTCATAAAAAACACTCCTTTTTGTGTCGTTTGCTGTTATTCTACCACCAAAGCGGGAAAAGTCAAACGTCCGCATGGCGGTTCTGGATGAGGCTCCGCAGTTCGTCGTGCGCATGGATGAGTGCGTCGGCATTTTTCTGGAATTCTGCCCAGCGCGCATCAACCTGCGCACCGGCCTCAGCCAGGATCCTGTCTGCCTGTGCCTGTGCGTCCTGTACGATCTTATCGGCCTGCTGCTTTGCATCCTGCATGATCGTCTCGCGCTGCCGCTGCGCCTCGTCCGTCTTCTGCACCATCTCGGCTGTCGCAGCCTTGACGGAGGCAAGATACTGGTCGGCAGCGGCCTGCGCAGCCTCGAACACGCCGTTTACCTGAATGGCCGCTTCGGCAATAGAGCCGGCGGACGCAATGCGAAGCGTCCGGTCCTCCAGCTGCTGCCGCAGCGCCTGATTCTCTGCCAGACTGTCCTCATAGCGCTTCCGCTGCTCATAGAGAATGTCCAGCAGCTCCGCACGGCTGAGCCGTCTGAGATCCTTATCGGTCATGATATCTGCTCCTTTCCTGTTTCTGTACGGTCAAACGCATCCGCGCGCTGCCTGCCAGAACGCCTTGGCAAAGGCGAAGACCTCGCGCAGCGTGTAATTGACCTTCAAGATCCACGGCCAGGTATCGCTTGCTTGGCCGTATGGCTCCATGGAGAGCGTCCGCGCGATATACTTGGCGCGGCACATATGAAAATCGCTCGTAACGATCAGCACGCGCGACGTATCAAGCCCCGCCGCCTCGGCAAGCTTCGCCGAAAACAGCAGATTTTCCCGTGTGTTGGAGGCCTTGTCCTCCTCAATGATCCGGGACGCGTCCGCGCCGTGCTCGATCAGGTACCGGGCCATGACGGACGCTTCCGTATACGCCTCGTCCGGCCCCTGGCCGCCGGAGACGATCACGGTCCTGTCCGGGTGCTCCTGCATGAATTCGAGCGTTTTATCCAGCCGCTTTTTTAGCGTCAGCGACGGCTCGTCGCCCTGTACCTGCGCGCCGAGTACGACGACAAACTCCGGCGTCTCGTCCTGCGTCATAACGCTGTCCTGTCCCTGCATGGCAATATACCCCATTGCGCCGAAGATCACCGCCATACCTGCGGCGGTCAGACCGGTCAATAGACGGCTCCAATGCTTCGGTGCGTTCTTTTTCTTCAAAATCCGCAGCGCCAGCAAAACCGCCGCAAGCAGCAGCAGGCAGATGCCCGTCATGCCGATATGCAGCGGCAGCGCCAGACATACCGCGCCGAGCGCCGCAAGCAGCGCGATCACCCAGACCGGGATCATGTTGCGTCCTCCAATTCGGATGAAAGCCGCTCCCACTCGTCCATCAGGCCGGTAAGCGCATCGTCGCAGGACTGCTTTTCTGCCATCAGCCGCGCCAGTTCCTGATAATCGGATGCGGCGGCTTCAATCTGCGTATCCAGCTGAGCGGAAAGCTGCTCCTGCTTTTCGATCTCGCGCTCCAGCGCGCGGATCTGCTTCTCCAGCATCTTGCTGCCGGAGGTCTTCGGTTTTTCCTTGCGCTCCTTTTTGGGCTTTTCCGGCGCGGGAGCCGCGATGGCCTCCTTTTCCTTGATGGAGCGGTATTTTTCATATCCGCACGGGAAGTCCCGGATATGCCCGTTTTCCAGCTCCCAGATCCGCGTGGCGAATTTGTTGACAAAATAGCGGTCGTGGGACACGAAGATCAGCGTTCCCTCATAGTCCTCCAGCGCATCCTCGATCCACTCGCGCGAGGCGATATCGAGGTGGTTCGTCGGCTCGTCGAGGACGAGCAGGTTGATCTTCTCATCCATCAGCATACACAGCCGCAGACGGCTCTGTTCGCCGCCGGACAGGCTCGAAACGGTCTTGAACACGTCCTCGCCCTCGAACAGATACGCGCCCAGCCGGTCGCGCGCGGTCTGCACGGAGCAGTTTTTTTCATAGAGCATCGTGTCCAGCAGCGTCCGTTCGGGGTGGGCGAAGTGAATGATCTGCGGCAGGTAGGCCCACTTGACCGTGGGGCCGAACTTCACGCGGCCCGCACCGGCCTCCTCGCCGAGCAGGAGCTTTAAAAACGTGGACTTGCCGGTCCCGTTGTCGCCCAGCAGCGCAATGCGTTCGCCGCCCGCGACCTGCAATTCGACGTCCGAAAACAGCGTCCTGCCGTCATACGCCTTGCCGAGTCCCTTGACGGACAAAACCTCGTCGCCGAAAAAGTCCCGCTGGGCGAAGCGCGCCCGCAGGGTCTTCTCCTGCGTGGGCCGGTCGGTCTTTTCAATGCGCTCCATGCGGTGCTGGATGGACATGGCGCGGCGGTAGAGCGTGCGGTTGTTGATGCCCCAGCCCTTCATGCGCTCGAGCGTGAAGCCGAGCTGGCCGAGCTTGGCCTGCTCCTTTTCATACTGTTTCAATTGCAGGTCAAAACGCGCCTGCTTTTCCTGCACGTAGAACGAATAGTTGCCGGAATAAAATTCCGCCTTCCCATCGTGCAGCTCGATGATGCGGGTCACGACGCGGTCAAGAAAATACCGGTCGTGGGAGATGGTCAGGACGGTTCCCCTGAATTTTTCAATATAGCCCTCGAGCCATTCGACCGCGTGCATATCCAGATGGTTCGTCGGCTCGTCGAGCAGCAGGATATCCGTTTTTTCCAGCAGCAGCCGCGCCAGATTCACGCGCGTCTTTTCGCCGCCGGAAAGGCTGTCAAAGTCCTGCTGCCGCTGCGCGGCGGGGATGCCAAGACCGTTGCAGATCTTGTCGGTCTGCATATCCGTCTCATAGCCGCCGCCGGTCTGAAAGCGCGTGGAAAGCGCGTCGTATTCGGCAAGCAGCGCCTTGTCCGGCTGCGCGGCCATCTGCTCTTCCAGACGGCGCATTTTGCTCTGGATATTCGCAAGCTCCCGGAACGCCGTGCGCAGCACGTCCTCTACCGTATAGCCCGCCGGGTAATGCGGGATCTGGGAGATAAGGCCGACCTTCCGGCCCGGCGCGAAGCGCACCTCGCCGGTGTTGTAGTCCAGCTCTCCGGTCAGTATTTTGAAGAGCGTCGTCTTGCCCGCGCCGTTTCGCCCGAGCAGGCCCACACGCTCGCCTGCCTGAATGTCAAAGCTCACGCCGTCGAGCAGATTCGTGTCGGCGTCGAAGCTCTTGACCAGGTCCTTTACAGATAGATCGATCATGGATGTTCCTCTTTATTCTGCGGCGGTTTCAGTCTCCGCTGTCATCGCCCATCAGCGGCCGGATGACGCCTGCGGCGTCGAACCGGGTATCGTGGGAGGTCGTGACGAAAACGAGCTGCGTGGCCGGATCCGGCAGCACCTCGCCCATGGCCTCGGTCATGGTCATTACGTCGTTGGCCTTTTCTGTCGTGATATACACGCGGCTGGCATACTGCGCGACGGACGGGACCGTCGTGCCCAGCGCGAGGCGGATGGAGCTGCCGGTCAGATTCGCGCCCAGCGTCTCCGCGCAGTCCTCCAATGCGGCGACCTGCGTGATAGCCTCGGCGTCCCATGCAATGGAGCTGTCGTCCGGTACGGTGAAGTTATCGAACAGCACCTCGTCAAACCCGCGTGCGTCAAGCTCCAGCGCGATGGCAGCCAGATAACTGCGCGCGTCGAGCGAGTCGGGCCGCAGCCAGTAGCACCGCCGCTCGTCCATCCACAGATCGCCGGAGGTCGTCGTCAGGGCGGAAGAATAGTGCTTGGCGACAAAATTCGGGTCGGAGAACGCGGGCACGCGGGCGATCACGATCAGGTCCGGCGTTTCGGTCAGCTCCTTTATGAGCGCGTCGCAGGCGGCGATGTCCGCGTCTGCCGTCTGGGCGTCGGCGATGTCGGTCGAATAATAGAAATTGCCGAGCGGGCTTTTGACGTCGATGAGCACGGCGTTATAGCCGTCCGCGTCGGCCAGCGCCTGCCGCACCTCGTCCACGCTGTTTGCCAGCATGGTCGTGGAGATATAAAAGCCTTGCAGCTGCACCGCGTTCGGGTCGACGTCCGTTTCCTCGGCAGCGGCGGACAGGATCGTTTCAAATGGATAGTCCTCTGCGTCGGCGGGCGTTTCCGGCGTCTGCGGGGTGCGCTGGAGCTTCTGCGTTTTGTCAAAATACACGCCGTTTGGCGAATACACGACGTAGCGGCCCAGATAGCTGATGCGCGCGAGAATGAGCAGGCCGAGCAGAACGACGGCCAGCAGCGCGATCAGCGCAATGCGCCGCAGCGTCCGCTTGTTGCGGTAGGAAAAAATACGCATGGGGTTCTCCTTCCTCCCGTCACGCTTCCGGCAGCGCGGCGGTCACGCGGCACCAGTCCTCCTGCTGTTCGGTGGAGATGATCTGAAGTCCGTTTTGTTCCAACGCGGCCAGAACTTCCGCAAGGCGCGTGTTAAGAATTCCGGAGCAGATGAACACGCTGTCCTCCTGCAAAAATTCCGGCACGACGCGGCTCAGGGGAATGATGACGTCGGCCACGATATTGGCCAGCACCACATCGTAATGTCCCCTGAGTGATTCCATCATGGCCCTGTCTCCGATCACGTCGCCGGTGACGGCGGTAAAGCGGTCGGAGAAGATCTGGTTGATGGCGGCGTTTTCCCGGGCAATGTCCTCGGCCTTGGGGTCAATGTCCACGCCCGTGGCGTGGGCCGCGCCGAGCAGGACGGCAGTGATGGACAAAATGCCGCTGCCGCTGCCGAGATCGAGCACGCGCTCGCCGCCCTGAATGGCCCGTTCCAGCTCGCGCATACACATCTGCGTGGACGCGTGCGCGCCGGTGCCGAAGATCATGCCGGGGTCGAGCAGGACCTCGACGCGGTTTTCCGGGTTTTCCGGGTGCAGCCACTCCGGAACGACCAGCAGCCGTTCGCCGATGGGCAGCGGCTGATAGTACCGCTTCCAGTTGTTTTCCCAGTCCTCGTCCTTGACGTTTGCCAGTTGCACGTCGAGAGAGCCGAAGTCCACGGTCGGGTACTGCGCGCGCAGCGCGGCCAGCTGGCTTTTCAGACTTTCGACCGTTTCCGGCACGGAAGCGTTCTGCTCCAGATACAGCCGGATCTGCGAAAGTCCCTGCATCTGCTTTTCCAGATCCTCGTCTACATAGTCCCAGTACTGACGGTTCTGCTCCAGAAATTCATGAAACTGCTCCTGATCGTCGATGATGAAGCTGTCAAAGCCCAGCACGGTCAGCCGGTCGCAGACAAGGTCAATGGCCGCCGGAGCCGTTTTGATGGTCAGTTCGATCCACTGCATGATAGTCCTCCCGATCTCCGGGGCGGAGATCTTTCAAATTGCAATATTTGTTCTATTTTACACGAAACCGGAGCAAATGACAAGTAGGGAGATTCTGATTCGATCACCGGGATGCCTCCGGCGGCCCCAGCTTTTCCATCCTGCTGGGAGGCTGTTTGATGGAAAGAATCAGCGCCCGGCTCCGCAGAGGGGCCGGGCGCTGTGCCTGAGGGGGGAAAAGGGGGGCGCGAAGGGTTATGATACTGCGGGCAGCTTCACAAGGGGCGCATACCGGTGTTTGGATACCCGCCGTACATACCGGTGGCTGCAGCGCCTATCGCGCTGCGTAGTTCCGGCTGTGCCGGTCTGGGGCTGCCGGTACGGCAGCACTGGTGCAGTCCGGGATTTCTGTTCTGAACCCAGAAGCTGCGGATCCGCCTGCCCAGCCATCTGTGTGGATCCCGGAAAGACTGTGTCCGTCAGCATTGTCGCTGCCCCATGTGCAGGTGACGGTACAGGAGGCTGTGTAGGTTCTGCCGTCATAGACATAGCTTGCATTCAGGACATACGATTCGCCGTTTGTCATGCCGAATTCATCGACCGTATAATACTGTCCATCCCAAAGACTGCCGCCGCGGCGGTCAGACACAACGGTCCATGTGACGTTGCTGTTCGTGCAGCCGGGGATATTGGTGTTAATTGTAAAGGATGCACGGCCTGCTGCCACATCTCTGCTGGCAAGGCTGATGCCAAACGTATACTCGGCCCGCATCGCCGTCTGCTTCATGCTGTCAGTGTAGGTTTTGCCGTTATAGACATAGGAAGCTGTTATCGTGCAGGTGATGGTGCTATCGACATATGCGCCTCCGTCAAATGTGAACCAGTCAGCATCGGCTGGGGTGACCGACCATGTGACATTCAAGGCGTTAAAGCCGGGGATGTTGGAGTCAATGAGGTAGGCATTATAGAGATCATTCAGATTGCAGTAAATCTTAAAGGAATAGTTTGCTGGCTCTTCCTTATCCATGCGATCCCCGACGACGACCGTTGTTGAACCGGAATATTTACGGCCGTTGTAGGTCATCGTGGCGGAAATGACCGCAGTGCCTGAGCCAGCTGCGTGAAGAGTTTTACCCTCAAAGTACGCGACGCTCGGATTCGACGAACTCCAGGTCACGTCCTGACCGGCGGGATCGGTCGTAGCGTACAGGCGCAGGCCCTCGTTCAGCTCCTCCTGCGTGACGGTGACGCGCGGCTCCTTGACCGAGATGCTGAAGGTCGAGCTGGCGTCCCGATAGGTGACGGTGACCTGCTTCGCTCCGGCGCTGGTCATATCGACGTTGGTCGTGAAGCCGCTGGTGATGGTCTGCGCTTTGCCCGACGCGTCGGTATAGCGGGCGGTCAGACCGGCGGTATTCAGCTTGTCGCCGATATAATAGGACGTCTTGTTCGGACGGCTGGTTATGGACAGGGTCGCCTTTCCAGCAGGCTTGTCCGGCTCAGGATCCCTTGCCGGTTCCTCGGGCGTATCTGCCGGCTGCTGCGCGGCTCCGCCGCTGATGCTCAGCTCAGGCGTGCGTGTGCCGGAGATATAATAATAGTCCGAATCGCTGTAGCCGGTGAAGTCGAAATCCGCGACGCAGCCCGCAGCGGCCGGACTGTTATACACCTGCTTGACGGTGTACTCGACCCCGGCTGCCTGCAGCGCGGCCTCCGCGTCGTGCTGCGTGGTGTTCTGGTCAAAGCGCTTTACCTTTATATAGCTGTCGGAATCGAGCACCCACACGGTACACTGCTTGACCTGTCCCGCATAGAGCGCGGTCACGAATGTGCAGCCCTCCGAAACGCCGGTCACAACGCCGTTCCACAGAACAGAGGCGACGCGCGGGTCAGCAGAGATCCAATAAACCAGGCCAGCGTCAATGTCAACCTGCTGGCTGAGCGGGAACTCCTCGCCGACCTCCAGAATGACGCTTCCCGCCATTTCCAGCGGCCGGCTGTCATTGACTGTCACATAGCAGGTGGCTGCCTCGCCGCCGACGACGACAGTGACCGTCGCTGCGCCAGGGGCAATTGCGACGACATAGCCGTCTGCGTCAACAAAAGCGATGGAAGGATTGCTGGACGACCAGACAATGGAGGCGGAGCTTCCGCTGTACTGCAGCGAATTTGCCAGATTAAACGACTTGCCGACCTGAAGATCGAGCTCCGCTTTGAACTGATCGATTGTGACGTTGGACTGCGTCGGCTGGCTGGTGCTGTCGGAGCTGATATCCAGACTGATCTTTGTGCCGGGCGCCGCCTCGCTGCCGCCGAGCGGCGTCTGCGCCGCGACATGGCCGGGCGCGACATAGCTGCTCGTGACGGCCTTCGGCGCGGAGCCGAAGCCGCTCTGCGCCAGCAGCCGCTCTGCCTCTCCCTGCTCCTTGTACAGGACGTTCGGCACAAGCTGCTTCTGCGGGCCGAGGCTGACGACAAAATAGACGCCGCTGCCCTTCAGGATCTTTTCACCGCCCTCTGGGGACTGCTGGATGATGCTGCCGCTCGGAATGGACGGATGGTAGCGCAGCTCGCACTTGACGCCGTAGAGCGACACCGTGCGCAGATCGGCCTTGGCCGTGTCAAACGACTGGCCGACGTAATCGCGGACCGTCACGTAGGAATCCTCGGACGGGACCAGCTCACTGATGTCGACCGAGCCGCTGGAGCCGCTCGAACTGCTGCCGTTCGACGGTGTTGTGGGAACTGGCGTGACCGGGGTCTGCGAGGGCTGCGCGACGCTGATCGTAACATTGGAGCTGGGGGTCAGCGTCGAACCGGCTGTCACGCTCTGGCTGACGATGGTTCCGGGCATTTCGTCGTCGCTCGCGACATATTCCCAGTTGATCTGCACGTCCGAAAGGCCCATCCGCGTCAGGTGATCCTCCGCAGCGTCCTTGAACATGGAACTCATGTCGTCCATGACGCCCACGGGGCGCTCCTTGCCGAGGCTGGCCGTCGCGAGCAGGTCGGACGCGGGCGCAAGCTTCGTGCCGGGGTCCGGATTCTGCGTCAGAATGCGGCCCTGTTCGACGCCCGCGTCATAATCAGAGCCTTCCACGACCAAATGCAGCGAGGCGTCTTCCGCCGCCGTCACCGCGTTGACGACCTGCATATTCACCACGTTCGGACTCAGAACATAAGAGCCGGCCTCTGCTGCTGTGTCGGTCTTCGGCTTGCGGTTGAGATAGAGCAGAACGCCGCCCGCGGCGATTGCGGCTGCCAGCACGCCCGCGGTGATCTTTGCCCAGAGCGGCCAGCTGAAGCTGCTGCGCTTGCGGATCGTCTCCTGGACGCGCCGGACCGGCGTCTGCGCGGTCAGCTCCTCATAAAGCTCGGCGACGCTCTGCGTGCGGTCCTGCGTATGCAGCGCCATGCCGTTGAGGATCGCCGTATCCTGCGTCTTCGTAACGGCCTTGTTGAATTTGGACGGAGGCGGCAGCATATCGCGCTTGTGCTTCTGCAGATATTCTCCGCGCTCGATCGCGCCGGGCGGCGTGATGCCGGTGATCATCTGATAGAGCGTCGCGCTGAGCGCGTAGACGTCGGCGGCGGGACCCTGTACGCTGTGGCTGTTATACTGCTCCTCGGGCGAATAGCCGTCCTTGATGATCACGGTCATGCTCTTGCCGCAGTCGTGGACCGCGTGGCGCGCAGCGCCGAAGTCGATCAGACGGACACCGCCGTCCTTCAGGAGCATGATGTTGTCCGGTGCAATATCCCGGTGGATCATCCCGCTGTCATGCACACGCTGCAGCGACAGCATGACCGGCGTGAGCATACTGATAGCCTCTTCCGGCGCGATCCGTCCCTGCGGCGAAACAGCGGCTTCCTTTTTCAGATACTCGCTCAGCGTGATGCCGTCGAGATATTCCATCACGAGATAAGCCGTTTCGTTTGCGGAGAAGCAGTCGTAGACGTGGACGATGCCGTCCTCGTTCTGGAATGCGGACAGGCGCTTGGCCTCGTCCAGAAATTTTTCCTTGCCGAACTGGAAGTATTCGCCCTCCTTGCCTGAGAAAATGGTCAGGCGGCTCTCGCCGGGGCGGCGGGTTGCATATTCGCTGGGCAGATATTCCTTGATCGCGACCTTGTGCAGCAGCAGCGCGTCCCAGGCAAGATAGGTCACGCTGAAGCCGCCGTGACCCAGTGCGCGGCCAATGACGTAGCGCTCGTTCAGGATCGCGCCCGGCCGCATATAGGTCGCAAGCTCCGGCTCGGTTCCCTCGGCATAGCCGCAATGCGGGCAGATGTCGAACGAGTCGTCGTATTGCTCAAAGCATCCAAAGCATATTTTCATGTTGTTCCTCTCTTTCTACACGATTCCGCATGGCCGGGGCTTTGCATCGGTCAGGACGTCCGCAAGCTCTCCGGCAATATTCCGGTACTGCTCATATACTGTGCTGGACACGGGGATACTGGGATACTGGTTTTCAAGATACAGGCAGCGCTGTCCGTCCTCGCTCAGAAGGTACGACAGGAAGCGCACGGCGCAGGCCGTCTCCTTTTTGGAGGACTGCTGCGTGACCGACCAGACGTTCTGGAGCATACAGGCACGCTCCGGCGACTGCACGGCGTACAGCTGGTAGCGTCCGGCCAGCTGCGTCTGCACGTCTGCGGCGTCTGCGGTGCTGCCGTAGAACAGGCCCTGTTCGCCGGACAGGAACGCATCCAGCGCGTCCGCGCTGACGGTCATGCTGTCCGTCTCCGGGATAGAACTCTGGAACAGCACCTCATAGGCGGGCAAAAACGACGCATCCATCCCGGCCTTGAGATCAAGACCTGCAAGGCTTGCGAGCGTTGCGCTGCTCGCCTGCCGGAAATCAAAGCCGATGCCTTCGGCGCACGCATTCGACGCATACAAAACGGGAAGTCCGAGGCCGAGCACGGCATAATCCCCGCTGACCGGCGCGCCAAGACGGAAGCCGGCTGGATCGTACTGCCGGTTCAGCTGCCGGAGCGCCTTGGCATTGCAGGCGAGATCCGTGCTCTGCGCGGTGCGCTCGAACAGGACCGGCAGCGAGCCGTCCTGCTGCGCCTGCTTGAGCCGCTGCTCGTATTGATCGGGCGCAATGCTCTGCAGCCGCAGCTCAACGTTCGGGTACAGCGTCTGGAACGCGCTTGCTGCGGCGTTCAGTGCGGCGATCTTGTTCTGCCCGCTTGCGCGGAGCGGGTCTGCGGTGAACCAGACGTCGATCGCCGCGTCCGGCAGCGTTTCCTGAGCCGTGCGGCTGATCCAGAGGTAGCCGACCGTACCGCCGACGATGGCGAGTACCAGAAACACGCTCAGAAGACTGATCCATTTTCTGCGCTGCTTTTCCTTCCGTGTTTTTTCAAGGCTCTTTGTCTGCTGGTATTGGAGCAGCGCGCGGGAAAACTCCTCCGCGCTGGAGAACCGCAGCTCCGGCTCCAGCGCCAGCGCCTGCATGACGGCGTTGCTGACCGGCTCCGGGATCTCAGGCTTCAGTGTATGCGGGGCCTTGAGATGGTCCGTCGGCCAGCGGTTGAGCGCGCTTTCGGGCTTCTTGCCGAGCATCGCGGTATAGAGCGTAGCGCCCAGCGCGTAAATATCCGTCTGCGGCCCCTGATGCGCGGAGCGGGAATACTGCTCCGGCGGGGTAAAGCAGTCCTTGAATACGACGGTCAGCGGCGTCTGCTGCATGGAGACTCTGGCTGCGCCGAAGTCGATCAGCTTGATCCTGCCGTCGTCGCACAGGAAGATGTTGTCCGGGCTGACGTCCCGGTGGACGATCCCCTTCCGGTGCAGCGCCGTCAGCGCGCCGCAGATGACCGCGCCGATGGTGACCGCGCGCTCCCACGTCAGCGGGGCGCGCTCGATCTCCGTTTTCAGCGTGTGGCCGCGCAGATATTCCATAACGATATAGGCCGTGCCATTTTCCTCAAAGTATTCCCGTACCTGCACGACGTTCGGAACGGACTGGAACTGGATCATGTTCCGCGCCTCGTTCAGAAAGCGCGTATAGCCCTGTCGGAATTCCTCCGTCCGTTTTCCCGCGTAGAGAATGACCTCCTTGCTGCCGGGAATGCGGTTGGCGACGCCGGAGGGGAAATACTCCTTCAGCGCGACTGTGCACGCGAGCTTCTGGTCATAGGCGCAGTATGTAATGCCAAAGCCGCCGAGGCCGATCACGGACTCGATACGGTAACGCCCGGCGATCTCCCAGCCCGGCTGCAGGGCGTTCGGCAGCTCTGCGGCCTGCGAATAGCCGCAGTACGGGCAGGCGGCGGCAGTGTCCGCAATCGGTCTGCCGCATTTTTCACAGCTTTTCATCTGGGCTCCTTATGGCATCTGAAAGTAGGTGTTCCAGTGGAACGATTCTCCGCACAGCGGGACGAACAGAAGCGTCGTCGCGCCGACGCGGATCAGATCGTGCGGCTTCAGCTGCATCGGGGTCAGCAGCAGCGTGCCGTTCAGATATGTCAGCCCGCGCCCGTCTCCGGCCTGCAGATAAAACGCCTCCGAGGCCGGGTCAAACGTGAGGATGCAGTGCATATTCCGGGAAACCTCAGGATCCGAGCTGAGGCATACGTCCATGTCCGCAGAGCGTCCGATGCGGTTCCTGCCGCCGGAAAGCGGGAACGACAGTCCCTGCTGGCTGCCCAGCACGCAGACCAGCCAGCCGACCACAGGCTCGATCTGACTCGTCTCTCCGGTATACAGAATGTGCGTGCGCCCGTCGCCCGGCGCAGAGGACGGGAAAAACGCCGGTCTTGGCGGCTGAGCAGATGCGGGAGCGGGGACGGGCACAGAGTCCCGCTCCGGCTCAATGACCGGAGCGGGGGGCGTTTCCGGGAGAGGCCCGGAGTCTGTCTCCGGCCCCGAAGCCGGAACAGGCGGCTGCTCGGCTCCGGGCGCGGGTCCCGGCTCAGAAACCGGCTGCTCAGGTTCGGGTTCAGGAACCGGGACGCTCGGCTGTTCAGGCTCTGGGGCCGGTTTGGGAATCGGGATAAACGGCTGCTCAGGCGCGGACATCGGTTCCGGCTCAGGCTGCTGCGCCTGCACAGGCGCAGGCGGGACCGCTTCGTCTATCCGCACGCCGCAAAACGGCTGCCGTTTGCGCAATTGCGCACCGCAGCTCGGACAGCGCGGCGGCTGCTCCTGTACGGGTGCGGGCGCAGGCGGAGCCGGTTCGTCCGTCCGCGCACCGCAGAACGGGCAAAACGGCTGCTGTTTGCGCAATTGCGCACCGCAGCTCGGACAATGCGGCTGGTCCTGCACAGGCGGAACCGGCAGCGGCATCTCGTCCGGCTGGAACAGCGGCGTGGTGTGCATGATATTCAGGCCGGACGGCTCCTGCGGCAGGGGAGCGGAGAAGCCGGGGGCTGGGGTGTCCGGCAGGGAGGTTTTCCCGCGCAGATCATCGAGACTCCAGTATCCGTCCCTTGCAGGCGCGCCCTGCGCGGGCGGCTCGGAGCGCTGGGCCGCCGGTGCGGACCGCTCCAAAAATGCCTTTGCCCGTGCGCAATGCGGGCAAGTCGAGAACTTGTCCGCATCGTAGTAGTGATTCATATTACAAAGCACTTTTTTCATTCTGTCTCGTCTCCCTTTATCGGTGTCGTTTGATCAGGACCAGCGTGGTATTGTCCTGCATATTGCCGCTGTGGGCCAGCAGCGCGGTCTGGAGCCTTTTTGTCAGCTGCTGCGCGGTGCCGGGCTGGGAAAGCAGCGCCTCCAGCGCCTGCGTGCCGAGCGCCTGCAGCAGTCCGTCGGAGCACAGCAGGATCACGTCGCCCCGTTCGAGCGTCAGCGGGTACTGGTTCTGCGCATAAAGGCGGATGCCGTTCATTCCCAGATAGCTTGTCAGCGCCCGGCCGCGCCCGATCTCCCGGTCGTAGAGCAGCTGGCTGATCTCGCCCCCTTCCAGCCGCTGCTTTAAGAGCGCGGCGTAATTATGCTCCGGAACGAGCCGCTGCAGGCTGCCGCCGCGCAGGAGGAACAGGCCGCTGTCGCCGATGGACAGCCAGTACAGCCCGCCGCTGCGCACCCAGACGCTCACAATGGTCGAGCCGCCTCCGGCGGTCTGCTCTGCGACGGCCCGGTCCATCCAGTCAATCGCCTGCCGGTAGAGGTAGGAGGGCGCAGCCTGCGGGTTTTTGTGAAACGCGGTCAGCAGGGCCTGCACGGCGCTCCGGCTGGCCTCCGCGCCGTCCGGCAGACCGCCGATCCCGTCGCAGACCGCCGCAAGGAGCTCTCCCCGCCGCCGCTCCAGACAATACGCATCCTGCTGCTCTTCCCGCCCGCCAAGAAGGCTCTGCGCGCTTGCCGTATAACACAGTGATGTAATCATAAAGCCTCACAAACCGTAAATATCCGTTCTGTCATCGTCGTTTCTCCCTTTTAAGCCGGAATACGCAGCAAGTAATCATCGGGACCATTTGTAAAAAGCTCATCGCGACCAGAGTAACGGCACGCTTCGCGGAAGGTACATACTTTTCCGCTCGCCGGGTCAACGACCAGCACATCGTCGATTGTTAGTGTGTCCGCCGTCTTTCCGTTCCGAATACCAATTACTGTAACAGAGTGGCCTTGCATTCTGGCCATAACCGGATTGTTATTATTGACAACCTGCTTGAAGATTTCACGAAGAATCGAAGGCTGATCTTGATAGACAGCCGGGTCTTCAATAGTCCGGGTATAGTTTGCTGGGTATTCCGTTCCATTGGGTCCCCATGTCGATCTGGGATCCGTCGTTTCGCCGGTCTTGATTTTATGCAGGACCATTTGCGCGACGGATACACAAAGTTTACCTTTTGCCGGGTGGTTGATATTTCCCTGCTTAATGCAGCAGATATCCGGATCAAAGCCGTTGAGCACGGAAAAATCGCTGTAGTCATTGCCTTGGTAATTGTAGCCGGTGTTTTCATACTGGCGCATTCCGTCTGCGCCCTGTCCGGTGTCGCGCTGGTTCGACGCGCCATCGTCTCCCCTGGGGATGTCAATGGTATCGTCGTGAGCGCTCTCGTCGCCGTTTAGAATCAGAATGACCGGATCCTCGTTGGGCAGCCTCGCGCGCGCTTCTTCAAATGCCTTGCGCTTCATGTCCCAGCTCCCATCGTCCTCTGCGCCGAGCTGCCGGGCTGCCTCCTGATCAGCGTAGTACATCAGATTCTCGACCCAGACGAGCCCATCTTTCAGGTTCGTCAGGTCGCTGCTGAGCTCCTGCGAGCGTTCGTCCTGCTCATGGAGCGCGTTTTTGATCTGGACGGCGCGCCGCCCATCCTGTCCCCGCAATTTTTTCTGAACCTTTTTGATGATCTGCGTGGTTTTTTCCGCATATTCATAGGCATTCTGCATCTTTTGAATCTGCTCCTCGAGCATGGTAAGATCAGCCTTTTGTAACAAACCACTCATTGTTTTTCCTGCCCCCTGTCTGTTGCTGTGTCCGCGTCGGCGAATGCCCGGAGCATCTGCTCGATCAGCCAATCGTCTGCCCGCTCGTTGCCTGGCAGCCGAAAGCTCGACGTACACGGATATTGACGAATCCAGTCTTCCATGGATACGCGCTTTATGTGGGTATACTGCTGTTGCTGTGCCGCGGCTATTTGCGGTGCGGCTGTTCGTCCTGCTGTGCGCGGCGGCACTTCTCCCACCGGAAGCGCGAGGACTGCCGCTCTGACTGCCGTCTCCGTTTCCTTGTAGCGCTCGGACACGGCGCAAAGCGTCCGGTACAGCCAGAGCGTTTCGGCACGCATATCGGCAAGCGAACTTTCCATCCGACGCAGCGCGTCAATCGTCTCCGGACAGGTCTGGTCTTCTAACTGCCGCAGCGTCTCAACTATCCGCTCATGCGCCCTGCTGAGCGCTTCCAGTGTCTGGCGGATGCGTTCGGCCTGTTCGGCACACTGCGGGATATTCATGTAGCAATTCATCGCCGCGTCCTTTCCGGCGAGAGCGGCCTTTTACAAAACCGCTCCCGCCAGGTGTGATTCAACCGAAAATTCCGGTCGAGTCCAGGCTGCCTGCCGTGCTGGCCTGCGTGCTTTCCAGCTCCGCGTAGCGGTTTGCCGCATGAGAGAGGTTGTTTGCATACTGCTGAACGGTATCCATGGAGCGGATCACCTGATTGTAAAGCAGTACGAACTGATTGCCGTAGGTGCTTCCCGCGTCGCCGATCCAGTCCTCTGTGTTCATCGTCTTGATGCGTCCGTCGAGTTCCGTTAAAAGATCTTCCATACGCGCTTTGACTGCGGTGATTGCCTTTGCCTTTTCATTGACCTCCTGCGGAGTGACTCTTAATACGTTTGCCATAATGATTGATTCCTTTCTTTCCGTTCAAAGTAACTTGTTTTGTGTGATGTCAGCCGTTTCTCATGCGCGGGCGGAGACGATACCCTTGACCTCCGCTTCACCGTCTTCATATTGTGCGGCGGCATTTTCGATCGCCTGCCGGTAGGTTTCCATCATCCCTGCCAAACGATCAAAGCGCGGGCGGTCGGCGTCGACCATCTCATTAAACGAAATATTTGCGTCGCCTTCCCACATACCGTTGAGTTCTTCGGTCAGCGACCAGAGTTGGTTCACAAGCCCCTTCCACTCGTCGATCTTGTCCTGAAATGCGTTTGCCGTGGTCCTCATGTTTTCCGTATTTACCTTGATTTCCGTCATGTTTTTCATGCTCCTTTTCAAATATTTTTCAATTGATGTTTAAACGTTCTTATCTGGAAACAGGAAGCCGAATTTTTGCTGTATCTCGCGCTCAGCGGCCTCGGCATCGTCTGCCGTTTGTCTCAGCTCCTTGCGAATGTCTTCCAGACTGTTGCAGTTTCGCCGTGCACTCTGAAGCACCCGCTCCAGTTTTTCCATATATCGCTGCGTGTTCGGGCTTTCCCAGCAGCCCGGAAGCGCTGTCTGCACCTGCTCTAACGCCTCAATCAGATACGTCAGCTCCTCCTTTGCCGCCGCAAGACCCTGTGCGGATTTTCGCAGAACCTCTGGCGATACCAGAATCTGTTTCCCCATGTTCCGTTCCTCCTTCAGAAAATATCAGCCGCGTCAAGCGCCCTGTTCTGCCGGTCCAGCTGCGTTTCCAGCCCATAGTACAGGTTCAGCGAGCGCACCATTGCGTTGACAGAGCCTCTGAGGCGGGCGCCGCAAGACTCCGCACAGTGCTTGAGCTGATCCTCCAGCGTGTCATAGGCATCTCTGCCGCTTCCCTCCCAAGTTTTTTCGGCCTTCTGGTGTTTGTTCAGCACCTTTGCCAGCTCGTCGAGCAGCTTTGCGCTGCCGTCAAGTCCGTACCAGACCTGCTCGAGCTCCTGCATTTCCAGTTCCAGTTTCATAGCCTCTCACCTCACACATTCAGATGCACAGGTTCAGCAGAGCGTGCTGCATATCGTCTTCTGCCTGCGCGTAGCTGGCGCGCGCCTGCTGCAAACGGTTGACCGCAGAGGAGAACAGGTCAACGCTCTGCCGGATTTCTGCAAGATCCCCTTCGATCCGTTCGGCGTAGATGCGCCCGGCTTCGCTGTTCCAGCCGTCCTGTGTTTGTGCCTGGAGTTTTTCCAGATGCGCCTGCTGCACTTGCAGCAATTTCAGGCACTCGTTGATGTTGTTTGTAATGGTTTGCAGCTCGTCTCCGTTCCACGCGATGTTCGCCATGATTTCACCTCTCTCGTTTTTTTCGCTGTTCCCTTGCTGTGGCTACAGTCTATCATGCTGCGCCACGATGCGGACAAATTTCCGACGAACGGCAGACTTCCGCCGACGAACGGTCATTTTCTCTCTGTTCAGACCAGGTGCAGCGTGTCGCCGCTGTCGATATCGGCGTCGTCGAGCGTCTGCTCCGGCGAAAGAATGCGGCCCGTGCGCTCCGACATCAGAAGCGCCTGCCGGTAAGCGCCAAACGGGATGCCCATGCTCTGCTCGACCAGCTCCAGAAAGCCGCGGCACAGAAGCTTCGCTGGCAGCGTCCGCGGTACGATGCAGTCAAACGACCGGTTCACACCGGCGACATTGATCTCGATCAGAATTTTCTCGCTGTTCATGTCCCTTCCTCCCACTGCGTCCAAAGCGTTTTTTCCGTTTCGTTCTGAATGCTGCCGTCTGCCTGCCGGGTGGACGGCTGAAGCGCCTCGCGTGCATAGCCACTTTCGCGCAGATAGGCGAAGCAGTCCTGCGGCGTCTGGAACGGCAGCAGGCGCACGCCCGCGCCGCTCTGCTCCGCAGCCAGCGTCAGCTGCGGGCAGAAATAGCAGAAGATCCGGTCCGTCCCGCCGAAGAAGGCGCACGCCTGCGCAAGCTGCGAAAACAGGTATTCGATCACCGGATGCGGCGTGTTCTTCCCGCCGTTTTTCAGCAGCATCCCCTTGCGCTCCAGCGTCCGCAGCGCCTTTTCCGGGTCGATCTGCTCCGGCTCACAGAGGAACCACGCCGGAACGGTCATGCATTGATAGAAATATGCCAGAAAGACGAATTCGTCCTCCGTAAAGCGGTAGCCGGTCACCATGCCAAAGCCTCCTTCAGTCTTGCTTTTCCCGCGCGGGAAAGATAAACGACGCTTTCATCGTCCAGCGTCACGGTCATCGTGCCTGCGTCATAGGACAAAATATGGCGCTGGTTGACCAGATAGCTGCGGTGCGTGCGGACAAAGCGGCTGCCAAGCTGCTCCTCAAGCGCATCCAGCGACGCGGAAAGCTCATATTCCTGCGCTGCCGTGACCAGAAACGTCTTTTTGCTGCGGCTTTCAAAATATAAGATCGCGTCCTGTGCGATGGAATAGCGCCGGGCCTTGACTGTCCAGACATAGGTTGCCTGCGTCTGCGGGACGGACGGCTGCTCCACTGCGCGCAGCAGCCGGAACAGCTCCTCCGCGCCGACCGGCTTTAAGAGCAGCCCGGTCGGCAGCGTTTCGGCGGTCACGGCCTGAATGAGCTGCTGGAAGGTCGGCGCGGTCAGCACGATGTGGTGCTGCGTCTGCCCGGCGCGCACCTGCGCGATGACCGGCTGCGCGCGGCCATCGGCGGCGTCGAGCAGATACATGACTGTCACGGTCTGCGGCGTCAGCGGATCTGCGAACGTGCAGCCGGTGATCCGTGCCTCAACGCCGTTCTGGATCTGGTACTGCACCAGAAGGTTCCGCAGGTGCTTCCGGTCGGCCTGCCGGTCGTCAATAATATAGGCATCATACATTTTGGATCACAGCTCCTCCGCAGGCGCGGCAGCGCGCGGCAGATAGACCTCGGACAACCGCGTACCCTCGAGCGCGAAGCCCGTCTCCGGCGGGCGCACCCGCGCCTGCTCGGTGATGGACAGGCCGGTTTCGATCGCCCGCTGCGCATCCAGCTTGCCGCCCAGATGCACGCCGGTCTGATACGACAAAAACAGCTGGACGGCCTGCTTCTGGAAGCTCTGCTGATACAGCGCCCGGTTCCACACAGCGAGGAAGGTCACGCCGTAGCCCCTGCCGTTTTTCAGCAGTGTCTCCCAGACGTCTGTGTAGGAGACGCGCGTGCCGGGCGAATAGCTCATGGCGCAGAAGGCGTTGTAGTCCTCAAACAGGACGATGACCGGCGGGAATGCCGTGCGCAGATAGGCCTCGCATTCCGCCTCCGTGTGAGACGCGGCGTATTCCCGCTTCGCCGCTGCGCGCGTCTTGAACAGATCGCGCAGATAGGTCATAAGCGAAAGCACGTCCTCGTAGCTGCAATACTGCCGGAGCGCCGTGTCATACGGCGCGGTGCTGCCGCGGCAGACGATATGGCATTCCAGCCGCTTCTGCGTGATGGTCAGCAGAAGGTTTTCCACTGCCGCCTGCGCACCCGCGCCCTGTACGTCGCTGATAAAATAGCAGAACGTATCCTGCAGGCGCAGACTGTACGGGCGGATGCTGCGTGTGTACCAGCCGAGCGGAAGCGCGTCCTCCGGCAGCGCCTGAATGGCGTCCTCCCGCAAAAATTCGGCATAAAGCTGCTGCTTGTCGATGTATCGCAGTGCCGGGGCGCGGTAGCCGGACGCCGCGCGCAGCGCAAGCGTGCCGCACGCCTTCGGGTCGGCGGCGTAGGCGCACTGGAGCTGTACAACGCTGCCGTTGAAGACGGTCAGGCCGCTTCCCGGCTCGCCGGTCGGCATCATCTGCGGCGTCAGGCCGAGATAGCTGTAATAATCCGCACGCTCGTTCAGCTGCAGCGGAATGGTCGTCGTAAAGTTCTGGCTCCATCGGCTGCGCATATCCATAGGTGCATTCATGGTCACGATAAACTGAATGCCGCAGGCCATACCTTCGCGCAGCAGCTTCAAAAGCGGCTCCGCGAAGCGCTCATAGTTTTCCATAAATCCGGCATAGTTGTCGATTACAACCAGCGTCAGCGGCATCACGCCCTTGTCGGCCGCGCGGTAATCCTCCGCATTCGCAGCACCGGCATCCGCCAGCGTCCGCTTGCGCTCCTGCATGAGCTCTGTGAGCTGCGAGAACAGGCGCTTGACCTTTTCCTCTTCCTCGGGATAAATGATCCCGCCGCAGTGCGGTGTGCTGCGCAGAGCGTCAAGCCGATGGTTCGAGCAGTCGAGCGCGTACCAGTTCAGAAGCTCCGGCGTCTGCCGGATGCAGAGCGTATAGAGGATCGTCTGCACGAGCGTGCTCTTGCCGGAGCCAGCGCTGCCGACGATCAGCACATTGCCGCAGCGCGGGAAGCTGAGCGTATAGAGCGGCTGCGCCTGCTGCTCCGGATAGTCGATCCTGCCGAGAATGGCGGAATACGGCCTGTCGGGAAGCTGGTCCAGCAGCGGCTCAAGCGTGATCTCGCTGCGGAGCATCGGCAGCCAGAGCTTTCTGGCCGGATGGACCCCGGCGCTCTGCGCCGTTTCTGAGATATAGGCGACGCAGGCGTCAAGCTGGGAGACGCTCTGCGAACCGGCCGGGCGCCGCGTGCGCCTATGCGTGCGCGTGCCGTCCAGCGCAAGCAGCTCGATCTGGTTCAGCTGCAGCTCCTCCGGCTCCAGCTCCGGCTGGTATTCCGCGCCGGAATATCCGGACTGGAACAGCTCGAACAGCTCGTCGTTGCCGATCTGCAGATAGCCGCGCCCGATGCGCGTCAGATCGGCAGCCTCCGGCCGCTTGAGCATTTCCATGCTGTCCTGCCGGTCCTGCACCTTCAGGCAGAGCTTGAAGCGCGCGTTGCTCCAGATCTCGTCGTCGACGACGCCGGAGGGCTTCTGCGTGGCAAGGATCAGGTGGATGCCGAGACTCCGGCCCACGCGGGCGGTGCTGACCAGCTCCTTGATGAACTCCGGCTGCTCCTTTTTCAGCTCGGCAAATTCATCGCTGATGATGATCAGGTGCGGCAGCGGCTCCGCTGCCGTGCCCTGCCGGTAGAGCTTGCTGTATTGGTCAATGTGATTGACGCCGAACTCGCTGAAGATCTTCTGCCGCCGCTTGATCTCACTTTTCAGCGAAAGCAGCGCGCGCTGCGTCTGGTTGACGCTGGCGGCGGAGCTTTTTTCCTCGCCGCGCCCGGATTCGGAGATATTCGTAATGACGCCGGCGACGTGCGGCGTGCCGCCGAACAGATTCGCCATGCCGCCGCCTTTGTAGTCGATCAGGATAAATGCGACCTCGTCCGGGTGATAGTTCAGCATCAGGGAGAGAATGAACGTCTGGATCAGCTCGCTCTTGCCGGAGCCGGTCGTACCGGCGACAAGCCCGTGCGGGCCGTGCTGCTTTTCATGGATATCCAGATATACCGGCTGCGCGCCGTAGCTGACGCCGATCTGCGCGCGGATGCTTTCATACGCCCGGTGCGTTTTCCATTGTTTGAGCAGGTCCCAGCTGCGGATGTCGGCCAGATGGTACATTTCCAAAAAGCCGATCTGGTTCGGGATCTCGCCGTCGGCGATCTCGTTGACCCAGTAGCGGCTGATCTGCCGGGCGGTCTGCTCGGCCATGGACGCAGCCGCGGGATCAAACGACACAAGATCCGTCTCGCTGCGGTTCTGGTCCATCCGGAACGCGCCGGAGAAGCGGCCATCCGCCTGGACGAGGTATTTGCATTCGTTCGGCAGAAATTCCATATGCCCATAGGCCAGCAGGAAAAAGACGTTATAGCTGCCGCCGTCGGTCAGATAGCGGTAGACGGCGTGGTTGTAAAGAATTTTCGGGTCTGTGCAGAGCACGACATAGACCGGAAGCGGCGCCTCGCCGCTCTGGAGCGCGTCGCGGGAGTCCCTTGCGCGCAGTACGTCGAGCAGATAAGACAAAACAGCCTGATAGTCTGCCTCTGAGCAGGCCAGCAGCCGGTGCGATTTGTCCGGCGAGAACACGTGCGGCAGCCAGCGGAGCCAGCTGAACAGCTCCTGCTCGTCCTCCCGGAACAGGCCGATCAGGCGCACGTCCGTGTAGCTGTGCAGCATGGCCAGCTGCAGGACGATATTGCGGACGACCTCCTGCACGCGTGCCTGCTCACCGATGATGCCGGTCAGCTTATGCTGCCCGATGCACAATAGGGACGGGATCTGCAGGATCGTCTGGTAGTCCGCCTTCAGCTTTGCCGGCTGCTCCTCCAGCTCGTCGCTCCGGATGCTGAATCGGACGGCGGGCGTGCGGATCATGGAGGAAATGTCCATCCGGCCGAGGCCGAGGCGCACGGTCGTGAAATCCTCGGCCCGCGCGTTGCGGTTCCAGAGCACCTCTGCGGCCTGTCCGCCGGTCAGCTTCTGGACCAGCTCCGGCGTGGACGGATACTGCCGCAGCAGCCGTTCCCGGCAGATCGCCTGCCGCTGCTGCAGCAGCGCTTCGTTCTTCTGCAGATAGGACCGGTATGCGCTCTGCCGCTCGGATTCCTCTGCGGTTTCCTCCTTCGCGTCGTATTTCCGCCGCGCCAGCGACCAGCCGAGGCCGATCAGCGCGCTCATTACGACCGACACGCCCATGATCCAGTAGGAGCCCATGCCGTTTCCGACGCCCATACGCAGGACCATCGTCGCCAGCATCGGCAGCGGCATGGTCAGCGCCGGGCCAAGCACGAACAGCATCGGCTGTTTTTTCCGGTTCTGCTTCTGCGGCGGCGCTTCAATGTCGATCACATCCTGCGGCAGCGGTTCAAAGAACCGGGGACTGCGCAAAAACGCCTCGTGTGCATGCGGCAGCGGCTTATCCTCCCGTGCAGGCGGCGCATAGCGCGGAAGCGCCGTGGTAATCTGATCGGCGCAGTTGATTGCAAGCAGTTCTCCCAGAAAAATCAGATGGAAGCCGCCCGTATAGATATGGCTGAACGGACGCAGCTGCAAGCTTTTTTTCGGCGGGATGCGCTGGTTGTCGAGATAGACGCCGTTGCGGCTCATGTCCTCAATGACCCAGCCGTCGCGGTTTTTTGTCAGGATAAAATGCGTATGGCTGATATACGGGCTGTCGAGCCGGATATCGGCCTGCTCTGCCTTTCCGACGACAACGCGCGTCAACCCGCGGAGGCTGAATTTTTCAAACTGCAGCTCCCGCGCCGAGGTTTCCCGGATCCATGCCGAGAACTTTTCTCTCTCAGCCCCAAGAAGGCCGTAGACCGGCGTCTGGCCGGACAGCTGCATGGAGGCCGGGCCGTCCTCTGCGGAAAGGCGGATCTGCGCGTTCTGGAGCAGCCACCAATGGCCGTCAAGCAGCTCCAGCTCCAGCTTGCAGGGCGGGACCGGCAGCTGCGCGGAAAGCTCAAGCTCGTATTTCCGGTTGTTTTCCGTCGGCAGAAAGATCTGACAGTAGGAATCCGGAAGATTCAGGTACAGAATATACTGCTTCATGTTGCGTCATCCTTTTCAGCGCTGATGGTTTCTCTGGCCCGGATACGGCTGAGCGTCACGGGCGTGATGCCGAGGAAGGTCGCCACATCCTTGAGCTGCATGATGTTCTGCAGCTTCGGGTAGGTCCTCTGGAACCACGCGTAGCGCGCCTGCGCGGACTCGCGCATGATCTCGCGGACCTCCCACATCTGCGCGTAGGACTCCTCCAGCTTCTTGACATAGACCCGCAGAAACTCGATGGAGTTCGGCAGCTCCTTTATGATCGGCCGGACATCAAAATAGATCAGATCCGCCTCCGTAAGCGCCTCCAGATTCTTGTTGAGCTTGAATTCCTGACGGTTATCCATACCGATCATGCCGATGTGCGCATGGCCGTATTTGTGCAGAATACACTCGGTATATTCCTTTCCGCCCGCGCTGACCGTAAAGCCGCGCAGGATGCCGGAAATGAGAAAATACAGATTGGTCGAGTCTTCTCCGCCGTAGTACAGGCATTCTCCCTTTTTCAGGTGCCGCCGCTGCGCCAGCCGCGCGTAGGTCTGGATCGTGCTCTGAGACTGGATCCCGAGATAGTCCAGCAATTGAAAAATCTCATCCATATGAATTCTCCATTTCTGCTAAATTTTCTTTCTGTTTGTGCTCTTATTTTATTACAAAAAACGAGCCATGTAATTAACAAATGATAAGCGGCAGAAGCGTTTTAATAAGATCTTCCTATTCTGGAAACGCCAAGCGAATGACCGCTGCCTCCGGCTGTCAGGCGCGGCGCAAAGGGCGCCCGCAGCTGCGCAGGAGCCGGGTGCTGATAAAATAGCGGCAAAATGCTTCGGATTTGCGGAGAAAATGACAAGAACCGGCACGCACAATGTACGTGCCGGTTCTTGATGGTTGCAGGATGGTTCATGAGATCGGTCAGGGCCGGTGGGGGAGGCTTCAGTCTGCGTCCTCCGGGTCCGGCAGGTCGACGATGATCGGTTCGTGGTGGACGGCGGGCAGGAATTTTGTCAGAATATCCTGCGTGGAGACGGCCAGCGTCGAGGTGTTGATGCACGGGTGGCAGCCGATGCGGGTGGACTCGGCGATCGGCTTGTCCAGCACGAGCTGGACGGCGTTTTCCGTATCGTTCATCAGGCCGAGCACGCTGACGGAGCCGGGCGTGATGTCCAGATATTTCTCCATATCCGCCGGGGCCGCAAACGACAGCCGTGCCACGCCCAGCTGCCTGGAAAGATCCTTCGTCTTGAATACCTTTTCGCCCTCCAGCATCAGCAGATAAAACTGCGTCTTCTGACGGTTGCAGAGGAATAGATTTTTACAGATCTTCTCGCCGAGCACCTGCTCGACGGCCTCACAGGCCTCGATGGTGTCCGCGTGCTCGTGATCGACGCGGGCATAGGGAATTTGCAGCTCGTCCAGCAGCGCATAGCAGCGCTGCTCCTTTTCCAGCCGCTCCGGGACATTGCCCGGACGGCCCTCGTACCGTACTGGATCGATATACATATCTGTCAGCCGTTGCGGATGTAGAGCTCCGCGGCCTGCACCTCTTTCTCATAGGGATTTAAGTATCGGTTCACAATGTCCGCGACGCCTCCCGCGTCGAGCACATAGTAAGACCCGCTTGTGAAGTTCGCGGCATAGCCGGGCAGCGTCGCGGAGGCGATGTCGCTGCGGCCGCAGAGCAGGAAGCTCTCTGCCAGCCACAGAAGGTTGGACTTCGTCAGATTTGTGTTGGTGTGCTCCAGCACCAGCTTGACGGCCTTCGACAGATGGAGCATCCCCTTCGGCGATACCCACTGCCGGAGCGCCGCGGAGACGAGCGACCGCTGCACCTCGATACGCCCAAGGTCGGCTGTTGCATAGCCGGAGCGGAAGCGCGCGACCTGCATGGCCTGCTCACCGTTCAAATGCTGCGTCCCGGCCTGCAGATCGATATTCAGCCCCTGCGCGGGGTCCGAGTAGTGCATATCGACCGGCACATCGAACGTGATGCCGCCCATCAGATCGACCAGCTGCTCAAACACGCTCAGATCGACCACGGCGTAGCCGTCCGGCTCAAAGCCGATGATCTCCGACACGCGCAGCAGCAGCTCCTGCATCCCGGCCTCTCCGCCGCCGGCCCAGCCGTAGGCGGAGTTGATCTTCGGGACCGAATACTCGCAGTAGATCAGCGTGTCGCGCGGGATGGAGACGAGATGAATGGCCTTTTCCGTGCGGTCAATGTTCAGCAGCAGCATGGAGTCGGTACGGTAGCCGCCCTCGTCCGTGCCTGCGACGAGGATGGTCGTGCAGCCTTTTTTGCGGGCGGAAAGCGCGGCCTCGCTCTGCGGTGCGCGGGCGATCAGAAAATGAAACACCGCCGCGCCGATCGTCAGCAGCAGAACCAGCACCAGCGCAATGCGCAGTCCGTGCCGCCGCTTCGGCTTTTCCGGCCTTCTGCGCCGCCGTGATTCCGGCTGCGCAAGCTTTTCCTCCTGCTCGGCGCGTGCGCTGCGCTCGTCGTCGCTCAGCCCCTGCGTGTAGAGCCATTCGGCGTATTCCGCTGTGCTCTTGTGCGCGTTCGCGTGCTTCTGTGCGGCCTTTTTCTGCTTCATATGCGCGGCACGCTCCTGTTCAAATGCCTGCTGGCGCTCGGCTCTTGCAAGCCGCTCCTGCTCCCGGATGCGCTCGTATTCCGCGCGCCGTGCACGCTGGTACGCGGGCTTGGACTGCTCGTAGAACGTCAGCGGAGCCTCCGGTTCCTTCTGCTCCTCCGGGCCGTAGAATTTGCCGTAGTCGATGTGCACGTCCTCCGCATTCAGCGGCTCACTGCCGGGGCCTTCCGGCACGGGCTCGTCTTCGGGGGGAGGCTGCTCCGCAGTCTCGCCGTCCGATTCGCCGAGCAGGCTTTTTACATCCTGCAAAAGCGCGTCGACGTCGTCCGCGTCCGGTGTTTTCGGCGCAATTTCCTGTTCGGGCTGCGCTGCATACTTGTCTTCCATACTATGTTCTCCTTCCATTTTCCGTGCAGCCGGGGCGGCTGGTGGAAAGAAAGTCCCATAAATATTGTATCATTGTAACATAAATTCACCAAAAAGTAAATACTGTGCGGATTTCCCGCATTGCAATCGCGCTCGTTTAGTGGTAGACTGTTTTACAAAAGAAAAGTCTGCGTAGGGGCGGACGACTCTGTCCGCCCGCAGAATGCACCGGTTTTGCGAAAAGCTGGGGCGCATACGTATGTACCTGCCTGTTTTGATGTAGGGGCCGATGCCTACATCGGCCCATTGGGAAGCTGCAAATTCGCCGCAGATTATCGTAAAAACGGTGCACACTGCGCGGGCCGATGTGTACCGGCAAGCGGCAGACCCACATCCGTAACGCTCCTTCGTCGCGAACGGCTGTGACCGGCATCGGCCCCTACAGTCAAATGCGCGGCTGCATCTGAATTTGCCGAAGATTTCTGTAGAACAGCTGCTTCCAACGGGCGGACAGAGACGCCCCTACAGAGCAGGCGCATACCGATTTGTGATTCCGACACGTTGCCTGAAGGAGGGCGTATGAATAGAAACTGGGATGCTGCGTTTGCCGCCTGCAAAAGCTATGAAGAGGCGGAGGTTTCCGCCGCACTGCAAGCCGCGATCGACGCGGCGGGCGGGCTTGACTGGGTCACGCCCGGGATGCGCGTGGCGCTGAAGCTCAATCTTGTCTCCGCCATGAAGCCGGAGCAGGCCGCGACGGTCCATCCGGCTGTCGTCTGCGCGCTGGTAAAGCTGCTGACGGCGCGCGGTGCGCACGTCATTCTTGGCGACAGCCCCGGCGGGCTGTATACTGCGGCGCATCTGCAGCGCGTTTACGATGTGACCGGCCTGCGTGCCGCCGAAGCCCTCGGCGCGGAGCTCAACTCGGATTTTTCCGTCTGCCCTGTCTCGTATCCGGAAGCAGCGCAGGCCAGAAGCTTTACGATGACGGCATATTTGAAGCAGGCTGACGCGATCATCGACGTCTGCAAGCTCAAAACGCACGGCATGATGGGCATGACGAACGCCGTCAAAAACTTTTTCGGCATCATTCCCGGCACAATGAAGCCGGAATATCACTATAAATACCCGAAAGCCGCTGATTTTGCCGATATGCTCGTCGACCTCTGCGAATACTGTAAGCCCCGCCTTTGCATCTGCGACGCCGTCGTCGGCATGGAGGGCAACGGCCCGACGCAGGGCTCCGCGCGGCCCATCGGCTGTCTGATCGCAGCGCAGAGCGCGCATAAGCTTGACCTGGCCGCCTGCGGCCTGATCGGCCTGACGCCCGGCGAGGTGCCGACGCTCACCGCCGCCATCCGGCGCGGCCTGTGCCCGGACAGCGCGGAAAGGCTGAAGCTTTTCGGCGATCCTGCGGCCTTCACGGTGCCGGATTATAAGACCGTCCCCTCGCAGACGAGCGTCTTTTTCCGCAGCGGCGGAAAGGGGCCGTTTTCCAGACTTGCCGACAGCGTGAAGTTCCATATGTTCACGCCCCTCCCGAAGCTGCGCGCGAAGGACTGCGTCGGCTGCAAAAAATGCGCGAATATCTGCCCGGCAAAGGCCATCACGATGAAACGCGGCAAGCCGCGCATAGACCGAAAAGCCTGCATCCACTGCTTCTGCTGTCAGGAATTTTGCCCGAAGGGCGCGATGGTGGTCGGAAGGACCGCGCTGGCAAAGCTGCTGGAAAAGGGTTGAGCGGCACACTGCCAGAAATCCCCGGCATAGCGCCCGCCGGTTCGGCTTATCCTAACAGAAAAGGAGGCCGAACCGATGCGAGCAGAGTTTTTGTGGGAAGTTTTTACCGATACCGGCGCGCCGGAGGCGTATCTGCTGTTCAAGGATGCGGGCCGCGCGCAGCAAAGCGTAAGGAAAGCGGAGCATGGACTACCTGACGACGCGGGGGCTTGTCCTCCGGACAACCGAATATAAGGAGACGGACCGCATCCTGACGGTTCTGAGCGCCGACCATGGTCTTCTCACCATGAAGGCTCGCGGCGTCCGCTCCAACCGCAGCAAGCTCAAGGGCGCGTGCCAGCTGCTGACCTATGCAGAGTTCACCGTCGGCGAAGCGCACGGCTTTTCGTCCATCACGGAGGCAACCGCCATCGAGATGTTCCCGGAGCTGCGGACAGACATTGTGCTTCTCTCGCTTGCCAGCTATTTTGCCCAGCTGGCCGAGGTCCTATCGCAGGAGGATGCAGCCAGTCCCGCGCTGCTGCCGCTGATTCTGAACGCGCTGTACGCGCTCGCGAAGCTCAAGAAGCCGCCGCAGCTCGTCAAGGCGGCGACGGAGCTGCGGCTTGCCGCCCTTGCGGGCTATCTGCCGGAGCTTTCCGGCTGCTGTGTGTGCGGCAATCCGGAGCCTGACCGGTTTTCCATCGCCGACGGGACGCTTGAGTGCGCGTCCTGCCGCGCGTCCGACGGCGTGCGGATGCCGCTGTCTGCCGCGTCGCTGGCCGCCATGCGCTATATCGTCTCCTGCCCGGATAAAAAGCTGTTTTCGTTTGCGCTGACCGGCGCGGCGGAAAAGGAGCTGTGCGACGCGGCGGAGAGCTATCTGCTCACGCAGCTCGAGCGCAGCTTCTATACATTGGATTTCTATAAATCTCTTTTGACAGAATAGGATCGTACATATGAACGAACAATATGAAAAATCACTGACCAAGCTGGAGCTGGATAAGGTTCTGGCTATGCTCTCCGACCACGCCGCGTCGCAGGCGGCAAAGGACCGCTGCCTTGCCGTCCGGCCGAGCACGGACGCGGATGAGATCCGGCACCTTCTGGATGAGACGAGCGCGGCCTGCGCCTGCATCACGGTCAAGGGCTCGCCGTCCTTCGGCGGATTATATGACGTGGGCGCGTCGCTGGACCGCGCCGACCGCGGCGGCTGCCTCAGCCCGGAGGAGCTGCTGCGCATCGCGGCTGTTTTAAAATCCGCCCGCCAGACAAAGGCGTATTCCGAGGGCGAGGGGAGAAGCGCGCAGGAGCCGGGCGTGCTGGATGTGTACTTCCAGCAGATCACCACGAATAAATATCTGGAGGAGCGCATCTTCACCTCCATCCTCTCCAAGGACGAGATCGCGGACGCGGCCAGCAGCGAGCTTGCCTCTATCCGCCGCAGGATCCGCCAGCAGAGTTCCAAGATCCGAGAATCACTGCAGAAGATCATCACCTCGCCGTCCTACGCAAAAATTTTGCAGGAGCCGATCGTGACCATCCGCTCCGACCGCTTCGTCGTCCCGGTCAAGGCCGAGTGCAGGAGCCAGCTTCCGGGCCTCGTGCACGATGTCTCGTCCTCCGGCAGCACGTATTTCATTGAGCCGATGTCCGCCGTCAACGGCAACAACGAGCTGCGCGAGCTGTTCATGGCCGAGCGCAAGGAGATCGAGCGCATTCTCGCCGAGCTTTCCGCCGAAGCGGCGGGTCACCGTGAGCAGATCAAGCTGGACTACGACGTGCTGCTGGATCTGGAATGCATTTTCGCGCGGGCGCGTCTGTCCTTTGCCATGCGCGCCATCTGCCCGGAGGTGCGGACGGACGGGCAGCTGAACCTCATCCGCGCCCGCCACCCGCTCATCACCGGCAAGACCGTCGTGCCCATCTCCGTGCGCCTCGGCAGCGATTTTGATACGCTCATCATCACCGGCCCCAACACCGGCGGCAAGACCGTCACGCTCAAGACCATCGGCCTTCTCACGCTCATGGCCGAATGCGGCCTGCATATCCCTGCCGACGACGGCAGCGCCATCAACGTCTACGAGCAGGTTTTCGCTGACATCGGCGACGAACAATCCATCGAGCAGTCGCTTTCCACGTTCTCGTCGCATACAAAGAATATTGTAGAGATCCTCAAGGTCTGCGACAAAGACAGCCTCGTCCTGTTTGACGAGCTCTGTGCGGGCACGGATCCCGCCGAGGGCGCGGCGCTGGCCATTTCCATCATTGAGTTCTGCCGCAAGTGCGGCGCAGGCGTCGCCGCGACGACGCACTATGCCGAGCTGAAGCTCTATGCCATGCGCACAAGCGGCGTCATGAACGCGTCGTGCGAGTTTAACGTCGAGACGCTCCAGCCGACCTACCGGCTGCTCATCGGCGTGCCCGGCAAGTCCAATGCGTTCGCCATCTCCAAGCGCCTTGGCATCGACGAGGCCATTCTGGAGCAGGCCCGCAGTCTTGTCAGCCAGAACGACGTGAACTTCGAGGACGTTCTGACGCAGCTTGACCAGCAGCGGCAGGAGATGGAGAAGGCAAAGGAGGAGGCCGAGCGCCTGCGCCGCGAGACGGAAAAGCAGAAGGAAAAATCCGACGAATATTACGCCCAGATCAAGCAGGAAAAGGAAAAGGCCGCCCAGCAGGCGCGCAAGGAGGCGCAGTATATCATCGACGATGCCCGCCGTGCCGCCGACGCGGTCTACGAAGAACTCAAGCAGCTCCGGAAGCAGGCGAAAAACGGCGCGTTCGTCCCCGGCTCCAATGAAAAGCAGGCGCAGATGCGCCGCAGTCTCAACGAGGCCGAAAGCAGAATGCAGCCCCAGCGTGAGGAAAAGCAGCGCCCGGAGCCGACCCGCGCCATCCGCGTGGGCGATACGGTCGAGCTTTTGAAGCTCGGCACAAAGGCGAGCGTCCTTGCCATTAACAAGGACGGCAGCTATCAGCTGCGCGCCGGCATCATGCAGATCACGGCGAAGCCGGAGGAGGTATACCTGCTCGAAAACGAGACGCAGAACGCGGCGAAAAAGGTCATCGCAGGCAAGGTGCGTGAGCTCAGGGCCGCGGCGCAGCCGGAACTCGATATCCGCGGCATGGCCGTGGACGAGGCGCTGCCGGTGCTCGATAATTTCCTGGACGCGGCCTATATGGGCAATCTCCCAAACGCACGCATTATCCACGGCAAGGGCACGGGCGTCCTGCGCGCAGCCGTGCAGGAGGAGCTGCGCCGCTGCAAATACGTCAAGTCCTTCCGCCTCGGCGTTTACGGCGAGGGCGAATCCGGCGTCACGATCGTCGAATTCAAATAAGTCCCATCGATTTTTGTCCGGAAATCGGGGCGCAATGAAATAGTGATTGACATTTCAATGAAATTTGCTAAAATTAGAAGGTCAAAACCAATTGAAATCCCCGGCAGGATGTATAAGGAGTGTCGTCTATGTATATGCAGCAATCCATCGTGAAGTGTGAATCCGGCCTTTACAACCGGCAGGCCACCTACTTTATCCAGAAGGCGAACGAGTTCAAGTCCAGCATCTGGGTCGAGGTCGAGGATCGCAAGATCAACGCCAAGAGCCTGCTCGGCGTTCTGTCCATGGGCATCACCAAGGGCACGCGCGTCAGCATCATTGCGGAAGGCCCCGATGAGGAAGAAGCAGTAAAAGCACTGACCGATATGCTCGTAAAAGAGGTCTTCTGAGGCATTTTTTACAAACCAGCAGAATCAGGAGGGGATGCCCCTCCTGATTCTGCCGCCCGATCTGCACATTTGCTTGCGCTGCGTCCGCAGCGCTTTTTTATTCAGAAGCTATGACGTTTGAAGAACTCAAGGACAAGGCGCTCTCTCTGCCATACGAGCCGGGCGTCTACATCATGCAGGATAAGACCGGCACGGTCATCTATGTCGGCAAGGCCAAAAAGCTCAAGAACCGCGTCAGCCAGTATTTTCAGGATACGGCGGCGCATACGCCGAAGACGCGTAAAATGGTGTCGCAGATCGACCATTTTGATACCATCGTCGCGCGTTCAGAGTTTGAGGCGCTGGTGCTCGAATGCTCGCTTATCAAGCGGCATATGCCGAAGTACAACATTCTTCTGAAGGACGACAAGGGCTATCCCTATCTGCGTGTCGACCTGACGCAGGACTATCCCGTCATGCAGATGGTCAGCAAGACGGCGGGGGACAAGGCCAGCTACTTCGGCCCCTTCGGCGGCCGCTCCGTCACGCAGCACGTGATCGACACGCTCCGCCTGACGCTGAAGCTGCCCGGCTGCTCCAAACAGTTCCCGCGCGACCTCGGCAAGGACCGCCCGTGCCTCAACTTCCACATGAACAACTGCGACGGCTGGTGCCAGCTCTCGCGCAGCCAGCAGGACTACCATGCCCGCATGGAGCAGGCCGTGCTGATTTTGCAGGGCAATTATAAAAAGGTCGCGGACGAGCTGCGCACGCAGATGGAGGCCGCGGCAGATAAATTACAGTTTGAGCTTGCCGCGTCCCTGCGCGATCGGCTGCGCGCCGTCGAATCCCTCGGCGAAAAGCAGCTTGTGACCGCCGGGACGATGGCCAATACCGACGTGATCGGCTATTACCAGAACGAAGCGCGGGCCTGCTTCGCAGTTCTGCATTATGTAAGCGGAAGCCTGCTCGACAAGGAATATGAGATCCTTTCCCCGGCGGACGACCCGCAGGAGGCCGTCTCCGCCCTCGTCAAGCAGTTCTATCTTGCGCGCGGCACAGCGCCCAAGGTCATTCTTACGCCGTTTGAGCTGGAGGATGCGGAACTGTTCTCTGCTCTTTTGCAGCAGGAACTGAACAAAAAGGTCCTTATCCGGATGCCGCAGCGCGGCGACAATGTCCGGCTGGTCGAGCTTGCGCATAAAAACGCGCGCGAGGAGGCCGAGCGCATCACAACCAGAGCCGAGCGCCGCACCGGCACGCTCGGTGCGCTGGCCGATATGCTCCATCTGCCGGATATCCCGCACCGGATGGAGGCCTATGATATTTCCAACCTGGCCGGGACGGATATCGTCGCGTCCATGGTCGTTTTTCAGGACGGCAGGCCGCTCAAATCCGCCTATAAGCGCTTCCGCGTCGAGGGCCTGACCGATCAGGACGATTACGCGTCCATGCATCAGGTGCTGCTGCGCAGGCTGACGCATTACGTCCAGCAGGACGCGGGCTTTTCCGAGCACCCGGACGTGCTGCTGATCGACGGCGGCGTCGAGCATACAAAGGTCGCGGAGGATGTGCTGCAAACGCTGGGGCTGGATATCCCGGCCTACGGCATGGTCAAGGACGACAAGCACCGCACAAGAGCGCTCGTGACCGCCGCGGGCGATGAGATCGCCATCAGCGCCGTCCCGTCCGTTTTCGCCCTCATCGGCACGATCCAGGAGGAGACGCACCGCTTCGCCATCACGTACCAGCGTGCGCTGCGCTCCCGCCGCATGAAAAAATCCGGTCTGGAGGATATCCCCGGCATCGGTGAAAAGCGGCGGCAGGCGCTGTTAAAGAAATTCCGCTCCGTTAAAGCCATTTCGCAGGCGGAGCGCAGCCAGCTTGAGCAGGTGCTCCCCGCGTCCGCCGCGCTGGCTGTCTATCAGCATTTTCACCCGAAGGAAGGAGGGCAAACGCCATGCGCGTCATCACAGGAACCGCCAGAGGCGTCCCGCTGAAGGCCCCCAGAGGCATGGATACCCGCCCGACCATGGATCAGGTCAAGGAGGGCATTTTCTCCGCCGTCCAGTTTGAGGTCGAGGGAAGAACGGCGCTCGATCTGTTTGCCGGCTCCGGACAGCTCGGCATCGAGGCGCTCAGCCGCGGCGCGGCGCACTGCACCTTTGTCGACAAGGGCAGAGAGCCGGTCAGCGTTATTCGGGAGAACCTGAAAAAGACAAGGCTGGAAGAACGCGCCGAAGTTGTGCAGGCGGATTACAGTTCCTACCTGAAAACCTGCCGCAAACAGTTCGATTTGATCCTTTTAGACCCACCTTACGCGGAAATTTTCCTTGAAACTGCGCTAAAAATCATATCAGAAATTGACATTTTGACGAACAGTGGTATAATAGTCTGTGAAAGACCCTTTGAGAAGTCCCTTCCGGACGACATTCCGGGTCTTGCGCGTTACCGGGATTACCGTTACGGCAAGGCTGCGGTGACGATCTTCCGCAGAGGATAGCCGTCTGGAGGCGCCATGAGAACAGCAATTTACCCCGGCAGCTTCGACCCTGTCACAAACGGACATCTCAACATCATCACCCGTGCGGCGCGCAGCTTTGACCGGCTGATCGTCTGCGTGATGTATAACTGTGAAAAAAGCCCCATGTTCACGCCGGAGGAGCGCGCTGAGCTTATCCGCCGCGTCACGGCGGACATTCCGAACGTCGCGGTCATGCACTCCGACAAGCTGCTGGCCGACTTTGCGCGCGAACAGGGCAGCTCCATTATCATCAAGGGCCTGCGGGCCGTTTCTGATTTCGAGCGCGAGTTCCAGATGGCGCTCATGAATCACAAACTCAACCCCGGACTGGATACCATGTTCCTGACTGCCGAGCACCAGTTCATGTACCTGAGCTCGAGCGCCGTCAAGGAGCTGGCGCGGTATGACGCCGACGTGAGTGATTTTCTCCCGGCTGCGATCATCCCGGACTTTAAAGCCCGCATGATGGAGCAAATCTAAGGAGGTATTTTTATGGCAAGCGGTATTGAAGAGATCCTGACGACATTGTATGAGATGGTACAGGATGCGTGGAGCCTGCCGCTCGGCGCGGACAAGTGCGTGCTCGAACGCGACAAGGTTCTCGATCTTCTCGACGAGATCAGCAATCAGCTTCCCGGTGAACTCAAGCAGGCCAAGACGATCGTGGAATCCCGCAACGACGTCATCACCAATGCCAAGCGCGAGGCCGAAAACATTCTCAAGCAGGCCGAGCAGCGCGCCCGGCAGATGATCTCGCACGAGGAGGTCTATCTGCAGGCCCAGAAGGAGGCTGACGACCTCATGAAGAACGCGCAGGCCAAGATCAAGGAGCTGCGTCAGGTCACGAACGACTATGTCGACGATTCCATGAAGCGCACAGAGGAAGCCATCGCACAGGCCCTGAGCGAGATCCGCGAGTCCCGGAGCAAGTTCCGCGCCCTCGTCAACCCGCAGCAGGCCAAGCCCTCGCCCATCATCGAGGACGTATAACGCATCAGTTTCCCATACCGATACAAGCTGAGAAGAGGAATGAACTTCGCGCAGCGCCGCAGAGAGGAAGCGGCTGGTGTAAGCTTCCGCAAAGCCGAAGTTCCCGTCGCCTCCGAGCTGCCGGGCTGAACGCACAGTAAGCCCCGCCGGGTTCTCCCGTTACAGAGCTGCGAGTGCCCGCGCAAGCGGGAATACAGGTGGTACCACGGAGATCTTCTTCGCCCTGAGTTTTGAAACTCAGGGCGTTTTTTCTTGCATCTGCGCATTCGATTGTAGGGGCCGATGCCCACATCGGCCCGGCAGAACAGACCGCTTTTACAGAAATCTACGGCGAATCCGCAGGTACGTGCGCATTTGGTTGTAGGGGTCGATGCCTACATCGGCCCGCGCAGAACAGTCCGTTTTTACAGAACTCTTCGGCGAATTCGTAACTACCCAAACGGGCCGACAGAGTCGTCGACCCCTGCAGCAAGGTTTCGCTGCCCCCCGTACTCCGTAGGGGCGGACGCCTCTGTCCGCCCGCAGAATATACCGATTTTACGGGAATCTCCGGCGATTTCGCAGCTTCCCAACGGGCCGATGTAGGCATCGGCCCCTACGAACATGCAGGAAACTGCATTCTTATCCGCCTGAGATTTCCGCTATAACAACTGCCCTCCGCCGGGCGGAGCAGAGCCCCGCCCCTACCAACCACAAGCGGTTTTTCGACTTTTCCTGCGCAAAACCGCCGCCAATACCATAGAGAAAGAGAGGAACCGCCATATGCCGAGCGAATTTGTATTTGTCCCCACGCCCTACAGCGCAGAGCTTCAGGAGGAGCTCGCGAAGGCGCTGCGGGCGCGCACGGAGATCATTTCGCGGAAGATGAACCCGAAGCTCTGGCGCATGACCGACGGCGTGAACCGCTTTGCGGAAGCGAACCGGGCCGACGATCCGGTGCTGAAGCGCCGGAAGACCGTGCAGACTGTTTTGTCTGTGGTTTTGGCGGCCATAGGCGTTTTCCTACTCGTGACAGGCCTGACGGAGCCGAGGAACACGACGCTGCTTGCCGCAGGCGCGATCGCGCTGGTCATTGCGGCGGCGCGGCTCCTGCCAAGGCCGGACACGAGCATGACGCGGCAGTTTCAGAGATCCGCGTCGCTGCTGCTAAAGAGCCTCGGCGGGATGGATCTGTCGTCAAAGCCGAAGATTCGATTCACGGACGAGGCAATGCAGATCAAGACAAACCAGAAATCGGCCGACTTCCCGTATGAAAAAATGGAAACGCTGGTGGAAACGCCGAGCCTTTTCCTGCTGACGCACTCCGGCTCGGCCACCGTTCTGCAGAAGAAGGATCTGATTTTAGGCACACCGGAGGAATTTCTGGACTTTTTCTGCGCACACACGGACTGCCCCTGCGCGGAGCTGATCGAAAAATAATTTTAAGTTTCAAATAGGAGAATCAACATGAGAAAAGAACTGCCCAAGCAATACGACCCGACGCAGGTGGAAAGCCAGATCTACCAGATGTGGCTGGACAGCGACTGCTTCAAGGCCGAACCCGATCCCGACAAAAAGCCCTATTCCATCGTCATGCCGCCTCCCAACGTCACCGGCCAGCTCCACATGGGCCACGCGCTGGACTCGACGCTGCAGGACATTCTGACCCGCTATAAGCGTATGGAGGGCTACAGCGCCCTGTGGCTTCCCGGTACGGACCACGCCGGCATCGCCACCCAGATCAAGGTCGAGGAAGAGCTGCGCGTCAAGGAGGGCAAGACCCGCTATGACCTTGGCCGCGAAAAGTTCCTCGAGCGCGTCTGGGCGTGGAAGGAAAAGTACGGCAGCCGCATCGTCGAGCAGCAGCGAAAGCTCGGCGTCAGCTGCGACTGGTCGCGCAGCCGCTTCACGATGGACGAGGGCTGCTCCAAAGCCGTGCGTGAGGCCTTCTGCGAGATGTACGACAAGGGCCTGATCTACAAGGGCAGCCGCATCATCAACTGGTGCCCGCACTGCCTGACGGCCCTTTCCGACGCGGAGGTCGAGTATGTCGACAAGCCCGGCCACCTCTGGTATATCCGTTATCCGCTTGCTGACGGCTCCGGCGATATCGTCGTCGCCACGACCCGCCCGGAAACCATGATGGGCGACACCGGCGTGGCCGTCAACCCGAACGACGAAAAGTTCAAGCACCTCATCGGCAAGACCTGCATCCTGCCCATCATGAACCGCGAGATCCCCATCGTGGGCGATGAATACTGCGAGATCGGTTTCGGCACCGGCGCGGTCAAAATGACCCCGGCGCACGACCCCAACGACTTTGAGGTCGGCCTGCGCCACAACCTCGACGTCATCCGCGTCATCGCCGACGACGGCCATATCAACGAAAACGGCGGCAAGTACAACGGCATGGACCGCTACGAATGCCGCAAGGCCCTGGTAAAGGACCTCGAAGAGCAGGGGTATCTGGTCAAGACCGAGCCGTATTCCCACAATGTCGGCACCTGCTACCGCTGCCATAACGACGTCGAGCCGCTCATTTCCGCGCAGTGGTTCGTCAAGATGAAGCCGCTGGCAGAAGAGGCCATCCGCGTCGTGAAGGACGGCACGATCAAATTCGTTCCGGAGCGCTTCTCCAAGACGTATCTCAACTGGATGGAAAACGTGCACGACTGGTGCATCTCCCGCCAGCTCTGGTGGGGCCATCAGATCCCCGCGTGGTACTGCGACGAGTGCGGCCATATCAACGTCAGCCGCGAAGACCCGACGAAGTGCGAAGCGTGCGGCTGCAACCATCTGACCCGCGACGAGGACGTGCTCGACACGTGGTTCTCGTCCGGCCTGTGGCCGTTCTCCACGCTCGGCTGGCCCGATCTGAATTCCGAAGACCTCAAATACTGGTACCCGACGACCGATATGGTCACGGGCTATGATATCATCTTCTTCTGGGTGGCGCGCATGGTCGTCTCCGGCATGGAGCAGATGAAAAAGGAGCCGTTCAAGACCGTCTTCATCCACGGCCTCGTCCGCGACGATAAGGGCCGCAAGATGTCCAAGTCCCTCGGCAACGGCATCGACCCGCTGGAAATGGCCGAGAAATACGGCGCAGACGCGCTGCGCTTCAACCTCATCACCGGCAACTCGCCCGGCAACGATATGCGCTTCTACGTCGAAAAGTGCGAGGCCATGCGCAATTTTGCCAACAAGATCTGGAACGCGAGCCGCTATGTGCTCATGAACCTGACCGTCGAAGAAAACGGCCTTCCGGATGCCGCCGACCTGGAGATCGAGGACAAATGGGTGCTGTCCAAGCTCAATACGCTCATCAAAGAAGTCACGGAGAATATGGATGCGTACGAGCTGGGCGTGGCCTCCGCCAAGGTCTATGACTTCATCTGGGACACGTACTGCGACTGGTATATCGAGCTGACCAAGGCAAGACTGTATGGCGAGGACGAAAAGAGCAAGCTGGCGGCGCAGAAGGTGCTGGTCTATGTGCTTGACCAGTTCCTGCGTCTGCTGCACCCGTTCATGCCGTTCATCACCGAGGAAATCTGGCAGGCCATCCCGCACGAGGGCAAATTCCTCATGCTGGCTGACTGGCCGAAGTATGACGAGAACCTGAACTTCTCCATTGAGGCTGCACACATGGAGTCCGTCATGAACGCCATCCGTTCCATCCGCAACCGCCGCGCGGAGATGAACGTCCCGCCGTCGAAGAAGAGCACGCTCTACGTCGTGTCCGACAAGGGCGAGATCTTCCGGCAGGGCACGGGCTTTATCTGCCGTCTGGCCTACGCCGATCAGGTCATCATCTGCGATTCGGACCCCGAGGGCCACGAGAACATGGTCTGCGTCGTCACGAACGACGCCAAGCTCTATATTCCGCTGGAGGAGCTGATCGACTTCGAGAAGGAGCTGGCCCGCATCGAAAAGGAAAAGGCGAACTGCCTCAAGCAGATCGCCATGTTCGAAGGCAAGCTTTCAAACGAAGCGTTTGTCTCCCGCGCACCGGAAAAGGTCGTGGCCGAGCAGCGCGAAAAGCTCGAAAAGAACCGCGCCCTGCTTGCACAGCTCGAAGAAAGTGAAAAGCGTCTGCGCCGGTAATCCCTTTGACAAAACCCGCGCGTAAAAGCTTCTATAATGGACACACAGGAAAAAGCCCTGTGTGTCCATTTTCTATTTTGGAGGCGAACAAATGAATCTCACAAGCTTTTTGCAGGACAAGCATCTGACCGTCGCGCTGCGCGGCGAAATTGACCACCACAGCGCGAAGGATATCATGCGCGTCCTGGGCAACAAAATCGACCTCTATCTGCCGCGCGTGTGCGTGCTGGATTTCCGGGAGGTCACGTTTATGGACTCTAGCGGGATCGCCATCGTGATCTCCTGCGTGCGCCGGATGCGGCAGCTGCGCGGCGAGGTCATTCTCCGAAGCGTTCCGCCGCAGCCGATGAAGGTGCTCAAGGCCTCCGGCATTGAGCGCATAGCAACTCTGGAAGACGAAAGGAGCCTTGTCCATGAAAGCTGAAAATGAAATGACGCTGACCTTCCCCAGCCGGTCCTCGAACGAATCCTTTGCCCGCGCGGCAGTCGCGTGCTTCGCCGCGCAGCTCGACCCCAATCTCGAGGAGCTGAACGATATCAAGACCGCGGTGTCCGAGGCCGTGACCAACTGCATTGTTCATGCCTACCGCGACTGCCTCGGCACCGTGACCATCCGCTGCCGCATTCTGCCGGAGAACGTGCTGGATATCGTCATCCGCGACAAGGGCTGCGGCATGGAGGATGTGGAAAAGGCCCGCGCGCCCATGTTCACGACCGGCGGCCCGGAGCGCAGCGGCATGGGCTTTACAATCATGGAGAGCTTCATGACCTCGCTTCAGGTCACGTCAAAGCCCGGCAAGGGCACGACGGTACATATGAAGCGCAAGATCGTGCAGCGGAGGAAAACCGCTTGAGCGACACCATCACGCTCATCCAGCGCTCCCAGCAGGGCGACCGGGACGCGTCCGAACGGCTCGTGACGGAAAACACGGGCCTCATCTGGTCGATCGCCCGGCGGTATTTTGGCCGCGGCGTAGAGCCGGACGATCTGTTTCAGCTTGGCTGCGTCGGCTTTTTAAAGGCGGTCGAGGGCTTTGATACCGCCTACGGCACGCAGTTTTCGACCTACGCCGTCCCCAAAATTGCCGGAGAGATCCGCCGCTTTCTGCGCGACGACGGCGCGGTCAAGGTCAGCCGCAGCGTGAAAGAGCGCGCCGCCGCCATCAAAAAGGCCCGTGAGCGCCTGACCGGCGATTTCGGCCGCGACCCGACGGTCTCCGAGCTTTCCGAGGCGCTGGGCCTTTCGCCGGAGGAGATCGCGGCTGCCGAAACCGCCACCAGCGTGACCGAGTCCATCCAGCGCCAGACCGGCGAGGAGGGCTTCTCCCTCGAGGATGTCCTGTGTACAGACGGCATGGAGGAAAAGTTGCTCGAACGCATGGCCCTGCAGGAGGCGCTTGCCCGCCTGAACGACAAGGAACGGCTCGTCATCCAGCTCCGCTATTACCACAGCCTGACCCAGCAGCGCGTCGCGGGCCTCATCGGCGTGTCGCAGGTGCAGGTCAGCCGCATCGAAAAGAAGGCGCTGGAACGGCTTCGAACATTTTTTTGATGTCGACAAACCGGGCAAAATGCGGTAGAATATCCGTAGTTTATTGAAAAGGCAATGTCATATCACCTGATACTGTGACCTGTCACGCAAATACATTGAAACCGCAAACAGGGTTCGTAGGGGCGGGGCTCTGCTCCGCCCGGCAGAAAGCACTGGATGGTCGGAAATCTTCGGCGAATTCGAATGCACATGCGCATATGCCCGTAGGGAAGTTACGAATTCGCTGCAGACTACCGTAAAAGCGGTGCGTTCTGCCGGCCGATGTAGGCATCGGCCCCTACAGGGCACCATACGGATTTGCGGCTGCCCATCGGGCGGAGCAGAGCCCCGCCCCTACCAGCTGCGTCCGTTTTTTACCGGGGTTTCGCATAGAATGCGGTCTTAAATCGACGACATTGCCCGTAAGGGGAAACTATGGAACAGACATTTGAAGCCCGGTTCTTATCCGCGCGCCGCGCTGTGATCGCTGCGCGCTTTCAGAACCTGAACGAGATGCAGCGCGAGGGCGTTCTTACAACGCAGGGCCCGCTGCTGCTGCTGGCCGGTGCGGGGAGCGGCAAGACGACCGTTCTTATCAACCGCATCGCCAATCTCATCGCCTTCGGCGAAGGCTCCGACTCGAATGAGATCCCGGAGGATATCACGGAGGAAGATGTTACATATCTCGAGGACTACCTCAAAACACGCGATCCCGCCATGCAGCAGCAGGCCGAGCGCCTGTGCGCGCTCCGGCCCGCCGCGCCGTGGTCGATTCTGGCCATCACATTCACCAACAAGGCCGCAAATGAATTGAAGGCCAGACTGCAGGCGCTGCTGGGCGACTACGCCATGGACGTCTGGGCCATGACGTTCCACGCTGCCTGCTGCCGCATTCTGCGCCGGGAAATTGGCCGCCTGGACGGCTACACGGGCCGCTTCACGATCTATGACACGAGCGATTCCGAGCGGGTCATGAAGGACATTCTGAAGGACTTCGGGCTGGACGAAAAATCCCTCCCGCCGCGTCTGGCGCTTTCCGTCATCAGCAAGGCCAAGGACAAGCGGCAGGGGCCGGAGCAGTTTTCCAAACACGCCGGAAAGTCCGGCGATTACCGCATGGACCGCATCGCGCAGCTCTACGCCGAATACGAAAAGCGCCTGCACGAGGCCAACGCGCTGGACTTTGACGATATCATCCTCAAGACCGTCGAGCTGCTTGAGCAGTTTGAGGACGTGCGGACGTATTACCAGCGCAAGTTCCACTACGTCATGATCGACGAGTATCAGGACACGAACCAGCTGCAGTATCAGCTGACAGCCCTGCTTGCGGGCGGGTATGAAAACATCTGCGTCGTCGGCGACGACGACCAGTCCATCTACAAATTCCGCGGCGCGACTATCGAGAACATTCTTTCCTTTGAAAAGCAGTTCAAGGGCGCACGTGTCATCCGCCTGGAGCAGAACTACCGCTCCACGCAGGCCATTTTGAACGCGGCCAACGCCGTCATCTCGCACAACCGGGGGCGCAAGGGCAAAAAGCTCTGGACGCAGAACGCTGCGGGCGACCGCATCACGGTCTACGAGGCGGCAAGCGAGTCGGATGAGGCCAATTACATTTCCAGCCGCATTATCTCCATGTCCAAGGGGAAGAATTTCAAGGATTTCGCCGTGCTCTACCGCACGAATGCGCAGTCGAACGCGGTGGAAAACGCGTTCAAGCGCAGCGGCATCCCGTACCGCATCATCGGCGGCACACGCTTCTTTGACCGCGCTGAGGTCAAGGATATGCTGGCCTATCTGTGCGTGATCAATAACCGCGCAGACGAGCTGAGATTGCAGCGCATCATCAATAACCCGCCGCGCGGCATCGGCGGCAAAACGCTCGAAATGGCGCAGCGGCAGGCGGCTGCGGCCGGTGTGCCGCTCTACACGGTCGTCTCCGACCCGTACAGCTATCCGAGCCTTGAAAAGTCCGCCGCGAAGCTCATGGCCTTCACGGTCGTGATCGAGGAATGCGCCGAGCTTCTGACGACGCTTTCTCTGCCGGATTTCTACGAGGAAGTCATGCTCCGCACCGGCTATCTGAAAATGCTCGAGGAAAAGGACGATGTCGAAGCGCGCACCCGCGCCGAAAACGTCCGCGAGCTGAAATCCAGCATCCTTGCCTACATGGAAAACACCGATACGCCCACGCTGGCGGGCTTTTTGGAGGAAATCGCGCTTTACACGGATATCGAGCAATACGACCCGGACGCGGACGCTGTCGTCATGATGACGATGCACGCGGCAAAGGGCCTGGAATTCCCGAATGTATTTCTCACGGGTTTTGAAGAGGGACTGTTCCCGTCGAACCGCTGCCTGAACGAGCCGGAGGAGCTGGAAGAGGAGCGCCGCCTGTGCTACGTCGCCATCACCAGAGCCAAGCAGAACCTCGTTATTTCCTATGCCCGGCAGCGTATGCTCTATGGACGCACGACGACGAATCTGCCCTCCCGCTTTGTAGACGAGCTTCCGGCGGAATTCGTCAAGCGCGCCGGCGCGCCGAAGCCCAGCTATTCGCAGCAGGCCCCCCGGCAGTACGGCTCGTTTGGCCGCGTCAGCATCTACGGCGACGAGTATAACGACTTTTCGCAGATCCCCACGCGCCCGAAGCCGCAGAAGGACTATTCCGTCCACACGCAGCCGAAGCCGGCCCCGAAGGTCAGCTTCGCGGCAGGGGAAATGGTGCAGCACAAGGCATTTGGCCGGGGCATGATCCTGACGGTCCTGCCCATGGGCGCCGACGCGCTGCTCGAGATCGCGTTCGACGGCGTCGGCACGAAGCGCCTTATGGCAAACACGGCAAGCCAGCACATGAAAAAGCTGTAATCTTCCCATGACCCCGGCATAGGCTATGCTGGGGGTGTATGGAGATGAGCCGGAAAAAACGAAGACGCAGAAGACTGCTTCTGATCGTCCCGCTGCTCGTGCTGACGGGGCTGGTTCTGCTCGTGGAGCTGCATTTGTCACCGTATATTCGCGAGCTTGCGCGCAATCAGGCGGTCAACGCCGCGTCGAACGCCATCATAGAGGCCGTCAGCGAAATGCTCCGCAGGGGCGACACGGATTTTTCCCGCGTGATCGTGCTGGAAAAGGACGTGGAGGGCCATATCACCGCGCTTCGCACCGACATGGCGCAGGTCGAGCGCCTCAAGGTCGAGGTGCTGGAACTTCTGGATACCCTTGTCGCGCAGATCAACACGCAGCAGATGGGCATCCCGCTCGGGAACCTCCTGCTGCCGGATCTATTGGCCGGAACCGGCCCGGAGCTGCCGGTCAAGGCCGTCAGCCTCACCATGTCGAACGCTGACTTTTTTTCGGATTTTACCGCAGCCGGGATCAACCAGACGCTGCAGACGCTGAAGGTGAAATTCACCATCAGCCTGACCATCCTGACGACCGTCGGCTATGAGACGGTCGACGTGGACAGCGACGTCATGCTCGCGCAGACCGTGATCGTCGGCACAGTGCCTGAAACGTACGTAAACCTGGGACATCTGACTACAACGGAAGGCTGGGAACAATATGGAACCGAAACAGGAAATTGAACAGCTCACACGGGAGCTGGAACACGCCGGATATCTTTATTACGTGCTCGACAACCCCGAAATGAGCGATTATGACTATGACCACAAGCTGCGCAGATTGGAAGAACTGGAGGCGCAGTACCCGCAGTACGCCTCGCCCCTCAGTCCGACGCGCCGCGTCGGCGGGCAGGCGCTGAGCGAATTTGTCAAGGTGCGCCACGCCGTCCCGCTGGAAAGCCTGCAGGACGTGTTTTCCTATGACGAGCTGCGCGACTTTGACGCGCACGTGCGCGAGGAGGAGCCGGACGCGGAATACTCCGTCGAGCCGAAGGTCGACGGTCTCTCCGTCGCGCTGGAATATGTCGACGGACAGTTCGTCCGCGGCGCAACGCGCGGCGACGGCCTGATCGGCGAGGATGTGACGGAAAATCTCAAGACCATCCGCTCCATCCCCATGACGCTGGAGCACGCGCCCGCCCGTCTGATCGTGCGCGGCGAGGTCTTTATGCCCCGCGCCAGCTTCGAGGCGCTCAACGCCGAGCAGGAAAAGCTCGGAAAGCCGCTCTTTGCCAACCCGCGCAACGCGGCGGCGGGTTCTTTGCGCCAGCTCGACCCCGGTATCGCTGCAAAGCGCAGGCTGGACATTCTGGTTTTCAATCTGCAGCTGGCAGAGGGCGCGGAATTTCAGACCCACAGCGAGACGCTGGACTATCTGCGAAATTTGAAATTCAAGGTCATTCCCTATACGCTCTGCCGCGATATGGACAAAGCGGAGCAGTTGATCGCCGAGCTTGGCGAAACGCGCTATGACCTGCCGTATGATATCGACGGGGCCGTTATGAAGCTCAACAGCCTTGCGGGCCGCGCCCGTCTCGGCAGCACGGCCAAATTCCCGCGCTGGGCAGCAGCCTTCAAATACCCGCCCGAGGTCAAGGAGACGGTATTGGAGGATATCGTCGTGCAGGTGGGCCGCACGGGCGTTCTCACGCCCCGCGCCATCGTCGCTCCCGTGCATCTGGCCGGAACGACCGTCACCGCCGCGACGCTCCACAATCAGGATTTTATTACGGATAAGGACATCCGCATCGGCGATACCGTCAAGATCCGGAAAGCAGGCGAGATCATCCCGGAAATTCTCGAGGTCGTGCTCGCCAGGCGCCCGGAGGGCGCGAAGCCCTATCACCTGCCGGACAAATGCCCCGTCTGCGGCGCGCCCGTCATGCGCGATGAGGACGGCGCGGCTCTGCGCTGCACCGGCGCGGAGTGCCCCGCGCAGCTGTCGCGCAATCTTGCGCATTTCGTTTCGCGCGAGGCCATGAACATCGACGGCCTCGGCAGTGCGATCCTCGATCAGCTGATCGAGCAGAAGATGGTGTCCAATCCCGCCGACCTCTACCGGCTGGACTACGCCGCGTTTGCCGAGCTCCCTGGTCAGGGCAAAAAGTCCGCCGCGAATCTGGAGGCGGCCATTGAAGCCAGTAAGCAGAACGATCTGTCCCGCCTTCTGTGCGCCCTCGGTATCCGGCAGGTCGGCAGCAAGGCGGCTAAGGTGCTGGCTGCTACATTCGGCAGCCTCGACGCGCTGCAGAACGCGTCGCTTGAAGACCTGACTGCCGTGCCTGATATCGGCGAGACGACGGCGCAGAACATTCTCGACTATTTTGCAAGCCCGCAGTCGCAGGACCTCATTGAGCGTCTGCGCGAGGCTGGCGTGAACTTCCTGTCGACCAACCGGATCACGGACACCCGCTTTGCGGGAAAGACCTTCGTGCTGACCGGCGCGCTGAGCCTCTTCACGCGCGAGGAGGCGACGGAGAAGATCGAAAGCCTCGGCGGCAAGGCCGCCTCGTCCGTCTCGAAAAAGACGACGTATGTCGTCGCGGGCGAAAACGCGGGCAGCAAGCTGAAAAAGGCCAACGAGCTGGGCATCCCGGTCCTGTCCGAACAGGAATTTCTGGAGCTGCTGCAATGAGGATCACACTCGTCAGCAGCTGCGGCCTTGTGCTGGAGCAGGATGGGAGCGCGCTCCTGATCGACGCGCTCAACAAGCAGTTCCGCTGCTATTACGGCCTGCCGCCTGAAGTCTTTGTGAAAATGCTGGCAGGCGAGCCGCCCTATGACGCCGTCTGCGGCGTCCTGTTTACCCACGCGCACCCCGACCATTACAGCGCCAGCCGCGCGGAGCAGCTCCGCGCGGCCTGCGGCGCGCCGGTTTTCCTTCCGCAGCCGAACACGCCGGAGCGCCTGATGATGCAGCTTGGCCCGTTTACGGTCGAATGCAGCCGCTTTCCGCACATCCCCGTTCCGGGTATGGCCGAAGCCCCGCACGCTGTATACTGGATCTCCGCTGCCGGAAAAAGCATTTATGTGACTGCCGACGCGCAGATCGACACGGAACGCCACCGCGCCATTCTGCATGGCCGCCGGGCGGACGCGGCGTTCTGGAACGGGCAGTATCTGTCCCATCCCGAGACGCGGGAGCTGCTGCTGGAGGCGGCAGTGAAAAACTATATTTATCACATTCCGGTCGACGAAAAGGACGTCTGCGGCATCCGCCGCAAATGTGAGCGCAGCATGGCCCGCTTCGGCGCAGAACTCCCGGACGTCTCTCTGCTGGAGCAGTATTCGTCGAGCCTTGAGGCGTAAAATATAAAAATCCTCCCCGGAGGTAGCTGTCCATAAAACAGGTTTCACGAAACAAATAATATGGCAGTTGCCGGACAAGGGTTGCTGACAAAAAGGGTATGTGCCGTTAAGACACATAATGGCATTCTGCGCAGCCGAGGCACAACCCGCCTTCACCCAGCGCGGCGATGTCGGCGCGCGTGACGGGTACATCCGCCGCGATTTTGGGCAGCATCAGATCGAAGACCGTCGCGCCCGCGTACATGACGCAGCCGGGCAGGCCCATGACGGGCGTGCCGTCCTCAAAATAGCCGAGCAGGAACATCGCGCCCGGCAGGACCGGCGCGCCGTAGGCGACGATATCTGCACCAGCCGCCTTGATGCCGCGCGGGAAAACCTTGCCGCCGTCATCGGTGCGCTGGAGCACGCCATGCACATGATCGCCGCCGAGGGCCATGACGAGACGCGAAAATAAAGCCGGGGACCGGCTGGAAAACAAATGCGCCGCATTCCGATGAAAGCCGGAATGCGGCGTTTCGGTTTGGCGCGGATATACCAGTTCTGGAATTTCTCACCGAAAGGCGTGGACTTTTCCGGGACGGCGTGTTAAAGTTAATGATAAGTAGGATTCGCCTGAATTTCCCCTCATGAACCGGGCGGGGACGCCGCGGTTATAAGAGCCGGGACAGACAGAACGAATGGGAGGAAAAGAAATGGAACGATATTGCAAATACTGCGGGGCGCAGCTCCCGCCGTCGGGGAATTTCTGCGGCAAGTGCGGGATGCCTGTCGGCAGCGGTGAGGATATGTTCGGTTCCGCCGAGCCGACGGTTGACAGCTATCACTATGGGGATATGAAAAGCGGCAGAGGCGCTGACGGCGGCCCTGTCAGACCCAGACAGAAAAAGCCGGGCAATGGAAAGACCGTGCTGCTTGCTGTGGCTGCAAGCCTGGTCCTGCTGGTTGGCGTGGCGCTGGCGGTCAAGCTGATCCTGGAGCTGCGCGGGGAAAAGGACGCCGTGCAGGAACCGGCATATACGGAAACCATAGCGGAAGCCGCGCCGCAGGACACCCCTGAACAGCCTGCGCCGCAGGATACCGCGCCCGAAGCGCCCATACAGGAAGCACCCGCGCAGGAGGAGCCGGAGGAGGATGCCGGGGCGTACCAGCCGGATCGTATTCTGGAGCTTCAGCCCGGTCAGCTGAACTGGGTGGTCGTGACCGGCGATTATGATTTGTATTTTTCCGTGCCGGAGGGATTTGTGGAAACGCCAATCGGCTTCTCTGTGAACGGAAACATCTACTGCTATTATGCGCAGACGCTCGATATGCTCGTCCGCGTCTGGGAAGCGCCGGTCGACATGGCCGGCGATCCCGGCAGCAGCCGCCTGTGCACTGCCTATGGCTTTCGCGTGGACGAGGCTTCCATGCAGGAGACGGAAAACAGCCGCCGCTATACCTGCACCGGAAGCGGCAGGCGGATGTCCGTCTATGAGACGTGGGGGGATCTGTATGCGTATTACTTCATGTTCGAATATCCGGACAGCTCCATGCTGCATACGTCGGCCTATGAGGACCTCGCCTCGGCGTTCCTTTCGCGTGCGTCCTGCAACAATGTGCTGACACAGCCCGTCAGTGCGTATATTCTCCCGCAGAGCGCGGAGCGCCGGCTGACCGAGGCGGATCTGGAGGGCCTTTCCCATCAGCAGCTCTGCCTTGCGCGCAACGAGATCTATGCCCGCCACGGACGGCGCTTTAAAAATAAAGACATCGCCGCGTATTTTGCGGAAAAGGACTGGTACTACCCGTCCATCGATGCATCCGTATTTGACGCGAACCAGAACAGCTACTTATCCGAGGATGAGCTCTATAACGCGACCTTCATGCTCGAATACGAGAAGCGGAAATTCGGAAAATCATACTATTAAGGAATTTGGAAATGGAGTCTGAGATCAGGATATGAAAAAGAAGATCATCGCGGCGGCTCTGGCGGCAGCCGTGCTGCTTGCAGCGGGCGGTCTGCTTTTCGGACTGCACAGGATCGGGGAAACGACGATCTCCGCCGGGCCGGAGCCTGCCGCACCGGAGGAGGTCCAGCCCGCCGAGCCGGAGGAGCCTTCCGTTCCGGAGCAGCCGGAGAAGGAACCGGAGGAGGCGGAGCCCGTGCAGGCACAGACCCCCGTGCCGGAGGCCGTGCAGACCGAAAAGCCGTGTATTGTCATTGACGCCGGACACCAGCTGAATGCCGATTACGGCAAGGAGCCGGTCGGCCCGGGAAGCACGGAGCTGAAAACGCGCGTTTCCGCCGGAACGACCGGCGTGTCGACCGGGATCCCGGAATACGAGCTGAATCTGGCCGTCTCGCTGCTTTTGCAGCAGGAGCTTACGGCGCGCGGCTATACGGTCGTCATGACGCGGACGGAGAACGACGTTTCCATATCCAATGCCGAGCGCGCGCAGATCGCGAACACGCAGCAGGCCGGCGCGTTTATCCGCGTCCATGCCAACGCAAGCGAAAGCGCCGCCGCCAGCGGGATCATGACCATCTGCATGACGCCGTCGAACCCGTATAACGGCGCGTTATATGAAAAAAGCCGCGCCCTGTCCGACTGCGTGCTCGAGCGGCTTGGCGCAGCGCTTGACAAGCCGCAGAACGAGCGGACACTCTGGCAGACGGACACCATGACCGGCATCAATTACAGCGAGGTCCCGGTCACCATCGTGGAAATGGGCTTTATGACCAACCCGGCCGAGGACGAGGCAATGGCGACGGATGCGTACCGGGCAAAGATCGCAGCCGGGATCGCCGACGGCGTTGACGCTTACTTTAGAAGGCTGCAAAGGCAGTCCCTGACGGAGGACGCGGCGCTGGCCGATGCGCTGCGGGAGCAGCTGCAGGGAAGCAGCGACAAATGGGATATCTGGGCAGAGCGGCTGCAGGAGGGCACGTATGCCCATGTGCAGGAAAATATCGACCCTGACGCGCCGCAGATGGTGTCGGCAAGCCTCATCAAGCTGTTTATCATGGGTGCGGTCTATGACGCGGAGCGCAGCGGGACCCTGACGCCCGGTGCGCAGGAGGACGCTATTTGCCAGATGATCAGCATCAGCGACAATGCCGCCGCAAATGAGCTGACCTGCCTGCTCGGCGGAGGCAGCGAAGCGGACGGCCGCGCCGCCGTGGAGCGCTTCGCCGCTTCCATCGACTGCACCGCCGTGCGCTATAACCGCCTGATGCTCGTGGAAAACGGGACGCAGAACTACGTCAGCGCGGAGGACTGCGCGGCGTTTTTACGGCTGGTCTACAACCGGCAGTGCGTTTCGCAGGAGGCCTCGGAGCAGATGCTTGCGCACCTGCTTGCCCAGCAGGTGAACGACCGCATCCCGCAGGGCCTGCCGGAAGGCACGCAGTGCGCCCATAAAACCGGCGATCTGCTCGGCCTGTGCTGCGCGGACGTGGGCATCGTCTTTACCCCGCAGACGGATTTCCTGCTCTGCATCATCTGCAACGATCCTGCAGATTACCAAACTGCGATCCGGACCTGCATCACCCTCGCCCGCACCGCCGCAGAGAAGCTTTGCAGCTGACCGGTATTTCACGCAAAAAGCAGCGGCTCCGGCTTGAAACTGCCGGGCCGCGTGCTAAACTGAATCAGGAGGCACAGTTAGGGTGTATCTGAAAACTCCCAACGCACCCGGACAGCGGACCTTTTCACGCTGCGCTGCACCATTTTTCCTTGAAATACGTCAGTATTCCTGCGAAAAAATGTCTTGCTCAGCGCAAAAATTTCTCGCTGCCGGTCACATTGGGAGTTTTCAGATACACCCTAGGTATACGCATGAGTTAGATATATCTAACCTATTGCGCCTGACAGAAAAAACACAGGGCTGTTTCTGGAACGGCCCGGAACTGGGGGAGCGTATGTCAAGGAAAGCAACGGAATTTCAGAAGAAGGAAATGAGCAGGATGTACCGGGGCAAGGAGATCTTCAAGCCGCTGAATACCGGCTGGATCGACGAGAATGTTGCCTGCGTCCGGGAGTGGGTGGCGAACATTTTCTTTTATCGGAAGGGCGATGTTCCCATCATGATCGACGCCGGGTATCACTACGATCGGCTGGACGGACAATTTCGAATTCGCCTTCGCCCACAAGGACCAGCTCTGCTCCCCATTCAAAAAACGCGTCCACGACCCCGCCGCCTCCTACGACGCTTACGACGAGTCCGACGACACGCCGAAGCGGGCGAAAGCAAGCCCGCTGAAGGGCGTGGGCCGGTAAAGCACCGGGGGGCAGTTGGTAATTAACACGACTTCTGTAGGGGCCGACGACTCTGTCGGCCCAAAAATGTTGCAAATTTGACGTAAATTTCCCCAAAAAACACTGCCTCCTGCGGGCGGACAGAGTCGTCCGCCCCTACTAGGGTGTATCTGAAAACTCATGATGTGACCGGCAGCGAGGGATTTTTGCGTTGCGCAAGACATTTTTTCGCAGGAATACTGACGTATTTCAAGGAAAAATGACGCGGCGCACCGCAAAAAGGCCCGCTGTCCGGGTGCGTTGGGAGTTTTCAGATACACCCTAGGCTGTAACATTAAAAACTTTTCTTTTCGGTAATGCACTGGCGCGTAGCGCCTGAGGGGATTCGAACGTCACAAATTTCGAAACACTCTGAAATCTGCAACACATCCCCTCCGTCATTTGCTGACGCAAATGCTGCTCCCTGCGCCCGTTCATATTTTGTCAGAAAAAGTCTCGTTCCCATCTTGAAAGCGGCGGGTAGGTGTGGTACACTGTCCTTGGTTAGAAGCGCTTAACTGTGCGGGTTAGATTCATATAACCGCGCGGTCTTCCGAAGGAGGCATACAGAATGGAGCTTGATTTGCGGGCCTATCGCCGCGACTGCTGGCTGGGGGCGCTGGGAGCGCTTTTCATGCTGGTGGGCGATCTGTGCCTGAGCGTGATCCCCGCGAGCGCAGGGGACAGCGGCCTGTTCCTGCGCGAGGCATATCTGAGCGGGGGATATGAGCCGTGGCGGCTGCCCGTGTTCCATATGCTCGTCTGGCAGATCATTTTTGTGCTGATCCCCGATCTCCGGCAGCTGCTCGGCGCACAGATCAGCACGTGGGACTTTGTATGCAGCCAGGGCTCGGGCAATGCGTCGCTGTGTATCTGGATGGCCGCGAATGCGATCTGGACAGGCAGAGAAAGCAAACAGAGGAGGCAGATTCATGCCTGAAAAAATTACCCTTACCGGCGTGCCGGAAACCATGCTGCAGACCGTCTATGCCCGCGCGCGGGAAAGCGCGGGACGCGGCGCGATCCGCGATGAAACGGCGGAGCAGATCATTGGAAGTCTTGACTATGATTTTTCCCTCGCGGAGAAGGATACGGCCATGCGCAGCGGCGTGATCGCCCGCACCATTGTGCTCGACCGGCTTGTGGGCGCGTGGCTCGGGAGGCATCCCGGCACGGTCGTCGTCAATCTGGCCTGCGGCCTCGATACCCGCTGCTACCGGATGAAGGGGTATCAGCACTGGTACAACCTCGACCTGCCGGAGACGATCGCCGTGCGGCAGCGGCTTTTGCCGGAGAGCGGCGCGATCTCGCAGCTTGCCATGTCCGCAATGGATGACTGGGGCGCGGCGATCCGGGAGACGGACGCGCCCGCGCTCGTGATCATCGAGGGCCTGACGATGTACCTGTCCGAGGCGGACGTCTGGCGCATCTTTGAAGTGATCGCCGCCCGCCTGCCCAAGGCGGAGGTTTTCGTGGAAACCATGAACCCCGCGGTCGCAAAGCGCTTCAAGGAGCGCTCCATCGAGGGCAGCCACGCGAAATTTACATGGGGCGTGAAGGACGGCCGGGCGCTTGCCGCACTGCTGCCGGGCTTCCGCTTCGTGGAGGAGCACAGTCTGACCGAGGGCATGGCGGTGTTCGCGCCGGTCTATAAGCTTCTGGACAAGCTGCCCGCCGTGCGGAATATTTCAAACAAGATCATCGTGCTGGAACACGTCTGAGGAGGCTTTGATATGTCCTTTTTTGAAAACACCCGCAAGCCGACCGGTTTTGGGGGGAAGTTGATGGTTTTGATGATGAACGTGGGGCACCGCGCGCTGTCGGGCTGGGGTCTGCGCTTTTTGAAGATTGCGCCGGACGCAAAGGTTCTCGACTGCGGCTGCGGCGGAGGCGCGAACATCCGGACGCTCCTGAAAAAATGCCCGAAGGGCATCGTCAAGGGCATCGATTATTCTGCCGTCAGCGCGGAGCAGGCGCGCAAACGCAACGCGGACGCGATTCAGGCGGGCCGCTGCGCCGTGTGGCAGGGGAGCGTAGAGCAGATCATTTTCGCAAGCGGCTGGTTCGACGCGGTCACGGCGTTTGAGACGGTCTATTTCTGGCCGGGGCTCGTCCCATGCTTCCGGGAGGTTTATCGCGTCTTAAAGCCGGACGGCACGTTTCTCATCTGCAACGAATGCGGCGGCGACATTCCCGGCGATGAAAAGTGGACGCAGCGCATCAGCGGTATGCGCATTTATAAGGATACGCAGCTGAAAGCCGCGCTGGAAGAGGCGGGCTTCCGCGACGTGCAGATCTACAAGCATAAAAGAGACTGGCTCTGTGTGCTGGCCCGGAAATGAGGCTGCGAAAGCATGAAGGTTTACGAATTCGGACAGGCGGATGCGCCTGCAATTATGCTCCTGCCCAGCACCGAAATTCATATTTTTTACGCGCGCAAAATGGGCGAAAAATACCGTGAGCGCTATCTGCGGCACTTCGCCCACCCGATCCTTCACGAGCAGGACATGCAGCACGAGGAACTACCATGAAAGAAAGCTACATTACCAAAAACTTTAAAAAGACCGCCGCCGCGCGGTTCCCTGTGCAGGCCGAGCAGCTGAACGCCGCGTTCTATGCGCGCTTGCAGGCGCTGCGGCAGGATAACGCAGGGGCCACGAAGGAAAAGCAGCGCCATCTGGAAAATCAGATCCTGCCGGGAATCGCGGCATATGAGACACTGCAGACCGTCATGCCGAAGGACGAGGCGCTGGAGACCATCCACAGCTATGTGGAGCAGAAGGCCCGGCGGCAGAAAAAGCTGTTTCTCCGCCTCATGCGCATTCCCGGCCTTTATAAAAAGGTGCCGGGGATCTTCTCGGAGCAGACGCCGAAGCTGTTCGGCGTGACGGCGGGCTTTGCGTCGCGGGATATCCAGACCACCGGCGGCGTCTGGCGCATCGATATGACGAAATGCCCGTACCACGACGCCAGCGTGCACTACGGCTGTCCGGAGCTGTGCCACTGCTTCTGCGACAGCGACGATATCACCTACGACGGCCTGCACCCCAAGCTCTACTGGCACCGCACCAAGACGCTTGGACGCGGGGGCGACTGCTGCGATTTCTGCCTGAAGCTCAGAGACAAATAAGACGGACGGAGGAAGCCTTCATGTTCTGGGACAACGCTGCGTGGCTCTACGACATTTTTGCCGACGGCATCAACCGAAAAGCGAACCGGGCGCTGTGCGCCGCGGTCGGGGAGCTGATCTCTCCGGCTGACGACGTGCTGGAATGCGCCTGCGGCACGGGGCTGCTCACCACCGTCATCGCACCCCGCTGCAAGCGCCTGACCGCCACGGATTTTTCTGCAGCGATGCTGCGCCGGGCAAAGAAAAAGTGCGCCAAATTCGGCAATGTGCAGCTTGCGCAGGCTGACATTCTCCATCTGGATTACCCGGACGAAAGCTTTGGCGCGGTCGTGGCCGCGAACGTCATCCATCTGCTGGACGAGCCGTATCGTGCACTGCAGGAACTGGAGCGGGTCTGCCGCCCCGGCGGCAGACTCATCATCCCCACCTACATGAACCGGACGGACAAGGGCACGACGAACCGCGTCTCCGGCGCGATCGGGAAGGCGGGCGCGGACTTCAAGCGCGAGTTCACGCCGGACACCTACCGGCAGTTCTTCGCGGAAGCCGGATATCCGGACGCGGAATATACGCTCTGCGAGGGGCGGATCCCGTGCGCGGTGGCCGTGCTTCAGAAACGGGAGGAATCGGTATGAAGGTCACAGAGCTGGACGAGCGCGTCATTTGCGGCTACGTGCGCATGGCACTGCGGGGCGGGATCCTCTACGCAACAAGCGAACGGGGCGAGGGCTATCTTGCTTATAAGCGGCCCGGCGAAAAACTCAGCCTGCGCGCCATGCTGCCGCTTGCGAAGGGGCTGCTCGGCTCCATGACCCCGAAAGCGCTTTTTCGCTTCGCCAAAATCATGGCAAAGGGCGAACCGGGGCTTGACAAGCGGTTCGACCGGGAGAAGAGGCCCTGTCTCTTCGTCGGCCAGCAGGGGTGGACGACTCTGTCCGCCCGCAGCAAATCAGCCCGGCATCCGCAACGCGGACGCCGGGCTGGCGCTTATTTTTCCTTATAGTAGAGCATACAATGGCAGTAGCCCTCGAAGTCGGGATCCTTGATCTGATTGCGGAACTCCTCGCACATACACTTGTTTTCCTCCGTGCGGGCAAGCCTGCACGGGCAGTAGCCGCCGGTGCGCTTGAGGCCCTCCTTGATGCGGGCGACGACCTCCTTGTCCTCGTTCAGCCGTACCTTCACAGCGCCTCCAGCTCCTTCTTGAGCGCGTCCTTCTCGCGGAAGCCGACCAGACGCTTCACGGCCTTGCCGCCCTTGACGCACAGCAGCGTCGGGATGGACTCGATCTGGAACTCCATGGCCAGATCGCGCTCGTCATCGACGTTGACCTTGCAGAATTTCACGCCGGGAACCTCCGGCTCCAGCGCTTCCATCACGGGCGCAAGCATCATGCACGGGCCGCACCAGCTTGCCCAGAAATCCACCACAACGGGCGTTTCGGCCTGCATGACCTCTTTTTCAAAGTTGTCCAATGTTACGATCGTCATGTTTGTGACCTCCCTGTTTATCATTAGAATCCCACGCCTTGCCCGGTTTATGCCTCCAGACAGTCGCAGATGGCCTGCGCAGCGGGGGTTTTGTGCATGGCGAGCAATGACTGGCGCATGATCAGGCGCTCCTCGTCGTGCTCCAGCAGCCGTTTGCAGAGCGCGGCGATGGCCTCCGGCGTGTCGGCCGTGGCTGCGCCGCCGTGCGAGACGAAGAATTCCAGATTCGGCGTCTCGCAGCCACCGACCACATTGACCAGCACCATCGGCAGCCCCTTGACCATGGCCTCGGTCGTGCTGATGCCGCCGGGCTTCGTCAGGAACAGATCGGCGCTGTCCATCATGGCGGATACGTTTCCGATGTAGCCGCAGACGTGGATATTGGGCCTGTCCTCAAATTTCCGCTCCATGCGCCGCAGGAGCTGACGGTTGCTGCTGCACGCCACAGTTACATCATACTCCGTCGGAAGCGAATTTGCAAGCAGCTGTGTAAGTTCCTCCATCGGCCCGCAGCCCATGCTGCCGGTCATCATCAATAGATGCCGGTGCGACGGGTCAAGCCCGGCGGCCTTTTTCGCCTCCTGCACCGGCAGGCAGGAATAAAGCTCCGCACGCACCGGAATGCCGAGCGGCGCGATCGTGTCCGGGCTGACGCCGTTTTTCACGAACAGCTCCGTCAGCGCCGCGTCCGGGATCACGCAGGTATCCAGCCGCATCCGGTCGCACGACGGGCTTGCGGTGTAGTCCGTGGCGATGAACATGGTTTTAATGGGCAGGGGAGCCTCCCGCTGGATAAACGTCAGCATCAGCGCCGGGAACAGGTGTACGCATACGACCGCGTCATAGCCGCCCGCGAGGATCGCTGCGCGCAGCCGCTTGCACCCGCGCCGCAGAATGCGGCAGGCAGCGGAGGATTCGTCAAACGACGCGGGGTGCTCCTCGGCGTACTGATAGCCTTTATTGTAGAGCTTGGGAAAGTAGCGGTAGAACCGCACGTGCCAATTGCTCACAAAGCGGCTCGTGCCCTTGGAGACGTATAAAAGCGCGTCGTCCGTCTCATACGTGTGCCCGCGATTTAAAAGCTCCGCGCCGATGGCTTTGGCGCAGGAATTGTGCCCGCCGCCGGTGTTGCAGCTGAGGATCAGTACCTTCATGCCTCTTTGCTCCTTTTTGCGCGCTTCCGCTCGTAAAGCCGGACGAGGCGCGGGCGGTTGTAGCGCTGAATGATGATGAAAATCAGATTTCCCAAAATCGCGTAGACCAGATACAGCATCACGCCCCATACGCACGGCCAGATGACGATCACGCCAAGTCCGGCCAGCATCAGAAGCGCATGCGTCGCCTCTGCCGCGCACGTCTCGCGGATCATGACGAGCAGCGTCTGCTCGTCCGGACGGGCGGGCATTTTCTTGGGCGGCATGAGCTTTGAAAACAGCCTGCTCATATCCGGCACCCGGCTCTGCCAGCGCGAAACGCGCAGCGCCTCATAGAGCTTCCCGTTCCGCTCAAACGCAAACGTGCGATAGGGAAAGCGCGTATAGTCGAACCACGTCTTCGGAACGAGCCGCCCAAGTACAAAGCTCAGGATACCCAGCCCTGCAAGATAACAGGCACACTTCAAAAACGGCACGGTTCGGCTCACTTCCTCTCTGCAAATCGCGGAAACCTAATTATTCGATATAATAATATCAAATTCGCCCGGATCTGCCTATGGGCACATTTTCATTTCTGCCCATGCGCGGTTTCCTGCGAAAATTTGTGATTATTCATGAAATTGGAACAAACCGATTGCCGAACGCGTCAAACTATGGTATCCTGAATACAATGGCAGATTTCCACATAGCAACTTCATTCAAGACAAGAAAAGGAGCGTAATCAAATGGGACTTATCAAAGCGGCACTCGGCGCTGCCGGCGGCGTGATGGCCGATCAGTGGCTTGAGTATTTCTATTGCGATTCTCTTCCGGAAAACGTCATGGCCGTCAAGGGCCAGAAGCGTACCTCCGGCCGCAGCAGCAACACCAGAGGCTCAGACAACATCATTTCCAACGGCTCTGTGATCGCCGTCGCCGATGGCCAGTGCATGATCATCGTCGATCAGGGCAAGGTCACGGAGTTCTGTGCGGAGCCGGGCGAATTCAAATATGATTCCTCGACCGAGCCGTCTTTGTTCTGCGGCAAGCTGGGCAAGAATATTCTCGACACCTTCAAGAATATCGGCAAGCGCTTCACCTTCGGCGGCGAGCCGCCCAAGGATCAGCGCGTGTACTACTTCAACACCAAGGAGCTCATCGGCAACAAATACGGCACGCCCTCTCCTGTTCCGTTCCGCGTGGTCGACCAGCGCGCCGGGATCGATATTGATATCGCCATCCGCTGCTTCGGCGAGTACAGCTACCGCATCTGCGACCCGATCCTGTTCTATACGAACGTCTGCGGCAACGTCGGCGGGGACTATACCCGCGACCGTCTCGACAGCCAGCTCAAGACCGAGCTGCTGACCGCGCTGCAGCCCGCCTTTGCCAAGATCTCCGAGCAGGGCATCCGCTATTCCGCGCTCCCCGGCCACACGATGGAGATGGCCGACGCGCTCAACGAGGTCCTGTCCGGTAAGTGGCGCAATCTGCGCGGTCTTGAGATCGTCTCCTTCGGCGTTTCGTCCGTCAAGGCGAGCGAGGAAGACGAGGCCATGCTCAAGGAGCTGCAGCGCAACGCGGCCTTTATGGACCCGACGAGAGCGGCGGCACATCTGGTCGGCGCGCAGGCCAGCGCCATGCAGGCAGCTGCCAACAACCCGAACGCCGGCCCGGCGATGGCCTTCATGGGCATGAATATGGCCGGACAGATGGGCGGCATGAATGCGCAGAATCTCTATCAGATGGGCGCACAGCAGCAGGCCGCGCAGAGCGCTCCCGCACCGGCAGCGCCCGCTGCCGCGGGCTGGACGTGCGCCTGCGGCCAGCGCGGCATCACCGGCAAATTCTGCCCCGAATGCGGCAAGCCCAGACCCGCTGCCGCGGCAGGCTGGACCTGCTCCTGCGGCGCGGTGAACAAGGGCAAGTTCTGCTCCGAGTGCGGCAAGCCCAAGCCCGCCGGAACACCCAAGTACAAGTGCGACAAGTGCGGCTGGGAGCCGGAGGATCCGACCCACCCGCCCAAGTTCTGCCCCGAATGCGGCGACCCGTTTGACGAGGGCGATATCGTTCTTTAATTGAGTTTTCTGCCCGCGCCTTTGGCGCGGGCAGAGCCATCAAAGGAGGCAAAGTATCTGCATGGCAGACCAGATCACGAATTACAAATGTCCCGCGTGTACCGGCCCGCTGCACTTTGTCGGCGCGTCCGGGAAGCTCGAATGCGACTATTGCGGCTCGTCCTATTCGGTCGAGGAGATCGAGGCGATCGTGCGCGGCGAAACAGAGCTGGATGCGGCGCTTTCCGCGCGTATTACGGCCATACAGAAGGAAAAGGCGGCGCTTGACCGGGCGGGGGAGATCGCCGGACGGTTCCGGCAGGCGCATGCGCAGTTCCGGACGCTCGACGCAAGGCCGTATCTCGATGAAATGCAGACCGAGCGCGTGCTCGAACGTGATACGCTTCCGAAGGAGCATTTTCCGTGGCAGCGCTTCTTCGCGCGCCTGCTCGACGGCCAGATCTACCGGACGCTGTGGATGCTGCTCCTGCCGGCTCTTGGCTTCAACATGCTGAAAAACAGCCGGGGCGGCATGCTGTTTCTGGAGCTTCTGACGCTCGGCACGATGTTCCTGCTGGAGCCGCTGCTGCTGTCCCGGTTTGGCACGACGCCCGGCAAATGGCTCTTCGGCCTGCGCGTGACAAGCCCGGACGGCAGAAAGCTGACCTATGCGGAGGGCCGGGAGCGCACGGCGTACCTGTTCTGGTACGGAATCCGGCTGAATCTGCCGTTTTTCCGCCTGTACCGCCTGTATGTCAGCTATACCGACGAGCAGCAGGGGAAGGCGCTTCCGTGGGAGGACGGCTCCGAGCAGACCATCCGCGATCACGCCGGATGGCGCTTTGCGGCGGCAGCTGTGCTTGCGGCGCTGCTGCTCGCGGGCGGCGTACTGCGCGTACTGCTGCCGGTCGGCCCGGTTTACCGCGGGGAGCTGACTGTTGCGCAGTTTGCGGAGAATTACAACACGATCCTGCGTCAGTTCGGGGACTATGATGTTGAATTGGACGAAAACGGCCGTTGGAAGGAAGAATCGAGCTTTCAATCGAACGGTGGGACAACGACCGTCATGTTCAACGACCGCCTGCCGCAGCTGGAATACCAGACAGAAAACGGCGTCCTGACGGGCATTGTCTACCACGCTGCGGGCGGCGAGGAGGACGGCTGGATCAGCGTCCCGTCCGGTGATGTGATGCAGTACGCCCTGTTTGCATTTGCCGGAGCAGAAAAGGGGCACATCCTGCTCGATAAGCCCCTGCAGACGGCTGCGTCCGAGCTGTGCGACAGCGTATTTTCCGAATATCATACCGTCGTGGACGGCGTCGCGGTCGATTATACCTATACCGACACCATAACCGATTCTGTGCGGACGCAGTACAGCTATACCCTCACGCTGCGCAGGGTGCAGGGGTAACAATATCAGCACTGGCGCGCCAGCACCCCGGCTCCCCTTTCAGGGGAGCCATTTTCTGCCCGCCGTGTCCGGCAGGGGAGGGGGATGCAAAGTGCTCCCACAAAAAACAACGCAATCCCGCACCGGAATGCGGGATTTGTCGTTGACACTTTGGGATTCTTGCGCTACAATAAGGTGAAATCAATACAAACCAACACAATCCCATTTTTGGTTGGATGATTTATGCAAGGTAAATGCAAGAAAGGAATGGAACGTATGAAAACGAAAGCTGTCCGTATCCATGGCAAAATGGACCTCCGCCTGGAGGAGATCGAGCTGCCGCAGGTCGGCCCGGATGACGTTCAGGTCAAGGTCATTTCCGACTCGATCTGTATGTCGACCTACAAGGCCGCAGTCGAGGGTGAGGATCACAAGCGCGTCCCGAACGACGTTGCGGAGCATCCCACAATCGTCGGCCATGAATTCTGCGGCGTGATCACCGAGGTCGGTGAAAACTGGAAGAACAAGTATAAGCCCGGCCAGGGCTTCGCCATCCAGCCCGCGCATTTCTACAAGGGCTCCCAGCTGGCTCCCGGCTACTCCTACCAGTACTGCGGCGGCGACAGCCAGTATTCCAACATCCCCATCGAGACGCTGCTGACCGACAACCTGCTGCCGTACAACTCCGACACGTATTTCTACGGCTCTCTGGCAGAACCCATGAGCTGCATCATCGGCACGTTCCATGCCATGTACCATACCAAGCCCGGCTCCTATGAGCATCAGATGGGCATCGTCGAGGGCGGCAAGATGGCCATGCTCGCCTCCGTCGGCCCCATGGGTCTCGGCGCGATCGACTACGCGCTGCACTGCGACCGCCGCCCGAGCCTGCTCGTCATCACCGACATTGACGACGCCAGACTCGAACGCGCCCAGAGCATCTATACCGTTGAGCACGCAAAGGAAATGGGCGTTGAGCTGCACTATGTCAACACCGCCAAGCCCGGCTGCGACACCAACTACCTGCGTGAGCTGTCCGGCGGCACCGGCTATGACGATGTCATCTGCTTCGCACCGGTTCGTCCCGTTGTCGAGCAGGCCGGCGATATCCTCGGCTTCGACGGCTGCCTGAACTTCTTTGCAGGCCCGACCAACAGCCAGTTCAAGGCAGAATTCAACTGGTACAACGTTCATTATCTCTACACCCATGTGGTCGGCACCTCCGGCGGCAACACCAGCGACATGAAGGAAGCCATCGAGATGATGACCTCCGGCAAGATCAACCCCGCTGCCATGATCACCCACATCGGCGGCCTGAACGCCGTCGTCGACACCGTTCTGAACCTGCCGAAGATCCCCGGCGGCAAGAAGCTCATCTACACGCAGATCGAGCTGCCCCTGACGGCCATCGCCGACTTCGGCAAGCTGGGCGAGACAGATCCGCTGTTTGCCAAGCTCGACGAGATCACCAAGCGCCACAACGGCCTGTGGAGCCCGGAAGCAGAGAAGTATCTGCTGGCCAACAAATAATTTTTATTGAGATTAAAATAGGAGTGAAACACTTATGGCAGAAGGCGTATTGATGCCCAAGGAAGGCATTACAGTCGAATCTTGCATCATTGGCGAGTGGAAGAAGAATGTCGGCGACCATGTAAACGTCGGCGATATCCTCTTCACCTATGAGACGGACAAGGCGGAGTTCGAATGCGAATCCACCGCCTCCGGCACCCTGCTTGAAAAATTCTATGAAGACGGCGACGAGGTTCCGTGCCTGGTCAATGTCTGCGCCATCGGCAACCCCGGCGAGGATACCTCCGCGCTGAAAAACGCACCGGCAGCCTCCGCTGCACCCGCAGCTCCCGCAGCAGAAGCCCCCAAGGCTGCCGCTCCCGCTGCCGCAGCAGCGCCCGCAGGCCCCTGCGCACAGGCTGTGATCATGCCGAAGGAGGGCATCACGGTCGAGTCCTGCATCATCGGCGAGTGGAAGAAGAATGTCGGCGATCCCGTCAGCGCCGGCGACGTTCTGTTCACCTACGAAACCGACAAGGCGGAGTTCGAATGCGAATCCACTGCTTCCGGCACGCTGCTTGCAAAGTTCTTTGAGGACGGCGACGAGGTTCCGTGCCTTGCCAACGTCTGCGCAGTCGGCAACCCCGGCGACGCGTATGAGTTCCTGAAGCCCGGCGCAGAGGCTCCGGCTCCCGCAGCCGCTCCCGCCGCAGAAGAAGCCGCGCCCGCAGCTGCCGCAGCGCCTGCCGCCGCAGCCGAGCTGAAGGCCATTTCTCCGCGCGCTATGGCCAAGGCCGTCGCGAACAATGTCAACCCGGCCCTTGCCACCGGCACCGGCCCCAACGGCCGCATCATCGAGCGCGATATCGACAAGCTGATCGCCTCCGGCGCAGCCGCCGCGTATGCAGCACCCGCCGCAGCAGCGCCCGCTGCCGCCGACTTTGAGGATGTCAAGTGGAGCCCCGTGCGCAAGGCCACGGCCAAGTCCATGACGAAGAGCCTGTCCACCATGGCGCAGCTCACCCAGCAGTATTCCTTCGACGCGACCCAGATCCAGGCCTACCGCGCCATGCTCAAGCCGCTTGACGCGCCCATGGGCAAGGTCAGCCTCAACGACATGGTCATGTTCGCCGTTGCAAAGACCATCAAGTCCTGCCCGGATCTGAATGCAAACGTCCTCGAAGAGAACGTCGTCCGTCACTTCAATACTGTCAACCTCGGCTTCGCCTGCGACACCCCGCGCGGTCTGATCGTCCCCACGATCTTTAACGCCGACCAGATGACGCTGCTCGAGCTGTCCATGGAAGCCAAGCGGCTTGCCGCCGAGGCCCGCGAAGGCAAGCTCAGCCCCGATTATATGTCCGGCGCGACCTTCACCATCTCCAACATCGGCTCGTTCGGCTGCGAGGCGTTCACGCCCGTGATCAATCCGCCTCAGACCGGCATTCTCGGCGTCTGCAATATCCAGACGAAGATCAAGTCCGCGAAGGACGGCGTCATTGAGACGTACCCGGCCATGGGCCTGTCTTTGACCTTCGATCACAGAGTCATCGACGGCGCACCTGCCGCGCGCTACATGAGCGAGCTGTGCAAGAGCCTTGAGAACTTCATGACGCTGCTTGCCAAGTAAGAGAAAGGAAGGACGAAATTATGCCGAAATCTTTGTATATCGATCCCGTAAAAGTCCGCGAACCCGGCTATATCCACTTTGAAGATATTCCCGTCTGCCAGTACAACAAGACCATCAAGCAGGAGCTCGAAGAGGGCAACTATACCAAGGAAGACCTCATCCGCATCTACCGCGACATGGCCATCTGCCGTGAGTTCGAGCATATGCTCACGCTCATCAAGACGCAGGCCAACTATAACGGCGTCGAGACGACCTACCCCGGCCCCGCGCACCTGAGCTATGGCCAGGAGGCCTCCTGCGTCGGCGAAGCATATCTGCTGAACAAGGACGACATCACCTTCGGTTCTCACAGAAGCCACTCCGAGATCCTGTCCAAGGGCCTCAGCTGCATCAACAAGCTCTCCGACGAAGAGCTGATGCAGACCATGGAAAGCTTCCTCGGCGGCAAGACCCTCGCAGCCGTCAAGAAATTTGCCGACACCAGCGACGTCAAGGAGCTGGCCATCCGCTTCCTGCTCTATGGCACCGTCGCCGAGATCTTTGCCCGTGAAAACGGCTTCCATCACGGCATGGGCGGCTCCATGCACGCGTTCTTCCTGCCGTTCGGCATCTACCCGAACAACGCCATCGTCGGCGGCTCCGCTCCGATCGCAACGGGCGCTGCGCTGTACCAGAAGAACAACGACAAGAAGGGCGTCGTCGTCTGCAACATCGGCGATGCGTCCCTCGGCTGCGGCCCGGTTTACGAGGCCATGAACTTCTCCGCCATGGACCAGTTCAAGACCCTCTGGGAGGAAGGCCGCAAGGGCGGTCTGCCCATCATCTTCAACGTCTTTGATAACTTCTACGGCATGGGCGGCCAGACCATGGGCGAAACCATGGCCTACAATATGCCCGCCCGTCTCGGCGCAGGCATCACCCCGAGCCAGATGCACGCCGAGCGTGTCGACGGCTGGAACCCGCTGGCTGTCATCGACGCGTACAAGCGCAAGATGGAGCTGATCAAGAATAACGAAGGCCCCGTCCTGCTCGACGTCGTGACCTATCGTCTCGTCGGCCACTCCACCTCCGACCAGAACGCGTACCGCACCAAGGAGGAGATCGAGGACTGGCGCAGCCATGACCCGATCGTCAAGTTCCGCGAGGCCCTCGTGGAAGCAGGCGTCGAGTCCGACGAGTTCTTCGCCAAGCTCCTGCAGGACACCGCCGACCGCATGACCATGATCTGCCGTGCAGCCGACGACAAGGAGATCTCTCCGTATGTCGACTTCGACAAGAACCCGGATTATCTGGCGAACCTCATGTTCTCCAACGAGCATGTCCGCTCCATGGGCGCGCCCGATCAGAAGCTGAACGTCACCGGCCCGAAGGAGAGCTGCAAGCGCTACGCAGACCTTGCCAAGAAGGAGCACTATGCGTTCGATAAGGACGGCAATAAGTTCTCCGACATGAAGGTCTACAACATCCGCGACGCCATCTTTGAGCCGCTGATCAACAAATATTACGAGGATCCCACGCTCGTTGCCTATGGCGAAGACGTGCGCGACTGGGGCGGCGCATACGCCGTCTACCGCGGCCTGATGGACGTGATCCCGCACTCCCGCCTGTTCAACTCCCCAATCTCCGAGGCTGCTATCGTCGGCACCGCCGTCGGCTATTGTATGTGCGGCGGCCGCGCGGTCGTCGAGCTGATGTACTGCGACTTCCTGGGCCGCGCAGGCGACGAGGTCTTCAACCAGATGTCCAAGTGGCAGGCCATGTCCGCCGGTATTCTCAAGATGCCGATGATCCTGCGTATGTCCGTCGGCGCAAAGTACGGCGCGCAGCATTCTCAGGACTGGGTCGCCATCGTCTCCCATATCCCCGGTCTGAAGGTCTTCTTCCCGGCTACCCCGTATGAGGCCAAGGGCATCATGCAGGCAGCTCTGAACGGCACCGATCCCTGCGTCATCTTCGAGTCCCAGCGTATCTACGGCAAGGGCGAAGAGTTCCACGAGGGCGGCGTTCCCGCCGAAGAGTATGAGTGGGCCCCCGGCGCGGTCAATAAGGTCCGCGATGGCAAGGATCTCACCATCCTCACCATCGGCGCAACGCTCTACCGTGCGGTCGACGCAGCCAAGACGCTCTCCGAGAAATACGGCATCGAGGCCGACGTCATCAATATGCCGTCGCTTGTCCCGCTGGATTATACCGACCTCATCGCGTCCGTCAAAAAGACCGGCCGTGTCGTCCTGGCCTCCGACGCCTGCGCAAGAGGGACGTTCCTCAACGAGATCGCGGAGAATCTGACGAATATGTGCTTCGATTATCTGGATGCGCCTCCCGTCGTCATCGGCGCACGCAACTGGATCACCCCGCCGCACGAGTTCGACAAGTATTTCTTCCCGTATGCCGAGTGGATCATCGACGCGGTCAACGCCCGCCTGATCCCGCTGGAGGGCTACACCTCCACCACCACTCCCGACGAGGCTGAGATCATCCGCCGCAACAAGCTGGGCGTGTAAAACCAGAGATCCCCGCGCAGATCCAATCTGCGCGGGGATTCGCAAATGTCAAGTATTTAATGCGAAAAAAGTAGAAATATTTTTATGATACCTTTTTACCTCGGCAAAAAGACGTTGTCAAGGTGCATTTCAGGGGCTATGCAGCGGCGGCGAACGCGGCGCTGAACATCTGCGCGGATGACTGGAAGCCGAGTATTTCGCGTGGGTAGTTGTTTATCCAATCTTCCACACGGGCAACATCTGCGTCCGTGACGGTTTCAAAGTCCGTGCCTTTCGGGAAGCGCCGCCGAATCATGCGGTTTATGTTTTCGTTCGTTCCGCGTTCGCAAGAGCAGTACGCATGACAATAATACAACGCCGTGCGTTTTTCTTCGGCGTTGATCGCACTTCGTGCGATTCCGTCCGCATCCGCAAATTCCGAACCGTTGTCAACCGTGATTGACTTGAATACCGTATAGAACGCCGCGCCGTAAATCCGTTCCAGCCGGTCAAGCGCCTGCACGACGGTTTCCGCTCTGCCGTCTTTTATGCGTATGATGATCTCGCGGCGTGTCACCCGCTCAGACAGCACAAGCAAGCGCGCCTTTGTCTTTTTCTTTCCTACAACGGTATCCATTTCCCAATGCCCCGGTTCTTTGCGTTCGTTGATGATCTCCGGGCGTTCGTCAATCGGCGTTCCCCGGCTTTCCCGCTTCTGACGCGGGCGGACTTTCTTGTATTCCTTTTTCCGTTCGCCCTTTTCCGGGAGGTCGGCGTTGGTCAGTTCCAGAAATACGCCCTCGTCGATATACTTGTAAAGCGTGGCGCGGCAGAACGTCATACCGAAATGTGCAAATTCTTCCCGATGCAGAAGCGCGCAGACCGCCGCCGGGGAATAATCGTCGTTTATTATTTTATCTTCGATGAATGCGGCGACGGCATGATTCTTGCCGATTTTCAGCGGCGCGCCCTTTGCTGACAGGCTTTCTTGATAACGTGCCTCGGCAATTTCAGGGCTGTACCTAATATCCGTTGTCAGGTCTGAATTCATGTGCGTGTACGTCCCGCGCTTCACTTCCCGATAGATCGTGCTGACGTGTACGCCGAGGTCTGCGGCTATCTGCTTCGGCTTGTATCCGATATTCAGACGCGCTTCAATTTTCAGTCTGTCCCGAAACTGCAACTGCTTGTATTGTTCGCCCATGTCATGCCCTCCATACATAGCAAAAAGGGGCGGTTTCCCGCCCCTTGCCGCTGTCATTGTTTGCCGCCGCTTTCGCAGTATCCAGCAATGAATTTTTTGATTTCCGCTGTGGGATTTGTCCCATTCTCCGCGCAGACCCGCCGGAATTCTTCTAAAACATCCGGCTTCAAATCCAGCGGGAAACGCACGTAGTTTTTGCGATTGTACCGCTGCTGTGCGGCGTACTTGCTCTTTTCTTCCATGTTACCGCCTCCGTTTCAGCGATATAATAATTGCACACACTGACAGGATGATGCTAATTCCGCATAAAATATAAATGACCGTATCCATAGTGATTTGACATTGAGCCGCGTTCATGTTATTCTATGGGCGAGGGGGATTTCTCCCCCTGCCCGTTACCTTGTCAGCTTTTCTATCAAAAGCAGAATTGCAATGACAAGATTGACGATTGCGGTAATAAGATTGATTGTGCTTGCCTGCTGGTCTTTCTTATTGCCGCTTTTCTTATGCGGTTTCTTGCTCAATGTTTTTGTCCCCCCTTTCTGATTCTTATTATACTATACACGTACGTGTATGTCAATAGCTTTTTGAAAAAATGTAAAAAAATTTACCCCGACGGGGAAGAATCCCGTCGGGGCTACTCTATGCCCAAAAGCCACAAAACAGATACGCCGAGGACTTTTGCGAATATCGGTATTTCATAGTCAGGAACAAACCGCGTCCCGATCTCAACGCGGCTGATCGAATCGCGCTCCATTATCACGCCCTCGACCTGAACGCGCGCTGCGAGGTCTGATTGTGATAGCCGCTGTTTCAGCCGCGCTTCCCGGATGCGTTCACCGCAGATATTCTTTTTCCCGTTGTAATCGTATATCTTCATGCGCTGCGCGCCGCCCTCCTTGTGCTAATGATCTGCATTATTCTTGACTTTAACACGCGGATGAATGATAATTGTGTTAAAGGTCAGCACGACCGAAAAATATCAGGAGGGCTACTCATACCATGAAAAAACTGAAAACGTGGCAAATCGTTCTTCTTGTGATCTTCTATCCCATCGGCATTTGTGTATGGATTTATCGGGTCTGGAAGAAATACAAGCTAAAGCGGGACGCGGCTACGGCTGCTGTCGCCCGCCGGGAAGCAAAAGAACGAGAAGATGCGGCACGTCTGGAAGCGTGGCGCGCAGAGCGGGCAGCGCGGGAAACGTTGAAATTCAAGGTTGTCGGCGTGACGTTCAAAAACGAGGACGGGAAAAGCCGTCAAACGCTTCTACGCAAGCTGCATTTCGGGGACGCGCCCTTTAACAGCGACGGGGGCGTTGACATTACGATTGAACGCGGGGCATATCAGGGCGAACCGGCGTTTTCCGTATTTGCCGAAGGTCATCAGGTCGGCAATATCAGCAAAGATGACGTGCCGTTTTTCGTGCGGCGTTGGAGCGATTTTGTCGGCGTGACTTCCGCCGAAGTCTACGGCGGCGGAACGGATGACGAGGGGCATTCGATCAACTACGGCATGAAAATCAACTGCGAGTTCCGCAAACAGGCGTAATGAAAACGAAAAGAGCGGGCGGGGAATCAAACCCCCGCCCGCTCAAATTATTTTTTGTCCGGGATAGCGTCAAGCATACCCGCGCTTTCAAAAGCGTTGTAAAGAATCTGCGCGACGGCTTCGCGCGTAATGGGCTGCTGCCACCCATAATTGCCCGCGCCGTCGCCGTTGAAAATGCCCTTTCGCTTGCAGAATTCCGCCGCGTCGCGCGCCCATGCAGAGGGCGTGTCGCCCGTGTCGGCGCAAGAGGTCAACTGTTTCCGTGCTTCTTCAATGTTCATGTCCAATTCCTCCCCGGATAACCGTTCCTTGAATTTCTTCCATTGTTCATTGCCGGACGTGCCGTAATAGGTGTTCGTATCGTCGCCCATCCACGGACGCGGACACCATTTCCCCGTAACGTCGTAATGCCGCACGACGTTTTCAAGCGGGACGTTGTATTTCTGCATCAGCATTTGTGTGAATACAACAAGGTTGTCCACGATCTCCGGCGGGAAATACCAATCTGCGGGCGCTGCGGAACGCGCCGTAGATTTGTCCAGCTTATACGGTCGGACTTCAATGCCGATACTGTTTTCATTCCTGCATCGCGGGTGAACGTATGCGCCGGATGTGCCGCAATGCCAAGCAATATTGTTGTCCTCGACGCACTGATATACGGTGCTTCCTTCGTCTAAGCAATAATGCGCGGATGCCTGAATACCCGGCGTATTGAAATAGTTTGCAACTGCTGCCGCCGTACCGAGCGAACCGAAATAATGAATCACGATGTATTCAATTTTCCGCCGCCCCGTGCATCGCCTGAAATTGCGGCTGATAAGCCGCTGTTCAACTGTCAGGGGCATTATTGCGCCCCCTTGCTTTCTACTGCGTCGCTGATCTTCTGCGTCTGCGTGCCGAAGTAGAACGCAATCACGACCGTATAAACGACCATGAATTCCTGACTGATCTGCTTCGTAACGGCTAAGTACGCGAATACCGCCGTCAGCGCAAGCGTCACAATGCTTTTGACGCTCAAAAGCGCGCCGATTCGTTTCAGAATGATTTCGTTCATGTGTTTTCCTCCTTTTAACAGTCCCGTTTCAGTGTGGTTTCGTACACGATACCGCCCGCCGTGTTTTCTGCCTTGCTTTTGTTCAGGGCAAAAGACAGCACCGTAGCAGTAGCCGCCTGCAATAACGCTATCAGCGCAGTCAAATACGGCAAGCTGCCCGTATAGTTGTTTGTGACTGCGATATAGCATAAATCCAGCGTTGTCGATGTCGTTTTATAGTCAATCAACAAAACGCCGTAGCAAAGAAGTTTGCTGAATGACAGATAGCCTTTTACAAACTCCCATGCTGCGGCAAACGCTGCTTTGATCTTCATGCGCCGTAGGGCGCGCTTTCTGGTCATTTGCTGCCCCCGTAATCGTGGGACTCCAGAATTTCAAGCCGCTTGTTCGTGCGGGCGCTGTCGCCCTCCAGCTTCACAACACGTTCTGTCATCTTCACAAGCGTTTCGTCCTGTTTTTCCTGCTTGCGCTTAATGTCATCCGTGTTTGCCTTGATATAGCCGATTTCGGTCAGCACCGTCCCGGACTCCTTGCCCGCGTCGGCGCTGTCTTTTTTGCTGTTCCTCGCAAACGCAAGATATGACAGCGCAAACCCCGCAAGCGTTCCAAAAATGCCGATAATCACGCTCCAATTCATAATGCACCCTCCGTTATTGTTCGATGTAGTCAAGCGTCACGGTTTCTTTCCCCGGCAAAATGGGACAACCGCGCACGTGGTAAATCGTTCCGTCAATCAGAACGCCCTCGCCGTCCGCTTCTCCGCAGACGGCATACATACCGGGCGCGGTCAGCCGCACCCATATCAGCGCGTCGCGCTGCGCAATAACCTTGCCGTCCTTTGCGGCGGTGTAGATTGCGCGGGTCATGCCGTGACCTCCTGCCATCCGGCGGGGTATTCTTCGGGAGTCCATGTGTTGCTGTCAAGCAGCGATTCGTAAAGCACGTCGCCCCAATAGCCGCGTTCACCCTTTGAAAACGCAAGCCCCGCCGTAATGGGTGACGGAATAACCCGCACGCCGTTTTTATACAGCACGTCTTCCCACAAGTTCGGCGCGGCTTCCGGCGTGTTTTCCGCCGTGTCCCACAAATCGACTGTCGCGCGCTTCAACGCGCCTTTCCAGTTGATGCGCGTGCCGGACTTCACAAGCGCCCCGCCGCCGGTCAGCGTCGGAAACAGTTCTACGGCGGTCGAACCGTCTTTGTTGTCAAGTCCCGCGCCCGCCGCCTTTTCGATCATTGCGCGCAGTTCCCGCGCCCGCTGGACAGTAATCATTCGTCCGCACCTCCTACCAGAATGTCAACGACTTTATCGGCTTCGGCAATCATCAACGCGCCGCTGAATTGCTCCACGGTCGCCGTCGGTTCGATGCCGAGTAGATCATCGTCAGAAAACTTATACACGAAATCTTCAAGACGTGTTTTCGTTTCCCCGTTTTCTTCTGTGTAGTCAACCGGGACTTTCACACAAAAGCCGCCTGCCTGCGCCCGCTCACACGGGACATAGCACCCGTTTTCATGCAGGCGGACAAAAATAACGTCATCCGAATAACCGATGACGCTGCCGTTCTGTTTGATCTGATACATAGGTTATCCCTCCATTTTCGGCGGCTGTCCGAGCCGCGCAGAATAAAACGCCGTCAGCCTCGGCGTGGGCATTGTGCGCAAGAGGTTTTTCCAGTAATAATTATCAGCGTCCGGGAAGCGTTCGGCGGTAAAATCCGCCGCCGCGTCGCCCTTGCCACTGATATAGAATCGGTACAGCTTGTCAAGCAGCTTTTGCCGGTATGCGCCCTCCGGCGTGTCTGGTCTGAAATGTTCCCAGCCGTCCTCGCTGGTCACGGCGCAGATACCGCGCCCGTCCGGGGCGTGAAGGAATCCGCCGTTTTCCGTTACCTTTGTGCCGTGGCGAAGGTTGAAATAGCCGCCGATTCCGCTGCCCTTATACCGTTTGTAAGTGATGTAGTCCATACGTACCTCCCGGAAACAGTTGATTGTACTGCCGCAATACCTTTTGTACGGCAAAGTAGGAGTGAAATCTTCTCATGTGACCGAGCCATGATGTGACGGAAGCTGCTACGTCCGCCGCTGCCATCCTGCCCCGGTCTACCCATCTTCGGAAAATCTTCAATTTCTGCATCATGTGCCGAACGCCCTGATACGTCGCTTTGCGGACGATCTTGCCGGTTCTTCCGTATCGAAAACGGACTTTTACAAAAGAGAATCCGCGCGTCAATTTGATGATCTGCGTTTTCTTTTCGTTCAGGCGGATACCGTGCGCGGCGCAGAGCCGCCGCAAATGATGCAGGCAGTTTTCGAGCCGCTTCTTTGAACGGTCGATAATGCAACCGTCATCCATGTATCGGACGTACTGTTTCATGCGCAGAACGTCTTTTATGAAATGATCGATCTTGTTCGGCAAGGCAAGCGCGGCAATCTGTGAAACCTGACTGCCAAGCCCTAACCCCACGTCCCCGAAGTTGGAAATAAAATATTCCGACAAGCGGACGAGGTTTCCGTCGATTCCGCTGCGCCGGAATTGTTCAAATATCGGTTCGTGATGCGCTGTGTCGAAATACTTTGAGAAATCGAAAATCAGGGCATAGCCCTCGTTTCCGTACCGGCGGTAATGATCTGCAAGAAACCGCGTCACGCGGGATACGGCGAAGTCATAGCCTTTTCCGGGCAGGCTTGCGCCATTGTCGTAGATAAACGACTTTGATAATGCAGGGACGAGGCAGTAATCGCATAAGCAGCGCTGTACGACACGTTCGGAAATGTGAACGCTTCGGATGTGGCGCGGCTTGCCCCGTTCTACAAGATCAAATTCGTAAAATCCACGCGACCGATATTTTCCGGTCAGTAATTCTTCCTGCGTCTTTGCGATGTGGGCGAGGGCAGACGATTTATAACGCTGTGTGCTTGCTTTCCACCCAACGCCCTTGATAGACGCGCGGTATGATGCGTAAAGATGGTCAAAAGAAAACACCGCGCCGAAATCCCCGAATTCTTTCAACGCTTTTGCTTTCTTCTCTATGCGCGCGGCTTTGCGCCGCTGATACCGCGCTTCGTGCCTTTCTGTGCTGTTCATGGGAAAATGATACCTCGTACATTTCTTTCTTGTCGCGCTGTCTAAAATGCGTAACGGCGTAGCCATGAAAACGCGGGGAACGCGCGCCCCACGTCCATGCAAGTAGCGTCCGGCTTTCCGTATCGTGGTATATGTTTGTCCGGCGGCGGATGCCGTCAGAGGGGTTATATTCCCCTTTTGTATAGGGACTGCTTTTGCCTGTCGGCTAATCGGTCTGCCCTATGTCCATACAAAATCCGGGGGCAAAGCCATTCGAGTAGTTCGCGTTGTTGTTGTTGACCGTGCCGTCAGTATTCACATTCACGAAATTCGTGGAATTGCTGGCATTCGGGGAACGGAGCCACCAATTAACGGCTGTACGGAATATAACCCAAATCATGCAGGGCGGCGCGCTATCGCGCTTTGTCGCTCCGCTTGATCTTTGATATTTGTGCGAGTTCGTCGGTTATCAGCTTGACCCATTCTTTCAGGACGTTCGACGGCAATTTTTCATGGTTGACATTCATATACGCAAGGTCAAGCACGTCCAGCATGGAATTGTAATAGCCTTGCGCCCGTTCGTACAATTCCTTGCGGTTCTGCTTGTCTGCGTCGTTGTGAATGTAAATCAGATTTGCCGTCTTGATAAGCCGGTACGCCTCGCGCGCCGCATTGTAAAGCGGCAGCGAGAAATAGAACGTGTAGCTTTTCGGTAAGATTCTGACGCGGTTGTACGTGAAAACGTAGATTTCGCGGGCGAGGTTGATATACTCCGCCGGGCTTTCTCCGCGTCGTGACTTCGGTACTGACATTTCGTGACCTCCTGCCGCCTGTGCGCCCATTGAGGGCGCAAGGCTTGAATTCCGAATTATACACAAAAGCCGGGGGCAAAGCCAATCGAGTAGGACGCGCTGTAGTAGCTGACCGTGCCGTCAGTAAACACATACACGAAACGCGCGGAACTGCTGGCACGCGGGGAACGGAGCCACCAAATAACGGCTGTGCTTGTCGCGCTGTGATTGTATTTGACCTTGCTGTTTCCGGCGCTGTAATACGAATACTGCGCCTGTTTGCTGGCTTCGTTGCTGTTTGCGTAAGTGGTAGACCCGAATACTTCGTATTCCGATAACAGGAAAAAGTAATCTGTGGTCGCCGTCACCGCGCTTGCGGCGCTGCTGTTGCCTGTGTTGTTTGTGTACTTCGTCACGGATTTCAGCACCGCGCGGAGCGCTGCCGGGATGACCGCAATGATCGTGCCGGAATAGCTTGACAGGCTTGTACCGCAAATTGCCGTTCGCATATTTGACGATGCCCAACCGCCGGAGTTTGAGTTGCTGGTATTCATGCGGAATCCGCCGCCGGTATTGTTGTAATGGCTGTCGCATAGCGCAACGTCTGTGCCGCCGGACAGCGCCGTTTTGCCTAACTGGAAATGAATGCGGTTTGTTCCTTCGACGCTGGAATTGTGATTGAACCCGATGATGAACACATACGTCGTGACGTTGGATAATGTCAACGCGCCGACTGTGCCGTTCAGCGTGACCGCCTTGCGGTCGCCAATGCTCCAATAGGATGCGCCCTGTCCTGCATCAGATACGGACTTGATGACGCTCCATTCGTTATTGTTCAGCGTAGACGAAACAAAAGAGAGGGTCAGCGCGTACGTGGTCGTGCTGGATACGACGTTGACTGTGCCGCTGACGCTCTGCCCGCTCTTTGTGGCGACGATTGTATATGTGCCGGTTTCCGTTACGGTAAATACCGCCGTCCCCGTGCTGGTCTTTGTCTGGACTGTTACGCCGTCCTTTTTCAACGCGACGGATGCGCCGGAATCGACCGTTACCGTGATCGTCGCGCTAAAGAACGTCAGGGACACGGCGTAGCTGTCTTTTACGGACACGCTCTGTGTGTTGGAAGTCTGTCCGTTTAGCGTTGCCGACACGCTCCACGTACCCGCCTCCGGCAGTTTCAGAACGCAAGAGCCGCCCGCCGCCGTGCCTGTGACGGTCTTGCCGCTTTTCGTCGCGGTTACTGCCGCGCCGGATGTAACAGAAACGACGAGGGATAATTCCACCCCCGCCGCCGATAATGCGTTTGTTTTTCCGATCATGTTTTACACCGCCTTAATGCACAAAATAGATTGCAGCGTGATCGCCGCCGCCGGTTTCGACGCGGCGTAGATTTTGACCGTACCGCTGCCGGACAGCGCGACGGGCGCGTAGATGCCGGATGCGGCTTCCGTTGCCCCGAACGTAACCTCCGGCACGTGGCTTGCGGTCACGCCCGTCAGCGCCAGTGTCGCCGCGTACGGGTATGCTGCATACGTGCTGTCGCTGCTCCACGCGGACGCTGCAACGCTGACATTCTGGAAAATAAGCGCCTGCGCATACCCGCTGTGTGAATGGCTGGCGGCGGCGAAATCTCCCGGCTTTTTGCCGCTGTCCTTCTGCTTGCCGGTCGTGCCGTCGAACGCGACGAGGTTGCCGGAAACCGGGGACGAAACCTTTTCGACGTACCCGCTGTGCGTGTGGCTGGCGGCGGCGAAATCTCCCGGCTTTTTGCCGCTGTCCTTCTGCTTGCCAGTCGTGCCGTCAAATGCGACGAGGTTGCCATCCGTCGGGGATGTGACCTTTTCCGTTTTTCCGTTGTTCAGGGCTGTAATGTTGTCCTGCATTGCTTTCTGATCTGCCGCCGTGAAATATCTGCCGATAACGTCGCCCGCAGACCACGCCCGCGCGGTTGTGCCGTCCTGCCCGCGTACAACGGTCAGCACGTTCCCGCTCTTTTCGGTCATCAGCACAGTTTCCGCCGTAGACCCGTCTGCACCGATTGTCAGCAAGTTCGGCGCATCCGGCAGCATTGTCCCGTCAACGACGTTTACGGTCGTTCCCGCCGCCGTCAGCGCGCCGGACAGGGACGTTTCCGGCGTGTTCGCCTGTGGCGGGTACATTTTTGCAAGTTCTGCCATTGCGTAACCTCCCGTTTTAGTAATCGCCGCCGCCGCGCGAATTGCAGAACGTCTGCATGAATACCGCGCCGACAATGCGGCTCATGGAATTCGGTAAAATCTGAATCGTATGCCATGCGTTGCGCTGAATCTTTCCGCTGCCGTCCGTTTTCAGGTACTCGACAATATCCAGATTGTCGTACGATGCCGGGGCAGGGATTTCCACGCCGTCAACCTTGATCGTTGCCGAAGATGCCCGCGCGCCCTCATAGATGCCGAATTCGATTTTGTGTGTATGATCTTGAACCGTGTGCGTGTGCGCCTTTACCGTGTGCGTATGGGCGCTGACTCTATGCGTATGCGCGCTGACGCTATGCGTGTGCGAACCGACGGTATGCGTATGCCCCGGATGCGTATGCGCGCCGGACGGCACGAAATTCACGCCGCCGATGATATTGTTGTTGTAGTCTATCAGCGCAAGGCGGTCGCCGCGCGCAAGACCGTGATTGTGATTTTCGCCGCCGCTGCCGCCATTATCCGAAGAATTGATTGTGTTGCTGCTTCGCAGACTTGTTGACGATGACGTTGTTCCGCCGCCGGACGAGGTTGTAGACCCGCCGCCGCTGGATGTGGTCGAACCGCCGCCGGATGACGTTGTTTGTCCGCCGCCGCTGGAGGTTGTCTGCCCGCCACCGCCGCCGATTGCTTTTTCATACGCGCGGAATGCTTCAAACTGGATGTTTAACAGCATTTTGTTGATACGCACGACGGAATCAGAAATATACAGTTTCAGCGTCGCCGGATGCGTTGCGTCGGCGTTGTCCGTGAAATTGTAAATCTGCTGATTCGTCGCGCCCTGCGCATACGTTTCGTTGATGAGGGCGCGGTTTTGCAGTTCCGAAATGCTGCCCGCAATGTCCTTTGACTTGTTGGCTATGGTCACGGTCACGCTTCCGGGGTCGCCCTGCGCGTCGCTTTTCTCCACGCTGACAATGCGCGTGCGGAGGTTGATGCCGTCGGCTTCATCCACGACGCGGACGATCTCGCCGGGGCGGAATTTTGAAAACGTGTCGCCGGTCAGCCTGTGAAGGTCGATTGCGCCAATCTCATAGCTGACATATGGGTTTTTCAGTTCTGCAAGCATCTGTTCCGCGTAGCCCTTGAGGTTTTCCGCGACTTCATACCGGCTGTCTACAAGGATGGTCGAACATAGCCCGTACTGCTGAATGCTCATTGCATCCTCGACATACGGCTTGCCGCCGTTCACGCCCGCAATGGTCAACTGATTCACGCCCTCGCCGTAACCGAGGGCATAAATGCGGTTTGCGATGCCGGATGCGTCCACGGTCTTTTTCATCGAGGTCATGTTCTTCGCGTATCGGACTTCGCTTTTCATCGTGTCCGACGGCGCTACAAGCGAAATCGTCCACGGGTAAACAGTCGTGTCCCATGTCCACATATATTCGCTGTCAAAGCATTCCGGCACGGCGAACAGCGCCGCAAGCAGCGTTGAATTTTCCCAGTTGTACTCGAAATACCGCTTGAAATCGCAATCGCCCAAAACCCAGTTGCGCGTTGTCTGCCGCGCAAGCACGTAGTTCAGCACGTCGGCGGTCTTGATGCCGCCCCCGCCGTATTGATGGTACTGAAACAGCACGTCGGACAGGAGCGTAGCAAGGACGTGTTCGCAGTCATAGAACCGCGTCGCGCCGTTGCTGCGCTCCAAATCTTCCCCGATGATGCGAAACAGGTCAATTCTTTCGTCGCCGTCAAAGATTTCAACGAAATTCAACGGCTGGCAATAGGCGTTCTTGTCATCGTCCGCCGGAAGCGTAAACGTCGCCGTCCATAACGAATTGATTTCCAGCGAATAGCTGACGGAAACGGCGTTGTCAAGGAACGCAAGGCGCTTCATGTTGCGGTCAAAAATCTGTGGGACTTTCATTATAGCCACCTGTCTTTCCACAAAACTTTAATGTCCGCCGTCGTGCCGCCCTCTACGATAATGTCGTTTTCGCCCGGTTTCAGCTTGAAAAATTCGCTGTCATCGCTCAGAAGGTCAATGACATTCGCACCGTTCAGCGTGATCGTCATGTGTCCTGTGTCAATAATCAGTTCGTCACCGGCTGTCATGGTCAGACCGGGGAATTGCATCGTAATCGAACCGTACGTTGAAACGCCTGTTGCGGTCGCCGTCGCTACGGCTTCCGCCATCGCGTCAAAGAACAGTATGCGGATGTAATCACCCACGCTGGATGATTCTGCTTCTGCAATGGCAGACGGCAGCACGACGCGGATAATCACGCCGCGCGCTTCTGCAACCGCTTCGACCGCTCCGTTCAAATGCCGGATGATCTTGACCGCCGCTGACGCATCCGTTTCCGCGTTCGCCGTCGCAAACCATTCAAAGACGATGGACGATGAACGGTTAAACGATGTTCTGTTGTATGCAGAGCGGTTAAACATGGTCTTGCCCCCTTATGACAGCGTACAGACGATTGCCCCCGTCGAAACCGTGATTGCGTCGCCGCTCAACACATTCTTGCTGCGCGAAAACGAGCCGTACCAAAGCAGATTTCCGCTTGACTGTGCATCGTAGATGCCCCAATACGCGACCGTGCCGAGGTCTGCGGTCATCGTGCCGAAATCGACGGCAGCGCTGTTTGTGACCTGTTCTTTGCCGGACACAAGCGACGGCGTACCGAACGTGATGATCTTGCGGGCGTATCCGCCGCCGCTGACTTCCGTGCCGTTTCCGCTTGCCGTCGGGTCAGTCAGAAACAATGCAAGGTAGTACGTGCCGCTGCGCAAGGATGTGTTCAGTAGACTTGTCGCGTGGACGTTTGATAATGCGCTCATGTTGAAATACCTCCGTTCTTTAATTCACCTTTAACCGCGTAACGGTCAAATTCGTAATTGTGCCGCGCGCTGTAATGTAAATCAGCCCGTCGGTTTCCTGCGTGCCTTTTACGTTAATCGTGACCGTATCCGGCAGGGAAACGGACTGCACGGCTTTCTGGTTGTAGCCGATGGATTCCGCGAACGGCTCACACAAAAACGTAACGCTGCAATGCCCGGTAACGGCAATCTGTTCAATGCCGATGCCGTCAATGACCTTTGCGCTGTACGCCTTTTCTGGTTCGTCATCGAAAATAAGCAGACCGTCGCCGGAGAGCCATTCCGCGACGGCGCGCGCCGTCTGCCGAACGCCCGCGTATGCGTTGCCCGCTCCAACAAAAGCGACTGTGCATGAAATCTGCCGGTTGTCGTAGCCGTCCGCAATGTCATACGTGCCGGATTTGCCCGGAATCTTGTATTGTGTGATTCGTTTTGCCGGAAGCAGCGTCCTGTCATCGGACTTGAATACTACGCCCATGTCCCGGCTGTGTACGTTGTTGAATGTAAATCCAATCATTACGTAACGACCCCCTTGCTGCGCGTTTTCGTTTTCTGCATATTGTAGAGTTCCTTTGCAACCTTCTTCACGTCGGCTTCTTCCCGCACTTGCAGCGCCGCAATGTGGAAATGATTTGTAACGGTCGTTTCGCCGCCTGCGGTCGCGCCTGCTCCCATATGTCCGGCGTTCAGGGATGCCGGAATAGACGCGGCAACTTCCTGAATGGTCGCCCGCGCGGTAAAGCCCGTTTCAATGTCCCCGATGCCATCCGCGAGGGAAGCGTTGACCTTTGCCATTTCGGACTCGACTTCCGCAATCATGCCCGCCGCCATATCGTCAACGGCTGCAACGGCTTTGTCGCCGTCTTTGTCGATTGCGCCCGCCAGACCCTCGACAAGCATAGACCCCACCCATGCCATCTGTTTTGACGGGGATGCGATGCCGAAGAAATCCTTGATTCCGTCCCAAATGCCGGAAATCCAACTACTAACCTGATCCCAAAGCCAACCGGCAAGGGACTGAATACCGTTCCACAAGCCGCGCACAATGTTCGCGCCGACTTCCGTTACCTGTGAAATGCCCTCTGACAGCGCATTGACGATGCCGGTAATGATCTCCGGCATTGCCCGCACGATTTCCGCGATGATCTGCGGAAGATTCGTAATCAGGGACGTAAGCAGCTTCACGCCGGTTTCTACGATAAGCGGTATATTGTCTGTCAAAGCCTTTACGATTGCAGAAATGATTTCCGGAAGCGCTTCGACAATGGTCAAAATGATTTCCGGCAGATTGTCAATCAGCGCCGTAAGCAGCTTGAAACCCGCGTCAATGATCTCCGGCAAATGCGTCAAAAGCGTTTGAATGACGCTTGTGATGATCTGCGGCAGTACCGCAATGATCGTCTGAATGATCGTCGGAAGGTTAGTGACGAGGGCGGTCAGAAGCGTCACGCCCGTTTCGATGATCTGCGGGACGGCTTCAAGCAACGCCGAAATCAGGCTTTCAATCAGATCCGGCAGCGCCTCCAGCAATACGGGAATCGCTTCAATGATGCCCTCCGCAAGCCCTGTGACAAGCTGCAACGCCGCTTCAATAAGCAGCGGAATGTTGTCAATCAGGGATTGCACAAGCTGCGTGACGGCTTCCACCGCCGCCGGAATCAGCGTCGGCAGCGCCGCCCCGATACCCTCAACAAGCGCGGTCAATAATTGCGCCGCCGCTTCGACTACAAGCGGCAGCGCCTCCACGATGCCCGTAATCAGCGTCGTAATCAGTTCCGCCGCCGTGCTGCTCAATTCCGGCAGCATATCTATGATACCGTTTAACAGGGCTTCAAACAGATTCACGCCGAGTTCCAGAAATTCAGGAATTAGCGGGCTGATCGCGTCCAGAATCCCCTCCATTGCATTCGGAATCGTCTTTGCAAGATTCTGAATGACGGGAGAAATATTCTTTACGACGGATTTGAACGAATTTACGACGTTATCGCACAGTTGGTCAATATTTGCATCCGCGTCGCCCATGCCGGTAATGAGGTTTTGAAACGACGTTTTCAGCATTCCAATAGAGCCGGAAATCGTTTCTTCCGCTTCTTTCGCCGTCGTTCCCGTAATGCCCATTTCCGTCTGGATGACGTGAATAGCATCTACAATGTCGGCGTAGCTGGAAATATCGTACTTGATGCCAGAAATCTTTTCCGCGTCATCAAGCAACCGTTGCATTTCCTCTTTTGTGCCGCCGTAGCCCAGCTTCAAGTTATCAAGCATTGTGAACGTCTGCTTTGAAAATCCTTTGTAGGCGTTCATAATGCTGTCCATGTCAGACCCCATTTTGTTTGCGTTGTCTGACATATCCGTAATCGCTTTATCCGCGTAGTCTGCGGCTTTTTCCGTGTCCCCGCCGAGGCTGGATAACAAACTTGTGGAAAAGCTGGTCACGGTTTCCATGTATTCATTTGCGGACAGACCCGCCGTTTTGTAGGCGTTGTTCGCATAGTCTAAGACTTTGCCGCTGCTGTCCTGAAAAAGCGTTTCCACGCCGCCGACAAGCTGTTCATAATCCGCATACGCGGTCACAACTTCAACGCCCAGCTTGACCGCCGCCGCGCTGATCGCCGCAAACGCCGCCGCTGCCGCCGTCGCACCGGCGACAAGCCCGGTTTTCAGCTTTTCGGAAAACTTCTCCGTATCTTCGTCGGCTTTCTTGACCTTGCCGCTGTATTTATCGACGGAATCAGCGCATTTGTCGGATGATTTTGCAGCTTCGTCCATGCACTTGTTGTTTTCGTCGATCTCATTGCCGAGTTTATTCAATTCGGCTTCGGCGCTGTTTGCCTGCGTCTGATATTTGTTGACGGCTTCCGTCGCTTTCTGCTGATTCGCTTCGGCGGTCGCAAGTTCCGTCTTGTATTCTTCGAGTTCCGCCGTCAATTTTGCCTGCTGTTCGGAAGTGTCCCCCTCCGCATCCGCAAGCGCATTCAGGGTGGCTTCGGTTTTTGCAATTTTGTCTTTCGCGCTCTGGACTTCGTTCCCGAATTTGCTTTGCGCGTCTTTTGCTTCTGACAGAATTTTGTTGATCGCGGCAAGTTTCTTTTCCTGCTGGTCATACATACCCGCGAGGGTTTCGCCCTTTGCAGACAACGCCGCGTAGCTGTTCAAATGTCCCGCAAACTGCGATTCTGTCAATTTCAGTTCACTTTTCAGCGTGCCGAGTTCGGAATTGATATTTTTTAGCGACGCGCGGTATTCGGCTTCGCCGTCAAGCTGCAATTTCGTTGATATTGTGCGCGTTGCCATCAGTTACCCTCCCCGTTGTTGCCTTTACCGTGTGCGATAAGGTACAGTTCCCACAAGTCAAATACTTCCCCCGGCGGCATAAACAGCGCATCAGCCGGGGAAATGCCGCACAAAACGGCTATTCTGTAATAGTCCGCGCGGCGAATCTTGTTTTTTTTTGATTCAATTCTTCAAGCCCTTCGTCAACTTCATCGTCGCCGGGGGCTGTGATCTCGCGCCCGTAACCGAGTTTGATTGCGTTCGCAATCGCACGTTTCAGCGGGACGATTTCATACGGCTGCGTCAAAAGCGCGAAATCGTCGCGTTCCGGGATGCGCCCCGGCTCATATCCCAACCGGCGGCGGACGAGTTCGCCGCGCTCTGCAAGGATAGCGGCGGCGTTGCACGTTTCAAGGAAACCTTCGCGCGTGTCCTGTTCCATCTTTTCCAGCATCAGGCGCGTGCCGCCGTAAATGTCGCGGATGGTAAACATCGCTTCGCCGTCCATGACGAGGAAATACGTTGTACCCGCAACCGTGATCTTTGCCGCTTTCATTGTCTTTACCTCCATAGCGCCAAAGCGGGCGGCGGAATTGACCCGCGCGCCCGCTCTGCTGATTGTTTAACCGCCGCCACCCGTTGCCGATTTGCCGAGTTTCGTATCGCACCACGCAATACAATTCGCTTCCGCGCCGTCACCTGTGAATTCCTTCGTAATGCGCCATGCGCCGGAATTGCAGCGGAAGATTGTAAACGTCGTGTTGGACGTGCCGAACGTGATAGACGAACCCTTTGTTGCGGCGCTGTCGTTGCCGAGGATTGCCTTTGTTTCGGGATGGAAGATGCCCTTGAAATAGCGGATACCCTTGCGCATGATGACCTTGTAATACACAAGACCGCCGCGCGGGGCTACGTCGCCGTCGGAGTCCGTGACTTCGCCGCTTTCCACGTCCTTCGTCGCACCATGCAGGGCGGTTTGTACTTCGTCGGTCTTGTCATCCGTTTCCAGCGCCAGAGAGCCGGACGCGAACATATCGACTTTTTCCGCAAGCGCATCGTCGCCGTACAGTTCGCCGGAAGCGTTCGTAACGGTCAAATCCGCCTTGACCAGCTTGCCGATTGTGACTTTCTTTTCGTAATCATACGTCGGCAATGCACCGTCAGGCGTGGTCTTGATGGGCGCAAAAACAGGGCGTTTTGCTCCAAACTGTGCCATAATGTAACCTCCTAAAGATTCTTGGATTTCAAATACTTGTCATAGACACCCGCTGCCGCTTCAACGGCTGCGTCTGCCGATTTTTCGTTTGCTGTGTTGATGAATGGGCGGGCGGGTTGTCCAGCCTTGCCGTATTCGTTGACGAATGCGACCTCGGCGTTGCGGCGCTTGTTTCCGTCGCTGCGCGTCCCTTTCGGTGAAACGTAGATTGCGCGGCTTGCGCCCTTGACCTTCAATTTTTTGTCGTATGAAATACTGCCCGCCGTTTTGCCGGTCGCATATACGCCCATGCTCTGCGCTTCGGACTGCTGCGCGGCGGCGACCACTTCCGCCTCCGCCGTCAGCATTTCCAAAACGGTTTCGTCTGGCAGTTCCATAAGCGCCGTCATATCGTCAATCAGACCGTCAAGCCCCTGTGTCGATAATTCAGCCATCGTCAACGCCCCCGGAAATCTCGCATTCAAAAACGTAATGCTGCCCGGTTTCATCGGAGGCGGGCGTGATCGTCGGGCGCGTAAAGCCCCCGGCGACAAGCCGCCGCGTGATCTCTCGCCGGTACGCAAGCGAATTCTTTTCATGCGGCGCGTATAAATGCACCTGCGTCAGATAGCGCCAGTGTTGCGCATCATCGTCCCCGAAATCTTCCGGGATAGCCGTATAGTTGAAAACGATGTATTCCGTCGCTTTGCCCTTGTAGGTATCAGCGGCGACCGGCAGGAGGTCGGAAAACATCGTTTTCAGCGTTTCGTTGACATTCATGCGCTTGCCTCCTTGAATTCAGAGCATTCCAGCGTGTAGAATTCGCGCGCGTCCGTGTATGCCCGCTCGACCTTGTATTCCTTGCCGCTGAACAGCAAACGTTCCTGATTGCCATAATCGCCGTATCTGACTTTCACGGTTATTGCAAGATCAATGCCGATCTGCTTTGCGGCGTAGAATTCCGTGCGCTTGACGGATTGCACGTCCGCGAAAACGCGCGTTTCCTTCACGACTTCCGCCGGGTATCCGTCCGCGTCCGTGTCCGTGACTACGGCGCGGAGTATCACGACATCGCGCCAATACACGGGCTAACCTCCTTCCGCGACAATGTATTTATCCGATAGCGTCAGACCGTTCCGCTGCTCTTTGTACGATGCGCGGTATCGCTCCGCATCATCGTTGTCAAGCCCGAATTCAGCCTTTACGTACGTTTCGACCGCTTTCAGAATCAGCGGGTCAGTTTCGTCGTTCGCTTTTTCCTCAACAACGCCGCCGAGCGCAAGGTCTGCGCGGGCGGCGTTGATGAGGTCGGTAATTTCATTGTCGAAATCGTCGGTTGTCAGCCGCAAACGTTGACGGATAGCCGCGACATATTCGCTGCTAACTGCCATGTTCAGCCCTCCGCGTTACGCCGTTGCTTTTGTGAGATGCACGAATGCACCGAGTCCGGCAACCGGCTTGCAGTCAAAGACACACGCGCCGAGGTAATCAATGCTGTTGGTTGCAAGCCCGGAATGCTCAGAGCGGACAACCGTAATGTCCTGCGAATAGTTGCCGATGATGTACTCGAAATCGCCGTAGTACGCTTCATGTGCCGCAAGCGAACCAGTGAAGTAGACCTCTGCGCCCATGATGTAATACTTGCCGCCTGCGAATTCGATGAGGTTGTTCTTCGACTTGTTCATCAGCGGGAAGAAATCAGTAAAGAACGTCGCCTTGTTCATGCACCAGACGGCATTTCGCTCATAGCCGGACGCAAGCATACCGTAAAGCGAAACTACATTTTCTTCTGTCAGGGATGCCGTTTTTGTAACTGTCACCTGATCTGTGCCGTCCGTGTACGCGCCGCTTGTACCCTTGCCCGCGACCTTCACGCCGCCCGGCTGATCGCTGCCCGTACCCGTGAAGATGTAATTTTCAATCTTGCGGGCGATGGATTCGGCAATCACTTCGACAATGTAGCTTTCAAACGCGGACAGCGCCATTTCGGAAGATGCGCGGGATGCCTTGACCAGCTTGACGATTTCGTATCCCGTCAGGGAAACGGAAGTCAGGCTGTCGGAGGCGGCGGTAATGCTTGCGTTCTCCGTGTGAAGCGCCGCGTCACTGTTCGTGCCTTCGACGGCGAATTTGAAATTGCCGGGGACGTGGAAGATTTTGCAGCGCTGCAAAATCGGGGCGACCTCGTACATTTTCTTGATGATCTGATTCGCGGTCGTTTCCGGGATGATGGGCAGCGCGGAATTTGCAGCGGTCGAATACGCGCGCTGTTCGTAAACGCGCTTTTCATCGTCCGTCAGGGACTTGCCCTGCAAGGTTTTCAGCCATGCGGAACGATACAGCTTTTCCGTATCCTCTACGGGCAGGCTGCGGGCAGCGACGGGGTTTTCGATGGGATTGCCCGTAGCCGATCCGGAATTCAGCATACGTTCGATTGCCTGACGCTTTTCGAGTCCTGCATCTTCCTCATTCAGTTCGCGCAGTTCCTTTTCCAGCGCGTCAATGTCGGCGTTCTTGTCATCGGTAAGCAGCTTGCGGATTTCAGCCTTGCGCGCGGCGATTTCGGCGCGTCTTTTCTCAATGTTCATGTTTTTACCTCCATAAATTCAAAAAATGTGGGTTTTCAGTATGTCAAAGCTATCAGACGTTTCCTGCGCGCGGCTTGCTCCAAAGCCGCCAGTTCCTTTGAATGCTCCACTTCAAAGAAACTGCGCGCGGAAATTTCTGTGTCTTTGTACGCGGGAATATCCACCGCCGACACGTCGTATAGCTTCTTGACCTTTGTGATCGTGCGGGTATGCGTTACGCTGTCATACTTGGATTCGCGCACAGAAAAGGAAAAGGACATTTTATCGACATACCCGCCGTCGATTTCCTCATACAGTTCGCGCCCCGCCTGTGTGCCGCCGAGGTCGGCTTCCATGTGCAAGCCGCGTTCGTCGATGGTCAGCGTAAGCGTTTTATTGCGCAGACGGGCGACCACCTTGCCGCCGTGATTGTAGTTAAAAATCACGTCGGACATATCGCATTCGTCAAATGCGTTGCGGTCAATGACCTCGGAATACTTCACGCCGTCGTATTCAAAAAGAACCGTCGGCGTATCAAACACGACCGCCGTACCGCGCACGCGGTATTCGTCCTTTTCTTCTGCGCGTGGAACGAGGGAAAAATCCTGCACGGCGCGGTATTCGCGCCCTTGTTTCATACCCATAACGTCAAGCCTCCTTCGCTTCTGCGCCGTCCGGCTCTGCGGGCGGCGGGTCTTTTTCGTTCTTCGGGTCATCCGGCGGCGTTTCGCTGTCTGCGCCCGTCTGATACTTGTCGGCAAGTTTTGCATTTACCATGTTCAACGTCTGGACGCGGCGCGCACCTTCTTCGCCGCCGATTGTCGGCATATCGAACATTGTCAAAATCTGGTCAAGCGTCGCCGCGCCGATCTCCGTCAGGAATTTCGCCGCCGTCACCTTTTCGGGCAGCGTTGCAAACTGCACGGAATTTGCGGCAAAAATGATGCGGTTGCCGTGTCCGATCTCCCGTTCTGTAAACAGCACGTTCGTGAACGCCTGCGTTAGCTTGCGGAAGAACGGCGCGATTTCGCCGCTGTAAAAAGCCTGTTCCTGCTGCGGGGTAGCCGTGTTTTCGACGATCTCTTTTGAAACGCCGAGGTAGTCATAAATTTCTGTCTTGATGTATTCAAGCTGATTTGCCGGAATCGGCGTTGTCTTGTCGTTCAGCGGCGTATAGTCATACTTGGAATCCGTGACCACGATGCCCGCGCCGTTGTTCTCCATGCGCAAATTGTCCCGTACGAAATCGTCACGGCGGCGGTTCAAATCCTCATTTTTCACGGCGTTTGAAACTTTCAGGATGCCGCGAATGACGGCGACGAGTTCGGCAAACTTCGACATAGACTGATTGAACGTGTTCGCCGTTTTCAAAACAGGATTCAGCGGGCGGTTGTCATCCCCGAAAATATCGTTTTCGAGGAAATGTCTGCGGATGTGGATAATGCGGGAATACTCGCAGATATACGACGCGCCCGTTGCGAATTTGAACCGGCAATACAGCGTTCCCATATATTCAAGCAGTTCAAAATACTGCGCGTTGATGGGATAGATCGCCACAAGCCGCCGTTGACTGTCAAAGACGGGATATGCGACGGCGTTGTTGTAGACCTTGTATTGTGCCGCCAGCTTGTAATAAAAATCAGCCGCCGTCATGTACGGATTCGGCTGATACTGCAAGATGCGGTCAACGTAGTCATTGACGGATACCGTCGTTTCCGGGGACTGCCGGACGTGGCGCGGCTGCGCGGTCGATGCGCGGCGGGCGAATGCGTCCACGGCGGAACGAACCGTGTTAATATCCCACATATTGCCGGAATACGGCGAAAAGGTCGATTCCCATGAACTAAGCAGCTTGTACGCATGAAAATCCTTGTCGCTTTGCTGCTTCTTCCCGAAGATCGACTGAAATAGCCCTCGTTTTTCTGCCATGTTATCACCCCACCAAATACATATAGTCCTCGAAATCCCGCACATAGATGACCCACGCATTCAGGAGCGAAACCGCGCCGTCAATGCGGCGCTTGTCGGAAATCTTTACGGGCTGGATATTGTTGACCCCGCTTTTCTTGACTGCCGTGTTCGTCAGACACCAAAGCAAAACGGGGTTTTTGTTGTAATTCACTTTTTTGTCTGCGAATGCTGCGCCCATTTCGCGCATCGGCTGCGACCATGTAAACGGACCCTGCGCAACGGCGACCATTTCAAAGCCGTTGGAGGTCATTTCATCGACCCAGTAGCCCGCGAGGGCGCGGTCATATCCGACTTTGTACGTGTCGATCTTGTATTCGTCGCGCATCTGGCAGAACCACGCCGTAACATCGGAATAGTCCACGCGCACGCCGTCGCATACCGTCAGCAAACCACGGTCAGCCCATGTTTTATAGGGCGCTTCCTGCGTGTTGTGTTCGTCCAGCATTTCCAGCTTCTTCGCCGGTAAAAAGTAATGCTGTAAAACGTAAATTTGCGGGTCATCCCCGGATTTGCGAATCAGGAGCGTCGCGCACGTCAAGTCAGTTGTCGCGGATAGGTCACAACCGCCGATTGCGTACGTGTTATACACGTCCTGCATCGTGAACGTCGCGTCGCTCTTTACTTCGTCGTAGCTTAACCACGCCGCCGCTGTCACGGATTTTACGTTGAAATCTTTGCAGAGAACGCCGGGTAAATCTTCCGGATTCTTCTTTGCCCGCTCGACGAATGATGCCAGTGTAGAATAACGCTTGATCGTTCCGAGTCCCGGATTCGCCTTTATCCACGCTTGCGGGTCTGTCCATTCGGCGCGGTCATCCAGTTCATACAGCACCGGCAAAAACGTATCTTCCGTTATCTTGCCGTCGGCTATGTTGCACGCCAATTCGTAAATGTTATCAAACACGGATTCGCGTACCGTGCCGGATGTGGTAATCATAATCACGATGGGCTGTCGGCGGCTGGAGGTCGATTGCTTCATAACTTCGTACAAATTGCGGTCACGAATGGCGTGCAATTCGTCGATGATAACCGCGTGGGAGTTTAGACCGTCAAGCGTGTTGGAATCCGACGCGAGGGCTTCAAAGATGGATGCCGTCGCCGGAAAGTAAATATCGTTCCGGCGCTTTTTGATGATCGCGCGCAGTTCCGGCGACTGCTTGACCATGTTGACGGCTTCGGTCAGCGTCTTTTTTGCCTGATCTTTTTTCGTCGCTACGGAATAGATTTCCGCCGCGCCCTCATAGTCCGCGACAAGCAGATACAGCGCGATAGCCGCAAGCAGCGTCGTTTTTCCGTTCTTTCGGGCGACCAAAAGCAGCGTTTCGCGGAAGCGCCGGTATCCCGTGTCTTTTTCAAGCCAACCGAATAGCGTCTGAATGAACGCCTTTTGAAATAATTCCAGCTTCAACGCCGCGCCGAGTGTACCCTGCGACTGCTTGCAGAATTGCTCAATGAACAAAATCGGGCGTTCCCCGGTTTCTTCGTCGAAATAGTACGCCGAATCATCCGAGGGCGCGTCCATTTCCTGCATCAGCCGCCCGTAAACAGCTTTGACGCGGCGGCTTGTGACGATCTCGCCGCTTGAAATCCGCCCCCAGTATTCGCGCACATAGTTCATTATCTTCCCGCCGCTTTCGGCTTCGTAATAAACTGCATCAGTTCATCGCCCGCCGTTTTCTTTTCCTTTTCCGGCAGTAGGTTGATAAGCTGATTTGTCAGTGTGGAAAAAGATTTGATCGTCGTGTTATAGGCGCGTAGGGCGGGGGACTCCCGACGCATTTTCTGTGCGCCCTGCACAAAATCCTCGATAAGATCGCCGTTGTTGATCGCGTCGGCAAGGCGTTCCAGCGTAACCGACGTGACCGCGAATTGATTGATTAAACCCTCCGCGAATTGCTTCTTTTCTGTGGGTAAATCACGGAAAAGTTTTTTAATTTTCCGCTTTTTCGCGTCAATTTTTTCAGGGTTTGACATATCTTCGTATGTCTTTTTTTCTTCCGCCATATAATGTATGCCACCTCCTGAATTTTGCGTTACCCCCCCCCTCATGTGCGCGACCGGGGCGGTTCTAAACGTGGGTGAAGCGCGGTTACGCCGCCGGAAATTTTCAGCGGCGCACCGGGGGGGATATTGCGGATTCGATAACGTTTCCGTCTGCATCAAAAGCAAGACCGTCTGCAAGCGGCGGCGTTCCTTCGTGAATGATCGCGTGACACGTCCGGCAGACGGTTTCAAGATTATCTTCGTTCAGCGTAATCATGGGGTCATCTATGTTTCGCGGCGTTAATTCCGTCTTGTGATGGACGATGCAACCGGGCGCGCCGCACCTGACGCATAGCCCCGCGTCGCGTTTCAGGATGTACGCCCGCGTCCGCCGCCATGCTGCCGATTCGTAGAATGCTTTTGCAAATGCTTTCATTCCGCTGCCTCCTTGCAAAAGGGTAAAGGGAACGCCCTGCGCATAAGCGCAAGGCGCACGGCGGCGAGGTTTCCTCGACCTCCCTTTACGGCTATCAGCATAGCACGGATTTCCGAAACTTTCTGTTCAGACTTTTTTCAAAAGCGTCCGGCGCGGTCAGAGCAGCGCCCCAGCATCCGCACCGAAGTACAGCACAGCAAAGCCCGCAACGGCTTTATTGCGCAAATCGTAGATTGACGTGCGCGACGCATAGTTCACCTGTGCGGCAATTTCTTCTTTGCTTTTCCGCTCTATGTACCATAGGCGCAGTAATTCCGCGTCTTGCGGGTCAAGCTGCTGCAATACGCTGTCGATTTCGTCGATCTTGTCTTTTGTGCAGTTGATCTCCCGTGCAACTTCGGCAATCTCAATGCAATCTGTCAGCGCATCGTTTACACTTTTCGTGCTTGTGTACGGCTTCGACGTATCTAACGACGGATAGCCAGACGGCGCATTGTGGCGCATGATTCTTTCCTGCCGCCGCATCAGGTTTTTCAATGCCTTTTCAAGCATTGAACGTGATCGCAGCGTGTTTTCCGCTGCGTCAAAATAGTTAATCATAGCCCGCCTCCTTATGCGCGCTTCCCGCCGTGCCGGTATTCGCGCCCTTTGTTGTATTCGTGCTTTGCCATAAGCACGGCTTCAATGTCTACGCCCATGAACGCAAGGAAATCCATGATGCGCATGACCGCATCGCAGAGTTCGACCGCAACGCCCTCCGGCTTGCAGTTCCCCTCCGTATCAGCGCCCGAAGGATGCCCGACGTTATCGCAGATTTTTGAAAACTTGCAATTCTCCGGCGACAACGCGCACGTGCCGTAGATAACCGGGTTTCCGCTCCGCCATTCTTCCACGGCTTCCGAGATTTCAGCGTGTATCATAACCGCGACTTCCGGGAACGTGATAGGCGCATCATACCAACCGTGCGCAACGGCGTTTTTGTGGACATCCTGTGCAAATTCGTTTACCGTCATTCTTTCCGCCTCCGATTCGTTTTTGTTTTTCGCTGTGGCTTTATAAATTTACCGTCCCGGCGGTAAAACCGGGCGACGATATACCGTCCGCCGTTCACGTCGTTATGAAATGCGCCAGCTTCCGCAAGGAAATAGCCGGGGTACAGCTTTTCATATTCGGCGTTGTTGGTCGTGTCCCGTGCGAGTTCTTCCGCCCGCCTGCCGGAAATGCGTCCGTCACGTGTTTTCGGGTCAGGGTCAATCAGATTCTTTGACGCATTCCAAGCCTTTTTTCCGACGGGCTTTTTGACGATGTAATGCCCAAGACCGGCAAGCCCTGTTTCCGTGAATTGCAGACGGCGGCTATTCGCATAGCCCAAGCCCCAAGCCGCCTCCGCCGCGTCACGATCTAACCCACCGTTGATCGTGATGTGATGATGATAACGCCCGGTCTTTCCGCCGCGTTCTGTCACGACGATGTATTTCAGCGGCGGCAATCCGGCTTTCTTCCGCATCCGCTGAATGCGGCGTATGTAATTGCGGGCATTCCGGGCGGCTTCTTCTTCGCTTTCCGGCTGGACGGTATATGTCAGGTGAATTTCAAGATCATCCGGTGTGAAGTTCGCGTGAAGCAGTCTGACAAGTTTTTCTTCCCTGTGGCGCTGATTTAATTTCTTCTGTGCTGCGGTTGTCGGCTTGCTCCGGCTGCGCCGTCCATTCGATTGCCGATATGTAGGAAAAATATATACGTCGAGGTACTCCCCGCAGTAGTAGCGCTTTTCCCGATAGATTGTTTTCATGCCTCTACCTCCGGCGGCTCTGTGGTCGTTAAGTTACTATCCCATACAAGCCCGAAAATAGCGGTTTCCCGCCGCTTTTCGCTTGCATATCGCCCCGGAACGTGATATTATATATAAGGTATGAGTAACCTTGTCTTTTCCGAGGCAAGCACCGCCGACGTTCTGCGAAAACGTCGGCGGCTTTTTTATGCGTCCGTTTCCACCGCATCCGTCCAGTCAATAGCCTGTCCGCATTGCCCGCAGAATGCGTTCTGCGCGCCGTCTGCATTGTGCAAGTGTTTGACGCTGCCGCACCGCTTGCAGGCTAAAGCGGGCGCGGGGCGCGCTGGAAGGTATTCCGGTTTTTTCCGAACGCGGTACGACAACGCCGCAATCCCCATGCGGCAGGCTTCTTCTACCGGCTCAATGCTTTCGTAATGCTCCCGATGCGCGGGATTCAGAATTTCAATCGCACGTTGCACGTTCATATCTGCGCCTCCATCTTTTGCAAATTCCTTGTAACGGGTCATCGTGCAGGGGTTTCCGCAATTCCGTTTGTTGCATAGCGTGTTTTTCTGCGGGTCACATACATATAGCCCGGAACAGTCAAAATCCATCGTCAGCCCTCCCGATCATGTGCAGCGGGCAGTTTTTCAGCCGTTCTTTTGATACCCGAATGCCGCGTGTACTGTAAATCGACGCGCCCGCCGTGCAAATACCGTCGTTGTAGCGCCCGCCGGGGCGGTTTCCCATGCCGTCATAGTAGCCGCATTCCGCGCACGAACGCGGGATTTTCCGCATATTCGTAACGATGATGATTTTTCCAATGTATTTGTTCATTTCAGCCTCCGTCAGCGCCGCTTCGGGTCATAATCTTCAAAGCGTTCGCATTTTCTGAAAATGATCTTGTTGTTTACCCATCTTTGCAAAAGCCGTATTTCGCGCGGCGCATGGGGCTTGTCGTAGATCATAACGTATGGGTCATAGCCCATATTCCGCAACGTGTAAATCCTGTGCAGATTTTCCGCCTGCGTCGTATTGTAGTTCGTAAGCACGTAGACCCGGCGTTTTCGTTCATCCGTGATCGCGCCGTGCTGCGCGTACAATTCAAGCCCTTTCACTACTGCGTCGGACTGTTCCATGAAATCCCACGCAAAATGAATCATTTTCGTTTTCACAGCGTTCAGGGACAGAACGATTTCTTTTGTCAGTGTCCGGCAGTCAACGCCTTGCGTGAAATCGACCCATGCGCCGCTATCTGCCAGTTGCCGCAGAAGGTCAAGCCGATCTTTGCAGGCTGTTATATTCGGGTCAAGCAGCTTTATATATCGCTGTCCGTGCCACCATTCCGACAAGTCTGCGACTTTTCTGCTCTGTAAGCCCTCTTTGTCGCCAACGATGCAAAATGAACAGTGTCGCGGGCAACCTCTTGTCAGAAATCCGTATGCCGTATCTTTCGTCAATTCCGGGTATAGGGAATAATCAGGGTAAATGTGTTCGATTTCTTCCGGCAAATTGCCGTTAAGCCCGTATCCCGTTCCGCCTTTTATGATTTTCCTTGCATTCAAGGGTTCGTCAACGTCTTTTGAATATGTATCGTCAAACACCTTTGACATATAAACAATGTCGTAGTCACCGAATCCCCACCACCACTCGACATGATCGCCGCGCGATTTGTGGAATGCGGAAATCTTCATAAGCGCGAGATTCGGGAAATTGTGGCTATCTACGTCGATAAGCCCTATGTTCATGGTATGATCTTGCCTCCTTGCGGCTACTTCCCCGGCATTGAGCCGGGGAAGTTTTTGAATTCCGAATTTTACAAATCAAAGCCGGGGGCAAAGCCAAGCGAGTAGTACGCGCTGCCGCCGTTGACCGTGCCGCCAGCACTCACACGCACGAAAAGCGCGGAATAGCTGGCAACCGGGGAACGGAGCCAGTACGGATATGTACCATTTCCGGGGACTTCCTTCACGCGGTCGCGTTCTTCCTTGAAAATAGGCAACTGGAAGCTGTCTGTTTCTTCCTTCCACCATCCATCCGGGTCATTGCCGAAAACGTCCGTTGCTGACGGCAACCACAACGAATCAAAATATTCGTACGTTTCGCCGTCGATTTCCTCGCATAAGTGTCGCGGCGTGATCGCTTCGCGCAGTTCAGCGGGCAAATGCGGCAGAATATCTTCGAGGACGTGTCTGCGGGCTTCGCTTCTGAAATATCCGCCTTTGTTGGTCATATCCTTGTTCATCTGCCACATTTCGCGGAGGCAGTCTTTGAAAACAAATCGGGCGCTATGCTTGCCGACGTAGCCGCAAACCGGCGTAATCGTTTCGCCCGTGTCAAGCGCAAGCGTGATTTCGTCGTGCGGGCGGATGACCTCCAGACCGCGCCCCTCCTTGATCGCTGCTTTCAGTTCCGAAATATTGATTTCCTGCTCTGTCCTGCGTGTGATTTTCATTGTGTGACCTCCTCAATAGAACAAAAGATGTGATTTCCGATGACTGCAACGATATTGTCGTTGTATGCCTTTGTGCTGAAAAATACCGCTTCGGCGGGAAGAATGTAATCTGTGTCGTGCAGCGCGGTATAAACTGCGTCGTACTGCGTCTGTGTCGGTTCTGCTGTCCAAAGATACGGCGCGGGGCTGAATTGCCAAACGTCCCCGTACTTTTGGAAAACGACCTCTTCGACCGTATCCGGGAATTCCGGCGACAAGCAGCGGTTCAGCGCAGTCAGGACAACGGCAACTTGCCCGTCGAACGGTTCGCCGCGCGCTTCGTGCCATGCAAGCGCTGCCAGCATATCAATATCGTCCTCCGTGACATTCAGCGCCGCATAACGGCTGATTTCTTCCGGCGCTTCCTCCGGCTGTTCTTCCGGCTCTGTTTCTTCCGTCGCTTCCGGCGTGATCGTTTCCGGCGTTTTCGTGATCTGTTCCGCCGCTTTTGTGATCGCGGGCGCGATTTTTGTTGCTGCGGCAACCGTTTCCGTGCTTGCCGCTTCCGGCTGCGTGTCCCGCTCTACCGGGCGCGCCAGCGCGCAGACACAAGCAGCCGCAATGATTGCAATGACGGCGCACAGCGCGACCGTCGGCGCGAACCGGCGTATCATGCGGCGGTTCCGCCGCTGCTGCGCGGTCATTGCTCTGTGCTTGCCGGTTCTTCTTCGGCAAGCACAATAAATTCACATTCGCGGGCTATCTGCGTCCAGCGGGCGCGCCATTGCCGCGCGGCGGCGATGATCGCATCATATTTGCAGCGCCCGTTTGCGGTTGTTTCGCCGTATTCGGCGTGTCTGACGAGGTATAGCTTCATAGGTCTGCGTTCCATGCAAGCCCCTGCCTTTCTCTATTCGGCAATTTCGCCGTCTATCAGTTGGAATGATTCGCGGAGAATGCCGCCCCGCACGGCAAATTCAAGAATGCAATAGCGGCGCGCCGGATGGATGTACGAAACCGTACCCCGAACGGCTTTATCTTTGCCGTCTTTGCCTAAGACGCTGAACGTGACGGGCTTGACCGTCCTGCCGCATCCGATTGTTACCATGATGTACCCTCCTTGCGGCGGTCATAGGAATAACCGCTGCTGCGCTGTATGTTCTTCAAAACGTTGTTCTTGCTTCTGAAAATAATCTGCGTCGATCTCGCACCCGATGAAATCAAGCGCCATATCGTAAGCGGCAATTCGGCTTGACCCGCTCCCAAGGTGTGAATCAAAAATCTTGTCGTACGGATGCGCGTATTTCGCGTAAAGCCACAAATACAGCGCAACCGGCTTTTGCATGGGATGAATCCGCACGTCATCCGCGCCGACGTTCCCGAAATACGCATGGTCAAAGCATTTTGCCGTTTTATTGAAACTCGTCCATGCTAATTCGCCGTCGGAATAGCTGTCCACGGGCTGACGCTTGTACCAGGAAATGAATTCCTTCGTCGGCGGCAGCAAATCCGACAAATGATTGTAGCCCCAAATAATCTGATTCTTGCTGACACGGAACAGTTCGGTGAAGTATTCAGCCGTCGGTTTATCGTCGTTCGCGGTCTTTGTCTGCCCGTAGCGCCTAACCCGGCTTGTCTTCTTGAATCCCTTTTCAATCCCGTACGGCGGGTCTACAACCGCCAAATCGAAATATTTACTCGGAACGCGGCGCATAAATTCCATGCAGTCAATGTTATACGCTTCGTTCATTCGCCGTCATTCCTCCAACTGGTACGTTTTCGTTTCGCTGCGCTCGACCTTGATTTTCTCTTTTGTGGTCATCGTGATTTTCGCCTTGCAAAGCCCGCGCACGTTGATCGTAGCCGACGTAATAAACCCGCGTGCCGTCTGCTCCGCGATAGCGTTCAGGAGTTGCAGCGGTTCTTCGGCAGCAATCGGGGAAAAGCCCAGCTTTGCAGCATCGTCCCCGAAAATCTTGCGAATGCGGTTTTGCGCCGCCGTGATCTGCTTGCGCAGATTCCGTTCATGCCGTGCGTCGTAGCATTCGCATTTTTCGGAAGCGGCAATATCGGCTTCTGCCTGCGTTTCTTCTTCGTAGTCCAGATTCACGACTTGCCCGCAATACCTACACGTGCCGAATGTCATTCCGTTACCTCCGGGCTTTCCGCCGCTGCCTGATCGCCGCCCGCGTGCGCGTCGCCGGTCGCCCGCCTGATCGCCGCCGTCAGCGCCGCGACCGCCGACGCGATTTGACCGCCCGACGCTTCCGGCTTCTGTCTATCCGGGTCAGCGTTTTCCGCCAGCTTGCAGACAATAGCCGCTTGCATGACTTCACCGACGAACGCGCCGGTTTCCTGCATCGTCAGCGTTTCGGCGGACGTACGAACGACAAAAGCGCCCGTCGTGAATTTGAATACCGCATACGCGCGCTTTCCCGCCGGGGGGACGATGCGGATAGCGCCCGCGTCCGCAATGACGGCTTCCGGCGTGGGGACTTCGTACCCGCTCGACGCGAATACTTTCAACTGTTCCGGCGCAAGCGCGTAGACCTCGCTGCCGAGTTGCTTTGAATACAGCTTTTTCATGTCTTTTGTACCTCGTATCTTTCCGGCGGTCGTAAGCAGCCGCCCATTTTTGGACACCATGCCGGGACGTACGGCAGAAACCGTTCAATGCCGACGATGTAACCGCACGTTTGCCCCGGCGCATAACATCTGAAACACTTTTGACCGTTTACCCAATCTTCCGTTACGACGCTGCCGCATCCGGCGCACGTCCGCGTATAGTCCGCGCGTGTCATTCCGCCGCCTCCGCCGGAAGCGTCAAATACCAAAGCGCGCTGCCCCGAAGGGCTTCATTCGGGCAGTTGTCGCAGTTTTCCGCCGCGCACTGATCGCAGTAGATGCGATGAAAAGCATCGTCCCACGGCGCATTGATCGCCGGAATCGCTTGCAGGAAATCCGCCAACGCCTGCGGGCTTTTTGTGATTCGGTCGAAAACGTTCATCCCCGCGCCCCCTGATTCCAAATCGGGAAGGAAACGCCCGCAAATACTTCTTCGCGGAAATGCAGCGGGACGAGTCTGTAAACGTCGTTCAGGCAAGAGTTCCGCATGGATGTGTTCATAAATTCCGCGTGCTTGAATTCATCCGGCGGAAAAAACGGCTCGTTCGCGTATCGCAGAACGTTTTCCCGGACTTCCCGCAGAAAATCTTCCGTCCAACGGTCGCCGCCGCTTGCCCGCTCCCGTGCTTCGCGTTCGCTCTGCGCAGCGAATGTTTCCCACGGGAAAAGAACGTGCGTAATATACACGTTTTCAGTTTTCTTCATGGTATGAGCCTCCTTTTTCATTCTGTCGCTTTCCGGCGACCTCTTTTGCGGTATGCTTCGGTCACGCGCTTTTCTGCGACTTCTGCCCGATATGCAGGGCGGCAGCGCGCGTTCAGTTCCGGCACTTCTCCGCGCTTGATTTCCCGGTAAATCGTCGCTTGACATTTTCCGATGCGCGCCGCGATTTCGCACGGCTTCGCGCCCGCGTTATACATTTCTTCGATGATTTTCCGATCTTCAAGCCCGATATTGTAGCTGTTCATTCCGTATCGCCTCCGTTTCCTGCGTTTTTGTGTATAAAAAATAAGCGCGTCAGAAGTAATAACTTCTTTCGCACTTAATAATAAACGGCGCATCTGCGCGGGGATTTGAAAGAAAGCCTTGACAAACGTACCAAACGCCGCTATAATATCTATGTTTTCCGGGGCATAGCACCGCACGGGAAACAGCACAGCTTCATAAATGGGCCTGTAGCTCAGCTGGGAGAGCGTTCGGTTCGCATCCGAGAGGTCGAGAGTTCGAGTCTCTTCAGGTCCACCATAAAAGGACTCTTGCTTGATAGAATAACTATCAAAGCAAGAGCCCTTTTTGTTTCATTTTATGTGAAAACAAGTCAATATCAGAACTTTTTGAGCATCTTCGCCCGTTCCGACTTTTTGCCGGGGCGGGCTTTTTTGTTTTCGGGGAAAACGCCTTTTTGATGCGTTTCATTTTATGGGGATTCGTTTTATTTTAGTGATGTTCGTTGAGCGAATTGTCTCATACAGGAATAATTGAGGCCGGATATGATTTCTTCATGTCTTCTTGGTATAATGCATGGAGACTGGACAGGAAAAGTCAGGTATGTGCCTGAGAGGACAACCGGCGTTTTTTCATGTCAAGGGTCTGCGGACAAAGATGTGTCCATTTTAGGAAAAACGTCCGCGATCACTACAAGAGTGGGCGGACGTTTTCTTACGCAAAAAGCGTCGTAAAGCTATTACACTTTATGACGCTTGAAATCCTTATATTTTCAACAAATATTCTACCCCAGGGCACGATATTTGTCAATATGCAAAGGCTTTTTTGCGCGAAACTTTCCGAAAGGGCAGGTTTACAGAATATATTTATAAATAGAATCTTCCATTTTCGGAGTCAAAAAAGTTTATTCGCCGTCAGATGAGCCGTCACCGAGAGGAGAATTTTGGATGCCACACAAGGGTGAAAATATCTATCAACGGAAAGATGGCAGATGGGAAGGGCGCTATATTCGCGGGCGTAAGGAAAACGGCGGTGCGCTCTATGGCTATGTGTATGGAAAAAGCTACGGAGACTGCCGGAAAAAGCGGCTTTCCGCGATTGCCAGCGTCCCGCAACACATGTCAGAATGCAAGCTGACGGCGAAAGAGCTTTTTGACGCATTTCTAGCGGACAGAACGCCGCACGTCAAGCCGTCCACGATTTATCACTATTCTTATGTCATTCAGCGGTATTTCCGCCCGGCCTTTGGCAGTCAACGTGTGGATCGGTTGACGGCGAAAAAACTTCAAACCTTTCTGTGCGGCTTGCGTGTTGGTGAGAAGCCACTTTCCGCGAAAAGTGTCCATGACATTGGTATCTTGCTCCGTTCAGCGCTGCGCTTCGGTGTGCGTGAACTGGGCGTAGATAAGGCTGTGACCGACTTTCAGATCCCGGCCAGCTCCGCGCCGCACATCGACGTGTTTTCTGAACAGGAGCTTCAAAAACTCGCGCTCTTTTGCATAAACCATCCGTCACCGCTGAACGTCGGTATTTTGCTGGCGCTGAATACTGGGCTGCGGCTGGGGGAAATCTGTGCACTGCGCTGGTCAGACCTCGATTTTGCAAACCGAACGCTCAAAATCAATCGAACCGTGCAGCGCGTCAACATGGGCGGAAAGACGGCGCTGACTGTCGGGGAACCGAAAACAGAGCGGTCTAAGCGCACGGTCACGGTTCCTGCGGATATGATGAAGCTGTTGACGGCGATGTATGAACGTTCGGCAAAGCATGGATATATTTTCGGCGCACGTCCAGACTGTCCGCTGGAGCCGCGCACCTGTCAGCGACATTTCAAGTCCGTCCTCAAATCATGCGGTTTGAAAGACCGGAATTTTCATGTGACGCGCCACACGTTTGCGACGCGCTGCGTTGAGAAAGGCGGCGATGTTCGCACGTTATCCGAGCTGCTGGGTCATGCCAACATCCAGACCACGCTGCGTCTTTATGTCCATCCATCGGAGGAGCACAAGCGGCAGCTGGTCGAACAAATCAGCTTCCTGCCTACCTCTGCGTGAAATTGCGTAAAGTTTTATCGCCGTCAGAATCGCCGTCAGAAAAACGCCGCCGCCCTTGCAATTACAAGAAAAACTGGCCGTGCGTCATAAAGTGTAATAGCTTTACGACAGCGCCGACCGCTCTTGAACAGTATGACCGGACGGCACGAAAATATGTAATTGACCACAATTTTATATGACCATACCGTAATACATGCCGATTCCGCAAAGCCCGGTTCGAGGGCAGGATAGGTGTAGGAAGAAGGCCGGAAGGCCGACACGAAACGGTGCTGTGCGCGTGAGGTCACACCGAAGCGATTTGATTCGCCGGGGCGAAAGCCAGCCATTGCAGAGAAAGTCTGTGAGAAGGTAGGATGTGAACGCAGGGGCAGCTGCCCCATAACGCAAGTCAGAAGAACTGTATTGCTCGCGGAAAAACCGCGATAGTGTATTTGCAGCGACGAGCGCTTTCTAATCTGCAACGGGCATGGCAGCCCAACGTCGCTGATTTCATTTTGGAATCGGCGCATTTTGATTTCAAAGACAACGTGCGCCGGTCCAGCCGGAGGTCAGCTTTTTTCGCCCCCTATACGGTGATCCGGCCTGCGTAAGTGGGAACGGCGCAGGCCGGAACGCCGCTTAAAATTGCGTTTTTCATCACTGTTTTCCTTTCTTACTTTCCCGGACTGCGTTCGCCCGCGCAGTCCGGGAGAGAAAGGGCAGCAAGGTGTTACCGGCGAAAGCCGTGGACATATTTTTCTGTACTCATGGAGCGGAGCCTCCGGAATCACATTGAAACAAACGACGACATGGAAAGGAATGGTGGTGTCAAAAAGAATAAGGTGCATACGTCCGTCTCTCGAAACAAAAAATACTGAGTAGAAAGGAACTTGAAAAGATGAAAACAAATAAGAAATTGTTTGCGCTGCTTCTTGCAGTAGTCATGGTCTTTTCGCTGAGCATCACCGCGTTTGCGTATAAAACCGGTGATGGCGCTTACCTCTGGAAAGGCTATGGAGACAATAGCACAAAAATCACAGCTGCCGACATTGCAGGTACAAACTCCTCCATGTATGTCGTTGGAGACAGCGGCGATACAACTGCGACCGTAACGTTGGTCATTGAAGCGCCAAATGCTTATAATACCAATACATTCCAAGTTGTGTATAATACTAGCTTCCGCAAGGAAATTACCACAACCGTAACGAACAGCACGGGTGTAACCGTATCCGAGCTTTTGGCTGCTGTTCAAGGGACAAATGGGTTGACCCTCGATTTGGCTGAAGACGAATACCATCCCACGTTCTTGAATGGTGTTACCTACAATGGGTACACGTGGTCTGCCGGTGGGGTTCTCGGGCTTGATGGCTGGTCTATGCGCGTCAATGACAAGCTCCCGGTAAAGGCGACCGCAGATGGTACTGGATACGAAGGCACGCTGATTGCGCAGACCTACCTGCACGACGGTGATGTTGTACACTTCTTCTATGACTTCTCGGCGGATATTGACCTGTATGAGGCTGCAAATGCCGATTATGTCCGCGGTGTCTACGTCAGCAGAACAAGCAACAGCGTCACGGTGGAACTTCAGAGCCATCAGACAAACATGGAAATCGCTACGATTGATAATCAGACGACCTATATTATGCATGTATATGATTATACCAAGGCCAGCGGCATCACGGCAAAGCTGTATGACGCTGACGGTAATCAGGTCGGCAGCGCACGGTACTCGGCCTCCAATGGACGTGTAACATTTACCACATCCGGTACGCTTGCCGCTGGCAGATACACGCTCGTCAGCAACAGCAGTCTGTATGTTTTTGATGAAGAGAGCGAGTATACCGATTATGATACTGCCTTTATGGGAAAAACCGGTGCGTATTCCTATATCGACATTCCTGCGGCTTAAAAACAAAATGCAGAGGTAGATTGCACATAAGTGAGAATGCTATGTGCGTAAGGTGTAAGTGTACTGCTACGTCCATGCGCATCAGCAATGGATGAAAGGCAGACCGAATCACTTTAGATAGAAAGCGGGAACCCTTTTGGGTAAAAAGGATCCACAAAAAATTCAACCCAAAAGGGGTTTCCCGCCGCCTATCTGTGTGCAATCACGCAGCAAAAGGATGGTAAAAAACGACATGAGTATATGTAAAGAAAAAGGTATGGGGCTCCGCCTGATTGCAATTCTGTTATGTCTTGTGCTGATAGTAGGAATCATACCGATTCAGGTGTTTGCGGACGACGGTGACGGCGGCGAAGAGATAGACGATATTCTCCGAGTCAGTGCGTCACTGTGCTTTACGCCGACAGCCTCCTACTATAAGGAAGTTCCAATCGTAATGGGCAAGGGCTGTGCGCCGCTTGTTAAGGTGGTCTCAGAAAATGTATATGCAGGCGGTTCTGTGGCCATTGAGCTTTATGCGGAAACCGATGGCGAAAAGGTACCGCTCGGGACAGTACATAATCAGGAGATTACGGCGACGTATACCCCTAGCAAACGAGCGTCTGTCTATGCCCCATTCGACTGGACCCCAACAAGAAGCGGGGATGTCACGTTTAGTTACTGCGTGAAAAATGAGGAAAATGGTGAAGAACTTTATACGGGCAGCACAACGGTATCTGTTCTGGCGCATGATCCAGACGATTTGATTCCGCTGCACCACCGATATGAAAGTGGTGACATTTGTGGTTACCTGACCGGACTTGAACTGGACGGTGCGGACGTTGAAAGCAGCACGATCCAATCAGATAGCGAAACTGCGTGTGAAATCGCCGTGGTACTCAAGAAGTCCACACAGCAGAACGCATCCTTTACACTTCATACAATCGTAAACCGAACCACAAGTTGCCCCAGCATCGGCGACAATGCTGCGGGCGCTACTTCTGACAAGCGATTTCTGACAAACGGTTTTTCTGTTAATTTAGATCAGGGCGCGGCTACACTGACTTTCTGGGCCGGATCGGCCTCAAGAAAAATGACAAAGGAATATACCGTGACCTTCAGCATTGCACAGGAAAGCACCTCCGGAGATCCGGATCCGGCATCTGTGAAAGCGCTGACCGTCACGACGCCGCCCTCCGCGCTGTATCAGGTCGCGGGGCAGAAATTTGACCGCGCGGGCATGGTCGTTACGGCAACCCTAACCGATGATACGACAGTCCCTGTTGTGGGCTATACGGTTGAACCGGATGGTCCTCTGACACTTTCGAATACAAAGGTCACGCTGCGTTATGGAACGGTCAGCGTGGAGTTTCCGATCACAGTCCGTCCGTCCACGCAGATCAGCGATGTGCAGATCCTGAACGGCGGACAGATCCTTCCTGATCTGAAATTCCTGGGTGCAGCAGGCGTTGGACATACGAAAAATGCCTATTACGCCTTTGTCAAGTACGGAGAGACCGCTGGCCGCTTCTCCTTCCGTGTCCCGGAGGGAACGGAGGTTTATATTTCCGATAAGCAGCAGCCGGTCGACACAGACGGTATCTGTACGATTTCAGTTCATAATGGGCAAGTTTCCAGTGATGAAAACGGAAAATCTTTATCATGGACAGCAGATGATGAAAAGGTTCGCGTACAGAGCGCCGCTGACCCGGCGATTTATACAGAATATTCGTTTGCCTGTTATATCCAACTTGTACCCGGAATGCCGGATCAGGTCACGGATTATCTCTGCATCGGTTCTCAGTATACAAACGGCAGCGGTCTTGGACCTTATGGCTTGAATGCTGTGGGTACCCTTTCTGGCTATGCTACCTCCGCGAATCAGGATATTGCTGCACCTCCCACTTCTTTGGGTAATTTCGGCGGCTATATCGTCTATTATTATAAGGACGCCATTACGGATGATCCCAACCATCCATATGGCGTCGATATGGTGATCAGCGGAAACTCCTATAACTCTAAGAATAATTTTGCGGAGCCCGGTCAGGTCTGGGTGTCGGAGGACGGAAACACATGGTATGCACTGGCCGGTTCCGAGCACTATAATGATATCTGCGACTGGGATTATGCCGTTACCTATCACGCAGATAAAACCTATACGGATAATCATGGGAACAGCGGCGGCGGAAATATTTATAAATTCCCAGTAAAAGAATACTATCCGCTGCATACATGGCCGGAGGAAGAGGTCACAGAGCTGACGATGCACGGCATCTGGCTGAAGGAATCCGATGGTGAAAACGAATACGGAAACACCACGGCGGCCAGCACCAGCTTCGGTTATGTGGACTGCGGAGAAATGGGATATGGGACGCATGTAGATAACCCCTATTCGCAGACACCGCGCCGTGTAGATGGTTTCGACCTGCAATGGGCAGTCGATGAGAACGGTTTCCCGGTCGATGTCAGCCAGATGGCGTTCCATTATGTAAAAATTCAGACGGCCTCGCACATCGTAAACGGCGCGATCGGTGAAAAATCGACGGAAGTTTCCTATATGTTTGTGCCGCAGCCCGAAGAAAAGGCTGTGGGCAAATCAGAGATGCCTGCCTCGATCACAGTTGATGGTAAGAAACTGGAATTGAAGGAAGGGCAGACTGTCTACGAAGCCGAGGTATCCGGCGGCTTTAATGTCGAGGTCGAGGCACCGCTCAACGCAAATGTTTATATCAACAGCAATTATGCGCGTCTGGTTCCCTTTGTCAAAATGCCGGAGCACAAGCTGGTGCGCGTCATCGTTCAGGAGGGCCGGAAAGAGCCGTGCATCCTGCTGATCAAACTGTCCGAAAGCGGCGAGGCGCAGAAGGCTTCGACGATCACCTTTGATGCAAACGGCGGCTGGTTTAACACCTGGCGGCGGGGTGGCAGTTATAGGGGCGGCGTATCCGAAGTAACATATACCTATGACACCGGTATGCAGAACGCTCCGCTGCCGGTTCCGATTTATCGCAACAATCAGACTTTTCTCCTCGATACGTCCATGAGATTCAAGGGTTGGAGTTATGCGGGCGAGACCTACACGACCTACTCTGCCAATTTCCCCGAGACGCTCAAAATGACCGCGGTTTGGGAGCAGAAGCTGCCGGAGCCGTATGACGGCGACCCGGAGGCGCAGCATACTGTCACGGTATATTTCTCTCTCACGCAAGGCGGCGAGTATGTTGTTTCAGAGGCGACCGGACGTACCATGGCGCAGATCCCGATCACAGTGAATTATTTCAACCTTCTCAACTATGATCTTTACGAGCTGTCAAGACGTTACTGTGACCAGAGCACACAGCCGTTTGAGCAGCCGACAGGCCTGCACCTGTTTATTACCGCGCTGGAGCAGTATTATCTCGGTCTGCCAGAGGATGAATGTGGAGAAGGTATGCTGAAGAAATATCCGAAGCTGCTGACTGTCACCGGATCTTCCGGACATATGTATATGCAGAAGTTCTGGAATCACGATGAGAACCTCACATATTTCGTGAACCACGAATATCCGCTTATGAGTGAAAAAATAGGCGCAACTGCCGACTGGATCATTCTGAATGACGGCGACGTGATCGAGGTCGCCATGTATAAAGACTGGAATTTCTGGAACAAGGATGAGAGCGGCTTCATGGGCTTCCGGGACAGCAGTGATCACACGGTAGACAGACTGGAAGCAGCTTCCGGCCAGCCGGTGACGCTGCATACGATCCGCACCTATGCAGATATGAACAATGCGGTAACATATTGCGCCGTTGCAAAGAATACACAGGTCTATTACACGACAGATACCTATTTCTCCAAGGATGTTTCCAAGTGGAATAAAATGGCGGTAAGTGATGAAAACGGCGAGTTCTCTTACACCTTCCAGGATCCCGGAACATATTATATCGGGATTCCGGGCAGCGACGTGTGTGCTCCTGGTGTTTGCGTTGTCACAGTCACAGACTCGACTATCCATGTCACCGGCGTTGAGCTGAATAAGGATTCTCTGGAGCTCAATGTCGGAGAAAGTGAAACGCTGAAAGCCGTCGTGAAACCTGAGAATGCTACAATTCAGTCCGTCACTTGGAAGTCTACGGATGAAACTGTTGCTACGGTCGATGCGGATGGCAGAGTCAAGGCTGTTGCATCCGGTACAGCAGAGATTATTGCGACGACCACTGATGGTGGCTACGAAGCGGTCTGCAAAGTTACTGTGCAGAAAAAGGATACAACCATCACGCCGCCGACTCCGAGCAAGCCGACGAAGCCTTCCACGCCTACGAAACCTGATACCAACAAGGACAACCTTCCGTTCACGGATGTGGTCTCCGGCAGCTGGTATTACGATGGCGTGAAGTATGCTTACGACAATGGCCTCATGAACGGCACCGGCGCGAATGCGTTCAATCCGAATGCAGACACCACCCGCGGCATGATCGTCACGATCCTTGCCCGTATGGAGGGCGTCAATACCTCCGGCGGCGCAACGTGGTACGCTCGTGGCCGTGAATGGGCGATGGAAAACGGCATTTCGGACGGCACGAATATGGAAGGCAAGATCACCCGTGAGCAGCTTGCCGCCATGCTCTACCGCTACGCGAAGATGAAGGGTTATGACGTTTCCGCATCCGCTTCCCTCTCCGGCTACACGGACGCTTCCAGCGTTTCCGGCTGGGCGAAGGAGGCCATGCAGTGGGCGGTCGGCTCCGGTCTCATCCAGGGCAGCAACAATGCGCTGACCCCGCAGGCCAACGCCTCCCGCGCACAGATTGCCACGATCCTCATGCGCTTTGCGCAGAACATCGCAAAGTAACCCCACAAACGGTTTTTCCCGGAGGGGCGGATCATCCGCCCCTCCACTTCTATTGCAGAGGAGACGAACATGGAAGAAGCACGATTGACAGCGTATTTGTTCCAACGACTGCAAGACGCTGTTTTTCTGACAGAGCGCAATATGGCGGAGCAGCTTGGTCTGTCCTACAAAGTGCTGCGGCGGGTCCAGACGGCGCAGCGTATGACCCAGAAGACCGCGGATGCCATGGAGCGTCTGCTGCACTACTGCGTGCGCAATCAGATTCCATTGGACCGTTACCTCTCGGAACACCGGTAAGGAGAAGATCCCCCTGTGACAGAAAATACTCTGTCACAGGGGGATTTTTTCGTTATAGCAGGCCGAGACTTCGGCGCAGATAATACTGCCCGACCTCGGAAAAGCGTTTTTGCAGATTGTCCGGCGTTGGCTCTTGCCCTTCCGCCAGCAGCAGCCGGAAAATGGCGGCATCCACCACATCCATATCCAGCGCGGCATTTTCATCGGTAAACATCCGGTCGATCAAGTCCAGCAGTTCCTGCCGCGAGAAGCTGCGGCGCATATTCCGCAGGTCCTGCACGGTTAACTCAGCGGCGTTTTGTGACATGAGAGCTTCCTCCTATCCGACTGTATGCGGCAGAATGTGCCTCATAACGGAAGATTATTTTACAAAATACGGCGTTATAAGGGCGGATATTCCGTTATAGGCTTCTGTTTCAAATCCGGGTTCTTCGGTAAAATATCTGTATAGATACTGAGGAAAAAGAGGTGCGCGTATGCCCATATCCTATAAAGTCATCGGCAGGCATATCCGGGACGCACGAAAGAGCGCAGGTCTTACGCAGGAGGCAGCCGCCAATCAGCTGGGGCTGTCGCCGGAGCATTATGGCAAGGTCGAGCGCGGAGAGCGCACGGTCAATCTGGAACGGCTGGTGCAGATCAGCCATCTGTATGGGACGACGGTCTGTGCGCTGCTGGAAGGCTTTGATACCGACGCAGCGCCCGTGACCCAGCGGCCAGCAGAAATGGATGCGTTTCTGTCCGCCATGCGCGAAATTGCAGGCGGCTGCACGGAACAAAGCCGCGCGCTCATGCTGCGCGTCTGCGCAGAGATCGCAGCCAGCGACAAAAACTGAACACCTTGGATGCCCGCTCCTCGTGAGCGGGCTTTTTCTTTCTCTACTATACCATAGATTTTCAGAAAAACGTCAAGGAAAGGATGAAAAATCTTTCGCCATTTTCAGGGGTTTTATGACCGCAGGGGTGACAAATTTATCACGTTCCCGAATCGCAGAATTGCTTGTAAAATAGGAATCGTCGAAACGAGAAGGGAGATAAATCTATGGAGAAGGGGCTAACGTCCTATGTGCTGAACTATCTTCTGAGTACCTGTTTTGACAGCAAAGCAGATATGGCACGACAGCTGGATATGAGCAAGCGCGCCCTGCAGCGCGTGATGAACGAGCCGCAGCTGAGTAAAGGCGGCAGCGTCGCGCTGGTCAAGGCGCTGTGCTACTGCGCTCGGCACCATGTTCCCGTGGACCCAATTCTGCGTGAGTATGCGGCACATGATACGGATGAACAGAAAGATTTGATCTACGACCCCAGTACCGTCAATCTCGCAGCCTACACCCGCCTGACCCTGCCCATGCCGGAGCAGTTGACCGCAGAGGGCGCGGAGGTGTTTGCATCCATGCTCCGCTTTCTACAGCGGGCCTCGGCGCACATCTGCCCGAACTGCATGGTCTGGTGCAACCCATGGGACGGAACGGCGCGGTTTGCGGAAGGCAGCTGCTACCTTGCGCGGATGGCGCGGTGTATCTGCCGGGAGGTCGCCTCATTATACACAGAAAGCTGGAACAAGCTATGATTTACGAAACAGACTTATTTTCGTTCTCCTTTGTCCCGAACTGGTATTTACAGCTGGATGCGCTGGCAGAGCTGGCCCTGCCGGAGCCGTGGCGCTTCCGCAGCGGCAGCTATTCCGAGAAAAATTATGATACGCCGATCTTAGAACGATACATCCAATCTATTTTTCGCAAACAGGTCATCGACTACAATGCCGCAGCCGATAAGGCCGAGCAGGACCAGATCATCCTCATGCGCAACGAGTACGCCTGTTTTCATACCGGCCTTTATACTAAGCGATATAAGCCCATCTACGCCTGCTTCGGCAGAAACAAAAAACTGGATTCTTTATTAAAGTGGTGCTTCCGGGGCTTCGCGGACGAAAACTCTGCGCTCCTGCGTTATATCTCTCCACTGCCGGAAAAACCTCTCTACTTAATGCCGCTGCAAGGTATTCATTACGTTCCAGACTGGCCGGTGCGCGTCAACGTGGAGCACATCCTCGGCGATCCGGCCAATGTCGCAAGATTGCCCACTGAACTGCAAAGCGCCCGCAATCTGCCTCTCCTTCTGGAAACGGCGGTTGAGCTGGCGCGCCGAAAAGCCATCGTCTCTCCCGGCGACGCTGTCCCGCAGATTTATCAGCAGAGACTGCAATACCTCCTGCCGCTGTGTCTGACGGATATGGAGACGCCGGACCTCGCCATCACCCTTCGGCCCATGGACGGGTATTACATGGGATATACCTGCCTGACCTTGGAGATGGCCTATCTGAACGCACGGCTTCTGGCACGGCCCACAGCCAAATGGCTGCTGGACTTGGTGGAATAGCGATTCTGGGAGGTACATAGAGAGGTCCAACCGCCCCGCGCTCTGCGGGACGTGGATATAAATATTATGGTGTGAGCCTGCTGCACGGCACTTGAGTGTCGTGCGGCGGGCTTTTTTTCGTTTTGCGGCCAGAGTGCCGCCATGCAGGCCCCGAAAGGAGTCCGCATGAAGATCCAGTACAAATTTGCAACCGAAACCGTGACCATTGAGGTCGATGACCATTGGGGTGAGCTCCTGGTGGATCTGAACCGTCAGGAGTACAACAACGACCACAAGGAGACCCGACGCCACAGCAGTATGGATGCTCTGGCAGAACAGGGCGTCCAGTTTGCGGCGGAGCAGGACGCGCTTGCCGCGCTGTTCCAGGAGCCGAGCCGAACAGATATGCTCCGTGAGGCGGTCAGAACGCTGAAGCCCGCGCAGCAGAGGCTTGTGCAGGCGGTCTATTACGACGGTGTCAGCGTGAAGGACTACGCTGCGTGGGAGGGCGTTGACCCTTCGGCCATCACGCATCGCCTGCGCACCATTAAAAATAAGCTCAAAAAACTTCTGTGAGACCCTCAGTTTTTCCGTTTCCCGTGGCTTATCTGTGAAGGGCAAACCAATACCGTCCTTCAGAAAGGATGAAAACGGTGAAACATGATCTGGAAGTTCGTGTCACAGGCAGACCGCAGACTGAGCGGATCATTCGGTGCAGGATCGTCAGCCTGCGCGAAAAGCTGCTGACGCGGCTATTCGGGAGACGGGAGCAGATGATGATCCTCATTCCCGGCCCCAGCGTGGAGTCTGTGTCCATCGCCGAGGCGGCAGAAGGAGGCGCGGCGCATGAGTAAAGCGAAACTCCTGCTTGCTGTCGCGGAAGACCTTCGTTCCCTGGCGGACAGCGTTCAAGCTGTGGCAGACGCCATGCTGCCGAATGAGCCGACTGTCGATGCAGAGCCAACAGTCCCCGCGCCCCAAAAGGAACTGACGCTGGAAGAAGTCCGGGCAGTCCTCGGTGAAAAGAGCCGAGCCGGATTTACAGCCGAGATCCAGGCGCTCCTTAAAAAGTATGGTGCTCCGAAGCTCTCCGGCATCGACCCCAAGCGCTACGAGGCGCTGCTCAAGGATGTGGAGGGACTGAAGGATGCCCCCTAATCGTCACGCAGTCCTCTCGGCGTCCTCCTCCCACCGCTGGCTTCACTGCAATCCCTCGGCTCGGCTGGAATTGGAGTTTGAGGACAGAGAAACGGAAGCCGCTGCCGAAGGTACCGCCGCTCATGCTCTTGCAGAACACAAGCTCCGCAAGGCGCTGAAGATGCGCTCCACCCGCCCGGTCAGCAAGTACGACTCCGATGAAATGGAACTGTATACGGACGGCTACATGGAATTCGTTCTGGAAGCCATCGAGGAAGCCCGGCAGGATTGCCCGGACCCCAAGGTGCTCATTGAGCAGCGGCTGGACTTCTCCTGCTATGTGCCGGACGGCTTCGGAACCGGCGACTGCCTCATCGTGGCGGACAAGCTGCTCCACATTATTGACCTCAAATACGGCCAGGGCGTGTTGGTGAATGGCGAGGAAAATCCACAGATGATGCTGTACGCCCTCGGTGCGCTCCGCATCTTCGATTGTCTCTACGACATTGAGACAGTTTCTATGACCATCTACCAGCCGCGCCGAGAGAATGTCAGCACTTGGGTCATTTCCGTTGCCGAGCTTCGGGATTGGGCGGAAAAGACGCTGAAGCCCAAGGCGGAACTTGCCTTCAAGGGTGAAGGCGACTATTGCCCCGGAAGCTGGTGTCAGTTCTGCAAGGCGGCAGTCAAGTGCCGTGCCAGAGCCGATGCCAAGCTCCAACTCGCAAAATACGAGTTTGCCCAGCCGCCTCTGCTTTCCGATGCGGAGATCGGCGACATTCTCGGCAAGCTGGACGACCTCACCAAATGGGCAAATGAGCTCATGGCCTACGCCCAGGATGCAGCGGTCAACCACGGAAAACAGTGGCCCGGCTACAAGCTGGTGGAGAGCCGCACCAATCGCAAATACACCGACGAGGATGCCGTTGTCGCAGCCGCCCGTGCGGCCGGATATACCGACATCTTCAAGAAATCCCTCATCCCCATCACCGAGATGGAGAAGCTCATGGGCAAAAAGACCTTTGCCGAGGTGCTCGGCGGTCTGGTCGTCAAGCCCATAGGAAAACCGACGCTCGTTCCCGCATCCGACCGACGTCCGGCTATCACGACCACGGGTGCAAAACAAGACTTTACTGACTACAAAGGGGACCTGTAATTATGGCTAACAAGATGAACTCGACCAAAGTCGTGACCGGCGTTGTCCGCCTGTCCTACGCAAATGTGTGGGAACCCGCCTCCATTAACGGCAGCAACCCCAAGTATTCCGTATCCCTCATTATTCCGAAATCCGACAAGCAGACCCTCGATGCTATCAACGCCGCCGTGGACGCTGCCATCAAGGAGGGCGTCGCCAAGTTCGGCGGGAAGATCCCCAACAAGGCGGCTCTGAAGCTCCCGCTCCGTGACGGCGATACCGAGCGTGACGATGAAGCCTACAAGAACAGCTTCTTCGTGAACGCCAACAGCACCACCGCGCCCCAGATCGTGGACCGCAGCGTTCAGCCAATCCTCGACCGTTCCGAGGTGTATTCTGGCTGCTATGCCAGAGTGTCCGTGAACTTCTATGCCTTCAATTCCAACGGCAATCGCGGCATCGCCTGCGGTCTTGGCAATATCCAGAAGGTTCGTGACGGCGAACCGCTCGGTGGCAAGTCCTCTGCGGCAGACGATTTTTCTACCGATCTGGACGACGATTTCCTGTCGTGATGCAATACAGGTCGGGCAGCTCTGTGGGTGGCAGAAAGCAACTTCTGCCACCCACGTCCCATGGAAAGGAGTTAGCAATGCAAGAACAATGGAAAGACATTCCCGGATATGAGGGCAGATATCAGGCCAGTACACTCGGACATATCAGAAGCGTGTCCCATAGGGTTCGTATTGGAAATTTACGCTCTGGGAAAGAGTGCTACAGAAACATGCGAGGTCGTGTATTGAAGCCAGGGAAATATTGCAAATCAGGGCACGTTTCTGTCGTTTTAGGCCATAAGGCCACAGGGACACCCGTTCACCAGCTAATTATGCTCACCTTCGTCGGCCCACCGCCAGCTGGTATGGAAGTATTGCATATCAATGGTGTTCCGACAGACAACCAGCTGTCTAACCTGCGATATGGAACGAGAACTGAAAACATTCTTGATGTTTACCGTCAAGGTGGAGTGTGGCGCAAGCTGAGTATTGAAGATGTTGAGGCAATACGCTTTTCCATTTTCTGCGGAATGAAAGGCTCGGCTCTTGCGGAAATTTATGGTGTGTCTCAGACAACGATCAGTGCTGTGAAACGCGGAAGGTCTTTCAAATGGCTCAAATAAGAACGCTCTCTCTGGATTTGGAAACTTATTCTTCGGAAAATTTAACGAAGTGCGGCGTGTACCGCTATACCGAAGCCCCGGACTTCGAGGTGCTGCTTTTCGGCTACTCGGCAGACGGTGCGCCGGTACAGGTCGTGGATCTGACTGCCGGAGAAACACTTCCCGCCGATGTCCGCGCTGCGCTGACCGACCCCGCCGTTACCAAATGGGCATTCAACGCCCAATTCGAGCGTGTATGCCTGTCCCGTTATCTCGGCTATCCCACCGGGCAATATCTCGACCCGTCCTCCTGGCACTGCACGATGGTCTGGGCGGCGACGCTGGGACTGCCGCTCTCGCTGGAAGGCGTCGGCGCTGTGCTGGGGCTGGAAAAGCAGAAGCTCAAAGAAGGCAAAGACCTTATCCGATATTTCTGTACCCCGGCAAAAGCGAGGGACGGTTCGCTTATTCGACATTATCCGACAGATGCACCGGAAAAATGGTCGCTGTTCAAAGCCTATAACCTCCGGGATGTGGAAACGGAAATGTCCATCCAGCAGAAGCTCTCTAAGTTTCCAGTCACCGAGTCCGAGTGGCGCAATTACACCCTCGACCAGCAGATCAACGACCGGGGCATCATGCTCGACCGCACCCTCGTCACCCAGGCGATCCGCTGCGATGAGCGTTTCAAGCGGACGCACATGGAGCAGGCCCGCTCCGTGACCGGTTTGGATAACCCCAACAGCCCAGTGCAGCTCAAGGCGTGGCTTGCCGAAAAAGGCATAGAGGCGGATTCGCTTTCCAAAGCCGCTGTGGCGGATATGCTTGAAAAGGCGGACGGTGAAGTGGAGCTTGCCCTCTCCCTGCGGCAGGAGCTTGCCAAGAGCAGCGTCAAGAAATACACCGCCATGCAGACAGTGGTCGGCTCGGATGACCGTGCCAGAGGGCTGATCCAGTTTTACGGTGCCAACCGCACCGGCCGCTACGCCGGTCGGCTCATCCAGGTGCAGAACCTGCCGCAGAACCATCTGCCGGATCTGGATACCGCACGAGCCTTAGTCCGCAGCGGCAACACGGATGCCGTGGAAATGCTCTATGACTCGGTGCCGCTGGTATTGTCCGAGCTGATCCGCACGGCCTTTGTGCCGAAACCCGGCTGCCGCTTTTATGTTGCCGACTTCTCCGCCATCGAGGCGAGGGTCATTGCCTGGTATGCGGGAGAAACCTGGCGCATGGATCTGTTCAGATCTGGTGGTGACATCTACTGCCAATCGGCTTCGCAGATGTTCCATGTCCCCGTGGAAAAGCACGGCGTGAACGGGCATCTCCGACAGAAAGGCAAGATCGCAGAACTGGCCTGCATTGCCGAAGGACAGCTAGTGCTGACGGACGTGGGGCTTGTCCCAATCGAAAAAGTTACACCGAAAATGAAGCTGTGGGATGGTGAAAGCTGGGTATCCCACGGCGGAGTGATCTACAAAGGGCGAAAGGGTGTCATCACTTATGAAGGACTCACCGCCACCCCTGACCACCTCGTTTGGGTCGAAGGGCAATCGCGGCCGATACAATTCGGAGCTGCCGCCGCCTGCGGCGCACATCTCATACAAACCGGAAATGGTGAACAGCCGATACGGCTGGGTGGAAATAATCAGCCCGGAGGAACGGTGGAACGAGGCCATGAACTACACCTTACAACCGTTGGAATGCCCAAAGCGGTTGTGCAGGCGGATGGCTACTGCGAAACAGCGGTGCAAAGAACCTCGGTTTATGACATACGAAATGCCGGAAAGCATCACCGTTTTACCGTATCGGGACACCTCGTCCACAACTGCGGCTACGGTGGGTCTGTCGGTGCTTTGAAAGCTATGGGCGCACTGAACTACGGCTTGCAGGAAGAAGAGCTGAAGCCGCTGGTGGATGCGTGGCGTCTGTCCAATCCCCACATCACAAAATTCTGGTGGGATGTGGACAAAGCTGCTTCCATCTGCGTTCGGGAACGGACTGCCACAGAGACACACGGCATCCGCTTTTACTATCAGAGCGGCATGATGTTCGTGGAGCTGCCCTCCGGCAGACGGCTCGTGTATGTGAAGCCGAAGATGGGGCTGAACCGCTTCGGTAATGAGACCGTGACCTATGAAGGCGTGGGCGAACAGAAAAAGTGGCTGCGCTTGGAAAGCTACGGTCCCAAGTTCGTGGAGAACATCGTCCAGGCGACTGCGCGGGACATCCTCGCGGAAGCCATGCTTCGTCTGAATGCTGCCGGGTACCGCATCGTCATGCACGTCCACGATGAAGCAGTCATCGAAGCGCCGCCGGATACCTCTTTGGAGAATATCTGCTCCGTCATGGGACAAACGCCCACTTGGGCATCGGGACTGCTGCTCCGGGCAGACGGCTATGTCTGCGATTTTTATAAGAAAGACTGAGGTGACCCAAATGGGAGTCAATAAATTCAACTCTGAAGGGTACTACGACCCTACCGCCTATGAAGCGCTGACCAAGATTGAGCAGGAAGCCAAGGCGCTCCGTGCCTTCCGTCCCGTGGTGTATATCTGCTCTCCGCTTGCCAGGGATATGGCGAAGAACCAAGAGAACGCCCGTACTTACTGCCGCTTCGCCGTGAATGCCGGGTGCGTACCCATCGCACCGCACATCTATTTCACCCAATTCATGAATGACAATGACCGCAAGGAGCGTGACCTGGCGCTGTTCATGGACATCGTCCTGCTCTCCAAGTGTGCCGAGCTGTGGGTATTTGGAGAGAGAATCAGTAGCGGCATGAGCATTGAAATCGAGAAGGCAAAACGAAAAGGTCAGCTCATCCGCTACTTTACCGAAAACTGTGAGGAGGTACGCAGATGAAGATTGCACTCGGCAACAGCCGCATGGATAAAAAGTGGAAGAACCAGGACATCTCCTGGGAGGATCTCTGCGCCCGCTGCGGAAGCACCATCCGCACCACGGAAACGGTCGAAGAATACCGCAAGCTGAAAAAGGGTCAGCAGGACGGCATCAAGGATGTGGGCGGCTTCGTCGGAGGTCACCTCCGGGAAGGTCGCCGCAAAAACGGCATGGTGCTGTGCCGCTCGTTGCTCACCTTGGATATGGACTACGGCACCCCGGACATTTGGGATGAAATCACGCTGTTCCACGACTTCAAGTGCTGCGTCTATTCCACCCATAAACACACGCCGGAGCATCCCCGCCTCCGTCTGCTCATTCCGCTGAAACGGGAGATCAGCGAGGAAGAATATCCGGCTGTCGCCCGCATGGTGGCAAAGGAGATCGGCATCGACCTCTTTGACGATACCACCTACGAGGCATCCCGGCTCATGTATTGGCCTTCCACCTCCGCTAACGGCGAGTTCTTCTACAAGGTACAGGACGGCGCAGAGCTTGACCCGGATGAATATCTTTCCCGTTACGATGATTGGCGCGATGCCTCCACCTGGCCGGTATCCAGCCGCCAGTCCGAGGTGGTGCAGCACAGCATCGCCCAGCAGGCTGACCCGCTGACAAAGCCGGGTGTGGTGGGTGCTTTCTGCCGCGCCTATACCGTGGAGGAAGCCATCGATACCTTTCTTTCGGATGTGTATGCGCCGTCTGCCATGAACGGCCGTTACGACTATATCCCCGCCGACTCGTCTGCCGGTGTCATCGTCTACGATGGCAAGTTCGCATACAGCCACCATGCTACAGACCCGGTCTGCGGTCGGCTGCTGAACGCCTTTGACCTGGTGCGACTGCACCGTTTTCGTGACCTGGACGATAAATGTGCCCCGGACACCGCACCCGGCAAGCTGCCGTCCTTCCAAGCAATGTCGGATTTTGCCCTCAAGGACGAGAAGGTTAAAGTGGTGTTTGCCGAGGAACGCAAAGCCCAGGCAAATGAGGAGTTCTCCGACGAGGACTGGCAGAAAGCCCTGGAGCTGGACAAGGCCGGCAAGGTGAAAAACACGCTGCAGAACCTCACCGTGATCCTCATGAACGATCCGCTTCTGAAACCGCTGGTGTTCAATCAGCTTCTGGACGGCATGGAGATCAAGGGCGATGTTCCTTGGCGGCATCCCTCGAAATTCTGGCGAGATGCGGACGATGCACAGCTTATCAGCTATGTGGATTCCCACTACGACACCTTCTCCGCCCGAAACTATGACATTGCCGTTGCGAAGGTCACGGATGACCGCTCCTACCATCCTATCCGGGAGTTCATTGAAAATCTGCCGGAGTGGGACAAAGTTCCCCGTGTGGATACGCTGCTCATCGACTACCTCGGCGCAGACGATAACGAATATGTCCGTGCCGTTACCCGGAAAACGCTCTGCGCCGCCATCAAGCGGGTGCTGTATCCCGGCTGCAAATTTGACTCCATGCTGGTGCTGAACGGTCCCCAGGGCGTGGGCAAAAGTACCCTCATCGCCAAGCTGGCCGGGGAGTGGTTTTCGGACAGCCTTAACCTTGGCGACACCAAGGATAAGACCGCCGCCGAGAAGTTGCAGGGGTACTGGATCTTGGAGATCGGCGAACTGGCGGGTCTGAAGAAGGCCGAGGTGGAGACGCTGCGCTCCTTCCTTTCCCGTCAGAACGACATCTATCGTGCTGCATTCGGCAAGAGAGCGACGCCGCATTTGCGTCAGTGCGTCTTCTTCGGCACCACCAACGCCGAGTCCGGCTATCTGCGGGATACCACCGGAAACCGCCGCTTCTGGCCGGTCAAGACGCCCGGCACGGGCATCAAGCACTCCTGGGATCTGACCCCGGAGCTCATCTGCCAGATCTGGGCGGAAACGCTGGTGTATGTGAAGCAGGGCGAAAAACTCTATCTGAGTGCCGAATTGGAAGCTCTCTCGAAAGCCGAACAGCGGGAGGCGATGGAGTCCGACGAGCGTGAAGGGCTTGTCCGTCTGTATCTCGACACGCTGCTTCCAGAGAATTGGGACGGCATGGATCTTTTCGAGCGGCGCAACTTCCTCACCGGCAGCGACTTTGGCGATGCCCAAAAGCATGGTACGGTCAAGCGCACCCAGGTATCCAACATGGAGATCTGGTGCGAATGCTTCGGCAAAGAGCGCGCCAATATCCGCAGGACGGACAGCAACGAGCTGACCGCCATCCTCGCCCGTCTGGGCTGGAAGCGGCTGGACAACAAAATGCGTATCCCGCTCTACGGACCGCAGTATGTCTTCGTTCCCAAGGAGTGTTCCAGATGAAAAAGACTGTACCGACCATTCTTCGGAACGAGTTCCGAGGGAAAGCGTGCTCATTTGGCACATTCGAGAGAACACCTCGTGGGAACGGCGGCGGCCCCATAAGCAGCAAAGAAAATCGGCAGTCTTGTTCCTTTGTTCCTGACCTTTCTTATATATCGAAAGAAGAAGGAATAAAGTGCAGTAAACACGCGATACACGCATTTGCGCGTGTATAGGGCTTTTCGGGTTTTAAGAACATGGGAGGTCACGATGCGTGAGAAAACGATAGAAGCAAAATTGGTGCAGGCTGTCCGCACAAAAGGCGGTCTTGCCCCAAAGTTTACAAGCCCCGGTTTTGATGGAGTGCCAGACCGCCTGATCCTTCTGCCCGGCGGCAGAATTGCCTTCATTGAACTGAAAGCGCCGGGCAAAACGTTCCGTCCTCTGCAGGTAAGGCGAAAAAGGCAGTTGGAAGCACTCGGCTTTTCGGTGTACTGCATCGATAGGCCGGAGCAGATTGGAGGGATACTCAGTGAGATTATCGGTCAAATGTGATTGGTGCGGCAAGAGCTTCACGAAATATGCAAGCAAAGTGTCCACCCATAACTTTTGCAGCCGAGGGTGCCTCGCTCATTTCAGCAGCAAAACATTTAATCCGGATGGATATACGGAATTAAAAGACTACAGCAGTATGAGCCGTAACATGGTACGGCTCAATCGAGAGCTAAATTCATCTCGCATGACTCCTGAAGTTCGCAAGAAACTACGGCGGCAGAAGCTCGATTCTGGCGATGGGGTGACTTACACAAAGCTGTATGGTCGGCATGAACATCGGGTCGTTGCAGAGCAGATGCTCGGAAGGCCACTCCGCCCCGGCGAGATTGTTCATCACATCGATGGGAATAAACGGAATAACGATCCGGATAACCTCATGATCCTCCGCTCACAATCGGAGCACGCCGCACTACACATGAGGGAGCGAATCTTCTGGGAGGGAGGTGATGCCCGATGAAGTTCATACCACACGATTACCAGCAGTTCTGCATTGACTACCTTGAGAGCCATCCCATTGCTGCGATTTTTCTTGATATGGGCTTGGGTTGAGAGCAAGACGGTCATCACACTTTCTGCTATCTTCGACCTCTGCCTCGACAGCTTCCTGGTTCGCAAGGTGCTGGTCATCGCACCGCTGCGTGTCGCCAGAGATACATGGCCTGCGGAGATCCACAAGTGGGACCATCTGCATGGGCTGACCTACTCGGTGGCAGTCGGCACGGAAACCGAGCGCAAGGCGGCACTCCGGCAGCGGGTCAGCGTGTACATCATCAACCGGGAGAATGTCCAGTGGCTGGTAGAAGAAAGCGGTCTTCCTTTCGACTACGACATGGTGGTCATCGATGAGCTGTCCTCCTTCAAGAGCTACCAGGCAAAGCGGTTCCGCAGCCTTCTGAAAGTCCGCCCAGGCATCAAGCGTATCGTGGGACTCACCGGCACACCCAGCAGCAACGGTCTCATGGATCTGTGGGCGGAGTTTCGCATCCTCGATATGGGCAAGCGGCTCGGCCGGTTCATCACCCATTACCGCAACACCTTCTTCCGCCCGGACAAGCGCAACGGTCAGGTGGTATTCAGCTACAAGCCGCTGCCAGGCGCGGAGGAACAGATCTACGAAGCCATCTCCGACATCACCATCTCCATGAAGGCGGCGGACCATCTGCAAATGCCAGAATGCGTGATGAACGAGGTAACGGTCACGCTTTCCGAGAAAGAGCGAAAAGCCTACGATGCCATGCGCTCGGAGCTGGTCATTTCCCTCGGCGATGCGGAGATCGACGCCGGGAACGCCGCAGCCCTTTCCAATAAGCTCTCCCAGATGGCAAACGGTGCCGTCTACGGCGAGGACAAGCGTGTGTTTCAGATACACGACCGCAAGCTGGATATGCTGGAGGATCTCATCGAAGCCGCCAACGGGAAACCCGTCCTTGTGGCGTACTGGTTCAAGCACGACCTGGTGCGCATCTCTGAGCGGCTGCACAAACGCCACATTCCATTCAGACTACTTGATGATTCCGACAGCATCCGCAGATGGAACAGCGGTGAGCTGCCTGTGGCGCTCATCCACCCGGCTTCTGCCGGTCACGGTCTGAACCTGCAGGCAGGCGGCTCCACTCTCGTATGGTTTGGGCTGACCTGGTCGTTGGAACTTTACCAGCAGACCAACGCCCGACTGTGGCGGCAGGGACAGACCGCCGATACCGTGGTCATTCACCACATCATTGCAAAAGACACCATCGACGAGCGCATCATGACTGCGCTCCGTAAAAAAGAAAGGACCCAGACCGCGCTCATCGATGCGGTCAAGGCCAACTTGGAGGGATAACATGACGGCAAAAGAATATCTGAATCAGGCTTACCGTCTGGATCAGCGCATCAACAGCAAAATCGAGCAGGTCGCTTCGCTGAATGAACTAGCGACGAAATGCACATCCTCCCTGACCGGTATGCCGAAAGCGCCCAATCAGGCGACTTCGACTATGGCAGAAGCCGTCACAAAAATCGTCGATCTGCAGGCGGAGATCAACCGGGACATTGACACGCTGGTCGATTTGAAGCGCGAGATCGTGTCGGTCATCAAGCAGGTGGAGAATCTGGAATATCAGACACTGCTGGAAAAGCGGTATCTGTGTTTTCGCACCTGGGAGCAGATCGCCGTCGATATGGGATACGACCTTCGCTGGCTCTACCGCCTCCAGCGGCGGGCGCTTTCCGAAGTTCGGGTGCCAAATCCCGCAACACGCCATGAAAAGCCATTATAAAACACAAGGCTCCTGTGGTATCCTTAGAATCGAGATCAGAAGCAGAACAGCCATTGCGGAGAAATTCCGCAATGGCTGTTTCTATATCAGGAGGCGGGACCGATGCCCAGAAAACCGCTGCGCCCCTGCTCTCACCCCGGCTGCCCCAATCTCTGTGACGGACAGTTCTGTGAGCAGCACCGTGTAGAGGAGCGCCGCAAATATGACAAATACGAGCGAAGCTCCGACGTCAACCGCAAGTACGGCAGAGCGTGGAAACGCATCCGTGACCACTATGCGGCGGAGCATCCCCTCTGTGAGATGTGCCTCAAGGAAGGCCGGCTGACCCCGGTGCAGGAAGTTCACCACATCCTGCCCGTTTCCAAAGGCGGCACTCATGCACGGGACAACCTCATGAGCCTGTGTCAGTCCTGCCACACGAAGATCCACCACGACCTCGGAGACAGATAAAAGAGGCCGCCCCCAAATGCAGGGACGACCTCAAATACAGTTTTACGGCTGGATATCAAACATGGTCATCATTTTTTTGAACGTATCCTGTCCATCCAGACAGGTATCTGTCAGATAGCCTTTCTCCGTTTTCCATTGGGAAAGTCCACGGTAGTAAAACAGCTTTTTGGAATCTTCGATGATAAACGGAACGATACCGTAACGCAGACACTCTTTGAGTGCGATCAACCGGCCGACTCTGCCGTTGCCATCCTGAAAAGGATGGATGCACTCGAATTCGTAGTGAAATTGGATGATATCGTCCATGGACACGGTATCGAGCGATCCATAGTCGGAAAGCAGCTTCTTCATTCTGGCTGGCACATCCTTCGGCTTTGTGGTTTCATGGCCCCCGACGGTATTGCCTCGCCTTTTGTAATCGCCCACGGCAAACCACGAAAGCGTGGAATCTTTTGTGCTCTGCTTTAGAATGCGGTGCAGTTCTTTGATGATGTCTTCGGTCAGCGGCTCTTCCGCGTGGTCGATCACATAGTCAATGGCGCGGAAGTGGTTGACTGTCTCGATGATATCGTCAACAGGAATTCCCTCGCCGACATCGACTGTGTTCGTTTCAAAAATCAGCCGGGTCTGATCCTCGCTGAGCTTGCTGCCTTCAATGTGGTTGGAATTGTATGTCATGCGGACTTGAAGCGCATGGTACAAGCCGCCGGGCATACGGATGCTTTTTTCATCACGCAGCATTTGAAGCAGCACATTGTCTGAGATGTTTCGATACAGTTCTTCCGGTGCGCAGTCCAGAAACGCAGCGATTTTTGCAAGCACACGGTCGGCGATCTTCTCACCGCGGCCGATCTTTGCGACCGTCCGTGAGGAAACACCAAGTTCTTCTGTAAGCGCAGTCTTTGTAAGCCCCTTGTCGTTCAGCCTCTGTATAAGTCCTTCATAGGAGATCATCAACGCCACCTCTTTCCTTTACTTATTATAACCGATTATCAGAAAAAGTAAAGGTCAAAAGGAAGAAAAGTAAAGGTAGGGGCGGGGCAAATCTCTGGGACCTTTGAGACCGGGCAACGGCCCGGGGCTTCGTGCGCGAAAAAGGCTATTCAAACAAGGGATTAACCGATCAACATATTTTTTACAGAAAGTGTGAGATTTTTTGGCGAAAGACGGAACAGTCCGGGGCGGCCCCAGGCGCGGGACGGGACCCAAACCGAAGCCCCTGTCCGAAAAAATACAGGGTGGTCAACCGGCACGGTATATGCCGAACGAACTGCCGGAACTGGATCTCTCCGAACTGGAGGCGGTCGATCTGCCGGAGGGCGCTGCGCTGGAAGGCGCGGATATGCCGAAGCCAGGCGAGTATCTTTCCGCAAAGCAGAAAAACGGTGTGCCGCTTGGCGCAGCGGAAATTTACAAAGAGACGTGGCTGTGGCTGAAACAGCGCGGATGCGAAAATCTCGTCAACAAGCGGCTCATCGAGTCCTTCGCACAGGCATTTGCGCGGCACATCCAGTGTGAGGAGGCCATCAGCACCTACGGCCTGCTTGGCAAGCACCCCACCACAGGCGGCGTGATGGAGTCGCCGTTCGTTAAGATGTCCATGCTGTTCCAAAAGAATGCGAACCTTGCATGGTACGAAATTTATTCCATCGTGAAAGAAAACTGCACTGCGGATTACTCCGGCGCAAGCCCGCAGGATGACCTCATGGAGCGCCTGCTCCGTGCGAGAAAGGGGTAACACCATGTTTGAAAAAGTGAATCCGTGCCACCCGGATAAGGTGGCAGACAGGATCGCCGGGGCACTCGTTGACCTGGCATATAAGAAAAACGAGAATCCTCATATTGCCGTTGAAGTCCTCATCGGTCATGGCGTGTGCCACATCATTGCGGAGACTTCCGTCATGCTGGACAAGGTGGATGTTATTGCCGCTGTTCACCGCATTGCCGGAAACCTTGCCGTGGACTATGTGGAAGTACCGCAGGACAGTCACCTTGCCGACAATCAGGCAGACGGCGTCCGCTGCGGCGACAACGGCATCTTCAAGGGAATGCCCGTGACCGAGGAGCAGAAAACGCTGTCCAAGATCGCACGGAACATTTTCTCCATGTACTCCTACGACGGGAAGTACATTCTGGACGGCGACCGGCTGATTCTCTGTCAGAGCAATGTGCCATCGGATTCGCTCCGAACTCTGTATCCCGATGCAGAGATCAACCCGCTGGGCGACTGGACCGGTGGAACCGATGTGGACACCGGCGCAACCAACCGCAAGCTCGGCTCGGATATGGCCGACTCGGTGACCGGCGGCGGTCTGC
>OLSX01000005.1_pt1 | contig 228608 bp, 186 predicted proteins | sample 1673141 | NCBI WGS metagenome assembly OLSX01 (sample SAMEA3136759, study PRJEB25190) | human gut metagenome | biome: human gut; feature: human-associated habitat; material: faeces | place: Austria | collected 2013 | reverse complement strand
GTGTATAATAAAGAAGGAGAAAAAGTTTCAAAAGTAAGTTCTATTGATGATATGGTATATTCTGGAACTCGTACTCCAAAGTATACGGCATCATTGAAAAATTTCTTCTCTTATCGTGATTTTGATTTTTCATTTATGTTTGTATATTATGGCGGGCATGTGTTACGTGATGTTGTAGCTGGATATATGGGTGGTGCACCAAGTGCGAATCTTACTCGTAAGGCTTTAAACCATTGGAGGAAACCGGGGGATGAAAATATTCCGGGAGTAGCTCCGTCTTTTAATAGGAATATTTATTATACAGATGCGCAGGCATGGTATTCGGCAGACATCCATGTAAAAAAGGCAGATTATATTAAATTGAGAGATATCTCACTGAGTTACAATTTGCCAAAGAATTGGTTGAGGAAATTTTATAGAATCGGCTGCTGTGACTTGTCAAATTAGTAATGTGTGGTGGTGGGCTGCTAACGGAGATATTGATCCGGAAGCGTATACTACATCGGGATATGGATGGGGAGCATTGACTCTTCCGAATCCTACTACTTATACAATTGGTTTGTCTCTTAATTTTTAAACGATTGAATAGATAAATATGAAATTATATAAATTTTTACTTTGTGCATGTTTGGCGTTACCTGTAATGTCATGTGATGATTATTTGGATATACAACCTAAAGGGATTGTAATTCCGGAAAAGAGTGAAGACTATGAACGTTTATTGAATTATGCTCAATTGCTAAAGGCTTCTGAATCATATCCTAACTTTATGACAGATGATGTTTTCATGCCTTATGAAGATGATATGACTGGAGGATTTGTTTCTCTGGAGTTGCCGAAGCAGCATTTATATGCGTTTAATAGTGAAATCTTTGGAGAAGGAGAGAGTGACGGTCTTTGGGAATACTCTTATAATCGTATTTATTATTATAACGTAGTTATTGATGATATAATGGGGGCTACTCAAGATACTGAAGAACATAAAAAGCAATTGAGGGCTGAAGCATTGGTTGGGCGTGCTTTTGAGTATTTGACTTTGGTTAATGCTTATGCTAACCATTACGATCCGTCGACTGCTGCTACAGATCCTGGCGTTCCATTGATGTTGGATAAAAATATCAATAAAACAAATTTGCAGCGCGCTACAGTGCAGGAAGTATATGATCAAATTAAGGCGGATCTGGATGAGGCTGCTCCTAATTTACCGGAAAAACCGGTGTTGAATGCCTATCGTGCATCTAAGCCGGTGGGGTATGGGATGTTGGCACGTATGTATCTTTATATGGGAGATTACAAAAAAGCTTTGGAGAATGCGGTGATCTCATTACAGAATAATTCAACTTTGATGAGTCTTTTCCCGTATAAAGTAGTGGATCGTGATAAATATATTGGTAGGATTGATGTTCCGGATGGAGATGAGAACCCGGAAAATATTTATATTCGTTTGGCCCCCTGGACTTTTGGATTTAGTGCTACTGCATATGCTTCTGAAGAATTGGCCTCTTTGTATGATCAGGAAAAGGATCAGCGTTATCTGTTGTATTTTACGAAATATTTAGGTGGGATAGATTTGGATTATCCTCTTTGGGCGCCTTATATTTATGCCAACATGGCTATGTCTACCCCGGAAATGTATCTGATAGCAGCAGAGTGTGAAGCTCGTATAGGTAGTAAAGACAAAGCTATGGAATATATTAACACCTTGCGTGATAATCGTATTATTGATAATGTCCCTTTGGTTGCAAGTGATAACAAGGATGCATTGGTAAAAGTCTTGGAGGAAAGAAGACGGGAAATGCCTATGCTTGGCTGTACCCGCTTGATTGACTTGAAACGTTTGAATCGTGAACCTGAATTCGCAAAGACTATTGTGCATGAGGTGAATGGTGTAGAGTACAGATTGGAGCCCAATAGTCCTAAATATATTTTGCCTATTCCACCCTCTGTACTTCGTTTTAATCCTGATATGATTCCTAACATAAGATAAAAGATATTTTAATGAAAAAACTAACGATTATGATGGCAACAGCAGCATTATGCTGTTGCCTGGGTTCCTGTAACAGTGGAACTAAGCAAGAATTGGCGAATACGGTTCATTTGAAAGGCCAGTTGCTTGATATGGGTAGCCAGAATGTGCGTATGAGATTTGACGGAGCAGCATCTATGCTAGGTGACAGCCGGGATATTTTGTTGAAAACGGATGCTGCCGGTTATTTTGATACTACTTTTGTACTTAAAGAGCCGACATATTATACTATCAGCCGCAACACATTGTATCTTACTCCAGGAGATGACATGACTATCAAAGTAACTCAGACAAATACAGAAGCGGAATTCTCGGGAATCGGAGCCGAAGCCAATAATTACATGAAGTTCCGTCTTTTTCCGAAAGGTGGTTCTTATCTGGAAGCCGGTGGTAACTTGCGTGGAGATTTTGTGTCCACTAAAGCATTGGTTGACAGCTTGGCCGCTATACGTATGCATACATTGGATACGTTAAGTAATGTGTCTGATGCATTTAAAAAGCTGGAAACAGCACGGATCAAAGCGGATATTATTAATAGTTATATCTGTTATGCAAGTTATTCAAGGATGTTTGCCGGAGTGAAGACGGAAGAAGAGATGCGGGCTAAATGGAATGAATTTAATGTTTCATTAACTCAGGATGTAACTCCGCTATGTAAGGAGATTATGAATGAAGATATGCTGAATGTAGCTGTGGTGCGCGATGTTTTGTCTTATCAGGAAGATTCTACATTAGCTTCTCTTTGGTTTAAGGATATTTCCATTCCTGCGCGTACTACGGAATTATATGCTTGTGCTAAAATAGTTGATAATCTGAGAAATGAAGCTTCAGAACAGACTGTGAACGAGGCGAAGGCATTTTTGCAGACAGTGAAGAATGCTGATTTTGCAACAGAAATTGAAGGAAAGATTATTCAAGCTTCCAAGTTGCTTCCCGGACAACCTGCCATTGATTTTGAGATGTTGGATGTGGAGGGTAATGTGAAGCATCTTGCAGATTTTAAGGGTAAGGTGATTTATATTGATTTATGGGCGACCTGGTGTGGGCCTTGCATTCAGGAATCTCCGGCATTTGAGGCTTTAGGTAAGAAATATGTGGGTAAGGATATCGTTTTTCTTCCGGTTTCTACAGATACTACAACGAAACCTTGGTTAAGGTATTTGGATGGACATAAGAAAGAATTGACTCAATATCATTCCAATGATGTTGCTTTAAAAGAAAGTTGGGCTATCATGTATATTCCTCGTTTTATTTTGATTGACAAGGATTTCAATATTGTGAATGCATACGCTCCACGTCCGTCAAGTGAAGAGATTGGTACTTTGATTGATTCTGTTCTTAATAAATAGTAAATTTATGATTTATAAAAAATATCTATTATTAGGCGTTTCTTTATGCATGTTAAATGCTTGCAATGAGTCTAAGTCTGTGTCTTTAGAGGGTAGTCTTGATGGAATCCAGGCTGATTCTATCTATTTATATCAAGTAGACAATGAGCATTATGGTAGTGTGAAACTGATTAAATCTATTGCTGTTACCGATGGTAGGTTTGCTTATCCCACTGATTCTATACAAGCCGGTCTTTATTGTTTCTCTTTGCAGAATATGGAGCGTGGAGAGTATTTACAGCAATACGCTAATTTGTTTTTGGAACCCAAATCCATGCAGCTTACCTTGGGTAAGGATAAGTATGATCAACTGAGTTTACATGCTACAGGGTCTGCATTGCAGGAGCAATACGAAGCCTTGCAAGAAGCGAAATATGTAGCAGGTAATCGTATGGTTCTCGATTCTTTGGATCATATGTTCTATGAAGCTCGTGAAAAAGGGGATCGTGAGGAAATGGAGCGTATCCGGGAGGTTTCCAGTCCTTATTATGAGAGTGCCTCGGAACAGACTCGTAAACTGATAAATGGGGAAATTGCTAAAAATAAAGGCTCATACTTCGGTTTGTATCTTTATTATACTTATCGCTTCCAAAATCATACTTTTAATACAGTTGAGGAGATTGATGAGGTACGTAACTTCATAGGCAGTTTTGATGAGGCGTCCAGGCAAAGTGGTATATATGTAAAAATGCAAGAAGGTTTGGATAAATTTGCTAGGTGTGCTACCGGTAGCGTTGCTCCTGCTATAACAGGAATTGATTTGAAAGGGAATTCTGTCAGTTTGAACGATTTCAAGGGTAAATATGTTCTAGTCGATTTCTGGTTTGCCGGTTGTAGTTGGTGTCGTAAGGAAACTCCTTATCTGTTGAAGACGTACAATGCTTTCAAAGATAAAGGATTTACTATTTATGGTGTGTCTACAGACCGTCGTGAGGAAGATTGGAAAAAGGCTATTGAAGAAGACAAGAGCTATTGGAATCAGGTTCTGTTGCAGAAAGACGACGTGAAGGATGTGTTGGAATCATACTGTATTGTCGGTTTCCCACATATAATTTTAGTAGATCCGGAAGGTAAAATTGTAGCGAAGGAGTTGCGTGGAGATGATCTTTATAATACCGTCGAAAAGTTTGTAAACGGAGCAAAATAAAGAAATGTGTTTTTTAACTCATAAAGCAGTAGGCTGGGAATGTCCGGTCTACTGTTTTTTCTTTTATGGAATATGGTTTTTTTTTGAAGGAATGATATGGTTTTATTATAGATAGTGATGTTCTGTATTGTATTTATTTTTTAAATAAATCTAATGTGTGACCTGTATTTCTTTAATGTTTTCCTTTTGAAGAACATATTGTCTGTCGGATAAGTTAAAAGTTTACCTTTGCAATATAATCAGAGGATGAGATATTGATCTATAATAAATATTATAAATAAAACGCATAGGTATTGTAAGCGTACAATACTTTTTGGTGGTCTCGTTGGATGCTTGTGTTCAGATTTAAGGCGAGGTCACCTTATTCTCGTAGAGAATTTAGATTTTAATTTGAATGATACTTGCTCGCGATGAGTAGGTATCATTTGTTTTTTAGGGGGGGATTATGGAAATGGAAAATAGGTAGGTCTTTCTCCAAAACGTTGTTGATTGAATAAAACAAGTAAAAGAAAGAATTTCTCTATGTTAAGATAACAGTTTACTTTAAATTCTTAACTTTGTTCCCCTTGAAAAATGATTGTTACAAGATAATTTAACAGCTAAAAATGCAACAATATAAAAGACCGGAAGCTATAAAACGTATGAATGAGCTGGCGGGTAGCCGGAAGCCTTTCCTTTTTATTATAGATTATAAACAGCAGTGTTCCTTGATAGAGGAAATAAGTCGGATTGATTCTACCCGTTGCCGTTATAACTTTAATGGAGTGAAAAATGTGGATACTGTAACAGAAAGTTACAGTGGGCAGATAGACTGGAACTTTGTTCCAATGTCTTTGACAGACTACCGGCAGGCTTTTGAAATCGTAAAACGGAATATTCTGGCAGGTAACAGCTATCTCGCTAATTTGACTTGCAAGGTTCCTGTCAGTACTAATCTTACTTTGGAGGATGTGTTCCGGTACTCCAAAGCGCTTTATAGACTTTGGTTGAAAGATAAACTGGTCTGTTTCTCACCCGAAATTTTTGTTCGTATAGAAGATGGCGAGATAAAATCTTTCCCCATGAAAGGAACGATTGACGCTACCTTACCTAATGCGGAAAAACTGTTGATGGATGATTCTAAGGAAACTGCCGAACATGCTACCATTGTAGATCTGATTCGTAATGATTTGAGTATGGTGGCGGAACAGGTCAGGGTTGTCCGCTATCGTTATTGTGACCGGCTTGAAACCAATAAGGGACCTATCTTTCAGACAAGCTCCGAAATATGTGGTGTCTTGCCCGATGATTACCCATCGCATATAGGAGATATTATATTTCGTTTGTTACCAGCCGGTTCCATAACCGGAGCGCCCAAATCCAAGACGATGGATATTATTGAAGAAGCGGAAAATTATGAGCGTGGATTTTATACGGGCATAATGGGTTATTGTGACGGCAGGACTTTAGACAGTGCGGTGATGATCCGTTTTTTAGAACAGGAAGGAGAGAATCTTTATTATAAGGCGGGGGGAGGAATTACTTCAAAGAGTGATTTACAAAGTGAATATAATGAAATGATACAGAAGATTTATGTACCCATTTATTGAAACTATACGGATAGAACAAGGAAAAGCGTGTAATTTGTCTTATCATAATGAAAGACTGAACAATACCCTTCATCATTTCTGGCCGGACTGTGCCGGCATAGAATTAGGTGAATACCTGAAATTGACACCGGAGATGAACGGAATGAAATGTAGGGTGATTTATGATGGAGGTGGAATAAAAGAAATTAGTTATGAAGCCTATCAGATGCGTCCGGTACATTCTTTGCAGTTGGTTTATTCGGATGATATAGATTATACTTATAAAAGTACAGACAGGGAAGCTTTAAACCGGCTTTTTGCCTGCCGTGGAGAACGGGATGATATTTTAATTGTCAGACGCGGACTGCTGACCGATACTTCCATAGCTAATATTGCCTTGTTTGATGGTAAGGATTGGTTCACACCTAAATTACCTTTGTTGAGAGGGACTTGCCGTACAGCATTGATTGACAACGGAATTATAAAAGAAAAAGATATCCGGCCGGAAGAACTATCCTCTTATTCTTTTGTTAGGTTATTTAACGCTATGATTAAATGGGGAGCGTTGGAATTTTCTACCGGAACCATTTACGGATAATAAGAAAGAAGGTGGAATTTTGAAGATTTTTGTTTGTTTCCTTAAATAATTTGCTATATTTGCAAAAAAAATATAAATATAGGTAGGGTATGAGATTGCGGACAGTTGCCAAGTTGGGTATGGTGCTATCAGTGGTATTGTTTTGTACGGCTGTGGGCTTTTACGGCTTTGCTAAGTTAAGCCTGACGGATAAGAGTCGTGAGATCAATCTCTTCTCACTTGTACCGGCTGATTGCATCGGTGTGTTGGAGAGTGATAATATTAATTATTTTCTGAATGAATTTCCTCAATTGAACTATTCTGAAGAACTGGGTAATTTCCAGTTTCCCGGTTTGTTTAATTATGTGTTGGGAGGTTTGAACGAATATACCACTAACACTGCTCATGGTCTGAGCAGTAAGATGAGCCGGGTAGTGGTCAGTTTCCATTCTCCGGGTACTCCGCGTGACCAGGTGGTATATTTCCGTATGGGGGCTGATGATAAGGAAACATTGGGAGATATGTTGTTAGAGAGAACTCCGGGAAGTTTTTCACCTAAAAAAGAGAAATACAGAGGAAAAACTATAGCAGTCTATCCATTGGGCAATAATGATTTTCTAGCTGTCTATAGCGAGGCGGGATTCTATGTGGTGAGTTATCAGAAGAGTTTGATAGAGAAAGTGATTGATGCGCATGAGGATGAAGAGAAAGCATTGAGTAATGATCCCGTGTTTGCCAAAGCGATGCAGAAAAAGAAAACGCATAACTTCCTGACTTTATACGGACGTACGCCGTCTATGCCTTTCTTGCAGGATAACAGTGGCTGTTGGAGTGAGTTTGACTTTCACATGAACAGTGATGTGGTGTACCTCACCGGAGATACTTTTATGCCTGATTCATGCGGCTGTGTGAACCAGATGGCCGAAAAATTGAAGAATATTCCGGATATAAGGGAAGATAGTTTGATTATTTCTGCTGATAAAGATTCCATGGCAAATTATATGGAAGAGGCCTACGAAAGAAATAGCAGGACATTGTTCAATGAATGTGTAGCTAATCTTTCACGTGATGCAGCCTTTATGCTTGTGGCGGACATGAACAAGATTTCCCGCAACCCGGAACGTTTCGAGCCTTATTTGCCGGCATTTCTGTTGGAGAATGCTCCTTTATTCCATTCGTTTATTCTTTCAACCCAATTGTCGGTTGTGAACGACCGGCTTTCCCATATCATGGTACTGACATATAAGGATTAGCGCAACTTATGTCGGTGGAAGTGGGGAGCCACTTTGCTTCTAAAATAAAATAACGAAATAACAGTGAGTGCGGCTCCGAATAGATAGGCCATCTTGAAGGTGGCTATTTCTGCTATATATCCGCCCAATAACATGCCGGCGCCTATACCTACATCCCACGAAGTCAAGTAGGTACTGGTTGCCGTACCACGCTGGTTGTTGGGGGCCAAGTTCACAAACAGCGTGTTATAGGCAGGGAACATGGTTCCAAACCCAATACCTAGTAAAAGAGCTATGGTGAACAGAAAATAAGTGGTCCATTGCAGACTCCATGTTGTCAGCCATCCGCATGAACTCAAACCGAAGAAACAGAAGCAGACCAAATACAGGCCGGCTTCAATAACTTGAGTAACCATTCCCCGGTCTACCAGGCGTCCGGAGAAAAGACGGGAAACTGCCATTCCCAACGCCATGAAGGTGAAGAAGAAACCGGTGGATGCCTGGATACCTATTTGCTTGGCATACATTGCAACGTAATTGGTGGTCATGCCATAAGGGATGGATAGTAATAACAAACTGAAACCTGCCGGTATTCCTTTAAGCAAAATAAAGCGGTCCAATGATATCGGTTCTCGTTTTACAGGAGGTTTGTAGGTGGTCTTTACCAATGAGGCGCATAGAAATCCTATCAGGCAGGAACCTAATGAGCAACAGAAAATAAGCGTATAGTCTGCTCCTGCATCATGCAGGAAGAGTCCGGTCATCGGTCCGATGGACATGGCTATATTGTTTGCCAGCCCATAATATCCTAATCCTTCCCCACGGCGTGAAGAAGGCATGATATCAATGACAATGGTATTTCCGCTGACTGTCACCATGCCGAACGATACTCCGTGTATAATGCGGAATAAAATAAATAAGGTGAGTGTTCCTGCAATGAGATATCCTCCGAAGATGGCGGTAAAAGTGAAATAAGCCAACAGATAAAGTGGTTTGCGGGCAAATGTATCTAACAGATAGCCGGAAAAGGGGCGTATGCACAGGGCGGCAATGGTGTAACAGGAAAGTACGACCCCTATGGTTGTTTTGTTGGCGTCAAAAACTTCTGCCAGATAGAAAGGCAATACAGGCATCAGTAACCAGAATCCAAAGAATAATAGAAAATTGGCTGCCAGTATTTCTATATAATTTTTGGTAATCAGCTTGTCCTTCATAAGCAATAATGTGCTAATATGTCAATGTATCAATATGCTAATGTGGCAATATGTTAATATGCCAATTGACCGCGTTCTATTCCGCATGGCAATTGGCATATCAGCACATGGTCACATTGACACATTATTAATTGGCTGCTTCGAATTCTTTCAGGAAGCGGGTATCGTTTTCAGAGAATAATCGTAAGTCGTTTACACGATATTTCAAGTTGGTGATGCGTTCAATACCCATACCTAGCGCATAGCCTGAGTAAACTTTGCTGTCAATGCCGTTGGCTTCCAATACATTCGGATCCACCATACCACATCCCAGAATTTCCACCCAGCCTGTGCCTTTACAGAACGGACAACCTTTTCCGCCGCAAATATTACAACTGATATCCATTTCGGCACTTGGTTCGGTGAACGGGAAATAGGACGGACGCAGACGGATTTGAGTATCTTCGCCGAACATTTCTTTGGCAAACAACAGCAATACCTGCTTCAAATCAGTGAATGATACATTCTTGTCAATGTAGAGTGCTTCCACTTGATGGAAGAATGCATGGGCACGATAACTGATCGCTTCATTGCGGTATACACGTCCCGGACAGATGATGCGGATAGGAGGTTGCGAATGTTCCATAGCTCTTGCCTGTACGGAAGAGGTGTGAGTGCGAAGTACGATGTTCTTTTTCACATCTTCCTGATTGGCTTCGATGAAGAAAGTATCTTGCATATCACGTGCAGGATGGTCTTCGGCAAAATTCATGGCAGTGAATACGTGCAAGTCGTCTTCTATTTCGGGACCGTCGGCAATACTGAAGCCCAGCCGATGGAATATATCAATGATTTCATTCTTTACAATGCTCAGCGGGTGGCGTGTTCCCAGTTCGATGGGATAAGCCGTACGGGTAAGATCCATTTCGGCTGCGCTGTTATCTTGGGTCTCGAAAGCTTCTTTCAATGAGGCGATACGCTCCTGAGCCTTGTTCTTCAGCTCGTTCAGTTTCATACCCACCTCTTTTTTCTGCTCGGCAGGTACGTTGCGGAAGTCTGCCATCAACTCATTAATCGCTCCTTTTTTGCTAAGATATTTAATGCGCAAGGCTTCCAATTCTTCCGCATTGGCTGCTTGCAAGCCTTCAATTTCCTGAAGTAATTGTTCTATTTTAGCTAACATAGTTTCTTCTTTATTTTTTAATGACCGCAAAGTTAGCGAATTAAACCCATATATTTTGCTGAAAACTAAAAAAAACGATATTTTTGCATCGATTTTTTCTAAATATAGAAAATGAGAAAACTTATAATCGGAGTTTGTCTGCTTATGCTGATAAGCTCCTGTGGAGGTGGGAAAAAGAAAATGGACCCCTTCGAGACGCTTACTGAGGAGATTGATTCGCTGACTGCAACCCCGGACACAACAGAAGCGATGGCTGCGGTAGAGGAAGAACCAATGGTTCCCGCTACGGCCGACGAAAGTTTTGCCGACTTTTTCTACAATTTTGCCAGTGATGAAAAATTACAATTGTCACGCATCGTGTTCCCTTTGCCGTATTATACAATGGAAAAGAAAGAGCACATTGAAAAGGAGCAATGGAAACACGATCCTTTATTTAGCCGGCAGGATGCCTATACAGTTCTGTTCGATAAGGCGGAAGACATGGAAATGGAGAAAGATACGGGTCTAACCAGTGTCAAGATAGAATGGATTTACTTGAAGAAGGGAAAAATCAAGCGGTACTATTTTGAGCGGCTGAAGGGGCTGTGGAAACTGGAAGCCATAGATTTTGCGGATATGCCGAGAGAGGATACCGGTAAGGAGGACTTCTTTGAGTTTTATGAACGTTTTGCCAATGATTCTGTTTTCCAGTTGTCTCGTTTGCACGAACCGTTGAAGTTTGTGACCGCTGATCCCGAAGACGAGTTTCAGATACTGGAAACGACTTTGGAGGCCGGGCAATGGTTCGCATTCCAGCCTGTATTGCCTCGTGAGAATCTGACTAATGTAAACTATGGCCAGAACGAGAATGTGCATTCCAATACGAAGGTGATTGAAATGAAAGGTTTTGGCAATGGATTTAATAATACGCTCTATTTTGAACGGCGTCACGGTCTGTGGAAACTGATGCAGTTTGAGGATCTGAGCGATTGATTTGATTGTAAATGAAGGAAATAAAAGACTACTCTCTGTTGCCTCATAATACATTTGGTATGGATGTGAAGGCATCTTTGTTTGTGGAATATGAATCGGTGACAGAGCTGCAATCCATCTTGTCGGATAAAAAACTGATGGCCGGTAACTGGTTGCATATTGGCGGAGGAAGCAATCTGCTTTTTAAAGGTGATTATGCGGGAACTGTCCTGCATTCGGCTATCCGGGGGTATGAGGTGGTTGCTGAAAACGAACAGGAAATAGAGGTAAGGGCAGGAGCCGGTGAGGTGTGGGATGATTTTGTGGCATATACCGTGAAAAACAGTTGGTATGGTGCTGAAAATCTGTCATTGATTCCCGGTGAAGTGGGTGCTTCTGCCGTTCAGAATATCGGTGCGTATGGTGTTGAGGCAAAAGATTTGATTGTAAGTGTGGAAACCGTCGAGGTGGAAACCGGCAGGAAACGGATTTTTACCAAAGAGGAATGCCGTTATGCTTATCGTGAAAGCATTTTCAAGAAAGATTTGAAAGGTAAATATATAGTGACTTACGTCACCTATCGTTTAAGTAAACAGCCGGTTTTTAATCTGGAGTATGGAAATGTGCGTGGCGAATTGGAAAAGCGAGGAGGTGAGGTGGCATTGGAGAATGTAAGGAAGGTGATTATTGCCGTGCGTGAAGCCAAGTTGCCCGATCCCCGGGTGCAGGGAAATGCCGGAAGTTTCTTTATGAATCCGATTATTCCACGCAGGCAGTTTGAAATAGTACAGCAACAGTATCCTGATATGCCACATTATGAGGTGGATGGCAATAGGGTGAAGATTCCTGCTGCATGGATGATAGACCGTTGCGGCTGGAAAGGCAAACAAATAGGACGCGCGGGTGTTCATTCTAAACAGGCATTGGTCTTGGTGAACTGTGGAGGCGCTACGGGAGATGAAGTGATTGCTCTTGCCAGACGGATACAGGAGTCTGTGCTTCAAAAGTTCGGGGTGGCTATCTCTCCCGAAGTGAATTTTATATAAGGTATGATATGAAGATTACAATACTAGGCAGCGGAACGTCTACGGGAGTACCCGAAATAGGGTGCAAATGTCCGGTATGCACCAGCAGCGATCCCCGGGACAACCGTTTGCGTTGTTCGGGACTGGTAGAAACGGAAGGGCTCCGGATTCTGATAGATTGCGGTCCCGATTTCCGTGAACAGATGATACGGTTGAACGATTTCAAGCCGTTGGACGGTGTTTTGATTACTCATGAACACTATGACCATGTAGGAGGCTTGGATGATTTGCGTCCTTTCTGTCGTTTTCGCGATGTGCCGGTTTATGCCGAACAATATACGGCAGAGCGTTTACGCCAGCGTATTCCTTATTGTTTTGCCGAACATCTTTATCCGGGAGTTCCCCGTATTACATTAGAGGAAATTGTTCCCGATTCTCCTTTTATTATCGGCAATCCCGAAGGAAACAAAGTAGAGGTGACACCTCTTCGGGTAATGCACGGCAAACTGCCCATTTTGGGATACCGTATCGGCCGGATGGCATGGATTACCGATATGTTGACGATGCCTGGGGCTGAATATGATTTGCTGCAAGGACTGGATGTGTTGGTAATGAATGCATTGCGTCCTCAGCCTCACCATACCCACCAGAATTTGAAGGAGGCTTTGGACAATGCACAAAGAATAGGAGCCGGGGAAACCTATTTTATTCACATGAGTCATCATATAGGATTACATGCTGATGCTGAACGGTTATTGCCGCCGCATGTGCATTTTGCATACGATGGAATGAAAATTTGTTTATAAAGCCGGCTTCAACGAATACCGGCACAATCCGTTCAACCCGCATTCCGAACATTTCGGTGTCCGTGCCACACAAACATATCTTCCGTGTAAAATAAGCCAATGATGTGCGGTGGGCACAATCTCCTTCGGAATATACTTCATCAGATATTTCTCGGTAGCCAGCGGTGTGGTGCAGGTTTGAGGAACCAGCCCGATGCGGTGGCTCACGCGGAACACATGTGTATCTACCGCCATGGCCGCTTTATTGAATACTACACTTTGGATGACATTGGCTGTCTTGCGTCCCACTCCCGGCAGTTTGACCAGTTCTTCCAATGTTCCCGGTACTTCGCTATGAAAATCTTTCACCAGCATTTGCGCCATGCCCACCAGGTGTTTTGCCTTGTTGTTGGGATAACTTACACTCCGTATGTATTCATAAATCACTTCCGGCGTCGAAGCGGCCAATGCCTCAGGAGTCGGGAAATCCCGGTAAAGAGGAGGGGTGATCATATTTACCCGTTTGTCCGTGCATTGTGCACTCAGGATAACAGCTATCAATAACTCGAATGGGTTATTGTAATGAAGTTCGGTTTCGGCAACAGGCATCGCTTCTTGAAAATAAGCGATCACCTTGTTATAAAGTTCTTGTTTTTTCATCTTACCTTCTTTTTTCGGTTACAAATATAATTGATAAATCAATAGGGTAGAATTATTCGGGCAATTCATTTGTTTAGTTGAGTAAACTTCTTATATTTGCATAAATATATTAGATTTATGCAGCTTAACGTAAAGAATGAAACTTCTACATTGAAAGCTGTGGTGCTTGGACAATCCGGTTCCATAGGGAAGGTCCCCACGCTGGAAGAAACTTATGACGCCAAGTCATACGAGTCCGTATTGCATAACATATACCCCCATGAAGAAGATATTTTCAAAGAGATGAGATGCTTTGAAAGCGTATTGTTGAAATATGGGGTACAGGTCTATCGCCCGTGGACACTGGAGAATTGTAATCAGGTGTTTGCCCGTGATGTGGGGTTTGTGATTGACGACAAGATTATTGTTTCCAACATCATCCCCAACCGGGAGGATGAGAAGGAAGCCTACGAAGTGGTCTATAATCAGATAGCTTATAACAAGATTTTCAACCTTCCCGAAAAGGCGCACGTAGAGGGAGGTGATGTGGTGCTTTACAATAATATAGTGTTTGTAGGCCTTTATACCCAGCCCGATTACCCGCAGATGAAGACGGCACGTACCAACCGGTATGCTTTTTCCTTTCTGAAAGAAATCTGTCCGGGGAAGATATTCATCCCCTTGGAGCTGAAAAAACATAATACAGATCCACGTGCGGGGATTCTGCATCTGGATTGTACCTTTATGCCGGTAGGGAAAGGGCATGCGATTATTTATAAGGACGGATTTATGTATCCTCAGGATTATCATACTCTGCTCGATTTGTTCGGCAGGGAGAATGTATTTGAAATAACGCGGGAAGAGATGTACTATATGAATACGAATGTCTTTTCCATCTCTCCTGAGGTGGTGGTTTCTGAAAGGAACTTTATCCGCCTGAATACCTTTATGGAAGAGGTATGGGGAATGACGGTAGAGCGTGTACCTTATTATGAAATATCTAAGATGGGCGGACTGTTGCGCTGCTCCACCTTACCATTAATCCGAGAAAATGACTAAACAAACAACAAACCACATTTTGATGGTGGAACCCGTGGCCTTCGGGTTCAATGAAGAAACAGCGGCCAACAATTATTTCCAGCAGCGGACAGTTGCGGCAGGTGAAACAGTACAAGCTTGTGCCTTGAAGGAATTTCGGGGCATGGTGGATAAGTTGCGTGCAAACGGCATAGAGGTAATAGCGGTGCAGGATACCCCGATACCTCATACTCCGGATTCCATATTTCCGAACAACTGGGTGTCCTTTCACGACGACGGAACGGTGGTGCTGTATCCTATGTTTGCGGAAAACCGCAGGGCGGAAAGACGGGCGGATATCTTGCAGCGGATAGAGTCGGAGGGGTTCAGCATCCGTCGGAAGGTAGATTATACAGGTTTTGAGGAAGAAAACCGGTTCCTGGAGGGGACCGGGGGAATCATTCTGGACCGGGTGAACCGTTATGCATACGCGGCTTTGTCGCAACGGGTGGACGAAGCTTTATTGGGCCGGTTCTGCAAGGAGCAGAATTTTATTCCGGTGTCCTTTCATGCTTATCAGACTGTAAACGGACAACGTCTGCCCATTTATCATACCAATGTCATGATGTGTGTGGCGACAGATTATGCGGTCGTTTGTCTGGACAGCATCGACGACGTGGAAGAGCGTGAGCAGGTTTGTCACGTCTTGCGGCAGACAGGGAAAGAAATCATTGCCATCTCCGAGGAACAGATGCATCATTTTGCCGGAAATATGCTTCAGGTGGAGAACGGGAAAGGCGCATTGTTTCTAGTGATGTCTCAAAGTGCTTACGATTCGTTGGATGAAGGCCAGTTACAACGGCTGTCTAAGTATAACGCGTTGCTTCCCATGCCCATCCCTACCATTGAAACGCTGGGAGGAGGAAGTGCCCGTTGCATGATGGCGGAAATATTCTTGAAGAAAGAAAAACATTAAATAATAAAAAGCTTATGGATGCAAAATTATCGGCAGCTCAATTGATGGAGCTTGAGAACAAACATGGAGCACACAATTATCATCCTGTTCCTGTGGTATTGGATAAAGGAGAAGGTGTGTTTGTATGGGATGTGGAAGGAAAGAAATATTATGATTTCCTTTCCGCTTATTCGGCAGTGAACCAAGGACATTGTCATCCGCGTATTATCGATACGTTGGTAAAACAGGCGCGAAAGCTGACTTTGACTTCACGCGCTTTTTATAACAGCCAGTTGGGACGGTATGAAGAATTTGTCACCCGTTATTTCGGATATGACAAGGTCTTACCGATGAATACGGGAGCCGAGGCAGTAGAAACCGCATTGAAGCTTTGCCGCAAATGGGCGTATGAAGTAAAAAAGCTTCCCAAGGATACGGCGGAAATCGTTGTATGCCGGAATAATTTTCATGGGCGTACTACCACTATCGTTTCTTTCTCCATTGATCCGGACGCTTACAATAACTACGGACCTTTTACCCCCGGTTTTGTCGTGATTCCCTACAATGATGCCGAAGCATTGGCGAAAGTGCTGGACGAACATCCTCATGTGGCCGGATTCCTGGTTGAGCCCATTCAGGGAGAGGCAGGTGCTTATGTACCCGATGAGGGATATTTGAAAAAATGTTACGACTTGTGCCGTGCCCACAATGTACTTTTTATAGCCGATGAAGTGCAGACCGGCATTGCCCGTACAGGCAAATTGCTGGCTTGTGACTATGAGAATGTTCATCCGGATATCCTGATTTTGGGAAAGGCTTTATCGGGTGGGGCCTGTCCTGTTTCTGCGGTATTATCATGCAATGAAGTGATGGATGTTATCCGTCCGGGGCAACATGGCTCCACTTTTGGCGGAAATCCTATTGCTGCGGCAGTGGCTGTTACGGCGCTTGAGGTAGTACGGGACGAACAGTTGGCGGACAGGGCATACAGGCTGGGACTGATATTCCGGGAAGAGATGAGAAAACTGTGCGAAACATCTCGTGTGGCTTCTTTTGTCCGGGGCAAGGGATTGCTGAATGCGTTGATAATCAATAATGATGAAACGAAGGATTTGGCGTGGGAGATTTGCTTGAAATTGGCCGAAAACGGTTTGCTGGCCAAACCGACACATACGAATATTATTCGTTTTGCTCCGCCATTGGTGATTACAGAGGAACAATTAAAGGAGTGTATCGAAATTATAAAGAAGACGATTGCTTTGTTTGAATAAAGGATTTTTTATCCTGTCTTTTAGGGGTGGATTCAATCTGCCCCTAAAATCGTTTTCACTGATACCCACCTGTTTGTGACGCTTCATCTTTCATTGTTCCATACTGTTTGGCTATAGAAAAGGTAATTATTTGATGAGGCTGTTTCTTCTTGATAAGAATATTTAATGCAGTTATATCCGGTTAACTCGGAAATAATTTCTATCTTTGCACCCCGAATTAAAAAATAGACGTATGATGCCGTGAATAGCGGTCGTGTATTCTAGAACACCACGTAAAAAACAGGAGAAATGAAGAATAATAATACTGTATCTGTATCGTTCATGTTGCTTGGCATACTGTTTTGTGTATGTCTTGTCGCAGCAAATTTATTGGAAACCAAAGTTGTCCAGATCTGGAAAATTACGGCAACTGCCGGACTGGTTGTATTTCCTATCTCTTACATTATCAATGATTGTATAGCCGAAGTATGGGGCTTCCGCAAGGCACGTCTTATCATTTGGATGGGCTTTGCCATGAATTTCATGGTGGTAGCTTTGGCGCAGCTTGCCATTCTGATGCCCGCAGCTCCGTTTTGGGAAGGAGAGGAGGGCTTCAACTTCGTTTTCGGCATGGCGCCCCGCATCGCTGTAGCCAGTCTGACCGCTTTCTTGGTCGGCTCTTTTCTCAATGCCTATGTCATGAGTAAAATGAAGCTGGCTTCGGGAGGAAAGAACTTTTCACTTCGTGCCATCACTTCTACTTTGGTGGGTGAGAGTGCCGATTCCATGATTTTCTTTCCTGTTGCCTTTGGAGGTTTGATGCCTGTCGGTGAACTGATAAAGATGATGGTTATTCAGGCAGTGCTCAAGACACTCTATGAAATTATTATCCTGCCCGTTACCATCCGTGTGGTAAATTACATCAAGAAGGTGGATGGCAGTGATGTCTTTGATGAGCATATCTCATACAATGTATTGAAAATCAAAGAACTTTAATAAGATGCTGATGTGTCAGTGTGCCGGTTAGCCAATTACCATGCGGTATATGGCGCAGCATATCCACATAGCGCGGCAATTGGCACATTGGCGTATTAGTAAATTGAAAAATTGTCAACAATGAATAAAAGTGACGCATTGGTTGTGTTCAGCGGAGGGCAGGACTCAACCACTTGCCTGTTTTGGGCAAAAAAACATTTCCGCAAAGTGTATGCTTTAAGCTTTATCTATGGACAAAAGCATGTGAAGGAAGTGGAGCTGGCCCGTGCTATTGCCGGAAAGGCAGGGGTGGAGTTTAAAGCGATGGATGTTTCCTTTATAGGCAACCTGGGTAAAAATTCGCTGACAGATACTACGATAACGATGGATGAGGTGAAGCCTGCCGATAGTTTCCCTAATACGTTTGTGCCGGGGCGGAATTTGTTCTTTCTGAGCATTGCGGCTGTCTATGCACGCGAATTGGGAATCAATCATATCGTGACCGGTGTGTCACAGACAGACTTCAGCGGTTATCCCGATTGCCGGGATGCTTTTATCAAGTCGCTGAATGTGACATTGAACCTTGCCATGGACGAGCAGTTCGTGCTTCACACTCCGTTGATGTGGATTGATAAAGCGGAAACATGGGCGTTGGCGGACGAATTGGGCGTGCTCGATTTGATCCGGCATGAAACGCTGACTTGCTATAATGGCGTACAGGGGGATGGCTGCGGTCATTGCCCGGCCTGTAAGCTCCGTCGTGAAGGATTGGAAAAGTATCTGGAGATAAAGGCGGAAAGAGAGAAATGATAGGATAAACGAAGGTGTTTTCTCTTTGTATGAAAGGTGTTCCTTTCTTGCCGGGTATATCGTTTCACTTTAGTGAGCAAGTTTTATCACTGAAGTGAAGAAGTTTCATCACTCAAGTGGTACAGTTTCATCACTTTAGTGAAACGATGTACTTGGCAGGGAGAGAATTTCTATTCCAAGGTATGAAAGAGAAAACATGAATATGAAAAAAACAGATTTTAATGGAAAGAAAAGATGAATTGACCCTTCTCGGGTCGAAGACCGAGTACAGGCAAGATTATGCTCCCGAAGTGTTGGAGTCCTTTGTGAACAAACATCCCGGAAACGACTATTGGGTACGTTTTAACTGTCCCGAATTTACCAGTTTGTGTCCTATTACAGGACAGCCCGATTTTGCGGAAATCCGTATCTCCTACCTGCCTGATGTGAAAATGGTGGAGAGCAAGAGCTTGAAGCTGTATTTGTTTAGTTTCCGTAATCATGGCGATTTTCATGAAGATTGCGTGAATATCATCATGAAAGATTTGATTAAGCTGATGGATCCTAAATATATTGAGGTGACGGGCATTTTTACTCCGCGCGGTGGTATTTCCATTTATCCGTATTGTAATTACGGCCGTCCGGGTACTAAGTATGAGGAATTGGCGGAGTATCGGATGCGTAATCACGATTTATAGATGTATCTCTTGGAATGAATAGATAGATTGTGGACTCAAATATTTGCTGGTTTTGAAAATTTGTTCTATTTTTGCACTCCGAAAAAAGGAGAGGTGCTCGAGTGGTTGAAGAGGCACGCCTGGAAAGCGTGTATACCCCAAAAGGGTATCCGGGGTTCGAATCCCCGTCTCTCCGCGATAAAGGCTGAGAATCAGTAAATAGCAAAACAAATGCTCGGTTTTATACTCAATAATGTAAAGCTGGGTCTTTTTGTGTTATTTGAGAAACAAAATAGTGTTTGGATTTGTAGCCTCATTTTGAAAAAGATAATATTCTATATTAGAATGAAAAGATATATTAAAGGTTGCCTTTGTATATATGCGGATGCATTACATAGGCAACCTTTAGTTATTTAAGGGGTAATTACTAGGGAAATGTTTCTGCAATTTGTTTGGCAACGCGTTTTATAGGGCTCACCCGATAAATCAGGGGGAAAATTCTTTAATTCTATAGAAAATTTGCACCTTTGTACCATGAACAATCAAGGACTATTAGCATTGGCACAGTTGATTCTGCCATCAGAGATACTTTCAAATTTTGAAGTAGTACGTGTAGAAGAAGAGGCATCCCTTATTCGCATCTATCTTGACAAATCAGTTAAGGCTGATTATAAAGAGAATACAGAGATAGAATCCAAAGGGTTCTGTGACGCCGCAACTATACGTGACTTCCCAATACGCGACAAAGGCGTCGATTTAATTGTCAGAAGACGCAGATGGTATGACAAGCAGAATAATCGATACTTCTCCGACTCTTATAACCTAAAGGCAGAAGGGACCCGCTACTCAAAAGAGTTTGCGGCTTTTTTAAAAGGAGTGTATGGAGACAATTCCTACGACCTCCCGTTCGCTTGACCGCTATTATCACATAAACGGTGATACGTTTGAAAAGCAATACAAGGAAGTACTCAGCGGCTACCGTGAATGGTCAGAACTTTCGCATGCAGAAGACTGGCTTGTCTTTCCCGAAAACATAGGTGAAAGCCTCTGCATTGACGAAATGGCTCCAAGCAATGGCGAGTTGTACACGATAGTAAGCAACAGATCTTCACGTGGAGGCAAAGGTACCATCGTTGCGATAGTAAAGGGTGTGGCGGCAGATGCTGTCACAAAAGCACTTATGCGCATTGGCGAGGACAAGAGACAGATAGTAAAGGAAATAACAATGGATATGTCGAATTCCATGCAGCTTATAGCCAGACGCTGCTTCCCGAATGCAATGCGTACTATAGACCGCTTTCATATACAGAAACTTACATATGATGCCTTGCAGGAGATGCGCATCGCACATAGATGGGAGGCCATTCAAGCAGATACGGAGGCCAGAGAAGAGGCCAAATTCCTGGGCGAAGCATATACTCCAATTGTGCTTGCAAACGGTGACACCCACAAGCAGTTGTTGGCTCGCAGCAGATATCTGCTTTTCAAATCACCCGACAAATGGACGGAAAGTCAGAGGAAAAGAGCAGAGGTGCTCTTTGAAATATATCCAGACCTTAAAGAGGCTTATTCTCTCACACATTCGCTAAGAATGATATTTTCCAAGAATACCATCAAAGATGCAGCAAGACTCTCGCTTGCACGCTGGTACAATAAAGTGGACGATTCCGGTTTTAAGAGTTTCAATGTTATTGCCGCCACACTTTACGAGCATTATGATGAAGTGTTGAACTTCTTTGTCAATAGAGTAACTAATGCCTTTGCAGAATCATTCAATGCTAAAATAAAGGCGTTTAGAGCTGCTTTAAGAGGAGTAACGGATATAAAGTTCTTTCTTTTCAGACTTACAAAACTATATGCCTAATCCCCTTGGTTTATCGGGTGAGCCGAACTTGTGGCAGATGTAACGGCACTGGAAGAGCGAGGTAGCTTTTCGAGGGTATATACAAAAAGGACATAAATCGTAAGATTTATGTCCTTTGTCTTTGAGGTACCTAGCAGAGTCGAACTGCTCTACACGGTTTTGCAGACCGTTACCTAACCGATCGGCCAAGGTACCCTGTGCCCAATTTCGAGTGCAAAGATAGTGCAAATAATCGAGCTGTCCAAATTTTCAGCCATGTTTTTTGTGTTTGCTGCTGCATTTGTCGTAAAAAGCGCAGTTCTCACAGCCAGTCTTGTGACATTTCAACACCCTGTACACCCTATACGCCACAAATATGGCGCATAGGGCGAGGATGATGTATGTCGCGATATACTGCATGGTCTACTTGATATTCTTGAAAGTCTTGGCGAGTCCTCCTGTACTCGTTTCCTTGTAAAGTGAAGGCAGGTCGTGGCCCGTCTGCTTCATAACCTGTACCACGCGGTCGAAGCTCACGCGGTGCTTGCCGTCGGAGAACGCCGAGTAGAGGTTGGCGTCAAGCGAGCGGGTTGCGGCAAAGGCGTTGCGCTCGATACAGGGTATCTGAACCAATCCGCATACCGGGTCGCAGGTCATACCCAGGTGGTGTTCCAATCCCATCTCTGCCGCATACTCTATCTGTGCCGGGCTGCCACCGAAGAGCTGGCAGGCTGCGGCGCTGGCCATAGCGCAGGCTACGCCCACCTCGCCTTGGCAACCCACGTCGGCGCCGGAGATGGAGGCGTTCTGCTTGACCACGTTGCCGATGATTCCAGCCGTGGCAAGGGCGTGCAGGATGCGGGTGTCGCTGAACTTGTGGCCTTTGGAAAGATGGTATAGTACGGCTGGCACTACGCCGCAGGCACCACAGGTGGGGGCGGTGACGATGGTGCCACCCGAGGCGTTCTCTTCGCTGGCGGCAAGGGCATAGGCATAGACCAGGCCTCGTGTCTGCAGCGACTGCTTGTAGCCTGTGGCCTTGACATAATAGGTCGGGGCTTTGCGGGGCAGATTGAGCGGGCCGGGCAGTACGCCTTCGTGGTTGATACCACGCTCCACGCACTCCTGCATAGTCTCCCATACCTCCTGCAGATAGGGCCATACCACATCGCCTTCGCACAAATCGACGTACTCCCAGTATGAGCGGCCGTTCTGGTCGCACCAGGCAAGAATCTCGTTGAGCGAGTTCATCTCGTAGACCTCAGGTGTATCAAACATATCTTCGGCCTTACCCTCAGAGAGGGCACCTCCGCCTACGCTGTAGACTATCCACTCGTCGGCGCTGTCGGCTGTGAACTTCATGCCGTTGGGGTGGTAGGGCAGGAAGATGTTGGGCTCCCAGTGTATGTTGACTGTGGCGATGGGCGAGAGCACCTCTATGATGGCGGTGTCGGTCATGTGGCCCTTGCCCGTAGCTGCCAGACTGCCATAGAGGGTCACGTCGAACAGGTGGGCGTCGGGGTGGCGCTTGGCGTAAATCTTGGCGGCCTTCTGTGGTCCCATGGTATGGCTCGATGAAGGACCCTTTCCAATCTTGTATAACTCAGTAAGTGATTTCATTATAGATAAAGTAATGTGGTAATTAGACAAAGAGTGAACCTATCTGGTAAACCAGCGCAGATACCACCCAGGCCAGCACCGTGGTGTAGCCGGCGGCAAAGAGCGCCCATCGCCATGAGCCCGTCTCGGACTTGATGGCGGCAATGGTGGCAAGACAGGGGAAATAGAGCAGCACGAAGAGCAGGAAGCAATAGGCCGCGAGCGGGGTGATGCCGTCGGCGGCCATCATCTGGTGCAGCAGTTCGTACTTGCGGGTGTTGCCGTCGTCGGAGCCCATCTCGTCGCTGTTGGCGTAGAGCACGCCTATGGTAGATGCCACTATCTCCTTGGCGCCGATGCCCGAGACGAGTCCCACATCGAGTTTCCAGTTGAAACCCTGTGGACGGAAAACGGGCTCGATGGCCTTGCCGATGTGTCCTATGTAGCTCTGCTCCTGCTGTTGCTGGGGAGTAAGTCCTTCATGATGAGGGAAATAACCCAAAGCCCAGACCACTATCGACGCCACCATGATGATGCCGCCCATCTTGCGCAGATACTGCTTGCCCTTCTCCCACGTATGGCGGCCAATGGCCTTCCAGGTGGGGAAGCGGTAAGGTGGCAGCTCCATCACAAAGGGCGTATCTTCGCCCTTGATGACATGGCGGCAGAAGACGCGGCTCAGTATCACCGCCATCACGATGCCCACGAGATAGAGCGACAACATGATGAGCGGCTGGTAGTTCAGCGCAAAGAAGGTGCCGGTAATCATGACATAGATGGGCAGTCGCGCCGAGCAGCTCATCATTGGCAGGATGAGCATGGTGACCAGACGGCTGCGGCGGCTCTCGATGGTACGCGTGGCCATCACTGCCGGCACATTGCAACCGAAACCCATGATGAGGGGGATGAACGATTTGCCGTGGAGTCCCATCTTGTGCATCAGACGGTCCATGATAAACGCTGCGCGCGACATGTAGCCGCTGTCCTCCATATAGGAGATGAAGAAGTAGAGGATGAGTATCTGCGGCAGGAAGACTATCACTGCTCCCACGCCACCGATGATGCCGTCGGCTATCATGTCCTTGAGCGGGCCGTCGGGCATATACTGTCCCACCATCGTGCCGAGCCAGGCGATGCCGTCCTCTATCCATCCCATGGGTATCTGTCCCAAGAGGAAGGTGGCAGAGAACATCACCAGCAAGAGCAGGATGAAGATGGGGAAGCCCACAAAGCGGTTGGTAATGATGCGGTCTATGAGGTGGGTCACCTGATAGGTGTCCTTCTTGTGTCCGGTAGAGTATTCGGCCTCTTGCAGCGCGCCGTTGATAAATCCGTACTTGGCGTCCATGATGGCTGTCTCGCTGTCGTCGCCCGTTTCCTCCTTCACACGCCGTGCCGCCTCGTCGCGATGGCGCAGTATCTCCTCGGCATCGGGCAGCGTGCGGATATAGCGTTCGGCCTCCTTGTCATTTTCAAGCAACTTGATGGCAAGATAGCGGGTAGAGTAGCGGTGGCGCAGATTGGCAGCCTTCTTCAGGTGCTCCTGGATTTCCTCGATGCCATGTTCTATCTCATGGCCGTGGTTGATGTGCACATGGCGGTAGTGAGGGTCGTCGTCCTCGTTGCCCTCATACATACGGATGATGGTCTCGAAGAGTTCTTTCACACCACGGCCGTTGGTGAAGACGGTGGGTACCATGGGCACACCGAAGAGGCGTCCCAGACGGTCGGCGTCGACATGGTCGCCTCGCTTCTCGGACTCGTCAAACATGTTGAGAGCGCATACCATGCGCACGTGCATGTCTATGAGTTGGGTGGTGAGATAGAGGTTGCGCTCCAGGTTGCTGCTGTCTATCACGTTGATGATGATATCGGGCGTCTTGTCGATTATCTGTCTGCGCACGTAGATTTCTTCAGGCGAATAGGCCGACAGCGAATAAGTGCCGGGCAGGTCGACGATATGGAAGGTGTAGCCGTCCATCTCTGCCACGCCCTCCTTGGCGTCTACCGTCACGCCACTGTAGTTGCCCACATGCTCATGGGCACCCGAGATGAAATTGAAGAGCGATGTCTTGCCGCAGTTGGGGTTTCCCACGAGCGCCACATTGATGTCGTGGCTCTTGCGGATGGCAGCGTCTTCCAGCTGCTGGTCGGTGGGCGCGCCGGCGGTGTGGGTGTCGGTGCCTGCGTTGGTTTCTATTTCGGGCTTGATATTGGTCTGTGTCTTGGCGACCTCTCCGGCGGTAACCACCTCAATCTGGTCGGCCTCGCTATGGCGCAGAGAAACCTCATATCCCATAATACGGTATTTTACAGGGTCGTGGAGCGGCGCATTGAGCAACACCTCCACTTTCTTGCCCTTGATAAATCCCATTTCTACGATGCGCTTGCGAAAGCCGCCGTGTCCAAGCACTTTGACGATAACGCCTTTCTCACCGGTTTTAAGTTCTGAAAGTTTCATTCTACTATTGGTTTAATCTGATGCAAAGTTACTCAAAGTAGTGTGTAACACAAAGAATCTGCCCTTGTTTTTATTTGTGCCAGTCAAAAATCTAATCCATCCCAACGTAATCTCAGCAAGGTGCCGGCTCTCCTGCCGATGCCGGGGGATGGCTGGGGGAGAGGAATGGGGAAGAATGGCTGGTGCAGATTGTACCGTCGTCCATTCTTTGCTCCCCTTGGTAGCTCTCGGAAAGTAGCACGCCATCTTTAGGGGAAGCTATAGGAGGAATGGCAATGTGGTGTGGAAATTTATATTACGTGTTTTCCCCATTCTTGTATACGCAAAGAGCATGGATTTGTATGTTTCCATGCTCTTCACTTGTGTTATCATTGTTGCTAATATGAATTATCATCGAAGAAACCGGCACTCCATTCATACACAGGTTTGATGTGAATATGGAGTCCGTCTATCTCCAATTCTTCATACTGGTGGTCTGTCAGTAGAAGCAAGTTCTCGCATTTGGTTTGTCGGTGGGCAAGGAGCAAACCATTAATTTCACGCTTGCGGGTTTTTTCAGACGAAATGTCATAAGACACTTGAATGCATTGAAGTACTCTGTTGCCATCACACACGACAAAGTCACATTCTCCAGAACGGTCGTTGAGATAATAGACATCCCAGCCTTCGTTTTTACACTTGCGTATCAGGTGGAGCAATACTATGGTCTCAAGGCGCCATCCTAAGTTTTCGCCCGCAAAAGCATTGTCTCTTTGATTCATCATCGCTACGTCGATGGCATATAGCTTCTCTCCTATGATGCGTAATTTGCTTTTTGAAGAGAACTTCTTTACGCCAATGAGAATGTATGCTTCCTTGAGGTACTTGATATAGTTTTGCACCGTATGGGGAGACTTGAAATCAAATAGTTCAACTAAGTCCTTGGTAGAAACTATACATGGCGATGTGTTGAGTAGGTGGTGTGCCATATTCTCAAATTGGGCTGGATATGCAATCTTATAGCGTTGCTCTATATCTCGTTTCAAGATGTTGTTAACGAGATTGCTAATATATTTCCTACCATCTCTCACCTGGAGTAGCTCAGGGAAACCGCCCTGTTTCGTGTAGTCGTCGAAGGCACTTCTTTGAGCGGCGATGGCCCTTGTGGAATGGAGTTTGGTGTTGATGCCTTTTATCCCGCAATACTCGGCAAACGAGAAGGGATACAAGGCAATTTCACTACTTCGTCCAGTAAGGTGAGTGGCCAAATCATTACTCAGCAGCTTGGCATTACTTCCTGTCAAGACAACATGCATTTTGGTTCGCAGGAGCCGATTGACAAAGAGGGGCCATTGCTTTATATTTTGGATTTCATCCAGAAAGATATACTTGAAATCACCATAAATCTTATACAATACTTCAAGTATGTCATTTAATTGATTTGCCTCTATATCAACCAAACGTTCGTCGTCAAAATCTACGTATGCAAATACTAACCCTGCATCTGCAAGTGTTTGTAGGCAGAGTGTTGATTTGCCACTTCGACGTACACCTATGACGACTTGAGCTTGTGGACTGTTCAAATCTACAAGTCTTTCTTCGTAGCGGGAACACAGATACTCGCTTGACCAGTTATCTATTTCTGCTTTTTGGTCGGTCAGTATTACTTCAAGAGCCCTTTTGTCCATAAGGATAGTTGTTTTTTGTATAATTATTCAAGTATTCAATTGGCATAAGCACATTCGCCTATGCAAAGTGCATATGTTTCGGCACAAAGTTACGAAAAATACGCTTATCCAACGCCTTATTTTACAAATTTCTTGCTCTTAGAACGCCTTATTTTACAGTTTTTGTGTCTCCAGAACGCCTTATTTTACAAATTTCTTGCCTTCCGAACGCCTTGTTTTACAGTTTTTGCGAGTTTCCCGATGGCCTTTCAACTCATTATCGAGCCATTTGGTTGTCTTGAGGTTGTGGTTGCTGGTGCGTAACGATTGAAACGTGAGTCCGCATCAAATGTCACGTGACTACGTATCGTAAGGTACGTGGGCTCGTTTCAAACGGTACGAGCTGGCAAAGCTGGTTTGCGGGACGAAGAGCATGCTCTATACAATTGTATGAATGGATATATTTCTTTTTTGGGTAAAACCGCACACACTCTCCTCGGTCTGCTAAGGAGCGGGAGCGTAATCCTCGCGCATGAAAAATCCCGATGCCATGGTTGAGGACATCGGGATAATATATATTAATAAGGTGTAATCGCTTAGAAGAAGAGGTAGCGGTTGTCAACAATATTGGCGTTGGCGTAGAGCTCGCTCATATAACCTGCAGCCATCTGCATGGCTCTCTGGTTGAGCTTGGCCTCCTGGGTCTTGATATCCAACTTGCCGGGACGCATGGTCTTGCCGGTAACGCTGAAGAGGTATACACCTGCATTGCCCTTCACGGGAGTCTTGCAGAACTTGCCCTTGGCTGTAGCTGCGATGGCACCACTCAGAGCGGGCTCGGTAGAACCGGTAACTGTAACGAATACAGGAGCAGCGAAGGTAACCTGGTTGATAGCGGTTACGGTAGCGCCCTTGGCCTTAGCCTCGTTGACTGACTTCACGCCCTTAACCTTCTCCATCAGCATCTCTGCCTTCTTGTCCTTCATCACCTCTGCCTTGACCATGTCCATTACCTGAGCATCGTCGAGACCGCGGTAGCCCTTGGCGTGAATCTTGTCGAGAACGGCTACGAGCAGGTGGTTGTTGTCACCACACTCATACATAGGAGATACTTCCTTCTCCTTGGCCTCGAACAACCACTTCATAGCGTCGCGGGTGCTGTGGATGCCGGCGAGGTTGTGCTGAGCGGTAGTGATGTCGTTGGCCTCTCTTACGGTGTAGCCAGCCTTGGCTGCATTCTTGACAATCTTCTCCTCGGTGTCGTTGGCACTTACAAACGAGCTGAACTTGTTGTAAGCGGCACTGTAAGTATCCTTAGAGAACTCGATGGTCTTCTTGACAACGGCTGCAACATACTTGTTGACCATAGCCTTGCGGTCTACGACCTGAAGCACTACGCTGCCCTGAGTGAAGTTGATGACCTTGGTCTCGTTGGCAGAGAGTGTGTTGAGGCTATTGATAAAGTTCTTGGTGTCCTTATCCATAGAGGGAGCTGCCTGATACTGGGCAGTGGTAATCCACAGCTTTTCGCCAGTCTGGTTGTACTTCTTGGCGAGTGCCTCGAAGTCGGCACCTGCTGCGAGTGCGCGGTAGATAGAGTCGGCAGTAGCCTTGGATGCTTCGGGAGTCTCGGCTGCCACCTGTATCTGGCGATACTGGATAGAGTCGGGCATCTGGGTCTTAGACACGAGCTTCACGATGTTCATGGTGTTGTCCTGAGCATTGTTGAAGACGCGTGATGTCTGACCTACAGCCATAGAGTCGAGCTGGGCAGCGATGTCCATAGGATATGCAGCCTTAGTTACGGGCAGACCCAGATAGGGGATGAGCGATGCGCTCTTGCGTACCACCTCTGCGGGGTCAGCGGCAGCAACCATGTCGTTGTGATAAGCCTCGAAGTCCTTCTTGATAGCGGCGCGGTCGGCTGCTGAAGGTACTACCTCAATGTCGATATACTTGATGTCGCGGGCTTCAACAAACTGCTCGAAGCGGGGCTTCAGCTCGTTGTACTTGGCCTTGAGGTCTGACTTCTCGATGGTCACCTTGCTGTCATCGATAGAAGAGTAGGGCAGAGCGGCGAGCTCAACCTGAGCCTCTTCGTTCTCCTCCTTGAATGAAGCCTTGGCCTCGATGGCGTTGGAGATGAAGCAGCTGCCGAGCAGTGCCTGGTACTTCTGTGCAAGAGTCTGCTGGCGCAGTGTCTTCTCGATGAAGTTCCAGTATTTGTACAGGCTGTTGTACTGCTGTGCCATCTGGGGATTTACACCCTGCTGGGCCTTGTACTCGGCGAGGAACTTCTGCAGCTGGTTGACGTCGAAGCGTCCGGTCTGCTGGTTGATAAACGGAGTATTCATGAGCAGTGGGTTGGTACCCTGCTTCAGGATGTTCTGCAACTCGCCGTCGGTAACGGTGAGGCCCAGTTCCTTGGCTTCCTTCTCGATGATTTTGGTCTGAACGTAAGTGCTCCAAACCATATCCTTAACCTGGTTGAGCTGGTCTTCATTCAGGTTTTCAGTACCTTGCTGCATCTTGATGATTTCGGTGTTCTCGTCAACGAGCTTCTGGAATTCCTGAAAATTGATTTTCTCTCCCAATACTTCACCGACCTGCTGACGCTGGTCGTTTTTAGTAGTTTCGCACGAACGAACCATTTCTTCGGCGATGAATGCAAAAAGGCCCAGTGCGATAATACCTATCAGCAGGCCGCCTCTGCTTCTAATTTTTCCTAATGCTGCCATTATTATTATAGTTTTTATTATTATTGTTTTCTCGTTTTTTCTAAATGCCTACAAAAATAGTAAAAAGAAAGCAAACCACGGCACTTTTCGCCGAAAATTTGCTCTCAGGCATTAACTTTTAGTTGTACAAGGACGATTTTGGTCATTGTATTCTTGATAATCTTGAACTCAAACTTGCCGATGGTCACTATCTCGTTGAGTTTGGGTAAACTTTCGTAGTAGTGGAGTATGAGTCCGCTGATGGTCATGTATTCGTCGCTTTCGGGGAGTCCCAGGTCAAACATCTCGTTGACTTTGTCTATCTCCAGTCGGGCAGAGAGCAGATATTCTCCGTTGTCGAGCTGCTTGGCGATATACTTGGTGCTGTCGTGCTCGTCTTCTATGTCGCCGAAGATTTCCTCGACTATGTCTTCGAGCGCCACGATGCCGCTGGTACCGCCAAACTCGTCGACCACCACGCCCAGTGATTTCTTCTCCTGCAGGAATGTCTTCATCAGTTTCTGCGCTGCCATGCTCTCGGGCACGAACGGCATCTGGCATACATGCTCTTTCCACTCGGCAGCGTTGCGGAACAGCTCGAGCGAGTGGATGTAGCCTATAATGTTGTCGATGTCATCGCGGTAAACGATAATCTTGGAGTTGCCGCTCTCGATGAATTTCTGCTGGAGTTCCTCGATGCTGCAGTCTATGCTTACGGCATTGATTTCGGTACGTGGCACCATGCAGTCGCGCACCCTGATGTCTGAAAATTCAAGGGCGTTCTGGAATATCTTGACTTCGTCATTGATGGGGCTGTCGGCCTTGGCGTTGTCGAGCGACGAGTGGACAAGGTAGTCCAAGTCGACCTTGGAGAACCCTTCGTCGTCGTCTTCCTTTTCCATGCGCTTGCCAACCAGTCTGAGCAGAAATTTGGCAGACAGGGTAGAAAATTTGCTGATGGGCCATAGGACAATGTAGAAGAAATAGGCTATGGGTGAAAAGAGCGTAAGCAGCTTGTTGGCATTGTTCTTGAACAGCGTCTTGGGGAGAAATTCGCCGGTGAACAATACCACGATGGTCGAGAGTATGGTGTCGGCAGCTACGCGCATACCGACGTCGAGCGGCTCAAAGAGCGTCTTGTCGAAGAACTTGGCAAACAAGATGCCGTAGACCACCAGCACGATGTTGTTGCCTACGAGCATGGTGCTCACAAAGCCGTTGGGGTGGCTGTAGAATACCGAAAGTAGCTTTTGGGTGAATACACTCTTCTCCTTGTCCATCTCTGCGCGCATTCTGTTGCTGGAGACGAAAGCGATTTCCATGCCTGAGAAGAATGCTGAAAGAACCATGGAAATCAGGATGCCTATAAGTAGCGGTATGTCTATGTTGTCTAACATGATTTAGTGCATAATTGGTATTGACGTGTTGCGGCGCTGGGGCATCGGAGCCGGGCGCAGTTGTGGAGCCACCGAGTCTTTGGCTGTCGTCACTGTGTCGCTCTCGCTGCTGTCAAAGTCGCCTTTCACGAACGAACCCTTGCTGTTGGATATGTAGTATTTCGTCATCTTTTCGTCGCTGCGGAAGTAGCTGCCCTCAATCTCGCGCTCGGGGGTAACCAGCTTGGAGTAGACATGGGAGTAGAGCTCGTGTCTGAGCTCATCCCAATAGAGCTGCTCGCTGGAGAAACGCAGTCCGTCGTTGGTAAGAATGTGTACTCTACCGCGCAGTTCCCACAGTCGGCTTTCATCATAATAATAGGCAGTGTCGCACTGGATGTAGGACTCTACATGGAAACGCTGGTCAAACTGCTCCAGAAACAGTCCCTTGTCGAATATCCATCGCGAGGGCTTGCGGTTCTGGTTGACCTCCCATCTCTCGGTGACAATGCGGTACTTGATGACGCCCGAGTCGGAAATGAGCGTGTTGACGCCATAGGATATCATCATCGCCACCGAATCGCGGGGATTGATGGCGGGAGCTGTGTGCTCTTGCTGTTCCTGACAGGAGATGCAGAAAAGGGCTGCAAGCAGCGAGATGATGGTTAAGCGTCTTGACACTGTAAGTCTTTTTATACCTCTATATTAATCAACCTTCCACTTGGCGAACCAACGCTCGTTGAAAGTGAGGCCGATATTGATGCGGAAGATGTTTTCCTTGATGTAACCTGGTGCTGTGGAGCGAACCCACTGGCCGCTGATGTTCAGGTAAGAACGGTTGTTGTAGGCGTTGACGATGGGAAGGCCGAAACCAGCACTTACGCTGACCTCCTTGGGGCCGTCCTGGCCGTTGACGGTGACATAGGGTGTGGCGTAGGATGCACCGACGCGAAACTTGATGCGCTGGAAGAAGCTGCGGCCATACTCAGCCTTGCAGTATTCGCCACCAACGGTAATCTTCTGGCGGTCTTTGAGCGAGTTCTTGAGTGTGAACTGAGACACGCCGTTCTCTACAGAGAACTCGGGGAACTGGATGTCGCCCCAGAGTTGGCAGGTATAATCGACACCTACCTTCCACTGGTTGTCGTGGTTGAAGGCGATACCTACACCGAACATGTCGGGGATAGACAAACCGTTGGTGATGCTATAACGGGTGGTGTCGGCTACGGCCTGCTGGGTGTTGGTCGAGATGACCATGCACTCGGGGTCGGCGTTGAGCTTGTGTCCGGGGCTATAGGTGGCACCTACGGTGAGGGTATTCTTCTTGCTCAGCGGCAGTATGCCCTGCACGCCCAGGTCGAGCTTGTAGCTGCGTATATCGGCAGAGAAATAACGTGCCAAGGTGTTGGCATACGAGTCGCTGTAGCGGTTTACGAGCGAGCGGTCGTAGTTGCCCCACAGATAAGAGATGTTGGCACCGATGGATAAGTACTTGATGGGGCGCCAACCTGCACCAAAATATGCCTGATGTACACCGCCGCTACCCGAATAGGTGTTGGAAGACATCACGGTCATCTGGTTGCCTACATAGGAGGAAGTGCCGTAGTTGTAACCCACGGTGGTGAAGGGAATGATACCGAAGCTGACGCCGAGGTTCTTGAACGCGCGGAAACCGGCCACGATGTACTCAAGGTCGGCGTTGTTGGCGTTTTGCTTCTTGCCATTCTCATTAAAGTTGGTTATCTGTCCTGTTATTCCCACATCGAAGATAAAAGAAAGTGAGTCGATAACAGAGTAAGAGGCGGGGTTGAGATAATTTACCTGATTGTGCTCGCGAAATCCCAGACCCAATCCGTTCATACCGCGGTTGAATCCGCTCGACTGGTCGGCTAACAAGCCCAATCCAAACTGACTATAAGGAGAGTTGGTGCCACTCTGTGCCGTTATATTCAGTACCGCTAAACCCATAAGGGCTATGCTAAGAATTATTCTTTTCATTAACGTATGTGTTGTATAGCGTGCAAAATTATCGAAAAAAATTGAAATATGATACGAAAAGTCCAAAAAACAAGCTATTTTTGCACTGTGAAACATTTTAATACATTTTTGAAGACCGTGTTGTTGACATTTTTGGTGTCTTTGACATGTGTTACCAGTAGCGCCACAGAGTCTGCCGACTCCGTGGACATCGCGCTGCTTACCTGTGGGCCGGGCGACGAGGTCTACTCGCTCTACGGCCATACAGCCATCCGTTATACCGACCATCGCACGGGCGAGGATATGGTTATCAATTACGGTATGTTCTCTTTCAATCAGGACTATTTTGTCCTGAGGTTCGTCTTCGGACTTACTGATTATCAGATGGGCATCACGCCTTTCGATTATTTCATGCGCGAGTATCAGTATGAAGGCCGTTGGGTCTACCAGCAGACCCTTAACCTCACCGCTGAGCAGAAGCATGCCATCGCTGAAGCCCTTGCCCGCAATTATCTGCCTGAAAACCGTACCTATCGTTATAATTTCTTCTATAACAACTGTACCACCAAGGCCCGCGATGTCATTGTGGGGCAGTTGGGTTGCGACATAGAGTATCCTCAGCGCAACCTTGACGGTGTGACCTTCCGCACTATGCTTCACCAGTGGAATGAAGACTATCCCTGGAGCCGATTGGGCAATGATTTGCTTCTCGGTGTCAAAGCCGACCGTCAAGTCTCTATGGCTGAGCGTCAGTTCCTGCCCGACAGTCTGCGCGAGGATTTTGAAGATGCTTATCTGCGGCTTCCCTCTGGCGAGCGTCGCAAGCTGGTCTCAGACAGCCGTATGCTCTATGCACCATCGTTGTCGCAACTGGCTGAAAAGCAAGATGCAGAGTCTGGCTTTGCGGCTGCGATGCCTCCTATGGCAGTGGCCCTTGCGGTGCTTATGGTCATGATTCTCATCACCATCATCGAGTGGCGCACCCGCCGCATCCTCTATGGGCTCGACATCCTGTGGCTTCTCGCTACGGGTGTGGGAGGAATCATCCTGACAGCCATGATTTTCTCGCAGCATCCCACGGTGAGCCTTAATTTCCAGATACTGATACTCTCTCCGCTCTGCCTCGTAGCCCTCTGGCCCGTGGTGCGTTCACTGCGACGCCGCCAGTTCGGCAGGTGGCTGTGGGTGATACCCGGGTCACTGGCATTGTCACTTTTTATGGGCATTTGGCAAAAATATGATGCAGCAATATGGACTTTGGCACTATCTTTGCTGTTTAGAGTTGCAGTACTCTATAACTGGTGTAAACGAACAAAACAAACAACCGCATGAATAAATGTCTGACAGCGATATTGCTCGCACTCTCAGCTACCGCCTCGGCCCAGCGGCTGCAGCCAGCGCCCCGCCTCGTGGTCAATATCACCATCGACCAGTTGCGTACTGATTACATACAGGCTTTCGCTCCTCTCTATGGTCCCGACGGATTCAAGAAACTTCTGTCCGAAGGGCGTGTCTATGAGGCCGCAAGCTACGACTTTCTTCCCATTGACCGTGCCTCGGCTGTGGCGTCTATCAGTTCGGGCACTACACCTTATTATAATAATATAGTAAGCTCGCAATGGCTTGACCGAGCCACGTTGCGCCCCGTCTATTGCGTGGCAGACAGCAAGGTGGGTACTTCGCCGCGCCTACTTTCCACTTCTACCATAGGCGACGAGCTCAAGGTGGCTACTGGCGGCTCTGCGCTCGTCTATGCCCTCGCTTTCAGCCGTGATGCCGCCGTCCTCTCTGCCGGTCATGCTGCCGACGGAGCCGTGTGGGTCGACGACAGTCGTGGCGTGCTAGCCACCTCGGCCTATTATCCGCAGAAGACGCATAAGTGGCTCAATGCCTATAATGCCGTCTATTCGCAGCGCGCGTCGGATGACCGCACCAAGAACCTTGCCGTAGCCCATGCAGCTCAGGCTTGCGTGGTGGAGCAGGCTATGGGGCGCGATGCCGTGACCGACTATCTCGCCGTAACGCTCTCTGCCAAAGGACGCGGCGCAGCCAACTGGCAGACAGATATGGAGGGCGTGTACATCAAGCTCGACCAACTGCTGGGCGACCTCGTGGCTGGCATCGAGAAACAGGTAGGTAAGGAGCATGTGCTGTTTGTGGTGACCAGCACGGGCTATACCGATGAAGAGAATGTAGATTATTCCAAATACAATGTGCCCACCGGCACGTTCTACATCAACCGTACCGCCAATCTGCTCAACATCTATCTCGGTGCTGTTTATGGCCAGGGTAGATATGTAGAAGCCTGTTATCACAACGAAATCTATCTGAACCACAAGCTGATAGAGCAGAAGCGTATCAGCCAGAGCGAGGTGCTAGTGCGTTGTCAGGAGTTCCTTATCCAGAACTCGGGAGTGCGCGATGTCTATACCACCAACAGCCTTCTCAATGCGGGTGGCGACACACGCAAACTGCGTAACGGCCATCATCCCGCCATCAGCGGCGACATTGTGGTCGAGGTGGCTCCAGGTTGGCAGTTGTATAACGAAGACAATCAGGAACGCTACACTTGTCGTGCTTCGTTTGTTCCGTTTCCCATCATATTCTATGGCGCTGGAACCCCGGCAGAGCATATCAATACCCCGGTAAGCGTGGAGCATATCGCACCCACCATTGCCAAGGCCATACGCATCCGGGCTCCCAATGCCTGTAAGTCAGAACCCTTGTTCTGACGTTTTTCCTGCAACCTCTGTCGGCGGCAATGCCGTGACGTCGACAGAGGTTACAGGCTTTGTTTCCCCCTTGTTTATTATAGCCATTCCCAAGGTGCCTTTGCGGGTGCCTGCATCGATAGATATGTAAGTGTAGGCGCTTGAGCCCTTGCAGTATGGCACAAAAATGATTGCAGACATCACTGCGTGTGATTAAAATACGGCAAATAGTGCATAAATGTACGAAAATATTCGTACCTTTGCACATGATTATCAAGATAATAAATAAAATAATATAAGCAATGAATTTCAACAAAATTCTGAAGTCGCTGTTTGGAGACAAGTCCACCCGCGACATGAAGCTCATCCAGCCCCTTGTAGAAAAGGTAAAGGAAGCATACCCTGCCATCAAGGCCTTGAGCAACGACGAACTGCGTGCCAAGACCAAGGAGATACAGAAGTATGTGCAGGATGCTGCCCTGACTGAGAAAGAGCAGATAGCCAAGTTGCGTGCCACCATCGAGGAAACTCCTATTGATGAGCGTGAGAAGATTTTCAACAAGATAGACAGTCTTGAGAAGGACGCGCTCGAGAAGTATGAGAAGGCTCTCAACGATGTTATGCCTATTGCCTATAGCATCGTCAAGGATACCGCACGCCGCTTTGCCGAGAACGAGGAGACTGTGGTTATTGCCAACGACTTCGACCGTGAACTGGCTGCCAATCCTGCCAACGACTTTATCACCATCGATGGCGACAAGGCCATTTACCACAACGAGTGGACGGCCGGAGGTAACAAGGTGAAGTGGGATATGGTACACTACGATGTGCAGATTTTCGGTGGTATCGCCCTCCATCAGGGTAAGATTGCCGAGATGGCTACTGGTGAGGGTAAGACTCTCGTGGCTACTCTGCCAGTATTCCTCAATGCGCTCACCGGCAACGGTGTACACATGGTGACCGTCAATGACTATCTGGCCAAGCGTGACTCCGAGTGGATGGGCCCACTCTATATGTTCAACGGACTTAGTGTAGATTGTATCGATAAGCACCAGCCCAATTCTGAGGCCCGTCGCAAGGCTTATCAGGCTGATATTACCTTTGGTACCAACAATGAGTTCGGCTTCGACTATCTGCGTGACAACATGGCTGTTTCGCCTGCCGACCTCGTGCAGCGCCGCCACAACTACGCCATCGTCGATGAGGTCGACTCGGTATTGATTGACGATGCCCGTACCCCACTTATCATCTCTGGCCCTATTCCCAAGGGCGACGACCAGATGTTTGAGCAGTTCCAGCCCCTCGTTGAGCGTCTCTATGAAGTTCAGCGCAAGCAGGCTACCGAACTCCTTGCCGAGGCACGCCAGAAAATCAGCGCCGCAGAGAAAGAGGCAGATGCCAAGAAGGCTCAGGAGTTGCAGGCTGAGGGCTTCCTCGCTCTTTTCCGTTCGTTCAAGGCGCTTCCCAAGAACAAGGCGCTTATCAAATATCTCTCTGAGGATGGCATCAAGTCAGGTTTGCAGCGTACCGAGGAGATGTATATGGAGAACAACAACCGCCGTATGCCCGAGGCCGTCAAGCCTCTCTACTTTGTGGTAGACGAGAAGCTCAACAGTGCCGACCTTACCGATAAGGGAACTGCATGGCTCGCCGCCCAGGTCAATGATGACAAGCTCTTTGTATTGCCCGACATCACTTCTCAGATGTCTGCGCTTGAGAGCCAGACCGGTATCTCCGACCAGGAGCGCCTGGACAAGAAGGACGAGATGCTTGCCCACTATGCCTTGCAGAGCGAGCGCGTGCATACTCTCCAGCAGTTGCTCAAGGCTTACACCATGTTCAACAAGGATGACGAGTATGTCGTTATCGATGGCCAGGTCAAGATTGTTGATGAGCAGACAGGCCGTATCATGGAGGGTCGCCGTTGGAGTGATGGTCTCCACCAGGCTGTTGAGGCCAAGGAGCATGTCCGTGTTGAGGCTGCCACCCAGACCTTTGCCACTATCACCCTGCAGAACTACTTCCGTATGTATCACAAGCTCTCCGGTATGACCGGTACTGCTTCTACTGAGGCTGGCGAGTTCTGGGATATCTACAAGCTCGATGTTGTCGAGATACCTACCAACCGTCCTGTCGCACGTATCGATATGGACGACCGTCTCTACAAGACCAACCGCGAGAAGTATCGTGCCGTCATCGAGGAAATCGAGGAGATGCGCAACGCCGGACGTCCCTGTCTGGTGGGTACCACTTCGGTAGAAATCTCCGAGTTGCTGAGCCGTATGCTTACCCTTCGCAAGATACCCCACGAGGTGCTCAATGCCAAGAACCACTTGCGTGAGGCCCACATCGTGGCCCAAGCCGGACAGAGTGTCAATGGACTGGGCGCCGTGACCATTGCCACCAACATGGCAGGTCGAGGTACCGACATCAAGCTCTCTCCCGAGGTCAAGGCTGCAGGTGGTCTTGCCATCATCGGTACCGAGCGCCACGAGAGCCGTCGTGTAGACCGCCAGCTGCGTGGTCGTGCCGGCCGTCAGGGCGACCCCGGTTCGTCTGTTTTCTATGTATCTCTCGAAGACAAACTCATGCGCCTCTTCGCTTCCGAGCGTATTGCCAAGATTATGGACCGCATGAAGATTGAGGACGGAGAGCGTATCGAGTCGCCTATCATGTCGCGCGCCATCGAGTATGCCCAGAAGAAGGTCGAGGAGAACAACTTTGGTATCCGTAAACACCTGCTTGAGTACGATGATGTGATGAACAAGCAGCGTACTGTTATCTACGACAAGCGCCGTCATGCACTGATGGGTGAGCGCATCGGTATGGATGTCGCCAACATCATCTGGGACCGTTGCGTGTCTATCATCGAGAACAACGACTACGAAGGCTGCAAGGAAGGCTTCCTTAAGGTCCTTGCCATGGAGTGCCCCTTCACCGAGGAAGAACTTCTCGCCGGCAAGCGCGATGATTTGGCAGAGCGCGCATTCCAGGAGGCTATGGCTTCATTCAAGCGCAAGAACGAGCGTATGCAGAGCATTGCCTACTCCGTAATCAGCGACCTCTATCAGGCCCATGGCGACCGCATCGAGCGCATTGCCGTTCCAGTGACCGATGGCCGCCATATCTACCAGATACCTTGCAACTTCAACGCTGCTTATACCTCTGAGTGCAAGGAGGTGGTCAAGGAGTTTGAGAAGTATATCGTCCTCCATACCATCGATGACGAGTGGAAGGAGCACCTTCGCCAGCTCGACGAGTTGCGCCACAGTGTGCAGAACGCCACTTACGAGCAGAAAGACCCGCTTCTCGTGTTCAAGCTCGAGAGTGCCAAGCTCTGGGATGCCATGATTGACGACCTCAACAACCGTGTGGCCTCAGTCCTCATGCGTGGTCAGGTGCCCGAGTTGCAGCAGCCTGTACAGGAGGCAGCCCCCGAGGAGCGTTCTCAGCGTTACAATGAGCAGAAGATGGACCTCGACGAGCAGGCCCAGCGCAGCGCTGCCCAGCGCGATACCCGTGAGGGAGCCGACCAGGTCAACCACACGCCTTTCGTAGCTCAGAAGATGCCACGTCCCAATGACCCATGTCCCTGCGGTTCGGGCAAGAAGTTCAAGAACTGCCACGGACGCAATCTCCGATAATATGATTGAAGCCAAAGACCTGCTGAAGCAATTCGGCGAAAAGACAGCTGTAGACATCCCGTCGTTTGTTATCAACGACGGAGATGTCCTCGGACTCGTCGGCAACAATGGTGCCGGAAAGACCACATTCTTCCGACTCATCCTTGACCTGCTCGACGCCGACCGGGGTTCGGTCACCATCGACGGAGCTAACCCTGCCGAGAGCGAAGACTGGAAAGCGGGTGTAGGAGCTTATATTGACGAGGGTTTCCTTATCGATTTCCTCACCCCCGAAGAGTATTTCGAGTTTGTCGGCAAGGTCAACGGCATGAGCCGCGACCAGGTTGCCGAACGGCTGACTGTCTTTGAGCGCTTTATGGCTGGCGAGGTGATGGGGCAGAAGAAGTACATACGCGATTTCTCTGCCGGCAACAAGCAGAAGGTGGGCATCGTCTCAGCCCTGCTCAGCCGCCCAAAGACCGTCATTCTCGATGAGCCGTTCAACTTCCTCGACCCGTCGAGCCAGATATTGCTCAAGAAACTCCTCGTCGATTACGCCGCCCAGGAGCATGCCACCATACTGGTGAGCAGCCACAACCTGCAGCACACCATCGACATCTCTACGCGAGTGGCTCTCTTGGAGCATGGCCAGATTATCAAGGACCTGCCCAATGAGGGTGGTAGCGCCGAGAGCGAGTTGGAGAGCTACTTTGAAGTGAGCGAATAGCCGTCTTTAGGTTTCACCCTATACCGTTATCCCCATAGATGTAGGTACTGCCTGCCTCTATGGGGATTATTGTTTCTGCATGTCCGACTTCCGAGCTTGTCTCTGCCGATGCCGAGCATGTCTCTACCGATACCGAGCATGTCTCTACCGATGCCGAGTTCGCCTCTGCCGATACCGAGCATGTCTCTGTCGATGCCGAGCATGTCTCTACCGATGCCGAGTTCGCCTCTGCCGATACCGTGCATGTCTGCCTATCCGCCGGCACTGTCCTCGTTTCCGCTATTCATGCCTTTGGTTATCTGGCGATTAACGAAGAAAGCCATTTCCGACACCGTGATGATGTCAGAATGGCTTTCCTCCTTTTATATGATAAGATGTATTAATACTCTTCTTCGGCTACGTCTTCAGCCTCCATGTTCAGGTCTTCGGGGTCGGTGTCGAAGGTGGTGCGATAGCTTTCTTCCGTGAGCTTGTCCTCGTCATAGCTGTCGTCGTCATCGTCATAGTCGTTGCCGCTGTCCTCGTTGACATCATCCAATTCCTCGTCGTCCTCATCCTCGTCAAAGTCACGCATTTTCTTGTCGTCCTCGTCAAATTCCGACTTGTAGCGGGGCTTCTCCACTTCGGGTTTCAGTTTGGCAAAGATGGCCTCCACCCATGAGCCTTTGGGTATCTCGAGCACCTCAAAACCGTCGTTCACTTTCTTCTCATACATGCCGCCGGGCTTGTGCAGACGGTTGGCGGGTAGGGTAGTGGTGCTGATGTCAAAACCGCTGAGGATGATATCCTGAATGCTCTGTGAGAGCGATTCCCAACCACCGCCGAAGTTGCGCTCGAGCACCTCCATGAGCTTGGCAGCCGAGATGTGGCGTATATTTTCATAGGTGAGGTCGGTGACTCTGTTGATAGGACGCTTCTTGACAGCCCACTTCTGTACGTGCTTGTCATCGAGCTTGATTTGTCCGATTTTGAATCCGCGCTCTTCGTATTTCTCGAAGACTTTAGGGTTGTCAATCTTTATCTCTTCCAGCTCAAAGCCACTCTTGATAATATCCATGTAATGCTGCAGGTTGTCTTTGAAATCGGCTTCCTTTTCGCCACTTTCCCAGAGGCGGAAAATGTCGTTTTCTTGGGCGTCCCAGATATTACTCTTGTTCAAAGTTTTGAGTGTCAGAACTTTATGGTCTTGCTTCATTGTTTGTGTAAAGTTTGGAGTTTGTATTGGCTGCAAATGTATACAACAAATTGTTAAGTTGCAAATTTTTATGCAAAAAAAATCGTATCAATATGAAAAATATCATTAACTTTGCAATATTATGAGTGAACCGTTAGCTGAAAGGATGCGTCCGCGCACCTTGGATGATTATGTAGGACAGCAGCATTTGGTGGGTCCGGGAGCGGTGCTTCGCAAGATGATTGATACGGGGCACATCTCTTCGTTTATTCTTTGGGGACCTCCTGGCGTGGGCAAGACCACTCTTGCCCAGATTGTTGCCAGCATGTTGCAGGTGCCTTTTTACACGCTCAGTGCCGTGACCAGTGGAGTCAAGGATGTGCGCGACGTGATAGAACGTGCCAAGAGTGGGCGCTTTTTCAATTCCGCCTCACCCATACTCTTCATCGACGAGATTCACCGGTTTTCCAAATCCCAGCAAGACAGCCTCCTTGGGGCGGTCGAGCGTGGCGTGGTGACGCTCATCGGTGCCACCACCGAGAATCCCTCCTTCGAGATTATCCGCCCGTTGCTCTCCCGATGCCAGCTCTATGTCCTCAAGTCGCTCGAGGCTTCCGATCTGCTCTCGCTTCTTCATCGTGCCGTGAGCCAGGATGTCGAACTCTCCAAGCGCCATATCCATCTGCAGCAGACCGATGCGCTGCTGCGCTATAGCGGTGGCGATGCGCGCAAGCTGCTCAACATCCTCGAGCTCGTCATCAGTGCCTCTACCGACGACGAGGTGACCGTCACCGACGAGATGGTCGAAGAGCGGCTCCAGCAGAACCCCTTGGCCTACGACAAGGACGGCGAGATGCACTACGACATCATCTCTGCCTTTATCAAGAGCATCCGTGGCAGTGACCCCGATGCCGCCCTCTACTGGATGGCGCGCATGATAGAGGGAGGTGAAGACCCCAAGTTCATTGCCCGCCGCGTGGTGATAAGCGCCGCCGAAGATGTGGGACTCGCCAACCCCAATGCCCTGCTCATGGCCAACACCGCCTTTGATGTGGTCAACAAGATAGGATGGCCCGAGGGCCGTATTGCGCTTGCCGAGGCTGTGGTCTATCTCGCCACCAGTCCCAAGAGCAATTCTGCCTATCTCGCCATCGACGAAGCCCTTGCTGCCGTGCGCGCCACTGGCAATCTGCCCGTGCCGCTGCCCATACGCAACGCCCCCACGGCACTCATGAAGGAACTGGGCTATCACGACGGCTATCTCTATCCCCACGACTATCCCGGCAACTTCGTTGCCCAGTCCTATCTCCCCTCCGAGTTGGGCAGCCGACGCTTCTGGCACGCCCAGCACAGTCCTTCAGAGGAGAAACTCTATCAGCGCATGCTGCAATACTGGGGCGACAGATATAAAGATGACAAGTAAACCAACAATGAATATAGTATTATTGGATATGCAAATAGTATTATTAGACGGATATGCGTCCAATCCGGGCGACCTTACCTGGGAACCCCTCAAAGAGATGGGCGAGGTAACAGTGTACGACCGCACGCAACCTTCAGAGGTAGTCGAGCGTGCGCATGATGCAGAAATCATAGTAACCAACAAGGTGACACTCACGCGGCAGACGCTTGAGCAGCTGCCCAACCTGCGGCTGATATGCGTCTTGGCCACGGGATACAACACCATCGACACCCTGGCGGCCCGCGACTTGGGCATCACCGTGTGCAACGTGCCTGCCTACAGCACTGACAGCGTGGCGCAGATGGTCTTTGCACTGATACTCAACATGACCAACCGCGTGGCCCACTATGCCCGCCAGACCCGCGAGGGACGTTGGTCGGCAGCGCCCGACTTCTGCTACTGGGATTTGCCCGTGAGCGAGCTCGCCGGCAAGACCCTCGGCATCGTGGGCCTCGGCCATATCGGTGCCAAGGTGGCAAGTATAGCCCGCGATTTTGGCATGGATGTCTTTGCCTTCACCAGCAAGAACTCCATCGACCTGCCCGACTATATCCAGAAGACCACCCTTGAGGGACTCTTCGGTGTGAGCGACATCCTTACCCTCCACTGCCCGCTCACCCCCGATACCCACGAGCTCATCAACGCCCGCACCCTCGCCCGCATGAAGCGTGGCGCCCTGCTGGTCAATACCGGCCGAGGCCCTCTGGTCAATGAGGCTGATGTGGCCGAGGCTCTTGCCTCCGGACAGCTTGGCGGCTATGGTGCCGACGTGATGTGCAGCGAACCGCCGGCTGCCGACAATCCGCTCTTCGCCCAGCCCAACGCCTTCATCACGCCCCACATCGCATGGGCATCGGTCGAGGCGCGCCAGCGACTGCTCAACGCCACCTTCGACAACATCCGCGCATTCCAGGATGGCCATCCCCGGAATGTGGTCAATCCCTAAGCGCCATTTGAGATAACCCTTTGCAATGGGCCTGGTCTGTCTGTCAGATTAGGCCCATTGCTTTTTTGTCTGCCGTCTCGCCCCGTCTCTCCCGATGCCATCCATAATATTGTTGCAAACCACGAAACGACTATTTCCCGTCTTTATACCATTGTTTCCAACCACGAAATCACCATTTCGCACCCCGCAAAGATGTTGTCTGTCATCGCGGCCCTCATCTCAGCCATCGCCGACATCATTGCAGATTGCTGACAACTTTTCGGCTTAACTGCAAAATAATTGGACATTCGCTTTGAATTGCGGGCGAATTGTGCTAACTTTGTCACATATATAATAATGTAATAGGAAGTAGAATATGGATTTAGTACAACGGTTTATCAATTATACACAGTTTGACACCCAGTCTGCCGAAGACTCTCAGACTGTGCCAAGCACGGCCAAGCAGCTCGTGTTTGCCAAATACCTGAAGGAAGAGTTGGAGCGCGAAGGTCTCTCTGATGTCGAGATGGACGAGATGGGCTACATCTACGCCACCCTCAAGGCCAATACCAAGAAGGAGGTGCCCACCATCGGCTTCATTGCCCACTACGACACCAGCATGGACTGCTCTGGCGCCAACATCAAGCCCCGCATCGTCGAGAACTATGACGGTGGAGACATCGTGCTGAGCGAGGGCATCGTGTCGTCGCCCTCCAAGTTTCCCGAGTTGCTCGACCACAAGGGCGAGGACATCATCGTGACCGACGGCCACACGCTGCTCGGTGCCGACGACAAGGCGGGTATAGCCGAGATTGTCGAGGCGATGTGCTATCTGCGCGACCACGACGAAATCAAGCACGGCGACATCCGTGTGGCTTTCAATCCCGACGAGGAGATAGGCATGGGTGCCCATCACTTCGATGTCGAGAAGTTCGGATGCGAGTGGGCCTACACCATGGATGGCAGCGACCTGGGCAACCTGGAGTATGAGAACTTCAATGCTGCCGCCGCCAAGGTCATCATCAAGGGTATGAGCGTACACACGGGTTATGCCAAGGGCAAGATGGTCAACGCCAGTCGTCTGGCTTGCGAGTTCAACGCCTTCATTCCCGAGACCGACATCCCCGAGACCACCGACGGCTACCAGGGCTTCTACCATCTGCTGGGTATCGACAGCCACTGCGAGGAAGCCAAGCTGAGCTACATCATCCGCGACCACGACCGCGAGAAGTTTGAAGACCGCAAGGACTTCATCGAGTCTATCGCTGCCCGTATGAACGAGAAGTACGGCGAGGGCACGGTCAAGGTTGAGCTGCGCGACCAGTACTACAACATGAAGGAAAAGATAGACCCCAACATGCATGTGATTGACATTGTGCTCAAAGCCATGCAGGAGACAGGCGTCACCCCCAAGGTTGAACCTATCCGTGGTGGAACCGACGGTGCCCAGCTGAGTTTCCGCGGTCTCCCTTGCCCCAATATCTTTGCCGGCGGCGTCAACTTCCATGGCCCCCACGAGTTTGTCTCCATCCAGGTCATGCAGAAGGCTGTGCAGGTCATCACCCGCATCTGTGCCATCACCGCCGCATACAACGACTGATTATCCCCAATAACGATAGAAGCTGTTCCTTGTTGAGGAGCAGCTTTTTCGCTTTTATCCTATACGCTTATGGCTGAACTTCCGGCTCTGGTCAAGGACCTTGCACTCATACTCATCGTGGCTGGCGGCGTCACGCTGCTCTTCAAGCGCTTGCGCCAACCCCTCGTATTGGGCTACATCGTGGCGGGCTTTCTCGTGTCGCCCCACATGCCCTACACCATGTCGGTGATAGACAAGGCCGACGTGCAGATGTGGGCCGACATTGGCGTCATCTTCCTGCTGTTCTCCCTGGGCCTCGATTTCTCGTTCAAGAAGATACTCAAGATGGGCATGGCGCCCGTGATAGCCGCCATCACCATCATCCTCTGCATGATGTTTGCCGGCACCGTGGTGGGCCACCTCTTCGGGTGGGCACGCATGGACTGCGTATTCCTTGGCGGCATGCTTGCCATGTCGTCCACCACCATCATTTATAAGGCTTTCGACGACCTGGGGCTCAGGCAGCAGAAGTTTGCCGGGCTGGTGATGAGCGTGCTCATCCTCGAAGACATCATGGCCATCGTCATGATGGTGATGCTCTCGGCCTTTGCCACTGGGGCCAACCCCGACGGCGAGCAGATGGTGGCTTCGGTCGTCAAGATAGGCTTCTTCCTCACGGTATGGCTGGTGGTAGGCATCTTCTTCATCCCCATGTTCCTGCGCAAGACGCGTCTGCTCATGAACGACGAGACCATGACCATCGTGGCGTTCGGACTCTGCTGCGCCATGGCGTGTATCTCCACGCTGGTGGGGTTCAGCAGCGCCTTCGGAGCCTTCATCATGGGCAGCATCCTTGCCGAGACCATCGAGGCCGACAAGATTATCCAGCTGGTAGAGCCTGTGAAGAACCTCTTCGGTGCTATCTTCTTCGTGTCGGTGGGCATGCTGGTCGACCCACATATCCTTGTCGCTTATGCCGTGCCCATCGTCATCCTCGTGCTGACCATCCTCGTGGGCCAGAGTGTGCTGGGCTCGATGGGATTTCTCCTGAGCGGTCAGACACTGCGCAACTCCATGCGCTGCGGCTTCTCTATGGCTCAGATAGGTGAGTTCGCGTTCATCATAGCATCATTGGGACTCTCGCTCCACGTCATCGGCAACTTCCTCTATCCTGTCGTGGTGGCGGTATCGGTCATCACCACCTTCCTTACACCTTATATGATCAAGGCTGCCGACCCCGCCTACAACCAGTTGGAGAAGCGGCTGCCCAAGCGGTGGCTGCGGCGGCTGGGCCATCTGGGTCTTGCCACCCACTCGAGTGCGGTGGAGAGCGGCAACTGGCGGCTGCTGATGCGCAAGCTGCTCACCACGGCGCTCATCTACAGCATCCTCACCACCGCAACCATCACCCTCATGTTTACCTTCTTCCTGCCCTTCATCCGGCAGATACTGCCCCACTGGTGGGCCAACGGCGTGTGCGGCCTGGTCACGGTGGTACTCATCTCGCCCTTCCTGCGCGCCATCGTGATGAAGCACAACCACAGCGACGAGTTCAAGGCGCTGTGGACGGGCAACCGCATCAATCGTCTGCCGCTGCTCTTTACCATCGTGGCGCGTATCTTCATCGCCGCGGCGTTCCTCTTCTATATCTGCAACTATCTGGCACGCTTTGCCAATGCCATCGTAATCACTCTGGCGCTCATCGTGATAGCCATCTTTGTGATGTCGCGCAATCTGAAGCGTAGCAGCATACATCTGGAGCGACTCTTTGTGCAGAACCTACGCTCTCGCGACATCGAGGCACAGGTGCGCGGGCGCAAGCGGCCGCTCTTTGAGGGTCATCTGCTTGACCGCGACCTACATATATCCGAGTTTGAGATTCCCCTCAATTCCGCCTTCGCCGGCAAGAGCCTCGCCCGTCTGCAGTGGGGGGCGCGCTTCGGCGTCCTCGTGAGCAGCATCCTGCGCGGTTACCGTCGCATCAACATCCCCGGTGGCTCCACCATCCTCTTCCCCAAAGACAAGATACAGGTCATCGGCAACGACGAGCAGCTGCATGCCTTCGGCATAGAACTCAGCAGCAATCTTGTGCCCGAAGACCCCAATATAGAGAAGCGGGAGATGGGGCTGCACAGTCTCGTCATCCACGCCGGTAGCGCCTTTGTCGGCAAGACGCTCAGCGAGAGCGGCATACGCGAGAACTATGACTGCATGGTCGTGGGAGTAGAAGAGGGGCAGCAGAACCTTACGATGATTAATCCCAAGCGTCCCTTCGAGCAGGGCGACGTCATCTGGGTGGTGGGCGAGCGAGACAGTATTGACCGTCTGCTCCAAGCCTGATGGCGCGGAGATGTGCTGTGCGTGGATTGGAAGCGTCGTATTTTTTACCACGTGGTTGAGAGGAGTAGCGTTATTACCCACAGTAAAGATATGGCGGTGCGCAGAGGATATGGTACGCATCCTTAGCAACTCTGACGGAGTTGCGATTTCATAGCCCAGGGTTGAGGCGTATAGCGCCTCTACCCTGGGTGCTATATATAATAAGGTGTGCAACGCTGTAAGTGTTGCGTTTAGCCGAAGGCGTTATTACTGGGTTGATATTATTAGCCTATACATCCCCAGCCATTATCATGCTGCGTGCAGAGATGGTCAGCAGAGTTGCCGAGGTACCCTCGGCTCGTGCGGAGGTCATGGCGGCGGTGGCGTCTCTTTCTATAAACAGAAACAGCAGGCTCTCCCTGATTGGCGGGTGAGCCTGCTGTTGTCTTATGTTTGTGCGAGGGCTGCTGTTGGTACCCTCGACCCTTGCCTATGGTCTGGCTGTATGTGGTCAGCGCACCACCACCTTGGCACCCTTGACGATGTAGATGCCCGCGGGCACGCTTACGCGCTTGGTGTCACCAGCCTCGGTGCTTACGCGATGCACCAGACGGCCGTCGATACCGTAGATGGCCACGGTCTCGGCCTTGTCGGCACGGATGATAATCTCGCCTTCGCCGCCAGTGATTGCCTTGCCGCCGGTGGTCTCAACATGGTCGATGCCTACGGGCTTGCCTGCCACATAGACAATCTGGAGATTGGCTGGCAGTCTGTACCCCCGACTCTCGTCCTCTACAAGCACCAAATTATAGAAGTAGTTCTCCATGTTTACGTACATGAATGGGCTGAGGTTGTTGTCGATATATGACATCTCGATGCCGCCCATCATGAAGTTAAACCCAACCTCTGCTGGGCTCCATGTCTCTTCTACATAGAGTTCGCTACCATCGTTGGGTACATCAATCTGCGTGTAGCCACCTTTCCAATACTTTTTGCTGCCGTCGCTTGCATCCTCGCAATAGATGAAGTATTGCACCTTACCGGCACCACCTATATTTTTGAATTTATACCTGAATAGGGCGTAGTCATCATTTATCTTGGGGGCTTTGACCCTATTGCCGAAACGGTAAGCGTTCTCGGTCTCGTAGTCACCCGGTGTGACATTGGTCTCCACGTTCGTGAGTACCAGCACAGGCTTTGTGGTCGTTTCGGCGGTGATTTTCTGGGGCGCCGATATATCCTCGCCCGCATCGTCCTTGACCCTGAGGTAGAAGTCGCCTTCTGGTACTTCTACAAGTATAGTGATCTGGCGTGTAATCGTCGAGTGGGCAGGCACACTGATGTAGCAGTCGCCTCCGGGGGTGTTATTGTAATTCTGGTCGTCTCTGCCGGAATGTAGCGTTATAAGTCCGATGTAGTCTTCGTTGCCATTGTTGGTCACCTCCACGTTGAAGGTGGCCTTTTCCATACCGACGATTTTACCTGCGGGTGTTATGGTGGCGCTGAGCATAGTGTTGGCCTTGACCAGCTTGTCGGTTGTAGCAATTAGGGTAATGGGCTTCATGCCGTTGATATATAAACACTTGTGCCATGTGGTCTCGCCCTTTTTGCAATAGACGCCGTAGATGGTGTAGGTGCCGTTCTTGGGTGCGAAGTTGAAGTTGGTCTCGACAAATTCACCGCTTAAATTGCTCAGGTTCCTGGGATTGCTGATTAGGGTATATCCGTCCTTGCCATCGCTGATGGCGTAGGCAAACTTACCGTTAAATGGATTTGCACTGGTGGGGAACAGAGCGTCGCCGAAAGACAGGCCGAATGCCTCTGACTCATTGGCACGGGTGTCCTTGGTGATTTTGAAGTATGTGTTTAGGTCATCGCTTGTATATTTGTATACCTCCAACGCGGGTGTAAATACCAATGGTTCGTCATCAATGCCATTGTAGGGCTGGATGCCGATAATCATATCGCAGTTGCGGTTGTATCCGTCGGGGGCATTGCCCGAGCCTGCGCCGCCCTTTTTGGGATTGAGGATGGTAATGTCGAAGTATCCGTTCTGATATCCGCCCCAGCCCCAGTTGATGTGGTAAAGTCCAGAACCGTTGCTGCCGTCGCATACAAACTGATGGCCGCTGGTGGAAGAGAAACCTCCATAGAGTATAGGACGTCCGGCGCTGAGCTCGCGGTCTATGAGGTCGGCCCATTCGGCTATGCTGTAGTGGGAACGGAAAACATTGGCAATCAGGTCGAAGTCGTAACCGAAGTATTTGGACAAATGGTAGTAGTTCACTACGGCTCCCGACGTGCTGCCGTAGTCCATCTCTACCGCTGCGCCGCAATGCAGCATCAGCTTGGCTACTGCCTCTGCTTGTGCATTATTATAGTTGCCTTCTACATATCGTGGCAACATGTTGTCCCAGTCATAAGTTTCGCCTTGGGAGATGCCTGGCATGCTGATTTCGTTGGTTCTGGTGGTGTAGGCGGGGATGTCGGCCATGAGTTTCTTGGGATATTTCCAGAACGCCATAATCTGCGCCATGGCTGTGGCTACACATCCTGTCACCGAACGGTCGTTGCCGTTGTATTTGGGACACATCATGTTGTATGGATAGCCCTGGTTCCACTGTATCTGGCCCAACAGAGGTGCTACCTTTGCCGATGCGCGCTTGGGCGAGGCGGTCATGGCGCGGTGCTCGTTGAGCAAACTCAGTGCGGCGGGGTCTCCAGCCTTGACGGCTTCGACCATAGCTTTGTAGCTATCGAGAAACATGGCCATACCCTCGGTCATCTGGTTTTCGTCGTAGGTTCCGCTGTCGGCATAGCCCACGATTTCGGGCATACGGTCATCGCCCGACACGATGGTGAAACCCTTGTCGGCGCCGTTGGGAAATACGTAGTAGTCGACTACCTGCTTGAGGTGGCTGTCAACGCCATTGATGGCTCTGGCCTTGGCTCGTGCCTTGCTGTCTATCACTATGCCGAGTCGGGAAGCCTGGTTCTCGGCAATCTTTTGCGCCTGTACGAATGAGCGTGGACCGGCTATAGCCGCCAGCTTCACAAAGAGCACAAGCATCAGAATGAGTAAAGATTTCTTTTGCATAATGAGTTAGTTTGGTTATAGTCAACTGCAAATATACGATTATTTATTTACTTTTTATACCAAATCAGTAAAAATTTTTGAATAATAGCTGTTTTTTTGTATTTGATGATATATATAATGCCTGTTCCGAAGAAAAAACGCGTGGATAATGTCCTTTCTTCTGAACAGGCATTGTGTATGCTTATGGGTTGTCGTTGTGACGTCAATACCACTGCACGGCGTTGGAATAACCACTGCGCTTGTCGTATTTGAGCGCGTCGGTAAGCGTGGCGGCATTGCAACGGAACGAGAAGTTATAGCTGGTGTATGGCGCGAGCACCACCTGACAGCTCATGTTGAAGCAGTGCAAATCGCGCTGCAACGAGGCGGTGGTCATGCTTATCTTGTGGTTCTCAAAGTCGTAACCCGACGAGAAGCTGATATTCCACCCGTCGCTGATGCGCAGGTTGCCGCTCATGTTGACGGTCTGCGTGAACTTGTAGGGATAGCGCATCTTGTCGTAGTTGAACTTCTTGAGGTCGCGGTTCTCGCTCATAGTGACACCATAGCCCACGGTGAGCGACCAGGGCATGGAGAAGAGCATGTATCCATCGTCGTCGGTGGCAGCCTTTCCGGTGTCCTTGCGCTTCTTGGCTCCGCGCTGTCCTTCTATCATGTCGTCGTCGACATTGCTTTCGATGCCGGTGTCGATGCCTTCCTTCTCTTCTTTGCTGTCTTCTTCGTCGTCACCGCCGTTGAAGAGTTTGCGCAGTTTCTCTGGTGTGAGCGTGAATGAGAAGTTCTGCGACATACCCTGGAAGCGTCCGAAGCGTCCGTAGCCCCACTCTGTGTGGTTGCCCACGTAAGGCCGGCCGTTCTTGTCGAGCTCGTAGGCGTAGGTGGCGAAGACTGCGTGCATGTTGAAGGTATAGTTCTTCCACCATTTCAGACGGATATCCATGCCCAGGTCACTCCAGGGTTTCTCCTTGGCTGCCATGTTGTAAGACATCTGCAGGGCAAAGTTGTCGATGATGCTCACCTTCTTGAAGCCGGTACTGTCCTTGTCGCTCTTCATCTTCATCTCGACGTTGTTGGCAAGGCTGAACGACAGGTTGCCGGTCTTGCCGCGTGTGGGGTAACCGAAGGCCGAGCCCTCGTAAGGAGAATACTCGACAAGGTCTACGCTACCGTCGGCATTGGTGCGCTGGTAGGTCTGGTAATAGCCGTAGCGCGCCGCACCGAAGTCTGGGGCGTAGCTGAAACTGACCTGTGGAGTGAGGACGTGGCGGATGGCCTGTACCTTGTCACCGAAAATCTTGCGGCTGGGCACATAGAAACCATACAACTTGGTGCTGGCGCTCATGGCGAAGTTCCAGTTGTAGACGTTGTGCAGTCCGTTGATGGTATCTTTGACCACGGTGCCGGTGGCCTCGTCCCACGACTTGTTGACCTTACGCAGGTAGGTACGGTCGGTGAAGTTGAACGCCGGGGTGACGTTTATATAATTAAATAAGGTGAAGGTACCCTGGATAGGGATATTGTGCTGCATACCGTTGCGCCAGTCCTTGGCCAGATTGGACGACATGAGCTTGTCTTCCTTGGTGTCGATGGAGTTGGTGATATGTCCGGTATAGCTCATCGAAATCTTCTCGTACCAGCGCTGCTTTCCGGCTGCGTTCTTGCGACGGAAGGGATAGAAGCGGCTGATGGAGATGTTCATGTCGGGCAGCGTCAGGGCGATGGTGGTATTGCGCATGTTCTGGTTGAGGTTCACCGTCGAGCTCAGCGTCATGCCTATGCTCGAGAAAGTGGTGCTCCAGTTGACCGAAGATGTACGCGTGCTCTGCGTCATGGTCTGTGGATTGTACATACTGTACAGGTTGTTGCGCTCATAGCTGCTTGTGGCGAAGTTGACGCTTGCCGACAGCGTGTTGAACGGATTGGCTTTGGCATCCTGACGGTGACTCCACTGTATCTTGAAGCTGGTCTGTCGGGAGTAGTCGGGCATGCCCTTGTCGCCGGTGCGTGTGTCCTGGAAGCTACCTAAGAAACTACCGTTGTATTTGTAACGCTTGCGGTAGTTGGAGGCAGCGCTGAGTCCCCATGAGCCCTTGGTATAAATCTCACCCAAGAGTTTGAGGTCCCACTTGTCGCTCATGGCGAAGTAGTAACCGGCATCGCGCAGATAGAAACCACGGTCTTGCTCGTCGCCATAGCTCGGCATGATGAAACCTGAAGAATAGCTCTTGCTGAAGGGGAAGAAACCATAGGGGATGGCCAGCGGCAGCGGCACGTCGGCCACCACGAGATAGGCGGGACCGAACACCACATCCTTGCCGGGGCGCACCTTGGCTCGCGACAGCGCGATGTAGAAGTCTGGGTGCTCGGCGTCGCAGGTGGTGTAACGTCCATGCTTGAGGAAGATTTCTCCCTTGTCGTTGCGCTTGGACAACTGGCTGCTGAGATAGCCTTCCTCCTGGTGGGTGGTCACATTATTGATGAAGCCCTTCTTGGTCTTGAAGTTGAAGGCCATAGTATCGCTCTGGTATTCGGTGTCGCCCATCTTGAATACCGGCTTGTTGCGTATGCCGCCCTTCTCGAGCGAGTCGGGGGTACCCACGGCGTGTACCAGACTGCTGTCCATGCTCAAGGCGATGCGGTCGCTGGTCAGGTCCATGTTCTCGTACTTCACATTGGCCTCGCCGTAGATATAGGCACGCTTGGCTTTGGCGTCGTAGACCAGCGAGTCGTTGCCCTTGTAGCTTACCGGCGCGTCGATACCGTTCTTCTTGGCTCGGTTGATAGAGTCGAGGCGTATCGAGTCGTCGATGGCTTTGTTGTGGTGATATATGGCCAGTTGGAGCGAGTCCATCTTGGTGGTATCGATGGCGGGAAGGGTGGGGGTGATGTCTTTCTTAATGGAGTCTTTCAGGGCGATGGTGTCGTTTTTCACCTTCCTGTTTCGCTTCTGACCTGAGGGTGTGGCGGTCTTGGCCATCACAAAGATGATGGCAAACAGGAAGATTACTATAAGCGTTTTAGTCTTCATTAAGACTGCAAAGTTAAAGAATTAATGACTAATTACTATCTGTTTTCTCAATTTTAACGTTATTCGAAGAGATTTTTCCATTCGCGGAAGCGCAAAACGCCCTCTTCTCCGAACTTCTGGAGACTGCGAAGGGCCTCTTCGAAACTCTTTTCGTGGTTGAGACGGGTCTTGGAGTAGAACTTGTCGGCATAGCAGATGACCTTCTCCTCGATGGTTTCGGGCAGAAAGTCCTCTTCGGGCAATGGCAGCTTCTGGCTGATGATGTCGTGCTTGGTAAGTCCGGCTCCGGTGTGGCGCTCGCATACCCGGGCGTGTCGCGGATAACCTTCGGCGCGCATGAGTTCGGCTCCTATCCGTCCATGACAGATGTAGGGCGCGTCGCCCATGCAGTGTATCGACGGCGCATGGCAGCGGAAGATGCCGATGTCGTGGAGCATGGCAGCCTCGATGACAAACTGGCGGTCGATGTGCAGTTCGGGATGGGCATCACAAATGCGCACAGCACGCTGCATAACGAGCGTGCTGTGCGTAATGAGTATATTCCGGAGGTCGTTGTCCTCCGGATAGTATTTGTCTATTATCTGATTATGCATCTGCCTCGGGGCGCTGAATATAAGCTATCACGTCGCCCTTGCGAACCTTGGCGCCCTGCTTGGCGTTAATCTCTACGAGTTTGCCGCCAAGGTCTGCCTTGACCTCAACAAACTCGCCCCAAGGAGCCTGTATGTAGCAGAATGCGTCGCCTTCCTTGTATTCCTTGCCGATGAATGGCTCAACAGCAGGAGCAGCCTCGCCGTCGCCCTGGAATTCCCAGAACAGCTGTCCCTTGACCGGACATACGATTGCATCGGCCTTTGCGTGCTTGAAAGCAGCCAACTGCTCGGCGCTCAACTGGCTTCCCATCTTTGCATCTTTGGCTTTCTGCAGGTCGGCGAGGAAGTTCTTCTTGGCCTGGCCGCTCTTGAAGTTGCGATACTGCTCGGGGTGCATAGCCAACTCGAACAGCTCCTCATCGTCCTGACCATACTCCCAACCGTTCTCGTCCATCTCCTTGCGGAAGTCATCGAGGGCGTCGGTGAGCAGTGTGTGGGCGTCAACATCGGTAAACTCGCGGCCCTGCTTCTGAGCCAGCTCGACCAGCTCGGGAGCGATGGTGCCAGGAATCTTGCCACTCTTGCCGAGAATCATACCCCACATAGCCTCGTCCATCATCACAAAGCGGCCCTTGCCCTGCTCGATAGTCAGCAGGTTCATCAGCGCGATGTTCTTGACATACTGGCTGAAAGGAGTAACCAGTGGAGGATAGCCCACGCGAGGCCATACATACTCAACCTCATCGAAGAGCTTGATGAGCAGGTCGTCCATAGACAGCTCGTCCTCACCCTTCTTCTTGCGTACGTTGTTGATGGTGGTGCGCATACCGCCGAGGTCAGCCATCATAGAACCCATCATACCGCCGGGCAGACCGCAGCCGAGCAGGAGCGAAGACATAATCTTGTTACCGGGGTTGATGAAGTAGCCGAGCCACTCGTCGATAAACTCCTGGGTAAGAGCGCGAGCCTTCATGTAGGCACTCATGTTGATTTCGGGTACCTCGAAGCCCTCGTTCTTGAGCATGCTGATGACAGAGATTACGTCTGGATGCACCTTACCCCATGACAGCGGCTCGATGGCTACGTCGATGATGTCGGCACCGTTGTTGCAGACCTCAAGGATGCTGGCCATAGACAAGCCGGGACCAGAGTGGCCGTGATACTGGATGATGATTTCGGGATGCTTGTCCTTAATCATCTTGGTGAGCTTGCCCAGGAATGCGGGCTGACCGATACCGGCCATGTCCTTCAAACAGATTTCCTCGGCGCCAGCCTCTATCAGCTCGTCGGCGATATTGCTGTAATAATCAAGAGTATGTACGGGAGATGTAGTTATACACAGAGCACACTGGGGAATCATGCCGCCCTCCTTGGCCCACTTGATAGAGGGCTTGATATTGCGAACGTCGTTCAGACCGTCAAAGATACGGGTGATGTTGGTACCCTGCTTGGCCTTGACCTTGTACATCAGAGCGCGTACATCGTCGGGCACGGGATACATGCGCAGCGCGTTGAGACCGCGGTCAAGCATGTGGGTCTGGATGCCCACCTCGTTGAAAGGCTTGCAGAAGGCGCGCACGGCGTCGTTAGGATTCTCACCGGCCAGAAGGTTCACTTGCTCAAAGGCACCACCGTTGGTCTCCACGCGACTGAAGCAACCCATCTCAATGATTACCGGAGCGATGCGCTCCAACTGGTCCTTGCGTGGCTGGAACTTACCAGAGCTCTGCCACATATCTCTATACACGAGACTGAACTGAATTTTCTTCTTCATATTATCGATAATATTTTTAATATCACTATATTTCAATGTGCAAAATTATACAAAAAAAACCAATTAGCTCATGATTGTTGCTTTTTTTTGTTCTTTGGTGGAATTTAATTGTCCCATTTCGCTTCCATTGTTGACTTCCAGCCCGCTCATTTGGCTTTCTTTTCTCCTTGTTTTTGTCATCGTCAGCGCCCCCATTGTGCCGCGTTGCAGGCGGGTTATCCCCCTTCTTGCCCTCGCTGTCGCCCTCTGCCGTGGCTTTATTTATAAAAAAATAGTCGCTTCCTCCCTGTTTCTCATAATTTATGAGTAACTTTGCGGCGACTTTTACCGTGGGCATCCCTTTATCCATGAGAGTGCCGCAGATGAGGAACGCCTCGTCTTCCCTTGTCAGGGTGGCGGCAGAGTCTTACATAACTGACAGACAAACCAAGAATGAAGAAAACAATTTATACCAAGTTTGACAAAACTCTGATTACGGCTCTTCCCGTGGTCGAGTTTCCAGGGCGCATTATCACCATCCTCACAGCGGGTGAGGCCGAGCGCGCCGTCGATTATCTGTTGACGCAGCCCATATTGGGCATTGACACCGAGACACGCCCCGCCTTCCGCAAGGGAAAGACCTACAAGGTGGCGCTACTTCAGGTTTCGACCCACGACACCTGTTTCCTGTTTCGTCTCAACCGCATCGGCGTGACGCCAGCGATCATTCGTCTGTTGGAGAATACCACGGTGCCCATGGTGGGACTGTCGCTGAGCAACGACTTGCTGTCTCTGCACCACCGCGCCGACTTCAAGCCAGGTATGTTTGTCGATTTGCAGAACGAGGTAGGCCGCCTGGGCATCCAGGACCAGTCGCTGCAGAAGCTCTATGCCAACCTCTTCCACGAGAAGATTAGCAAGCGCCAGCGGCTCACCAACTGGGAGGCCGACGCGCTTACCAACCGCCAGTGTCTCTATGCCGCCACCGATGCCTGGACCTGCATCCGCCTCTACGAGGAAATCTGCCGTCTCGCCGAGACCGGCGACTATGAGCTGGTGACCGTCGAAGAGCCCGCTCCGAAACAAGAACGCAAACCCATAAATACAGAAGCATAATGCCACAATACCCATCCGTCATACTCAAGCGAGGCAAGGAAGAAAGCCTGCGCCGTTTCCATCCCTGGATATTCTCGGGCGCTATCATGCGCATGGACGAGGGGATAGGCGAGGGCGACATCGTCAACGTCTTTTCTTCATCGGGCGATTTCCTCGCCTGTGGCCACTACCAGATAGGTTCCATCGCCGTCAGAGTGCTGTCCTTCCGTCAGGTCGAGATTGACGCCGAGTTCTGGGAGAGCCGCTTGGCTTCGGCGCTGCAGATGCGTATAGCCATAGGCATAGCCGACAACGAGCGCAACAATACCTACCGACTCGTACACGGTGAGGGCGACAATCTGCCTGGTCTTGTCATCGACTGTTATGGTGCCACCGCTGTGATGCAGGCCCACAGTGTGGGTATGCACGTGAGCCGCCAGGCTGTGTGCGACGCCTTGGTCCGCGTGATGGGCCACCGCATCGAGAATGTCTATTACAAGAGCGAGACCACGCTGCCCTTCAAGGCCGACCTGCGTCAGGAGAATGGATTTATATATGGTGGCAGCGACGACAATACCGCTGTCGAGAACGGCCTTCGCTTCCATGTCGATTGGCTCAAGGGCCAGAAGACCGGTTTCTTTGTCGACCAGCGCGAAAACCGTTCACTTCTCGAGCAGTATGCCCGTGGCCGCACGGTTCTCAATATGTTCTGCTACACTGGAGGCTTCTCTGTCTATGCCATGCGAGGCGGTGCGCAAGCCGTCCACTCGGTCGACAGCAGCGCCAAGGCCATCGAGCTTACCAACCGCAATGTCGCCCTCAACTTCCCTGGTGACGCCCGTCACGAGGCATTCTGTGATGACGCCTTCAAGTATCTCGATGCCAACGACAAGAAGTACGACCTCATCATTCTTGACCCTCCTGCCTTTGCCAAACATCGTGCTGCGCTCCATAATGCATTGAAAGGCTACACCCGACTTAACGTTAAGGGCTTCGAACGCATCAAGCCAGGTGGCATCCTGTTCACCTTCAGCTGTTCGCAGGTCGTTACCAAAGATAATTTCCGCAACGCTGTCTTCACGGCAGCCGCTCAAGCCGGCCGCAAGGTGCGCATCCTGCATCAGTTGCACCAGCCTGCCGACCATCCCATCAATATCTATCACCCCGAGGGTGAATACCTGAAGGGACTGGTACTCTATGTTGAATAAAAAAGTAAGCCAATTCATCGCCGCCCATGACCTCCTGTCTCCGGGCGACACACATCTGATAGCCCTCTCGGGTGGCGCCGACAGCGTTTGTCTGCTGCTGGTGCTCCGACGGCTGGGTTATCAGGTTGAGGCGGCTCACTGCAACTTCCACCTCCGTGGCGACGAGTCCAATCGCGATGAGCAGTTCTGCATCGACCTCTGTCGCCGTCACGCCATCCCTCTTCATCTTGCCCACTTTGACACCCGTGCCTATGCCGACCTCCAGAAGGTGAGCATAGAGATGGCTGCACGCGATTTGCGTTATGGTTATTTCGAGCAGCTGCGCCTTTCCATCGGTGCCGCCACCGTGTGTGTGGCCCACCATCGCGAAGACAGCGTCGAGACCGTGCTCCTCAATCTCATCCGGGGTACCGGCATCGACGGACTCACCGGCATCGCTCCCCGCAATGGTCATGTGGTGCGTCCGCTGCTCTCCGTGAGCCGCCGCGACATCGAAGAGTGGCTCAGCGAGCAGGGCGAGGGATATGTCACCGACAGCACCAATCTTGTCAACGACGTCAAACGCAACAAGGTGAGACTCGATGTCATCCCCCTGTTGCAGACCATCAACCCCTCGGTCGTCGACAGCATCTACCAGACCTCGCTCCGCCTCACCGAGGCTGCCCGCATGGCCAATTCCCCTGTCATCCACGACCGTTATCAGGGTGACACGCTGCCCTTTGCCATGTTGCGCAGCGAGGCGTCTGCCGAGTATGTGCTCTGGCATCGCCTGGCACCGCTCGGCTTTACCCCCGCGCAGGTCGAGGATATGGCGGCAGCCATCGACGGCCGTTCCGGCATGGAGTGGCAGTCGTCTACACACATCGTGGTGACCTCTCGCGACGCCCTGGTCATCGCCCTGCTCGAACCCCAGGCTCCTCAGCCCGTGGTAATGCCCGAGGCAGGCACATACCTCATCTCTTCGGGCGAGCGGCTGAAGGTGGAGCTGGCGCCCTATACCCCCGATATGCCCATTTCCCGTGACCCGCTGAGCGTGATGCTCGACGCCACAGCCGTCGAACTGCCCCTCACCCTGCGCCGAGTGCGCCAGGGCGACCGCTTCACGCCCCTTGGCATGCGCGGCAGCAAGCTCGTAAGCGACTACCTCACCGACCGCAAGCGCAATCTCATCGAGAAGCGGCACCAGCTGGTCGTTACTGATGCCCGTGACCGTGTGGTGTGGCTTGTGGGCGAACGCCCCGACCACCGTAGCCGCATCACTGCCGACACTCGACGATATATACAGCTCACATACATACGCCCATGACCCCCCTTGTCCTCACAGTCATCATCCCCGTCTACAAGACCGCTGCCACCCTTGACCGCTGTGTTGAGAGCGTGCTCAGCCAGGCTGACGGTTGTGAACTCATCCTCGTCGACGATGGTTCGCCCGACGCCTGTGGTGACCTGTGCGACCGGTGGGCAGAGCGTAGCGACCGCATCAGCGTCGTCCACCAACCCAATCGCGGTCTCAGTGCCGCCCGCAACTCCGGCATTGCCCGCAGCCATGCGCCCTACGTCACCTTTGTCGACAGTGACGATGTGCTCCAGCCCCATACGCTGCCCCCGCTGCTTGCCCTGCTCGCCGCCCATCCCGACTACGACCTCGTCGAATATCCCGTAGAGATACACTATGGCTCGCCGCGCTGCCACCAGCTTGCGTTGGCCGATGCCGTCTATACCGACTGGCGCCGTTATTGGCTTGACGCCCGCGCCTACACCCACACCTACGCCTGCAACAAGGTGTTCCGCCGCAGCCTCTTCGACCATTGCCTCTTCCCCGAAGGGCTTACGTTTGAAGACGCCTGGCTCCTGCCGCGCCTGCTGCCCCATTGCCGCGCGATAGCCACCGTCACCACGGGTCTCTATCGTTACTACGACAATCCGCAGGGCATCACCCGCACCGCCACCGCTGCCGACCTCTCCCTGCTGCTTGCTGCCCATTGCCATGTGCTGCCCCTGGTGAGCAACGCTGACTATTATGCCCATGTGGTCAATGTCGCCCTCGATGTTTACCACGCCACCGGCCGTGTGCCTTCGCTGCCCCGGCTGCCTTACTGGCATACTCCCAAGTTATTGATTAACCGATTATTAGGATTCAGATTCTTATGCCGACTACACCAACTGCTCCGGCCACGCCACTGATGACCTTTGTCATCACCTGCTACGACCTGCCCGCCGATATGTTGCGCGAGTGCGTCACCGCCATCTTCTCCTTGGCTTTCCAGCCTGGCGAGCGCGAAGTCATCGTCATCGACGACGGCTCCAAACTGCCCGCCATCGCCGATATCGATGACGTAAAAGACCAGATTATCTATCTGCGCCAGCCCAACAGCGGCCTTGCCTGCGCCCGCAATATGGGTATCAGAGTGGCTACCGGCCGCTACATCCAGTTTGTCGATGGCGACGACTATCTTCTGCGTATTCCCTACGAGCATTGCCTCGACCTCGTGCGCTATCATAACCCCGACATGGTCTTGTTCGACTTCTCCACCCATTCCTCGGTAGCTACACCTTATTTTTATGAAGGTCCCATGTCGGGCAGCGAGTATATGCAGGGTCACAACCTCCACGGCACAGCCTGTGGCTATATCTTCAGCCGCGAGCTGTTGGGCTCTCTGCGCTTCACAGCCGGCATCCTGCACGAAGACGAGGAGTTTACGCCCCAGCTCATCCTCCGTGCCGAGCGCCTGTTCTATACCGACGCCAAGGCATACTACTACCGTCAGCGCCGAGGTTCCATCATGCACGCCGATGCCGCCAGCCACATCGACAAGCGGCTCTCCGACTCGCTGGCTGTCATCCTGCGCCTGCAGCAGATGGCTGCCACCATGCCCGAGACCGACCGCCAGGCTCTCGCCCGTCGCGTCGCCCAGCTCACGATGGACTACCTCTACAATACCATCCAGCTTACCCACAGCCGCCAGCGCCTCGACGACGCCATTGCCACGCTCGAGCAGCAGGGACTCTATCCGCTGCCCGACAAGCGTTACACCCGCAAGTATTGGATGTTCCGCCGGCTCGTCCAGTCCAAGATGGGACGCAGCCTGCTGTTACATATAGTAAGATAACGATTATGCGCATACTCCTCATCGGCGAATACAGCAATGTACACTGGACCCTGGCTTGCGGCCTGCGCCAGTTGGGCCATCAAGTCACCGTCTTGTCCAACGGCGACTTCTGGAAAGACTATCCCCGCGACCTCTCCCTCGTGCGTCGTCCGGGCTGGTGGGGAGGCCTCTGTTACCTTATGCGACTCTGCACCTTGCTGCCACGACTGCGGGGCTATGATGTGGTGCAGCTTATCAACCCCATGTTTCTTGAGCTCAAGGCCGAGCGCATCCAGCCCGTCTATCGCTATCTGCGCCGCCATAACCGTAGGGTGGTCCTCGGTGCCTTTGGCATGGATTACTATTGGGTCCACGAGTGTATTACCCGCAAGCCGCTGCGTTATAGTGACTTCAACTTCGGCGACCAGGTGCGTACAGACCCCGAGGCACAGGTGCATATCGACGACTGGATAGACACTGCCAAGGGGCGGCTCAACCAGATGATAGCCGCAGACTGCGACGGCATCGTCGCCGGTCTCTACGAAGACTGGGTATGCTATCATCCCCACTTCCCCCATAAACTCTCCTTCATCCCTTACCCCATACGCTGCGACGCTCAGCCCGCTCTGCAACCCCACGACAGGCTCAAGGTCTTTATCGGCATCAATCGCAGCCGCTCGGTCTACAAGGGCACCGACATCATGCTGCGTGCTGCGCAGGACGTGGCTGCCCGTCACCCCGAGGAGATGACGCTGACCGTGGTCGAGAGCCTGCCTTTCGATGAGTATGTGCGCCTTCTGCACGACCAGGATGTTCTGCTCGACCAGCTCTACAGCTACACGCCGTCGATGAATCCCCTTGAGGCGATGGCCCACGGCGTGGTGTGCGTGGGCGGAGGCGAGCCCGAACACTACGAGATACTGGGCGAGACCCAGCTGCGACCCATCGTCAATGTCCAGCCCACCTACGAGAGTGTGGTCGAACAGCTCGAGCATCTTGTCACCCATCCCCACGAGACAGCCCGCCTGCGCCAGCAGAGCGTAGACTATATCCACCGCCACCATGATTATATTAAGGTGGCGCGCCAATACGAAGACTTCTATCAGAGTTTGCTATAGCGAATGAAAAAAGTAGGCCGAAATCTTGACAGTCCAATCTTTTATTCGTAACTTTGCACTCCGTAACAGACAGGGGTACTTGCTCAACCCCCTTTATCAAAACAAGAATATGAATAATAAAAGACAGAGTGTGAGTATGCTCTTTATGCTTTTCGGCATACTCTTCTGCGTTTGCCTGATTGCGTCAAACGTGTTTGCGACAAAGCAGATAGCGATGGGAGAGTTCAGCGTTACCGGTGGACTGCTTGTGTTCCCAATCAGTTATATCATCAACGACTGCGTATGCGAGGTGTGGGGCTACCGCAAGGTTCGCCTCCTCATCTGGATAGGCTTCGCCATGAACTTCTTCTTCACCCTGGTGGGTGCCCTGTGCGACTGGATACCCGGCGCACCCTATTGGACCAATGACCAGGGCTTCCATGCCATCTTCGGCTTGGCTCCGCGCGTGGCAGCGGCCTCGTTTGCCGCCTTCATTGTGGGCTCTTTTGCCAACGCCTATGTGATGAGCCGCATGAAGATTAGTTCCAACGGCCATCGGTTCTCGCTGCGCGCCATCCTGAGCACGGTGGCTGGCGAGAGTGCCGACTCCCTCATCTTTTTCCCGCTGGCGTTCTGGGGCGTGATACCCTTGAGCGAGATACCCGTGCTGATGCTTATGCAGGTGGTGCTCAAGACTGCCTACGAGATTGTGGTGCTGCCTCTTACCATCCGCGTGGTGCGCTGGGTCAAGGCCTATGAGGGCGAGGATGTCTATGACGAGGGTGTAGACTATAACGTATTAAAAATTTTCAATTTCTAATGGACAGAACTAAAGACGGATTGAAACAGCTGGGTTCGGCTACCAAGTATGCCGACGACTATGCCCCAGAGGTGTTGGAGACCTTTGTCAACAAGCATCCGGGCAATGATTATTGGGTAAGGTTCATCTGCCCCGAGTTCACATCACTCTGCCCCATTACAGGGCAGCCCGACTTTGCAGAGATACGCATCTCATATATCCCGGATATCAAGATGGTAGAGAGCAAGAGCCTTAAGCTCTATCTCTTCAGCTTCCGCAATCACGGCGACTTCCATGAGGACTGTGTCAATGTCATCATGAAAGACCTCATCCGCCTGATGGAGCCCAAGTATATCGAGGTGACAGGTCTCTTCACTCCCCGTGGCGGCATAAGCATCTATCCCTATGCCAACTATGGCAAGCCCGGTACCAAGTATGAGCAGCTGGCCGAGCAGCGCTTCATCCATCACGACATGGGTGACAAGTAACAGCGCGCCAACCACTCTATCCCAATCGCCGCAAGCATTCTTCATATTGCTTGCGGCGATTGTCGTTTGTGGCAGGAGCGTCTCTGCCTCTTCTCGCTACCCGCGCTGGCGACGTGGCAGTGGCATCGGCTGGCTCGTATCTTATGTTACGTGGGCTCGTGATTTACGGCACGTGCTTACGTATCGTAAGTCACGAGCCCACGTACCTTCCGTTACGAGCCGGCAACCGCGCCCTCTACGCCGCAGTCTGCGTGCTCCTTACGCGTCGTGACGGTCTCTGCCGCGCCATAAACAATCAGAGCACCACCCGGTGGGTAGTGCTCTGATTGCGATGAGGCTGCGGGGGTAGGGGAGATGGCCTCCCTGTGCCCAGTCTATTGTGCTGTGGTCGCCTCCTTCAGCGCCTTCTTGGCCTGCATGCTGGCTATCGCCTTGGCCTTTTTGTTGAGGTCCTCAATGTTGTTCTTGCGATAGTAGCTGCGCGTCACGCCGCCGCTGGTCAGCACCAGCGAGTCGCCCTTGAAGTAGTCTATGGTGCAGGTGTCGTTGACCAGGTCTGTCACCTCCAGCTTGTTGTCCTTGCCCATCTTCGGCGTGCCGGCGGTGATGACCAGATAGCCGTTCCAGATGTGCCATGCGGTGAAGTAACCCAATGGCGGATAGACCACGGGGCTCTCCTCTTCGAGCGAAGTCTGTTCGCGCACATATCCCACGCTCATGCACGACCACTGGCGCTTCATCCAGAACCCGTATTCACGTGGTATAAGGTAAGTCTTCTTGATAGAATCTGGCATATCTCTCATGATACGCTTCTGCAGGCGAGGGCTCATCTGCTCATAGTCCTTCAGCTTGGGCATGACGATATAGCACCATATTCCCTTGAGTTGGTCCAGGTCTATCACCATGTCTGCCACGGTAGAGTCGTCCTTGTTGGTCACCACGCCTATCCAGTCGCCCACCTTGAGCTGTCCCATAATCTTGCCGCGGCGTGTGGCCTCGATTACGTTGAAACGTATAGGGTCGCTGCCGTCGTTGGGCAGAAGCAGCACCACCGAGTCGGTGCATCCGTCGCACGCCAGACCATATACGGTCTTGTCGCCGCTGAGTTTGAGCTCGTCGGTAGAGGCGCCCAACTTGGCTCCCTTGGTGCCGTTGTCACTGTTGCCCGAGCAGGCTATGATAGCCATTGTTGCCAGGGCTATGCCGATTATCGCAATTCTACTTTTCATCATTCTTGCCGTTGTCTATTGTCTATGCAAAGGTAGTGATTATGTGCGTATGCACCAAGTGATTTGCTGAAAAAAAGACTGGCAGCCACCGTCATTGCCACCCCTCTTGCTGTGACAGCGGTTGCCGTCATTCCAATTATTTTCAACCGCGTTGTAATATTTCTCTCCGTTTAAGCCTGTTTCTACTGAAAAAGTTTTACTTTTGTAGAACCATAACTATCAACCACAATTTTTGCCGCTATGACCCACGATATATTCATCAGCTATTCGTCAGCTCAGTCTGACGCAGCCCAAGCCGTCTGCCATCTGCTCGAACAACATGACATCAAGTGCTGGATGGCGCCCCGCAATCTCACCGGTGGCGCTGAGTATGGCGACGTCATCGAAGACGCCATCAAGTACAGTCGTGCGGTGGTGGTGCTCTTTTCCGACACCGCTGCCCGTTCGCGCTGGGTGTCTGGCGAGCTCAATGTGGCTTTTGAGGAGCAGAAGCCCATCATCCCCTTCCGCCTCGACGAAACCCCGCTGCGCGGCCAGGTGAGAGTGATGCTCAACCAGAAGCACTGGATAGACGCCTTCCCCGACTACAAGACCAAGTTTGGCGACCTGGTGGCAGCCGTAGCTTCAATCTTGGGCAAAGAGGTGGCGGTGGCGAAGCCAGAGCCGATGGCTGGCGGCGGCGCCTGGAGCCCCGCGCCGCAAGAAGAGGCAGGCGCGTTGTCCTACGAAGAGGGCAAGGCGCTCTATGACGAACATCTCTATGCCGACGCCTTAGGCTTGCTTGCCGACAGCGCGCTGGAGGGCAACGCCAAGGCGCAACACCTTATCTCTCGGATGATGTATGACTGCTCTTCAGCCTCTGGGCGAGGCATCAGCCAGTTTGACGAGTCCCATCTCCAGATTATCCAGCAGCTTGTCGACGCCCAACTGCCCTGTGGCTATTTTGCCCAGCATTGTTTCTACTATTCGGCTGATGCCGACTGCGTGGTCCCGAAAGACTATGCCAAGTCATTTGCCTGCCTGCGCAAGGCTCCCACCGACCCTTATGCCATGCTGCGCATGGGTATATGCTATGGCTTTGGCTTGGGAACGCGCGTAAATCTGTCGCTCCAGCTGATGTGGTACAAGAAGGCATTGGCGGCAGGCGTGGCAGAGACATGCTCATATCTGGGACAGTACTTCCAGTATGCTGATAAAGGCAGTGATAGCCTGGAGAAAGCGCTGGAGTATTACAAACGTGGCGTTGAACTTGGTGACAGGCGCTGCTTCCTGAAACTCATGACCTACTATACCAACGACCCTTCCCTCCCTGACGATGAGAAGATAAGCCTCTGTCAGCATCTCTGTGACCAGCTGGTGGGTAGGGGCGACTATATAGGCTATGACTATATGGGATGTCTCTATTACCAGCTGAATGACCTGGACAAGGCCATCAGTTGTCTGAAGAAAGCCGTTGCCAACGATGTAATCTCGGCTTATGGCGATTTGGCCAATATCTTCTGGGCTATGAACCGCCGCGAAGAAGCTGTGAAGTGGGCTCAGAACGGCATACTTATGGGTGACAAATGGTCGGCAGTTTACTTGGCATTCTTCATGGACCACGATTCCGACAACTGGGAGGGCGTCACTGCCGACATAGCCCGCAGGCTTAATCACCCCGAACTGGTCTCGGCATCGCGCACATTGCAGATATGGAGACTCTACAAGGCCGGTTATGACGCAACCGGCAATCCGAACATATACGACTATATGGCTGAAACCTTCTTTGGCCATCAGGGCATTGAAGGCGTGAGTCTCGCCGAGGTTACCGATGGTCTTCAGGCGCTCGTCGATAGCAATGACCTGGATGCCTGTAAGAGACTGGTCGACCTCTATGGTGGCAGGCTTGCCGGATTTGAGCATGAAGCCGACGAAGCCCTCTATGCCAAATATCTCCAGAAGGCTGCCGAACTCAACGATGTGGATAGCAAGCTGGAGCTGGCTCAGAACTATATCCAAGGTACCCACGGCTTCTTGGTCAATGTCGTGAAAGCGCTGAAAGAGTGTGGCTGGGTAGCCCGCAATGGCAACGAATCAGATGAAGAGAAGGCTGTTGACCTGGTAGTGCCCCTGCTGCAGGGCGACGAGTATCGCGACTATCTCGACGATGCCGAGCGCCGCTCCTGGGTGGCACGCGCCGGATGGTATATGAAGGATGGATATCTGCAGGATGCCCAGAGGATTCTCGAGACCGATGACCCACATCGGGCATACGCCTTGGCTGAGAAGGCGGCTGATGCCGGCAATGTGGTCGACGGCGACCTGATGCTAATCGATTACCTCGCCAAGGGTGTAGGATGTGACCCCGACAGGGAGCAGGCTCAACGGAAGTTTGATGACATCAAGGACAGACTTACCTTTGCCCATCTGCCCAGCATAGATAAAGTCTGCCGGAGCCTGGTCTCTCCCGATGAGGTGAGAGAGGTCGAAGGAGTCGAGTATTCATGGCTGCAGCCGTCGGCTGTCCAGCGTTATCTCCAGTATTACAGCCCGCTGGTGTGGGTGGATGTATTCCCTGGTGCCACTCCGGCATTTGGCCGCCTCTACAGTCTGGCCCGCCAGCACCAGCAAGAGGCCCTTGCGTCGGGCCAGGTTGATGAAGACGAAGTGGAGAACCTCGTCAATGCCTATGCCAACCTGTGTATGTCGTACAAAATGTATGTGGCAAGTCTTGCAGATAGCGAGCTTAGTCCTATGGATGCCAGCAAAGCAATGCAGGCGCTGTGTCCTGGCAGCCCGTTGGCTGGCGCTGCCGGTGAGGCCACGAGTGCCATGAGTCCGCTTGGTGCCATTGCCACCATACGCCGCGAGACCTGCAAGGCAATGCTCACCCTGCTGCCCTATACAGACCAAGGCTTTAGCCTGACCCTATCTGACGAAGACTTCCTGACATGCTGCGAGGCGCTGACCGACGATGACGACCTGCAGCTGTTCTTCATCAGCGTTGTGGAAATCCATATAGAGCTCGAGGCGATAATGATAGACATCAATAAAGCCGTACCCTATGTAGAGAATATGGCCAATATGCGTCTCTGCGACTGTGACCGTACGGGCAGTGACGGCAATTGACGCACTGGCGGTGTATGCCGTGAAAGGCTGGACAACAATGGCTTGGGCAGAGGCTGTCGGGGCGTGGACAATGGAAAATGAAAAAAAACTACGGTTTTCCTTTGTATTGTCTATGACTTGCAGTAACTTTGCACAAGCAATTGGTTCATAGATCGATTAAAAAGGGAATCGGGTGGAACTCCCGAACAGTCCCGCTGCTGTGAACACCTGCGGCCTCGACAGGCGAGGCGGGCAAACCATCATGTCACTGACATTTTTTCGGGAAGGCGGTTTGCCAGTGGTCATCACTGCGATGACAGAGGTGTGAGTCAGAATACCTGCCGTTGCTATATATATAATAAGGTGTATGGTCTGCGAGGACAGGCGACATACCGACAGTAATGACAATGACAGTGAAACGCAACTTGGCTTTAATCCTGACGGTGCTCCTGATGACAGGAGCCACCTCGGTGTGTGCCCAGCCGAAGGATACGACGCGTGTGCATCGGCTTCCCGACGTGGTGGTCGACGGCCAGCAGCGTCGCATAGACCACTCGGCTCCCGTGCGCGTCATTGGCAGTGCCGACTATCTGCGCCTTGGCGTCACCGATGTCGCCGATGCCCTGAACCGTCTGGCTGGTGTCACGCTGCGCGACTATGGCGGTGCGGGCGGCATGAAGACCGTGTCGGTGCGTGGATATGGAGCACAGCATACCGGTGTAAGCTATGACGGCGTGATGCTCAGCGAGATTCAGAGCGGCGAGATCGATGTGTCGCGCTACTCGATAGACAATGTGCAGAGCCTGAGTCTCACCATAGGCGATGGCGATGATATCTTTGTCACCGCGCGCCAAGCCACTACGCCTGCCGTGCTTGCCATCCAGAGTCTCACGCGGCTGCCAGCCGACCTCAAGCCCCATCTCACGGCGCAGATGAGGCTGGGCTCGTGGGGCTATGCCAACCCCTTTGTGCGCTACACCCAACGCATGGAGCGCAGCGTAGCACTCAGTGCCGTGGGCGACTATGTCTATGCCGACAACGACTATCCCTTCCGTCTGCGCAACGGCAATGTGACCACCATAGAGCGGCGCACCAACAGCCGCATGTGCAGCGGTCATGCCGAGGTGAGCGGACTCTGGACGCCCAACGACCGCAGCAGTCTCTGGGCCAAGATATACTACTATGACAACGACTGCCAGCTGCCCGGCATCGTGCAATATTACACCAATGTGTGCGGACAGCAGTTGCACGACCGCAACTGGTTTGCCCAGACACGCTGGCTGTACCAGGCATCACAGCGGCTGTCGCTCCGGCTGACAGCCAAGGCCAACTGGGCTTCATCGGCGTATCGCGATACACTCTTGCCCGACCGCCGTGATGATGCTACCTACCAGCAGCATGAGTATTATGGCTCGGCATCCATGCTCTATGCTCCCTGCAGAGATGTGGAGATAAACTATGCGGCAGACTACTGCTACAACAACCTGAGCAGCAGTCTGGCCACCGACCGCAGACCCTATCGCCATACACTATGGCAGACGGCGGCGGTGAAGTTTCAGCGCCAGCGCTTTACGGCTCTGGCTCGCGTGTTGTGGACACTTTGTCTCAACGGAGCCCATCGCGGCGATGCCCAGAGCGACATGCGGCGGTGGTCGCCTTCGCTCTCGCTCTCGTATCGGCTGATGGAAGACGAGGAACTCTATCTGCGCGCGTCGATGAAAGATATCTTCCGCGTGCCCACGTTCAATGAGTGCTATTTCCACCATTACGGCAGCCCCGACATCAGGCCTGAGAATACACGGCAGTACAACATAGGACTCACATGGCGCCACGCCTGGAGCTCCAGGCTCGTCGCCCAGGTGGCAGCCGACGCCTATCTCAACCGCATCAGCGACAAGATAGTGGCGGTGCCCTACAATATGTTTATCTGGCGCACCATCAATATGGCCAAAGCCCGTGGTATGGGCGTGGACGGCGAAGCGAGAGTAGAGTGGACCCTCTCTGCGCGTCACCGCATAGACCTGTCGGCATCGTATACGTATCAGCGTGTGGCCAACCGCACCGGTGCGTCGTCGCCCCATTATGGCAAGCAGGTTCCCTACCAGCCCCTCAATCAGGGCAGCGCCTCGGTGGGATGGGAGAACCCCTGGATCTCGCTCTCCCTGCACGGCCAGGCTGCCAGCGGCCGATGGGCTACGCCCAACCACTATGAGGGTACACATATCGGTGGTTATGCCGACGTGGGACTTACCGCCTATCGCAATATGATGGTCGGCAAGACACGCCTGCAGCTGCGTGCCGATGTCGAAAACATCCTGGGCCATCAGTATGAGATAGTGGCGCATTACCCCATGCCCCGTACCCACTGGCGCATGAGTGTCAAAATGGAATTATAACAACAATTATAAACAACAATGACAATGAAAAAAAGTTTCTTAGCTATGGTGGCGCTCCTCGTAAGCGCTCCGCTGTTCTTCACATCATGTAACGACGACAACGGCCCTTCCTTTCACTACGAGGTGGTATCTGACGGCGCCTTTATCGTCAACTCCGGCAATATGTATTCATCTATTGACGGTTCGCTGACAGGCATCAATTATGCCTCTAATGTTGCGGTGCAGAAGGTGTTTGCTGCCAACAACGTCGGACAGAGCCTCGGCTCAACCCCCAACGATGGACTGGTGTATGGCGACAAGATGTATGTAGTAGTCGATGGCTCGAATACTGTAGAGGTAATCAACAAGAAGACCATGCAGCGTATCAAGCAGATCAAGACTACCGAACTGCTGGGTGCAGCTGAAGGCAAGTCGCCCCGCCACATCATCGCTGGCAACGGCCACATCTTCTTCACTACCTATGGCGGTTATGTGGCTGCTGTCGATACCGTCAATTTCAAACTCACAGCCAAGTACAAGGTCGGCTCTTATCCCGAGGGTCTGGCTGGTTATGCCAGCAGCATCGTCGTGGCCAACTCTGACTATGCCAAGGGTCACGGCAATATCTCTATCATCAACCTCGGTACCGGCGAAGTGGAGACCCGCAATGTAGAGGGCATCAACAATCCCCAGAAGGTATTCATCAACAACGGCAACGTCTATATCCTCGACTGGGTGTACTATGAGGGTGAGTATCCCAACTCTGTAGAGAAGGGCGAAAGCGCCATAAAGTATCTCGCCGGTAACAAGGCTACCAAGGTGACCGATGCCTACTATGCCAGCATGCTCAACGGCAAGCTGTATATCATCAGCAATCCCTACGGTGAGGCCAAATATAGCGTATGCGACCTCAACAGCAATCCCTATCAGGGCACTACCACTCCGCTCAACCTCTCTGAGGGCGTCTTCTCTCCTGCCGGTATCGATGTTGACCCCGCCACAGGCGAAATCTTTGTTCTCTCTTACAACCAGGGTGAGAATGGTTATGCCGACTATTACAGCAATGGTTATGTGAAGCGATACAGCAAGAACGGAAGCTATATGTACAGTTATGACACTGGCGTAGGTCCTTGTGCTGTGTTCTTCAATGTAGGTGTGAAGACCATATTCGACAACTAAAACTGTCGCGATGAACCCTTTGCGCTCTATAATATATATAATAGGTATTGTTGCCGTCCTGACGTCGTGTCAAGGCGGCAACAATCGTGTTGTGACTCTCGAGAAGGGCGACACGGTGAGGTTTGACTACGCCACTCTGCTCACCGTGGTACGCTATAGCGACCACACCCATGTGGAGATAGCCAACCCGTGGGTCAAGGGAAGCGTGCTGCGTAGCTATGACCTATCCCGCCCGCTGGGTAAGGCGGTGGTGACCACCACGGCACATTGCCAGTTGCTGACGTGGCTGGGCAAGACCGCGGCCATCGCCGGCGTGTGCGACAGCCGCTATATCGGAGTGGATGAAGTGAGGAAGAGACTGGCCGCTGGCAAGACTGTCGACTGTGGCAACTCGATGAACCCCGATGTGGAGCGCATCGCAGAGATAGGCGCCGACGCCATCATCGTATCGCCCTTTGAGCATAGCGGTGGCTATGGCCGGTTGGAGAAGACCGGCGTGACCATCATCGAAGCTGCCGACTATATGGAACCTTCGCCGCTGGCTCGGGCTGAATGGATGAGGCTCTATGGCATCCTCTTCGGTTGCGAGCAGCAGGCCGACTCGCTCTTCCATGTCGTTGACAGCACGTATAATAGTTTGCGTCGCGAGGCAATAAAACTCCCCGAGGGCCGTTCTATACTTATAGAGCGCAAGACGGGCAGCGTGTGGTATTGTCCTGGTGGCCGGAGTACGGTGGGCACGCTTATCGCCGACGCCCACGGACGCTATCCCTGGATGGGCGATGACCACAGCGGTTCGCTCACGCTCGCTCCCGAGCAGGTGGTAGAGCGCGGCGCCCATGCCGATGCCTGGATGTTTGTCTATTCGGGCAAGCCTATCACGCTGCGTGATTTGGCGGGCGAGTATGCGGGTTACAAAATCCTCGACGCCTTCCGCCACGGCGAGGTCTATGGCTGCAATACCGACAGCGTCAATTATTTTGAGGAAATTCCCTTCCGTCCCGATTACCTGCTGCGCGACTATATACAGATAGTCCATCCCAGAGCGGGAAAGGGCGGGCTAAGATACTATAAGCGCATTGACTAAGACTATCTACATAGGACTGGCAGCGGCTATGGCATGTCTCTTCATGGCCGGACTGATGACGGGCAGCGTGTCTATACCCTGCTCGGCGGTGTGGCATGTACTCGTGGGCGACAAGGCAGCCGTGAGCGAGAGCTGGAGGTTCATTATCCTCGAGTCGCGCCTGCCCCAGATGGTCACTGCCATGCTGAGCGGTGCCTGTCTGGCCACTGCCGGACTGATGATGCAGACCGTCTTCCGCAATCCACTGGCTGGCCCCGACGTGTTCGGTATCAATGGCGGCGCCGGACTGGGCGTGGCGCTGGTGATGCTTCTGGCTGGAGGCAGTGTGACTCTGGGTACGCTCGGAGTCACGGGCAATGTGGCGATACTCGCTGCCGCCTTTGCCGGAGCCATGGCTGTGATGGCGATTATCCTGTTCAGCTCTACCTTGGTGCGCGACGGCGTGATGTTGCTCGTCATCGGTATCATGGTGGGCTATCTGTCGTCGTCGGTCGTCACTCTGCTCAACTACAGCGCCACCGAACAGGGCATACGCTCGTTCATGTTGTGGGGAATGGGCAGTCTGGATGGCGTCACCCCGTCGCTTCTGCCGCTCTATGTCACCATCACGCTGGCGGCACTCGTGCTCAGTCTGCTCATGGTGAAGCCCCTCAACCTCCTCTCGCTTGGCGACAACTATGCCCGCAATCTCGGGCTCAACACGCGGCGTGCCCGCAACTATGCCCTGCTGCTCACCGGTCTGCTCACGGCTGTGGTGACTGCCTATTGTGGTCCTATCGCGTTTATAGGACTGGCTGTGCCGCATATCGCGAGGCTCCTGACGGTTACCGACGATATGCGTAGGCTGCTGCCCATAACCATGCTCACTGGGGCGGTGGTCACCATGGCTTGTCATCTGCTCTGCTTTGTGCCCGGAGAGGCAGGCATGTTGCCCCTCAATGCCGTGACACCGCTCATCGGTGCTCCGGTAATCATATATGTCATCATCCGTAAACGATAAACCTTTAGACTATGAACAAGATAACCACCCGACGTGGTGACAAGGGTCAGACCGACCTGTTAGACCACCAGCGTGTGAACAAGACCGACTGCCGCATCGAGGCCAACGGCGAGATAGACGAACTCATGGCTCTCCTGGGGATGCTCAAGGCTAAGCCTGAGTTGCCCGAGAGTATGCGTATCAAGATAGAGCATATCCAGATGATGCTGATGGCAGTGATGAAGCATGTGGCGAGTTCGGGTGCTACGCAGGTCGACATCCTCCAGGCCGACATCGACGATATGGAACGCTACATGAACGAGACTCCCACAGAGGGTTGTTTCCGTTTTGTGCTTCCAGGACACTCGCCCATAGAAGCCTTGATGCAGTTGGTTCGCGCGAAGGTACGCACAGTGGAGCGCAGACTATGTGCCGTCAATGCCGTCATAACTCTGCACCCCACCGTGATAATCTACATCAACCGCCTCTCAGACTATCTATTCTTCATGGCTTTGCTGGCGTGAGCCGGGATGCATGAGAAGTAGCCCAAACCCAAAACCGCCAGACTGTAGCGTATCTCTGCTCTTCAGTCTGGCGGTTTGTTGAATCTATTGTTTATCTCGGCGTTATGAGTGTGCCGATGTGAACTCTTCGAGGAAACGGGTGTCGTTTTCGGAGAACATGCGCAGGTCGCTCACACGGTATTTGAGGTTGGTGATGCGCTCTACACCCATACCGAATGCGTAGCCGGTGTAGACCTTGCTGTCTATGCCGCACGCCTCGAGGACATTGGGGTCGACCATGCCACATCCCAAAATCTCGACCCATCCAGTGTGCTTGCAGAAGCTGCATCCCTTGCCGCCGCAGATGTGGCAACTGATGTCCATCTCTGCACTGGGCTCAGTGAAGGGGAAGTAGCTGGGACGGAGACGAATCTTGGTGTCGGCGCCGAACATTTCGCGGGCGAAGGTGAGCAACACCTGCTTGAGGTCGGTGAAGCTGACATTCTTGTCGACATACAGACCTTCGACCTGATGGAAGAAGCAGTGGGCGCGGGCTGAGATAGCCTCGTTGCGATACACTCTACCGGGGCAGATGATGCGGATTGGAGGTTCGTGACACTCCATATAGTGCGACTGGTCGCCAGAGGTGTGACTGCGCAGCAGGATGTTCTTGGTCACGTCGTCAGGATGCTGTTCCAGGAAGAATGTGTCCTGCATGTCGCGGGCGGGGTGGTCGGCGGCAAAGTTGAGCATGGTAAACACGTGCTTGTCGTCGTCCATCTCGGGACCGTCGGCGAGGGTGAAGCCCATACGCGAGAAGATGTCGATGATTTCGTTCTTGACGATAGTCAGCGGGTGGCGCGCGCCAAGGGCGATGGGGTAGGGAGTACAGGTGAGGTCTACATGGCAACAGCTGTCCTCGGTGTTCTCAATCTGCTCTTTCAGTTCGTTTATCTTGCCTTGTACGGTCTGCTTCAGTTCGTTGATTTTCATACCCACCGTCTTTTTCTGGTCGGCGGGGACATCTCTGAATTCTGCCATAAGGGCGGTGATGGCGCCTTTCTTGCTCAGGTATTTCAACCTTAGCTGCTCAACCTCCTCGGCGCTCTTTGCGCTCAGGTTTTCCACCTCCTTCAGCAGTTCTTCTATCTTGTCGGTTATCATAATTACATTAATATATTATAAATTCGTTGCAAAGGTAATATTTTTGGTGGAAAATAAAAAATATATCGAAATAAAGTTGTACTTTTGCAGCGATTTGAGAGCCCGGGACCAGAGATAGTGTACTTATTGTCCCGTATGGTTTTACGATTATTATAAAAGAGATTTTGAACATGAGAAAGTGTTCCTTACTGATGATGTTGGTGATTGTCGTTCTGGCAATCGCTTTTTCCACTACGGCATGTACAGACAAGAAGCCTGAAGCTGTTGACAGTGTGGCTGTGTCTGATACCATAGACACTGTGCCCGAAGACACGTTGGTGACCATGATTGAGGAGCAGCCTATGCCCAAGGCCGCCGACGAACTCTTCGACGATTTCTTCTTCAACTTTGCCGGAAACAAGAGGCTCCAGCGCAAGCGTATCGTCTTCCCCCTGCCCGTGTATGCCGAGGAAGAGTTTCTCCACAATATCACTGCGCGCCAGTGGAAGATCGACCACTTCTTTATGCACCAGGAGTATTACACCCTGATTTTCGATTCGCGCAGCCAGATGAACCTGGTCAAGGATACCACCATCCACCATGCTGTGGTCGAGAAGATTCATCTCGCCGACGAGCAGGTCAAGCAGTATGTCTTTGACCGCATCAACGGCCTGTGGAAACTTACGAAGATAGTCCACCACTCGGCGCGCCGCGGATACAACGCCAGCTTCCTGGCCTTCTACAACCATTTTGCCACAGACTCCCTCTTTCAGGCCCGCAGCCTTGAAGACGAGGTTACCTTTACCGCCCCCGACCCCGATGACGACTTTGCCACCATTACCGGCACCATGCTCCCCGAGCAGTGGGACGCCTTCAAGCCTACATTCTTCCCCCGCGGCACTATCTATAACATTCTCTACGGCCAGCATTACACCGAGAGCAGACACAAGATATTTGTCGTGCGTGGCATTTCCAATGGGCTTGAGATGGAGATGACCTTCAACCGCCGTCAGGGCCGTTGGCGTCTGTCAAGTTTCAGTTATTAATCTTCTTATACCCCCTATACCGATGAAGGATATCAGAGACCATTCACTCTTGGCGCACAATACTTTTGGTATCGATGCGCGCTGTCGTCGCTACCTCGAATATGCCAGTGTAGATGAGGCCCAGACCATCTGCCGCCAACTCTCCGCCACCGACTATCCACTGCTGATTATCGGCGAGGGTAGCAATCTGCTGCTCACTGCCGACTATCCCGCCACGGTCATTACCCCCGAGGCGAGGTTTGATGTGCAGGTGGTAGCCGAAGACCCCGATGGAGAGACCGTAGATATAGAGTGCTGGGCAGGAACCACCTTCGACGATGTGGTGGCCTATGCCGTAGACCACGGATGGCACGGCGCCGAAAACCTGTCGCTCATCCCCGGCGAGGTGGGTGCCTCTGCCGTGCAGAACATCGGAGCCTACGGAGCCGAGGCCCAGGACATCATCGTGCGCGTCAAGGCTGTAGAGATAGCCACGGGCAACGTGGTCGAAATCCTTGCCGCCGACTGCGAGTATGGGTATCGCCAAAGCCGCTTCAAGCACGAGTGGCGCGACCGCTACCTTATCACCTCTGTCGTCTATCGCCTCTCGCGCCGCTTCTCACCGCGTCTCGACTATGGCAATATCAGGGCTACGCTTACCGAGCGGGGCATAGACGTGCCCACAGCCCACGAGCTGCGCCAGGCCATCATCGATATACGCCATGCCAAGCTGCCCGACCCAAAAGTTGAGGGCAATGCCGGCAGTTTCTTTATGAACCCCATCGTTTCCCAGCACCATTTCGAGCAACTTCTTGCACTCTATCCCGATATGCCTCATTATCGCATCGATGCTGACCATGTCAAGATACCTGCGGGATGGATGATAGACCAGTGCGGATGGCGTGGACGCACCGTAGGTCATGTGGGTGTGCACGCACGCCAGGCTCTGGTGCTCGTCAACCGTGGCGGTGCTACCGGTGCCGAGGTCGTGGCGCTCTACCAGACCATCCAGCGCGATGTCAAAGACCGCTTTGGCATTGACATCCACCCCGAAGTCAATGTGAAATAACCCCGTATACATCCATGAACGAGCCTCTTACGTTCACTTTCTTGGGCACAGGAACCTCGGGTGGTGTGCCCTCGTTGGGTTGCAGCTGTGCTGTGTGCCGCAGTCATGACCCTCACGACCATCGGCTGCGCAGTGCGGCGCTGCTCGAGCATGGCGATACGCGCATACTGATAGACTGTGGCCCCGACATACGCCAGCAGCTTATGCCCTTCGACTTCCGCCCGCTCACGGCGGTGCTCCTAACCCATGTCCATTACGACCATGTGGGCGGACTCGACGACTTGCGTCCTTTCTCCGTCTTTGGCGACATCAATATCTATGCCGACGAGACCACCGTCAGCGGCATCCATCGCGCCATGCCTTACTGCTTCACCGAGCATCTTTACCCCGGAGTGCCCCGGCTCAACGTACACACGCTCGAGCCTCACAAGCCCTTTCGCGTGGGCGACATCGATGTGCTGCCCCTGCGGGTGATGCACGGCAAGATGCCCATCATGGCCTACCGGTTTGGCTCCCTGGCCTATATCACCGACATGAAGACCATCTCCGACGAAGACCGACAGCTGCTCAGCGGCGTCGAGACCCTCGTGGTCAATGCCCTGCGCTGGGAGAAGCCCCACCACAGCCACATGCTGGTCGATGATGCCATAGCCTTTGCCCGCAGCATCGGCGCCAGCCAGACCTACTTCACCCACATGACCCACCAGTTAGGATTCCATGACGAGGCCAACGCCCGGTTGCCCGAGGGCTTCGCCTTTGCCTACGACGGGTTGAGGCTGACCCTCTGACCGCGCACCGCAATGACAACCCCCGACGATATATACGAATAAAGCGTGGCCCGAGCCACGCTTTATTCGTTTCAGCTATCTTACCCTCAGCGTGTCGCCCACGCGTATCTGGTAGTCGGGGCCGAGGCCGTTCTTCTTGTACAGGCTCTCCAGGCGCATGCCGTATTTCTGAGCTATGAGATACATGCTGTCGCCGGCCTTGACCACATGGGGACGGTGCTTGAACTCCTTGGGCGCGCGCTTCTGCTTCTTCTTCAGATAGATGATGTCGCCCTTGTGCAGCGTTTCGCGTTTGTCGCGCTCGTTGTACTTGGCCAGCTTGCGCGCACTGATGCCAATCTCCTTGCTCAGCTTCTTGAATGTCTCTCCCTCACGGGCGTAGATGTAGTAGTTCTTGTTGAAATAGTAGATGGGGTGCAGCGTAGGATTGTCGGGAGTGATGCGCTCCGTACCCGAGTGTCGGGCTATGTAGCGGTCGTAGGTCTTGGCACGGTCATACTGGTCGAGCCCGTAGAGTTCGATGATGTTGATGAGCTTGTAGGCATACTGCGGGTTGGTGGCATATCCGGCAGCCTTGAGTCCATGTGCCCATCCGCGGTAGTCGGTCTGGCTCAGCGAGAAGAGCTTGCGGTAGCGGGGCTTGGTAGAGAGAAAACGGCTGTGGTCCTCGTAGCTCTCCAGCACCGTGTTGTAGGCGCGGAAACACTCCTGTCTCAAGTCGTCATCATGATAGGTGGTGGCACCGGTCCAGTCGTGACACTTGATACCGAAGTGGTTGTTGCCCTTGATGGCCAGGTCGCTTCGTCCGGCGCCGCTCTCCAGCAGTCCCTGAGCCAGTGTGATGCTCGCTGGGATGCGGTAGCGCAGCATCTGCTGTATCGCCAGGTCCTTATACTGGTTGATATATTGTTGGTATAGCGTGTTCCTGCGGGCCTGTCCGTATGACGACAGACAGAGCAGGAGGGCATATAGGAAAATACAGATTTTTCTCATGTTACTGATATATGTTTCTGCAAAATTAACGATAAAAGATGGATTATCGGCAGTCAGTGCCAAATAATTCGCAAAAAAGTAGCGCACCGCTTCTGCTCTCGCTGCCACCGACGGGAGCGTTTTTGCCACCGATGGGGTTGTTTTCACCACCGACGGGGGTGTTTTTACCACTGATGCCACCGCTCCAACCGCCGATGGAGTTGTTTTCACCACCGAAGCAGCCGTTCCTACCACCTTTTCAGCCGGCCTCAACCCCACGACGACCATCCATAACTATATTGCAAAGCGTGAAATCACGGTTTCAGGCTTCGATTTTATTGTTTCGTGCTTCGATTTCTCCGTTTCGTGATTTGCAAGGTACTTATCGAGCCCCTCCATGAGTTTGTTGGCAGTTATGGCGCAGATGCCGATGGCTGTGCAACAAAAAAAGGGGCTCACGCCCCCGATATCTTCGATTTTTTTAGTTACTTTTGTAGTAACAAACCCTATAAGTATGACCACCGACCCTTCACCCATCGTGATATTGGCGCTCGGATGCAACGTAGATGCGCCCGTCAATATGCCCCGACTCCAGGCTGCGCTTGCCGCCCGCTTTCCGTCCATCCGCTTCACGCGGCAGCTCGTCACTCCAGCCATAGGCATAGAGGCGGCGCCGTTTGCCAACTGCCTGGCGTGGATGGAGACAGATCAGGACTACGCCACGCTGCATGCCGCCACCAAGGAGATAGAGCAGCAGCTGGGCAGCACCCGTGAAGACCGGCGCGAAGGGCGTGTGGTCGCCGATGCCGACATCCTCTGCTGTGGCGGCTGCCGCTATCACGCCGACGACTGGCAGCGCCCTTACATCCAGACACTCATGGCCGAGTTGCCTCGTCGATGACTATCGCGACGCCCTCAGTGCCGCCATGTTGGCATAGCGTCGCTTCATCCACCGGTTGTAGATATTGCGCAGCCATATCTTGTGCAGAGCGATGAAGACCAGTCCTATGAGCATCATGATGATATACGACACCGTGTTGCTGCATACCAGTCTGAGCAGGCAGATGATGAGCATTGGTCCCAGATAAACTCCAAAACTTACCAGCATCTGCACATAGTTGCCGTTGACGCCCGCCTTGCCCGTAAACTTGGTGTTGAGAGGCATGGTCTGCTTGTTGTATATCGCCAACTGGAAGATGGTGAAGTACTGGAAGCCTGCGGTGAACACGCCGTAGGCTATCAGCATCAGCAGACTCCATTTGCCGGCTATCACCTGTGGCAACATCAGCAGGAAAGGCCATAGCAACAGGGTGCTGTAGATGTAGTATTTGGTGCGAAGGAGCATCAGTATGTTCTCCTTGTGGGTGAGCAGACAGTCGATGTAGTTGCCCTCGTAGCTCATGACCTGCATCACCGTCATGGTGCCAAAGAGCAGATAGCAGTAGATGCACCAGAACGATGAGTAGTAGTCGCCGTCGTAGATGTCGGTAAAGACGATGACCATGCTGAATACCGCCACCATGAAGAACGCCGTTATCAGACCCTTGCGGGGGTTCTTGTTGCGCATCAGCAGCCGCAGTTCCATCTTGGCGTACATGCCTATCTCTCCATACTTGTCGAGATACTTCATCTGCGACACGTTGTGGGTCTTCACCGTTTCCTTCCTCAACAGTTCGCTGCGTACATGGGTGTACTGCAGACGGCGGTTGATGAGCGTGAGCACCACCAGCAGGGCTATCACACCTATATATATAAGTATGTTGCCACGCTCCATCAGCGTGCCGATGGTGGCGTAGAGGTCAAAGAAGTCCTCCCAACCCTTGAGCTTGCCCCACTTGAGCAGGATGGGCAGCGCCATGGTGCCATAGACACCCACGGGCATGAGCCACCACCACAGCGTGTCGGTGGTGAGGGTCTTGACGATGAGATACCATTGGCTGTTGGCGGCTATGAGCAACCACCACACCAACAGAAACGCCAGCGACATCCACACGCCGTAGCTGAAGACGAGCGACATGAGCGTGAAGGGCACCAGGATGACAAACCAGGTGAAATTGTAGCGGGTCAGTATGGAGGTGGCGACAAACGTGTCGATGCAGTCATAGCGTGACAGCGGCAGCAGATAGTATGGCTTTACTATCTGGGCTGGTGTCTGCTGGGCCATGAAGCGTGACGCGAAGTCGAGCAACAGCAGAAACGGGGCAAGACCGAAGCAGAATTCGAGCGGGGTGGTGCCTCGGCTGTTGTTGGCGATAAGCGAAAGCATCACCGCAAGGAACACCATGTAGAGGAAACCGAAACTCATGGAGAACCAAACGATGTATTTGGCGGCGCGGTTCTGCTCATAGTTCAAGGCGCGACGGTCTGCCAGTTTGCGGTGATGGCGAAGCACCTTGAATATCTGGTATCTGTTCATAACAAGCGTGGTCTGGTTGAGGATGGGGATAAGCGACTATCTCAGGTCGACCACCTCGGCGTGGGGAAATTCCTTGGCGTTGAAGATGAAGACGCTGTCGGCCAGACGGCCAGCCTTGAAGTTGCGCACGGTGACGGTGGTCCACTCTTTGCCGCGGCGCATCTTGATGGTCTCGGGGTGCGAGGTCTTCTTGTCGATAAGGATATAGATTTCGGGCACGCTGTTTTTGGGGTTCCGAGCAGTGAGATGCACCCAGTAGGCCTTGCCTTTATCGGTAAGACCGAGGTTGTAGCCGGTCTTATACATATTGATAAATCTGTAGGGGTTCATCTGCAGCTGCTGGGCAGCGGTGGGGGTACTCACGTTGACCTCTTCGGTCGACTTGAGGTAAGACCACTGTGTCTTGCCGTTGTACCATATTATCGAGTGGGGCGTCGTCACCTGAAACTTGTTGCCCTTGAGCGACAGCCGTCCGCTCACGGTGCCTGTCTTGGCGCTGGAAAGGGTGAATTGGGCTGTTGCGCCGTTCTTGTTGCTCACCACGGCAGCCGTCTTGTCAAGCACCTTGCGGGCTTGGGCGGCGTTCTGTGCGCCGATGGTGAGGGTGAGCATCACCATCAGTGTGATTAAAATAGTCTTTTTCATCATTTATCTGACAAAATACTGTTAAGTTGGTTCTCGTCGTTGACCAGCACCTGTCTCGGCTTGGAGCCCTGGGCTGCACCCACGATGCCGTATTGCTCGAGGAGGTCCATGATGCGTCCGGCGCGGTTGTAGCCGATGCTGAACTTGCGCTGGATGCTGCTGGTAGAGCCTTGCTGGTTGAGTACTACGTATCGTGCCACCTCGTTGAGCATCGGGTCCTTGTCGGCGATGGGCTCGCGGGGGGTGCTGGCGCCTTCGCCCTGCGACACGTCGACAGGCTCGGGCAGTTCCATTGGCTCCACGGGACCTGGCTGGTCTTCGATATAGGTGTTGATGGCGTTTATCTCCTCGGTGTCGATGAAGGCACACTGCACGCGCACTGGCTCAGAACCGTTGAGGAACAGCATGTCGCCCATACCTATGAGCTGGTCGGCGCCCTTGCGGTCGAGGATGGTGCGCGAGTCTATCTGGGCTCCTACGCGGAACGCCATACGGCCAGGGAAGTTGGCTTTGATGTTACCGGTGATGATAGAGGTGGTAGGACGCTGCGTGGCGATAATCATGTGTATGCCCACGGCGCGCGCAAGCTGGGCTATGCGTGCGATAGGCAGCTCGACCTCCTTGCCGGCAGTCATAATGAGGTCGCCGAACTCGTCGATGATTACCACAATGTATGGCATATACTCGTGACCGTTGTTCGGGTTGAGCCTGTGGTTAAGGTAAAGAGCGTTATAGTCCTTTATCTTGTTCACACCTGCGGCCTTGAGCAGGTCGTAGCGATGGTCCATCAGTGTGCAGAGCGAGTTGAGCGTGCGCACTACCTTCTGCACGTTGGTGATGATGGGCTCGTCGTCGTTCTCGGGCAGACAGGCCATGAAGTGTTGGGCTATCTTGTTGTAGGGGGTAAACTCCACCTTCTTGGGGTCTACCAGCACAAACTTCAGTTCATTGGGGTGCTTCTTAAAGAGCAGTGAGTTGATGATGACGTTGAGTCCTACCGACTTGCCCATACCCGTGGCACCAGCCACAAGCAGGTGGGGCAGCTTGGCAAGGTCTACCATGAACACCTCGTTGGTGATGGTCTTGCCCAGAGCCATCGGCAGTTCCATCTTGGTCTCCTTGAATTTCTTGACGCCCAGCACGCTCTCCAGCGACACGGTCGACTTCTTCTTGTTGGGCACCTCGATACCTATCGTGCCCTTGCCGGGGATAGGCGCGATGATACGTATGCCCTCGGCGGCAAGGCTCATGGCTATGTCGTCTTCCAGGTTGCGTATCTTGGCAATTCGGGTACCTGGCGTGGGCGTAATCTCATAGAGGGTCACGGTGGGGCCAACGGTGGCGTTGATCTTGTCGATGCTCACGTCGAAATAGCGCAGTACCTCGACGATGTGGGCATTGTTGACCTTGATTTCCTCCATATCCACGGCGTTACCCTTGCCGGCGTTGTGGTCTTTGAGCAGACTGAGTGTAGGGAACTTGTATCGCGTGAAAGGCTCGCGGGGGTCAATGGGAGTCTTGCGTATTTCGTCGGCAGTGAGCGTCTTCGCCTGGGTGGTCTCGTCGCCCTTGGGCACCTCGATGGTCAGGGTGCTGCCCTTGGGCTCGTCGTTGGCGGCAGGCTCAATTTCTATATCGGGTACGGGCGTGGCGACCGTCGGCTCGTCGGGCGAAAGGTTCACAACCATTGCCCGCGACTCTTCTCTCACCTCGTCTTCAGGGTTGTCCTCGGTGCTGTCGTCGCTTGTGTCCTCATCATCGCCGGCATTGACGTTGGTGATGGGGGCGTTGATGGTAAACTGGATTTTGGACGTAAAATAGCCCACGGGATTGAGCATCTTGCGGATGATGGTGATGGTCTCGGCGCTCAGATAGGTAAGGAAAGTGATGGCGGTAATGGCCAGCACCACCACCAGTCCGGGCGGGCCGATGAGGTTCTCCAGAAAGTCCACGCAGTACAGACCGTGTCTGCCGCCAGGGTTGAACACCAGGTCTCCGGCGAAAGGCGTGAGAAACTTGGCCAGCGTCACCGAGCACCATACCATAACCACCGTGATGCAGGCAAACCACTTGAGCAGGCTCACCTTGTAGGCGCGCATCAGCCACAGTGCCACCATGAGCAGGAATACGGGGATGAGGAATGCGGCAAAGCCGAAATTGACGGTAATGAGCCAGTAGCTGAGCATAGCTCCCAGCGACCCGCAGTAATTGGTAAACTGGCGGGAGAAATTCAACCATTCGCCCGGGCGCATGTCGTCGAGTATGCTCTGGTCTGCCTGACCCGTGTTGAAGTAGGAGACCATGGCGATGACCATGTATATCACGAAGCAGAGCACAAGCAGTCCCAGGATGAAGTCGACCTTCTCGTTGCTCAGTATGTTGACGAAGCCCACGGCCTCGCCCATTGATTTTGGCTTTTTCTCTGTTTTCTTCTTTGCCATTATATCGTGCGTGTTTATTATGTTGGTGTGTCGTATATGGGTTCTCTGTCATTGATGGCAGTTAGCGTGTTGCCATGCAGCAACCCGTTGTATCTGCAAAAATACTCCAAAAAAGTCATATACGTTCACGAAATGATTATTATTTTCATCTTTAGCGTGTTTTTTTTATCTTCCTCGAGTATGGGTTGAACCGCCCGGACGGCTGTCAGTATCGTGGAAGTCGCCGTGATGACCATCGCTTGGCCGAAGGGCATAAAAAAACAGCCCGTGCTGACAAACGCTATTGTGCAGACGTGGGCTGTTAGTGTACAATAATCTACATAAGGTTTTATTTTTAGTATTGCACTCTCTCACAGAGTATAACTTTATAACTTACTACTACCATAACAACGCTTACCCTTACCATCCCTACCGCAGTGATGATGTTTTTAATGATTTTAACATTTGTAATGCCACTCCAAACGATATTTTGGCTAAATTTGTACACCTATATATATTATATATGTCCGCCGGACGATGGCCACGACCGATAGGGGAGTGGGGCAACGGGCCGAGGACGCAAAGTAAGGTATGAATATGACAACGATGATGACGAAGGCCGACAGGCTGATGAAGACGCTTTGTGCGGCGGTGGTGATGGTGCTGGCGGTGACTGCTGCCAGCGCTGCCGACCTGGACTCGTGGCGCGCCGGCACTGTGGTGAGTGCCCGGGAGGTGACACGCTATGGCGTAGACCGCTGCTTTGCCATCGAGCAGATAAGCGATGCGGTGTTTGCCCGTATGCGCTACTCCTATATGCCCAATCCCCACATAGCCCGAGCCGATCTGCGCTATCTGCGGCTGCTCCACCGCGACGCCCACGACCGCATCGTGCTCGGCGAGATGGTCTGCCATCGCCGCATCGCTGCCGACCTGGTGGCTATCTTCCGTCAGCTCTACGATGCCCATTATCCCATCGCGCGCATGGTGCTGGTCGACGAGTATCGGGCTGACGACGAGACCTCCATGCGGGCCAACAACACCTCCTGCTTCTGCTACCGCACCGTGGCTGGCAGTCGCAAGGTCTCTGCCCATGCCATGGGGATGGCTGTAGACATCAATCCGCTGTACAATCCCTATGTCAAGCGGCGTGCCAATGGCCGGCTGTTCATCCAGCCAGCCAACGCCGAACCCTATACCCATCGCGAGCGCCGCTTCGACTACAAGATAGAGCACGGCGACCTCTGCCACCGCCTTTTCCTCCAGCACGGCTTCAGCTGGGGTGGTGCCTGGCGCTCGCTCAAGGACTACCAGCATTTTGAGAAACCATTCTAATCACTGATATGCAAACAGACAGACAGCCTGCGACACACTGCGTGAGAGTATGCCACTCTTTCTATCCAGCCATGATGGGTGGCCCCAATTGTGACCATGACGAAGTGGAAACCTATGACCTTGCTGCGCTCAGCCCGGGTGATGCCCTCAAGTGGCGTGGTGAAGGCGGACGGTGGAAACCGCTCGTCTTTGTCGGCGCCGATGACGACGGCATCGACATCCGTTATGGCGACAGCGTCACCCATATCTGCTATGGTGGCGGTCATCACTGCGACACCGACGGCCATGACTACTGCCGTTTTGAACTTTATGTATCTGTAGACTAATAACCCCTTATGCTATGGACCCAGCACTAAACAATTATCTTAAAGCCGCCGATATGGCCTACGACATCGGTGAGATACACGCCCTCACTCCCGACTGCGCCCACCACGATACCCTCCTACGCCAGCAAGAGGTGTTGGGGCTGCTCGACCAGGCTGTCGACGGCGGTTATGTGCAAGCCTATCCCATGAAAGCGCTCCTCTCGGCTGCCGACGACTGGAGTACGTTCCGCCTCGTTCGTCCCGAGCTCTTCAGACAGATACTCCTCGAGGGCATCGACCGTGGATGTCTGGCCCCGGAACACGATGAAGCATGGACATGGATGACTCTGGCTGCCGAAAACAACGACCCCGAGGAGTTTATGGACGACATGGAGCGCTATTACGACCTGCTCATGACAGCCCTGGAGCATGGCAACTATGACGCAGAGACCATCATGGACATGATATGGCCTCCCGAACAGATTATAGAAGAAGACTGATATGGAAAAGGACATCAAGAGACTGGGCAAACTGTTCTCCAAGATAGACGGTTATGCCTATACGCCCAAGCGGTGGCGCAATATCGCCCTGGCACAGGAGGCATTTGAGTTTATGACCACCCGCCTGCCGTTGCGGGTCGAGGGCGAGCTGTCGCCTTACACCCGTGTGCGTCTGCTCGACATGATGATGGAGTGTGTGGACGAACTCAATGTGCCCCGATTTGCGCTCAAGGTGCGCGAGTACCAGTTGTCGATGCGCGCCCTCATCGACGACGCGCAGGACCTTGCCACCGACATCTCCTTCGACGACTATGCTGGCGACGCAGCCGGCTACCGTCGCCAGCTGGATGTCTTTGACGATGTGGAGCGTGCCCGCCAGAAGCTGGCAGACTATATCGACCCCGCCGTGAGCGACGACGAGTGGATGGAGCGTTACCACGTCACGCTCCGCTTCAGTCCTGTCGAGCGCACAGAGCAGTGGGAAGAGGTCATCTATGAGGTAGAGCGCCGTTGTTACAACAAGACACGGCTGTCGTGGCGAGGTATGGGCTTCTGCTTCAAGTATTGGAGCATCAAGAGGGATGTCCTCGCTGCAATGGGCATCGACTGGCAGAGTCCGCAGGAGATGAACCCGTGGTGCATGTTTGACTGAGCGCGCGCAGTCACCACCCAAAGAAATGCGAAAAGGGACGCGGAAGGCATGTGGTCTTCCTGCGTCCCTTTTCTGATAAATATAAAGTGAAAAATGGTCTCATATCAGAGGCATGCCAGCCTCGGCACACTCGCGGCGCATGTCTTCGGGCCAGATACTCGCCTGGATTTCGCCGATATGTGCCTTGTGGAGCAGCACCATGCACAGTCGGCTCTGCCCGATACCGCCTCCGATGCTCAGCGGCAGCTTTCCGTCCAGCAGCTGACGGTGGAAGTAGAGCTCCTTGCGGTCTTCCTTGCCCTCGAGGGCCAACTGGCGCAGCAGGGCTTCCTTGTCTACGCGGATGCCCATGGACGACAGCTCAAACGAACGGTTGAGTATGGGGTACCAAATCAGTATATCGCCATTGAGTCCGGCCCTCCCGTTCTCTCCCATGGTCGTCCAGTCGTCGTAGTCGGGAGCGCGGCCGTCGTGCTTCTTGCCGTCGCTAAGCCGGCCACCAATTCCGATGATGAACACGGCGCCCCACTTGCGGCAGATGGCGTCTTCGCGCTCCTTGGGGGTGAGGTCGGGGTACATCTGGAGCAGTTCTTCGCTGTGTATGAAGTGTATCTGTCGCGGCAGAAATGCCTTCAGTTGCGGATAAGTCTCACACGCCAGATACTCGGTGCGCAGAATGGCGGCGTAGATGCGCTCTACCACGTTCTTGAGATGACTCACTGTGCGCTCCTCATTGGTTATCACCGCTTCCCAGTCCCACTGGTCCACGTAGAGCGAGTGCAGATTGTCCAGTTCTTCATCGGCGCGTATGGCGTTCATGTCGGTATAGATGCCGTAGCCCGGTTCAATCTCGTATTCAGCCAACGTGAGCCGCTTCCACTTGGCCAGCGAGTGCACCACTTCGGCTTTGGCGTCGCCCAGGTCGAGGATGGGGAACGTCACGGGGCGCTCGGTGCCGTTCAAGTCGTCGTTGATGCCCAGTCCTTTGAGCACAAAGAGCGGAGCAGTAACCCGTTGCAACCGCAGTTCGGTCGAGAGGTTCTGCTGGAAGAAGTCCTTGACCAGCTTGATGCCATGTTCGGTCTGACGGCGGTCAAGTACACGCTTGTATTCTTTATTGATGATCAGTTTACTCATGATTTCGTGTTAAATTGCTTGCAAAGGTAGATAATTTCTTATAAACTGCAAACTAAATAGCGTTATATTTTGTCATTCTGTCGATAATTGTGGGAAATGTATTGACAATCTGTGCGCCGCTGCAAATAAATGATAGGAATTTTGCACATTTCAAAAGAAAGCTGTAACTTTGCATCACAGTTATGGCTCCGTAGCTTAGCTGAATAGAGCGTCAGATTCCGGTTCTGAAGGTCTTGGGTTTGAATCCCAACGGAGTCACTACGATGAAAGAGGAAGTCACCGAGGTGAGGTAGGCTTCCTCTTTTGCTTTTGTGTTTGTGCCCAGCGCGACAGCCCTTGTCGCGGTTTTTATAAAGCATTGATATAGCGATTGTTTAGGCTGCGATGTCGCCGTGCTGATGACTTTTGCTGGCTCGTATCATAAGTCACGTGAGCCCGTATCGTATGTCACGCGGTCACGTGACAATTGGCACGTGCTCACGTATCATTTGATACGAGCCGACGACGATGATCAGTGGTCTGCCGATGATGGTCAGTGGGCCGCCGACGGTGGTCTGTGTACCCATCTATGGCCACTGGGCGATGGCGTAAGCATGGAGGCTGTCGGCCAAATCGCCCCTTTCTGGCTCGAGTTTAGTCATAATAAATATAAATATGTGTGATTTTGCCTCCGGCGTTGTCGGAAAATCAATAATTATTTGTAATTTTGCATCTTAATAGCAACATGCTGATACGACAGATGAGTAATAGCTCTACCGAACACATATTGACACAAACCATCGATGCCCTTGCCGACCCCTCTTCGTTAGAGGGGCTTATCTGTGGGCGCTCATTTCCCTCGTGGCCCGTCCTCGAAGAGATCGTCCAGTTGGCAAGAGCGGTTATATTTCCAGGCTACTACGGCAAATCATCGGTCGACCCCAACACCTTACGCTTCCATATCGGTGTCACTGTCGAACAGTTGCATCACCTGCTCGAACAGCAGATACGTGACGTGCTCTGCGCAGCGCGCCCCGATGATGCCGTGTCGGTTCTGCGGCGTGAGGCCAAGGACAAGGCTATGCAGCTGATAGCGCGTCTGCCCGAGCTGCGCCGCCGGCTTGCCACCGATGTCGACGCCGCCTATCTGGGCGACCCTGCCGCCAAGAGCTTTGCCGAGATTATCAGCTGCTATCCCACCATCAAGGCCCTGTCCAACTATCGTATAGCGCATGAGCTATACCTCCTTGGCGTTCCCCTCATCCCCAGGATGATGACAGAGATGGCCCACTCGGAGACCGGCATCGACATACACCCCGGCGCCACGATTGGCGACCACTTCGCCATAGACCACGGCACGGGTGTGGTAATCGGCGAGACCTGCCGCATAGGCCGCAACGTGAAGCTCTATCAGGGAGTGACGCTGGGCGCCCGCAGTTTCCCCCTCGATGACCAGGGCAACCCCATCAAGGGTATCGACCGCCATCCCATCCTCGAAGACAACGTGGTGGTCTACGCCAATGCCACCATCCTGGGTCGCATCACTATCGGCGAAGGCTGTGTGGTGGGCGCCAATACTTGGGTGATGCACGACATGGCCCCTCAGACAAGCAAATACATAAAGAACAAAGACGATAATAACAATGGAATTTGAACTCATCGCCAAAACCTTCATGGGCCTGGAGCCCATTTTGGCACAAGAGCTGACCCAGTTGGGTGCTAACAACGTACAGATAGGACGCCGCATGGTGTCGTTTACCGGCGACAAGGAGCTGATGTATCGCGCCAACTTCCAGCTGCACACCGCCATCCGTATCCTCAAAACCATCAAACACTTCAAGGCCCGCTCTGCCGAGGACGTCTATGAGGCCGTAAAGCAGATAGAATGGCAGAAGTATATCCTTGATGGCAAGACTTTCGCCGTTGACTCGGTGGTCTACTCAGAGGAATTCCGCAACTCCCGCTTCGTAACCTATAAGGTCAAGGATGCCATTGTCGACCAGTTCAGAGAACAGACCGGCAACCGCCCCAATATCTCTGTGACCAACCCTGATATCCGTCTGCATATCCATATCGCCGAAGACAACGCAACCCTCTGCCTCGACTCGAGCGGCGAGTCGCTGCACCGCCGTGGCTACCGTCAGGAAAGCGTAGAGGCACCTCTGAACGAGGTGCTGGCAGCCGGCATGATACTCATGACAGGCTGGAAGGGCGAGTGTGACTTCATAGACCCCATGTGTGGGTCGGGCACGCTGCTGGTCGAGGCTGCACTGATAGCCCGCAACATCAGCCCAGGTGTCTTCCGCAAGGAGTTTGCCTTTGAGAAGTGGCCCGACTTCGACGCCGACCTCTTCGACAACATCTACAATGACGACTCTCGCGAGCGCGAGTTCGAACACCACATCTATGGTTATGATGTGGATATGAAGGCGGTGAACACCGCGCGCCTGAACGTGCGTGCCGCCGGACTCACCAAGGACATCACCATAGAGAATGCCGACTTCAAGAACTTCACCAAGCCTGCCAACAAGAGCATCATGGTGACCAATCCTCCTTACGGCGAACGCATCTCTACCCCCAACCTGCTCGCCACCTACAAGATGATAGGCGAGCGTCTCAAGCACCAGTTCATGGGCAACGAGGCTTGGGTGCTCTCTTACCGCGAGGAATGCTTCGACCAGATAGGTCTGAAGCCCTCGATCAAGATACCCGTCTACAACGGCAGTCTGGAGTGCGAGTTCCGCAAGTATGCCATCTTCGACGGCAAGATGCGCGACTTCCGCTCTGAGGGCGGTGTGGTGAAGACCGAAGACGAGAAGCGCGAGATGGCACAGAAGCACCGCTTCCGCAAGGAGCGTGAGTTCAAGCGCCGTCTGGACGAGCACGAGGAAAACGAGGAAGGCGACATCCGCTCATTCAAGTTCCACTCGTTTGATGACAAGCAGCGTCCTGCCCGTCGTGGCAAGGACGACCGCTTTGGCGACCGTCAGGACCGTCCCCGTACCCGTTTCACCGACAATGACCGTCGTGGCAAGGACAGCCGTGGCGGCAAGGGCGGCAGCAAGGGTGGCAAGCGCAATCCCTTCAAGACATACGACGCCGAATCAGAAGATTAATCATCAGGACAGCAGTCAGGGTGCTTCCATCCCTATGCACCGCAACGGGGGAGGCATCGGGGCTGTCAGTATAATATATATATAATAAGGTAGAGGTCATGAATATCAAGACATCATTCATCGCTATGGCAGCAATGTTATCAATGGGCGTGCAGGCACAGACCGCACAGCAGGTAGGTATGGTCAAGGAGCAGACAGGCGACAAGGGACTCACCCTTGAAGACATCAACTTTGGCGGCAGAAACTTCCACAACATGCGTGTGCAGAACCGCTGGTGCACCTGGTGGGGCAACCAGCTGGTGCGTCAGGATGCCGAGGCCTGCTTCATCGTAGACAAGAAGAGCGGCAAGGAGCGCCGTCTCTTTGCCATCAATGAGGTAAACCAGTGGGCTGGTCCCACCAAGAGCCGCAAGGTACACTCGCTCTCCAACGCGCAGTTCCCCTATGCCGACAAGAGCATCGTGGTCATTCGCGAAGGACATACGATATACACCTTTGACTTCAAGAAGAAGGCACTGCTCAGTGAGCGCCAGATAGATGGCGATATCCTCGAGACCTGTGCTGCCAGCGAGGCTGTGGCGTATCTCAAGGACAACAACCTCTATGTGCAGCGCGGTGTGAAGGAGTGGCAACTCTCTGCCGACGGTTCGCGCAATATCGTCTACGGACAGAGCGTACACCGCGATGAGTTTGGCATACACAAGGGCACCTTCTGGAGTCCCGACGGTACGCGTCTGGCCTTCTACCGCATGGACCAGTCGATGGTGACCGACTATCCCCAGGTCAACATCCCTGAAATCAACTTCAACCACCCCGAGACCGAGAGCTGCATAGCCACCGCCGCTCCCGACAAGTATCCCATGACCGGCGAGACTTCTCACAAGGTGACCGTGGGTGTCTTTGATCTCAACACCGGCAAAACCGTCTATCTCAAAGCCGGCGACCCCACCGACCGTTACTTCACCAACATCGCCTGGAGCGCCGACGGCAGCAAGGTCTATATGTTTGAACTCAACCGCGACCAGAACGACAGCCGTCTCACCTGTTACGACGCACAGACAGGCGAAAAGAGCGGCGAGCTCTATCGTGAGACCGACGAGAAATACGTAGAGCCGCAGAACCCCATCATGTTCCTGCCTTGGGACAGCTCCACCTTTATCATGCAGAGCCGTTGCGACGGTTACAACCACCTCTACCTCTGCTCCATCGGCAAGCATGGCAGTCGTATGGCTGGCAATACCGAGTCGGTAGACATCAAGCCCCTCACCCAGGGCGAGTGGGAAGTGTTTGAGGTGGTAGGCTTCAACGCCCGTCGCAAGAGTGTCATCATCACCGGCAATGCCCTCAGTCCTATCCAGAAGAACGTGTTCATGGTAGACTGTGTTACCGGCAAGCGCACCCTCATCGACGCCAATGGCGAGGGCTGGCACAGTGCCCAGATAAGCAGCGACGGTCAGTACCTCTATGACTCTTACACTACACCTGCCACCCCTCGCAATATCGCCATCATCAATGTAGACAACGGCAAGAAACTCAATTACTTCTCTGCCCCCGACCCCTGGAAGGGTTATCGCGTGCCCGAGTACAGTTGTGGTACGGTGAAGGCAGCTGATGGTACCACCGACCTCTACTGGCGTATGGTCAAGCCCACGGGCTTCGACCCCGCCAAGAAGTATCCCGCCATCGTCTATGTCTATGGCGGTCCCCACGCCCACAATGTCGAAGCCAGCTGGCACTATGGTAGCCGCAGTTGGGAGACCTATATGGCTGACAAGGGCTATCTGCTCTACATCCTCGACAATCGCGGCAGCGAGCATCGTGGCAAAGCCTTTGAGCAGGTTACGTTCCGCCAGTTGGGTCAGGAAGAGATGAAAGACCAGATGAAAGGTGTGGAATATCTGAAGAGCCTTCCCTATGTCGATGGAGACAAAATCGGCGTTCACGGATGGAGCTTCGGCGGATTTATGACCATCTCGCTGATGACCAATTACCCCGACGTGTTCAAGGTAGGCGTGGCTGGTGGTCCCGTCATCGACTGGCACTGGTACGAGGTGATGTATGGCGAGCGCTACATGGATACCCCGCAGACCAATCCTGAAGGCTACAAGAAGACATCGCTGCTCTACAAGGCCAAGGACCTCAAGGGCAAACTCCAGATTATCACCGGCTACAACGACCCTACCGTCGTGCCTCAGCACTGCCTCACCTTCCTCAAGGCATGTATCGCCGCCGGCACCCAACCCGACTTCTTTGCCTATCCCGGTGAACCCCACAACATGCGCGGTCATCAGAGTACCCATCTCCATGAGCGCATCAGTCAGTACTTCTTTGACTATCTCAAGTAAAGACATAAACCTATAATTCATATACAGTCATGAAGATATTATTGTTAGGAAGCGGCGGCCGCGAACACGCCTTGGCCTGGAAAATCGCTCAAAGCGAGAAAGTGGAGAACCTCTTTATCGCTCCCGGAAACGCCGGTACGGCCGGTGTGGGTCAGAATGTGGCTATCAAGGCCGATGATTTTGAGTCGCTCAAGCAGTTTGTCGCCGACAACGGTGTGGATATGGTTGTGGTAGGCCCCGAAGACCCGCTGGTCAAGGGCATCTACGACGACTTCAAGGCCGACGAGCGTACTGCCGGCGTGCCCGTGATAGGTCCCTCCAAGGCCGGTGCCGTGCTCGAGGGTAGCAAGGACTTTGCCAAGCAGTTTATGAAGCGCCACAATATCCCCACGGCACGCTACGAGACCTTCGACGGTACCACCCTTGATGAAGGCTTGAAGTTTCTCGAAACACTCAAGGCTCCCTACGTGCTCAAGGCCGACGGACTCTGTGCCGGTAAGGGTGTGCTCATCCTCCCCACGCTCGACGAAGCCAAGAAAGAGCTGCGCGAGATGCTCGGCGGTATGTTCGGCAATGCCTCTGCGCGTGTGGTCATCGAAGAATTCCTCAGCGGTATCGAGTGCTCTGTGTTTGTGCTTACCGACGGCAAGAACTATAAGGTCCTGCCCGAGGCCAAGGACTATAAGCGTATCGGCGAGGGCGATACCGGTCTGAATACAGGCGGTATGGGCAGTGTTACGCCCGTTCCCTTTGCCACCGAGGCATGGATGAAGAAGGTGGAAGACCGCATCATCCGTCCTACAGTCGATGGCCTCGCCGAGGAAGGTATCGACTACAAAGGCTTCATCTTCTTCGGACTCATCAATGTCGATGGCGAGCCTATGGTGATAGAATACAACTGCCGTATGGGTGACCCCGAGACCGAGAGCGTCATGCTGAGGCTGAAGAGCGACATCGTAGACCTCTTTGAGGGCGTTGCCGAGGGCAATCTGGCTGAGCGCAAGATAGAGTTTGATCCTCGCGCAGCCGTGTGCATCATGCTCGTCAGCGGCGGATATCCCGAGCACTACGAGAAAGGTTATCCCATCAGCGGTATCGACAGCGTGGAGGGCAGCATCGTCTTCCATAGCGGTACGGCAGTCAAAGACGGCGAGGTGGTCACTGCCGGTGGACGCGTGATAGCAGTCTCGTCGTATGGCAAAGACCGTGAAGAAGCCCTCCGCAAGAGTTTCGGTGAAGCCCAGAAGATACAGTTCAAGGACAAGTATTTCAGAAGCGACATCGGTCAGGACCTCAAGTGACACAAGCATAACCCCCAGGCTCTCTGCCGTGACCTGCGGCAGGGAGCAGACAAGAGTAACGAATGAAACGGATACAGAACAGATTAGCCGAAAGCCGATATGCGCTGCCCTTCGTGGCAGTGGTAGCCGTGGCGGTATACCTGGCAGCCGGGCTCTTTACCCACAATCTGTGGGCGGAGTTCGGCATGCTCATACTCGCCACCTACCTCATGGTGCTGATGAACAACCATCACGCCCTCATACGCATCTATAGCCGTATGGTTTCCTGTGCGTTTCTCGTGTTCAGCATGACGTCGCTCTTCCTGTTCCCCCACATCCAAAGTGGCGTCGCGGCTTTGGGGTTTGCCACCTTCTACACGCTCCTCTTCCATTCCTATCAGGACAAGCAGGCCACGGGCATTGTCTTCTATGCCTTTGTCTGTATGGGAGTGGTCTCCATGATATGGATGCGTGTGCTCTGGCTGTTGCCGGTGCTATGGATATTGCTCGCCACCAAGATGCTGGCTTTCAGCAGTCGCACCCTGCTGGCGTCACTCATGGGTCTGACGCTCCCTTATTGGCTTGTGGGTTGCTATCTGGTCTATACCCACAGACTGACAGAGCATACAGACTATCTGCTGACGATTGCGAGCGTCGACGCGTTGGCCGACTTCGCCTCCCTCCCGCTCATGGTCACCCTGACCATCATCTTTGTGCTGCTGATGGGTGTGCTGGGAATGTGCCATTATCTCCATACGAGTTACAATGACCGTATCAGCACCCGTATGATTTATGAGTTCCTGGTTATCATGCAGATTGTGCTGAGTGTGTTTATCGTCCTGCAGCCCCAGAGCTATGCTGCGCTGCTCCCCTTGCTCATCGTCAACACCTCGCCGCTGATTGCCCATTTTCTGGCGCTCAGCCACACCAAAACCAGTAATGTCACTTTCCTTGTCATCGCCGCCGCCTGTGTGGCGTTAATCCTTTGCAACTTAGTATTATGTTGATAGATTACGGCTATTGGGGCATGCTGCTGTCCTCGTTCCTTGCTGGAAGTGTCTTCCCCTTCTCCAGTGAAGCCATCATGTTGGGCTTGCTGGCGGCAGGCCTTAATCCGGTCTATCTGATTATATATGCCACGATAGGCAATGTAGCTGGCTCCATGTTCAATTACGGCGTAGGCCGTATGGGTAAGATGGAGTGGATAGAGAAGTACCTCCACATCAAGAAGGAGAAGGTGGAGCGGGCGCAGAAGTTCCTTTCCGGACACGGCGCATGGCTTGGCGTCTTCTCGTTCCTGCCTGTATTAGGCAGCGCCATCAGCGTGGCATTGGGATTGATGAAGGCCAATCTCTGCATTACATTTACCAGCATCACCCTGGGCAAGTTGATACGCTACATAGCCCTTGCCGCGGGCGCTTCATTAGTAATATGACATATTATGCGAATCCCTACATCTCTTTTATTCCTTGCGGGCGTAGTGCTATTGGGTTCTTGCAGCATGAAGAGTGCTGAAGACACGCGCTCCATCATTGTCAGTATCGAGCCTCTGCGCTATTTCACCGAGCAGATAGCCGGCGACAGGTTTGTGGTCAAGTCGATGGTGCCCAAGGGCAGCAACCCCGAGACCTACGAGCCCACCGCGCGCCAGATGATAGACCTCTCCAAGAGCGACATGTATATTAAGGTAGGGCAGATAGGCTTTGAACGTGCCTGGATGAAGAAACTTGAGAAGAACGCGCCCCATACCATTGTCATCGACTCTTCCCAGGGGATAGAGATGGCCACGACCATGCACGGACATCCCGACCCTCACACCTGGATGAGCACCCAGAACGCGGTGGTCATCGCCCGCAACATCTACCGTGCCCTCGCGGCGGTAGACACCAAGGACAGCCTCTACTTCAAGGCCAACCTTGAGAACCTCGTCAGCCGTATCAACATCCTCGATACCCATATCCGCGAGCAGATTACCCGCGACAAGTCCACAGCCTTCCTTGTCTACCACCCATCACTCACTTATTTCGCCCGAGACTACCGTCTGCGCCAGATACCCATTGAAGAGGAAGGACGCGAACCCTCTGTGTCGCAGTTGATGGCCACCATCAAGGTAGCCAAGGACAACCAGGTGAAGTGCCTCTTTCTCCAGAAAGAGTTTGCTAACCGTAATACGCGCATCGTAGCCCGTGAGACCGGCGCTACGGTCATCACCATCAATCCCCTCAGTTATAACTGGGAAGACGAGATGCTCCTCACCGCCAAGCGGTTGAAGTAGCCACTCGCCCCAGCCATCCACAGGTATCACATCCACCGCCATGAGTCCCATTATCACCCTCGACAACATCAGTGCCAGTTATGACGGCAAGTCTGTGTTGGAGCATGTCTCTCTCCAGATTTACCCTCACGACTATCTGGCTGTCATCGGTCCCAACGGCGGTGGCAAGACCACGCTCATGCGTGTCATCCTCGGACTCAAGAAATCCGATGCCGGACGCGTGACTTTCTTCCGCGACGGCGAGGCTGTCGACCACCTCGGCATAGGCTATCTCCCCCAGTACAGTCAGATAGACCGTCATTTCCCCATCTCCGTCTACGATGTTGTAGCCTCTGGTCTGAAGACCCGCCACTGGTGGCAGCGCCACCTCGATGCCCATCAGCGTCGCCAGATTGACGACACCCTCTCCCGCCTTGAACTCGGCGACTTGGCCAGTCATCATGTAGGCCAGCTCTCTGGTGGCCAGCTTCAGCGCGTGTTGCTTGCGCGTGCTGTCGTCTCCAACCCCGAGGTGCTTATCCTTGACGAGCCCAACACCTACATCGACAAGCGCTTTCAGGAGCAGATGTACCAGACCCTTGCCGAACTCAACCGCTCCTGCGCCATCGTCATCGTGAGCCACGACATTGCCACCGTGATTGACAATGCCCGCCATGTGGCGTGTGTCAACCACACTCTCCACTACCATGATACCGTTTCGATGCCCCATGAGAGAATCGAAGAGCATTTCCTCAATATTTGACCTATCTGTGGCCATGTCTGTCACGCGGAAATGTAAAAACTGATTAAAAAGAACACATCCTTTTCATTTTCTTTATCATTACTGCACTTTCTTGCACGAAAAGCAGTAACTTTGCAAGTATATATAGGCCCGAAATTATTAATAATTACATAATAACAATGAAACAGTACAAAATTGTGGACAACATTCTCGGCTGGTTTACATTCCTTGTGGCAGCTGTAGTCTATTGTTCTACCATTGAGCCGACTGCCTCGTTCTGGGACTGTCCGGAGTTTATCACCACCGGCTACAAGATGGAGATAGGCCATCCACCTGGGGCACCATTCTTCATGCTCACCGCCAACCTCTTCACCCAGTTTGTAAGCGACCCGTCTATGGTGGCCCGCATGGTCAACACCATGAGTGCGCTGCTCAGCGCCACCACCATTCTCTTCCTTTTCTGGAGTATCACCCACCTTACGCGCAGGCTGATAATCAAGGACTGGAGCAATATGACCACCAGCCGCATGATAGCCATCGAGGCTTCTGGTCTGGTAGGTGCGCTTATCTATACCTTCAGTGATACCTTCTGGTTCTCTGCAGTCGAGGGCGAGGTCTACGCTTATTCTTCTGCCTTCACCGCCATTGTGTTCTGGCTTATCCTCAAGTGGGAAGACCACGCCGATGAGCCCCACTCCGACCGTTGGCTTGTACTGATAACCTATATGACCGGCTTGAGCATCGGTGTACACCTGCTCAACCTGCTGTGTATTCCCGCCATCGTGCTGGTGTTCACCTACCGCAAGTTCCCCAATGTCGAGCTCAAGGGTTCGCTTATTGCCCTCGCCATCTCGTTTGTCCTGGTGGCAGCAGTGCTTTACGGCGTCGTGCCTGGCATCATCACCGTGGGCGGATGGTTTGAGCTGCTGTTTGTCAACGTGCTTGGCTGTCCGTTCAATACTGGCGAGATTATCTATCTGATACTCCTTGTGGGCACCGTGATATGGGCCATCTACGAGACCTATACCAACCATCACCCCAAGCTCCAGAATGTGGCATTCCTGCTCTCTGTGGCATTGTTGGGCATCCCCTTCTACGGTTTCGGCATCAAGGCAGCCGTGACCGGAGCCATCGTGCTCGCCATCCTGTGGTTCGTGCTCAACTACAAGCGTAAGGGCAGTGCCGGCAAGGCCGTGCATCTCGTGTCATCGCGTATCAAGAACACCGCGCTGCTCTGCATGCTGATGCTCATGATAGGCTACTCGAGCTACGCGCTCATCGTCATCCGCTCGGCAGCCAATCCTCCTATGGACCAGAACTCTCCCGAGGACATCTTCACCCTCGGCAGCTATCTCAGCCGCGACCAGTATGGCGACAGCCCGCTGCTCTACGGCCAGGCTTACACCTCAGAGGTGGCTCTCGATGAGAAAGACGGCATGTGTGTGCCCCGTATGAAGACGGGCGCGCCCATCTACAGCCGTAAGGAGAAGAGCAGTGAAGACGAGAAGGACTCCTACTTCATTGTCAATACCAAAGACCGCTATGTCTATGCCCAGAATATGGTTTTCCCACGTATGCACGACCGTGCCCATGCCCAGGAGTATGAAGACTGGATGGGTGGCGTTCAGGGCGATATCGTCAACTACGACCGCTGTGGACAACCCGTGCAGGTTAAGGTACCCTCGCAGTGGGATAACCTCAAATTCTTCTTTTCTTACCAGTGCAACTTCATGTATTGGCGTTATTTCATGTGGAACTTTGCCGGTCGTCTGAACGATGTTCAGGGCCACGCCTCCTATGGGGAGAAGGGTAACTGGATTACTGGTTTCAAATGGTTTGACAACTGGCGTCTCGGCAATTTGGACAACCTGCCCGACGACCTGAAGAACAACAAGGGACACAACGTATTCTACTGTCTGCCTCTCCTTATCGGTCTCATCGGACTCGTCTGGCAGCTCTTCCGCGGACGCCGGGGCGAGCGCCAGTTCTGGGTAGTGGCATTCCTGTTCTTCATGACCGGTCTCGCCATCGTCATCTATCTCAACCAGACTCCCGGACAGCCCCGTGAGCGCGACTATGCTTACGCCGGCTCGTTCTATGCCTTCGCCATCTGGTGTGGTATGGGCGTCGCTGCCATCATCGACATGATCGCGCGCCGTTTCAAGAAGGAGAGCGTCATCATCAGCAGCGTTGTAGGTGCCGTGTGTCTGCTCATCCCCGTGCAGATGGCCAGCCAGACCTGGGACGACCACGACCGCAGTGGCCGATACACCTGCCGCGACTTCGGACAGAACTACCTCAACACCCTGCAGGACAAGGGCAACCCCATCATCTTTACCAATGGTGACAACGATACCTTCCCACTCTGGTACAATCAGGATGTAGAGGGTGTGCGTACCGATGCGCGCGTCTGCAACCTCAGTTATCTTGCTACCGACTGGTATATCGACCAGATGCGCCGTCCTGCCTACACCTCTCCTTCACTCCCCATCACCTGGAACCGTCTCCAGTATTGTATCGGTACCAACGACTATGTCGAAGTGCGTCCCGAGCTCAAGGAGCAGGTGCTTAAGTTCTATGAGCAGGACAAGGAAGAGGCTGTCAAGACCTTCGGCGAGAACCCCTTCGAGCTGAAGAACATCATGCAGCATTGGGTTCTGAGCAACGACCCCTCCACCCATGTCATCCCCACCGACACCGTCTATGTTACCATCGACAAGGACGCCGTGCGCCGTAGCGGCATGATGATGGTCTCTGACTCTATCCCCGACCGGATGGTCATCTCGCTCAAGGGCAAGCGCGCGCTCTACAAGAACGACCTTATGATGCTCGAGATGGTGGCCAACAGCCAGTGGACACGTCCTATCTATGTCGCCATGACCGTGGGCGAAGACAACTACATGAACCTTGGCGACAACTTCATCCAGGAGGGCTTGGCTTACCGTATCTCTCCATTCACCACCAAGGACGGCAACAACTTCGACACCGAGACTACATATAATAATGTAATGAACCGCTACAAGTTTGGCGGTCTCGAGAAGCCCGGCATCTATCTCGACGAGACAGTTCGCCGCATGTGTTACACCCATCGACAGCTTATGGCTACCCTTGCGCTCAAACTTATCACCGAGGGCAAGACCGACAAGGCAGCCAAGGTGCTTGCCAAGGCCGAGAAGTATCTTCCCACCTACAACCTGCCCCTGCGCTATATCGGCGGAGGCGGCGACATCGCCAGGGCGTATGCCCTCCTCGGTGCCAAGGCAAAGGCCAAGAAGATTATCAACGACCTCTGGCGCGACGCCACCCAGTACATGTCGTGGTATGTCACCCTCAACGACGCCAACTTCCACCAGTACTACAACGAGTGCCTCACCCAGCTCTATATCATGCAGCAGATAGTCGATGTGACCGAACTCGTGGACAGTAAGCTCGCCAAGGAGCAGCTCCGTCAGCTCAACGTGCTCTACACCATCTACCGCAACCGTGGTGGTGTTGACCCCAATGCCGAAGGATAGTCATGTTTATCGAGCAACCCTCTACGTTTCTGCGCTGGCTTTACCCTAAAGCCGTGTGGAGAATGAACTCTCACGAGAAGGCCGTCTATCTCACGTTCGACGACGGCCCTCTCCCCGAGACCACACCCTTTATTCTCGACACGCTGAGGGAGTTCGGAGTGCGCGCCACCTTCTTTATGGTGGGCGAGAACGTATTGCGACACCATGACCTGTACAACCGCATCGTCGAGGAGGGCCACCAGGTGGGCAACCACACTTTCAACCACCTGGGTTCGTTCAAGCACATGAGCATTACTTATGCCCTCAATGTCATCAAGGCCAACGAGCTCATCCACGCCCATCTCTTCAGGCCGCCCCACGGCTGGATGCGCCCCACGGTCTATTGGTGGGTAAACCGCAAGTATCGCATCATCATGTGGGATGTCGTCACCCGCGACTATTCCAAGTGGATAACGGCCGAGGACGTGCTCAACAACGTAAAGCGATATACCCGCAATGGGTCTATCATTACCTTTCACGATTCGCTCAAGAGCATCGACAAGTTGCATTATGCCTTGCCCGAAGCTCTGAGATGGTTAAAAGAACAAGGATATGAATTCCGAGTTTTCAAATAAGTTAAAAGCCGAGGCCCGCAGTCTCGGCTTTTTTGCTTGTGGCATAGCCCAGGCGCGCCCTGTCGACGATGGCTACGCCCGCCGCTTCCTTCGCCGCGTGAGCAGTCGCACTTTCGCCGATATGGAGTATATGTACCGCCATGTCGACCTGCGCCTCGACCCACGGCTGCTTGTCCCTGGCGTGCAGAGCATTGTGAGTCTGGCGTTGCCCTATGCCCCCGCTGTCGAGGTGCCTCGCGACGAGCTTCATCTGGCTGCCTACGCGCTTGGCAAAGACTATCACGACGTGATGCGCCAGCGCATGCAACTCCTCGTAGCCCGTCTTGGCATCACCGGGGGCTACCGGTGCTTTGTCGACACAGCCCCTGTGCTCGAGCAGTATTGGGCGCAGCAGAGTGGGATAGGGTGGATAGGCCGCAACCAGCAGCTCATCATCCCCCACGCCGGCAGCCAGTTCTTCCTCGGAGAGATATTCCTCGACATTCCCCTCGACTACGACGAGCCCATGGCCTCACGTTGTGGCACCTGCGACCGTTGTCTGCAGGCTTGTCCTACCCACGCCATCCATCTCGACGACGACGGCGAGGCCACGATGGATGCCTGTCGCTGTCTCAGTTATCTGACTATCGAAAACCGTGGTTCCCTCTCCGATGAGGCATCCCGTGCGCTCGGCAACTGCTTCTATGGCTGCGACCGCTGCCAGCAAGCCTGCCCCTGGAACCGTTTCGCGCAGCCCACTGATGTGCCCGAGTTCCAGCCCTCACAAGAGTTGATGGCGATGACCACCGCAGACTGGCAGCAGCTGACCGAAGACGACTATCGCCGGCTCTTCAAGGGTAGCGCCGTGAAGCGCGCCAAGTATGCCGGCATCACCCGCAATATCGCCGCAGCCACTGCCGATGACTGACCTCGCCATCCACCCAGTTTCTCCGTTCATGCCTGATATCCTCCTGTCTGGCGCCGTCCCGATGGTGCCCATGCCCATCTGCACCGAGATGGCATAAAAGTTGGATGCGAAGCGTGAAATGGTGAAATCAAACTTTGCAATGTGCAAATCGGAGTGGGAAATACAGAAATCAAACCACGAAATCAGGATTTTCGCCATCTCCTGGGTTTATGCCGTCATCGACCGCATAGTAGCGGCGGTGAGCACCAGTCAGAGGGCTACCCCTGATGGGCTGGGCAGAGTGGCGCGATGGGCGTCTGTCGTGGCTCACTCTCGCCGCAGCGATGCCTTGGCGCCCACATTAAGTGTGCCGTCTTCATAATAAATCGGCTTATTCTGCGTTTATATGATATAGTCATACAAGTACAAACAAGTCAGCCGCCTCGAGGCTCAGCCTGCGCCCTTTGCGCCCCGCACAGCCAGGCCAAGAGCCCGTGGAGAAATGGGGCGGGCATGGCTGCTCCCGACAGATATATGGAACATACATCCTACAAGCATATCCTCAAATACACCAGCGTGTTTGGCACCATCCAGGGACTCAATATCCTGGTGGCGATGATACGCAACAAGCTCGTGGCGGTAATCCTCGGCCCTGGGGGCATGGGCCTTATCGCCCTCTTCAACTCCACCCTCAAGCTGGTGGGCGACTCTACCAACATGGGTGTGCCCACGAGCGGTGTGAAGACCATCGCCGAGGCTTATGAGAGCACCGACCGCCGCAGGTTGGAAGAGAGCGTGTGCCTGATACGCTCCTGGAGCGTGATGGTGGCGCTGCTGGGTATGCTCGTGTGCGTGATGGCAGCTCCGTTTATCGACAGTTTCTCCTTCAACTGGGGCGCCCACACCCTCCACTACCTGTTGCTCTCGCCCACGGTGGCGCTCATGGCACTCACCGGAGGCGAGATGGCAGTGCTCAAGGCCGTCAGACAGTTGGGCTCTTTGGCTCGCATCTCGGTCTACAATGTCTTTGCCGTGCTGGTGGTCACCATCCCCCTCTATTACCTCTATGGCGAGACCGCCATCGTGCCCTCGCTCTTCCTTGCAGCCCTTATACAGGCTGTGCTGACCCTCTGGCGTTCATGCCGTCTCTTCCCCCTGCGCCTCTCCTTCAGCCGCCGCTTTCTCAGCCGTGGCAACGGCATGCTAAAACTGGGGCTTTCGTTTGTCGTAGTCGGCATGATGGGCAGCGGCATGGAGTTTGCCATCCGCTCATTCCTCAATGTGGCGGGCTCGCTCAACACCGTGGGCCTCTACAATGCAGGCTACATGATGACGATGACCTATGGCGGCATGGTGTTCTCGGCCATGGAGACCGACTACTATCCCCGCCTCTCTGCCGTCAGCGGCACGGGGGCTGCCCTCAACAGCTGCGTGAACCGCCAGATAGAGGTGTCGCTGCTCATCATGGCGCCCCTGCTCGTGGCGATGATGTTCGCCCTGCCCGTGCTGCTCCCCCTGCTCTTCAGCGGCAAGTTCCTGCCCGTGATTGGCATGATGCAGTTCTCGGTGATGGCGCTCTTCCTGCGCGCAGTCAAACTGCCCGTTGCCTATATCCCCTTGGGACGAGGTGATTCGCGGTCGTTCATGTTTATGGAGGGCGTCTATGTGGTGATGATACTGCCCTTGATGTATGTCTGCTTTGGCTGCTGGGGGCTCACTGGTACCGGTGTGGCGCTGCTCATCGGTGCCGTGCTCGACACCGGGCTGCTGATGGCCTACAACCGTTGGCGCTACGGCTACCGTCCCGATGGTCGGGTGGCTGTATGTGTGGCTATGCAGCTGCCAGCAGTCATTGCTGCCTATGCCGTGGTGACTCTCGCCACGGGGTGGGTCTACTGGGTGGCCGCCATAGCGCTGGCCCTCGCCAGTCTTGTCGTCTCGCTCTGGCTCTTGCGCCGCCGCAACCGCCAGGACCTTAATCAGGGAGGGCGGCAGTGATGGTCAGACCTGTATGCTCCGTAATCGTGGCTGTGTACAACGGCGTCGCCTTTCTGCCCCAGTGCCTCGACTCGCTCATGGCGCAGACACTCGATGGGGTAGAGGTGATAGTGGCCGATGACGCTTCGACCGACGCCACGCCCGAGGTGCTGGCTGACTATGCCGCCCGCTATGACACTATCCGCACCCTGCGCCTCGATGAAAACCACGGCCAGGCCTATGCCCGCAACCAGGCGCTGAAGTTGGCGCAAGGCGACTATATCTGCTTCCTCGATGCCGACGACTGGTACGATAGTGACGCCCTGAGACAGGCTGTCGATGTGTTCAGCCGCCATGCGCATACCGACTGCGTGCTCTTTGATGTGGTGCAGTGGTTTGACGACCACCATCAGCAGTGCATCCCCCTGCCGCAGTTTGAGGTGATGAGCGGCTACGAAGCCTTCAGTGAGAGTCTGTCGTGGGCCATCCACGGAGTCTATATGGCGCGCCGCGCCCTCTACGACCGCTATCCCTACGACGACAGTTGCCGCGCCTATAGCGACGACAATACCACCCGGCTGCACTACTACATCTCGCGCGAGGTGAGACCCTGTGGCGGGCTCTACTACTACCGTCAACACGAGGCGTCGGTGACCCATAAGGCAGGCCTCCGTCACTTTGACTATCTGCGCGCCAACGAGAGCATGCGCCGACAGCTGATAGACCTGGGCGTAGGCGACGATGTGCTGCGCCGCTATGAAAACCAGCGCTGGCTGGTGCTCGTCGACTGCTGGCGCTTCTATTTCATCCACCGCCAGCGTATGACTCCCCATGACCGTAGGGCTGCTCGGGCAGATATGAAGCGCGTGTGGAAGACCATAGATACCACCACACTGGAGCCCCGCAACAAGTGGAAACTGGGCTATATGCCCCTGCGCCCCTCGTGGCGTCTCTTCTGTCTTCAGGAAAAACTCTATTTCACGCTCAAACGCTGGCTGCGACGGCTCTGACAGCGGCTCTGCCGGGCATGGAGACAGGGGCGAACTTACCATTTGTCACAAAAAGTGTGTGTCTTAATGAAAAAAAAGTTAACCTCTACCAAAAAATGCCGCTACTCAGGGCGTTTCTTGATTATAAATGGTTATCTTTGCAGTGGAAATGATCTGAGAAATGACACTCGTAATAGTTGTCATATTGCTAATCGCCTATGTGCTAATTGCCACGGAGCTCCTGACAAAAGTCAATAAGGCTGCTGTTGCTGTATTTGCAGGAACGGTGGGTTGGATATTGTACATCTGCTACGGCACCGACTTCGTGATGAGTCAGCACCCTAATGATTATTTCGACTTCTTGAGTGGCGCCGTTCCCACAAGCAGTGTCGTCAAGGAGTATATCGCCCAGGATGTCTTTCTCAAATACGTTGGCCGCGGAGCAGAGATAGTGCTCTTTCTGCTGGCCACGATGACCATTGTAGAGATACTCCACAATAATGGTTGCTTCGACTTCGTCTCCCAGTTGCTGAAGACCCGTCGCAGCCGCCGACTGTTGTGGGCACTGTCGATAATCACCTTCATCATTTCAGCCAACCTGGACAACCTCACCACCACGGTGATGATGCTCACGGTGATGCGCAGGGTGGTGCCCCAGTTGCGCATGCGCCTCTATTTCGGCGCGGCCATAGTGCTGGCAGCCAACTGTGGCGGAGCACTCACCGTAATCGGCGACCCCACGGGCCTCTTCCTCTGGAACATGGGCCACGTCACCCCCACCGCCTATTCGTCGGCGATGGCGTTGCCCTGCCTCACGGCTTGGCTGCTGCCCACCTGGTGGATAGGCAGAAGTCTGCCCGAAACGACTGATACCGAATGGGTGACGATGCCCTATCGTGGCGACGACACCCGTCTGAATATATGGCAGCGGCTGCTGATGCTCTTTGTGGGTATCGGCGGTCTGTGGTTTATCCCCACCTTCCATCGTATCACCAAACTGAGCCCTTTCCTCGGTGCCTTCTGCGTGCTGGCGGTGCTGTGGGTAGTCAATGAAATCTTCAACAGGCGTCTGATAGACACTGACGAGATGATGCAGCGTCGTGTGCCTCGTGTGCTGCAGTATGGAGTGATACAGATGATGCTCTACATCATGGGTATCATGCTGGCAGTGGGCGTGGTGCAGGAGACGGGAGCCGTGGGCTGGCTCGTGGCACAGCTTGACAACTACGTGGGAGCCACCTGGGTGGCTGGCACGCTGGCTGCGGCGCTGAGCACGGTGCTCGACAGCTTCACTTCGGCACTTACCTTCTTCACCATCGGCAAGAGCAACGGGCTCAACTCAGACTATTGGAGCATGATAGCCTATTCGACCGCCGTGGGTGGCAACATCCTCTGTGTGGGGTCGCTGAGCGGAGTGGCATTCCTCAAGACCGAGAACGCCAGGGTGGGGTGGTATATCTCCAATGTAGGCTGGAAAGCCTTCGTAGGCGCAGCCTTGGGTCTGGCGGTCATGATAGTGATGTAGAACGAAATAGAAACAGCAATATAGATTATGGCAAAAATTAAAACAATCGGAATCCTTACATCCGGAGGCGACGCCCCCGGAATGAACGCCGCCATCAGAGCGGTAACCCGTTCGGGTATCTGTAACGGTTTTAATATCAAAGGTATCTATCGTGGTTATGATGGACTCATCAATGACGAGGTGGTTGACTTCACTACTGAGAACGTGAGTGGTATCATCATGTCGGGCGGTACGATACTCAAAACTGCCCGCTCCAAGGAATTTATGACTCCCGAAGGCAAAGCCAAGGCCTATGAGACCCTGCAGAAAGAGGGTATCGACGCCCTGGTGGTGATAGGCGGTAACGGTTCGCTCACCGGCGCTATGGATTTTGCACGCGCATACGATGTGTGCTGTGTGGGTCTGCCCGGTACCATCGACAACGACCTCTACGGCACCGACTCGACTATAGGTTACGACACCACGATGAACACCATCGTAGAGTGCGTGGACCGCATCCGCGACACAGCGCAAAGCCATGAGCGCATCTTCTTCATCGAGGTTATGGGACGCGATGCCGGCTTCCTGGCACAGAACAGCGCCATCGCCTCGGGAGCCGAGGCTGCCATCATCCCTGAAGACTCTACCGACGTAGACCAGTTGGCACAGTTCATGGAGCGTGGTATCCGCAAGTCAAAGCGTTCGTGCATCGTTATCGTCTCTGAGAGTCCCAAGTGTGGCGCCCTCTACTATGCCGAGCGTGTGCGCAACGAGTTCCCCCAGTACGACGTGCGCGTTTCCATCCTCGGCCATCTGCAGCGTGGCGGTCGCCCCTCTGCCCACGACCGTATCCTCGCTTCGCGTACCGGTGTGGGCGCCATCCAGGCTATCATGCAGGGTCAGCGCAACGTGATGGTTGGCGTGCGCAACAATGAGATTGTCTATGTGCCGCTGTCGGAAGCCATCCGCTCTGACAAGCCTTTCGACAAGTCGCTCATCAAGGTGCTCGACGAATTGAGTATATAATATAATAATGTAGAACATATTAACACAATCAGCTTATGTCACAGATAAATGGACGCATCTCGCAGATTATCGGCCCGGTTATCGACGTATACTTCGATACCCACGGCGAGGATCCGGAGAAGGTGCTCCCAAAGATTTATGAGGCGCTCACAGTGAAACGCCCCAATGGTGAAGACCTCATCATCGAGGTCCAGCAACATATCGGTGAAGATACTGTACGCTGTGTGGCTATGGACAATACCGACGGACTGCAGCGCGGCTTGGATGTCGTGGCTACGGGAAGTCCTATCACCATGCCTGCCGGCGACCAGATCAAGGGCCGTATGATGAATGTTATCGGTAAGCCTATCGACGGTATGGAGAAACTCGACATGCAGGGCGCTTATCCTATCCACCGCGAGGCTCCGAAGTTTGACGAACTGTCTACCCACAAAGAGATGTTGGCTACCGGTATCAAGGTTATCGACCTGCTCGAACCCTACATGAAGGGTGGTAAAATCGGACTCTTCGGAGGTGCCGGTGTAGGTAAGACAGTGCTTATCATGGAGCTTATCAACAACATCGCCAAAGGCCACAACGGCTACTCTGTGTTTGCCGGAGTGGGAGAGCGTACGCGTGAGGGTAATGACCTGCTGCGCGATATGCTCGAAAGTGGTGTAATCAAGTATGGAGAAGCCTTCAACAAGGCCATGGAAGAGGGCAAATGGGACCTCTCACTGGTTGACAAGGAAGAACTGGCAAAGAGTCAGGCTACCCTTGTCTATGGACAGATGAACGAGCCGCCTGGGGCACGTGCCTCTGTGGCACTCTCGGGTCTTACTGTGGCCGAAGAGTTCCGCGACCATGGTGGCAAGAACGGCGAAGCTGCCGACATCATGTTCTTCATCGACAACATCTTCCGCTTTACTCAGGCAGGTTCTGAGGTTTCGGCTCTCTTGGGCCGTATGCCTTCGGCAGTGGGCTATCAGCCTACGCTGGCAAGCGAAATGGGTGCGATGCAGGAACGCATTACTTCGACCAAGAACGGTTCTATCACCTCTGTACAGGCCGTCTATGTGCCTGCCGATGACTTGACCGACCCCGCTCCAGCCACTACTTTCTCTCACCTCGATGCTACAACCGAGCTGTCGCGTAAGATAGCCGAGCTGGGTATCTATCCCGCCGTTGACCCGCTGGGCAGTACCTCGCGTATCCTCGACCCGCTGATTGTGGGCAAGGAACACTATGACTGCGCACAGCGTGTAAAGCAGTTGCTTCAGCGTTACAACGAGTTGCAGGATATCATCGCCATCCTCGGTATGGACGAGCTTTCCGACGAAGACAAACTCACCGTTAACCGCGCCCGTCGTGTACAGCGCTTCCTCTCACAGCCCTTCGCTGTGGCAGAGCAGTTTACCGGTCTGCCAGGCGTGATGGTGCCCATCGAAGAGACCATCAAGGGTTTCAATGCCATCCTTAATGGCGAGGTAGATGACCTGCCCGAGCAGGCGTTCCTCAATGTGGGAACTATCGAGGATGCCAAGGAGAAGGCCAAGAAACTCCTGGCTGCGGCTAATGTATAAGATGTGATTAATAACAAGTATCTATATGCTGACACTTAAGGTAATTTCTCCTGAAAAAGTGGTTTTCACCGGCGAGGTGGAGAGCGTTACCGTGCCCGGAACCCTCGGCGCGTTTGAGATACTGGTGGACCATGCTCCGCTAATCTCTTCGCTTGAGTCTGGCGTGGTGACCTATCTCCCCAAAGGCGGCGAGAAGGCACAACTGAACATTATGGGCGGTTTTGTCGAAGTTCAGAAGAATGAGATTAGTCTGTGCGTAGAAGTATAATACTGAAATAGAATACAAATGGAAACTCAAAAGAACGAGATAGACATCCGCTACTGGAAGTACATACGCCAGGGAGTGACACTCATGGCAGTATTGTTCTTCCTGACCCTGGTTCTCGCCATGAGCTATCCCTCTGTGACGCTGCCTCTCATCGTGAGTGCCGTCTATGCACTCTTTGTTGAGATAGGGGCGGTTACGGCGTGGCGCAAGGTGGCTACCGAGGCTCCCGACAGTCTGCCCTCCGTGTTTCTGGCCATTTCGGGTGGCCGCTTCATGCTGGCGCTGGTCGTGATGTTTGTCTACTTCCTCCTCGTCGGCAAGACCGGCAAGGGTGATATGCTCACCTTTGTCCTCATCTTTGCCGCATTCTATCTCAGCGCAGTTCTACACCACACGCTGTTCTTTACGCATAAGCATAACACAGATGCGGAAAAGAAACCGTAGATTACATTTTATATGATGAATATGAAACAGATTAGAACAATCATCCTCCTGCTGGCGCTTGTCATGCTCCCCCTGGCAACTATGGCCAATGAGGGCGGCAAGGAAGAAAAGCTGGATATCCCCGAGACCGTATTGGAGCACCTCTCTGATGCGTATGAATGGCACATAGCCAGTTACGAGGGTCGTTCGCTCAGTATTCCATTGCCCATCATCGTCAGAAGCGGCGCCACGGGTGAGTGGTTTGTTGGCACCGAGCACTCGCTGCCCGCGCCATTCTTCTTTGATGCCACCCATCATGGCAAGATTTATGAGAAGATGCCCGACGGGACCACCGAGCGTCCTCTGGATTTGAGCATTACCAAGGTGGTGCTGCAGATATGGATAGCCGTGGTTGTCCTGATAGTGATTTTCACCTGTTGCGCTCGTTGGTATCGTCGTCATGATACCCTCAGCGAGGCGCCGAAGGGATTTGTAGGGGCGATGGAGCTCATCGTGATGACCATACATGATGATGTGGTGAAGTCGTCGATAGGAGAAAAGGAGTACAAGCGCTTTGCGCCATATCTGCTCAGCGCCTTCTTCTTCATCCTGACCTGTAACCTCGTGGGACTGGTGCCCTTCTTCCCCGGCGGTGTCAACGTGACAGGCAATATCAATATCACCCTCTTCCTGGCGGTATGCACGATGCTGGCCATCAACCTCTTTGGCAACAAGGAGTATTGGAAAGACATATTGTGGCCCAATGTGCCAATCTTCCTAAAGGCCATTCCATTGATGCCCATCATCGAGATTTTCGGCGTCTTTACCAAGCCGTTTGCCCTGATGATTCGTCTCTTCGCCAACATGATGGCAGGTCACGCCGTGATACTCAGCTTCACCTGCGTGATATTCCTGGGATGGACAATGGGTGTGGGCTTCGGTATCGGACTTAACATCTTCAGCGTCCTGATGCTCCTCTTCATGAACTGTCTGGAGCTTCTGGTCGCCTTCGTACAGGCCTACGTCTTCACTCTGCTGAGCGCGGTCTTCATAGGGCTCGCCCACAAGGAAGAAGAGGCCGAATAGAACATGTATATATAATAATGTATAGAACAAGAGAATATTAACAAAACAATTAACAACTAATAAACATTACAACTATGATTATTTCAACTTTATTGGCCGAGGGTCTGGCACAGCTGGGCTGCGGTATTGGTGCTGGTATTTCAGTTATTGGTGCAGGAATTGGTATCGGTAAGATTGGCGGTCAGGCTATGGACGCTATCGCACGTCAGCCCGAGGCTTCAGGTAAGATTATGACCAACATGATTCTTACTTCTGCTTTCGTAGAGGGTTGTGCGCTTTTCGCCATTGCAGCCTGTGCGTTTCTTATCCACTAATAGAAAGGACAGAGTATAATGAATTTGCCATCAATACTGACGCCTGATTTAGGACTGCTGTTCTGGATGGCACTGGCGTTTCTGGTGGTGCTCGTATTCCTTGCCAAGTATGCGCTGCCGGCGATAGTTGGTTCGGTCGAAGGCCGTAAGCAATTTATCGACGACAGCCTGCGCAAGGCCCACGAGGCCACCGAGCGTCTGGAAAATGTCAGACAAGAAGGCGATGCCCTCCTGCAGGAAGCTCGCGCTAAGCAAGCCACTATCCTTCAGGAAGCTGGTGCTGCCCGTGACGCCATCGTCGAGAAGGCTCAGGGTCAGGCCCGCGAAGAGGGTGCTCGTCTACTCTCTGAGGCTCGTCTGCAGATAGAAAGCGAACGCCAGGGAGCCATGCGCGACATACGTACACAGGTCGCCGAGCTCTCTGTAAAGATAGCCGAGAAGCTGCTGCGTGAACAATTGTCTGACAATGCCAAACAGATGGAACTGATAGACCGCCTGTTGGACGATATTCCTCAAAATAAAGTAAACTGATAAAGCTATGGATTTAGGAGTGATATCTGTGAGATATGCCCGTGCGCTTCTCAAGAGTGCCACAGCGCTGAAAATCGAGGATAGCGTGTGCCAGGACATGATGTGCCTTGGTCGTAGCTATATCGAGGTTCCCCAGCTTCGCACGGCTATTGCCACCCCCATGCTCCAGCCTGAGAAGAAGGAACTGCTGCTCGTCACTGCAGCCGGCACCGAGCCCACCGAGCTTACCCGCCGCTTCCTCAAACTTGTGCTGAGAGAGGGCCGCGACAACGCTCTGCAGTTTATGGCTGCCTCTTATGTTACACTTTATCGTGAGCAGAAGAATATCACCTGTGGCAGGCTTATCACCGCTACTGCCGTGACTCCCGCTATCGAGGACAAGATGCGGCAGATGGTGGAAAGCAAGACTCGTGGAACTGTGGAATTCAATACTGAGGTCGACCCCGACATCATCGGTGGGTTCATACTCGAATATGACACCTATCGCATGGATGCCAGTGTGAAGACAGGACTCAGGAAGATTCTCGCAGAGTTAAAGTAATTATCTAAATTAACAGGTTGTCTGTCCTGGCATCCATGCCGGCAGACAGCTCATTAAAACAAATCAACATGTCAGATAAAATAAAACCAAGTGAGGTGTCTGAGGTTCTGCTCCGCCAACTCAACGAGGTTACCAGCAACCAGCAGTTTGATGAGGTGGGCACCGTGCTTACCGTCGGCGATGGTGTGGCCCGTATCTACGGTCTGCGTAATGCTGAGGCCAACGAGTTGCTTGAGTTTGAAAACGGTACTATGGCTATCGTGATGAACCTCGAGGAAGACAATGTCGGTTGTGTGCTTCTCGGTCCTACCGCCGGTATCAAGGAGGGACAGACAGTCAAGCGTACCCACCGTATTGCATCCATCCGTGTCAACGACAACTTCCTTGGACGTGTAGTCAATCCTTTGGGCCAGCCTATTGACGGTCTTGGAGAGATCGATCTCACCGAGTCGTTTGAGATGCCGCTTGACCGCAAGGCTCCCGGTGTTATCTACCGCCAGCCTGTAAAGGAACCTCTTCAGACCGGACTCAAGGCTGTCGACTCGATGATACCTATCGGCCGTGGCCAGCGTGAGCTTATCATCGGCGACCGTCAGACTGGAAAGACCGCCATCGCTGTCGATACCATTATCAATCAGCGTAGCTTCTACGAGGCAGGCAAACCCGTCTATTGCATCTATGTAGCCATCGGTCAGAAGGCCTCTACAGTAGCCGCATTGGTGCAGAACCTCAAGGAGCATGGTGCGTTGCCTTATACCATCATCGTCAGCGCTACCGCCGCCGACCCTGCCGCCATGCAGTACTATGCTCCCTTTGCCGGAGCCGCCATCGGCGAGTACTTCCGCGACCGTGGCTATTCGGCTTTGGTAGTCTATGACGACCTCTCCAAGCAGGCCGTTGCCTATCGTGAGGTATCACTCATCCTCCGCCGTCCTTCCGGCCGCGAGGCTTACCCTGGTGATGTGTTCTATTTGCACTCTCGACTGCTCGAGCGTGCCGCCCGCATCAACAACCAGCAGGAGGTTGCCGAGAAGATGAACGACCTGCCCGAGTGTATGAAGGGGCATGTGCGTGGTGGAGGTTCACTTACTGCCCTGCCTATCATCGAGACCCAGGCCGGCGACGTTTCGGCATATATTCCTACCAACGTGATTTCCATCACCGACGGACAGATATATCTCGAGACCGACCTTTTCAACCAGGGCTTCCGTCCTGCCATCAATGTGGGTATCTCTGTATCCCGTGTGGGTGGCTCGGCACAGATCAAGAGTATGAAGAAGGTAGCCGGTACGCTGAAGATAGATATGGCGCAGTATCGTGAGCTCGAGGCATTCTCCAAGTTCTCGAGCGATATGGACGCTGTGACCGCCATGACCATCGACCGTGGACGCAAGAACAACCAGTTGCTCATTCAGCCCCAGTATTCACCGATGCCCGTGGGCGAGCAGGTGGCTATGCTCTACTGTGGTGTGCATGGTCTGCTCCACGACGTACCTGTAGAGAGTGTCCGCCAGTGTCAGGACCAGTTCCTCGACCAGCTGCGCTCTCAGCATCAGGATATTATCGATACCCTTGCCGAAGGTAAGATTGACGATACCATCACCCACACCATTGAGGAAGTGATGGCAGGCGTCGCCTCGTTGTATAAAGCATAATAGCGTATGGCTTCACTGAAAGAGATAAAGACCCGCATAGCCAGTGTCAATAGCACCCGTAAGATTACGAGTGCCATGAAGATGGTTGCGTCGTCCAAACTTCACCATGCTCAGGTTGCCATCCAGAATATGCTTCCCTACGAAAACCTTCTGGAGCATATCCTCAAGTCGTTCCTCGTTTCCACCCCCGAGGCCACAAGCCTCTTCGAGCAGCGACACAACGAGGTGAAGCGCGTGGCCCTCGTGGTCTATTCGAGCAACAGCTCTCTCTGCGGTGGCTTCAATGCCAACGTGCTCAAGATGATGGAGCAGATAGTTGCCGAGTATCACGACCAGGGCATCACCGATATCGTGGTCTATCCCATAGGCCGAAAGGTGGCTGAGCGCGTGCAGAAGAGAGGGTGGACCTCGGCAGGCGACTTCGTGGCTCTTGCCGACAAGCCCAACGCCCGCGACTGTGCCCTCATCTCGCAGGAGCTTACCCGCAAGTATGCTGCCCACGAGATTGACAAGGTCGAATTGGTCTATCACCATTTCAAGAGCGCCGGTTCGCAGATTCTTACACGCCGTACGTTCCTGCCCATCGACCTCTCTACCGAGAAGATTGGTGTGATGAACGACCGCGACCTTACCTCCAATGTGGCCACAGCCAAGGCGCAGGAGTATCTGCGTAAGCGCGACAAGCAGCGTCAGCATGTAGTGACCGAGGCCAAGCCCCTCAACGACAACTTCCTGGTCGAGCCCAATCTGGAGTATGTTCTCCAGGCGCTGGTTCCCAAGTTGCTCAATCTGATGGTCTATACCGCCTTGCTCGACAGTATCGCCTCCGAGCATGCCGCCCGCATGGTGGCCATGCAGACGGCTACCGACAATGCCGACGAGCTGCTCCGCCAGTTGCGCCTGCAGTACAACAAGAGCCGACAGGCTGCCATTACCAGCGAACTTCTTGATATCGTAGGTGGATCGGTCAACAACTAACCATCCACCACCGATATCCTGCAAACAATAAAGCGTGAGACCTTCCACCACCGTGGATAGCGTCTCACGCTTTTTGATGATATACCCAGGCATAAGCGTGGAGATAACCCAAAGGGAATCTCCATCTGTTCTCATTGTACAAAAGGAGGGAGAAGCCGCTGCCTCTCCCCGTAGCTACATTCTTATTGTGCTATAAGTTATTCTCGTCCTGTTTCTCATCCTTTGTATTAGTCTTCCAGTCAAGGTCATCCTGGATATGTGTGTATTCGCTGTTTCTACCGTGCTACACGGCAATGTTCGACATAGACATGTCCAGCGTGTTCAATACCTTACAGTATTCGCATACCTCTACAAACTCCTTTCTTAGACTGTCGCTTCTTAAGAGTTGCCTTCCTGTGTGAGGCTTGTTCTCGCCACTGACGATGAATGTCCTCTCATCAAAAAACAGCGGCGTTGCGCCCTTATAGCGCATGGCTTTCTCGTTGTAGCCCTCAATCTTGTCGACGATAAGTTCCTTGATGCTCTGGTCTTTGGGCAACTTGAAGTTCAGTTCCAGCCTGCCATACATGGCGTTGTCATACTTCTTGCCACCCTCTCTGCAAGTGAACGTGCGTTCACCCTTGAAGCCATACACCAGACGTGCCACCTCAGAGAAGAGATACGCTGCCTTCACATAGTCGTCACCACAGTCGGCATAGTAACGGCCGTCGCCACCATCCTCGAAGAGAGTATGGTTGGGTAAACTCCAGAAGCGACATTCCTCATCGCCTTCAAACTCAAAGTCGATGGTCAGATGCGGAATGTTGGTCAGCACAGTTGTGCCCGAGTCCACATCCCTCCCGTCGTGGAAGAAGCACCAGTCAGGGTTGTCTATCGGGTTGAGCCATACGTCATCCGTGTTGTCACACTCCAACTGGTTGTCGTTCCATGTGATAACTTCGTTCAGCGGCTGACACTTCATCATCGCAACATGTTGCTGCAGGGCCTCAGCCAGTCCGTCCAGGACTTTCACATTCTTGTTGACAGCGTAGTCTTCTACCTTGATGCGTGCAGTAGCGTGGATGGTCATTGTAGCGGTGTTCGTCTGTGTGGTGCGTGTTCTATTCATGACTGTTTTTTTTATGATTTTACTCGTTTTGGAAACGTCTTCCATATATATAAAGGCATCGAGTGGAAAAAAATTAAGCACCCCTTCATTTTTTTTTGAAAAAAAACATAACTTTGCAGCATTACTCTAATGACTAAAGAACCGAACGTATGGCAGCACTTTCTGACAAACAGATAATTCAAGGTATCTGTCAGTTTGATGATAAAATCACCAATGATTATTTCTATGGCTACTGTAAACCTATTTATAGAGTCTATGCAGCCAAAAATCATTTCAAAGAAAAGATAGGACTCGATTTCTATTCTCTTGCCCATGATTACTACTTGAGATTGCATTCCCACCACTTTCAGCAATTACTCCTCAAAAACGATGATGTGAGTTTGTCATCTTGGTTGGCCAATGGCTTCAGATTCGTGATTCAAGAAGCAATCAGTAAAGCCAATAAACAGAACTGTCTAATTGACAATAATTATTCTGTAGACTTCATCGATTGTTTCCGTTCTTCCGATATAGAAACGGGGATGATGTCTCAGGTGCTTCAGGCTGTCTCCGCCTATTATTCTGCCGAATCTACCATGACCACGATTGCCCGCATGCACCTGGTCGAGGGCTATACGCAGAAAGAAATTGCGCAGCATCTTGGGATTACCCCCTCTGCCGTCAACCAGCGCATCAAGAAGATGATGGACCGTGTCATTGTGCCTTATATCGTCGAAAACTATGGCGAGGGCATCAGTGCGGGCCATACCTTTCAGGTTTCTGAAACACCTTTGGAAAGAGGCATTCCGTCTTCCTCTTCTTTTCTCGGATTCCGATGCGCATTGCCATCTCAGCCCGTCATCGCGAGAAGAGTTTACAGTTCTCCTGCGCCATTTGTTACGTTTCCGCTCCGCCCCGAGCAGGTACTTGTCTTCGGCACCAATCTCGCAGGTATCCATTACGGCAAAGTTGGCCGCATGGCTGTTGAACTCGGTGCCCAAGAGGGCTGCGGCGTGGGGCTCAGCGGGCAGACCTACGCCATCCCCATCATGCAGGGCGGCGTAGACACCATCCGCCCCTATGTCGACGAGTTTATTGGCTTTGCCGCCGCTCGCCCTGAGTATCAGTTCCTTGTCGCCGACGAGGGTTATGGCATCGCCGGCTTCGAGCTGTCCGACATCGCTCCGCTCTATGCCGCCGCTGTCAGGGTCGACAATATCCACCTCTCCAGACGGTTTGTGTTGGCGTTGCGTTGACACGCTTTCCCCATCATCTTTGCATGCCCCGGCCATCCCGTTAGCCTTTTTTTTCTGCACCAGGTAAAAATATACGAATGGGCGGGGCATTGTGTCTGATTTTTTTGCTAATTTTGTTGAGCCGTCCAGTGTTGCCATGAGGTTCGCAGCGCGCCTCACGCCTCCCGACGGTATTGCCACACCCCGTATGGTCACACCTTATTATATATAGTATGCAACAACTCATCTCCTTATACCGCCAGTGGCGCGGAGCCGAGCCCGCCCATGTAGAGCAGTTGGCTGGCTCCGGCAGCAACCGTGTCTACTATCGTTTTACCGATGCCGGCGGGCTCACGGTGATAGGCGTTGTGGGCACCAGCCGCGACGAGAACCATGCCTTCATCAGCCTTACCCGCCATTTCTGCAACCGCCAGCTGCCCGTGCCTGCCATCCTGGCTGTGGCCGACGACGAGCTGCGCTATTTGCAGACCGACCTGGGCTCCACCTCCCTCTTTGACGCCCTTAGGGGCGGACGCGAGGCTGGCGGACGCTACACCCAGGCCGAGCGCCAGCTCCTTGTGCGCACCATCCGCCAACTCCCCAACATCCAGTTGCGTGGTGCGCGCGGCCTCGATTGGTCGGTGTGCTATCCGCAGCCCGAGTTCAATGAAGAGAGTGTGCTCTTCGACCTCAATTACTTCAAGTACTGCTTCCTCAAAGCCACCGAACTCGACTTTCATGAGCTCAAACTCGAAGCCTGCTTTCGTATGTTCGCCCGCGACCTTACCTCCGAGCCGTCCGAGAGTTTCCTCTACCGCGACTTTCAGGCACGCAACGTGATGCTCGATGACGATGGCAATCCCCATTTCATCGACTACCAGGGTGGCCGACGTGGTCCCTACTATTATGACCTCGCCTCCTTCCTTTGGCAGGCGTCGGCACGCTATCCCGCCAAGCTCCGGCGCGAGCTGGCCTATGAGTATTACCAGTCGCTGAGCCAGTATACCGAGGTGCCGTCTGTGCGCCACTTTGCCGAGCGGCTCTCCCTCTTCGTGCTCTTCCGCACCCTCCAGGTGCTGGGAGCCTATGGCTTCCGCGGCTATTTTGAGCGCAAGCGCCACTTCATCGACAGCATCCCCCCAGCCATCGACAATCTGCGCGAGCTGCTGCGTGTGCGCCACCTCTTCCCCTATCCCTACATGATGGATATGCTCGAGCGGCTCACCCTCCTTCCTGCCTTCACGCGGATAGAGCAGGCGGCCGCCAACCGTGCCGACGGCTTTCGCACCGCCGACACCAATGTCTACGCAGCCCACCCGCAGGACGGCCCCGCCACCTTCTCCAAGTACGACGGCAAGGGCCCGCTCGTGGTGCGTGTCTTCAGCTTCTCCTATCGCAAGGGCATACCCGCCGACGATAGCGGCAATGGCGGCGGATATGTCTTCGACTGTCGCAGCACCCACAATCCCGGCCGTTATGAGCCTTACAAGAAACTTACAGGCCTTGACGAGCCCGTCATCCGTTTTCTCGAGGACGACGGCGAGATACTTACCTTCCTCGACAGCGTGTATCGGCTTGCCGATGCCCATGTAGAGCGCTATCTGCAGCGCGGCTTTACCGACCTCATGTTCAGTTTCGGATGCACCGGAGGCCAGCACCGCAGCGTCTACAGCGCCCAGCATCTGGCAGAGCATCTGCACGACAAGTTTGGCATCGAGGTGCGCATCTGCCACCGTGAGCAGGGCATCACCCAGACCCTCGCCCGCAAGTAGGCGCCCCTCCCTCCTCCCTTGCCGATTATCCCCATACGCCTCGCTGCCACAGCGGGGCGTTTTTTGATTATGCCCTTTCTCCCCGCCATCATCTTCAACTTGAGTTCGGGGCGTGAATAATCCAGTTCGGGGTTTGCAACCCATAATGCAAGGCGTGAAATATTGAAATCACACCACGCAATATACATGGATGCCACCTCGGCAGACTTTCGCCCGATGCCCGACGGGATAGGGTAGACTGGGGCGGTGCCGACTATAGCCGGCAGCCCTCTCTTCCCTGCTGCGCCATGCGCCGTGGTGGCGACCGCATGGCAGAAAAAAAACTGCCCCGCCTTTGCTTTATATCCCAATTTTGTATAACTTTGCATCCGGTTGGCAGGAGGCACACGCTTGTGCCTCTTCGCCATTTTAATAGGACTAAAAGTAGTAGAAATGGAATATATGTCACAAGAGGGCTACGACAAACTGGTAGCCGAACTGCGCGAACTCGAACTTGTCAAACTGCCAGAGGTGCGAGAGGCCATCGCCGAGGCGCGCGACAAGGGCGACCTGAGTGAAAACTTTGAGTATCATGCCGCCAAGCGCGAGCAGGGTCGTCTGCTCAGCCGCATCCGTTTCAAGCGTCGCGTCCTCGAGAATGCCCGCGTCATCGACCGGTCTGCCATCCGCCACACGGGTATCGGACTGCTCAGCGTGGTCACGCTTACCAATGTGGCCAACGGTGCCCACATGACCTACACCATCGTGAGTCCCCACGAAGCCAACATGAGCGAAGGCAAGATTTCGCTCAAGTCGCCTATCGCCCAAGCCCTGCTCAACCACCAGGCCGGCGACACGGTCGAGGTGAGCGTGCCTGCCGGCAAGATTACCTTGCGTATCGACGAGGTGACCCTGTAGCCACCGCAGCATGGTGCTGATAACCATGCAGCCTTCGGCGCTGCGCCGCTCCTGCCCGACGGTCGGAAAAATGGTGGTGGCGGGGCAAATAATTCTATCTTTCTTCTTCTTTTCCCAGATTTTGGCGTAACTTTGCATCATGATGCAAGCAATGATTTTTGCCGCCGGACTGGGTACGCGCCTCAAACCATTGACCGACACCATGCCCAAGGCGCTGGTCGAGGTGGGAGGCGAGCCGCTCATCAAGCGTGTCATCCTGAGGCTCAAGGAGGCCGGGTTCACCCGCGTGGTAGTCAATGTGCACCATTTCGCCGACCAGATTGTAGACTATCTCGCCGCCCAGCAGGGTTTCGGTATCGACGTGCGCATCAGCGACGAGCGCAGCCAGCTGCTCGAAACCGGCGGTGGCATCAAGCATGCCGCATCTCTCTTCGACACCACTTCCCCCATTCTTATTCACAACGTAGACATACTGAGCAATGTCGACTTGCGCCGTTTCTACGACAGCGCCCAGGGCGATGCCACGCTGCTGGTAAGCCCCCGGCAGACCAAGCGCTATCTGCTCTTCGACGCTGCCCGCGATTGCCGGCTCATGGGGTGGACCAATATAGACACCCACGAGGTGCGCTCGCCCTATGCCGACCTGCAGGTCGATGCGTGTGAGCCCTATGCCTTCTCGGGCATCCATGTCTTCAGTCCGCACCTCTTCCCCCATTTCGACGAGATGCCCGACAGGTTTGGCATCATCGATTTCTATCTGAGCTATTGTGAGCGTTGCTCCATACACGGATACGTGAAGCGCGACCTCAGGCTGATGGATGTGGGCAAGATGGAAACCATAGCCCAGGCCGAAGAGTTTCTCAAGACACTATAAACCACAATAATATTCAGTACAATGCAACAGAAGATAGTTATTCTCGATTTCGGTTCACAGACCACGCAGCTTATTGGCCGCCGTGTGCGTGAGCTCGACACCTTCTGCGAGATACTGCCTTACAACAAGTTCCCCAAGGACGACCCCTCTGTCATCGGTGTCATCCTGAGCGGTTCGCCCTATTCGGTGCACGACCCCGAGGCTTTCCAGGTTGATCTGAGCCAGTTCATAGGTCGTCTGCCCGTGCTCGGCATCTGCTACGGAGCCCAGTTCATCTCCCATACTCTGGGTGGTAAGGTAGAGAAGGCCGACTCGCGTGAGTATGGCCGCGCCCATCTGCAGACAGTAGATACCCACAATGCCCTCTTCAAGGGCTTTGAGCAGAACTCACAGGTATGGATGAGCCATGGCGACACCATCACCGCCATCCCCGAAGGCTTCGAGGTGATAGCCTCGACCGCCGATGTGAAGTATGCTGCCTATGCCAGCACCAAGCAGCCTGTCTGGGCTGTGCAGTTCCATCCCGAGGTGTTCCACTCGGTACAGGGAACGCAGTTGCTGCGCAACTTCGTGGTAGACATCTGCGGCTCACGTCAGGACTGGAGCGCCGCCTCGTTTGTAGATACCACCGTGGCTGAGCTCAAGCGCCAGCTGGGCGAAGACCGCGTCATCCTGGGTCTCTCCGGCGGTGTCGACTCGTCGGTGGCAGCCATGCTGTTGCACCGCGCCATCGGTCACAACCTCACCTGTATCTTCGTAGACCACGGCATGCTGCGCAAGAACGAGTTCACCGATGTGATGAACGACTACAAGTGTCTCGGTCTCAACGTGGTGGGCATCGACGCCAGCGACAAGTTCTTTGCCGACCTTGCCGGCGTGACCGACCCCGAGCAGAAGCGCAAGATTATAGGCCGTGATTTCGTCGAGGTCTTCAATGCCGAGGCCAAGAAGATAGAAGGCGCCAAGTGGCTGGCTCAGGGAACCATCTATCCCGACCGTATCGAGAGTCTTAATATTACCGGCAAGGTCATCAAGAGCCACCACAATGTGGGTGGACTGCCCAAGGAGATGCATCTGCAGCTCTGCGAGCCTCTGCAGTGGCTGTTCAAGGACGAGGTGCGCCGTGTGGGCCGCCAGTTGGGTATGCCCGAGCATCTCATCACCCGTCATCCCTTCCCCGGACCGGGTCTGGCTGTGCGCATCCTTGGCGATATCACCCGCGAGAAGGTGCGCATCCTGCAGGACGCCGATGATATCTACATCCGCGGTCTGCGCGAGTACAAGGTTCGTCTCTCCGGCGAGGAGGCACGCAAGGTGCTGGCTGCCGGAGTGCCCGCCCAGATGACCGACGGTGAAATCGAGGTGTCGCTCTACGACCAGATTTGGCAGGCAGGCACCGTGCTGCTCTCTACCGTGCGCAGTGTGGGCGTGATGGGCGATGAGCGCACCTATGAGCACCCTGTGGCTCTGCGCGCTGTGACCTCTACCGACGCCATGACTGCCGACTGGGCTCATCTGCCTTACGACTTCATGGCTCGCGTGAGCAACGAGATTATCAACAAGGTGAGAGGTGTCAACCGCGTCTGCTATGACATCTCGTCCAAACCACCTTCGACCATCGAGTGGGAGTAAGCTTACCACTCACGTATCGCTATAGGGAAGCCCTGCTGCTTATGGGCAGGGCTTCCTTTTTCTCCAAACTATTAAAGACCTGTTGACAGACAAATGCAAAAGACCTTTATCCTTACAGTGATACTGCTCCTGTTGCCCCTGATGGCGATGCGGGCGCAGAACCGTACGTTCATGCTCATGGAGCAGAACCCCGAGTATGGCCAGCAGTACTGGTTCTCCAGTGGTGTGGGCAATGAGTTGGACTGTGACAAGATTAAGCAGCACTGGAACAATGACCGCTATATCACCGCAGTGGCCTATACCGAGAACGGGTGGTCGGTGGCCATGAGCAAGGACTCCAAATTCAGCAATCAGTCTTACAAGTATTCGGGTGATTTCCCCCGTGACTGGATCAAGGAAAAGTGGGACGCTGGCTACTACATTACTGCCATCACTTGTAATCAGAGTAAGTGGTTTGTGGTAATGTCTAAGTACCAGGGTTACACCGATCAGAGCTATAAGCATGCCACGCTGAGTGAACTCAAGACCTGGTATGACCAGAAGCGTAGCGCGGGCTACTTTCTTACCCAGGCCACTTACAGCTCGGGCAAATGGTGGTGGGTAGTAACCCGTGGCACCAATATAGAGACTCAGGGCTATACTTGGGCTACCGACGGCGATGTGGGCAGCGAGGTGAAGAAGATTTGGAACCAGGGTTACCGTCTGCATTTGGTCGAATATGGCGGTGGACAATATCTCCTGGCTTATGGCAAACTGAAAGGGCGTACTCCGCAGCAGTCATATAACATAGATTGTAACGGCGTGACGGCTTGGCTTAGCAAGAACTGGGATAATGGCATGAAACTACACTATATAGGTGGTGGCAACCCGGAGAGCCAGGCTAACAATGTCGCTTCTAACCAGAGTAACAATGGCTACTCTACCACCTATCAGCCTGGTAACAACAGCTGGCGCGAGGAACTGCCTGGCGGTGGCTTTAGGCAGAATACCCGTCAGGCCGATGGCTCTATTATCTCTATTACATCTACTCCCTGTCTGTGGTGTCATGGCACCAAGGTATGTGGTATCTGTCATGGGCTCGGTGGAACTTACGGCCGTGCCTATGGTGGCATGTGGTATCCCTGTAAGAGTTGTGCCGGAAGCAAGGTGTGTCAGAATTGTCATGGTCAGGGGTATAGTACCTTTACCAGTACGGTCTATCCAGATGGCAGTGGGGTAGGGTACGACCAGAACGGGCGTGTCACCGTGACCGACGGTCGTGGCGGGGGCAGCGGAGGTAGTCGTTCGTCATCGCGCGACAACGGGCGCAGCAGCAACCGCCGTGGTACCTGTCCCAAGTGTGGCGGCACGGGCTACGACCCTGTTGCCCATCAGTACGCAGCTGGTTCGAGTATGGCCCCTTATCACAATTCGGGCGGCACTACCTGCTATATCTGTAGCCGGGCTACCGACCATTACCATTATCGCTGCCTGGAGTGTAAGCGACATTAAGGCGCCCTGCGATATTATAAGCGACAAGTGGATGGCGAACAGTCAGTGTCAATAGGCTGACTGCTCGCCATCTGTTTTTTGTGGATAGCTTCAACTGGATGGCGCGAGGGAGTGGGCTGCCCCTTCATTTGAGGCGCGTGGTTATCTTTGTAGCGACAGGGGTTGTATCTCCAGATGCTTGTCGGGGCGTATGTAGATGTTGCGCACCAGCCATGTATGCTTCATCTCGGCGTCGTCCATCCATACGTAGGTGGTGGTGAGTGGGGCGGCTACCATCAGCCGGTTGGTGGCGGGGTCGGCAAAGGAGTAGGGGATATCGCTTACGTTCTTCAGCGCCACCTCTATCTTGCCCTTGCGCGTGCGTCCGGTCTTCTCGGCGGTCACCGATGCGCGCAGCAGCGGCTCGACATACTCCTTGCGGCCGGCGAGCGTATTGTCGGAGTAGGCCACCGAGCGGCGGGCGAAGAGCGCTTCGCGAATTGCAGCCACGCTGTTGTCGCGGGCAAAGATGAGCGTCATGGGGCGATGGGCGCGCTTCAGGTCGAAACGCCAGGCGATGGGCCAGTGGCAGTCGGTGGCGCCAATGGGCGTCAGGTTATAGTCGTAGACATAATCGATGGCGCGCGGGTAGAACTCGAAGTCGTTGAAGATTTCTACGCCATGTACGCGTCCCTTTTTGATTTGTCCGATGAGCCACTGCGAGAACTCGCTGTCCTTGTCGGGCCATCCCGGGTGGTTGGCGGTCACCCACACGCTGTCAGCCTGAGCCACTGCCAGCACACTGTCGGCCTGGTGTGCGGTCACGTCGTTGGTGCGGGGGAAGTAGCGGTTGTTGTCGGTGGTAAACAGGAGGTTGATGTGGCCCACGTCCTTGAAGTTGGCCCTCCACGCCATGCTCGTGAGCTCGGCGCCGCGTATCAGCGTGATGCCTCTGTCCTCGGCGTCCTTCACCGCCTGTAGAGGGCACTGAAAAAGTCCCCTTTTTTTATGACCAAAACGGAAAATGCTTACGATTTGTAACTTCTCTTTCTGCAAATCACCTAAAATAAGGCTAAAATAGACAGATAATAAAGGGTAAAACAGCTATTTCTCCGTCATCAACTTTCAATTTGATAGTGGGTTTTAGTTTTTCAGTGCCCTCCCTGTAGGTGGGAAATGTTGCCGTCTGGGTTCTTATTGTATCGCGGCGTGGGCTGATGGTCTGTGAGCGCTATAGCGTCCAATCCCTCCTGATAGGCTTCCCAAACTCGGAAGTAGGGAGCCACTCCACCGTCGCTCTGATGCGTGTGCAGGTGCAGGTCGGCCTTGATGGTGCGGTAACCGAGGATGTCGGGAATGTGGATGGTACCTCGCTCGTGCGGATTGAGGTATCCCTGGAACGTGCGGTACTGGATAGTGTCTGTCTGGGCTATGCCCGGCAGTGTGGCAGCCATAGCGGCAGCCAGCAAAATCATTTTTTTCATGACATGTAAAAGGTTAAATGAATTATAGGTAAATGGCGGCTCCATCAGTACATGAGCTGCCTATGCCTGTTGGTGGATTAGTGTCTATTTCTTGTCCTTGAGCAAGTCGCGGATTTCGGTAAGCAGTTTCTCTTCGGCAGAGGGCGCTGGCGGAGTGGCTGGCTTTGCCGGCTCTTCGGCCTTCTTGCGTGCCAGATGGTTGATGCCCTTGACTATCATGAATATGCACAGTGAGATGATGACAAAGTCGAAGGTGGTCTGGATGAAGTTGCCATAGTTGATGGTGGCTGGCTCGAGCTGCTCTATACCCAAGTCCATGGTGGGCAGCGTCACTTTGAGGTCGGAGAAGTTTACGCCGCCTATAAGCCAACCTATTGGAGGCATAATGATATCATCGACGAGCGAAGATACGATTTTGCCGAATGCGCCGCCGATGATAACACCGACAGCCATATCTACGGCATTTCCCTTGACGGCAAACTCCTTGAATTCGTTGATAAATTTACTCATAATGTTGCTCTTATTATTAATAATGTGTATGATAACACTTGAATTTTGCAAAGTCGAGTTGTCAGTATTGCCCTCCACGGTTCCCAGCCTTATGAAAATCTCGGGCAAGATGCTTTTTTTAATTTATTTAATACTCGTTTCGACTGCAAATATAGGAAATAATTTGTACCTTTGCGTCTGTAATAAAGAAAATTTGCATCAGAGCAATAAAATATTTACATAACCCTTTTAATTAAGTAAAAGTAAAATGACTAAAATTGGTATTAACGGATTTGGCCGTATCGGTCGTTTCGTATTCCGCGCAGCTCAGACTCGCGATGACATCCAGGTTGTAGGTATCAATGACCTCTGCCCCGTAGACTACTTGGCTTACATGCTCAAGTATGACACTATGCATGGTGCGTTCAAGGGCACAATCGAGGCTGATGTTGAGAACAGCCTTCTGATCGTAAACGGCCAGAAGATTCGCGTTACCGCTGAGCGCAACCCCGCTGACCTGAAGTGGAACGAGGTTGAGGCTGAGTACGTAGTTGAGTCAACTGGTCTCTTCCTGACTCAGGAGAAGGCTCAGGCTCACATCCAGGCTGGTGCTAAGTACGTTGTTATGTCAGCTCCTTCAAAGGACGCTACTCCAATGTTCGTATGCGGTGTAAACTTTGACAAGTACGTTAAGGGTACTCAGTTCGTATCTAACGCTTCTTGTACAACTAACTGTCTCGCTCCTATCGCTAAGGTTCTGAACGACAAGTTCGGCATCACCGATGGTCTGATGACAACTGTACACTCTACAACTGCTACACAGAAGACTGTTGACGGTCCTTCTATGAAGGATTGGCGCGGTGGTCGTGCTGCTTCTGGCAACATCATCCCCTCTTCTACAGGTGCTGCTAAGGCTGTAGGTAAGGTTATTCCTGAGCTCAACGGCAAGCTGACCGGTATGTCTATGCGTGTTCCTACTCTCGACGTATCAGTAGTTGACCTGACTGTAAACCTCGCTAAGCCCGCTACATACGCAGAGATTTGCGCTGCAATGAAGGAGGCTTCTGAGGGTGAACTGAAGGGTGTTCTGGGTTACACTGAGGACGCTGTAGTATCTTCTGACTTCCTCGGTGATACTCGTACTTCTATCTTCGACGCCAAGGCTGGTATCGCTCTTACCGATACATTCGTAAAGGTTGTATCTTGGTATGACAACGAGATCGGTTACTCTAACAAGGTGCTCGAGCTCATCGCTCACATGAAGAAGGTTAACGGTTAATCGATAATCGTAGACATAAGTACAGGCCGTCCAGCATTGCTGGACGGCTTTTTTTATACCCTTGTGCAAGCCCATGGGCATCTCGGTGGTAAAAATCAGGGCGATTTATTTTGTATTTTTATTGGTTTGCATTACCTTTGTAGCAGATAGACAGCCCTTTGGCCTTGATGAGAGGTGTAGTGTAAGCAGGGCGAAGCTGTCGCAGAAAGAAGCAAATGCAGAAGATGATTACCATATTGGGTCCTACGGCGTCGGGCAAAACCAGTCTGGCTGCCGCCCTTGCCGCGCGTATCGATGCCGAGATTATCAGTGCCGACTCGCGTCAGGTGTACCGTGGCATGACCATCGGCACGGGCAAAGACCTCGACGACTACCGTCAGGGCGACCGCCTGATACCTTACCACCTGATAGATATTTGTGAACCCGGTACCAAGTATAACCTCTTCCAGTATCAGCAGGACTTCCACCTTATTTATAATAATATAGTGGCGCGCGGGGTGCGTCCCATTCTCTGCGGAGGTACGGGTCTCTATATCGAGAGTGTGCTCAAGGGTTACGCCCTGTCGCCCGTGCCACAAAACCAGACATTGCGTGATAAACTGGCAGACAAGTCGCTCGCCGAACTCACCGAAATGCTTGAAGACTTGAAGCGCCGCAACCATTCGGTGATGCACAACCGGACCGATGTGGACACCGCGCAGCGCGCCATACGCGCCATAGAGATAGAGACCTATAATCTCGAGCACCCCACAGACAACCGCACGCTGCCACCCATAGACTCGGTCATCATCGGAGTGGACATCAATCGCGAGGAGCGTCGACGCAAGATAACGCAGCGCCTCAAGCAGCGCCTCGAAGAGGGTATGGTCGACGAGATACGCCAGTTGCTTGACCGTGGCATTGCCCCCGAGAATCTTATCTACTATGGTCTGGAATACAAGTTTGTCACTGAGTATGTCATCGGCAAAACCAGTTACGAGGAGATGTTCCGCCAGCTGGAGATAGCCATCCACCAGTTTGCCAAGCGGCAGATGACATGGTTCAGAGGTATGGAGCGCCGCGGCTTTACCATCCACTGGATAGATGCCCTTGACCCCATGGACAGCAAGGTGGCACAGATTATGGACATAGCACATATACAGCCCTAATATATAATAATGTAGAGAAATGGCAGTCAACGAAAACAAATGGGGAGTCATCTATTGCCCCAAACACACTTTCCGCAACAAGTCGCGATGGGATGTCATCGAGCGTGTGTTGCGTGCCCATCGCATAGACTATGACTACGTGCACAGCGAGAGTGCAGATAGCGTGGACAGATTGGTCAAGATGATGGTCAACAACGGTTACCGCACTATCATCATCGCCGGTGGCGACTCTGCTCTCAACGATGCCGTCAACAGCCTGATGCAGTTTGACGCCGAGGTGCGCCAGCGCATCTCTCTCGGTGTTATCCCCAATGGTACGATGAATGACTTTGCCCATTACTGGGGTTTCCGTGAGGGCGAGGTCGAGCAGACTGTCGACTGGCTCTGTCAGCGCCGTGTGCGCCGGATTGACGTTGGTCGCATCAATTATCGCAACCGACATGGCGAGGCTTGCCACCGCTACTTCCTCAACTGCGTCAACGTGGGACTTATTGCCGCCATCATGAATATGCGCAGCCAGACGCGCCAACTCTTGGGTTCGCGCACCCTGTCGTTTATCTTCTCCTTTATCCTCATGATATTCCAGCGTCTGGAGTATAAGATGCGTCTGCGTATCAATGATGACAAGATAGAGCGCAAGGTGATGACGGTGTGTGTGGGCAATGCCCTCGGCTACGGACAGACTCCTAACGCCGTGCCCTACAACGGTCTGCTCGATGTGTCGGTGGTCTATCATCCCGAGATTACCCAACTCTTTGAGGGATGGTATCTCTTCTTGCGCGGCAAGTTCCTCAACTCACGCAGCGTTCATCCCTACCGCACGCGCGAGGTAACTTTCGACGAGATATCCCAGTCGCTGGTTAGCGTCGATGGCCGTCTGATGAACAGTCCCATGGCTCCCCTCAAGGTTAGGGTAGAGCAGGAGGTCATCAACTTCCTCATCCCCGAGTAGGCGATAACTCCCACACTCAGAATAACGCAAAGGCATGCCCTATATATAATAGGTGGCATGCCTTTGTTGGTATATGTCATCGGCAGAAATGACATCAACTCTCGGGCGGTTATCTATAATACTGCTGAATTTAGTGTTTTTTCGCAAATAGTTTATGAAAAATTTGCTTATCTGCATGGAATGTAGTATTTTTGAATGAGCATAAGCGAGCGCTCGTCGCTTGCTTCTAAAAACGAACAACTATTAATTAAATCTTGACATAAGTTTATGAGTTATCTTAAGTTTGAGAAAACTCTTATGACTAACCTCGAAGAGTCGTTGCCAAAGGAGTTGCTACGCACCAACCGCTCGGGAGCCTACTCGTGTTCCACCGTGGTAGAGTGTAACACTCGCAAGTATCATGGACTGCTTGTCGTGCCCGTTCCCGAGCTCGACGACGAGAACCATGTACTGCTTTCGTCGCTCGACGTGACAGTGATACAGCATGGAGCCGAGTTCAACCTGGGCCTCCATAAGTATCAGGGCAACAACTTCAGTCCCAAGGGTCATAAGTATATTCGTGAGTTTGATTGTGACAAAGTACCCACCACGCTGTATCGCGTCGGTGGCGTAATCCTTAAGCGTGAAGTGGTGTTCCAGCATTATGAGGACCGCATCCTTATCCGCTACACGCTGGTAGATGCCCACTCTGCCACCACGCTGCGTTTCCGTCCGTTCCTGGCTTTCCGCAGTGTGCGCCAGTTTACCCATGAGAATTCGGTGGCTTCGCGCGAGTATTTTCAGGTAGACAATGGCATCAAGACCTGTATGTATGCCGGCTACCCCGACCTCTATATGCAGTTCTCCAAGAAGAACGAGTTCCACTTCGTTCCCGACTGGTATCGCGGAGTCGAGTATCCCAAGGAGCAGGAGCGTGGCTACGCTTCCAATGAGGATCTCTACGTGCCCGGATATTTCGAGATGAACATCAAGAAGGGCGAGAGCATCGTCTTTGCCGCTTCCACATCGCAGAGCAAGACCTCCGGTCTGAAGCGGTTGTTCGATGCCGAAGTCGAAGAGCGCACCCCGCGCGACAACTTCTTCCACTGTCTCGTCAATGCCGCCCACCAGTTCCATATCCATGAGAAGAACGACGACCGATATATCCTTGCCGGCTATCCTTGGTTCAAGAGCCGCGCCCGCGATACGTTCATAGCACTGCCCGGTCTCACTCTCTCCATCGAGGAAGACGAGTACTTCGACCTGGTGATGAAGACTGCCGAGGTGGCGCTGCGCGAGTTTATGGAAGGCATGCCCATCACCAAGCATATCTATGAGATTGAGCAGCCCGATGTGCCCCTCTGGGCTATCTGGGCCATCCAGCAGTACGCCAAGGAGTGTGGCCGCGAGAAGTGTGCCAAGAAGTATGGCGCCCTTGTCATCGATATCCTCAAGTATATCGAGAGCGACGGCCATCCTAACCTCAAGCTCCACGACAACGGCTTGCTCTATGCGCAGAGTTCGCATGGCGAGGCCATCACCTGGATGAACTCCGTGGCCAACGGCCGTCTCGTTGTTCCCCGTACAGGCTACATCGTCGAGTTCAATGCCCTGTGGTACAATGCGCTGCTCTTCGGTGCCTCTCTTCTCGATGAGGGCAATGCTGTGCGCGAACACCTCCAGGCTGTTGCAGCCAATGCCAAGCAGGCATTCCTCGATACATTCCTCAATGAGTATGGCTATCTCTACGACTATGTCGATGGCTATATGGTCGATTGGAGTGTGCGTCCTAACATGATTTTCCCTGTAGCTTTTGACTATTCGCCCCTCAATCAGGAGCAGAAGAAGAGCGTACTTGACATCTGTACCCGTGAGCTGCTCACGCCCAAGGGTCTGCGTACGCTTTCGCCCAAGAGTGGTGGCTACAACCCCATGTATGTAGGTCCTCAGTCACAGCGCGACTATGCTTACCACCAGGGTACGGCATGGCCTTGGCTCGGCGGCTTCTATATGGAGGCTTGTCTGCGCCTCTACAGGCGCACCCGTCTGAGCTTCATCGAGCGCCAGATGGTGGGCTACGAAGACGAAATGTCCAACCATTGCATCGGAACTATCCCCGAGCTCTTCGATGGCAACCCGCCATTCCAGGGCAGAGGCGCTATCTCGTTTGCCATGAACGTGGCAGAGATTCTCAGGGCAATGGAGTTGCTGGAAAAGTATTCATATAAATAATAGGAGGACCGCAAATGAAAGTTTTAATGTTTGGTTGGGAGTATCCTCCTCATGTATATGGTGGACTGGCTACCGCCAACTATGGTATATCTCAAGGTCTGCACGCCCAGGGTGATATAGAGACGATACTCTGTCTGCCCAAACCATGGGGCGATGAAGACCGCAGCGCCGCCAATATCGTGGCGATGAACTGTGTGCCTATCGCCTGGCGCGATGTCGATTACGACTATGTGAAGAATAAGGTGGGTAACATTATGGACCCCGACCTCTACTTCCGCCTGCGCGACCACATCTATTCTGATTTCAATTATATGCACGTCAATGACCTTGGTGCGATGGAGTTTGCCGGTGGATACCCCTCCAATCTCCATCAGGAAATCAATAACTATTCGATTATCGCCGGAGTCGTTGCCCGCACGTTCGATTACGATATCATCCATGCCCACGACTGGCTTACCTATCCCGCCGGCATCCATGCCAAGAAGGTTTCGGGCAAGCCCCTGTGCATCCATGTCCATGCCACCGACTTCGACCGTAGCCGTGGCAAGGTCAACCCTACAGTCTTCTCGATAGAGAAAGACGGTATGGACAACGCCGACTGCATCATGTGCGTATCTGAGCTCACCCGCCAGACCGTCATCAACCAGTATCATCAGGACCCCCGCAAGTGCTTCACCGTGCACAACGCTGTGTATCCCCTGCGTCAGGAGCTGGCCGATATTCCTCGTCCCGACCACACCGGAAAGGAGAAGGTAGTGACATTCCTTGGCCGAATCACCATGCAGAAGGGACCTGAGTATTTCGTTGAAGCCGCCAACCTCGTGCTCCACCGCACCCGCAACGTGCGTTTCTGCATGGCTGGTTCGGGCGATATGATGGACCAGATGATTTACCTCGCTGCCGAGCGCGGCATTGCCGACCGTTTCCACTTCCCAGGCTTCATGCGCGGCAAGCAGGTCTATGAGTGTCTCAAGGACTCTGATGTCTACGTGATGCCTTCAGTGAGCGAGCCTTTCGGTATCTCTCCGCTCGAGGCGATGCAGTGTGGCACTCCTTCTATCATCAGTAAGCAGAGCGGTTGTGCCGAGATACTCAACAACTGTATCAAGGTAGACTACTGGGACATCCACGCCATGGCCGACGCCATCTACTCCATCTGCCACAACGAGAGCCTCTTCCATTATCTGCAGACCGAAGGCAAGAACGAGGTCGACCAGATTACTTGGGAGAAGGTAGGCGCATGGATACGAGAACTATATGAGCGCACGCTCAATGGCAATAACTAACAACTAACAAACAACGATTATGAAGACAATTTGTTTATATTTCGAAATACATCAGATTACACATCTTAAGAGATACCGCTTCTTTGATATCGGTACCGACCATTATTACTATGATGACTACGAGAACGAGCGCGATATCACCGATATCGCCGAGCGTAGCTACATGCCCGCCCTCAATGCCCTTGGCGAAATGATTAAGGAGCATGGCAAGGCCTTCAAGGTAGCCTTCTCGCTCTCGGGCGTAGGTATCGAGCAGCTGGAGATGCACGCACCCCAGGTGCTTGCCAAGCTGCAGGAACTCAATGACACCGGCTGCGTGGAGTTCCTCGCTGAGCCTTATTCTCATGGCCTCTCATCATTGGCCAATGAGGAGAGCTTCATCACCGATGTCAAGAAACAGGTGGAGAAAATCAAGGAGTACTTCAACCAGTCTCCCAAGGTGCTGCGCAATTCCGGCCTCATCTATAGCGATGACATCGGTATGCAGGCAGCCAACATGGGCTTCAAGGGCATGCTCACCGAGGGTGCCAAGCATGTGTTGGGATGGAAGTCTCCCCATTACATCTACCACTGTGCCCTCAACCCCAAGCTCAAGTTGCTCTTGCGCGACGTCAACCTTAGCGACGACATCTCTCTGCGTTTCAACAACAGCGACTGGGAGGGTTACCCGCTCTTCGCCGACAACTATATCCGCAAGATAGCCGAGTGTCCCGAGGAAGAGCAGTTCTATGGCATCTTCATGAACCTCTCTGCCATCGGCGTGGCCCAGCCTCTGTCGAGCAACATCCTCGAGTTCTTCAAGGCATTGCCCGCCTGCGCCAAGGCACAGGGCATCACCTTCTCCACTCCTTCAGAGGTGTGCGCCAAGATGAAGTCTGTGGGTCAGCTCGATGTTCCTGATACTCTCTCTTGGATGGACGAGGAGCGCGATGTGTCTTGCTGGCTGGGTAACCCCATGCAGCGCGAGGCTTTCAACAAGCTCTACAGCGTAGCCGACCGCGTGCGCATCGCCAACGACCCACGTATCAACCAGGACTGGGACTATCTGCAGGCTACCAATAACTTCTACTTCATCTCCACCAAACCTTCGGGAGTGGCAGTGGATAGAGGTATCTATGCCAGCGCCTTCGATGCGTTCACCAACTATATGAACATCCTCGGTGACTTCATCAACCGTGTCAACAACCTTTATCCTGAGGACATCGACAATGAGGAACTCGAGTCGCTGCTTACCACTATTCGCAACCAGGGCGACGAGATAGAGCTCAAGGATAAAGAGATAGTACGTCTGCAGGCAAAGATTGAAAAGATTGAGGCTGCCAGCGAGAAGCTGCGTGAGCAGGTTGAGGCCAATACCGCCAAGAAGGCTGCTCCCAAGGCCAAAGCTGCTGCCAAACCTAAGGCTGCCGCCAAGCCCAAGGCTGTGAAGACCAAGGAAGAGAAGCCTAAGGCAGAAAAATAAACCAAGCCCAGACCCTCGACCGCAGATAGCGGTAATCGAGGGCCAGCGGGTACCCTCATAAGTTAAGTGTGACGCACCTTGTGCGTCTGCCACAGAGCGCTAACCATCGTTACCTCTATGCCAGACACATCAGGGTGCGTTTTTTGTATACCCCTTGCCACGCCTTGTTTCTTCGCTAATGCCGCGGGAGACTTGGTGGAGAAACCTGCCAGTAAAAAGGCAGGAACAGCCATCAATAGGGTAGAGGCAGTGTAAAGCAGTATGGTAAAGGGTTGGAGTACTGTGAAGCCAACCAGTAAGCGGACGATATTGATGTAAAACAAACCAGTAAAAGCCAAGTCTTGTCATTTTCATGTTATCGGCAGAGATTGTGATAACTGCGTTTGTCCTTGATTTATACCATCTTTAGTCATGCCCTGATGCACTATGCTGGTTCGTATCGTATGTTACGAGCGTACGTGCCTTATGTTACGAGCGCTCGTAACAATTGATACGAGTGTTCGTGCCTTTTGATACGTGCCAGCAGAGTTGCTGGCGGGTGTACTACAGATAGTCGCGCAAGTCGTATAGATGGTTTGCGACTAAATATCAAATAATTTGAAAGATTTCTGTTAAAACATTTGGGGAAGTCAAATATATATCCTATTTTTGCCATTATTATTTTGATTTCAACCATTTATTTTGAAATCACCCTGAGGTTGGTCGCATCCTGCACCAACCTCTTTTGCAATATCTGGGAAGCAAATCAGCACTTTTCTTACTTAAAATTTGTCATTTATAAAGAAAAATACTATCTTTGCAGCAATTATTAACAGTATTTACACAATAAATCGCAAGCCTATCGCCTACATTTACTCCAATAGTAAAGAAAGAAATAATGGATGTATATAGCAAGATGACCGATGAAGAGTTGGCCATAGCATACATAAAAGGTGATAATAATGCCTTCGATTTATTGCTCTCACGCAATCAGCAGAGGCTTTATTCCTACATATTGTTCGTTGTCCACGACAGCGAGATGGCAGAAGATGTGTTTCAAGACACGTTTGTCAAAGTCATTATGCGTCTCCAGTCGGGCCAGTATACCTCTTGCGGCAAGTTCTCCGCATGGATTATGCGCATAGCCCACAATGTCATCATGGACTATTATCGCGACCAGCGCATAGAGAGTGTGGTGAGCACGGTCGACAATGAGGACCTTTCTCAGATTGACGGGCGCCATGTGATAGTGCCCAATGTGGAGAGCCGCTATGTCAACGAGCAGGTGTATAGCGACGTTCGGCGCATGATGAACCTCCTGCCGCCGTCGCAGCGTGAGGTTATCTTCATGCGGTTCTTTCAGGAAATGTCGTTCAAGGAAATCGCCGAGGCCACCAGCGTAAGCATCAATACCGCTCTTGGTCGTATGCGTTACGCCGTGCTCAACCTGCGGCGCATGGCCAAGTCCAACGGCATCACTCTACAGTTGGACTGACCGTCCTGCGGGCGTTTAGTCTCTTGACTTCAGACTCAGTATGGTAGCCTCGGGGTCTTCTGCACCGAAGACATAGCTGCCACTTACCAATACATCGGCACCGGCTGCGACGAGCATCGGTGCCGTTTTTCCGTTTACGCCACCGTCTACCTCTATCAGCGGTCTGTGTTCCAGCCGGTCTATCATCTGTCTCAGTCTCCTTACCTTGTCGGTCGAGCTGGTGATAAACGACTGGCCCGAGAAGCCCGGGTTGACGCTCATAATCAGCACCAGATCTACATCGGCGAGCACCTCCTCGACCATAGCCAGCGGCGTGGCGGGGTTGAGAGCCACTCCGGCTTTCATGCCGGCGCTGTGTATCTCCTGGATGGTGCGGTGCAGATGGGTGCAGGCCTCGGCGTGTACGGTCATCAGCGCTCCGCCGGCATCGGCGACCTGGCGTATATAGTTCTCGGGATGCACAGTCATCATGTGTACATCCAGCGGCTTCTGGCATACCGTGTGTACTGCCTTGATGACGGGCAGTCCAAACGAGATGTTGGGCACAAACACGCCGTCCATCACATCCATGTGCAGCCAGTCGGCTGCGCTGCGGTTTATCATCTCCGAGTCTTCGCCCAACCGTGTAAAGTCGGCCGACAGCAATGAGGGTGATATCAGTATCTCTTTGTTCATCTTATTCTATCATCAAGGTTTAATCAGTTCATACAAACATTATACTTCCCATCTTTCATGTGGGCGCGCTGGCAGAGCCGGGCTATCTGTCTGATAAGTTGCAAAGTTTTTTCCGAGGGCTTCACCTCGTTAGGAGTAAAATAGTTCATAGGCATTTCTAATAGTCTTTATATTTGTATAACGCATCTTTTCGGTCTTTATTACATCCGCGTGACATTTTCTTTTGCTCAAAACTGCCACCTGTAGGGTCACGGTCGGTCTGGAGATGACCGCCACCGATACAGTCACGCGCGCGTATATTATAATAGGTATAAGAGATCGGCTGAGGGCCTCAGTAATAAAATTGCGGTAAATCACAAATTTTTCTTTCAAAAAGTTTGCAGGCTCGTAGATTATCGTTATATTTGCAGCGTAAACAGTAAAGACAATGAAGAATATGGTATCTATAGCATGGTGGTGGCGTAACTCAAGATTGATAAAGTCGTGAGTCGCTCAGCCGTATAGATATCCCGTAGATATAAGATAAAGGCCTGCCGTAACTTACGACAGGCCTTTTTTCGTAACCCCGACATTTTGAACCAACACTATAAAAGACAAGATTATGGAGATGAAAGATTATTTGACGCGTGTGCTCCGCCAGGAACGGCTCAGCCGCGAAGAGACCAAGGACATCCTGACAGGCATCACCCGCGACGCCTATCCCGCCGAGCAGATTACGGCCCTCCTTACCGCCATTCAGATGCGCGGAGTGACCGTCGACGAGCTGTTGGGCTTCCGCGACGGCATATTGGAGACCGGCGTGCAAGCCCCGTTGGACTGCGACCGCTATATCGACGTGGTGGGCACTGGCGGCGACCGCAAGAATACGTTCAACATCTCTACCACGGCGTGCTTCGTCATCGCCGGCGCCGGCTACAAGGTTGCCAAGCATGGCAATTATGCCGCCACCAGTGTGAGCGGAGCCTCCAACGTGATAGCCCTTCACGGTGTGCGCTTTACCAGCGACCTCGACACCCTCAACCGTTCGCTCCACGAGGCAGGCATCGTCTATCTCCATGCCCAGCTCTTCGCCAAGGCCATGAAGCACGTGGCCCCCATCCGCAAGGCGCTGCAGTTTCCCACCGTCTTCAACCTGTTGGGGCCGCTGGTCAACCCCTCTCACCCCAAGGCCCAACTGCTGGGCGTAGCCAACCTCGACCAGATGCGCCTCTACGCCCAGGTCTATCAGCGCTTGGGCATCGACTATGGCATCATCAACAGCATCGATGGCTACGACGAAATCTCGCTCACCGGCGACTTCAAGGTGTCGACCAACCAGTATGAGCGTGTCTTTTCGCCTGCCGACCTGGGCATGCAGGTGGCTCTGCCCGATGAGCTTCAGGCCGGAGCCACCGAGGAAGAGGCTGCCGCCATCTTCGACAGCGTGCTCAACAATACCTGTCTGCCCGCCCAGAAGAATATCGTGGTCGCCAATGCCGCCTTCGGCATCCAGGTCATGGAGCGCGGTCTGAAGTCTATCGACGAGTGTATTGACATTGCCCGTGAGAGTATCGACAGCGGTGCTGCCCTCAATGCCTTCCGTCGTTTTGTAACCATCAATTCATAGCTGACATGAGAGATATACTGGAAGAGATAGTCGCCAACAAGCGCGAGGAGATAGCGCAGTTCCACCAGTTGCTGCCCATCACCACGCTGGCCACGCTGACCGAGAAGATGCTCCACATCGCCGTGCCCTCGATGCGTCGGGCGCTCATGGAGTCGACTACCGGCATCATCGCCGAGTTCAAGCGCCGTTCGCCCTCGCGTGGCTGGTTACACCGCGACGCCCGTGTGAGCGAGGTGGTGCCTGCTTATGAGCAGGGTGGTGCTTCGGCTGTCAGCATCCTTACCGACCGTAACTACTTTGGCGGCTACGACGAGCACATCCAGCAGGCGCGCTTCATGGGCGTCAGCCTCCCCATACTCTACAAGAACTTCGTGGTCGACGAGTACCAGCTCTTCCAAGCCCGCTATTGTGGCGCGTCGGCTGTGCTGCTCATCGCCTCGGTGCTGACCATCGACGAGTGCCGCCGCCTGATGTCGCTTGCCCACCAGCTGGGATTGGAGGTGCTGCTCGAGATGCACAGCGAGAGCGAACTCGACTATGCTGCCCTCGAGCCAGACATGTATGGCATCAACAACCGCCACCTCGGCACCTTCACCACCGATGTCGACACCAGCTTCCATCTGGCTGAGCGTCTGCCCCATGATGCCTGCAAGGTGAGTGAGAGCGGCATCTCTTCGGCCGATGTCATTGCGCGTCTGCGCGAGTCGGGCTACCGCGGCTTCCTCATCGGCGAGACCTTTATGCGCGAACCCAGTCCTGGCGACGCCCTTGCCCGTATGGTCGGCCAATTGAACAACCTCAGCAACAACAACCATTAAAACTATACAGACTATGATTATCAAAGTATGCGGCATGACCGATGCCGAGAATATCACAGCCGTCGAGCACTTGGACGCCGACATGATAGGCATGGTGTTCTATCCCCAGTCTCCACGCTACGTGCAGATGGTGCGCTCTCGCGCCGGAAGCATGCCCGACTACAGCCGTGAGCGGATCGACGAGCTGCAACGCCACCTTGACGATGGCGCGGCTCCGGCGCAGAAGCCTGCCCACGTGCCCCGTGTGGGTGTCTTCGTCGACGATATGCCCCAGAACATCGTGACCCGTGTCTACAACTATGGCCTCGACTATGTGCAGTTGCATGGCGACGAGTCGCGCATCACCTGTGACAATCTGCGGCGCACCATCGACCCCGACATCCGTCCGGGACTGCGCATCATCAAGGCCATCCCCGTGGCCGACGCCCATGACATAGACCGCTGGCGCGAGTATGACGGCGCGGTTGACATGCTGCTCTTCGACACGCGCAGCGACAGCGTCGGAGGCAGCGGCAACCGCTTCGACTGGACGCTGCTCGACCGCTACGACGGCGACATCCCCTTCCTGCTCGGTGGCGGTATCGGGCCCGACGATGTAGACAGGGTACGCGCCTTCCACCATCCCCAGTTTGCCGGCATCGACCTCAACAGCAGGTTTGAAACCCAGCCCGGCATCAAGGACATCCACTTACTCCGCAATTTTATCAACGCTATACGAAATGAATAAGATAAACAGATTGTTTCAGGATAACACAGACCGTAAACTCCACTCGCTCTACTTCTGCGCGGGTGCCCCTACGGTCGACATGGTGCCCCAGGTGCTGCTCACGCTGCAGCGCCGTGGCATCGATATGGTCGAGGTGGGCATCCCCTTCAGCGACCCACTTGCCGACGGTCCCGTCATTCAGGCGGCAGGCTCCGTGGCTCTGCGCAATGGCATTACGCTCGACAAGATATTCAGCCAGATTGACAGCATCAAGGACCAGGTTCGCATCCCCTTGGTACTGATGGGCTATCTCAACGTGGTGATGCACTATGGATATGAAGCCTTCTTCCAGCGCTGCGTGGCTACGGGCGTGTCGGGGTGCATAATTCCCGACCTGCCGTTCGATGATTATCTCACCGTGGTCAAACCCATCGCCGACCGTTACGATGTGCGCGTCATCATGATGATTACGCCCGAGACATCGGCCGAGCGCATACGCCTCATCGACCGCCACACCGACGGGTTCATCTATATGGTATCGAGCGCAGGCATCACCGGCGCCCAGCAGAGTTTCGGCGACGCCAAGGTCGACTACTTCCGCCGCATAGACGCCATGCAACTGCGCAACCCGCGCATGATAGGATTTGGAATATCCAACCGGCAGACGCTGGAGAGTGCCCAAGCCTACGCCGCCGGAACCATTATCGGCAGCAAGTTTGTCACTCTGCTCAACGAGACACGCGATGCCGACAAGGCCATAGACAAACTTAATGAAGCATTAGCCCAATGAAATACACAGTAGACAAAAACGGATTTTTCGGTCGTTACGGCGGAGCCTATGTCCCCGAAATATTATACAAGTGTGTGCACGACCTGCAGGATGCTTATCTCGACATCCTCGACAGCGATGAATTCAAGCGCGAGTACCATCAACTGCTGCGCGACTATGTGGGGCGTCCTTCTCCCCTCTATTATGCCGACCGTATGAGTCGCCGCTATGGTTGCCGCCTTTATCTCAAGCGCGAAGACCTCAATCATACCGGAGCCCACAAAATCAACAACACCATTGGTCAGATACTCCTTGCCCGCCACATGGGCAAGACGCGTATCATCGCCGAAACCGGTGCCGGCCAGCATGGCGTCGCCACAGCCACGGTGTGTGCGCTGATGGGTATGCAGTGCGAAATCTTCATGGGCAAGACCGATGTGGAGCGCCAACATACCAATGTGGAGCGTATGCGTATGCTCGGTGCCACGGTGCATCCCGTCACCACTGGCAACATGACCCTCAGTGACGCCTGCAGCGAGGCCATCCGCGACTGGTGCAGCCATCCGCGTGATACCTATTACCTCGTCGGGTCGACAATGGGACCACATCCTTATCCCGATATCGTCGCCAAGATGCAGAGCGTCATCTCCGAAGAAATCAAGTGGCAGCTCCAGGAGAAGACGGGGCGTGACTATCCCGACTTCCTCATTGCCTGTGTGGGTGGAGGCAGCAACGCCGCCGGCACCATCTATCACTACATCGACGACGAGCGTGTGAGCATTGTCCTCGCCGAAGCCGGTGGTCATGGGGTAGACACCGATTACACCGCCGCCACCATCCAGGCTGGTACCGAGGGTATCATCCACGGTGCCCGTACGCTCGTGATGCAGACCGACGACGGCCAGATTAAGGAGGCGTTCACCATCAGCGCCGGACTCGACTATCCTGGCATCGGACCCATGCACGCTGACCTTGCCGAGCGTGGCCGCGAACAGGTGATAGCCATCAACGACGACGAAGCCATCCGTGCCGGCTACGAACTTACCCGTACCGAGGGCATCATCCCTGCCATTGAGAGCGCCCATGCCGTGGCCGCGCTCAGTCATCTCCGCTTCCGTCCTGAGGATGTGGTCGTTCTCACCGTCTCGGGTCGTGGCGACAAAGATGTAGAAACATATCTCGCCCATAAGGATATGGCAGGCGAGTACGGTGATTTCTAACCCATTATCCGAACAGTCATTATGAGTCATACTTATAAATACCAGACCGTGTCGAGCACCATTCTTGCCGACCTCTATACTCCCGTGGGTGTTTACCTGAGTCTGCGCGGACTCTATCCACAGTCTGTACTCATGGAGAGCAGCGATTACCACAGCCACGATACAGCCCGCTCGTTTATAGCCATCCATCCCATGGCGTCGTTTGCAGTGTCCCATGGCGTCGCCATCACCTCCTTGCCCGACGGCACCGTTCTCCGCCAGCCCCTCGACCTCGACCGCAAGGGCGTAGCCAAAGAGCAGGTGGCCCAGGCGCTGGGTGATTTCCTCGCAGCCTTCCATGTCGAAGGCGAGGGTAGGGAGTATTGCGGCGTCTATGGCTTCACCTCTTTCAATGCCGTGCGCTACTTTGAGAATATCGATGTGGTCGACGACACGCAGCCCGCCAACGACGCCCCCGATATGCTCTATGTCATGTATCGCGACCTGATAGTCTTTGACCATTATTCCAACCGCATCCGACTGGTTACCCTCGTGCGCGAAGGCGACTCTGTGGCTGCTGGTGGTAAGGTGCTCACCGACATAGAGCAGCAGTTGCGCCGTCCTGGCCAGTGCTACGATTTCCACACCGAAGGCCCCGTCTTCAGCACCCTCACTGACGAAGCCCATCGTGCCAATATCCGTCGCTGTGTAGCCCACTGTCTGCGTGGCGATGTCTTCCAGATTGTGGTCTCTCGTCGTTTCTGCCAGCGTTATAGCGGCGACGACTTCCGCCTTTACCGTGCACTGCGCAGCATCAATCCCTCGCCCTATCTCTTCTATTTCGACTTCGGCGGTTACCGCATCTTCGGTTCCAGTCCTGAGACCCACTGCCGCATTGATGGCGACCGCGCCTATATCGACCCCATTGCCGGCACCACCCGTCGTACCGGTGACCCTGCAGAGGACCGTCGGCATGCCGAGTTCTTGCGTAACGATGCCAAGGAGAATGCCGAGCACGTGATGCTGGTCGACCTGGCGCGCAACGACCTCAGCCGCAACTGTCAGGATGTCAAGGTCGATTTCTTCAAGGATATGCAGTTCTACAGCCACGTCATCCACCTGGTGAGCCGGGTCAGCGGCAGACTTCTGCAGCCCCACTCCCCGGGTGCCAAGATACGTGCCTTCTTCGACACCTTCCCTGCCGGCACGCTGTCGGGGGCTCCCAAGGTGAGGGCGATGCAGATTATCAGCGAGCTCGAGCCCCACAATCGTGGCGCCTATGGTGGCTGCATCGGCTTCATCGGTCTCGACGGCGATCTCAATCAAGCCATCGTCATCCGCACCTTCGTCAGTCGCAATGGAGAGCTCTGGTTCCAGGCTGGCAGTGGCGTCGTGGCAAAGAGCAATGTTGAATACGAACTCCAGGAATGTAATAACAAACTCGGTGCGCTCACGCGTGCCATCAAAGAGGCTGAATCATGATGAAACAGACAGACAATAGCCACACCCCGCAGGTGTCGGTGGCTGTGATAGACAATTACGACTCCTTCACCTATAATCTCGTTCACCTCGTGCGCAGTCTTGGCGCACAGGTCACCGTCTTCCGCAACGACCAGTTTGACTTGCCCGACCTTGCCGACTATGACAAGCTCTTGCTTTCGCCCGGTCCAGGCATCCCGTCAGAGGCTGGGCTGCTGCTCGATGTCATCCGCACCTACGCCGCCACCAAACCTATCCTCGGCGTGTGCCTTGGCCATCAGGCCATCGGCGAGGTCTTTGGCGCCCGGCTTACCAATCTTGCCGAGGTCTTCCACGGCGTGGCGACCGAGGGTACCAATCTGCAGCGCGACTACATCTTCCGCGACCTTCCTCCACGCATTACCATAGGCCGTTACCACTCTTGGGTGGTCGAGAGGTCGTCTCTGCCAGCCTGTCTGGAGGTCACTGCCGAGAGCGATGAGGGCTTTGTCATGGCACTACGCCATCGCGACTACGACGTCCATGGCATCCAGTTCCATCCAGAGAGTGTGCTCACGCCCCAGGGCGCCACTATTGTCAGCAACTGGCTGAAAGGCTAAGCCCGTGACAGTCATCCGACCGATGGCGACCCCTTCGGCATAACAGAAAATCCGCATAGTGAGTCTATGCGGATTTTCTGTTATCTTGGGGATGCTGTTTACAACTTCACCTTGCGCTTGGCGCCCTTGCTCTCGTTGCCTACGCGGTCGAGGGCAGTCACCACATATTTATATTTCTTTGTACCGCCGTCGTAGGGCAGCCGGTAGTAGTTGTCATAGGTTATCTTTACGATTTTGGAAGCGTCTGCCAGGTTTACTTTCTCGCCCTTGGCGAAGCGATAAATGACATAGCGGCGCGCCTCGTCGCCCCATTTCTTCGCTTTGGGAGCCGACCAGTAGAGCATCAGTCCGTCTTCTGTCCACGCGTCACCCATCTTGGCTGGCTTCTTGGGTGCCTTGCTGTCCAGAAAAGGCATGTATGGAGGCAGAGCCTTTGACTTCCAGTATACGTTGCGCAGCATGGTGCCGTAGCTACCCATGTCTTCGGCAGCCACCTTGGCATACCAGAGCACGGTGCCGCTCACGTTGCGCAACTGGCGGTGCAGACTGAACTTGGCAGCCATCTGATGGGTGTTGGGGTTGGCAGGGTCGCTGTTCTGCACGGTGTTCTCGATGCTCTCGCCGATGTAGAGCGGACGGTTGGCCATGTGTTTAGCCCACCATTTGATGAGCTTTTCATAGTCTGCCAATGGATGACCGATGTGCCAATAGAGCTGTGGCACGCAGTAGTCTATCCATCCGTTGTTGACCCACAGCAGCACGTCGGCATAGAGTTGGTCGTAGTTCTGCAGTCCATTGGTGTCGCTACCTATAGGCGAACTCTTCTTGTTGCGGTAGATACCAAAGGGCGACACGCCAAACTTGACCCAAGGCTTGAGCTTGTGCACGTGCTCGCCCATCTCCTTGACAAAGAGATTGACATTGTAGCGGCGCCAGTCGCCACGGTCGGCTATACCATTATTATATAAGGCATACTCACGGTCATCAGGGATGGGGCGTCCGCCTTCGGGGTAGGGGTAGAAGTAGTCGTCGATGTGTATGCCGTCGATGTCATAGCGGCTCACGATGTCGTCGACCACCGAGAGGATATAGTCGCGGTTCTCCTTGAGTCCCGGGTTGAGCACATAGAGACCGCCATACTCGAAGGCGCGCTCAGGGTGAGTCTTGAGGATGTGGTTGTCGGCCAGACGGGTAGGGCTCTTCATACGGGCGCGATAGGGGTTTATCCACGCATGAAACTCCATTCCGCGGCGGTGACACTGCTGTATCATCCATGCCATTGGGTCCCAGTAGGGAGATGGTGCCTTGCCCTGCACTCCGGTGAGGTAACGGCTCCACGGCTCAATCTTGCTCTCGTAGAGGGCGTCACATTCGCCGCGCACCTGGAAGATGATGGCGTTGGCGCCATCCTTTTCCAACTCGTCGAGCTGATGGGTGAGCATCTGCTGTATTTCTGCTGTCGATTTACCCAGATACATGCCGTTGACAAACTGCATCCAAGCGCCTCTGAACTCACGTTTGCCCCCGTCGGCATACATGCTGGTAGGAGCGAGCAGCCATAGGGCTGCCACCATTACAATCAGTAGTTTTTTCATTATTTGGTTTTGTTCCTCTGTTTTCTACTACAAAAATACGATGATTGTCGAGGATATCAAAATAATCGACGAACAAATTGTAAAAAAGCCTTTATCTTCCTTCACTTTTCCCTCTTCAGCACCATGCTGTGGCGCTATGGGCGTTTCGATTGCGTCTCTGTAGGGCAAAAACGACCAATCCGCCATGACAGAGACAGATGCCTTTGTCGTAGCGGATTGGCTGGTTGTCGTGACCGACAGCTTAGAAGCGGTAGCTCAGCGTTGCCATCACCTGGTTGCGGTCGTGGCTCACCTTGGTGGCTCTTACGATGCAGTTGTTGTCGGGGTTGGTGTCACCGTAGTAGCTCATGAAGGGGTAGAAGTCACCATTGGTATGGCTGTACTGGTAAGCCAGGTCGAGGTTGATGTTCTTGCTGGCTTGGAAACCCAGACCCAGAGTGAAGCGGTTGGTGGCTTTCCAGTTGGTGTAGTCGGTAGAGGTAGCGTAGCCCGAACCGGGAGACTCGAGCGAACCGTCGCGGAAGCCGTTCTCGTCGAAGACGGCAGAAACCCAGTTGTAGCCTGCGCGCAGAGCCAGGGTAGGCAGTGGCTTGAACTCGGCACCCAACTTGAGGGTATGCACACCCTTGAGCGTGCGCTCGGTATGGGCGTTCATCACGTCGTCGCTGCTGCTGGTGTCATAGGCGTCGCCGTACCATGGGTCGTAGTATGTGCCGTCTATCACGCGGTTGTCTATGCTGCCATAGTCAGAATACTCATAGGTGGCACCCAGGGCGAGGTAGCTGCCCACGGTGTGACCGAGACTCACGCCAAATTTCCATGGAGTATATATCTTGTACTCGTAGTTGCAGTAGTTGCGGATGTAAGCGCTGCTGTTGTTATCCGACAGGTTTCCGCTGTACTGTACAAAGCCGCTGCCGGCGTCGCCCCTCAGTTTCAGGTCATAGAAGACAGGGCTGTTGATGTACAGACCCACGCGGAAAGGCGAGCCGTCAATGGGCAGGAAGATGGCACCCACCTTGACATCGACGCCAGTACCGTCTATCTTCAGCCGTTCGGCAGAGGCACCGTTGGTGTTCTGCTCCAACTGCTCAAAGTAGGTACTGCTGGAGCGATAGTTCACATCATGTAAGCCCGCGGTGACTCCGAGGTAGAAGTTGTTGCTCACAGCGCCACTGATGTTGAAGTCGTAGACGCCGATGTAACCATGCTGGTACTGGCCGAAGTCAAAAGCCTGGCCGTTGTAGTAGTCCATGTATTTTTTGCCCTGGTCGTCGGTCTTCTCGAGTATCTTCTTGTAGTTGGCATCGATGGCGTTCCAGCCCCATTCGCCCACCTTGTCGTACTTGATGGCCGAGAGCTTGTTCTGTGAAGCCATGGAGAGCGCACCGCTGGCAGTAAGTATCTGGTCGAAGTTGCGGCTCTTGTGGTAGTTGAAGCCCACATTGATGCAGGGCTTGCCGTTAATCTTGAGCGGCGCCACGATACCTATCTGGTCAAAGCTGGCATTGGTCTTGTGACCGCCGCTCACGCTGTTGCTCTCCACGCCGTTCTGCCATACCAGTCCGCCGGTGACACTCACCTGGGTACGGCTGAAGAAGCCCGTACCGGCAGGGTTGCTGGTCATCGTCGAGATGTCGGCACCCAGCGCCTCCATAGCGCCACCCATACCTACGTAGCGGGCGGTACCGTTGAGGTCGTTGCCGATGAGCTTGGTATCTTGATATGTCTCCTGGGCGGTGGCTGTCAGGGCAGTCATCGAAGCCAACAGGGCAAAAAACAAATTCTTGGTATTCATAATTTTATCTGTTTGTTATAGTTTTCAACTGTGTGTTGGGGTTTGTGTTATCGGTGTCCGCCACCAAAGCGTCCGCCGCCACCACCACCGGTGTGTCCGCCGCCGAAGCCGCCACCGCGCGAGCCTCCAAATCCGCCGCCAAACGAGCCAGAGGGCATCGAGGGCGTGCTGGGACGCCCGCCGAAGTTATAGTTGTCCTGGCGGGTAGGGTTGTTGCGGTTGCCGAAGGTGCGGTTGTCGTAGGTACGACTGTTGCGACCGCCAAACGAGCGCGTGCCGTTCTGTCCGTAAGCCACGCTGCGGCCCGAACCCTGACGCTGCGTCCCGCCCCAAGAGCGGTAGCCGGCATAACCGCCACGGCTGCCACTGTGGGTGACATAGACGCCGCCCCAGTAGCCCGGCCATCCCCAGCCATGGTAGTAGCCTGGCCATCCCCAACCTGCATAGTAGTAGGGATTGTACCAGCCATAGTAGCCATAATATCTGGGATACCAGGGGTCGTAGAACGGGTCGCCATACCATGGGTCATACCATGCCCAACGCCAATAGTAGGGCGAATATCCATAACTATAGCGGTAGCTGTAGAGCCATGGGTCGTAGTAGCCGTCCCATCGGCTCATGCGGCGGCTGTAGGCAAAGTCGTCGTCGACAGCGTTGCTGCGGTATTTGGCCACAAAGGTAGTGTCTACATACGCCGAGTCGGGATAGACACCATTGCCCTGCTGAAACTGGATGATGTCGTTGCCCAGACTGTCATTGCCCAACTTCTGATAATGGCTCCAGTATTTGCCACGACGGTTATATTCATCCACATCACGGTTGCTGCCCACATAGTATGCGGGCTCGGTGTCGGCCGAAGCCTGCGCCTTCTTCTTCGGGGTGAAATAGAGGTCATCCTGTGCCATCGCCGAGAGCGGTAGAGCACAGAGAAGCACTGCAAGAATATACAATTGTTTCATATCTCTTATTACTTTTAATAGCTATTCAGTATCTTACACTGCAAAATTAGTACCATTGTCACTGCAAAATTAAGGAAAAACCCTAAAGGATGGTAGGTTTTTCCCTATTAATTTATAAATTTGTAACGCAATTATAAAAGTTTAATCAATAGGAGTATATATATGAAGTATTTGGCAGCCCATTTCGAGATTGCTTGCATGGACGATATGATGCAGATTGCCCGCGACCTGCTCATGGACGTGGCCGGCGAAGCGGGTTTTGAATCCTTTGAAGACACCGAGCGTGGTGTTGACGGTTATGTGCAGGAACAGCTCTTCGACCGCCAGTTGCTCGACGATGGCATAGCTTCTTTTCCGCTCGACGGAGTAAGCATTGTATATAATATTAATAAGGTGGAAGACCAGGACTGGAACGCTGTGTGGGAAGAGCAGGGCTTTGAGCCTATCGACATTGACCATCGCGTGGTGGTCTACGATGCCAAGGGCGAGGTGCCCCAGCACGATGCCGGCGCCGTGATGATAGGCATCGATGCGCGTCAGGCTTTTGGCACAGGTACCCACGAGACCACGCAGATGATTATCGCCTCGCTGCTCGATATGCAGCTCGAGGGCAAGAGCGTGCTCGACTGTGGCTGTGGCACCGGCATCCTCTCGATAGCCGCCGCCAAGTGTGGCGCCACGCACTGCGTGGGCTACGACATCGACGAATGGAGTGTGGACAACAGCCGCCACAATGCGCAGCTCAATGGTGTGGATATGCAGGTGCTGCTGGGCGACGCGTCGGTCACAGCCACGCTCAACGAGAAGTTCGATGTGGTTCTGGCCAACATTAACCGCAACATCCTGCTGGCAGACATGCCTGCCTTTGTCGGCGTGATGAAGGAGGGTGGGGCGCTCATATTGAGCGGATTTTATCCCTCCGATGCCGCCATGCTCTGCGACAAGGCTGCCACCTTGGGCCTCACGCTCACCGCGCAGAAGAACAATGGCGACTGGGCGTGCCTCATGTTCAGCAAGTAGACGAAAATGCTCCGCACCGGATGTTCCGGCAGCAGAGCGACCGATAATACGACCGCCGCACGGATGACCATTGGTCCCTGTGCGGCGGTCGTCGGTATATGTGCCACTGCTGTCAGCCCGTGGCAGCATCGCCAAAAGTCTGCCGTGATGCTTTCTAAACACAATGCGTGGTGGAAAACGTGTAATTCAAGTCTTGCAACCATCATTTCATACTTGGAATTTCTAAATTCCAACTTTGAAATCATCGTGAAGATGGTCGCGACGAAGTTGGCGTTATCCTCCTATATGCTGAAGGTGCCCTCTACGCTGGTGGGGATACCCTCTACGCTGGTGGGGATACCCTCGACGCCGCTGGTGATGGTCACGGCGCCGACATAGTGGCATGCGGCCATGACGGTCACGGACGGCAGAGATGTAGATGATAAAGATGTGGGGATGGCGCTGCGGTTTGATTCGCCGGAAGCGGATAGGGGATGGCGCCCATCAATAGGTATCTTCGTGACTGCCTATTGTGAGTTTCTTGAGGTCATAGTAAGAACCGTTGTAGACATTGAAGTCTACGGGACCCTTGATGCCAGGCAGACGGCCTGCATCGGTGTGTTGCCAGAATTTCCATGCACCCTTGTATTCTATCTTGGGCACATAGTAGTGGGCTATCCAGTATGGATAGTTGTCAAAGACAGGAGCGCTGAGATACTTCTCCTTGAACTTGTAATAGGTGTAAAGGATGGGCTTGACATGATAACGGTCTTCCACGATATGCAGCCACGTGAGTATGTCGCGCTGGAACTCCTCTATCGACTTGTCCTTGGGCGCGTGCTCTATATCCAGCACGGGTGGAAGGTCTCCCTCTTCGAGCTTAACCTTCTCAAGAAAGTAATAAGCCTGCTGGCGGGCCGACGATTTGTTGCTCCAGAAGTGGTAGGCACCACGAATAAAACCATATTCGAGTGCATTGTGGAAGTTACTCTTGAAGTTTTCGTCCATGCGGCTGGCTCCCTCGGTCGACTTGATGATGACAAATCTCAGCGGGCAGCCTGAAATCATGCCTCCTTGCAGTTTGTCCCAGTCTATGTTGCCCTGGTAGTGGGATATGTCGATGCCGTGTATCTCGAAACCCTTAGGGTATCTGGACTCGCCATAGAGGGCACGCCATCTGAAGCCAGTAGGGCCGACGAAGAAGTAGTAGAAAGCCCAACAATAGAGAACGGTTACCACGAGACCACCAACCCAGAATGTCCAACGCGGCATGCGGTGATGCCAACGATGGGCACCACGCCGAGTGGCACCACGCTTGGTCTTGCTGTGGCGTGACTTGGGGGTAGCGATGTTGTGGGTAGTCTTTCTCTTATCCATGTAAAAAATGCACCGGATATCCCTGGTTCAGCGCAGTGGCTGCTTCAGGACAATCCGGTGCATGAATATCATTCTAATTATTTACCAAGCTGTTCGAGCGACAGTGTGCGTGTGGTGCGGTCGCAAACTGAAGCGGGACCCCAGTACTGGATAGGACCGGGATAGACATAGCAGGTCTCCTTGGCCCACTCGTCGCGCTTCTCGGCGAACTTCTTGAAGGGCGCACCGTCGAGCTCTACGAGAGCCTTGCGGATTACGGGCTTCATCTCGCCGTTGCGGCGCTCCATGTTCATCATCATGGTGATTGGCACACCTCCTGCCTTCCACTCATCGGTGGGAGCGGTAGTGTTCTTGACGATGGCCATGTAGCCAGTCTTGCCGTTGGCAATCAGCTGAACGGCGCTTACGCCGAGTGCATAGCAATAGTCTGCGTCGAAGTTTGATGGAGCAGCGCAGCGTCCTTCATAACCAAAGAAGTGGTGGATAGCTGCAAACTTGCCAACAAACTTGCCCTCGTTCTTCCACTCAGCCAACTTGTCGGCTACCATGTCAGAGATGAGCTTCTCGGTCTCGATGAGCGATACCTGTACGTTTCCGTGGGGGTCGCGGTCGAGTGAGAGCTGGCGGGCTACGTCGCCGGGCAGTGTCTTGAAGGTCTCGGCATTCTCGGCAGAGAGATGGGCGAGGATATACTTCTTCTGCTCATCGGCCTCGAGGTTCTTGTACTCCTCACCGTGGGCAGCGAGCAGGTCGTTGAGCTCGTCGATGAGACGGCCGATAGAGGGGATGAACTCGATGAGGCCCTCGGGGATGAGGACAACACCGAAGTTGTTGCCGGCAGCGGCACGGTCGGCTACAGACTGGGCGATGCCTTCTACGATCTGGTTGAGGGTCATGTCCTTCTGCTCTATTTCCTCTGAGATGAGGCAGATGTTGGGCTGTGTCTGCAGTGCGCACTCGAGTGCGATGTGTGAAGCCGAGCGTCCCATCAGCTTGATGAAGTGCCAGTACTTACGGGCAGAGTTGGCATCACGCTCAATGTTGCCGATAACCTCTGAGTAAGTCTTGGTAGCGGTATCGAAACCGAAAGAAGTCTCAATCTGGTCGTTCTTCAAGTCGCCGTCGATGGTCTTGGGCGCACCGATAACCTGTACACCGTAGTTCTTGGCGGCATAGTATTCGGCCAGAACGCAGGCGTTGGTGTTGGAGTCGTCACCACCGATGATTACGATGGCGTTGATGCCGAGCTCGCGGATGATCTCGAGACCCTTCTCAAACTGGTCTTCCTTCTCCAGCTTGGTACGGCCCGAACCAATCATGTCGAAGCCACCGGTATTGCGGTAGTCGTCGATGATTTCGGCTGTCAGCTCCTTGTAGTTGTGGTCAACGAGACCGCCGGGACCCATGAGGAAGCCGTAGAGCTTGTTCTCGGGGTTGAGCTTCTTGACAGCGTCGAAGATACCGCTGATGACGTTGTGGCCGCCAGGAGCCTGGCCGCCAGAAAGGATTACACCTACATTGATTTTCTGGCTCATTGCCTCATCGCCGGGAACAAACTCCACGAGGGGCATGCCATAAGTGTTGGGGAACAGTTTTTTGATTTCTTCCTGATCGCCTACGCTCTGGGTAGGCTCGCCTTCCTGTACCTTAACGGCACCCTGAAGACCTTTTGGCAGTTTAGGCTGGTAAGCAGCGCGTTCTCTCTGCAAAAGACTTTTTTTCATTTTACGTTTATTTGTTAGAATAGTTACCTTATTCAATTTCTGTGAGGCGCCCGGTTGTCCTTATGATAATGCCAAAAAGAATGGCGTCCTCAAAAATCGTTGCAAAGTTACTCATTTTCCATTAGATATTAAAGCAAAAGAGCAAGAAAATGACCTCGGGCTGTCTTTTTCTTAATCTGGCTCAACGACGGCAATGGTGGCGATAAAGACAGAAAAATGAAAAAAAGTGACCGAATATTTTGTTTTCTCTGCGATTTGCATTATCTTTGGCTCAAATATTACAACAACAATGAGTAGCAAACGAGACTTAAAGCGTGCGATACACAATGTATGCACAGCTCTTTTCGCCGAAGGAGTAGCAGCTTCTCTTTACGGCCCTGAGAAAAACAAGGAAGTGATTGACCCTATCTTCGCGTCTATTCTGGAGATACATTCTGACTTCACTCGTCGTGTGTCTTTCCCTGAACCGGGCATCAAGCCGAAGAAGTACTACAAGTTTATCATTGATGAGTTCAACAAGCAAGTGGCTGAGATAGTCGACCAGCTCAACGCGCTACAATAAGGTGACAATGTTACAGCAATTAGCACGCTGGATACTGTATAAAAGGATGGGATGGAAGACAATAATTACTGTCGAACATCCCTCCAAATATATTATATGTCTGGCTCCCCACACCAGTAACTGGGATTTTGTCATGGGTCAGCTCTTCGGTCTGGCAGAGCGTCGTACGACCAACTTTCTGATGAAGAAAGAGTGGTTTTTCTGGCCTCTGGGTCCGCTGTTCAGACACTTGGGCGGCATACCCGTATATCGCGACCGCAACACGAGCATGACCGATACGCTGGCGCAGGCTGCGAAGGAGCGCAAAGACTTCTGCCTCTGCATCACTCCCGAAGGTACCCGCTCGCTCAACCCCGACTGGAAAAAGGGCTTCTACTATATTGCCCTCAAGGCAGGTATCCCCATACTGCTATATGCGCTCGATTTCGAGCATAAAGAGATACGCTGTACGCGCAGCATCATGCCCTCGGGAGATATAGACGCTGATATGCGTGAGATAAAGCTATATTTCAAGGACGTAAAAGGCAAGAAACCCGAACAGTTTAGTATAGGAGAGATAGATTGACAGTTAACTTTCACAGATGGTTGGTCATGGTGGCGCTGGCGTTATGCTGCGCCGTCAGTGTATATGCACAGGACAACTCGCTGGACGCTGCCACCGAGCGTCGGTTGAAGGACTATTTCCTCAACTATAAGCTCGATGCTGCCACAGGCTATGCCCAGGCGCGCATGAAGAGCTACAGGATAGACAATCGCCAGCGCATAGTGACCATCACCGCCAACGATGCCTTTGCGGCACAGGATTTTACGGCCAAGATGGTCTCCAAAATCTATCGTAAGGTGAGCCGTATTCTTCCCTCGCCTTACGATACATATAAGATACGTATAGCCGTCAATGGCGTTACCATCGACCTGATGGTGGATGGTGATATGGCAGACCCCAACTCTATTGTCAGAGCGTGGGGCAATATCGATTATAAGGGCAATGCCTGGGTGCGCAATGTGTCGCGTCCCTTTGACATCAGCCGCGGTCTGGGCAACCGTCATCTCACGGTCTATGCCAGCCATGGCCGTTTCTACGATCAGAAGAAGGGGCGGTGGCGCTGGCAGAGACCCAGTCTCTTTGCTACGACCGAAGACCTGTTTACTCCCACCATCGTGGTGCCCTATCTCATACCAATGCTCGAGAATGCGGGCGCCAACGTGTTTACTCCCCGAGAGCGCGACTGGCAGCCCAATGAGGTAATCGTCGACAACAACCGCTCGTCGCTGGGAGCCAAATATGAAGAGGTGGGCACGGGCAGCCGTCAGTGGAAGGACACGGAGAAGCCGGGGTTCAGCTTCCATGACGGCGTCTACTCCGACCACGAAAATCCCTTCATCCAGGGTACAGCCCGACAGGTGAAAACCACGAAGAGCAAGTCTAAGATAAGCATCATATCCTATACGCCCGACATCCCCGAGTCGGGCAGATATGCAGTCTATGTGAGCTACCAGACGGTAGAAAAGAGCGTGGACGATGCCGAGTATATCGTCTGTCATAAGGGGCAGGAGACACGTTTCCGCGTCAACCAGCAGATGGGTGGCGGCACATGGGTCTATCTGGGTACCTTCGATTTTGACAAAGGCTGCAACGAGTACAACCGTGTGGTCGTGACCAACCATGCCTCGCGCAAGGGTGTGGTCACTGCCGATGCTGTGCGCTTTGGCGGCGGTATGGGCAACATCGAACGCAACGGCACCACGAGCGGCATGCCTCGCGCTATGGAGGCTGCCCGCTATTGTGCCCAGTGGTCGGGAGTGCCCTATGCCATCTATAGCACCAAGGACGGTGCCGACGACTATGCCGACGACATCAACGTGCGTCCGCTCACCACCAACTGGCTGGCTGGAGGCTCGGTGTATATGCCCTACAAGGTGGGCAAGAATGTGCCGATAGAACTGTCGCTCGCCGTGCACAGTGATGCCGGCTACAGCTACAACGGCAAAGACCTCGTGGGGTCGCTGGCTATCTGCACCACAGGCAACAACGAGGGAGTGCTCAATGCCGGTATACCCCGCAGTGTGTCGAAGACCTTTGCCAAAAATCTGCTTGACGGTATCTCTGCCGACCTCAAAGCCAAATACGGACGCTGGGTGGTGCGCTATCTCTGGGACCGCAACTACTCTGAAACCCGCAATCCCGAGATACCTTCGGCCATACTCGAGACGCTCTCGCACCAGAACTTCCCTGATATGGCTTACGCCCAGGACCCCAATTTCAAGTTTACCCTTGCCCGCTCGATATACAAGGCCATATTGAAATATACTGCCGCCCAGCACGGTACACGCTATACCGTACAGCCTCTGGCGCCAAGGAGCCTGCGGACGGCGATAGACCGACAGGGAAAAATCACGCTGACATGGGAGGCGCAGACAGACCCACGGGAGAGCACGGCGATGCCCTCTGCCTATGTGGTATATACCCGCAGCGGTGGGGGAGGGTTTGACAATGGCACGGTGGTAAGCAGCACCTCCTACACCATGACGCCAGAACCTGGTATCCAATACGACTTCAAGGTGACAGCCATCAACGACGGCGGCGAGAGTTTTGCTTCGCCCTTCGTGTCGGCACTCTACGAGTCGGCAGAAGCCAAGACAGTGCTCGTGGTCAACGGCTTTGACCGCCTGTCGGCACCCCAGGTCGTCGACGACGGCTGCCGACAGGGCTTTGACCTCGATGCCGACCCTGGCGTCTCTTATGGACTCACGGCGTGGAACGGACGGCAGACCTGCTTCAACGTGAACCGTATGGGTGTCGAGAGTCCCACCGGACTGGGATATGGCGGCGAAGAGATGGCTGGCCTCTTCGTGGCTGGCAATGATTTCTCCTATGTCGCTACCCATACCTCGGCGATAGCCTCGGGGCATAAATATAATGTGGTGAGTTGTGACCGTGCTGCCATCGACGGCCGCAAGGTGGCGCTCGCCGACTACTCCTGTGTAGACCTTATCCTCGGCATGCAGCGCTATACCCCCTATGCTGTGCAGTACTACAAGACATTCACCCCGGCATGGCAAGAGATGTTCAGAGCCTATGCCCAACAGGGAGGGCGGCTGCTTGTGAGCGGCTCGTACATAGGCTCGGATATGCAAAACGACGCTGAACAGCAGTTCCTGTCATCGGTACTGCAGTCGGAGTATCATCCTGCCGACAGCGTCACAGCCGAGCCTGCCATCAACGGACTGGGTATGTCGTTTGACATCGGTCGCCGTCTCAACCGTCATCACTACGCTGCCACCCATGTCGAAATACTCCACCCCACAGGTCAGTCCTACTGCGCCATGCAATATGCCGACGGCACCTCGGCTGCTGTGGCTTACGACGGGGCGGCCTACAAGTCGTTTGTCATGGGCTTCCCCTTCGAGTGCATACAGTCGCCAGCCACGCGCAACCTGCTGATGCAGGGGATAATGCAATTCCTACAGAAACAATAATCAACCCTATAAGACTCCTTATTATGATGTATAAAATTCAAGCAAACCCCACGGGAACAAGAAGTATAGAAGTGAGCGAAGAGCATCTGCAGACCATCCGTAAATATGCGCTGCTCAAGAACCTCATCGACAGTACGGGTATCATCAACGAAACCGTGCTCGACAAACTCAAGTTCACCTTGCGTGCCCTGCTCGAATCTGAGGCCGGCAAGGACAAGGCGCTGCTCGACCTGTGTCTTGACGTGATATACCATAACAATATGAAGGCTTTCGGTCTGCACCAGCTCACTCTGCTCTATATCGACTGGGTCAGCAAGCAAGACCAGCAAACAGAAACTGAATCCTAAAACAAGCCGCATTGAAAGAATACCGACTTACTGATTTCCTCCCAACTACCAAGAAGGAATGTGAGCTGCGTGGTTGGGATGAGTTGGACGTAATCCTTTTCTCGGGTGATGCCTACGTCGACCACCCCTCGTTTGGCGCTGCTGTCATCGGTCGTGTGCTCGAGTCGCAGGGCTATCGCGTGGCCCTCGTTCCCCAGCCCGACTGGCATGGTGATTACCGTGATTTCAAGAAGCTGGGTCGTCCGCGTCTCTTCTTCGCCATCTCGCCCGGTGCCATGGACTCTATGGTCAACCGCTATACGGCAAACCGTCGCCTGCGTAGCGACGATGCCTATACTCCCGGCGGGCGTCATGGTATGCGTCCCGACTATCCCTCGATAGTGTATACCAAGATACTCAAACAGCTCTATCCCGATGTGCCCGTGGTGCTGGGTGGCATCGAGGCTTCGCTGCGACGACTCACCCACTATGACTACTGGCAAGACAGTCTGCGCCGATGCATCCTCTGCGACTCGGGCGCCGACCTTATCGTCTATGGCATGGGCGAGCGTCCTATTGTGGAGATATGCCGCCAGCTCGAAGGTGGCACCCCGTTTGACCAGCTGCACTCCATCCCACAGACCGTCTATCTCTGTCGTGAGGACGATATCCCCGGTGGGGTAGGCGACGACGATATCGTGCTCCACAGTCATGAAGAGTGTCTGCAGAACAAGAAGGCTCAGGCTGAGAACTTCCGCCATATCGAGGAAGAGTCAAACAAGATGCACGCCCAGCGGCTTATACAGGCGGTAGGCAAGTACTGTGCGGTGGTCAATCCACCTTATCCGCCGATGACGACCGAAGAACTCGACGCTTCGTTTGACTTGCCCTACACCCGAATACCTCATCCCAAGTATAAGGATAAGGTTATTCCTGCCTACGAGATGATTAAGTTTTCTGTCAACATCCACCGTGGTTGTTTCGGTGGTTGCGCCTTCTGTACCATCTCTGCCCATCAGGGCAAGTTTATCACCTGTCGCAGCAAGGAGAGCATTCTGCGTGAGGTAAAGCAGGTCATGGAGATGCCAGGGTTCAAGGGCTATCTCTCAGACCTCGGCGGCCCGTCGGCCAACATGTATGGCATGCACGGCAAAAACCAAAACGCCTGTGCCAAGTGCAAGCGTCCGTCGTGTATCCATCCTCGTATCTGCCCCAATCTGAATACCGACCATTCCAAGTTGCTCGATATCTACCATGCGGTCGATGCCCTGCCCGGTATCAAGAAGAGCTTCATCGGCAGCGGTGTGCGCTACGACCTGCTGTTGCACCGCTCGGGTGACGAGAAGTCTGACAAGGCTGCCCGCGATTATACCCGTGAGCTCATCTGTCGCCATGTGAGCGGTAGACTCAAGGTCGCGCCCGAGCATACTTCCGACAAGGTGCTCTATCAGATGCGCAAGCCGTCGTTCCAGCTCTTCTATGAGTTCAAACGTATCTTTGACCGCATCAACAAGGAAGAAAATCTGAAGCAACAGATAATCCCTTACTTCATTAGCAGCCATCCAGGTTGCCAGGAAGAAGATATGGCTGAACTTGCCGTCATCACCAAAGACCTCGACTTCCACTTGGAGCAGGTGCAGGACTTCACGCCAACTCCCATGACAGTCAGCACCGAAGCATGGTATACTGGCTACGACCCATATACGCTTGAACCAGTCTTCTGCGCCCGTACCCAGCGTGAGAAACTTGCCCAGCGCCAGTTCTTCTTTTGGTATAAAAAAGACGAACGTGCCAATATTGAGCGCGAACTGCGTCGTATTGGGCGTGCAGACCTCATCGGCAAGTTGTACAGCGGCACGGGCTTTGCCAATCGTCATGCCGTCTATGACGACAAGGCCATCGGAAGTCGCCCGGATTATCCCCAGAAGTCCAGGAAGAAGAAACCGAACGAGAAAGCATCGTTCAATCCCAACTTCAACCATTCCGGCCAGCGTCCTAACGGCAGCAGGAAGAACAGACCTACCGACGGGCGTAGGAACCATCGTCGCGACTCCTGATGGTGTGGTCGCGGCTCATACGTTTACCATAATAAATATGTTGCAAATAAGACCTGCCACTCCTGCAGATACCGATGCCATCATGCCCATCATCCACGGGGCATGTGCCATCATGCAGGAGAGTGGCAATACCCATCAGTGGGTCAACGGCTATCCTTCCCGTGACGTTATCTGTCAAGACATTGCCCGTGGCGATGCCTGGCTCGTCACTGGAGATAATGGCGACGCCGTGGGCTACTTCGTCTTCCGTCCTGGCCCTGACCCCACCTATCGCCACATCTATCACGGCGCGTGGCTCAATGACGCCCCTTATCACGTCATTCATCGTATCGCCGGCAGACCTCATGTCCATGGCGTCTTTGATGCCGTGATGCGTCACTGCCAGGCTGTGCAGACCGACCTCCGCATAGATACCCACCGCGATAACCATATCATGCGCCATCTCATAGCCAAATTCGCCTTCATCTACTGTGGTATCATCCATACCGAGATGGGCGATGAGCGGCTGGCGTATCAGTTGGTGGCCACCCCGTAAACCCATACGCAGCCCGAGATGACCCCTGGCGGGCTGCCCATTATCGTTGTAAAAATAACAAGTAAAATGAAAATTCTACGTCGCATTTTGACCTTCATCGCCTGTATGGCGGTGATAGCCGTGGTGTCCGTACGACGCGACCATCGGCTCTTGGGGTATGAGTTAGAAAACAAGGCAACCACAGCCCCTACTGATACGCTCACTATGGTGGGCGACACGCTGGTGGTGCATACCGCCATGCTCGCCCAGGATGTGCAGGGCTATGCCGGAACCACGCCGCTCGACATCTATGTCCTGGACAATGTGGTGGTGAAGATAGTCGCCTTGCCCAATGTCGAGAGCCCCGACTTCTTTGGCGAGGCAGTCGGTCTGCTCGATGCCTATAAGGGCAAGACCGTCGATGAGGCGCTGTCAGCCAAAGTCGATGGCGTGAGCGGAGCCACCTTCTCGTCTCAGTCGCTTATCTCCAATGTGTGCAGAGGTGTGGCCTATGCCTCCGCCCACAATGCCTCCGCAGCCGACGGCGCCACGTCGTGGTCGCTCAAGACCATTGTGGCGCTCCTGGTTATCGTCCTCGGAATGACGGTGCCCATCGTGGTACGCAACAAGAAGATGAGACTCGTCCAGTTGGTGCTCGACATCGTAGTGTTGGGACTCTGGACCGGAACCTTTGTGAGCTACACGATGCTGGTCAACCTCATGTCCAACGGACTCACCTCCTGGTCGCTCGTCGTTCCGATGCTCCTTGTGGTGGCAGCCTTTGTCTATCCCCTCTTCGGACGCCGAGCCTATTACTGCACCCACCTGTGTCCTCTCGGTGCCGCGCAGGAACTGGCATTCAAGGTCCCAGCCCGCAAGCTGACCCTCAGCAAGAAGGCAGCCCACCGCCTGACCCTCTTCAAGGTCGTCCTGTGGAGCGTGCTCATGCTGCTCATGCTCCTGGGCGTAGGCTTCGAGTGGATGGACTATGAGCCATTCACCGCCTTTATCCTCAGTTCGGCCGGAGTCGTGGTGATAGTCTTTGCAGTAGTCATCCTGCTCATCTCCGTCTTCGTGCCCCGTCCCTATTGCCGCTTCATGTGCCCCACGGGTACACTGCTCAAGCAGAAGTAGGCCGCTCCACACCCAGTTTGTACCGTCACGACGCGTCGAGCTGGGTGTGTAATTTTTTTGTCCATCCCCACGCGTTTCCCCACCCATTCTACAATCATTATTGTTAGCATTATAGTTATTGTCTATGACAATATAGATAAATTCATTTGTTTGTCTATGATTATATGCCTACCTTTGCAAAACCCGATTATAACGAATAACAATAAAGATATGGAGAACTTAACAGACATTATCAAGGGCAACCAGCTCACGCTGGTTGACTTCTACGCTACCTGGTGCGGACCATGCAAGATGATGCACCCAGTGTTGGAACAACTCAAGAAGGAACTCGGCGACAGCATCCGCGTCATCAAGGTCGACATCGACAAGAACGAGTCTACCGCCATGCAGATGCGCATCCAGTCGGTACCCACGCTGATGCTCTTCCAGAGCGGAGAGATGAAGTGGAGACAGAGCGGAGCCATGTCGCTCGCCGACCTCAAAGCCACCATCGCCAAGTATCAATAGACTATTCACCCGCCAACCCTTACCGCTATGACGACCCAACCCCCGAGATATATTATAATAGGTGGAGTGGCCGGAGGAGCCACCGCCGCCGCGCGTATACGTCGCCTGACCGAGAAAGCAGAGATTATCCTCATCGAGAAAGGAGCCTATATCTCTTATGCCAACTGTGGCCTGCCTTATTACATAGGCGGTGTCATCGCCGACCGTGACCGTCTGTTTGTGCAGACACCCGAGTCGTTCGGCCGCAGGTTCAATATAGATGTGCGCACACTGAGCGAGGTCATCGCCATCGACCCCTCCAGCCACCAGGTGACCGTGCGCACCGCCGACGGCAGCCAGTATGTCGAGCCTTACGACAAGCTCCTGCTTTCTCCCGGTGCCTCGCCAGTGGTGCCGCCGCTGCCGGGTATCGACAGCGAGGGCATCTTCACGCTGCGCAATGTGGCCGACACCGACCGCATCAAGTCCTATATGACCGACCACGATGTGAAGCGTGCCGTCATCGTGGGCGGAGGGTTCATAGGACTCGAGATGGCCGAAAACCTCATGCACGCCGGAGCCCAGGTGGCGGTGGTCGAGATGGCCAACCAGGTGATGGCGCCCATCGACTATTCGATGGCGTCGCTCGTCCACGAGCATCTTCAGCAGCAGGGCGTGCAGCTCTATCTGGAGCAGGCTGTCGACGCCTTCTCGCGCCACGACGGCTCGCTCACCGTACACTTCAAATCGGGCGTCAGCCTCCAGGCCGACATGGTGCTGCTCAGCATCGGCGTGAGAGCCGAGACCCGACTGGCCCAGGCTGCCGGCATACGTCTGGGCGAGATGCGTGGCATCTGGGTCGATGACTATCTGCAGACCTCGGTCCCCGATGTCTATGCCGTGGGCGACGCCATCGAGTTTCCCCATCCCCTTACGGGCAAGCCCTGGCTCAACTTCCTCGCCGGACCTGCCAACCGACAGGCGCGCATCGTGGCCGACAATATGGTGATGGGTAACAAGGTGAAGTATGAAGGCTCCATAGGCACCTCGATAGCCAAGGTGTTTGACCTGACCGTAGCCTCGACCGGACTGCCTGCCAAGCGGCTCAAGATGATGGATATCCCTTACCTCTCTGCCACCATCCACAGCGGCGCCCATGCCGGCTACTATCCCGGCAGTCTGCAGATGGACATCAAGATTACCTTCTCGCCCACCGACGGCAGACTCTATGGCGCGCAGATAGTGGGCTACGACGGCGTCGACAAGCGCATAGACCAGTATGCCCTCGCCATCAAGCAGGGAGCCACCGTCGCCGACCTTACCCGTCTGGAGCACGCCTACGCGCCGCCCTTCTCGTCGGCCAAAGACCCCGTGGCCATCACGGGCTATGTGGCTGGCAATATACTCAGTGGCAAGATGTCGCCCCTCTACTGGCGCGAGTTGCGCGATGCCGACCTCACGGGCGTGACCCTCGTCGATGTGCGTACGCCCGACGAGTATGCGTTGGGCACCATCGACGGCGCCGTCAATATACCGCTCGACGACCTCAGAGAGCGTATGGACGAAATCCCAACCGGCCGTCCGGTGTGGCTCTTCTGCGGCATAGGGCTGCGCGGGCATCTCGCGTCCAATATACTCAAGGACAATGGCTACGCCGAGGTGCGCAATCTGATAGGCGGACTCAAAACCTATCGTACCGCCACCGCCCGTATAGCCCCTCCCGTGGGCTTCGCTGCCGCCGGAGAAAGCGCATCGCCCACCGAGGCAGCCTCTGCCGAGAAGGCGGTGGTGCGCATCGACGCCTGCGGCATCCAGTGCCCCGGCCCCATCCTCCGCCTCAAGCAGGCCATCGACACCCTCGCCCCCGGCGACAGACTCGAGGTGACGGCCACCGATGCGGCGTTCCCCCGCGATGCCGAGGCATGGTGCCACACCACGGGCCACCGCTTCCTGGGCCGACGTGCCGAGGGCGGAGTCTATACCGCGCTGATAGAGAAGTCTACCGCCTGCGCCGTAGAGTCTGCCCGCTCTCTGCCCACCGGTCAGGGCAAGACCCTCATCCTCTTCAGCGACGACCTCGACAAGACGCTGGCCACCTTTGTCCTCGCCAACGGAGCCACAGCCACGGGCCAGAAGGTGAGCATCTTCTTCACCTTCTGGGGGCTCAACGCCATCAAGAAGGCGCACAAACCCAAGGTCAGCAAAGATCTCTTCGGGCGTATGTTCAGTTGGATGCTGCCTTCCGACTCCACCCGTCTCGCCCTCTCCAAGATGAACATGATGGGCATCGGCGCCAGAATGATGCGCTACATCATGACCCGCAAGGGCGTAGACTCGCTCGAGTCGCTGCGGCAGCAGGCCATCGACAACGGCGTGGAGTTCATAGCCTGCCAGATGTCAATGGATGTGATGGGCGTGAAGCGCGAAGAGCTGCTCGACCATGTCACCGTGGGCGGAGTGGCCACCTATATGGAGCGCGCCGACCGTGCCAATGTCAATCTGTTTATCTGAACCTATGAACTTGCAACAGTTAAGATATATTATCGCCGTCAACCGCTTTCGCAACTTTGCGAAGGCGGCTGAGTCGTGCCATGTCTCTCAGCCCACGCTCAGCGCCATGCTGCAGAAGTTGGAGGAAGAGCTCGACACGCGCATCTTTGAGCGCACCAATCGCAGCGTGGTGCCCACGGCGGCAGGAGAGAAGATAGTGCGCCAGGCAGAGAACGCTCTGGCAGAGATAGACCGCATCGCCGAGATAGTGGCCGAGGACAAGGGGCGCATAGGCGGAGAGTTTGCCCTCGCCGTGGGCCCCACCATAGCGCCCTACATCCTGCCCCGGTTTATCCGCCATTATCGCGAGATGTTTCCCTCGGTCCAGCTGTCTATCCAGGAGCTCAAGGCCGACCACATGATCGATGCCCTGCTTCGCGGTCAGCTCGACGCCGGCATCGCCATCTCGGGCAACGTGCGCGATGGAGTGCTCGAGATACCCCTCTACACCGAGCGGTTCTATGTCTATCTGGCAGAGAGCTGCTGGCGCAAGCTGCCCGTCTTCAAGCCGTCCAATCTGGAACACGAGAACATGTGGGTGATGCGCGATGCGCAGTGTCTCCGCGACAGTGCGTTCTCGTTCTGTAAAGCCCGCACCAAGGGCAACCACATCTACGAGGCTGGCAGCATAGACACGCTGGTGCATATCGTCGACGAGAACGGCGGGTTCACCATCGTGCCCGAGATGCACTTGCCTCTGCTCAGCGACAAGCAGCGCCAGAACGTGCGGCCCATCGATGGCGACTATCTCTCGCAGCGCCGCGTGTCGCTCTACATCAGGGCCGACTACATCAGGCAGCGCATGCTCAACACCGTGACCGATGCTCTCAAGCAGTTTATGCCCCCAGGCATGCTCGGCGAGGGTATCGTCAAGTATGGCATCAAGCTGTAGGCTCGCCGCCACCATCCCTCCCGTCTTTCAGCGCGCCGCAAGGGAGGCTCTGACCGACACCAATCGGCAGACTACCCTTGCGGCGTTCCCGTTTATGGGAGTCGCGTACAGGGGCGGGGTGATGGTTGGCGAGTGTTGGATGGATGCGGATTGGGGTAGGACGGATGCTGACGAGGGCAGGACTGATGTAGACGTGGGGCGTGTTGATGTAGACGAGGGTGGGACGAATGTTGTACTGGGCAAGGCGGATGATGTAGTGGGTAGGACGGGTGTTGTAGTGTGCAATTCGAATGTTGTAGTGTGCAAGGCGGCTGATGTAGTGGGTAGGACGGGTGTTGTAGACGGCTGAACGGCTGTTGAAGAGGGCGTGGCAGTGGTGTCTTCCGTCATTTCACCCATCTTCCCCGAGTGCCTCTACAAGTAGACTTCAAACTCTGAAACAGAAAAATACAACCGCGAAATAACCATATCACGCCGCGAAACGATTAAATCAAACCCCGATTTGGAAATGTAAGGACTGCATAATAATACTTTCATAATGTCTGCTAAGTTAAAAAAATAAAAAACCATTGGCAAATTTGCCAATTTCAAGTATTATTTGTACTTTTGCTGCGATTCCAATCTGTGGCGACAACACATTAAATACGGCTGGGATTATTAAGTTTAATAATTAAAGAACAAAGTTATGGAACCCAAAACAAAAGTAAGGTGGGTAGATGAAAAACGTGTTTATGTGGAAACTCCACAAGGTGATGACTTTATTGTCGGTTTCCAAAACGAAAGCCTCTACCAATGTCAAAGACAGACCAAATGGTTTCAAGTTGACAAGTTTTTAGCATCTCTTTTTGATAAGTATTATAAGGGCGATGCAAGTGTTATTATGGGAGAAATCAACAGGCAGATGTTGATTAACAATGTTGGTTTAATCTTCTCTTACTATTCCTTTGACAAGGAGTCGGTTTCAAAAGAGCGTGTCCGTATAGGACAGCGCATCCGAGAATTACGGGAGGCTAAAGGAATGGATGCAAAGCATTTAGCATTCTATGCAGATATTGATGCTGCAAATCTTTGCCGTATCGAGTCTGGCAAGTATTCTGTCGGATTAGATATACTCTCAAAGATAGGCTATGCTTTGGGGATGGAAGTTGATTTTGTTGAACCTAAACATTAGTATTATTATGGTAGATGTCAATGAGTATACTCGTGAGATAACTTGTGAGTATAAGGGTGAGGTATATTCAGTTCGCGACAATGGAGCAGTAATGCGCCACGCTCGTGAAGGGAAAAAAGCGAGAAAATTAGATAACGTTTGGACTTTTGGAACAAAGGATAAGACAAGAGGTTATATGATGATTAGCTCGCACAGAGTTCATATTGTAGTAGCCAAGGCATTTATTCCTGGCAATGAAGATGGAAAGATGGTGGTTGATCATATAGATACCAACCGTTGTAACAACAGAGTTGAAAACCTAAGATGGCTGACAAAACTTGAAAATGTACTGCTAAATGAAGCGACGCTTAAAAGAGTAACCTACCTTTGCGGCGGTGATATTAACAAGTTTATCGAGAATCCTTCATGCCTACAAGATTTAACTGGAGACAATCAAGATATAATGTGGATGAGAACGGTCTCTGCGGAAGAAGCGAAACTTGCTTTGGCACGCATTTCATCATGGGCAAAAAGGCCTATTTCAAGTTTTAAGATGATGAAGAAAAGAGAAAAAACTAAGGACTTTGAAGACTGGCTGAAGAAACATGAAATCAAAGATACCAATTCTTTTCCTGAAAATAGAAATGTTGACAAACAAAACGCTTCAACTGAAGAACCCAATAGCGACGAAAAAGCATGGGAAGAATTTCGGAGAGCACTCACAACTCCTCGGACTGAGCAAAGTGAGTATAAAAATCCCATGATGAAAGAGTCGGAAGAAAGAGATATGTCTGCGAAAGAAAAGAAAAAGTCATTAACGGAAGGTACTTTCCAAATAGGATTCTATGAGAAGATGCAGTTTCCACTTTGTCCTATAGAAGCCACAGGAGGATTAGATTCGTATGCAAAAGAATTGCAAATAGGTGATGTTATACCTAAAAGTGAAAAAGGCGACGAATACACAATAATTTCTTTAGGATGGACAACGGAATGGAATACTATCCAAGTGGGGGTAAAAAATAAAGAAAAAAGAGCATCCTTCTATATTCATATTAAATACGAAGAAGGAGTTTATGTTCACAGTAAAGGAGAATATAGAGACCAGTATCGCTTCTGTGATTCACCAAACGTTTTGCAATGTGGAGCAAGTACACAATGCTATTTCCCTATTTGTCCAAAGGAAGGAAACATCACTTTGGAAGAATATGCAGACGTCCTTAAGAAAGATGTGTTGTTTGAAAAGAACCCGTATTGTGATGGATATGTTATTGACAGGGAAATTACACAATCTAAAGACGGGCTCCCTGTTCTGTATATAGGCGTATATATGCCTGACTCTATCAAAAAATATGCTGATGTGATTGTTTTCGTTGAGAATGGAAAAGTTGTTCATCAGATAGGAAGTACTTACTTTGATGAAAAGGCATTGCAGCGAAGATTCTGTAAGTTGAGAGGTCAAAAATGGAACGATGATGAAGTCGTGTTTGATGATTATTGTTAAATAGATGATTGCCAAAAGAAGTGCTCGAGCAGTTTTTCCGCAGGTTTTACGGATGTATAAAAATGGATAATGCAGCGTATGGATAAGAGGAAACATATTGAGGTGGTGGCAGCCATTATCTGCGATGGCGACAGGGTCTTTGCCACGCAGCGCGGTTATGGCGAATGGAAAGACTGGTGGGAGTTTCCCGGCGGGAAGATGGAGCCGGGCGAAACGCCTGAAGTGGCTCTGTGTAGAGAAATTAGGGAGGAACTGGCAACGAGGATAAGCGTCGGCGAACTGCTCACAACGGTCGAATATGATTACCCAAAGTTTCATCTGACCATGCACTGCTATCTCTGCACAGTGATGAGCGGCGAGTTGACGCTGCTGGAGCACGAGGCGGCAAAGTGGCTCGGGCTGGGTGAACTCGACTCGGTGAGGTGGTTGCCCGCCGACGAACTGGTGATAGAACGGCTGAAAGCGAGGGCTGTGGAGGGCGAGACGAGATGAGATACTCCGAAAGCGAACTTGGCGGCAAGGGCTTGTAAAAGAGTGGGAAAGTGAATCAGGGGCAATGGCAGACAAACTGACAAAGGAGCAGCGCCATCACTGTATGGCACAGATACGAGGAAAGGGCACCAAACCAGAGATGGTGGTGAGGAAATTCCTCTTTGGCCGTGGCTTCCGCTACAGGCTCAATCATCCGTGGCTGCCCGGACACCCCGACATCGTGCTGCGCAAGTATCGCTCGGTCATCTTTGTCAATGGCTGCTTCTGGCATGGTCATGAGGGCTGCCGCTATTATGTGGTACCCAAGAGCAATACCGAATTCTGGAAGGCGAAGATAGCGCGCAACCGCGCCCGCGACATCGAAGAGCAGCGCCGTCTTGCCTCGATGGGATGGCATTGTATCACTGTGTGGGAGTGCCAGTTGAAGCCAGCGGTGAGAGAACAGACACTTGAGTCGCTGGCGTTTACTCTCAACAGGATATGGCTCAACGACCACAGCGTAAGGAAGTATGAATTGGATGAAGAGGCACCGGGCATGGTGGCCGAAGATGGCGAGCCTGAATAGGAAGATAGTGGCGCAGGCGATATAGGCCCCGAACGGCGGCGCGGCGATAAGCTCCGTGCGCATAAACGAAAAAACCGAGAAGCCCATGGTGTGGACTTCTCGGTCGAAGTGGGTTTGTGTTCCCTGTCTTGAGCCTCTTGTCGGATTCGAACCAACGACCCCGAGATTACAAATCACGTGCTCTGGCCAACTGAGCTAAAGAGGCGGGTGGGCAAGCGATTCTTATCGCGCCGCTACAACCTATTACCCTTGCTATGTTCCCATCCTGGGGGATTCACAGGGAGCTGGCCGTAAGAGACTTGCCCATTTTGCGGATGCAAAGGTACTACTTTTCGTGCTAAATCAAGCATGAAATGGTACATTTTTTTCGATTTTAACTAAAAAGCCATGCTTTATGGGGCTCGGAGATACGCTCTTGGCAGCCAAATGACGGTCAGAAATCGACTACGGTGATGCCGGCTCCGCCAAACTGCACATGCTCGTCGGCATAGTGGGTGACATTGGGGATGGCTCCGAGGTACTGACGGATGAGCTGGCGCAGGATGCCGTTGCCCTTGCCATGGAGGATGCGCACGCGCTGCATACCCATGAGGATGGCATCGTCGATGAAATGCTGCACGGCATTGAGCGCTTCGTCGCCACGCATACCCCGCACGTCAAGGTCCTGGTGGAAGTTCTGGCGGTGACTGTCGATGGTCTGCTGGGTGAGGTGGGATATGTTGTAGCTGCGCAGGTTCTCCATACGTTCGTCGGCATGGGTCTTGGGGGCTTCGGTGGTGGCGGCGCTCTGTGGGGCGTTGGCACGCTGCAGTCTGTCAACCCGCATACGAGTGCGCATGTCGCCAAAGATGACGCTGGCCATCTTGCCGTCGATGCGCTCGATGGTGCCCATCGACGATGCACCCTTGATGCACACGCTGTCGCCTGCTGCCAGTGGCTGCTGGCTGGCTTGGGCCTGCTGCCGGGCTTGCTCCTGGCGCTTCTGCTGTTGCTGCTGTTCGTTGGCGCGCTGCTCCTTGTGCTGCTGGCGTCGCTCCTTGCGCTGTTGAATCTGTGCCATCTTGCGGGCTATCATCTCGTCGTTGGCTTGGGTGTCGAGGTTGCTTACCTCCTGCTTGAACTGCTCCAGTTCCTCGCGGATGCGCTTGGTGTTTTCGCGTTCAGCCTGGCTCTCGCGTATCTCGCGTATGGTGTTTTCGATACGTCGGTTGCTCTCGCTCAATATTTCTTCAGCCTCCTGCTTGGCTCGGCGCAGTATCTCCTTGCGCTGTACGCCAATCTGCTCGATATCATGCTCATAGCGTTCTATCTGGCGCTCCAGCTCCTTCTCGCGCTGATGGATATTGGTGCGCTTGTTTTCCCAGTAACGCTTGTCGCGAACGATGTCCTGCAGATATTTGTCGCTCTGGATGTAGTCGGAGCCCACGATGTCGCTGGCTTGGCGTATCACCTCTTCGGGGAGTCCAATCTTGCGCGCAATCTCGATGGCAAACGAGCTGCCGGGGCGACCTGTGGAGAGTTGGAACAGAGGCTTCATCTCGTGGCGGTCGTAGAGCATGGCGCCGTTGACCACGCCCTCGTGCTCGTCGGCGAAGTGCTTGAGGTTCTGGTAGTGCGTGGTGATGACGCCCCAGGCTCCGTGGGCAAGAAATTGCCCCAGCACACTCTCGGCTATGGCTCCGCCGATGTTGGGCTCGGTTCCGGTGCCAAACTCGTCGATGAGTATCAGTGTGGATGGATTGGCCTGCTTCAGCATGTTCTTCATATTGAGCAGGTGGGAGGAGTAGGTGGACAGGTCGTTCTCGAGACTCTGCTCATCGCCAATGTCTATCATGATGTCCTTGAACATACCCACGCGCGAGCGTTCGTCTACGGGGATGCCCAGACCACACTGCACCATATACTGCAAGAGTCCGGTGGTCTTGAGGCAGACGGACTTTCCGCCGGCATTGGGGCCCGAGATGATGAGTATGCGGTTGTCGGTGGTGAGCTCTATATTAAGAGGTACGAGCGCGGAGGGAGTGGCAGAGTTCTGCTTGAGGCGCTGCTCGAGCAAGGGGTGGCGGGCTCGGGTCCAGTCGATGATAGGGGTGGCAGTCACCTGCGGTTCGGCGCACTGCATACTCTCGGAGAGAGAAGCCTTGGCGTGTACGAAGTCGATGTCGGCCAGAAAGTCCTGGGAGAACAGTATCTCCTCGGTATGGGGGCGTATGTCGTCGGCCATCTGCTTGAGTATGCGGATAATCTCATGTCGCTCGTCGCTCTCGAGCTCGCGTATATGGTTGTTGGCCTCGACTACCTCAGCGGGCTCCACATACACGGTGCGTCCGCTTGCCGACTCGTCGTGTACGATACCACCTATCTTGCGCTTCAGTCCTGGTGCTACGGGCAATACCAGTCGGCCGTCGCGTAGGGTGGGGGCCACGTCCTTGTCTACAAGTCCTTCGCTCTGTGCCGAGCGGAGTATTCCACCCAGTATGCGCGAGATGGAACCCTTGGTTCGGGCCAATTCATGACGGATTTCAGCTAATTTGGGAGAGGCGTTGTCCTTGATATGTCCGAACTTGTCTAATATGCGGTCGATGTCCTTCACTATCTGGGGCATGGGTATCACGCCCTCGGTGAGTGCCGCAAGGGCGGGGAAGATGAAGGCGGTGTGCTCGTCGTCGGTATAGCGCTTGAGAAAAGCCACGACGTCATTCATTGTGGCAAGGGTGCGCATCAGCTCAAAGAGCTCTGTCTCTTCGAGGAATGTGCCCGTCATGCGAAGCCGCTTCATGCTTTCGCGGACATCGAAAAATGCATTTAGAGGGAAATCCTCTTCGCCTGAACGTATACGCTTCATCTCTCTAATCTGCTCCATAGAAGCATTGATGGCGTCTGCATCGGTCATAAACGCCATGTTGTCGATGCGCACGATGCCCAATGGTGAGAGACAACGCGAACGAAGCATGTCGCGGATCTCATGAAAACCTATCTTAAATTCGAAATTATCAGGGTAAATCATACTGCAAAGTTACCACTTTTCCTGCATAAGGATAAGGAAAACGGAAATAATTTGAAAAAAAACCTGCAAAAGTTTGGTAGAATCAAAAAAACTTAATACCTTTGCACTCGCTTTTAAGGCACATCGACCTGCCAGCAATGATGAAAGCATTGGAGAGATGGTAGAGTGGTCGATTACAGCGGTCTTGAAAACCGCCGTACCGAGAGGTACCGGGGGTTCGAATCCCTCTCTCTCCGCAAAGAGTTCAATGAGCAACATCGTTGAACTCTTTTTTTATGCTCTGAGCGGGCAGGCTTCTTTTATGGTTTTGATTGTAAACAGAATTCCGCCTTATGTTGTAGGACACTCGTTTATGTCGTTTTATACACTAACATCACCATTTCATACAAGCATACCTTCGTGCTCATTACCATTACAAAACAAAAGGCTATCTTTGCAACAAGATAATAACTATAATAAAAGCAATGAACAATATGCAGAAAATTATTAGAATAGTATTGCCCTGGGCTTGCTTTGCGCTCATTATCTGGGTGTGTCGCTTTAGAGGCTCCGATTACATCGATTGGAGATGGTTGGTAGGTGCTGTTGGCATTAGTGCTGTTTGTTATGCGATGTTGTATGTGAAACGACATAAGATGCTTGGCAAAATAGAAGAGCATCGCAATCAGTTGAAGCAACAGGCGGAAGAGGCTATTGCGCCCGAATTGGAGAATATTAATGGCAATTGGCTGAAGAAGGACATGTTAAAACGTCGCATGATAAGGGAATATCTTGAAAAGAATACCGATTATTATGCTGATGTTGATGGTAATGACGCTATTAGGAAGGTGCAGGATTGGATATCTTCTCTGGAGTCGAGTCTTTTCTTGCTTTTCTTGCCTTTTTGGGGAATAATCTTTTGGGGAATCGTTTTTATACTATTTGCATTATTACTTCATTGGTCGTTTCCATTCCAAATGGCTATATGTGACGTAATGTCCGTTGTGGCAAGTGTCATTCTGATATGGCGGCGCAATTATGTGCTGGCTCCGATAGCCATTGGTCTTGCTGTAATGTTTCTTTATGGGCTTTTTAATGCAGGAATAGATGGAGTGGAAATGCCGGCCTACCACATGGTGGTGGAAAACGAAGGAAATATCTTTCTTGCCCCATCGCATGCGGATTACACCATGTGGGGTAGCATTGTGATACTATGTGTCACAAATATTTGCCTTGCTTTATATCCTTTGTTGAAGAAAAAAACATTGGTGATTTACGCGATATTAATCTTAGTGGTCGTTGAGGCAATACGTTACGGTGTTCATATGGACGTGACGCCCGCCATTCCCATCTCATACTCGTATTATCTGTATGCCTTGTTGTGTGCCGTCAATGCCGACTTGGCGGTTATGTTCGGCATATCGTACAATGCAGTGTTTATACTATTGTTCGTTTATTTGGTATGGCTGCTTCCTGTAATCTTTGCCCTGCCTGCTTTCGTAAGGTCCTGGAAGGGGATGGGCGAACTTAAAGAGCGGTCGCCGTTGTTCAAGAAAACCAAATACAGACGCCAATACTACGCCTGTCTCACATGGCTGATAATGAATGCCTTGGCAACAGCTTTGGTATGGGGACGATTTATTGGTATATCTGCGGAAGAGTGTGCAGAGATATTGATAAAAGACACCCAAAACTTATCCAACTTTATCGGTATAGGATATTTCGCAAAGAACTTCATCGTCTATTGTGCGCCAATCTTGGCAAGCGCTCTTATCAGCTGGATATTATTTGCTATCACTAAACAAAAAATTAAATTGAGAGAAGACAATGAATAAGAAATATATCGTATTGTTAGTGGTCTTACTGTTGATGGCTTGCATTCCTTTCGTCCCTCCAATATATCAAAGATATACGAAACCATTGTATAAGAATTACATCGATGCCAAGGAATGGTATGGCAAGGTGGATTGCGAGAATTTGTCGCAAGTAAGGGACTATTGCGATAGACGAGGGTATAGCACGGATTATTATATCTTGGTCGATTTCTCCATACCTTCGGGCAAGAAGCGGTTCTTCATATATGACTTGCAGAATGGCAAGCGCTTGATGAGTAGCTATTGTATGCATGGCAGTGGCAAAGGAAACACAGATGCCAAGCCTAAGTTCAGCAATGAGTTTGGTAGTGGCTGCTCCAGCCTTGGACGGTATGTTATGGTAGGAAAGGGGCGTAAGTTTAAGAATTGCATCCGCCTTAGAGGACTTGACAAGACGAACTATTTATCTGAGACTCGTGGTATTTTGATTCATTCGGCGGGAAAGGTGACGAAATTTTCTGGTGAAAGGGAGTATATTCCATTAGGTTCAGAGAGCCGTGGTTGCTTCACGGTATCGAGGGATTGCGTGACTAAAGTGATGGAGATATATCGAGGTGCTTCAAAGCAAAGACCTGTGATGATTTATGCTAAATATAACGTTGGTTCGACGAATTAGAATAGCGTTAATAGTCTATCTATTGCCCTTTGAACTGTTATAGTTACGCTAGTTTGCGTAATTATGGTTTATCAGCAGACCATCCCTACCTAAATAAGAAGTGTATTATTCGTAAGGGCGTCCTACTCTCAAAGAGTGGCAATCGTGGTATTCGTAAACAACAATTATGAATAATCTGCAGATTTTGGACAATTTCATGCCAATTTGGGCACATTTTCCCATTTTTTATCAATAATTTTATCCATAAGACACATTTTCATTATTTTTTTTGTATATTTGACGCGTGTTTTTGCAATGCAGACATTTTATTTGCTCCTTTGCGGCTTGGATTAGGACCTAAGAATGTAAACGGGCAATTCTAACATTAAGTGAGTTTGCACATATAGTGCAGGTACCCAATAGATGTTAGAGGGTAGTCCTAAGCCCAAGCCGTGTATGGTGATAGCCTGCGCTTTTCTTGTTTTAATAAGTTTCGTATAGGCAAATAGCCAGAAAAATGTAATTAGTCTAAACATTATATGTGTAACAATTTAATTCTATTTCTACTATGGATAATAAATGGTTAACAATGGTTGGTAATACCTTATTGAAATGCTCTGTTGAAGCTAAAGGGCAAATAATGTTATCAGAAGGTTATACTAAAATTATTTATGGTGCCTTTGAACATTGTGAACAAATAACAAAAGTTACATTACCAAGTACAATAGCAACTATTGGTGCTGGGGCTTTTAGGGGATGTACGTATCTTTCTACTGTAGATTTGTCAGCAACACAATTAGTTCGTATTCCTGAATGTCTATTCGACTACTGCAAAAACCTGCAAAAAATCTATCTGCCCGATACGATACGGGAAATTGATGATTTCGCATTTAGAGGATGTTCTAATTTGAAACAGATAAAACTGTCCAATAATATACAATATATAGGTGATTATGCTTTTGCTGGTTGTTCTTCACTTACGGATATCACAAACATTCCAGATAAGATGGATTTTGGTCAAAAGGTTTTTGCAGGATGTGCTAGTTTGACAAAATTTGAGTTCCCCCAACAGAATTCTATAGTTCCTTATTGAATGTTCCAATTTTGCAAATCACTGGTGGAAATCCAACTTGGAAACAAAACTGATAGAATTGAAGACCATGCTTTTGACGGATGTATAAATCTTAAAAATGTCAATTTCCCGAGCGTCACTTATATCGGATCTTATGCATTCAGAAATTGCATGTCTATAAATGACATTCAATTAGGAAATGATTTAGAGAATATTTCTGCACATGCTTTTAAAGGTTGCAAGAATCTTCAATCCTTCAATTTGTCTAATGTTAAAACAATTGGGTCTTGCGCCTTCGGCAAATGCGTCTCATTAAAAGTAATGAAGTGTGGAGATAATGTAGAATGCGTAGAAGACCATGCTTTTGATGGGTGTGTAAGTCTTCATAATATTAATCTGCCAAATGTTTGTGAAATAGATGCTTATGCATTTAGGAATTGCGTGTCTTTAGAGGTCGTAGAATTTGGAGATAAAGTAGAGGATATAGAATTATGTGCATTTAATGGGTGTAAGAATCTGCATAATGTTCGCATCTCAAACAATGTTATAGATTGGATGGGAAGTGATACATCTATAATTCGTGATACGTTGAATAATCTTGGCATTGAATTAATTGAAAGGCTCTTAGAGGAAAGAACAAAAATGGAAGACAACGAGCAAGACTATGATGGCTTGAGTTCCCAGCACTCTCAAGAAGCAGAATCATCCCTACGGGTGAAGGATATTGTTTTATTCTCAAATTCAGAAGTAATCACATATGAAGATGTGGAGTCTCATTGTTTTGAGAAAAACGTCAAATATAAGATTAATATACCAGATGGGATACGACGCATAGACAATGACGCATTCTATTGTAATTGTAAAATAGAAGAAATTGACATACCTTCAAGTGTTGAAGAAATTGGAAGCAATGCATTTGGCGACACGGGACTTGAGTTGTTCAAATGCCCTAAGGGTATAACCAAAATCGAAGACGGTACTTATGCTGGAAATAACATTAATGAAGTTGTTATCCCTAAACATGTTAATTATATAGGTAAATATGCTTTTTGCGCGAACCCCATAAAGAAAATAATGATAAAGAATCCCGACTGCAAAATTGGTTTTGGGGCTTTTTTTATTGGTGATGGACTAAAAGAACTTCATCTTAGGAATTATACGCCTCCGAAAAATATAGTGGAATGGTTTTGGGGTGATACTCCAATGGACAAACAGCCTGAATATTTCTCTGATTGTGTTCTTTTTGTTCCAAAGGGAACTGCATATCAATATTATAGTTATGAAGAGGAACCAAGCTATGATGATAGCCTTTTGGATGCTTCATGGGATTATTCTTACCCCTATTTATTTTTTAAGGATATTGTAGAAGAATAACATACCGTTATTACACCTTTTAGATGCTATTATGGCAATCACAACTGATAACGAATGGAAAAAAGAATATAAACATAGGATTAAATGTAACAGAAAGATTTTAATGATTGGATGGAATCCATCAGTTATTCTGATTGGATGAAAGGGGCGAAAATGCCAAATGAGAAAAGAGGGGCTGAATATACTGCAAGAGATTATTGATTATTCGATGGTGTATCCAGAGGATTTTAATGAATCATTACACTTCATAAAACAAGAGGATGTGTTAATTGCACATCCTCCCGTTTTAAGCAAAAAGCGCTAATTGTATATAATAGCCTAACTATTTAAATGGCGTATTCTTCGGAAACCTCTTATCTATCTTACGAGGATTAGATGGCGAACATGGTTCTTCATTATTAACCTTTGCGATTTCGTCAAACAAAACATACGTCTTCACTAGAAGGTCAATAGTAGCAAGTGGAGAATCATACTCGGTTTCTACTTTGAGGATGGGTAAATTCTTAGGAAAAACATCGGTCTTATCACGCCATGTAATGCCCCAAATCAAATCTTTGACGAATTGCTGTTCTCTAGGCGTTATGAATAAAACCAAGGCAGTGTCTTCAATGTGCTTTGATGTGAAAATGAACCTGCCGTGACAATAATTGCGGAAATCACATAGCAGTACACTTGCAATTCCACTTTCCACCATTTTCGATTCAAAATCGACTGCTACAGGTCGACTCCATCCGTTGTACAGAACAATGTAGTTCTTTATGTCCTGAAGTTTTGGAACCTTACCCTCTACCCTTGGTCCGTAATAAAAACAATATTTAGGACTTATATCAATTGTTAGTTGACATAAAGGAAAACTATTGGTGTCTGAGAAAGCCTTATATATCAGTCCAAATTTGCAGATAGTATCAATCGTTGCGATAAAAGATTTGTCATGTGTAAGCCAATCATAAGCGAACCATCGAGAATCTGCTTTCTTCAGATATTTCACTACAGCGTTTTCATCACCCACATTTTTCACAATGGCACAAGTGCTTTTGGGATTTGTCTTTGAAGCTCGTTTGGCTGCATATTTTTCGTCACATCCTTTTCCGCTACTACACATAATCAATATCTTTGCAGTCTGAAGAGCTTCATCTGAGACTGATGCCATGGAGAGGGGCGTGAGCACTTTAGCCATTCCTTTTTTGCTTTCATATAGTAGTGCAGCATAATCAATTGGACTTACAGAACCACCACTGGCAATGCAATAAAGTGGCTTTTGCGCATCCTCAATGAAGAACTTTTTTAAACCCTCTACATCCTGATCTTCTGCCCATATGAGAGCATCTGGAATTACGGAGAGACATTCGTTGAATTTAACTTTGTTTGCCATAATATTCTGTTTTAGTTGTTTCTTGTTTTTGCATCCATTGATGCAATACGATCGCCTTGCTGATTAAACGCCTCAATAATGTTATAGCGTCCACCGTTTTTATAGTATTCGTAAGTTTGCATTATTAGCAATCCATCTTCCTCACTAATACCAATAGAGCCTCTATTTGTAGGCAAATAAATTGCCTGGTCGGATTCCGCATCAACAACAAAAGTTCGTGACATTTCGGAAATCTGTACTTCCCTCAACTAATAGTTTTAGCGGTTCGCCTTTCCATGAAAGAATAGTTACCCTGGAAATCGTCGGTATTGAGTCAAGTGGAATGGTAAAACTATGTTCTATCGAGAGCTTTCTACCATCTGCATGAGGATGGGACATCAATAATTTCTTTACAGACTTCTCTCTTTTATTATAAGTCCATAATGATACTTGTTTGACGGCCCCAACCCCTTCAATGCTATCTCCAATTGCTTCGTCATTCAGAAAAATCTTCCAGTCTTCATTCTCTGCCATAGAATAAGCTTTTGGAGGAATTCCATCACACACAACATCATTAAAGGCTGGTTCATTCCTTCCATTATTATGATAACTACATCCAGTCCAAATGATAATACATAAAATATATAATAGGTATCTCATCGGCATTGTTATAAAGAATTGTTATCAACCGATTTCTTCAGGTAAGTCGCCTTATTTCGTACACTCTCAGTAGTTGAACTTAGCAAGTAATCAAGAAATGCCTTTGCTTTCGTTTCATCTTTCTCATAGTAGCATGGTAGGCCTGTTGCAGCTTTAAGGATAGGGCAAGGAACTCTTCCGCTATACCATTTGTATAAACTCTCAATGTCCCCAATTCCACATGCCATTATCTTCCAAATTTCTTCCTCTGTTGAACAGAAATAAAGATGATAAAGAATATCAGTATCAGTAATAACATTGTCGCCAAGCCATCCGACATCGGAACATTTTAAACTATTGCTCCTTTCGAAAAAATCGAGATAACCATTTAGCCAGTCTATAGCAAATCTTCCTATTGGAAGATTCAATAGCAGGAAGCAAGTGCACATAAGTACCTCCACACGCATATCTTCGTCTTCTATCAATTCATAATCTTTCTCCAGCATGAACTTATAGAAGTCAAAATCATTCTTCTTGAAAGCCTGCCAAACTGGTAGAAGTTCAGGGAAAATAGCATTTTCATCGTATTTTTGAATGTCTTCTTCCTCCACATTACAACAATAGGCATAGACAGCTTTTTTTAATTCATCAGCTCCCACTGCATTCATCTGTCGAATATGTGGATGGCACACGGATGTATCAATATCTTTTTTCATATACTGTCGTTCGATATATGTAATCTTTTTCAAATAGTTTAATTTAATATCTAACTATTCCAGGTGGCCAATACCCATATAATAAAGATAATACAGGCAATAGTGAAGATGATGTACCCCATATCACCTTCCATTGATGAAAACGTTCCTCCAAACAACCCTGTAACTTCTTTTATAACTAGCCACAACAGGGGAATCGCTATTACTAGTATAATTAATGCCAGCAGAATGCAGAATAATATTTTCAAGATACTACCCATAGCTATAAAGCATTTTATCTCCAATCGTAAATATTCTTATAGTTGTACTCCTCGTAGCGTGCAGCTATCTGATGGAGGCGATGCGCTAGCTCATTATCCTGGGTATAAACCCCATGCTGTCTGGCATAGTCGTCTATCAAATCTTCAAGTGTGACCTTCTGCTTTAAGCGGTTAATTCTCTGGTCGATTACATCTCGTAATGAATGACTCTTACTCATCTCGCTGATAGCATAGCCCAAAGCTCCTGCTACTGCATTATCAATTATTCCCATACCGATAGTTTTTTAATTGTGATTTTTACTGTTTGATAGAACAAAGTTATTACAGAACTACGAATTTTTGGTTCGTAGTTTCAGGAAAAAATAAGCGGAAAATGAAATACATTGTTTTTTGCAATTTCTGGTGCAAGATAATCGTAGGGTTAGAAGCTGCGTTTCGTACTCTACGATTATCATCTGCGGTTAACAAAATTTAGGTATTCGGGTTGGTCGCGGAGTATTCTTTCTCAATAAAATCAGCAATTCTTTCTCCCGTTTCTTTGCGATCTAGTCCCCAACCAATACTAATAATCAGTTTTCTTGGGAAAGAAGAAAGTGCTCCGTACTTGTCTTCATATAGTTTATATGTGGCGTTTATCCTTTCTAATAACCTTGGAAAAAGACGTGAAGTAATAATCCAAGGGCACCTTTCTGTTGATTGTGTTGAATCATTGACAGTTTCAAGTTCATTTTTTACAAATTCTTCAATCTCTGGGAGAAGCTCTTTTTTTGAACTAATAAAATCCAGCCAATCTCTCCAATCCGATATACTCATATCGCCATTGTAGAATATCACGTTAAAATCATGCAATTTCAGTTTTCTTTTCTCACAGGCATCATATATATAATCATTTATTAGGCAATTGTTGGTTTCTGCAGCGTTCTACTTATTGTCACCGCATATTCCAAATGCTGCGGCTCTAATTGTGATAACCATCTGTGATATAATAGAACTTCAGCTTTATATGCACCTGAATAAATAGGTATTTGAATATCTGGGTGGTCTGCTATTCTTTCAATCTTATATTTACTTAAATAGCCAAGGCCATACATTGGAGACTCTTGAAACCAAAATGCTTTAAGATCCTCGACCATCCAATCATGACAGTCATCCACTATCGGATTAGAACTTCCATGATTAGTTCTAACAATAATCATCAAGGGATTATGAAAATCGTTGCCTTCTAAGTACTTCTCAATAGTTTCTTTCAAATCTTTTTTAATCCATTTCATAATATTCTATCAATTAGTTTATTTCGCTGTTCAATCCAAATTCAGAACTTTGAATATGTTATTCAGCAGACACTATTTAGTTTATATTTTACATCACTACTTTAACGTGATGGTAGTTATTTGTTAGAATTTAGTATTAGCTATTACTTGATGCAGGCATATTGGGCCTCCACAGCATCGTCAAAATCAGAAAGATTTTATCCTTATAGTCTTCGGTTAATTCGCACCAGCAGGGAGAAAAGGTGTGGTCTGTTTTAATGTTGACCATTCCCTCTTTTCAATCGGAGAATTTGACGGAATAGAACTCTCCTGTGTTTGGATTAGATGCTGCAAACGTTGCTACCCAATGTGGAATTACAGGAGCTACCTTAACACTAATCCCTTTGTTAGGACCAATTTTGATGGTAAGCCCGCATTTCTCGTTATTTAAATCAGCTAAAATGTCCCTAAAGAACAGGGTTTCACCAATGAAAGATTTTATTCTTTCTTCAAGTACCTTTCTTTTCTCTTCCATAACTTTTATATTTTGAGATTTGTTTATGCTGCAAAAGTAGCATCAACTTACGAACGTTTAGTTCGCAGTTTTGAATAATCTTCATTTATAGCCTTTATTCGCTCAAAGATTTCGTCCTGGATGCAGGATGGTTCCAAAACAAGCAGATGCTGACCAAAGGAACAAAGTTCACGTATCAATTCATAGTTCCTCCTGCAGTCAATCCTAAAGAATTGTCCTCCCTGAAGAGATGGATACTGCTTATGCAATTCATCGCAGGTCTGTATGTTGAGTGTACGTTGTGATTCGTGCAACGGTTTGGTTAGTACATAATTCTTTGAATAGTCGCTTACCCAGAATGTAATCTTGTGAACAGTCGTATCTTCATAATAATAGGAAACACCTATTATATCCTCAAAAATCTCATTAATATCCCCTGGATAATTCTTGTATTTCATAGAAGGTATTGGGTTGATATGTATCGTCCTATCCAATGGGAAACATTTGATTTTATCGTTCTCTACTCTTCCTGCGTAGAGATACCAACGCCCTTCATACTCTTTTAAAAGATAAGGATAAAGTCTATAAACAATACTCTTTTCTGGTTCATCAAATTTTCTATAGTGAAGTTCAACAACTTGTTTTTGGGAGATTGCAGTAAATAGCAATCCTAAACAGTTAGTGTTCTCTATTGGATTTTTCGTCAAAGAAAGAATAGGCTTATGTCGAGCATGTGGATCTAAACTCAGTCGAAATCTTTCAAGACCATCAAGTTTCGGCAATCCATCAAATTGTCCAAGTAGTGAGAACAATTCTCTCAATAGATACTTTTCATCTATGGTTAGTTCTTTCTTGAAGATGGAGAATGAAGGGTCGGCATATCTAAGACCGCGTTTACAATAATATCTTTGTTTGTTATAGTCATAACTATCAACGCTATATCTTTCGATATCTGCCCAGAAAGGATCTTCCTTTTCAAGAAAATGAATATCTTTCTCGATGGTACGCCTTCCTATATTATCCTCATCAGGATTAATCTGCATCTCTCCAAGACGACGATTGACTTCCTCTGTCAAATCGTCGAGAGAATAATTATGGTATCGGCTACTTAGTAACTCGTCCAGAATCTTATATCTTATTATGGCGTTTTTATTGATTGGCATAAAATATGGTAACAATATAATGTTAGTCCCGGAAAGTTAGTTTTATTATTACTTGTTTGACTATTTTGTGTAAATCACTTCCGGTTAAACGTATTAGTTGTTATAATCTTGAATCAAGATTTTCCTATGAATATCAATTCATGCCTAAATTACTTACATATTATATAAAAACGGCATCTTTGTGGTTAAATAATGTGAATGGCAATAGAATAAGGCGACTTTTGGATGTTATATTATCCTTGAACGCTAAAAAGGGGAGATGACATTGGGCAAAGTATAAGAAAGCAGAATGACTTTTTATTCCAAGAATGGACACATTCATTCGTCCCCAAGGAAGATATCTATTGTAACGAAACACTTGGCTTGGCTATAGAACAATGAAGGTGTTACTACGGAGCCTTCTATATACAAATTCCCTGTGGTAGACATTATTTCGTAAAAAAGATGGGGCTGAACGCTTGTTATGCCGAGATAAATCCCTACATTTGCATTTGGTGTATTAGTCTGCTGACGGTCGCTCGTTTGGCCGACACCTATTATTATATATATAGTGCAAATGATATTAGATATACTATTACTATGGGTCTATTTGACTTTTTGAAACGCGGTAGCGAGGATGTTGGCATGGAAGCCAAGAGGGTCTATGACGAAGCCGAACAGCTGTATAAGGCTGGAAACTATGACGATGCCGTGAGATTGTATGAAAAGGCGTGGAGTAAATACCATGATGTGGGTGATTTCTACGGCCTTTTGGCTTGTTATATCCATGACAACGACGCATCCGGCAATGAGATGCGTTGTTGTGAACTGGCCCGCCATGGTGCCGAGAAGGGCAATTCGCAAAGCATGTACCGTTACGCACTTTTCCTTGATACTGGCCATGGATGTGCTGAGGACAAGGCAGAGTCGCGCCACTGGCTGGAGAAATCTACCGAACAGGGCAATCCTGACGCAGCCTACGCCTTGGCCTCCCTGTTGTATGATGAAGTCAAGACCAATCCACTGCTGCTCGACCGCTGTTACCGATTGACCAAAGTGTATGCCGACCGTGGACATGAGGGGGCAAAGAAAAGACTGGACGAGTGGTTCGGCCCCATCAGGGATGACGAGTGGCAAGGCTTCACCACCGCCCGTATGGCTCAGCGTGGCTACAACTGGCTGTGTGGCAAAGATGGATTTCAGCAGAACCTTGCGCTCGCCATGCGATGCCTGCGTGCTGCCGCCGAGCGTGGCGATGCTGCGGCACGCAGTAATCTTGGCTGGTGTTTCGAGAAGCAAGGTGACTATGCAGCTGCCAACGATTGCTATATCCTGAGTGCCAGCCAGGGTTGCACCACAGCCATGTTGAATATTGCCACCAATCTGCACAAAGGATTGGGCGCCCCCAAGGACGATGCCGGTGCGCGTCGCTATCTGCGTATGGCCCACGATGTGGGAGACGAGCGCGCCAAGAAGCGCATGGCTCAGTATTTCCCCGAGGATGAAGTGCGCGAGCTGTCGGCTGGCATGACCGCCGAGGAGATGAACAAGCGTGCATGGGCTTACCTGAAAGGCGTAGACAATTGTGAACACGATGCCAAGAAGGCGGTCTTGTGGTTTGATGCTGCAGCCTCTCATGGCCTTGTTGCGGCCTGGTATGGTCGTGGAGTCGCTCTGGATGAGCAGAAACTCTATTCCGAAGCCTTTGCCTCTTATCTCCGTGGGGCTGAGCAGGGCAATGCCAAGTGCATGTTTACTGTAGGCACCCGATACGCCGAAGGCAAGGGATGCAAGCATGACGATGCCAGCGCCCAGGCATGGCTGCTTCAAGCCGATGAGACGGGCGAGCCAAGAGCCAAGGGCAAACTCTATGAACTCTATCCCGAAGTGGAGCGTGAAGACAAGGTGCAGTTTATGCTGGATAATATGCCGACCTGTATAGATGAAGACTTCTCTTCTGAAGAGTATGATGTTGAGGCGATGGCGCATGACCTTGTCAACGACGAGGACTATGAACTGGCACGAGAACTGCTGGACGGCTATTTCCAGGAGATTGACGGCGGTGCCCAGCCATCCTCTTGTCATGAAGACCTGCTGCTCTATCTCGCTTGGGTATGCTACAAGGATGGCGACGGCAGCGACGCTCAGTCTCCCCACCACAATCTCCGCCTTGCCCACGATTACCTGATAGATATTGGCGATGACTTTGATGCCTATTGTGACGACAGTTATATGAAACTGGCTGAGCTGTACTATGCTTGCTATACCGGCTATGATGACTATGACTTGAAGCACGTTCTGAGACACCGCAGCAGAAAATGGTATGGCCGCAAGGCGTATGAATATTATAGCCAAGCCGCCGACGAGGGCTTTCCGATGGGTATGTACTACAAAGCCCGTTTTCTCATTGATGGCGATGTGGTGGAAAGCGACTTCAACCAAGCCTTTATGCTCTTGAAGGAGAGCGAAGAGGGTGGCGACGCCGAACCCCTCTACTGGCTTGGCAATATGTATTATTACCCCGACTATGGGCGAGTAAACAAAGATGCGGCACGCGATTATTACGAGCGATACGTGGCTCTGGAGGAAGAGCGCGTCGAAAGCGAAGGCTGCATGTCGGCCGATTTTGCCCAGGCTTCCTGCAATCTCGCCCATCTGTTGCTTCAAAACCACTCCAACGCCGATGACTACCAGGCACGCCAGTTGCTCGATAGAGTGGTCGACAGCCACCATACTGTCGCAGACGCCCTGTTTGGATATATGCTCTACGAGGGGCGAGGCGGTATGAAAATCAAGGCAACCGGACTCGATTTCATGCGTAAGGCAGCAGCCAACGGCGACTCTATGGCCAGGCAGTTCCTGCGCAATTATGGGTATTGATGAGCTGTTATAGTCATAATTGCAAGCAACTATCATAGAAACATGGATAAAGGGAAAATGTGAACAACTTGTGATATTTTATGAATATGCCTAAGCGATAATTAATCAGTAACTTTGCAGCCGAATTATCAAAGTTAGGTATGAAAAGAATATTGTTCACATTTTCCTTGACACTTCTCTTGTGCCATGCCATGGCACAGGAGACGCTGTCTCTGGGTCAATGCCTGCAGATGGGCATTGAGCGAAATCTAAATCTGAAGACTTATGAGGGCAATGTGCTTAAGGGCAAGCACGATGTCTGTGAAAACCGTGCCCGTCTGTTGCCCCAGATTAATATCGGCGCCGGACTCAACGACAATTTCACTCCCCCAGTATCGGTGACCGACGGTAGCGCTTATGGCAAGCCTTACAATGTTACCAAGACGTTGCAGTACAATTCGTCGGCAAGCATCCAGCTGCAGATGCCGCTCTACAGCCAGACGGCACTTACTGCCCTTGACATCGCCAAGACCCTCGACCACCTCAACACGCTCTCTTACGCCAAGGCCAAGGAAGACCTGATAGTGCAGATTAGCAAGATGTACTATCTCGCCCAGAATACCGAAGAGCAGATAGCCATTATCAAGGACAACATCAAGCGCCTGGAGGAACTGCGCGACATCACCCAAGCGTTCCATGACAACGACATGGCGCTCGGCGTCGACGTGAAGCGTGTCAATGTCAATCTCGAGAACCTTAGCGTGCAGTATGACAATGCCAAGGCCATGCTCACCCAGCAGTATAACATGCTGAAATATGTCATCGACTATCCCGCCGACAAGACCATTGCCGTAGAGAAAGCCGACATCGAACAGACAGACATGGCGTCGCTCACCGGACTCAACGAGAACCTCTATGAGCTCCAGCTGCTGCAGACCCAGCGCACCCTCGCCGAACAGAAGAAGAAACTTGCCAAAGACGGATACCTCCCAACGGTTGCCCTCACGGGCAACTGGACCTACGCAGCCTTTACCGACAACATCAGGAATTGGTTTCATGCCGGTGAGTCCAACCATTGGTACAAGTCCAACGGCATAGGTGTGTCGCTGCGCATCCCCGTGTTCGACGGTTTTGAGAAGCGGTCGAAGATACGCAAGGCCCAGGTGGATATCGACAATGCTCGACTCTCCTACGAGAGTGCACTGAAGGGTATGCAGACCCAGTATGCCAACGCCGTCAACGACCTGGCCAACAACCAGCGCAACTTCAGCAAGCAACGCGACAACTACCTGCTTGCCGAGGAGGTATATAAGGTCACTAGCGACAGATACCGTGAGGGCATAACCTCGATGACCGAGGTGCTGCAGGACGAGATGAGCATGAGCGACGCCCAGAACAACTATCTCACCGCCCACTTCAACTACCAGGTGTCCAACCTGACCCTGCTCAAACTCACTGGCCAACTGGACAAACTCATCAAATAATAGAAACTTACAAACAACATCATAGAAATGGAAACAAGCAATAACCCCACCAACAACAATACCAGCAACGACACCCCCAATCAGTCTACCCACGAAGTTACCGCCGCCCAGCTCAAGCGCCAGCGCATACGCCAGCTGCTTGTAAGCCTTATCGGTGTGGCCATCCTCGTATGGGGCATCGTGAAGATTGGCTGCATGTTTATGGACTACAAATCTAATGAGAAGAGCGATGACGCACAGGTCGAGCAGTATATCTCGCCCGTCAACCTGCGCGCTTCGGGATATATCAAGAAGATTTATTTCAAGGAGCATCAGGATGTGAAGAAGGGCGACACCCTTTTGGTGCTCGACGACCGTGAATACCGCATCCGCGTGATGGAAGCCGAGGCTGCCCTCAAGGATGCCATGGCCGGTGCCAATGTGGTTGACGCTTCGCTCCAGACCACCCAGACCTCTGCCACCGTCTACGAGGCGTCGATAGCCGAGATAGAGATACGTCTTGCCAAACTGGAGAAAGACCGCCAGCGCTATCAGAACCTCGTGGCCCGCAATGCCGCTACCCCCATCCAGCTCGAGCAGATTGAGACCGAGTATAATGCCACCAAGAAGAAGCTCGATGCCACCCGCCGACAGCAGAAGGCTGCCTACTCGGGCGTGAACGAGGTGCAGACACGCAAGAAGAATACCGCCGCAGCCATCGAGCGTGCCGAGGCTGCCCTGGAGATGGCCAAGCTCAACCTCTCTTATTGCGTGGTGACTGCTCCCTGCGATGGCAAACTCGGCCGTCGTTCGCTCGAAGACGGACAGGCTGTCAACGCCGGTCAGACCATCACCTACATCTTGCCCGACACCCAGAAGTGGGTCATCGCCAACTACAAGGAGACTCAGGTGGAGAAGCTCTATGTGGGCCAGAAGGTCACCATGACCGTCGACGCCTTTGATGGCAAGGAGTTTGAGGGCCGCATCACCGCCATATCCGGCGCCACAGGTTCCAAGTACTCTCTCGTGCCCACCGACAACTCTGCCGGCAACTTTGTCAAGATCCAGCAGCGTGTGCCCGTGCGGATAGAGTTTGAGGGAATATCCAAGGCCGACAACGACAAGCTGGCTGCAGGAATGATGGTCGTAGTTAAGGCTCAACTCAAGAAATGACACAAGCAGAGATATACACGGCAGTGCCCGCGCATCTGCCGAAGAATTTCCCGTTCTACAACTGGGTGCCAAAGCCCCTTGGCATAGCCTTTCTCGTCATACTGTTCATACCTATCATGACGGTCAGCGGTGCCTACTCCGTCAATAGCAGTGAGATGGTGGGTGGGCTTGGCATCCAGTCAGAACACATCGCCTTCATCAGCTTTGTCACGTCGATAGGCATGGCTGCGTTCTCGCCGTTCTTCTACCAGCTGGTCTGCGTGCGACGCCAGAAGATGATGAGCCTCGTGGGCTTCTCGATTCTGGCGGTGCAGAGCTACATCTGTGCCAACACCGACAGCTTGTTCATTCTGGCTCTCAACAGCCTTATCATGGGATTCGTGAGACAGACGCTGCTCATGTGCAACCTCTTCACCCTCATCAAGTATGGGTTTGGTATCGAGGCTACGCGCAATGTATCGCCAGGCAACGAGCCGAGCGATGAGGCTGGCTGGGATGCGCTCGACACCGAGAAGAAAGCGAGCCAGCCCATCATCTACTTCTTCTTCATGCTGCTCGGACAGATAGGCACGTGGCTTACGGCGTGGTTTGCCTACAATTACCATTGGCAGATGGTCTATTATGCCATGTTGGGCTCTATCCTCGTGGCGTTGCTCATCACTCTGGTTTGCATGCCCTACAACCCTTATCCCACCAAGCGGTCGCCCTTGTCGTTTTCCAAGTTCGGCAATGTGGTGGTGTTCTGCCTCATGTGCTGTTCCTTTATATATATTATGGTATATGGCAAGGTCTACGACTGGTACGACGACGCCTCCATCTGCTGGGTCACGGTGATTTGCGTGGTGTCGACCCTGCTCTTTGTCTATCTCGAGAAGACGCGGCGCTCGCCTTACTTCATGCTCAAGGCGTTTCGCTCGCGCAGCATCCAGGGCGGCATACTGCTCTTCATCGCACTGATGATATGCAACTCCAGCTCCATGTTGGTCAACATCTTTGTGGGCGTGGGCATGAAGACCGACCAGATACAGGTGGCAGCCCTCGGCAACTGGGTTTTGCTGGGCTATTTCATCGGCCTCGTCTCTATCCTGCTGCTCAACAACAAGGGCGTGCACTTCAAGTGGTTCTTCGCCCTCGGCTTCATACTGATTGGGGCAGCCTCGCTGTTCATGTACTTTGAGGTGCAGACCGACGGCATGCTCGAGCGCATGAAGTGGCCAGTCGTCATCCGTGCCACGGGTATGATGCTGCTCTATTCGCTCATCGCCGTCTACGCCAACCAGCGTATGCCCTACAAGCTGCTGTCCACCTGGGTGTGCATCATGCTCACCGTGCGTATGGTGATAGCCCCTGGCATAGGTTCGGCTCTCTACCAGAACCTCTTTCAGTATCGCCAGCAGTATTACATTACTCGCTATGCCCATGACTACGACCGCACCGATGCAGCCACAGCCATGACCTACGACCAGACAGCCCGCGGAATGCAGTATCAGGGCAAGAGCGAGACCGAAGCACAACACATGGCAGCCATCTCTGCTAAAGGCAAGGTGCAGGTGCAGGCCACCATCTCAGCCATAAAGGAGATATCGGGATGGACCATCTATGCCTGTATCATCTTTGCCGGACTGATGCTCGTGGTGCCTTGGCCCAAGCGCGACATATCCAAGGACACGCGTGAGTGGTTTGTCAATTATTAGACAGTCTGCCACTCTGGCATCTATACATAAGACGCGGTGAAAGCAACATTTGTAGCGCGATTTGTTACAAATGTTGCTTTCTCTTTTGTCGTGTTGGATATTTTTGCTATCTTCGTCGCCGACAACCGCACACCTATGCAGAACGACAACAACATCACGCTCCTCGAACAGCAGATGGCCAACAATGAAGACATTTGTTGCTCCTGTGGCAATATCACTTCCTTCCCCCAAGCCTTCTTCCACCGCTTCCATGTGACCGATGTCGGCATTATCGTATGTACTTCGGGCAGCTTCTCCTTCACTTGCGAAGGGGTGGAGTACCAGGTGGCTACGGGCGAGACGGCCTTCCTCTCCCACGGCGTCAGCTTCACCGTGACCCGCCACAGCACCGACTGCTCCGTGGTCATCATCCTCTATCGCGTCGACTCCATCCGCGACATCCTCGGCAACACGGTGGTGGGCATGAAGTTCATGGAGTTTGTCAACCCCAAGGCTTGCCGCGTGATGCACACCGGACATGAAGACGAGCTGACCCACTACTCCCAACTTCTGGCTGCGGGCAATGGCGATGCCAATGTGTTTGCCCTCAACGAGCGTCGCCTGCTGTTGCTCTCGCTTACCTACAGGCTGTGCAGCATCTTCCGCGCCCTTTCTTCCGACGGCGACAACGAGCCCAGTCGCAAGCTCGAGACCTATATGCGCCTCATGCAGCTCATCGACAGCCATTATGCCGAGGAAAGGGGAGTAAGATACTATGCCGATAGGCTCTGTCTGTCGCCCAAATACCTTACCATGCTCGTCAAGTCGGTGTCGGGCAATACCGTGCAGCAGCTCGTGTTCAAGGCTATTACCAAGAAGGCGGTTTCGCTGATAACCACCACCGACAAGAGCATCAAGGAAATCGCCGACATTCTCAACTTCCCCAACGCCTCAGCTTTCGGTACTTTCTTCAAGAAGCAGGTGGGCATGTCGCCCATCAACTATCGGCAGAAGGGAGGCTGATATATCGGCAAAATGGGAACCTTGTTTCCCGACAGTCATCGCCGCTGTCAGTGCCAAGGCAAAGCCTTCAGAAGCAGCCATGGCTTTTCGCGTTTTTATATCCTTACTGGTGGCGACCAGTGTCGACTATACCTTTTTTATATAGCCGCTTTATTCGCTTAATGATAATCTTAATCCTGTTTGCAGTCCTGCTTATGGACTTGCAGACTGCATTTGCTGGCGCGTGACGGCCGTTACGTGCTCCCGCTTCGTATGGCGCGCGCTTCCGTTTCGTCCGATACGTGTCGCCAAAGGTGGTCAGCAGCTGCGTGGAGGTACCCTCCAGCATTGCCGAGGTACCCTCCAGCGTCGTAAAGATGGTCAGCAGAGTAGGGGAGACGGCTGGCAGATTGAAGAACGGGGATGTTATGTGTGAGAGGCGCATTTGCGTCGTGGCATCTATGGTCGTGAGAGAGAGGGCGGACATCTGCATCCGTCTGTCGCTGAAAGAAAAACATGGGAGTATAAACGAAGAAAACCAGCAGATGCCGGTTTTTGCTGATAGTGGGTCTTCTTATGGTAAGACCCACACTCTGGGGTAAGATTATGATTATCAATGCGGAGATTAAAGGGCAACTTGTTTTTTGCTAAACATTTGCGCAGATAAAATGAGATTAATCAAAAATTTTCTAAAGAAAATGATAAAAAATGCAATAAAAGCCGTAACTTTGTACACAATGACAGGTCTTACCATAAGAAGACCCGCTAAGAAAACAAAGATACAACGCCGCTAAAGAGGTGAGTATGCTGTGCGGGTAAGTTCCGCAGACTTAAGACGATTAGCCAACTTTATCTCCACTGGCGATATATCTACAGAATGATTTTATGCACAATGTCTTAGCAGATTTGGCCCTTTCATCCCAGGTGATGATGACCATCCAAGCAGACATAACGTAGAAGAGAGTTTATGAAGCAGGATTGCACGAGTTCTCCATCTACAGCCGACGAAACCAAGCGCCTTCAACCACTTGAAAGCACCACGTTTCCAGAGGGCACCCACCTTTCTGAGCCAGAAAAACCATCTGGCCCAGCAATGAAGAAATGCGCCGAAGTGAAACCGACAACCCTTGGCTCGCGTCGCAAGAAAAATGCGACAGACACGACTTGCACGTCGTGGAGCTACCTCTTTGTACACAACCGCAAAGTCAAATCCATCGAACAGCAGCTCCAACAAGACGGCATCCCTCATTTCGTTCACAAGACTATCAAATATCTGCCCCGTCGCAGCAACCATGGCGGTATGCGTCAGGTCGAGGCGCCCTCGGTGAGCGGACTGATATTTCTTCAGGGTTCTCCCCGCCAGCTCCAGGCCTATCTGGACGAGCATCTGCCCCTGCACAAGCTGTGCAAGAACTGCAGCACCGGCCGCGTGGCTACCATCCCCTGTAACCAGATGGAGCCCTTCATGCGCGTCTCTGAGACCGAGCCCGACAGACTACGTTTTCTCCTCCGTCCTTTTGTCTATTACGCCCAGAACCGCACCCTGCTGCGCATTGTCTCTGGCGACTATGCCGGCCTTGAGGGCTATGTCATCCGCATTGCCCGCGACCGCAGACTGGTGATGGATGTCGGCGGCATGGCTGTGGCCATCTCCAATGTCCACGCCGAGCGTTTTGAGGAAGTAGACAAAAACGGTGACGCCAAGAATCGTGCTACCTTCTACAAGCGCAATCTCCATGAGCGCCATGCCTTTATCGACACCTTCTTCCATCAGGTGAAGTCTGCCCAAGAGGTGGCAGCACAGACCGAGAATATCAAGATGCTCCTCCGTCAGACCCATGCCGATGTGCTCAGCAAGCGCCTTGACATCAAAGATGCCTTCTCCACCTTCTATTTCATAATCGAAGAGATTGGCTACTACTACGCTCCCTTCCTCGACTATGTCAAAGACGACCTCCAGCCCATCATCGATGCTGGCCGCAAGGTTATGCAGGAGATAGCCCGCATCGCCTCGACCTTCAAGGACGAAGACCTGCGCCAGCGCTATGAAGCCGAGTATGAAGAGCTGCGCACCAACTATGGCTATGTGTTTGATTAAGGTGTGGGCGTAATTATGTGTAATCAACTGTTTGACAGAATCAGACTTGAACTATTATTAAGCAACTATATACATTTTGACACATTATGCATTTCTAATAATATGACCAACTCCCGGATGTGTAAATGTCAATTATTGTATAATTACTATTTGTTAATATTACATTCCTAGAAATCTATATTCAATTTTATTCTGTAATAAGTAATGTATTCACGGCGTAAACTACGATACTACTTATTTAGTATAATATAAAGTATTAGGTCTTTTATGATAGATAACCATTCAAATAATAAACGTATAGCAAAGAATACTGTATTTCTATACTTCCGAATGTTTTTAGTGTTGATAGTTTCGCTTTTCACTACAAGAGTTGTACTGAACGCACTTGGGGTTGTTGATTACGGAATCAATAATGTTGTAGCAGGATTTGTGTCTATGTTCGCATTTCTTAATACATCTATGTCAAATGGAGTGCAACGGTTTTATAATTTTATCCTTGGAAAGAAAGATGGCAATATAGCTAATGTTTATAATACAGCATGGCAAATACAATTTCTATTAGCACTAATTCTATTGTTGTTGTTGGAAACTTTAGGAGTATGGTATATGTATAACAAGATGATAATACCTTCAGAGCGATTCACAGCTGCAATGTGGGTTTTTCAGCTCTCAGTGGCCTCTATGCTGTTAATAGTTATGCAAATACCTTATAATGCAGCAATTATGGCATTTGAGAGGATGGATTTTTATGCATACATTAGTATTTTTGACGTAATAGCAAAATTAGGTATTGCTTATTTATTATTTGTATATAATGGAGACAAACTCATTCTTTATGGTGCTTTACTCTTTGTTGTAACGATTGTTGGCTTCTTTTTAAATTATGGCTATTGCAAGAAGAATTTCAAAGAACTTAATTTCAAAATGCAATATAATAGAGAGCTATTTCGTCCAATGCTTTCCTTTTCTGGTTGGAATGTTTTTGGTTCTTTTGCTTACATGTTGAAGGGTCAAGGTCTAAATATGTTGTTGAATGCATTTTTTGGTCCAGTTGTCAATGCTGCAAGAGGTATCTCTGGGATGATAATGTCTGCAATACAGGGATTTCAAGGTAATATAGTTATTGCTTTCCGTCCACAGATAGTTCAATCGTATTCTTATGGCGATTATGCTCGAGTTAGAGGATTGTTTTATAGTTTGTCAAAAGTTTCTTTTGTGATGTTGGCAATGATGTCTATACCAATTATTCTCGAACTTGATTATATCTTACACTTGTGGTTGGGAGATATAGTACCAGACTACACAAAGTCTTTTACAATATTAGTTCTTGTTAACATGGTAGTTAGTTCGTTGAATACACCTGTTTCTCAAGTTGTTCATGCTACAGGAAAAATGAAAAATTATCAAATTGCAACTAGTTTTATTGTTTGTCTTATTCTTCCAATATCTTGGGTTTTCTTAAAAATAGGATATAATCCAAATTCTGTATATATAGTAAGTTTGGCAATGACAATATTAAATCAAATAGTGTGCAATATCTTTTTGAAAAAGGTATTTCCATATAGTTTTACAGAATATATCTCTTCTGTGATTATTCCTTGTGTGATTTTTACTGTTATTGTGCCAATAATACCAATAGTTTTACAATCGGTAATAGAACAAAGTTTCATTCGCTTGATAATTGTTGGGATGGTAAGTGTTGTAATATCTCTGATTGTCGCTTATCTTGCAATGTTGAATAAACATGAAAAAATATATGTGAAAAATATTATAAATAAAAAATGGTAAATACTATTATAGAATATCTTGATCAACATCAAATAAAATACGAACGTGATGTAGATTTAAAGAAAAGAACATGGATACATAGAGGAGGGGTCGCAAGTTTATTCATAATTCCGTCTGATTCAAACCAACTTGCAGATGTAGTTAAGTTCCTTTATCAGGGGCATCATGAATTTCTTTTGATTGGTCATACTTCTAATCTATACATTCTCAATACTGCAAATATCCCAGTAGTAGTTTCTACTCTTCGTTGTAATAAGTTTGAGCTAAAGGGTGACCGGATATATTGTGAGGCGGGTGCTGGAGTAATAAAATTAGCAAAAGCTATGGTTGCTCAAGGGGTAAAAGGTTTTGAATATTTAACTGGACTTCCTGGTACTATTGGTGCAGCAATATGCAATAATAGTTCTTGCAAGGATAATAGTATATCAGAATTATTGTTAAGTGCTACAGTTCTCACTTCTGACGGAGAAATAATCACTATGTATCCAAATGATTTTGAGTTTCAATTCCGCACTTCTATTTTTAAGGAGAAAAGAATAAAAGGCATTATTTTGTCTGCAACTCTCAAAGCAGATTTTTCAAATGTTGCAGAACTTATAGAAACAGCTAAGAAAAATGATAAAGAAAGGGCTGTTCTTCTTGAAGGACATTCAAAGAACCTCGGTTGTACTGTTAATCGTTGTTGGTCATTAGGTTCTATGCCGATATTGTATCGGGTTCATCAAACTTTTTTAAATGTAGCAATGAAGTTATTTGGTATAGATAAAATAAAAAGAAGATTAATTCTCAAACGTCAGTTATTTGCTATTTCTGGTTTTAAAGATGTTGAGCCATACGTTTCTGACAAGAATCCGATTGTATTCATGTGGTTGGATGAAAACGCTGATAAAGTCTTCGATAGATATTTATTATTTATGGAAAAAGTTTATAGGACCAATAAAATAGAGATACAAATAGTTCGATAGTATGATAATATATAATATTATAGGTAAACTGTACGAGATATTGTTTAAGTCGTACGTTAAAAAATCTGTTTTCTCTCTTAATAAAAGATTCGGGGGGGGTAAAAGTGGTATTGCTTGGCCTTACGTAATTAGGGGAGTTGAAAATTTCGTTTTCTCAGATAATGTTAGTATAGGACCTGGAGCAACTATATATTCTACAGCTGCAAAGTTGATAATTAAAGAACATGTTATAATAGGTCCTAATCTAACGATTATAACAGGTGACCACATGCCTATTGTTGGACGTTACATTGATACTGTAACAGCTGGTGAAAAAAAGTCAGAATACGATCAAGATGTAATTATAGAATCCAATGTGTGGATAGGATGTAATGTTACAATCTTAAAAGGTGTTACAATAGGTAGAGGGTCAATAGTGGCAGCAGGTGCTGTGGTTACAAAATCATGTTCTCCTTATTCTGTAATAGGAGGTGTACCTGCAAAATTTATAAAACCTGTGTTCTCCGAAGAAGAAATAAAAGAACATGAACGTTTATTAGAAAATCAAAGATAATGGCAAAAATAAACTTATTAACAATACATTGGGGCAAGTGCTATGGTGCGGTAATGCAAACTTATGCCACATGTAAATTGTTGGAAGAATCTGGTCATGAGGTTCACGTAATCAATCTTATTCACCCTTCTACAAAAAAAACATACAAACGTTTACGAAAGTGGGTAGACTTGTTTAGGGAATTTCAATTTTATTTGTTTAAGAAAAAATATTTTTCGAATTTAACAAGCAAATCATACGAAATACTATATAATAAACTTCCATCTGCTGATTATTATGCTGTTGGTAGTGATCAAGTTTGGAACAAGGACATAACAGATCCCTTCTATTTAGATTATTTTCTTCATTTTGTTCCTAATGGAATAAAAAGAATATCTTTATCATCAAGTTTCGGTAAAACGGAATGGAATCAAGAAGAAACACTAACAAATGAGGTTAAAAATGAGCTAAACAAATTCGTTGCAGTTTCTGTACGTGAAGATAGTGGAGTTGAATTACTCCATGACATATTTAATATAAGTAGCATACAATTGCCAGATCCAACCATTGGTTATGGTTCTTTTGATAAACTTCTACCAAACAGAAATCCAAAACATCAACTATTTACTTTTTTGTTTAAGAATACACTTGAGAGTAAAGCAATTGTTGAAGGTTGTGCGTTGCAACTTCATATACCAGTGTATAAAAATAATAGGCTTAATAGTTACTTTAGGAACGGTCCTATTGATTGGCTTTCGAACATCGCAAATTCTGATTTTGTAATAACAGATTCATTTCATGGATTAGCTTTAAGTCTGTTGTTTAACAAACAGTTCATTGTACTTTGTGCTGATGAAAAAAAGTTTACAAGACTAAGTTCTTTATTGCGGTTGGTAAAATTAGAAAATAGATTTGTTAAATCATTTTCTGATTTTGAAAATCGCAAGTTTGAACTGTTGAAGCATATTGATTATTTAATGGTAAATAAGATATTGGAATCAGAAAGAAGAAGATATCAAGCATTTATAAGTGAAAATTTTTAGTGATGAAGATCTTTTTTCAAGAATATAAAAGTAGCAGAATTTGGGTAGGTTTATACTATCTTTTATTGATTCTAATATTGTCATTATGGGGCAATGGGGGCACTTCTCCTAACATGAGTTATAAAATAGTATATTACATTTGTTTACTTTTCCCTGCGCTTTTAAATCAATCTGACTATGTTCCTATGTTAATAGTTGGATTCTCTGGTGTGGCCCTTTATGGTTATGCGTATACTTTTATGCCTACATATTTGCCAGTATATTTGGTTTCTTTATTTGGTTTTTATGTTTTATTTATAAAAAGTAAACATCTTAGATTTAAGTTACCGAATATAGTTATTTTGTTTGGTCTGTATACATTGTTTGTAGATTTAATAATGAATCTTTCTATAGAGAATATTACATATTCCGTTTTTATTATTGTTATATTAGGACGTTATTTGAATAATGATATTGAATGGAATACAATCTCAAAGTACTCTGCAGGTTTATCTTTAGTAACTTTAGTCGTCTCATCCGCACCGAGGTTTAATGTACCCGGCATGCCTCCCGGCAGTACGATTGCATCGTAGCTGTCAAAATCAGCCTGTGCCTTTGTGGTATCTGTCTTAAATGTCACCTGATGAGAGCTTGTCACCTCGGCTTTTTCCGTGATTGATATGGTTTCAATCTCAAGCTTTGCTCTTCTAACTATATCTACTACTGTAAGTCCTTCAATCTCCTCACAGCCGTCTGCCATAAAAATTCCTACTTTAATCATATTTTTCTCCTTTATTTTTCTTTGATAATACTATAAAAAGCTGCGGTTCGTCCTTGAATTTTTAAATACCGGTCATTATAATCATATATAAATGATATAAGGGTAAAACAAAAATATAAACCGTAACTATAAATCTACCAGTAACCTGAAAGGATATACCATGGAAATCGAAAGAAAATACTTACTTAAACAGCTTCCTTCCAATTTAGACAGCTACGCGAGCAAAAAAATCGCCCAGGGCTATCTGTGCACCTCGCCTGTTGTCAGAGTCAGACGCTCAAATGACAGCTATTATATGACATACAAGGGAGCCGGTCTTATGGTGCGCGAGGAGTACAATCTTCCTCTCACAAAAGAAGCCTACGACCATCTTGTCCAAAAGATTGACGGTCGTCTCATCGAAAAGACACGCTATCTCATACCTCTTGACGGTGGTCTGACCGCAGAGCTTGATGTATTTGAGGGTGATCTGGCTCCTCTTACACTTGTGGAGGTTGAATTCGACTCTGTCGACGCAGCAAATGAATTCACAGCGCCTGACTGGTTTGGCGAGGATGTCACTGAATCCGGCAAATATCACAACAGCTATCTGAGCCGATTGGAAAATTCATAGTACTGCCTGGTCTTTATCGTATTCTTTAAATCATCATACCGCTTTTGCAATGGACCCTCAGGAACTACAACATCCATAACCACCGCTATGTCATCTATAAGGCGGTCGGTTATGATATCCCTCATTGAAATAAGTATATTGTACTTCTCTTCAAAGGTATCCGCATCAAGGAACTCCAGCAAACGCGGATCCGGTGCCTGGCCTTCATCTGCATCCGGTGCCGGCTCATAACATGCCTGTGTCTGAACACTCACAGCTTCAGGTGCATTAGCTGCAATCGCATTAGTGCTCAAAGAGATACTCTTTCCCGACATATCCTCCGGCTTATCCTTAAGTGTGATCTTCTCAAATCTGTATTTCTGCTTCACATCAGGATATTTCTCATGGTCCACCTCGCTTACAAACATGTCGAGTGGTCTGGCGTATATCCCAAAATCATCATATAAAGCCTGATAAATCACAAGCTTTTCCCCTGTCTCTGAATGTGTCGCCACTGTAACTATCTGATACAGCTTATTCTTAAAGTGCCTGTAAAGCTCTCCGGGCTTTGGTGTTCTGTCCATCATTTCTGCCTCTTTTCCTATTATTTAAAAGTTGTTAATCATGTCTAAGCCTTCCCCAAGGAAATCTCTCTCAAACTCCAGATTGCCGCTGTATCCCATGGCAATCAGATCCTCAACACTGCCAAACATGCTCTGTGTCTCAGCCTCTATAATCTTTGCACCATCAGCTGCTTTATTATGCAGTGTCTGGCAGTTTCTTGAGTGCTCCTGAGCCATTTTCTGCTGTGCCTCGCTATGTCCGTGCATAGTCTCAAGCTCTTTTTGTGTCGTATCATCCGCAAAGCGTGCGTTATTTTTCACGGCCCTCTGCACTATATCCGGATTGCTCTGCTGTACTCTCTGCTGTGGCTGTACTCTCTGCTGCATCCGTGGTCTCTGAGGCTGCTGTACTCTCTGCTGCATCTGTGGCTGTGATTTCTGCTGACATGTCTGGTTCAATGCATTCATACCCGACTGAACTGTATTCTGCATGCTGTTCCATATCTGCTGCATCTGCTTCTGCTGCGGTCTCGGTTTGTTTGGCTGCGTATTTTTGCTTCCTGCGCTCTTTGATTTTTTGTTAATGTAAAAAACAGCTCCTAAGATAATTGCCCAAATTATAACATCCATATTCTGCTCCTTTATCAATCTGCATTTTCTATGTCAATCCCTGAATATCCTGCACATATCGCGCAGTATGTACTCTGCTGTCTGTTCCGGCTCCCATTGCTTTGTAACACCCACAAGCAGTGGCTTAAGCTCTGACAGTATCCTTGCCGTGCGCCGGTCTGTCGTGCCCTCATACTTATCGTTTATGGCCTCAGCCTGCTTCACACATGCCTCAAGCTGCTTTAATATATCCTTCCAGAACTCCTCGTAATATATCTCATGCACTCTCTTAGTCTTTTGTGTGAAATTCAGCTCTGCAAGCTCTTTGTTGCTGTGCCCCAGATAGAAATATGACAGAGCAAACAAATCAGGCTTTTTCCTTTCAAGCCCCTCATTTGTCAGGTGTATCAGATTCTCTATCTCACTCTGTAAAATGATACCGTTGTCAAAGGATGACAGATATCTCTCCCCCTGCTTTACAACAGAGTCCAGAGTCGTGTGAAAATCCGTGTCCACCTTGCTGATTAAAAATTCATCGTCAAACATGCCGCTTTTCGCTTTGCAAGCCTTTATCAGCTCTCCAAAGTGCTTCCGGTCGGTTCCTGTGAGCTCACAATACCCGATAACTTGCTGCTCAAGCTCCTTTAAATCTGAAAGCAGGCTGCTTAAACCTGTCTTCACGCCATAATAGCGCTTTGCAACACCGGAGGAATTCTTTTTGGTTTTGACATACAGCTTAAGCCAGCTGTTGACCACTGTCATGTCGGCACCTGCCGTATCCATCGCTGTCTTAAATTTCTTTTCCGTATCACTTAGTCCTAAAATCATCACACACCCTCAAACATCATTCTAAAACTATATAATAACAATTCTACACCATTATCATATTTTTTTAAAGAGCCTTTTTTCGCTCTGAAAAGCCTACTTTAATCGCAAAAAAGGAAGCCATACAATAGCTGTATGACTTCCTATATACTCTGCATGTTATTCGCATCGTCGTGCAAATGGCACGAGCGGCTTTGTTATGATAGCAAAATCAGATTAACGACCGAACTGCATATCGTTGTTACCTGATTTTGTTGTGAACATCTCAAGCATGTTGATTGGATCGTTGTAATCCATAAGCCATCCCTCACGGGCGAAATCAAACTGTCCGTCCTTACGGCTGTTAAGGAATACGTTCCACTCCTGCTGCTCAACCTTTAAGTTGATACCTACCTTTGAAAGATCAGCCTGGATAGCCTCACCAATCTTTACATTGGCCTCTGAGTTGTTTACGAGGTATGAGAACTCGACAGTCTGGTTTACCTGGCCTGTGCTCTCATCTAATAATCCGATAGAAGCAAGAAGCTCTTTAGCCTCCTCAAAGTTCTTATCGTAATCTGTGCCGTAATAGTCCTTGTTCTTGAACTCGCCACCGTTACCATCTGTAACGCCCTCTGGGATAAATGTTGTGGCAATCTTCTGTCCGCCCTGGGCGATTGTATCGATAATGTACTGACGATCGATAAGAAGACAGATTGCTTTTCTGAATACCTTAGCCTGGTCAGCATCTAATCCAAGTTCTGAGTAGATCTTAGAGTTGATGTTGAAGCCTACGTAGTATGTTCCAAGGTTGTCAACTGTGTAGAACTCGCTTGTCTTCTTAGCTGCCTCAATCTCGGCTGTAGGAATTGAATCAATAAAATCAAGGTCACCGTTCTGGTAAGCTGTGTAAGCTGAAACATCATCAGATGTAAGCATTACGTTCATCTCATCAACTGTTACATTGTCAGCATCCCAGTAGTTAGGATTCTTAACATATGTCATGCTTGAATCATGCTTCCACTCCTTGAGTGTGAATGCACCGTTTGTAACGAACTTGTCGCTTGCATCGTTTGCCCAGTCATCATTTCCCTCTACTGACTTCTGGTTTACAGGGAAGAAGAATGGGAATGCACATAAGTCAAGGAAGTATGGTGTAACTGCCTTAAGCTTGACTGTAAGAGTCTTTCCATCATCAGAAGCAACTACATCATCAGCAGCAAGCCCCTTTGTATCATCATATCCTGCGAATACTGCGCAAAGGTAGCTGTAATCTGCAGCTGTCTTAGGATCTGCAGCTCTCCTCCAAGACCACTCGAAATCCTTTGCAGTAAGCTCATCACCATTTGACCACTTAAGACCGTCACGCATTGTGAATGTGTATGTGAGGCCATCCTCAGAAACCTCATAGCTCTCTGCACATGCAGGCTCAAGCTTGCCCTCAGCGTTGTAACGCATAAGACCCTCAAAGCTGTTTACTGCAAGACATCCGCCGTCAACAGTACTGTTTAATGCAGGATCGATATGATCAGGCTCTGATGCCATGAAGATGTTTAACTTTCCGGCATTCTTTGTGTTCTTTGCATTGTAGAAGTATTTCATACCCTCTACTGTTGAGTATACGTCTGTGACATAATCCTTGAGCATATACTGGTCATTGTAGTAGTAAAGTGGAATAACACACCATGTATCCATAAGCATATCCTCTGCCTGGTGCATCATCTCTGCACGCTTTGCAAGATCTGCTTCTGTACGGATAGATTCTACTAACTCATCATAGCCTGTCCAGTCTACGCCTGCTGATACAGCAGTATGAGAAGTGCCGTTAGCAGATGTGTCGTTAGTAGATATTTTGCCCTCGCTCTTGCTTCCACAAGCAGTCATGCCAAGTGCCATAGCTGCAACAAGAGTAAGTGCTACTAATCTCTTTTTCATCTTTCTTCCTCCTAATTAATATGAAAAATAAATTTATGTTAGAACCGGCACATGTGGCTTAAGCTATATGCCGGTAAAAACCTTATATTAGCGGTTGAAGCATGCAACCATATGTCCGTTTCCTCTGTCTGTAAGCTCCGGACGTGCTGCTGCACACTGTTCTGTCGCATATTTACAACGCGAACGGAATGGACAGCCGCTAGGCATGCGAAGAGGCGAAGGAACATCTCCCTCAAGCACGATTCGCTTGCTGTGTCTGGCAGTCTCAGGATCCGGGATCGGAACCGCTGAAAGCAACGACTGTGTGTACGGATGGATTGGATTGTCCATCAGCTCATCCGCATCTGCAAGCTCCATCATATGACCTAAGTACATAACAGCTATTCTATCAGAGATATGCTGCACTACAAGCAGATCGTGCGCTATAAACAGGTATGATAACCCTCTCTCCTTCTGCAGATCCTCAAACATGTTGACTACCTGGGCCTGAATTGAAACATCAAGTGCCGATACCGGCTCATCACATACGATAAACTTCGGATCTACTGCAAGCGCTCTTGCTATTCCGATACGCTGTCTCTGTCCACCCGAAAACTCATGTGCATAGCGTGTGGCATGGTCTGCGTTTAATCCAACTGTCTCCATGAGATCCATAATCATCTCATGGCGCTCTTTCCTGCTATTGTAAAGCTTGTGCACATCGAGAGGCTCTCCGATGATATCCTCAACCGTCATACGAGGGTTGAGTGATGAATACGGATCCTGGAATACCATCTGCATCTGCTTACGGTAAGGATGCATATCCACATCTATCTTCTTCTCACTGTCAAACAATACATTGCCGTCGAACTCAATGCGTCCCGCTGTCGGCTGGTACAGACGTAAAAGAGTACGTCCTACGGTTGTCTTTCCACAGCCCGACTCGCCAACAAGTCCAAGCGTCTCACCCGGCTTTATGGCAAATGACACATCATCGACTGCCTTTAACTCCATCTTTTTAAATCCGTCATGAACAGGGAAATACTGCTTCAAATGGTCTACCTTGAGCAGGTACTCGTTGTTATTTGTCTCATTACTCATTTGATTTTCCCTCCTCCATCATATTCTTTATATTCATCCAGCATGATGCGAGATGATCTTCTCCAACCCAGATTTCCTCCGGCTTTTCGGTGAGACATATCTTCATAGCGGCATCACAGCGAGGGCAGAATGCACAGCCATCTGGCATGTTGAGCATATTGATTGGTGTGCCTCCGATAGGAACAAGCCTGGTTTTTGAATTGGTCTTTGTAGGGATTGAACGAAGCAGTCCCTTTGTGTACTCATGCGCCGGGCTGTAGAATATGGCATCTGCTGTTCCTCTCTCACACACACGGCCACCGTACATAACTATGATCTCATCACACATTGAAGCAATGACACCCAGATCATGTGTAACCATGATGATTGCCATACCAAGCTTTTCCTGCAGTGACTGCATAAGCTCAAGAATCTGTGCCTGGATAGTCACATCAAGAGCTGTTGTCGGCTCATCTGCGATAAGGATATCCGGCTCACAGGCTAATGCCATAGCTATCATGACACGCTGTCTCATACCACCCGAAAGCTCATGAGGGTACTGATTTACACGCTTCTCAGGCTCATTTACTCCTACAAGTGTGAGCATCTCTATAGCGCGCTCCTTTGCTTCCTTCTTTGTACGATCTGTGTGAAGAAGCACTGCCTCCTCAAGCTGGTAGCCTACCGTAAATACCGGATTAAGCGATGTCATAGGATCCTGGAAAATGATTGAACAGCATTTTCCTCTGAAATCTGCCATTTTCTTTTTGTTCAATTTGGTGATATCCTCACCCTTATATTTTACTGAGCCGCCTGTGATGGCACCATTCTCAGCAAGAATCTGCATGATTGAATATGCTGTAACCGACTTTCCTGAGCCTGACTCTCCTACGATTCCAAGAGTCTTTCCCGGCTCAAGCTTAAAGCTGACACCGTTTACAGCTGATACGTCTCCGTTATCGGTCTTGAAGGTAGTGTGCAGATCAGATACTTCAAGAACAAACTTATTATCTTCCATCTTACTCACTCCTTACTATTTCGATAATTTAGGGTCAAATGCATCTCTTAAGCCGTCACCGATAAGATTCAATGTAAGAACAATGATACAAATCGTAAGCGCCGGAAAAATAAGACGCAATGGGTAGCTCTGGAGTCCACCACGCGCTGTATTTGCCAACGAACCAAGTGAAGGCATAGGAGCCGAAACACCAAGTCCGATAAATGACAGATAACTCTCAGTAAAGATGGCTGATGGTATCTGAAGCGCTGTAGTAATAATGATTACTGACAGACAGTTCGGTAAAATGTGTTTTCTGATAGTGCGGGCTGATGATGTTCCGATACACTTTGCTGCGAGAATGTACTCATTCTGCTTAATGGTAAGAATCTGACCTCTTATAAGTCTTGCCATTCCTACCCAGTAAAGCAATCCAAACACTATGAAAAGTGCAATCATGTTGACACCGAGCTTTGAAAGCACTGTACCCTTTATTACAGGTGTTAGCACCTCATTTAATACAACTGCGAGTAAAATGATGAGCAGCATATCCGGCAATGAATAAATGATATCTACTATTCTCATCATAACCATATCTACCTTGCCACCGCAGAAGCCTGATACGGAACCGTAAATGATACCGATTATAAGCACAAGCAGTGATGCAAACACACCAACTCCCAGCGATACACGAGCTCCGTAAACAACACGGATAAAATAGTCTCTTCCGAGCTCATCTGTGCCAAAAATGTGCGGGAACAGCTTCTCACCTGCATCAATCTGTGCCTGCTCAGCATCGCTGTACTGGAAAGGTCCTAAGTTCTGTGCACCCTTAACGATATCTGCATAGCCGTAAGGCACAATCTTTGGTGCCAGAAGAATAACCAAAATAAGTAAAACCAAAACTATAATAGAACCCATAGCCAGTGGATTTTTGCGGAGTCTCTTAAGACCATCCTTAAAGAAGGTAGTTGACTCACCCATAACCTCCTGCTGGCGTTTCTCTTCATCTGATGCCTTGGCAAAATCCTTCATATCGAACTTGCTAAGGTCAATCTGTGTGGAGAAAGGAGCTCTCTTCATATTATCTTTCATCTTTATCTCTCCTTAATCAAGCTTAATACGTGGATCAATCACTTTGTATACAATATCTGTAATGAGGTTCGCGCCTACCATGATGACAGCAAGGAAAAGCGTTGTGGCCATAATCATTGTGTAATCACGGTTTGTGATACAGCTTACGAACTTGGAACCGAGTCCTCCGATATTGAAAATACTCTCAATAACCATTGAACCTGTGAGGATACCACCAATCATAGGTCCCACATATGTGATGACCGGAATAAGCGCATTACGAAGCGCATGTACAAATATAATCTTGTACTGATGTACACCCTTGGCCTTTGCCGTACGGATGTAATCCTGTCCGAGTGCATCAAGCATTGAAGTCTTTGTAAGTCTTGTAATATATGCCATCGGTGAAAGTGACAGTGACAGCACCGGAAGTAATATCATGTTGCTTCCTGAGCTGAAGGCCTGCACCACGCCAAGCTTTATACAGAAGAAATAAAGTAATAACGTAGCGATGACAAATGACGGCATCGACGTAATCAGTGTGACGAAGAATACTATAACTCGATCCGGCCACCTGTTTCGCATCAGCGCTGCTATCGAACCGAGCACCACTCCGAATACTATCGCAGTGAGCGCCGCTAAAAGTCCAAGCTTCGCTGAAATCGGGAAGCTCTCCCCGATGATATCTGAGATCGGACGGTCTGTCTTAAGACTAACACCGAAATCTCCGTGCAGCACGCCTGCCATGTAGTTCTTGTACTGGACTATAAGTGGCTGATCCAGTCCGTAGCGTGCCTCAAGCTCTTTCATTACCGCCGGACTCTTTGCCTTCTCCGAATTGAATGGACCACCCGGAATTGCATTCATGGCAAAGAATGTAATAAGACTGATAATGAAGATTGTAAAAATCGCGAGAATAACTCTCTTTACAATGTACTTACCCATATTTTTCTCTCCCTCTTGGATTTGTATCGATAATGCATTATTTTGATTTTTTAAAGCATTATCACTGCACCACATCAAAGTATTTTGTCTAATACGCAAAAAAGTGCAAATGACCTCATTGTCATTACACACTCCCTAATCTTGCTGTCTGATACAACTGTCGTTCTGACGCGAACAATTCTTTTTTATTATACACATAAATCATGCTTTGTCAATTGGATATATTTTCCTATATTGTTTTCATTTCTGCATAAAAATTAGTCATTTTTTTATAATACTCATTAATAAGGGTAATTTATGTAGCTCATAAGCATTATTTATACATTTTTATTCATTTTTATTTTTGCATTAATATATTAATTTTCAGTGCATGATTACTTTGAATTGTTAAGTACTGGCGTTATTCTGGCATTAAACGGATATTTGGTGTATAATTACATATCATATATATCAAGGAGCCACCTATGCTTACATACGACGATGCACTCAATCTCAACTACTATAAAAAAACAACCTTTACCGGCTGGATGAACGGCATGCGCTTTCTCATAAAGCGTGAGGAGCCTGTCATCAAGGAAGCCACAGAGGATACACCCGAAGAAAAGGGTGAGCCAATCTTTCATGCATGGATATGGCCGGGGCCGTATATTTTTGACCTGACTGACGACAGCAAAAAAACGGACAATACCTTTCCATTTACAGATGACGGAAAAAAAAAGTGTGTAGACTGGATTAATGAGGTCATCAGTGCGCACTCAAACGAATATCCGAAAAATAAAACAGATGGAGAAAACCTCTAAAAAACTCTTGACTTCTCACCAAAAATATTGTAGTATACGTTTTGTGCAAAACACAAGGGCTTGTAGCTCAGCCGGTTAGAGCGCACGCCTGATAAGCGTGAGGTCGGAAGTTCGAGTCTTCTCAAGCCCATCCTTGTAATAAGCGTATTATGAAAGCCACGGATTGCTCCGTGGCTTTTGTTTTATGTGTATCTACACATGCACAATGCGTCCGTGTCTGCCTATTCCTTTAAAAAATCCCGCATTTACTCCATCATACTTTTTGGCACTGCACTCAGAAATCATAAGCTGCTGCTTGTATTTGTAATCATCCCACTCTAGAATTGCTGTGACGTAGGGCTGTTCCTCCATTACACGCACAGTCGTTTTTTTCTTTGAAAACACAGGGTATTTTCCGCAGTACCCCTTTTGAAGCAGCTCCTGTTCAAGCGCTTTACGCTTTTCTTTTATGCGTTCATTTATCTGTTTTCCGTAATTTCTCTCCGGATAATCCTTTGATGCCTTTATCACAAGCTTATAAATATACTGATAAAGCGGTACTCTTTTTGCATCGGCTAAATGTCTGCTCAAAAGTTTTTCCGTTTTCTCACATGGATTTGCCCTGTAGCGTGCAATGAGCTTAAGATAATCAGTGTCCGAAACCTCCCTGCAAAGCTCCTCCATAATGTCTATTCCCTCTACGCGGGCCGGAAAATGATACTCCATCAAATCGCCGGGTACCGGTGTCCATCTGCGAAACGGTGCAAAGTAAATAAGGCTCTGGATAAAGCATTCTGTCTCGTTGCAGTATTCCTTTCCCATGTACATATACTTGTCCGCGATGGTTCCTACCATATATACAAGCATGCGCCACTGCTCCTGTCCCTTTACCCAGAAATGTCCTATTTCATGGTATTTAAAGCATGCCTCATGCACATGCAAATTATCAAACCAGAGTGTGATCACATTGTCCTGCTGGTGAAGAATGAGTCCATAACCTTTTTCACTTCCTAAAACCAACGATGCCGAAATAATTTCTTCCTCGCTATGATAATCGCCCTTTAACACTGCATTTTCCACAGTCAGATAGCATTCCACCGCGTCATTCATGATATATGGGATTATATATTTGTCGTCACTTCTGCATATATCAAATGAACCGTAATCAAAGAGTTCTGCGAGCATGTAAAATGCGCGTGGCATATCCTCTTTTAAGCCGGGAAGTGCTTTTACTAAATCCTTGTAAGCCTGCATTGTGGTATCCTTTCGTATAGGAAAAATGATAAAAAAATAAGAATTTCAGAAGTAATAAAAACCTCTGAAACCCTTGTAAACAGTACGGGCAACAGGACTTGAACCTGCACGGTCTCCCACTAGAACCTAAATCTAGCGCGTCTGCCAATTCCGCCATGCCCGCATATATATGCCGCGTACAGTAGCGCATCTGCCTACAATTGAACGTTAGCAGTTCAATTGTCAAGAATTCCGCCATGCCCGCAAACACTTTGACAGTATATCATTTTGTTTCATGTGTGTCAATATTATTTATCATATTACAAAAGTGAACTATTCACATTCAAACTGTATTTCCACAACAAACCGCTTCCCCTCAAGCCTTGCTTCAATACTCCCGCCCATTCTCTCCACAAGTTCCTTTGCAATCGAAAGTCCAAGCCCGCTCGATGATATGCTCCTCGCTTCATCAGCCTTGTAAAAGCGCTCAAACACCTTGTCCACGTCTATATCATCAGGATTTTTTACATCATTTGAAACCAAAATATGGACAATCCTATTTTTTGAAGTACGCTCGTCATCTGAAGCCCTGCAATTGCACGAATCCCGCTGCTTCATCTGTATGCATATGCTCTTCTGCCCATGCACCAGCGCATTTTTTATTACATTCTGAAACACCCGCCTGAGCGCCTGCACATTTGCAGTGATAAATATCGTGTCCTCACATATATCAAGTGACGGCTCAATGCCCTGCTTTTTCCACTCCTCATAATACGAAAACACTGTCTGCTTTAAAAGTCTGCTGACACAGCAATTAGACAGCTCTAGCTTGAAGCTGTCATTTTTAAGCTTTGTGAACATGAAAAGCTCCTCGAGCATATCCTTGAGGCTTGTGATGCGCTCCTGGATGATATCTATATAATGCTCCTGCGCGCTCTTGTCAGTCTCATCCCTAAGCAGCTGAAAATAGCCGTCCAGCGAGGTAAGCGGAGTGCGGATATCGTGCGACAGGTTTGTGTACGTGTCAGATATCATCTGCTCCTTTTTCGCTGCTGCCTCACGCTGCCTGTGCCATTGCTCTAAAAATCTGTTTATACGCTCCTTAAGCCTTCCGATATCAGCCATGTTGGTATCGGTTAAAAGGAGCATATTTGTATCCTTTTCGCATAAAAAATCAAGCTGTTCATTAATATCACGAAGCTGTGCCCTTATTTTTACGAGCACAGCTATTAAGACAGCTACCGAAACTGCAAGTATTACAGTCAGTATTTTCCAAATCATGTTTTATTCCTCATTCAAAACACATTATATATCCCTGCGTTTAAATACACCGTACACTGCAATCAGTGACACCACTGCCCACACAGCGGCTACCGCAAATGCACCGCCTAAGGTCTTTGCAGACGCACTCAGATCAAGCTTAGAAATCTGATTAACAATAAGGTAATCATTTATATCAAAGTTCTTTACTCCGATTTTTTCAATAAGTATATTGATTCCACTGAAAATCAGTGTAAAGATACCTGTACACATGCACACAGCGATAATCATGCTGATTACATTGTTTTTTATAATGATTGCCATTGCCATGACAAAATATACAAATAAAAGTGTGACCACATACTGGCTGCCAAGCATCTTAAAGAAGTCTGCTGCATCTCCGAATTCTGCTCCATGTAAAAACAGCGGTGTCGCAATACACTGGACGATCACATCAAGTGCCATGGCCACAAGTGTAAATACCGAAAGCGCTATCATCTTTGAAAACAGCAGCACTCCACGGCACTTCACCTGTCCGCCTACGCTTTTTATATAGCCGCTGTTTAAGTCTGCTGTTGAGAAGAGCACCGTAAATATCGCAAGTAAAAGTGCCAGGTCAAGACCTGCTATATCGCTTTCAACCATATCGGCTATGGTCGGCACCTCATCTGACATGTCGGATTCATCCATTTCAAGCCCGACTGTTGCCGTTGGTCCATTTGACGATTCCGCTGATGCTGTATCGTATTCATCTGCTATCTCACTGTCTGACTCACTTACCATAGTGACCTCATCAGTTGTTTCCACGATGCTCTCTGTCGCCATGCTTCTGACAAGAGCTGTCATACCGCTCATAGCTATTGCGAGTGCCATAGCTATTACAAGTATAACATAAGCTGACTTTGTATGTATCAGTCTGTAAATATCCATTCTTACCGCATTAAACATTTGTCGCACCTCCTGTGATACTAAGGAAATATGTCTCAAGCTCCATTCCTGTGACCGCTAGCTGTGCCACCGAAACTCCTGCTGTGACCAGCGCTGTATTTAAGGCGGCGCTATCATTCAGGCGCTCATAGACATCTATATGATTTTTGTCCACTATCATGTAGTGCACAAAGCCCATCTTATCGAGCACAGGCACTGCTTTATTTGGATTGTCCACTGTCAGTGTAATCTTCTCACTGCACTTGGAAAGCAGCTCCTCTCTGGTAATTTCCTGAAGCAGGGCTCCATTATTTATAATGCCGTAATCTGTGGCAAGCTTTGAAAGTTCCTCCAATATATGGCTTGAAATAAACACAGTCATATCCTGCTGTGCGCACAGATTCTGAATCGTATCACGCACCTCTGCAATTCCCTGTGGATCAAGTCCGTTGATAGGCTCATCAAGCACTAAAAGGTCAGGCTCTCCAACCAGCGCCATGCCGATTCCAAGCCTTTGCTTCATACCAAGTGAAAAATTCTTTGTCTTTTTCTTTCCCACATTTAACAGACCTACCCTATCCAGTATGCCCTCTGCATATCCCTTTTTACTGATGCCGAAGAGACGGCACTTCATCTCGATATTTTCCTTCGCCGTCATGTTTGGATATACACCCGGTGCCTCAATCAGGCAGCCCACTCTTGAGCGTACCTTTGACAAATCCTTTCCAGCGTATCCAAACATGGATATCTCTCCGCTTGTCGGCTTTGCCAGACCACCGATCATTCTCATACAGGTAGTCTTGCCGGCACCGTTTCTACCGATAAATCCATAGATTGCACCCTTTTTGATGTGGATATCCACATTGTCAACTGCCTTCTGGTGCCCATACTGCTTGGTCAGTGCCTTTGTCTGCAATAATATTTCACTCACAATCAAATCTCCTTTTCTTTTTTCCTTAGCAACCCTTTAATCATAATATAAATGTAAAATCCTAATACATCGCTAACAAAAAGTAAAAAAAGAGTAAAGCTTGTTTACCTTTACTCTTTCATTTTGTAGCCTATGCCCCACACGGTCTCTATGTACTCGTCATCGGTCAGCTTTTTTATCTTCTTTCTGATATTGCTGATGTGCACATCAAGAGTCTTTGTCTCGCCAATATACGGCTCATCCCAGGCATATTCAAATATGTCCTCCTTGGCAAACACCTGTCTGGGATGCGCCATGAGAAGCTCAAGTATGGCAAACTCCTGCTTTGTGATGCCGTCAACAGCGTTATCTGCCACGTAAAGCTGTCTTGAAATCCGATCGAGCACAAGCTGTCTGTGCTCTATTTTAACGGGTCCCGCTATGTATGTATTTGCAGTATCTCCCTGTCCGGTATCATTTTCTGCTTTTGTCTGATTTTCTCCTGCCTTGCCCGACTTTGAAGGCACATCTGCCACCGCATGACGCAGCTGCACAGCCACTCTGGCAACGACCTCCTTTATCTCAAACGGCTTTGTGATGTAATCATCAGCGCCTGCCACGAGCAGATTGATTTTCTCATCCAGCTCATCCTTTGCCGTAAGTATTATCACCGGAAGTGACGCATCCATCTGCCGTATCCGTGCCAGAAGCTCCTCCCCTGAAAGCCCCGGAAGCATCAGATCCAATAGCACAAGCGCATAGGCTTCCATGTCCAGCTTAAGTAAAAGCTCTCCCTCTGTGCCTGACCATGCCTGCCTTGTCCTATATCCGGCTTTTGAAAGCGCTGTCGCAAGCAGATCATTAATGTCCTTGTCATCCTCTATTATGAGTATCTCCCCGGATTTGTTGTCTGTCATAATATTCCCTTTCTCTATCCATTGTACCACTTCTATAATAACACCTCTATACTGACAAAATCATGCCGGACGCATTTATCTCACTATGCGTCCTATTCATTTGAATCCGCTATTCAGTTGTTTTTGCAAACTTTAGTTTAGTGCCAATACACACCAAAAAAACAACAGTAACTTTTTATATTCTAGAAATATCCCTCGACTCCCTGCACCAGTCCGTCTGCCAGATTTTCAAGTGTGGCATCGCTGTGGTCAGAGCATGCGTTGCCAAGCTCTACATCCACTGATGGTACCGTGCTGTATGAGGTCTGTGTCAGGTCTATCGCCATTGAGCCATTACCGTTTATCTTTGCTCCATGAGCGCGCAGTCCTTCTATCAGGCTTGCCCCAAGTGCATCATGCTGCTGCCAGTGTGATGCAACCGGCTCCATTCCCTTTATGCCTCCAGGCACTGATATGTAAAAGCAGCCCTTATCGTAGCTTAGTCCGTCACCATCCCAGTGCAGAGCGATATGACAGTCTGCCGCATTATTGCAGATGACAGTACGTGCTACATTGTCAAGCTGTACATCGCTTCCGTCTCTTACCATAAGCACATCATAGCCTGCCGCAAGCAGCTTGTCCTTTAATATCTGCGCCATACGGAGTGTGACAGAGCTCTCCGGTGTACCGTCATTAAAGGACATACCACCTGAAACTGCTACTGCTTTTGTTGCGCCTGCGCCTGTTGTACCACCTGTGGTCTTTGCAGAGCCGTCCGGATGACAAAGTGTCTTCACCGAAGTTCCTCCGCTTGTACCGTGTCCAGCATTGACACCTACTACTATGTTTTTGCGGTTTGCTGTAGCCTTGTACATGACCGCACAGCCTGAATTTATCGCTGAATGTTCTGCATACTGCCATGAAGGATTTAGTGACACTGATTCTCCATTCTCATAGGATGCTCTTTCTACATACTGATAAGAGGAATTATTTTCACCTGAATTGTTCTGCTCCTCGTCCTGCTGTTCGGCAGTCTGTTCTTCCTGCTGTGCTTCTGTCTGCTGCGTATCTTTTGCAGCCTCTGTTACCACCTCTGTCACGGCTTCCGTTTCCGTAGGCATCTCGACCTTCTCTGCAGCCTGTGTCTCTGTTGCAGGCTCTGTTGGTGTATCCTGTGCTTTTTTGCCGCATGATGCGAGGGTAAATATCATCATGCCTGTAAGTAATATTGCTGTAAATCGTTTCATTTATTAAAACTCCATTTTCTTTTTACTACATTATAGACAACCCCATGATATTGTTCAAGTATTAGGCAACATTACTTTCATTTTAGGGGCCAGTTTTAAATAGTCAATAGAAATTGTAATTCCTCTAAAAATCAGTTATACTATATGTGAATGTATCGAACATATTTTAACCGGGGAGGCTCACATGGAAATATTAAAACTGCCTGTTGGAATCGAAAATTTTGAAGATATACGAAGGTCTGGATTTTATTATATAGACAAAACTATGCTTATCGAGCAGACTTTAAACAATTGGAGTAAAGTAACGCTGTTCACCCGTCCAAGGCGCTTTGGAAAGACTCTTGGCATGAGCATGCTGCGCTCATTTTTCGAGATTGGCACTGACAAATCACTGTTTGACGGATTATATATTTCACAAGATAAATCTCTTTGTGATGAGCATATGGGCAAATATCCTGTGATATTTATTTCACTTAAGGATGTCGAGGGTTTATCATATGATGAGGCATTTCAGGTATTCTCCAGAATTATAGGAAATGAAATCAGCAAATTCTCCTTTTTGGCAGAAAGTAATAAATTGACAGTTTTGGAAAAAGAACAGTTCAAAGGATTACTTCATATAGAAAAGGGAAAGTTTATTTTTGACAAGGATACATTTACCGCTTCATTAAAGCTTCTTTCCCAGCTTTTATATAAGCATTACGGCCAAAAGGTAGTCATCCTGATAGATGAATACGATGTGCCACTCGACAAGGCATACCAGAACGGCTACTACCATGAGATGGTCTCTCTCATACGAGGCTTGTTCGGACAGGCACTAAAGACCAACGATTACTTACAGTTTGCTATTTTGACAGGCTGTCTTCGCATATCGAAGGAAAGCATATTTACAGGATTAAACAACTTTGAAGTCGTTTCAATCATGGATTCAATGTATGACGAGTGCTTTGGCTTTACAGATAAAGAAGTTCAGGAAATACTTAAGTATTTTAATCTTTCAGAGCATTATGCAGATATAAGGGAATGGTACGACGGCTATCATTTCGGCAACACCGATATCTACTGCCCGTGGGATGTCATAAGATATTGCAAGAGCCTGTGCGCAGATCCCACTGCAAAGCCGCAGGACTTCTGGTCAAATTCAAGCGGAAATGCTCTGGTCAGAAGCTTCATTGACAAGGCCGATGTCCAGACCAAGGATGAGATTGAGCGTCTGATAGCAGACGAATACATTGAGAAAGAAATATCCCAGGAGCTGACCTACGATGAAATCGACAAAAGCATCGCAAACCTGTGGAGTGTGCTCTTTACCACCGGTTACCTGACCAAGCAGGGCGTGACTGACGATGGCAAGGTACGTTTATCAATACCAAACCGTGAGATAAAAAACCTTTTCATCAAAAAAATCCGCGAATGGTTCAGTGATACAACCGCAAATGACGGAAAGACACTTGAACAATTCTGCAATGCATTTGTGGAGAAGGATACTGAAAAAATAGAAGAGCTTTTTGGCGATTATCTCTGGAATACAATAAGCATAAGGGATACCGCAGTTGCCAAAGATAAAAAAGAAAATTTCTACCACGGAATCCTGCTCGGTCTGCTGGGCTACAAAGCAAGCTGGCTCATCAAATCAAACACCGAATCGGGCACAGGCTACAGCGATATCCTCGTTGAAGTTCCAAACAACCGAACCGGCATCGTGATAGAGCTTAAATATGCCGAAAACGGCGATATGGACGCAGCCTGCAGTGAGGCACTGAAACAGATTGAAGAAAAATCATATGTGGATAAGCTTAAGCAGGATGGCATGCGCAATTTCATCAAGTATGGAATTGCTTGCTTTAAGAAGGATTGTAAGGTTGTGGTAAGTGAATAAGGCACGCATTTAAACAGGCGTAGAGAGACTAGCTCCACGCCTGTTTACTATTCTTTTAATACACATTTTGTAAGTCAATATATTAATTATTTCTTTCTATTATCATAAACACCAAGTACTTGTACTATTAATGCAAGCAACATAATAATAAATAAACCTATACTATTTCCATATAAAAATATAGTAAATGCCTGTATTGCAACAACTACCCAGTTACCTACTAATAAAATAAGTTCAAGGTTATTTTTCATATCCATTTCTCCTAGTATTTTACTACATCATATCATATAACTGATTTTCCAAACCAAGCATAAAGACGGTACCTGCAATGGTACCAGCCAGTCCCATACGGCTAGCAGTCCCAATTACAATTGCTCTAGTCTGCCATTTCCACTTAGACCATTTTTTAGCAGTATTTATGCCAGCATGATATAATCTTTTACCACATACCGTTCCTCCAGCATATGTGGCACCATATATGGTTATTACCGTACCAACTATAGTTGCTACTGTTGTTACAGCTATTCCTCCTTCCGTATAGCACATCTCCTCTTCATCCATTACAGCATAACTGCTTGGGAGCACCAGTGCTCCATCGTAACACATATCCATATATGTGTACCTCCTTTTCTCTTTGTTTTATTTTGCCATTCCCGTCTGCAGACAGGCCTGACTCTATGTAAAGCTTTTACATACAAAAATTAATCATCTATGTGTAGCTCATTACACCTTTATCGTTCGATTCCACTGAATCTTCACACTGTTTTTCTTTTATTTCACCTTCTATGATAACAAAATTTCCCTGCTGCATCCCTGATCTCATCAAGAGTCGCACTCTGTCTTGTAACACTTATATTGTCATAAATACTTTTTTTAATTATCTTCACAACTATAATTTTTTCACTTTCTTTTGTTTTCTAAAAAATAAACTAAAACTGCATATATAATCATACAAAATAAAAATATATATTCACATACCGAATACTCACTCAATGTAATGAAATGTGAATTAACAGCCGACAATAAAAAAAACTGTAAAAACAAAACAGAACCAGCAAAATGTAAAATTTTTGTATTTTTCTTTATTGTTATAAATAAATTAATAATCATATAAATCAGTATTGCAATTGACACATAAATTATTTTGCTCATAATCACCTCAAGAAACAGAAAACAACCCAAACGGATTGGATGTTGTTTTTAATGTAAATTTTCCTTTTTTTGCCATACAGTATAATGCCTGAAACCCTGCACTATACATTTGACCTCCCAATGCCCCACTTCCATACATTATTGCTACAGTTGCTGCAATTCCACATATCCAAGCAATTGGACCTCCGCCTATACATCCTTTAATAATTGTAGCTCCTACAGCTTTACCCATTCCAGATAAAAGCAACCCCGCCGATGTAAGTGCAGCAGCTGCTGCCCATCCTTGATTTCCTCTATAAGTTCTACTTCCGCCTCCTTCTGTATAACTCATCTCATTTTCATTCATTACAGCATAACTGCTAGGGAGCACCAGTGCTCCATCGTAACACATATCCATATATGCGTACCTCCTTCATTTGTTTTATTTTTGTCACGCCTGTTTGCAACCAGTCCTGACTCTATGTAAAGCTATTACATACAAAAATTAATCATCTAAGTGTAGCTCATTACACCCTCATCATCTTCTTCAAAGTTCTCAGCAAACTGTTCATCCTTATCTGAGTCTTCTTTGATAACAAAATTTCCCTGCTGCATTTCCCACAGTCTGTAATACTGTTCTTTCCTCTCAAGCAACTGCTGATGTGTTCCCTGTTCTACAATTTTCCCTTTATCCATGACTATTATCTTGTCACAGTTTTTTACTGTTACAAGCCTGTGCGCAATAATAAGCATGGTCTTTTTTCTGAATTTATTGTATATCATATCGAAGATTATATTTTCCGTTGCAAAATCCAGATTACTTGTGGATTCATCCATGATATAAAACTGATTTTCCTTTAGAAATGCTCTTGCAAGTGCAATTCGCTGTTTCTCGCCTCCACTCAGACCATTTCCTGCTTCCTCAAGATAGGTATAATACTGCATCGGCAGTCTCTTTATGAATTCATGGGCATCAGCGGCTTTGGCAGCCTCTTTTACCTCGTCAAGCGTTGCACTCTGTCTCGTAACTCTTATATTGTCATAAATACTTTTTGAAAAAAGCTCTATATTCTGTGGCACATATGATATCGCATGACGTATATCGTCATTCTTATATTCTGATATATCCATCCCATCTATAGTTATATCCCCCGCCTCCGGCTCATAATATTTGAGCAGCAGCTTGGCTATTGTAGATTTTCCGCTTCCGCTTGCCCCCACAAGTGCCACTTTCTGTCCTTTTTCTATAATAAAGCTCACATCATCCAAAGCCGGTTTTCTGTTTCCGTATCTGAAAGTGACATGATCAAGCTTAATATCACCATCTATACTTGATATCTCCTGATACTGTCTCTCGCTTTTCTGTTCTCTCTCATAATCCATGATTTCAGAAAGCCTCTTCATTGAAATATTTGCTTCCTGAATGGATAACTGAAGGCTTACCAGATTGCCTATAGGATCCATAAAGTATCCTGCAAGTGTGTTAAATGCCATGAAGCTTCCAAGCGTCATGTTGTTATTTATGACCTGCATTATTCCTACATACAGAAGCACCAGATTCCCAACTCCCGATATAACACTCGATATTGTTGACTGCACATTTGAAAGCATACCCTCTTTATAACTTATCCTAAGAGATTTTATGTATTCCCGCTCTATGCTTTCGAGCTCTATATCCTCATTGGCATTTCCCTTTATTGTCTCAACTGCGCGAAGCCCTTCTATTATTTCCGAGTTGAGTATGGATGACTGCTGCATCTGTTCTTCGTTTATCTTCTTATATGGCTGCTTGAATATAAATACGATCACAATACTTATGAGCGTCATCATTATGATCACTGCAAAAAGCTTCGGGTTCATCTGAAAAAGTATTACTCCGGTTATCAAAGCCATTGATATGTCCATGATCAGTGATAATGCTATACTGGTAAATATGTCTTTTATGGTAAATGCATCCGAAAACCTGGTTGTAATATCACCGGTCTTACGGCTCGCAAAAAAATTCATCGGTAATTTGTATATATGCTCAAAATAACCAAGCATAAGTGGTATATCAATTTTGATGGACAGATGCATGAGAATCCACTGTCTCACAAAACTTATAAATGTAGATGTCAGTGATATTCCAAGAAATACCGCAAGCATCATCTTTAATACATCTTTTTGCTGATACGGAAGTATTTCATCATATATTATATTGTTAAAAAGTGATGATAAAATCCCCAGAAGTGTAACCAGAAGTGAGGCTACAAGCGCATATATAAACAGCTTCTTCTGTGGAAGCAGCAGCTTTATATATCTGTCAAATAACTTTGTTCCCTTTATCTTTTCACGCTCAAACTCACTATTTGGTTTCAGTAGGAGCATGGCTCCTGTAAATTTCTTATAAAACTCGTCTATAGTCAGTCTCTCAAGATCCTTAGCCGGATCACCTATTATCACATACTTTTTTGTGATCCTGAATATTACCACAAAATGCGATAAGCCTTCCTTTGTCACGATATTTGCTATAGCCGGTAATGTATATCTGCTAACAAAACCCTCTTTATCTACTTTTACAGCCTGACAGTTAAATCCAAGTTCTTCTGCACACTTTGACAATCCTATAAGGTTTGTTCCTTTCAGGTCTGTTCCCATCATATCACGTAATTTTGTTATTGTTGTCTCTTTTTTATAGTGCAGACAGACCATGCCCATGCAAGCTGCTGCACAGTCTGTTGCATCATGTTGTTTTATGAAAGTGTATCTCATTCTTTATTCCCTTATCTATCACTTTTTCATTTGATTGGTCTTGATTTTAATAAAAATCTCAGCATTATAATTTCGCTGTTTTTAATTTATTTATATCCGATAATCCAGATATCTTCAACCATATATACATGAATGACACGAATTCGTACACGTTTGACATTTAATCAATAATTTTTGCAAGAATCAACGAAATCGCTACCGAAATATTAGCAGCCATAACACAAAGCACTATTTCATTTTTCAGTACTCCAAAAATTGCTGCTATAACAATTACAATTAAAATGATAGTCTGAAATCCCCATGTATTTAATTGTTGCTTATGCTTTTCTTCTCCTGTTAATGGTTTATTTTCTGCTTCAACCGGAGCCAATCTCAGTACAGTTAACACTGCCACCATATATAGCACTATCAAACACCATATATTTTTTTTTGCCAATGCCAATGCAGACATCACAAATACAATAAAGGTAATCTGCGTATACAAGATACATTTAAGATGACTACGTGCATGATATCCTCCAGCTGTCAACCTCAACGGAGTATACACTGCTATGTACGGAATAAATGCTATAGGATATCCTATAACGTAATATGATAATATAACCATAAAAGCAACATTTATTAATGTAGACAAAATCAATTCCATACCATAGCAGTATGATTCCTTATCATCAGTCTTGATTATTGCATTTTTAATCCAAAACTCAACAATTAGTGTACTTGCTTTCTTAATCATTTCTTTTTTTCAATGAGTCTGGGATATCTGGCTGATGTGAAAAAAAGAAACATGTTGCATTCACAGAGACAACAGCAAGTACCATTGTAAATGTTGCAACGATTTTTGAAAATTTTACTATACCTTTTTTAACCATAATTCTTTGCTCCTTTGTTTTTATTCTTTACACTCTCAATTCTACTCAACATCACTGTATATACAATAGCTCATGCACTAACGACATAAATATACACACCTTTTGCATATATAGTAGTATCACTATCGTAAAATGATAGTAATACTATATTCAAAATATTAATTTTTTTACCTACAATATCTATAGTTTAAATATGAAGGCAGGTAAATCATGCAGGATACAGAATTCATAAAGCATATAGGAAAAATCATACGTTTCTACCGTTTGAAAAATAATCTAACACAAGAACAATTAAGTGAATATGCAGACTGCTCCTGCGGATTTATTGGTCAAATTGAACGTGGTGAAAGCAAAATTTCACTTTCTGTTTTATCAAAAATAATCAATACTCTCAAAATAGACGCAAATGAATTGTTTTGGGACACCGATACACATACTTCTGAAAGTCAGCAATTGGATAATCAGATAGCTCTCTATGCCAAACAATTATCAATCGACAAAAAACATATTGTTCTCAATCTGATGGATGATTTGAAAAACCTAAATTAATCTTGTAAATTCAAAATTTATAATTTATAATCTTCATAGCTTAATTGTTTTGATAAGGGGATTATTTTTATGAATATTGCTATTTGTGATGATGAACAACAAGATATTGATATACTTTACAATTACTGCAAATCATGCAAATTACCATACAATATTTCTACTTTCTTGTCTGCCTCTGACCTGCTTGAGGCTTTTAAATCCCAATTTTATGATTTAATTTTTCTTGATATAGAAATGGATAAGCCAAATGGTTTTGAAATTGGCTCTATTTTAGCAGGATATTTTCCTCGTCCCGTAATAGTTTTTACGACAAACGCACTGCAGTATGCAGTCCGAGGATATGGAATTGCTTTTCGATTTCTATGCAAACCGATAACGATTACAATGTTTCAAAGTGTTGTCAGGGAGGCTCTTGACGAGATTCTTCCGCAAAAGGCAGCGATAATGTGTGGTTCAACTCAGAAAATGATTTCTATAAACGATGTCATATATTTTGAGAGCCTGAACCGGCACATTATTTTTCATTTTGCAAATACATCCACATTGGAGATAAAGGATTCAATGGAAAATATGATTTCGGTTTTTTCATATCCTTCATTTGTACAGATTCACAGAAGCTATTGCATCAATTTGAATTATGTGGACAGCTTTACACCACTTGCTGTCACTATGACTGACGGCTGCAAAATTCCACTTTCGCGGAAAAAACAGACCATTTTCCAAGAGCGCTTTAACAATTTGATACGAGGTACCATCAAATGAATTTTCCAATTGAAATATATACCATTATTATAGAATGCCTGCTTATTTTCTACTTCTTTCATAAAGAGGTTAGACCTGTATACCCTTCCCGCGGATATATTATCCTATTTTGCATATCACTCTTTGCGGTCATAATGCTATCAACCCTATATACACCTATGTTTATACGGCTTGCCATTATCAGCTTATTTTTGTTTTTATGCTATACTTTCCGCTTCAAATGCAAAATATTCCAAATCACCTATACTATTATATTATTTTTTGTCACGTCGATGTTTTCCGATGTTATTGGTGCGTTTGTACTTTCCAGACTTGGAATTTCAATAAACGAACTTTTAGGAATAAGTGAAGGACGGCTTATCTACAATACCACAAGCAAGATTATTCATCTGTTTTTGCTGGTCATAATTATTTTATTTACCAATGCCCGATTTGATTCAAAGGCTCTACTGCATGCCATACCACTCATGCTCTGCAATCTGTCAAGCATATTTATTCTGTTTGCCCAGTACACTACCTTTATTGACAATGGTAAATACTCCACCTTTGTGATGACCACCATATGTATGCTTGTTATCAATATAGTGGTTTGTGGATATACGGAAATAGTAAAGAAATCTTATGAATTACAGAAAAATCAGCTCTGTATACAGGAGCAGCTTGCCAAACAGGAGCTTTACTATCAGGATATCATTGCTCGTCAGGACGAATCCCACGCACTTTGGCATGATATAAAAAAATACATGCTGGCAATGGAAAATCTGGTTTCTACGAAAACACGACCTCAAGCCGAAAGCCAGCTCTCTGCCTTAAAGAAAAAGTTTTCAAGCCTTGACCAAATGATTGATACCGGTAATTCCATTGTTGACGGTATCCTAAACTATGGCTCTAATAAAGCAGACAGTCTGGGAATCTCCATAAACTTTAATCTATGGCTGGATACTGACCTCAACATTTCGCCTGTTGACCTGTACATAATCATTGGAAACACTATGGATAACGCAATAGAAGCCTGCGATGCTTTTCCGGCAGGTCACAAACCCTCCATCTCATGTACGCTGCGCCAGAAAAATCATGTGCTGCTTTATGAAATATCCAATCCTATTCCACAGGTTTCCGTAAAAAAAGCCGGAGATATCCACGGATATGGACTTGAAAATGTCAAAGAATGTGTAAATAGAAATAGTGGTTTTATCTCTGTTAAAAACGAAAATGATATATTTTGTGTCTCTATAACACTAAACGTTTAATATGTCTTAAATCCGCGATATCACAAGCCTTCCATCCTGCACATCAACCCTGACCTTATTAGACTCTATCCCCGCTGCCTCAAGCATCCCGACAGTGCAATAATTATCTACACAACACAAATTCTTTGAACCTTGGGAGTGTAAACTCCAAATGTCCATACTCCGGTGAAATAATCAAGCCTTTTTTTATAAGCCTGTTCCTGTATACACTGAAACTGTTTGATGCCTTTTTTATAGTCTTTCGTATTGCTTCCACTTTGGTGTCATTGGTTTTTGCCATAGCAACCAACAATTCCTTATCACCTTTTGACAGCTCACTCCATATCTTTTCATATACATATTCCTCCAGATACTGACTGAATTCAGGTAATACATTATGCCATCCGGTATTATGCTTAAAACAAAGATACCCCAGTACCTGAAAGGCAAACGGATATCCCCTCGTCTCTTTAGCCATCTCTGTAGCCTCCTCATCCGTCAATTCAAAAATAGACTTGTATTTTTCAGCTATCATGCCTATATTCAACGGACGAAGCTCAATTTTAGGTGCCCTGTACAAAAATGTGAGCGTTTTTTCATTCTGAAGCTCATAAATATTCTCATAAAGACCTGTCATAAGCAAAAATACCGGAAGATCCTGTCTCATATATATCTGAAACAGGCTGACAAACTCTTTCATTGTATCATTACATACAGCCTCGTCTATTGTCACAAGAACTCTCTTATGCTTTTTTTTAATCTTTTCAAGCATCCTCGTCACTGCCACATTTAAATCGGTAATCGGAGAAACACCTTCTATTTCAACGCCCAGCCCTAAGAATGACAGATTTATTTTAGCTTCACGAAAAACCTCTGACAAACTTGGATAATTGCTCAGATTTGCAGCAAATGATTGTAATAAATCACGTTCAGGGCTCAGATCTATAACAATCCAGTCTTCCTCTGCCCTAAAAGTTTTATTGATTTCTGTGAGCATTACAGTCTTCCCTGAGCCTCTGACTCCTGTAATCATACAAACCTGGTAAGCAGGGTTTTCATCCTCAAATGTATCAATTATTTCATAAGACTGAACATTACGGTTAATTAAACTGACCGGTTCCTTGCCAAATGATAATGAAAAGGGATTTTTTTTCATCTCTGCGCTCCTGTTTTATAACTCTTTATAACTTTTAATAATTTTTATAACTCTTTATAACTTTGTAATCTTTTTATAACTCTTTATAACTTATTTGTCAAGGTCTTGTCCCATACGCACCCTACAGTCAAATATGTTACCCTACAGCCTCCTGTAGTTCTCAAGAAGCTTGTGCAGATCATCAATCTCTCCAATAAGCCTCTTTCCTATATCGGTATCCTTCACAAGCATACGTCTCTTATCATTTTCCTCGACCTCTGATGATGTCTCTATGTCAGTATTATTTATCAGGGCATCCTCCACCGATGTAAAAGGCGTGTGTGCCTTGAGCCTTAGACCATGTGAATTGTAAATCAGTGTGTAACCGGCGATACCGGTTTTCTTGTTCATCGCACGACAGAAGCCTCCATCTATCACAAACAGCTTGCCATTGGCCCTGACAGGGTTCTCTCCCTCTATTGCGTGAACCGGTGTATGTCCATTTATGATATGCGCATCATCATCATACAGCCCGAACTCGTGCAGTATCTGACAGCAGAAGCTCTTATCGTAATACCTGCTGTAGTATGGGTTAGAAGGCTCTTCCCACATGCTCTTGTCTGTAACATATTCCATCTCAAAGGTCTTAAGCCTTCTGCCGCACAGCGGTGATTTTTCTCCTCCCCACAAAAACCACATAAAGTCCACATCATCCTTATAAGGATTGTCCACATACGCAGCCCTTGCCTTCTCATCACATTTGTCAAGCAGCGCTCTTCCGTGATAAAATTCACCATCAATATACAGCTTATCAAAGGCTCCGTTGCTATCAACCGGAACACAGCCATGATAGAGCAGGTTGCCATTGTATACATTGTACATGCCGCCCTTATCATACAAAAATCTGACATGCTTGTGCAGGCGCTGTCCTGTCACAAACTGTCTGTGCAGCTTTCTCATGATGACAGTCTCCTCGTCACTTAGTGCGTAGGGTCTCTCATCATCAACGGTTGGAAAGCGCTTTCTGTCCACTCCTACATCCTGCAGCTCGTCCAGCCTGTCAAGCATCAGCCTGTTTCCCATCTCATACTCGGGATGTGCAAGTATAAGCTGCCCCTCAAGCTTAAAAAGCATTACTGTGATGGCCGCCCTTGCAGCCTCAATTCCATCCTCTATACCATATGTTTTCATGCCAAACAGCATTAGCTGTCGTAAGCTTATTCCGTAGGCATTCTCAAGAATTTCCACATTGTTATATTTCAGATTGTTGCGGATGACATTACATATACATGCATCATTTCCACATGCCGCCCCCATCCAGAGAATGTCGTGATTTCCCCACTCGATATCAAGCGAGTGATAATCATAAAGCAGATCGAGAATCTTATCCGCGCTTCCTCCTCTGTCAAATACATCTCCCACAATGTGCAGATGGTCAACAGCAAGCCTCTTAATCAGTGCAGACAAAGCGATTATAAACTCATCCGCATCCTCCAAATCAATTATAGTCTTTAATATCTGCTTGTGATATCTGACCTGGTTTGCATCCTCATCCTCCTGCGCATGCAAAAGCTCATCGATAATGTACGCATATTCCTCAGGCAGAGCCTTTCTGACCTTCGACCTGGTGTACTTTGATGAGAGCAGCTTTGCGACAAGTATTAGCTGATTTAACGTCATAGCATACCAGTCACTGTCTATCTTGCCCTGTTCATCAAGCAGGGCCATTTTCTCTCTTGGATAGTATATGAGCGTGCAAAGCTCCTGTCTGTCATAATCAGAAATCGTATCCTTGAAAATCAAATCCACCTTTTCCTTTATCACACCTGAGCAGTTGTTCATGATATGTAAAAAAGCCTCATACTCGCCATGTATATCACTCAGGAAAAACTCCGTGCCCTTTGGCAGGTTTATAATCGCAGAAAGATTGACTATCTCCCTGATTACATCCTGACTTGATGAATAATTTTGTTTTAACAGCTTCAGATATTTTGTATTACCTTTATCGTTGTACATATTTCCCCCGTAACCTCTTATTTTTCAATGAAATATATTAATTCGCTCCTATTCATGTTCCATGCTATACCGGATAAATCCCTTAAATTACATTTTTTTCATTATATAATAATTTTTTTCACCTCGCAACCAACCCTGTCGTTTGTACTAAAAAAGATGCGCAAAACTAATACTATTTTACGCATCTTTGACATATTTTATATTCTAAATAATTACATTTATTTCATGTACTCAGGTGTCACATTCCTGCCCATGCCCTCAAGCATTTCCTTGTCACTTCTGATTGTGGCACACGCTACTGTCGTAAGCATGTTTCCTGTAATTGTGGCTGACGCTCCAGACTTGAATGCAAGCTCTCCGTCATTTGTAAGCAACGCTCTTCCGGCGCCGAGACGTATGTCAGCCTCTGGATTTATATATCTGAAAAATGATACTGTACGCAGTATATCAGGCTCACTGATATGCTCAAGTCCCTCAAGCGGAGTGCCTGCAATCGGCATAAGCGCATTAAGCGGAATAGAATCCACTCCTACCTCTGCAAGGCTGACTGCCATATCCAGCCTGTCCTCCCAGGTCTCACCCATTCCGATGATGCCGCCTGAGCACGCATACATGCCCTCTGCCTTCACCTTTTTAAGCGTCTCAATCTTCATATCATAGGTGTGTGTGGTGCATATATTGGGGAAATTACGCTTTGAGGTCTCTATATTGTGGTGATAGCTGCTGACACCTGCCTCGTGCAGTCTGTGAAGCTGCTCTGCTGAAAGAAAGCCCATTGATGCACATAAATCAATCTTACACTCTCTTTTCATAGTCTCATATGCATGTATTGCCTTGTCAAATTCCTCACCTGTCAGCGCTTTTCCCGCTGTAACTATCGAGAAACGGTCTACACCCTCTCTCTCATTCATCCTGCAAGCCTCAAGTATCTTTTCCTCAGGTAAAAAATCATAAACCTCACAATTTGTATGATTATGTGCTGACTGCGCACAGTATTTGCAGTCCTCAGGGCATTTTCCGCTTCTTCCGTTTATTATCGAGCACAAATCTACCTTGTCGCCGATAAACTTCTCCCTGATCATATCTGCGCCCTTACACAGCTCGTCTAAATCACATGTAAGGAAAAATGATAGGTCATCATCCCTTGTGATTCTTCTTCCGTCTATTATCTCCTGTGCCAGTGTTATTGAATCCATTTTAATCTCCTTCGTGTCCTGTATTTCTTCTCTCATTTAATAAGTATCATTATAATACATATCATCCGCTATAATTGTCAACTATAAATTTTTCCTCGGTTAACAATGATAATAAAAAAACAGAAAAACGTCAAGATGTTTTTATATATTTAAACCAGCATAATCAATGTTCCTGCTATGATGAGCACCAGTCCTGTAAAGGATTTAATCGTCAGCTTTTCCTTAAATACGAAATATGAAAACACGATTGACACAACTATGCTCAGCTTATCTATAGGCACTACGACACTCGCAAGTCCGTCCTGCAATGCCTTGTAATAGCAAAGCCATGAGCCGCCTGTTGCAAGTCCCGAAAGGCAGATAAAGCCAAGCTCTTTTTTCTCTATATGCTTTATGGTGTGCTGTTTTCCTGTGGCAAATACCACTATCCAAGCCATGATAAGCACCACTATCGTCCTTATTGCAGTTCCCAGATTAGAATTGATTCCCTCTATGCCGACCTTTCCCAGTATTGAGGTGAAGCTGGCAAAAACAGCAGACAGCACTGCATAAAACAGCCATCCATGAGAACCCCCGGCCTTATTCTGCTCTTCCTGCGATATCTCCTTTTTGGTGATCATCATATACGTTCCAATTGCTATAAGCACCACACATACCAGCCTGAAAACGTTTATCTCCTCTTTAAAAAAGATAAATGCAAGTATAATGGTCAATATTGTGCTTGATTTATCAATCGGCACCACTCTGTTTACATCGCCAAGCTGGAGTGCTTTAAAATAACAAAGCCATGAGGCTCCGGTAGCGACTCCTGAAAGCATCAGAAATATCCATGTCTTTGCTGACACAGCTGTGACCTGCCCCTGCGCTTTAACCACAAATACCATAATCCATGAAAAAATCAAAACTACAATTGTCCTGATTGCAGTTGCTACGTTTGAATCAGTTTTTTTGATACCACACTTTGCCAGTATTGATGTTATACCCGCAAAAAATGCGGATCCAAATGCATATAATACCCACATATTTTTCTCGGTCTACGCTCCGGTCAACTACGTTGTCCGGAGTTCGATTCCTACGATGTCTGACATTAAAAAACGCCTCTTTAAGAGAGGCATTTTTAATGAGACATCGGGGATTCGAACCCCGGACAACTTGATTAAAAGTCAAGTGCTCT